>Ga0307372_10000031_pt1 | contig 205134 bp, 189 predicted proteins | sample OX1MG_FD_202533 | JGI IMG/M metagenome (GOLD analysis project Ga0307372, IMG submission 202533) | Soil microbial communities from Risofladan, Vaasa, Finland - OX-1 | ecosystem: Environmental > Terrestrial > Soil > Coastal area > Acid sulfate soil | place: Finland: Risofladan, Vaasa...
CTCCGCCGCCGCCCACGGCACCGCCGCACTCGACGCCGTCCGCGCCGCCATCGAAGGAAAGCCCTGGCTACCGCCACTGCCCGCCGTCAGCTGAACGCCAAATCCTGGCACCCGTGAATGGACACGTCTGTAAGCCAGCTCAGATGTGTGAACCCAATTTCCTTTTGGCGACCATAGATATGGATGCCGAAGTGAGTTGCATGGCCTACTGGAGGAGGGAAGAAACGTTGACCCGCATTAACAAAACCCCCATGAATACGCAGTCTCAGGTATGCTTCACCACGAAGGATTTTCTCACGATCACCGCCGAAGTGTGTGTCCGGATGAACCAAGCCTACAGCTCCACGTAGGCCGATGTTTCGCCAAGTGCGAATCATGAATGCTCGGTACAGGTCAGGCTGCGTTCCTACCAATAGATCATTGGTAGCCACGTTGCCAAAGAATGTTTCCCGGGCTGTTTGGCCCGTTAGCTCGTTGTGATAGAAGGCCAGTGCAGTCGGACTGCTCAGCACCTCGACCTTTCGTCGCTTCTTTTCCTCAGCCCCAGACTTCTCAACCAGTTCGAACCACGGATCGAACTCTGCCAGCACGGTATCTTCCTCCCAGCGCGGCCGGACCCAGGGTGGGTTACCGAGTTGGAGGTCGAAGCCGCCGTTGCTGAAGACTTGGGCGAAGCGGAGTTCCCAGTGGAAGAAGCCTTGCTGGGCGGTGATGTCTTCCGCCGTGTCGAGCCAGGGGAAACGCTGGCCGAGGAGCTGGAACGGGTCCATGCCCATGTAGATCGGGAGCTGGTCCTCGTAGCCGGACAGGTCGCTCAGGGTGGTGAAGTGCCCGGCGAGGGAATCGGCGGGGATGTCCTGGCGGCCGAGGACAGACTCGGCGAACTCCAGCCAGTCCTCGAAGTCCTTGAGAGGGACCTGGGCTCGGCGCACGACGCGTGGCTTCTTCGCGGCGCTGGGCTGGCGGGGGGCTGCGGCGGCGAGGGTGAGCTGTTCTGGTTCGTCGTCGAAGAGAGACGCCTTGATGTACGTGGCCGGGAAGACGGGGGACGGCTCGGCGGGTTCCGGATCGACCATGACGGGCTCGGGCTCCGTGGCGTAGACGGCGTCGGAGCCGTCGAGTAGCCCGGCCTTATCGACTGGCCAGAACCAGAGGGCACACCAGGCATCCATGACCGCCTTGAGCCGCCAGTACGGGGTGCCCGGGCTGGTCAGGTCGGCCAGGATCTCCTCGCGGGGCTTGGCTTCCTGCGCGGCCGGGAGGTCCTGCGCGCCCCAGACGTCGATGGTGCGGCTGATCTCGCGCTCGGAGATGCGCAGCCTCTCGATGACCAGGGACCACAGGTACTCGGCGCGGCCAGTCAGGGCCTGTACGCGCTGGACCTGGGACAGCTTGTGCCCGAGGGTCTTCTTGGATGACGGCGGCTTGCGGATGCTCTTACGCCAGCCGGCAAGGCGTTTGGTGTCCTCCGAGGCGAGGTCCTTGGCTTCCTTCTCCCCAGCGACTGCGCCCCAGCCCTCGGCGGGCAGCAGGAAGTGGTGGATGTGCCCGGACGGAACCGGGCCAGCGGAGAACGGCAGGTCCTCGGGGGCTGACTTCAGCCATTCCCCCTTGGCCAGCTTCCCCGCCGGGTAGAGCCGCCGCCCGGCACCAATCAACGAGTTGCCGCGGACTAGGTGCAGGCCGAACCAGGGGGCCTGGAGGCCGCGGTGCATGACGTTGAGCCAGATCGAGACCTCGGCGAGTTCCACGGCGGTCTCGTTCAGGTCCACGCCATAACAGCTGTGCAGGGCGATGTATGCCTTGATCTTCTGTAGCGCGAGGGTGCGCTGGTCCGCTTCGAGGCGGTCTCCGGTCTCTTCCTCGCGCAGCCGCAGGTACAGGGCCGCGAGCTGGTCGATGGCCTCGTTGAGGAACGCGCCGGAGCCGAGCGCGGGCTCGCACACCCGCCAGCGCAGCACCTCTGCGGCCGTCACGGGACGGCCTTCCTCCTTGATCCGCTGCTCCAGCGCGAGATGCACGGTGACGCTGGTGAGCGACTGGGGCGTGTAGTAGGAGGCGCTGGTCTGCCGGTCCCGGCCCGCCAGCCGGTAGACGAACGCCCCCGGCCGGTAGCGGACCCGTTCCCCGGTGGGGAACCCGTTCTCGTCCTTCTCCATGACGAACACGTCGTCGCCGTAGCCGGCAACCTTGGACGCGGGGATCATCCAGGAGCCCCCGGACGGGTCGCCCTTCTTGGCGACCTCGTACAGTTCCTCGGCCGCGATGAACCCCGAATAGGACATGAGCCCCTCGTACACCGCGCCGAGCTGGTTGATGCCGAGCTGGGCGTAGGAGATGAACCCGCCGCGCTGGTTCTTTCCCTTCCTCCCGCTGCCCTTGGCGAGCATCAGCCGGCGCAGCACCTTGTGCAGCGCCTCGTCCCGGAGCCGGGTGTCGAGCAGGGGTGCCTCGTCGTCGCACCGGGGGTCGGGGATGCGGCCGATCAGCCGGGTCCTCGACGGCTCGAACAGGTCGGCCTTGAGCGACTCGAACCGCAGGCCCTCACCCTCGGACAGCCCCTCCGCGCTCGCGTGCCCGCGCGCCCGGTGACCGTCGTTGACCATGCGGAACAGCAGATCCAGCGACTCGTACAGGTGGAACCCGGACCGCGCTTCCTCACCGATCAGCCGACGGGCTGCCAGTTCCCCGAGGCGCTGCATGCTGTAGCCCGCGACGTAGTCCTGGTCATCGGCTGGCAGGATGCCGAGCTCGGGGCGGGCCTCCGCGTACAGCAGGAAGAGGATCCGGTACAGGTACCGCAACGCATCTCGGCCCAGCTCCTTCGCCAGGTCGGCGGGTTCTGCGACATCACCCGGCTCCAGCCCGTGCGAACGGACCCGGTCCAGTACCTCGTTGGCGATGATCTGCACCGATTCGCGCACACCCTCGCGCAGCTCACCTGACACGCCGACTGCGTGCTTGCGTGACTCGTCCACCCAGTGGGCGAGCTGCTCGCTGCCACCCTCGGCGGGCGGCTGCAGGACGTCGGCGCTGAACAGCGCGGCGATCGTCTCCAGCTCGGCCTGATCGGCCCGCTCGATCGCGCTGTCCAGGCTGACCGCGAGGTACCGGCCCTCGGCCCAGGTGAAGCGGTCGGCGAGGATGATCACACCGCCGTGCAGCAGCAGCACGTACCGGGGCGGCTCATCGGTGTCGAACAGCCAGCGGGCCAACTTGGCGCCGGCCGTCACCCACTCGGTGCTCCCGGTCTGGACCGGGTCCAGCAGCCGCCCGGCCCGGTCGGCGTCGAGGGCGGCATCGGTGTCGGCGGCCCAGCCGCAGTCGACCGCGACCACGTTCTGCCCGTGGCAAGCGACCGGCACCCCGAACGTCTCGCCGGATCGCTCGACGTCCAGCACACGGCGGGAAGCCGCGAAACCGAGGGCCTGGCCTGGCTTGGTGAGCCCGAGCCGCTTCGGCAGGACCTGGTGCAGCCACTTGAGGGTAGGGACGCTCTCGGAGAAGACGACCGCGCGGGCCGGGCTGGCGGGCCCGACTCCGATTTCCCTGAGCCTGGCGACCAGCGCGGCGAGCTTGGCGGAGTCGTCGTCAGTGATCTGCCCGGCGAGCTGCCCGAGCGCGGTGAGGGCCTGCCTCTCGGGCTCGTCCGTGGCGTTCTTCAGCCGGTTCTCCACCGTCTTCGCGAGGGCCCTGTGCGAGGAGAGGAACGCCTTGAGCAGCGTGTACGGGAACAGCCGCCGCTCGTTCGTGACTCCCGGGGCGTGGTTGCCAAGCCAGGTGGCGGTGAGCTCACCGAGCACCCGCTCCTCACTCGGAGTGGCCGGGCAGCGGACCGCCTGGGACGGGCCGCGTTCACGCCACTTGCCGCCGATCTCGTTGGTCACCTCAGGGCTGATCTTGGTGCGGCGGATATAGAGGTGCTCGATATCCTTCGCCTCGTACCGGCGCTTGTCGGCCAGGGCGGCCGGATCCAGCATGCTGATCAGCTCACCGAACGACTCAGCGTTCCCGTTGTGCGGGGTGGCGCTGGCCAGCAGCAGGGCGTCCGTCTTGGGGGCGAGCCGCTTCGCCAGCTTGTTGCGGAAGCTGCTTTCCCCGATCAGGTTGTGCGACTCGTCGATGATGACCGCGTCCCAGTGCATGTTGTCGAGGTGGTGCCGGTACGCGTCACCCTTGAGCGTGTCAATCGAGATGATGATCCGCTTGTAGAAGGTGAACGGGTTCCGCCCCGCTGGGATCTCCCGCTGAATCCGCTGGATGCCGACCGAGTCCAGCCGGATCAGCGGAATCGCGAACCGGGTCCACAGCTCCTGCTGGAACTGCTCCAGTACCTGCTGCGGGGTCACCACCAGGATCCGTTCGCCCCGCCCACGCCGGATCAGCTCGGCGAGGATCAGCCCGATCTCCAGCGTCTTGCCCAGCCCCACCACGTCCGCGAGCAGCACCCTCGGCCGCAGGCCCTTGAGGGCAAGCTCGACCGGGCGCTGCTGGTAGGTCAGCGGGTCGAGCAGGAACCGGTCCGGGAGCGCCAGACCACGCTCGGACTGCGGCAGCGGCGTGCGGCGCAGCGTGGCTTCGAGAAACAGCCGGGACATAGCGAAGCGCGGCGTCTGGTCAGGGACGAGGACCGTCTCCTCCGGCCTGAGCAGCACTGGCTTCGGGTTCTCCAGCTCGGTGAAGAACACCGCGTCCTCGTCCCGGACCAGTTCCGACACGCCTGTCGCGCGGATCTTGAACCCGTCGTGCTCCGTCGCGGTGCAGCTGCGGACCATCCACTCCGCCTCGCGGACCACGATCCGGGCACCAGGCGGGTACGGGGTACTGGTCTGGCTCATAGCGCGCCTCCGCGGGCGTACTCCCGGCGCAGGCTCTCGGCCATATGCCGGACCAGGTCGCTGGGTACGTGCGGATTGCCGGGCAGTCGTCTCCGCCTCGTTGTGGGTGCCCGGAGGACGGGTGGAGGGTCAGTGTCTCGTTCCATGTACGTCAGCTGCGCGAACTCCGAATGGGCTTGGGTGAGGGAGAGGCCCCCGTCGCCGAGAACTTTTCTTAGCTCGGTTGTGATGTCAGTGAGCGTGCGCCGGATTTCGGGATGATATGCGAGCATCCCTGCGACGAGTTGCTTGATCTCCTCCGGGAGCCCGGTTAGGTCCGGGTCTGTGGCGGGGTCGCTGATGGCGAGCAGCAGCGCGGGGACGCTGGGCCGTACGTACGGGTAGCGGCCGGTCATCGCGAACATGAGCACGGTGCCCAGCGCGTAGACGTCCACGGCGGCAGTGAGGTCCTTGGGTGACTTGGCCTGCTCAGGTGCCATGCACGCCGGCGTGCCCAGCATCCCGGAAGTGTGCGTGATGTCGCCCGTGCGGTCCATGAGGCCGGCCAGGCCGAAGTCGATCACCCGCGGGCCGTCAGCGCCGAGGATCACGTTGCCAGGCTTGAGATCACGGTGCAGTAGACCCGCCGTGTGGATCTCGTCCAGTCCTTCGGCGAGCATGATGCCGAGCGCGGCGGCCATGGTCGTGGCGAGTGGACCGCGTTCCTGGACGTACTGCGACAGGGTGAGGCCCTGGACGTACTCGGTGGCGAACCACGGTGGCACCTCGTCCGGCTCGGACGCCGCGAGCAGGGCCGCGATCCTTGGTCCGGCGACCATGCCGACGGCGAGGATCTCCCGGTCAAACCGATCTTTCGCCTCCTCGCTCTCGCTCAGGTCCTGGCGGATCGTCTTGACCGCCACCCGGTCGCCGGCCGGCGTCACGCCGAAATACACGGTGCCCATGCCGCCCTCGCCGAGCCGGCCACGCAACGCGATACCACCAAAATTGTCCGGATCACCCGGTTTAAGCGGCTTCACGCCCACCTGCCTGCTTCCAGAAACGCTCCTTGTGACACAAGGAAAGCGTAGTTAATTGGCCAGAATAATGCACAATTCTGAGCCGTTCCGTCTTAATTTTCCGTTATATCTGATGCCTCTGGACCGCATGCGCCAGCGGCCAGGATCAGCGTTGCCGCAGCTCCTCTTTCGCGGCGCGGATCTTGTTCTCGTATCGCTGACGCCGTTCGGCTGGAGATACCGGGTCGACCGGCAGGCCCAGGTGGCGGGCATACTGATAGACGAGCTGATCATGATCGATGGCCACGCCGTCGGGATTGACCGTGCCATCGGCGTCGGCGCCGACAACGATATAACCGCCAGTGATCATCATCGCCCCGACGTCCTTGGCGAACTCAACCAGGCCACGAGCGGACGAAAGGTCGCACTGGCGCTTGTAGTCGAGCCAGTCCCGCTCGCCCTGAAGATCAAGGAGCGTCGCCAGGATGTCAGCGCTGACTGACCCTGCCGATGGTGGGAGATCGCCTGCCATGGGAGTCAGCCTAGAGCCGCCCGGGGTTGCGATAGCTCATTCTTGGACGGCGACCATGGGAGGACTGGGCCGCCTGGCCGACTCGGACACGCTCACCCCCACCGCCCGCGAACCGCCTGCATCGCGCAGATCCACCACGCCTACGTCGGCCAGCGCGACGACACGCCTCACGGAAGCGGCCCCGGGTGATGAAGACGACGCTACCCGGGCCACTCCTGTCACATCCGGCCCCCAGCGGTCGGCCGCGCGGATGTTCACGCCACCCCGTACTCGCCTCCGCCGGTGTGCCGATGGCCCTCATCGTGAGCCACTGGCTGCCGCCCGATGACGGCAGAAATCGATGACAAACCAGTGACAAATGATCAAGGCCCGGCCACCCTGAGGGGGTGGCCGGGCCTGTGACCTGCTACTCCATGAGTAGCCCCGACCGGATTTGAACCGGCGCTACCGCCTTGAGAGAGCATGGCTAGGCGTTGGCTAGGCGGCATCGCGCAGCCCGCATCGGGATGATCAGGATGTTCTTTCGGGGATGTCGGCTGCTGGGTCCTTCCAGTCGGTTGGTGCCATGATCTTGGCCTCTATGCCTGCGTGCTCGCTCAAGAGGTATAGGAGGTTCGCCCCGTCGATGAGCTCGATCGGCTTGTTCTGGGCGAAATCGAAGCTGGCCTGGCCGTAGCCGGAGGTAGTGACCAGGATTCCCTTGCTGGCCCCTTCGTTCTGCAGCGTTCCGAAGAGGTCGCGGACTGCTGACACCCCGACGGTGTTCTTGTAGCGCTTGGCTTGGATAACTACCTTGCCGCCGAAGATTGGCCTCGGATCCCAGGCAACGCAGTCCACGCCCCCGTCGCGGGAGGGCCGGGTTTGCCTGGCTTCCAGCCCCATCTTGGTGAATAGGTTCTGAATGAGGGACTCAAATTCTGTGGGCGATAGCTCCATCAGGTTCGGGCGCTGGTCAAGCTCCGAGAGGGCATCGCTCTCGGCGACGAACCGGGGATCGACCATGTTGAACTCCAGCACCGGGCGGACGGGCACGAGTTCAGACGGGCTTTTCGACACTCCGGCTGACAGGTGCTTCAGGCATGCCAGGGGCTCTACGTGGGCGAGATCGAGTTCGCCGAACACCTCCCGCGTGGTCCGGAGGGTCACCAGGCACGGCCGCACCCGCCGCCCACTGCCCGGATCAGTGGTGTCGACGACCCCGTTGAACACCACCGTGTCGATGTGCCGCCCGAGGTCAGTCCCGAACAGTTCATGCACCGTGCGGATCGCGACCTGGGCGACCACGGAGGCATACAGGGCCTTGATCTGGGTCTGCGGGCGAGGTGACTCGGTAATCGTGTCTGAGGTCTTGACGTATTTGTAGGCCTTCACGGCCGGTATGGCATCCACCGTGGGCAGTTCGTACTCGACGACAGCCTGCTGGGATTCGGGCACGTAGGCGAGCTTGAACTTCTGCGGGAAACCTGGGGGGTACTGGGACGCCTCCAGCATCATCGAGCAGTACGCGACCGCCGCATCGGGGACGCCGCGACGGTAGTCAGCTTCGAACGCGTCGACCTCCTCATGCTGTTTGCGCGCCTCAGCATCCGCGGCGTCCACAGTTGCCTGCCACTCGGCCCGGACCTTCGCCAGCGCCAGGGACCGCTGCTCTTCACGCGCCCGGTACTGCTGAACGGCGACCTCATACTGGGCACGGCCTTCAGCAACAGCCTGCTCGTACTTCCCCTTGCCGAATACCTTCGCCAGGCCAGCGGGCTCCGATGGCAGGAACGCCTCGGGAACGGGGACAGGCGTCGGTCGTTCCAGGTCCGAATGCCGCCACGGTGGGCGGACGGCCGGCTTCTTGAGGGAGGAGAATGTGATGATCCGATCCCCTAGGGGCAAGGCCGCCACCAGCAGTCGCTGGAGCGTGGCCACCTCAGCTTCAAGATCATCATTCTTGGCAGCTACTTCGGCTGCGCGGCTCTCGGTATAAAGACGTTTGCGTTCCCTGTCGTCTGCCGCCTGGGCGCGCAGATACGCAGCCCGGGCCCGGTCCGCCTCACGCCGCGCAGCGGTCTGAGCGCGCACCTGCGCAGCCTGTGCCCGCGCAGCTTCCCGCTGCATCTGCGCGATGGCAGACACGAACGAACTGCGACGCGCCATAGCCGACTCCTCTCAGGCAAGCCTCCAAGCCTGCGTCTCGTAGAGATTAGTCATGATTGGCGAGCTTGGCGAAGTCAAGCAGACTCCCGTACTAGGAGGTGAGTGATAAGCGGAGAATATTCTCTTTTACTCATAAAACGGGCACTACAACTGCTATCACTACAGGTTCCGCAGCCGTGGCTGCCCACCTTGCGTCCCGGACTTTTTTGACGGTCAGGCAGACTCTCGGCGCAGACTCATGCATGGGCGCCCGACTTTGAGATGTTGAAACTACCGGGTGCGGCGGTTGTGTCAGGGCACCCATCGGCGGTCCCGCAAAACTGCGGCTCTTTACCAGCCAGAATGCAAAACCTGACATTCCGAACCGTCGCGCCGCCGACCTTGGGGTGGGTGTACAACAACACCTGCGTCGATCACCGGCACGAGGGGGAACGGAGCCATGCCTACGAGAAGTCAGCGCAATACGCTCAGCATCCTCGGCGTACCCGTCACGATGACGGCGCTCACGGTCCTTGGCATAGCCGCCTGCGGCAGCTCGGCGTCACATCCGGCAGCCTCGACCGCGCAGACCGGAGTAGGCGGCACGCAAATCTGCCGAGAGCTGAACACCTGGGCGAAGAAGGCCGAGACCGAAGACGCGCCACGGCTGAACGCCCAGCTAACCCATGATGAGACGGAAGCCGCAGACCTCGAGCTCGGGAGTGACCTCGCAAGCCTCGGCCAGGCGCTGCAAACCAGTAATTCCCTGGCGATCTTTCCCGGCAGCGGACAGGTCGCGGCGCTTGAGGCTGACTGCCAGGGCTTCGGAGTTACGCTCAGCGGCTTCAACTCTTAGCCACTCTCAGGCTCCCCACAGCCCACACCTCAGAGGCCCCGCATCGATCTAGCACTTACCTCATCAGCTATGGGCAGCAGAGGGCCTTCCCAGGATCGCTCGGAGACTCGCCAGGCCAGTCAAAGATGTCGCTTCATGCCAGTCTCTCCTACTCACGACTGGCCAGTGCGGTCCGGTGCGGTCCGGTCCCGCTGCCTCCACGCTGCCATGAAGATCAAAAAGGCCTGATCGCCTTCCGGCGATCAGGCCCCTGACCTGCACTTACTTGGTAGCGGGGGCAGGATTTGAACCTGCGACCTCTGGGTTATGAGCCCAGCGAGCTACCGAACTGCTCCACCCCGCGTCGGTGTGCCTTTACTTTATGGCCTTCCGCGAGCGGAGGCAAATCAGCCCCGCCCGCCGAGAGCCTCCGCAGGTCACCGGGTGCACCGGCGACCACGGTCAGCGCCCGGCGTTCGCCCGGCGACCACGGTCAGCGCGCGGCGCCGCCTGGGACCGCGGTCAGTGCCCGGCGTTCGCCTGGGAACGGAGCACCAGCACCACCGCCACGATGACCAGCGCGCCGCCGAGCATCATCGGCACCGTCACCGTCTCGCCGAGCAACGACGTGCCCAGGATCACCGCGATGATCGGATTGACGTACGCGTAGGTGGCGACGGTCGCCGTGGGCAGGCGGCGCACCGCCACCACATAGGCGCTGAACGCGATGATCGAGCCCGGGCCGATCAGGTAGGCCAGCGCCAGCAACGAGGCCACCGAGACGTGCGCCGGGTCGAACCGGCCGAACTCCCCCGTCACCGCGGCGACCGCCAGCAGCACGACGCCCCCGGCGAGCATCTGCATGGCGGTGGCCAGCAGCGGCCGGGCAGGCAGCGGCACCCGGCGCGAGGCAATGGTCCCGGACGCCCAGCTGACGCTGGCCGCGAGGATGATGATGACACCGGTCCCCAGCACGCCTCCGCCGCCCGAAGCGCCTCCGCCGCCGTGGCCGCCGATCCCGCCGCTCCCCCCGAAGAGCCCGGCCAGGAATCCCACCCCCGCGACGCCTGCCAGCAGCCCGGCCATCGCCCCCAGTCCGATCCTGGTCCCGTTCACCACCCGGTCGATGACGATCAGCCACAACGGAACCGTGGCCACCAGCAGCGCGGCCAGCCCGGACGGCACGCTGCGCTCACCCACCGACACCCCGCCGTTTCCGCCGGCCAGCAGCAGCGTGCCAACCAGGGCGGCGGACCACCAGTGCCTGGCACGCGGCCGGTCCGCCGTCCGCCGCGCAGGCCCGCCGCCGCGCAGCGCGAAGGGGAACATCGCCAGCCCGGCAATGACGTACCGGGCACCCGCCATCAGCAGGGGCGGCAAGGTCTGCACACCTACCCGGATGGCGAAATATGTGCTGCCCCAGAGCACCCAGACCATCAGCAGCGCGAGCCAGCCCACCCGCCGGACGCCGCCGCCGGAACCCGCCCTCTCCTCCGCCGACTGGGTCGCCGGGCCAGCCGCCTTCGTCACATCCGCCAGGCTGCCCGGTACGGGCACCTACCCGCCAGTGGCAGTAAAGACACGCAGCAACGAATCCCTGCCAGCCGCCACACCCGGCAACGCGGCCCAGGCCGCTAGGCGCCCGACGCCGGCCCGCGTGGTGCCGACATCCACAGGTCGTAACTGATCTGCCATGCCGTCGTGGGCGGCTGGGTCAGGTCGTGCGCGTCCTGCGTCGTGTTCAGCCCGAGAACCTGGCGCGGGGTAGCCCTGTACGCGGCTAGTTCCACGGCCCGGGTGGACAACAGCACCGGCTGCCGGCCGTCCGCCGCGATCGCGCGGACCACGGACTGCACCTCGGCAGTGCTCGCTCCGGCCATCACCCCGGTGGGCACGCCGCACATCCCCCTGATCGCCTGGGCGAACTCGTCCGCGGCGGAGCGGTCGACGATCACCACCGACATCCGCGCGCTCATCGAACCGCACAAGCCCTGGACGGCGGCGGACTGGCCTGCGCCGACCCGCTTGACTCCCGGGCCGGTGGCCACGGGGGCCGCCGGGTGCGGGGGCCCCGTCCGGCTGAAGCTGACCGCCAGCGTCGTGACAGCCGTCGGCACGGCCAGGGCCACGACGAAGCAGGCAGCCGCCACGGACACCGCGACCGGCCCGGCGCCACGCTCCCTGGCCCGGCCGTCCAGCCAGGCCGCGACCCAGATCGCGCACAGGATGAACCCCGGCAGGACCACCGGCACCAGAACGTGGCTCGCCCAGGGCTGATCCGGAACGGTGCCCGGGGCCCAGAGCACGCTGGCGCTCACCCAGACGATGACCGCCAGCGGCAGTGCCCACAGCCGGGCCGTGCCGTCCTCATCGGTCCAGGTGAGCAGCGCGCGCACGGACCGGCGCACCAGCAGCACGAGACCGGAGCCACCGAGCAGCAGCGCCGGGATCCCGATGTACCAGATGACCCAGTAGAGGCTGTCCTCCGCGTAGGAACGCGTCGGCTGCACCGGAAGGCCCAGCAGCCTCTGCAATGCCGCAACGTAACCAGTCGTGGCCGGTCCCGGCTTCCAGTGCGCGGTCTGCACCGAGGTCCGGACCAGGAAGCCGATCAGTCCCGCGGCCACGATCACCGCTGCCATCTCGGGCACCCACCACCGCGCGCCCGCCCGTGCCGCCCGCCCGGCCCTGCTCCGCACCGGCTCCCACCGCGTGGCGAGCACGGCCACCAGGGTCACCGCGGCGGCGCCGACCGCGATCAGGCCAGTCCGGACGGAGAATCCCGGGGCAGCCAGGTACGCCGGTGCCGCCAGGTATCCGGCGGCCATCCCGCAGCCAACACCGGCGAGCACGCCGATCCCGAACGGAACCGCCTGGGGCCGCAGCCCCGCCACCGCTACGCCGAGGAACGGGATGACCGGGATCAGATCAGGCAGCGCGGCGAGGGACGCCACAGAGGTAAGCCCGATCGCCAGCCCGCCGAGCGCCGCCGCGGCCGTGCCGGTCGACAGCCACTCAGGCCAGCGCAGCGGCCCGGGGGAACCGCCGGGCCAGGCCGTGCCAGGTCGCACGGCGAGGGAATCGACCAGCAGGCAGAGGCCGCCGAACAGGAGCAACTGGACGAGCGGCTCGGTAAAGGCAGACCTGCTGGTGTATTGCTCGGGCAGGGCGAGGGCGAGGATGAGCGCGGCCGCCGGGGCCCACTGCGGGCCGGCCAGCCGGCCGGCCAGGCCACCGAAGGTCAGCACGGCCAGCGCCCCGAGCACCGGGCTGGCCAGCACGGCAGTGGACGTGCCACCCGCCCACCAGCCGCCGGCCAGGATGATCGCCAGGCCGGGCATGAACCGCGGCGCTACTCCGCTGCCCTGCCCGGTGAATCCGGTGCTGGCGAACGTCAGGCCGGGATGTGCCCCGCCGAAGGCAGCCAGCGACTGGGGAATGGGCAGCGAGCCATGCCCGGCGATCCAGTAGCTGAGCTGGAACACCGCTCCTGGGTCGCGCAGCACGATGATCTGCGGTGAATTCAGCAGGATCTGCCACGCGCCGAAGCCTCCGGCAACGACCACCGTGCCAGCCAGCCCCCACCAGGCGGCCCAGGCCCGGGGCGGGCCCCCCGACCGCCCCCCCAACGGCGCGGCCAGCGGGGGGATCCTCCGCTGGCCGGGGGAGCGGCGGAGGGTGGCGGCGATCAGGACGACGGCCAGCGGGGCGGAAATCAGCACCAGCGGAGCGGGCCGGAGCCGGCCGGCCAGCAGCAGCGCCAGGCCCGGCAGCAGCCACGCCATGGCGAGGAGCACCGGCAGCACAGTAACCTGGGCGAACCACCGCCCGGCGACCGGTACCCCGCGCCTGCGCCCGGCCACTGGGGCACGCTGGTAACTGCTGCTCGCGGCCACTTCCCCGGCCGGACGGGCTCCCCGGCGCACGCACTCACTCTAAGCCGAGGCGGCCTCGTCGCGGCTGAAGGCTTGGTGACCGATTCATCCCGTTGGCACCACATGCCGTAGCCTCTCGGTGAACAATGGGCGGCACACCCCCGCACAATCAACGATCCACGCGGCGAGGAGCGATGACCCGCTACGACGATTTGGACGAGCCCGGGGGAGGCGTATCGCTGTCCGGGCACGCACTGCCCGGGCAGCCGGTACCTGCACAATCAGGGCCACCGGGGGACTCTGATTGGCAATCGTCCAGCTACGGCGATGACGGCCGGTACCCGGGTGAGCCGTACCTGAGCGAGCCGTACTCAGCCGAGCCGGACACCGGCGAGCCGGATACCGGCGGCTGGACCGGCGGCTGGCGCGCCTATCGCTCGGGCCGCGCGGCCGGGCAGGCCAGCAGATCCGGCGGGTCCGGCGGGTGGCGCCGTGATCAGCACACCGCGTGGTCGGCCCGCTTTCTGCACCCGAGCCGGCATACGCTGCTCGGCGCGGCCGCCGTCGTCGCCATGTTCGCAGTGGTCGCCACCTCGCTGGTGGCCTACGCCCAGTACCGCGGGGTGGTGGACAGCATCCACCGGGAGAACGTCACCGCGGCCATGCTCGGCAATCGCCCGCCCTTCACCGCCGGGCTCAACATCCTGGTCATCGGCTCGGACTCGCGGGCCGGGACGGGCACGAAGTTCGGCGCCGACATCGTCGGCTCGCGGTCGGACACCTCGATGGTGCTGCACGTCGCGCCCGGGCACGCCCGGGCCGACATCATCAGCTTCCCGCGCGACTCGATGGTGCCCATCCTGTCCTGCGCGAACGACGGGCAGGGTCACTCCGGCCAGCAGGCCCAGCCCGGCCAGCTGGAGCGGCTGAACGCCACCTTCTCCTTCGGCGGCGCGCCCTGCCTCTGGAAAACCCTCGAGCAGGAGACCGGAATCCGCATCCAGCACTTCGTCGAAGTGAACTTCGCCGGATTCCAGTCCATCATCAACGACGTCGGCGGGGTTCCCGTCTGCCTGCCGTTCGCGATCAACAACGCGCAGTCCCGGCTCAACCTGCCCGCCGGGAAGCAGGTCGTCAACGGAGCGCAGGCGCTCGCCTTCGTCCGGCTCCGGGAGAACATCGGCGAAGGCTCGGACACCCAGCGCATCCAGCGCCAGCAGTACTTCCTCGCCGCGGTCATGCAGAAGCTCAAGGCGACCAACGTGCTCACGCAGCCCAGCAAGATCTACAGCGTGGTGCGCGACGCGGCCAAGTCGCTGACCACTGACAGCGGCCTTGATCTGACCACCATGCTGCGCATCGCGGACAGCATGAAGAGCCTCAACTCCAGCTCGGTGCAGTTCATCACGGTCCCGGTGGTGCCCTACGCGGGCGACCCGGCCGCGGAGCTCTCCTGGGAGCAGCCGCAGGCCGATCGGTTGTTCAAGGCGATCGAGGCCGACCGCAACCTGCCGACGGTGGCCAAGGGGAAGCGGGCCACGACCGTCAAGGTGCCCACGGTCAGCCCGGCCAAGGTCGACGTCCAGGTGCTCAACGGCTCCGGCGCCGCTGGCGTGGCGACCAGCGCCGCCACCGCGCTGACCGGCCAGGGCTTCAAAGTGACCGGCCAGGGAAACGCCGCGAACTTCAATTTCACCAGCAACGTCATCGAGTACGCCTCGGCTTCCCAGCTGCCGGCGGTGAACACCCTGAAGACCGCGGTCGGCTCGGTCGCGGTGCAGCAGGACGCGGCACTGGGATCGGGGCCGATCACTCTCATCCTCGGATCCAGCTACAACGGGCTGAAGGCGGCGGGAACGGCACAAGGCTCAGCGAAGAAGTCGGCGGCGCAAAAGCTCGGCAACCTGGCCAAGAACTACGGTGGCATTACCGCCAGCACCAACATCTGCTCGGACTCTGCGGCCTTCGCCGGCCCGGACACCCCGCTGCCCGGTGGCTGAGCCTGAGCTACGCGGTGCTGGCCTGAGCTACGCGGTGCTGGCCTGGCTACGCGGTGCTGGCCTGGCTACGCGGTGCTGGCCTGGCTACGCGGTGCTGGCCTGGCTACGCGGTGCTGGCCTGGGGCAATCCGCCGGGCGGCGGGGCCTGCGGGCCTTCGCCGCCCGGGCCTGCCCGGGTCGCGGTCGGCCGCTGTGCGCCTAGCCGGGACACCGTAAGCCAGGCCCACAGGCCCAGCGGGTACATGAAATAGCCGAACCGGGTGGCCGGGGCGAGGGCGAACATCAGCACCAGGCCGATGATGAGCCGCCAGGTGGCGGATGGCACGTTCCGCGGCGGCCGCACCACGAGCGACGCCAGCACGCCCAGCCCGGCGAGGCAGAGCAGCGACACAGCGATCAGGTGTCCGGCATGCCCCGTATCGGCCAGCACATGACCGGGCAACGGGCTGACCGCCTGGGATTTGACGCTGGCCAGGCCGAGCGGGAACAGGATGGTGTTCTCCACCAGCGTGTGCGGCCAGAGCGCCGCGACGGGCCCGATGATGACCGATGCCGCCGCGATCGCCGCCACCAGGAACCGGACCACGGCGCGCCTGCCGTCCCGCACCAGGAGCATGGCCGCCGCGACGATGAGGGCGGGCCACGCGGTGGCCTTGGTGGCCGCGGCCACGCCGAGCACCAGCCCGGCCGCGATCGGCTGCGGCCGGCGCCAGAGCAGTGCCAGGCCCAGGCACAGCAGCGCGAGAACCGGGATGTCCGTGCCGCCCACCGTCAGCGAGAAGGCGATCACCGGGGTGGCTGTCACCAGCGCGGTCCAGCGCAGCACATCGCGCGCGCCGGAGGCGGCCAGCGCGGCCGCGAACACGGCCGCGAACCCGAGGCAGAACCATATCCGCGGGTCGGTCAGCAGGCCGGGCCCGAACAGTGCCCGGGGGATGCCGAACAAGGCCATCGCGGGCAGGTAGGGATCGTAGATGTTGGGGTTGTGCGAGGCGGCGATGACCGCCTGGCTCTCGTACGGCGAGCCGTGGTGGACCAGCAACCGGGCACCGCGCGCGATCACCCCTACCTCAGGCTGCCACCTGCCCTGCTCCGCCAGCACGGACAGCGGCGCGATCAGCGCGCCGCCCAGGCCGAGGAACAGGGCGAGATCCACGCCACGTGCGGACTTCCAGGCCAGCACCGCTCCCGCGGCCAGCACGTACGCGCCCGCCGCGAACAGCCCCCACAGCCGGTGCAGGGCGTCGGTGCTGAACACGCCCATTCCCCCGGCGAAGAGCGCGCAGGCGGCAAACATGGCCGCCAGCCAGAGGCGCGGGACGGTTACCGGCGACTGCCATCCCCGGCCCGGCTCGCAGCGGCGCAGCGGCGCTTGTCTGAGCAGGAGCATAGAGACACACCCTCCACTTGGGGGATCCTAACCCCTGCTTGCCGCGAACCATCTGACCAGTGTGCTGCGGCACAACAGCCAGCCAAGGTAGGTGGCCAGCGCCAGGAAGGCGAAGGTGGCGATCCCGAGCATGGCACCGAGCCCGGCTGCCAGCATCCTGCCCTCCCAGCCCAGCCCCGTCCGGCGGCCGGGGGACGACATCTGGTGCCGGGCCTGGTACGCGACATCGAGCTGCCACAGGGCGGCCAGGCTCACCAGCCCGAACGTCACCGGCCCGGGCACGCCCATGGCGGCGCCGAGGGCGGCCAGGTAGACGTACTGCCCTGCCTGCACGACCGGGGGTGCCAGCCAGTCCAGCGGCCCGTCGTGCGGGTGAGCGGATCCCGGCGCGGCAAGCAGCATCGCAGCCACCGGGGTGAGCAGCACGGGGCCGGCCAGGTCCGCCATGCCCAGGGTGGCCAGCAGCACGGTCGCGGTCAGCCCGGCCACCGCCGGCGGCAGCGGCACCAGCTGGCCCCGCACTACCTGGCCCGCGAACCGTGCGATCGGCCCGTCATCACGGCAGGCCGCCACTCCGGTGGCAGCCGCGCGGCGCTGGTAGCCCCCGGCCCGGGGAGCCGCGGCCATGGCCCAGGCCACGGCGACAGCCCCCCAGCAGGCCAGCGTCAGCAGGGTGATCCGGGCGCCGTAGAGGGCCGCGGTGACGGTGATCACGACGGCGCGCTCGCCGGCCGGCAACGCGAGCAGCCGCCCGGCCAGGATCCAGGGCGCTGACCCCTGGGGCTTGTCCGGCGGGGGCGCCACATTCCGGCAGAGCCGGACCACCTTGCGCAGCCCGAGCAGGACCGCGGCGCCCGTGGCCAGCGCCCAGACATCAGTCCGGCCGGTGGCGGCACCCGCCGCGAGCCCCGCGTACACGGCAAGCTCCCCGGCCAGCGCGCAGGCGCTGGCCAGCCAGCCATCAAAGGCGCCGACAGTGAGCTGGCCGCCGACCCGCCGGGTCAGGTACCCGCCGCCCAGGGCCACGCCGCCGCCGAGCGCGGCGAGCGGGGTTCCCGCGCTGAACCACACGGCGGCACACAGGCTGCAGGCCAGCTCGATCCCGGTCAGCGAGTTCCGGGCCAGCGCACGGCGGGTCGCCCAGCCGGCCATGCGGCGCGGCAGCACCACCACGGCCGTGGTTACCGTCATGTCCTCTCCCAGTGATCGCTGGCCCCGCGCGCCCGGTCAGTCAGTCGTGATCAAGCGATCCCGTGCCTGTCGTACCCGGATGCGGCCGGCCATACCATCCCGGGTACAGTCCGCTCATGCGGACGGTGGCGGTCGTGCTCGCGGCCGGATCGGGACAGCGGTTCGGCGCGGCGGTGCCGAAGCAACTGCTCCCGCTGGCCGGCCGGGCACTGCTGGAGCATTCCGTTGCGGCCTTCGAGCAGGCGCCCGGCGTGAGCGAGATCCTGGTCGTGGTGGGCCCTGGGCACACCGGGCAGGTACGCGACCTGCTCGCGGGCCGCGGGTACCGCAAGGTGACCGGCATCATCGAGGGCGGCGTGACCCGGCCCGAGTCGACGAGGCGGGCGATCGCGGAACTCGGCAGCCAGGAGTGTGACGTGCTCTTCCACGACGCGGCCCGGCCACTGCTCGACCAGCGCACCATCGCGGACTGCGTGCGGGCGCTGCGCGACCACCAGGCGGTCGGCGTCGTGGTGCCCACCTCCGACACGATCGTGGTCGTGCAGGACGCCATCATGACCGGCATGCCGCCCCGCGACACGCTGCGCCGGTGCCAGACCCCGCAGGGCTTCCGGCTGTCAGTGATCCGCAAGGCCCACGAGCTGGCACTGGCCGACCCGGCCGCGGCGGATCTTCCCGCCACCGATGACTGCGGGGTGGTGCTGCGCTACCTGCCGGAGGTGCCGGTGGCCGTGGTGCCCGGCAGCGAGCGCAACATCAAGATCACCTACCCGGGGGATCTTGATATTGCCGAGACCTTGCTCAGTGGCGGCCAGCTCGGCGACGCCGAGATCAGTGGCGGCGGGCGCTGACCGCCTGCTTGACCAGGGTCTGCCCGAAGTCCCAGATCAGCCCGCTGCCCCGGCTGGCGTCGTCCATGACATCCACGAACGCGTCGCGGAACATCTCCACCTCCGCGTCCCCGATGATCAACGGCGGGATGAGCTTGATCACCTCCAGGTAATCTCCCGCGACCTGGGTGAGAATGCGGTGCCGCTGGAACAGCGCCACGACCACGGTCTGCGCGAACAGCCCGTGCCTGGCCGCCTGGAGCATGTTCCAGGCGGCCCTGGGCCGGATGGACCGTGGCCGGCCGAACTCCAGGCCGACCATCAGCCCGCGGCCGCGCACCTCAGCGAGCAGTTCGTACTTGTCCACCAGCAGCTGGAGGGCCTCGCGCAGCGCCGCCCCGGTCCGCTCGGCGTTCTCCACCAGGTGCTCGTCGTCGATGACAGCGAGCGAGGCAAGGCCGGCCGTCATCGCCGCCGCGTTGGAGCCGAACGTGGAGTCGTGCACCAGCACCCGGTCGATCGAGGAGTAGACCTTGTCGAAGATCCATCCCTTGGCCAGCGTGGCGCCGATCGGCACGAACCCGCCGGACAGCGCCTTGGCGACGGTGACGATGTCCGGCTCGACGTCGTCGTGCTGGTAGGCGAAGAACCGCCCGGTGCGGCCCACCCCGGTCTGCACCTCGTCGCAGATGAGCAGCGCGCCATGCTCATGGAGCAGCGCGGCGGCGGCGGCCAGGAATCCTGGCGGGGACACCGCGACGCCCTTGCCCTGGACCGGCTCGATGATGAACGCCGCCACGTCCCCTTTGCGCAACTCCGCGTCCAGCGCCTCAAGATCGCCGAACGGGATCATGCTGTCCGGCAGCAGCGGGTCGAAGCCGCGGCGGAACTCGGCCGAGCCGTTCACGGACAGCGAGCCGACCGTGAGCCCGTGGTAGCCGTGATCGCAGTAGACGATCCGGCGGTGCCCGGTCGCGTACCGGGCGAACTTCAGCGCCGCTTCCACCGCCTCCGTGCCGCTGTTGCAGAAGTACACCCGGTCCAGCCCGGGCGCCTTGGCCAGCAGCCGTTCACCGAGCAGGCCGGGCAGCAGCGCGCAGTCGAACTGGACCATGTCCGCGAGTTCCGCGTCGAGCAGGTCGTGCAGGGCCTTGCGGACCACGGGATGGTTGCGGCCGACACCGAAGACGCCGAAGCCGGCCAGGAAGTCGGTGTAGCGGCTGCCAGCGGAGTCGTAGAGGTAGGCCCCTTCCGCCCGCTCATACCCGCGGTCGAAGCCGATCGCGTGCAGCATGCGGGACAACTGGGGGTTCAGGTGCTGCGCGTGCAGTGCGTAACCTTCCCCGCGCCGGGCAGCGAGAAGGTCCGACAAGTCGAAAACCATGTGCAGTAGTCTGCCGACTCCCACCGCCTCCTGGCTAGCCGGGCCGGCGGTCCGCCCGGCAAACCCGCGTCACCCTGCCGGAATCCCGCGTTCCGGGCGCGGTCACCGGCAGGGCGACGCGTTGCGGAATTGTTCTTCCTGCTGTTTCCGGTTACAGGCCGGAATCCTCCAGCATCTCGGTGACCAGGGCGGCGATCGGGGACCGCTCCGACCTGACCAGCGTCACATGGGAGAACAGGGGGTGCCCCTTGAGCTTCTCGATGACCGCGACCACGCCATCGTGCCGGCCCACCCGCAGGTTGTCGCGCTGGGCGATGTCATGGGTCAGCACCACCCGGGACCCGGAGCCGATCCTGGACAGCACGGTCAGCAGCACGCTCTGCTCCAGGGACTGCGCCTCGTCCACGATGACGAACGAGTCATGCAGCGAGCGGCCCCTGATGTGGGTGAGCGGCAGCACTTCGAACATGTCCCGGGCAAGCACCTCGTCGATCACGTCTTGCGAGGTGACCGCCGACAGCGTGTCGTAGACCGCCTGCGCCCAGGGGTTCATCTTGTCCGCCTCTGAGCCCGGCAGGTAGCCGAGTTCCTGGCCGCCTACCGCGTACAGCGGGCGGAACACCACGACCTTGCGGTGCTGGTGGCGTTCCATCGCGGCTTCCAGGCCCGCGCACAGGGCGAGCGCGGACTTACCCGTCCCGGCGCGGCCGCCCAGCGAGACGATCCCGACTTCGGGGTCGAGGAGCAGGTCGAGGGCCACCCGCTGTTCGGCGCTCCGGCCGTGCAGCCCGAATGCCTCACGATCACCGCGGACGAGCCGCACCGATTTGTCCGGGAGGACCCGGCCGAGTGCGCTGCAGCCGCCGTGGCCCCCTGCCGCCAGCACGAGGCCGGTGTGACAGGGCAGCTCGCGCGCCTGCTCGCAGTCCAGATTGCCAGTCTCGTACAGCTCGTTGATGTCCTCGGCGCTCACCTCGAGCTCAGCCATGCCGGTCCATCCGGAGTCGGCAGGAAGCTCGGCCCGGTACTCCTGGGCGGTCAGCCCGATGGACGCCGCCTTCACCCGCAATGGCAGGTCCTTGCTGACCAGGACCACGTCTTCGCCTTCCGCAGCAAGGCTGCGCGCAACCGACAGGATCCGCGTGTCGTTGTCGCCGAGCCGGAACCCTGGCGGGAGCACCTGGGGGTCAGCGTGGTTCAACTCGACGCGGACCGTCCCGCCCTGGTCGCCGATCGGCAGGTCGGCGTCCAGCCGGCCGAACTCGATCCGCAGGTCATCAAGATGCCGGAGCGCCTGCCGGGCGAAGAATCCCAGCTCAGGATGGTGCCGCTTGGCCTCCAGCTCGGTGATGACGACAATCGGCAGGATCACGCGGTGCTCGGCGAACCGGCCGATGGCGGCCGGGTCGGCGAGCAGGACGCTGGTGTCCAGCACGTAGCTGAACCGCCTGGCCCCGGCACCCGCCGGGGCCGCGTCATTGCCGGTAGGGGCTTTGCTGGGCCGCAGATCGCGGCGGGCAGAAGAACTGGCCACTCGTTCTCCCCTGGGCGCCTGGGGGGCGCCACGCTCGGACACAGTTGTGTCTCCAGGACCGGGACCAGCCTTCGAAAGGCCGGGGTCCCGGCCCTTCGCTCGTCTCGCCTGCGTGCCAGGACACGAAGCTCGAGGATGTCGAGGGCCTTCCCGGGGGGACGGCTAGGCACCGCCCACCTTCCTAGAAGGTACCTGGGCACAGCGGTCCCCGGAAGACCCGCGCGGAGTGTCGCGGACCACGCCGCGCCGAGGTTTAGGCGCCGAACCGGCGCTGCCGTGCCGCGTAGGAGCGCAGCGCGCGGAGGAAATCCACCCGGCGGAAGTCCGGCCAGTAGGCGTCGCAGAAGTAGAACTCCGAGTGCGCGCTCTGCCAGAGCAGGAACCCGCTCAGGCGCTGCTCCCCGGACGTCCTGATAACCAGGTCAGGATCGGGCTGGCCAGCCGTGTAGAGGTGATCGGCGATGTGCTCCACATCGAGGATCCCGGCGAGTTCCTCGATCGTGGTGCCCTTGGTCGCGTGATCCTGCAGCAGCGAGCGGACCGCGTCGGCGATCTCCCGCCGCCCGCCGTAACCGATGGCCACGTTGACCAGCAGGCCGGGGTTGCCGGAGGTGGCCTCGCCCGCATCCTTGAGCACCTGCGCCGTCTCCGCCGGGAGCAGGTCGAGCGCGCCCACCGGCTTCACATGCCAGCCCGCCGCGGCCAGGTCGCGGACAGTCCCCTCGATGATCTTCAGCAACGGCTCGAGCTCGGCGGTGGGACGCGCCAGGTTGTCCGTGGCCAGCAGCCAGAGCGTCACCACCTCGACCCGTGCCTGGCTGCACCAGCCGAGCAGCTCGAAGATATGGTCGGCGCCCTTCTGGTGGCCGTCGCTGACGTCGGTGAACCCCGCCAGCCGCGCCCACCTGCGGTTGCCGTCCAGGATGACACCGACATGCCGCGGGACGGGGTGCCGGGCGAGGGACGCTTCCAGCCTGCGCTCGTACACCCGGTAGACGAGATCCCGCAACCCCATCCGAACCTACTTCCGCCGCTTGTCGCCGACCGCCGGATATGGCCTGCCCGTATCAAGGATGTCACCATCGGGGCCAGGCTCGTGACACATCCCGGCAGGGAACAGCTCAAGTCTATGTACGTAAAGTAGTGGGGAGGTAACGACAGGTTATAGCTTGCGCACCAGACATGAAAACGTCCCATCCGGTACAGCATTCCGCCGGCCCGGCGCCCGGCAGCGGGGACAACGGCGGCCAGTGGCGCTCCTGGGCCGCGGCCGGCCCAGGAGCGCCACTGACGATCAGCCGATCGACTTGACGATGGCCTCGTCCAGCCCGGCGAACGAGCCGAGGTACTCGCGGCGCTCCCGCTTCAGCCTGCTGACCATCGCGTCGTACTCGTCGATCCGGCCCTGCCGCTGGTAGAGCCGCCGTGGCCGGAGGATCTCCTCGTCGTCGACGCCGGGGACGGCGCTGGCGATCTCGTAGCCGAAGTCCGGGTCCTCGGTCCAGGTGATCGTGTCCTCCACGATGGCCTGCACGATCGCGGACGAGAACGGGATCGTCACCTTCTTGGAGCCGGGGTGGTCATCGCCGCCGCCCACCCGGCCCGTGTTGAGCACGAACACCTTCAGCTCGCGGCTGTCCAGCAACTCCAGCATCCGGTTGCCCATGTCCGCCATGTCGCGCGGGAAGAAGGGGTTGGTGCCGGGCACCCGCAGGAACTTGCCTTCCTCGTCCTTGCCCCCCGCGGAGGTGCCGGTGGTCTCGCCGAGCATGAAGTACGCCGCCGCCTGCGCCCGGTCCAGCCGGGCGACACCCGGCACGATGTTCTCGTTCCGGTTCAGGATCAGCAGGAACTCGGCCGGCGGGACCTGGCCGGCGGGCCATGGGTCCACGTACGAGAACGGCCACGTGGTGCGGCCGTTCTTGGTGTAGGAGGTGTCGAAGAAGTCCACTGTGCCGTCCGCCGCCACGGAGACGTTCTCCAGGTAGGAGTCCGCCCTGGTGGTCGCGTTGTAGATCGCGGGCTCGTACCTGGGGTCCAGGCCGAACGTCTTGGCGAAGCAGCCGTTCTCGGTCGCGTAGACCTGGCCGCCGGGCATCAACGCGACGAAGTCATCCTGGGCCGGCTTGCTGCCCAGCTGGGTGGTGAACGTCGTGGTGGTCTTGCCCGTGCCGGAGAGCCCGACGATGAGGAGCGTCCTGGGCTGCCCGTCCAGCGGGACCACCTTGCACCCCGCGTGCAGCGCCAGCCCGCCGCGGTTGTACACGATGTTGTTCCACATCCGCAGCCCGCCCTTCTTGGACTCACCGAAGTAGTCCGAGTTGAGCACGCGGGTGATATTGGCGGCGAGATCGACCACGATCACCCGGTCGTCCGGGTAGCCGGGCGCCGGCCGGTTCGGCGTGTAGATGACGGTGGTGTCCGGTTCCCAGGTCGCCGGGTCATAGTCCGCGTCCACCGGGTAGTACAGCTGCTGCTGCATTCCGGCCACGTTGGCGTTGGCCGCTTCCATGATCAGCCGGGCCCGGGTGCGGAAAGCGGGATCCGACCCGATGTAACCATCGACCACCACCATGTGGCAGCCCGCGATGTACGCGTCCTGCTCAGCCGCTATTCGGTCGAATTCGGCGCGGTCGATGGTTTGCCTGGTGGCATTGGTCGAGTCGTCGACGAGGTAGGTCGACCGAGTGCTTCTGGAGTCCACGCGGGCCTTCACGGCGACATTGCCGAACTCGGTGACCTGGCTGTTGGGCATTTTCTGCGTTAGCTCGCGGAGACGCTCCGCCGTCGGATTCCACTCCACCGATGCCGCTTTTACCTGATGCGCCACGTGCTCCTCCTCATCTGCGCGCTGCGCCGCGCCCGCCCGGGCGGGCCCACCAGGGCACAGCGATGCTGCGCACTGGCTTCCTCGCGGGATTCGGGAATCTTACTGTACCCCGAGATGAGGGGATTAATTCTTTGTGATCTGCGCCACCTGGCGGCGAGCGCGCGCCCAGTGGGAGTTACCGTCAAAATGATCACGATGACGGCGGAGAAAGCAGGCCGCCCGCGGCGGAGAAGGCGCCGAATTCGCGAGCCCCGGCCAGCCGGTAAAACACCGCCGCAGGCGCGCGGGCGGGCCGCCGGGGCTTTCCGGCTAATGGTTTAGACCTTTGGTATAAACCCTTTTACGGGCGGCTAATCCTGTGCTGGTCACGTCTGGGGTCCCTCAGCCCGGACCTCTTCGACACGCCGCAGCGCCTCCCGCAACTGCCCGAGCCAGGACTCTTCATGCTCCCCCACCAGGCGCACGCACCAGGCCAGCGCGTCGCTGCGGCTGCGGGCCACCCCGGCATCCACCAGCGTGTCCAGCACCCGGCGCTCGGACTGCCGCAACCGGGTCATCACGGGCACGGACAATGTGGTGAACATCACTTTCCGTTCGCTGATGATCACGCCCCAGGACACCTTGCGGCCGAACTTCAGCTCCGCCTCGCGGGCGATCTCGATCCGGTTGTCCCGGGTTTCCTCCCGGAACCTGCGGGCGCGCCCCTCGACCGCGGCCGCCAGCGCGGCCGGTGACGCACCCTGCGGCACCTCCAGGTCGTCCAGCGGGCCGACCACGGTGATCTCTTCCCGGTCCACCACGACGTCCGGCGCCGCGGCGAACCAGCCATCCGGCAGGCGGCCAGCGAACCAGCCGCGCAGTTCCTCGCCCGGGCCAGCGGGCATACTGTGTTCCTCAGTACTCATGTAATCATGTAATCATGCTTCCTGAACGGCGGCAAGTACCAGGCCGGCCCGCCACGCCCAACCGCGTCGATGCGGCTTCGGTGTTGTTCCTGCGGTCAGCCGGCGGGTGAGGGAGCCGCGCCCGGGGGCACGGCCGCCACGCGGGGAGTGGTCAGCCGACGGGTGAGGCGGCCACTTGTGCGGCGATCGCGGGTGACACCCGCACCACGCCGGCGAACTCGCTGCCGAGCCAGACCGGGACGATCTGCACGTTCTGGCCGGGTTGCGGCGCCTGGATCATCAGTCCCCTGCCCAGGTAGATCGCCACGTGCGAGATGTACTCGGGCGCGGTCGGGTCGGTCCGGTAGAAGAGCAGGTCGCCAGGCTGCGCCTGGCTGAGCGGAACCGCAGGCCCGGTCCGCGCCTGGTCCGCGGCGACCCGCGGCATGACCACCCCGGCCTGCGCGAAGGACCACTGCACAAGCCCGGAACAGTCGAAGGAGGCCGGTCCCGCGGCGCCCCACGCATAGGGCATCCCCGCCCGGCCGATCGCGGCCTTCAGCATGGCGACAAGCTGCGCGGTACTGAGCGCCGCGCCGCCCTGGCCACTCCCGGCGGACCCGGCACCGGCACTGCTGCCCGGTCCGGCACTGCCGCTGGAGCCGGTTGATGAGCCGACCACCCCGGCCGCTGCCGGACGGCCGCTCGCCGCGGTCGTCACCAGCGGCTCGACCAGCGCGCCCCGGGGCATCCGGGCCTTGATCTGGCCCACCAGGGCGGCGATCTGGGCGTGCGGCGCGCTCACCACGATCGCGTTCCCGGCCGGGAAGCCGAGCGAGCGCGCCACCCCGGTGGAGACCACGGCGTCCACCCCGCTGATCCCGACTGTGCCGTAGCCGCCCACGCGAAGCGACGCCGCGGTCCGCCCGGCTACCCGGACAGTGCCGCCGAGCGGCAGCTTGTCCTGCTTGCCCATGGTGTAGGAGACCGCGATGCCACCGCTGGCCACGCTCTGCCACAGCCGGCCGGACGAGGCGGTCGGCCCGGCGGCGAAGTCGCGGAACGTGGACGGGTTCACCCCGAGCATGGCGACGTACTTGCCGTTCACCTGAACCCTGGCGGCGTCCACCGCGCGGGCCGCCCGCACGCCGTGCAGCCTGGCCACCGTGGCGGCAGCGCTGGCCGGCAGCGAGGCATGGGACACGATCAGCACATCAGCCCGCAGCAACTTGCGCGGCGGCGCAACGGTCCCGCTCGCCGCCGTGGCAGACCCAGCCGCGGCAGACCCATGCGTACCAGGAGCAGCGACGGGAACACCAGGAACCGGTACCCGCGCCGCTGCCGTGCCGAGCAGGGCCAGTGCCGCGAGCACCGCCGGACCGCCGCGTCGTGCGAAGGCACGCGTCGGCGCCGGTGATGGCATCACGCATCCCTCTATACCCCTGCGCCGCCGCGCATACCAGGGTCCCCCGTCACCAGCCCGCTGACCGCCCGGCCCGCCCGCCGAAAGCCCAGGCCAGCCCGGCGGCCGCCCAGCCCGGCGGCCGCCCAGCTCACCGGCCGCCCAGCTCACCGGCCGCCCAGCTCACCGGCCGCCCAGCTCACCGGGCAGCCAGCGCCGCCCGCAACTCCGCCGGGTCGGTGACCGGCGCGAGGCAACTGAAGTCGCGGCAGACGTACGCGGCCGGCTCGCCGCCCACCAGGCCGCGCCCGGCGAGCAGCGGGATGGCGTCCGCGCCGCCCTCCGCACCGCCGGCTGCGCCGCCGGGCGCCCCGGCGGGCTGACTGCCATCTCCCAGCGCGATGACCGCGCCCGGCGGGGCCGCCTGCAGGGCTGCCGTGTGCAGTGCCACGGTCCGGGCGTCGCCGCGCGGGCCGACGACGGCGATCTCGGCGGGCCCGGACACCAGCGCCTCGGCGACGGCCAGGCCCGAGCCGGCCGCACGCGGAAACCGGACAGCGATCGGCGCCAGCACCCCCAGGGCGGCGGCCGCCGCCTCCCGGTGCTCCGGCGACCCGGTCAGCGCGGAGTAGCTCAGCAGCGCTCCCGCGGCGGCGAAGGCGCCGGACGGGGTAGGGCCATCGGCGGGATCGGCGGGCCGGTAGACAAGCGCCTCGCTGTCGTCGGCGGTGTCGTAGAAACCCCCCGCCCCGTCCGCGAACGCCTCCATCGCGGTGCCCAGCAACTCACCCGCGAGCGACACCCAGCGGGCCTCCCCCGTCACCCCGCTCAGCGCGAGGAAGCCTTCCGCAACGCAGGCGTAGTCCTCGAGCACCCCGGCGCTGCCGCCGGCCACGCCGTCCCGCGAGGTCCTGGCCAGCCGGGCCCTCACCGGCCGGCCCTTCCCCGGTTCCCCGCTGGCCAGGTGCACCCGGGCCAGCAGGCCGGCCGCGCGCTGGGCCGCCTCGACGAAGGCCGGCTCACCCAGCAGCAGCCCGGTCTCCGCGAGGGCCGCGATGGCCAGGCCGTTCCACGCCGCGACGACCTTGTCGTCCCGGGCGGGATGAACACGCTGCCGGCGTTGGGAAAGAAGGGTGCCGCGAACACGCTCGAAGCGGGCCTCGTCCGGCGGGTCCGTGCGCCGTTGCAGCACCGAGCGGCCGTGCTCGAACGTCCCGGCACCGGTCACGCCGAACGCCGCGGCGGCCCACTCCCCGTCCGCGGCCCCGAGGACGGCGGCCAGCTCGGCCGGCGTCCACGTGTAGAACAACCCCTCCGCCCCGTCGCTGTCCGCGTCGAGCGCCGAGGCGAAGCCGCCCTCCGGGGTGAGCAGGTCGCGGATCATCCACCCGCAGGTCTGGCTGGCCACCCGGCGGGCCAGCGCCGAGCCGGTGCGCCGCCACAGGTGCGCGTACACCCGGGCCAGCAGCGCGTTGTCGTAGAGCATCTTCTCGAAGTGCGGCACCACCCAGCCGGCGTCCACCGAGTAACGGGCGAATCCCCCGCCGAGCTGGTCATACATCCCGCCGCGAGCCATCGCGCCGGCGGTTCCTTCGACCAGCCGCAACGCCAGCTGGCCGGACTGCCCGCCACCTTGGGTGCCGGGCTGGCCGGGGCGCTCGGAGTGCCGGAGCAGGAACTCCAGCACCATCGAGGGCGGGAACTTGGGCGCGCCGCCGAAACCGCCCGCCCGCTCGTCGTAGCTCTCCGCGAGCGCGTTGACCGCCTGGTCGCACACCTCCGCGAGGCCGGTCCTGGCAGTCTCACCAGCGGCACCCGTCCCACCAGCGGCACCAGTCCCACCAGCGGCACGGGCCAGCCCGCGCAGCGGCGCCGCCCGCTCAGCCAGCGCTTCCGCGACGTTCCGGGCCTGGCCGGTGACGTTGCCCCGGTCCTCGCGCCAGGCTTTCGCCACCCCGAGCACCAGGCGCTGGAAATGCTCGCGGGGGAAGTAGGTGCCGCAGAAGAAGGGCTCCCGGTCGGGGGTCATGAACACGGTCATCGGCCACCCGCCCTGCCCGGTCATCGCCTGGGTGGCGGTCATGTAGACGGCGTCCACGTCCGGCCGCTCCTCCCGGTCGACCTTGATCGCCACCAGGTTCTCGTTCAGCAGCGCGGCGGTCTGCGGGTCCTCGAAGGACTCATGTGCCATCACGTGGCACCAGTGGCACGCGGAATAGCCCACCGACAGCAGCACGGGAACATCGCGCGCCCGCGCTGCCGCGAAGGCGTCGTCGGACCATGGCCACCAGTCCACCGGGTTGCCTGCGTGCTGCAGCAGGTACGGGCTGGTGGCGTCGTTCAGTCGCTCTGCCATGCCCCCATCTTGTGCCTGCGGCGGGGCTGCCGGCCACCTGACCCGATCCCCGCGCCCGCTCTGTCCGCAGTTCGTGGCCGGAAAGCGCTGCTGGAGCAGCGCTTTCCGCCCACGAAACGGGACGGAGAGGCGCACATCACGGGCGGCGCACGCGAGCCCACTTTGCAGTCAGAACTCATAACGGTTATCATTTTCATCTGTGGCCAGCGGGGCAAGGGCTGCTGGCGAGCACGACGCCCTTGCCGGGCGGATACCAGCACTTGCCGGGCGGATACCAACAGGAGACGCAACCCCATGTCTGTTCGCAGGCCAGCCGCGGGAACCGTGCTGGGCATCGTGGCGCTCTGCCTCATGACGGTGCTGAGCACTGCGTGCTCGGTCAGCGCCGGCTCCACGACCGCGGCTGACTCGGCCGCCACCATCACGGCGGTCGGAGCCGAGAACGAGTACGCGAACGTCATCGGCCAGGTCGGCGGCAAGTACGTGCACGTCAGCGCGATCGAGAGCAACCCGAACACCGACCCGCACACCTTCGAGGCGAGCGCCGGCATCGCCCAGCTGATCAGCAGCGCCGATCTGGTCGTGCAGAACGGCCTCGGCTACGACACGTTCATGAACCGGATCGAGTCCGCGACGGCGAACCCCACCCGGAAGGTCATCGACGTGCAGAGCCTGCTCGGCCTGCCGGACAGCACTCCCAACCCGCACCTGTGGTACCGGCCGGCCACGATGCCGGCGGTCGCGAAGGCGGTCGCCGCGGACCTGGCCAGCATCCAGCCCGCGCACGCCAGCTACTTCCGGGCGAACGCAGCGTCCTTCGACCGGTCACTGCAGCCCTGGTACCAGGCGATCGCGCACTTCAAAGCGACTTACCCGGGAACCCCGGTGGCCACCACCGAGCCGGTCGGCGACTACCTGCTGCAGGCCGCCGGCACCCGCAACCTCACCCCGTTCTCCTTCCAGGCGGACATCATGAACGGAGTGGACCCGGCCCCGCAGTACGTGTCCCTGCAAACGAGCCTCTTCGCCACCCACAAGGTCAAGGTCCTCCTGTACAACCAGCAGGTCACCGACTCACTCACCGCCTCGTTCCTGGCCGCCGCGCACCCCGACGGCATCCCAGTGGTCGGCGTCTACGAGACCATGCCGGCACCGGGCTACGACTACCAGTCCTGGATGCTCGCCGAGACCCGCGCGCTGCAGCGGGCAGTGGCCAGCGGAGTCTCCACGCAGAGGCTGAAGTGATGACCCGGCAACGGCTCGCCAGCGAGCAGGCTGCCGAGCAGGATGAACTGCTCAGGGTCGACGGGGTCAGCGTCTGGCTGTCCGGGCGCGAGGTCCTGCACGATGTCCGGCTCACCCTGCGCCAGGGGGAGTTCGCCGGTCTCATCGGCTCCAACGGCGCGGGGAAGACCACACTGCTGAAGGTCATCCTCGGCCTGCAGGCGCCGTCGGCGGGCTCCGTGCGCGTGGCGGGCCGGCCGCGCACCCGGCGCAACTCGATGATCGGCTACGTCCCGCAGAAGATCCTGCTCGACCCGGACGTGCCGCTGCGCGCCCGTGATCTGGTCGGCCTGGGGCTGGACGGGCAGCGGCTGGGCATCCCGCTGCCGTCGGCGGGCCGCCGGAAACTGGTCGACGAGATGCTGCGGGCGGTCGGCGCGGAGCGGTTCGGCGACGCGCGGGTCGGCAACCTGTCCGGCGGTGAGCAGCAGCGCGTGCTGATCGCCCATGCCCTGATCAGCCGGCCCAGGCTGCTCCTCCTGGACGAGCCGCTGGCCAACCTGGACATCGCCAGCGAGCAGGACGTTGTCGCGCTGCTCGGCCGGGTGGCGAAGGAAGAGCAGATCGCGGTGCTGATCTCCGCCCATGAAATGAACCCGCTGCTCCCGGTCATGGACCGGATCGTCTACCTGGCCGCTGGCCGGGCCGCCAGCGGGACCACCGAGGAAGTGGTCCGGACGGATGTGCTCAGCGCCCTTTACGGCCAGCATGTGGACGTGATCCGGGTCCATGACCGGATCCTGGTCGTCGCCGGGCGCGGGGACGGGCTGGCCGCCCCGTCGCCGGAACCCGTGGTCCACCACCGTGCTGACCCCGTGGTCCACGATGCTGAGGCTGTCCACCGCGATGCTGCTATCTCCAGCGAACCCGGCGCCGGCGACCTCGGCGCACCGCACGAGGTTCCCGCCGCCCGCGGCGCGGAGCAGGCCGCTACCCGCCTGGCCGGGGGCGCGTGATCAGCGGTGCCCCACTTGCTCAGGATCATCTTCCAGCCGGGCTTCTTCGCCAGCGCGCCGGTGCACGTGGCACTGTTCGCCGGCGGAATCGTCGCCGTGGTGTCCGGCATCGTCGGGTCGTTCGCGGTCATCCGCGGCCAGTCGTACGCGGGGCACGCGCTCGCGGACATCAGTGTGACCGGCGGATCGGCATCCTTCCTCGTCGGGATCAGCCCGCTGTGGGGCTTCGTCGGGGTGGGCGTGCTGGCCGCGGGAGTAATGGACATGATCGGTATCCGGCGGCCACGCGGCCGGGACCTGGCGACCGGGATCGTCCGCGGCGCGGGCCTGGGCCTGGCGGCACTCTTCCTCTACTGGGACACCACGCACACCAACACCACGGGCGCAGCGATCACCATCCTCTTCGGCTCCATGTTCACCATCAGCACCTCGATCCTCCCGGTTATGGCCCTGCTCAGCGTGACGGCGGTGGGCATCGTCGCGGTGCTGTACCGTCCGCTGCTGCTCAGCTCGGTCGCTGCGGAACTGGCCGCCGTGCGCGGCATCAGCGTGCGGGCGGTCGGCGCGGCGTGCCTGGTCGCGATCGCGGTCGCGGTATCGCTGTCGGCGATGACCATCGGCACGATCCTCAGCACGGCGCTGCTGATCGGGCCCGCGGCGACCGGGCTGCGGCTGACCAGCCGACCTGGATTGGCCATGACCTGGGCGGCGCTCATCGGCCTCGCCGCCACCTGGCTGGGCGTGCTGCTCGCCTACGACAGCTTCTACTGGCCGCCGGCCCGGCATGGCTGGCCGGTCAGCTTTTTCGTGGTGACGCTGATATTCCTCGGTTATGTGCTGGCCGGCCTGCCTGGCGGGCAGCGGCCGCGGCGGCTCGCCATGCGGCCGGCGGGCAGCGGATCAGGGCAGGGCTGAGGGCATGTTCTCCGGATTCATGATGAGCACCTGGGTGGTGGCGACGATCGTCGCGGCTGTCGCGGGGGTCGTCGGGTTCTTCATCGTGCTGCGCGGCGCGGCGTTCGTCGCCGACGCGGTCCCGCAGGGCGCGTTCGCTGGGGCGGCCGGGGCCAGCCTGCTCGGGATCAACACCCTCATCGGGCTCGCGGCGGCCTCGCTCATCGGGGCGCTCGGCATCGGCTGGCTCGGCCGCAGCGGCCGCCGTGATGTGGCGACGGCGCTGGCGCTGGTGGTGATGCTCGGCCTGGGCGCGTTGTTCCTGAGCTTCAGCGTGGAGTACGCGCCGGAGATCTATGCACTGCTGTTCGGCGAGGTGCTCGGGGTCAGCGTGGGTGAGATAGCGCCTGTCGCGGCCCTCGGCGCGCTGTGCATCGCGGCGATCCTCGTCGTGTACCGGCCGCTGCTGCTCGCCTCGGTGATGCCGGAACTCGCCGAGGCGCGCGGCGTCCGGTCCGGCCGGATGGACCTCGTGTTCCTGGTGGTGGTCGCCCTGGCGACGAGCCTGACGCTGCCCGTCGTCGGGGCGCTGCTGATCTTCAGCCTGATGATCGGGCCGCCGGCCGCGGCCCGGTCGCTCACCGACAAGCCGATGCCGGCCATGCTGGCATCCGCGCTCATCGCGATCGGCGTGGTGTGGGCGTCGATCGCGGCGGCCTACGACACGAACTGGCCGGTCGGGTTCTTCGTCGGCGCCATCGGCGCTGGCTGCTACGCTGCCGGGCGCGGCTGGGCAGCTTTCCGCCGGACCCGGACCACCCGGCCCGGGGCGTGGCGCGGAGCTGCGGAGCACGGCCCGCAGGCTGCTAATGTGCGGGTGTGATGACGCCGGTGCCCGCTAAGCGTCCGCTGGGCGGCACCCGGGTACGCGGGACACGGCAGGCTGAGGCACTGTCCGCGGTCCTCGGCGGGCTGGCCGGGTTCTGCAGCGCCCAGCAGATCCACGCCGAGCTGCGCCAGCGGGGTGAGCACATCGGCCTGACCACCGTCTACCGGCACCTGCAGGTGCTGAGCGAGGACGGCAAGGTCGACACCATCCGCGACGCCAGCGGGGAGACGCTGTACCGCAGGTGCGAGAGCAACGCGCACCACCATCACCTCATCTGCCGGAACTGCGGGAGCAGCGTGGAGGTGGAGGGAAGGGCGGTGGAGCGCTGGGCGGAGCAGGTCGCCGCCGAGGCGGGCTTCACCGCGGTGGACCACACGGTGGAGTTGTTCGGCCTGTGCCCGGACTGCGGCAAGGCGTCCCGGTGACGAGCGAAGAGGCAGCCGGGCCGTGAGCAAGGCCGGGCGGGCAGCGGCCAGGGAGCGCATCCGCCTGGAGCGGGAGCGCGCGGCCCGCCGCCGCCAGCGGAACCGGGTCCTGCTCATCGTCGGTGCCGCGCTCGCCGCGCTCGCGCTCGCTGTCGTCATCATCGTCGTGGTACCGCACGGCGGGACCGGGACCGTCAGCACGGCGGGCAGTTTCTACAACGGCCCCTTCGCGCCGGTCACGCTGAACGCGGATCACAGTGTGACCACGGCCCAGCCCGGTGTGGGCTCACCGGTGCTGGACATCTACGAAGACTTCCAGTGCCCCATCTGCGCGGCATTCGAGAAGACCAACGGCGGCCTCGTGCAGAAACTCGCCTCGCAGGGCAAGGTCCGGGTCGTCTATCACCCGTTCACCATTTTCCTGGGCGAGCAGCCGCAGCAGGCGAATTCCGTCCGCGCCTGGGCGGCGGCCCGGTGCGTGCCCGCCCGGGTGTGGCTGCGCTACCACGATCTGCTCTACGCCAACCAGCCAGCCGAGAGGACCTCCGGTGGCTTCCCGGTCAGCCAGTTGCTGGCCCTGGGCAAGCGGATCGGGCTGACCAGCCCGTCCTTCACCCGGTGCGTCTCGGCGCAGACGTACGCGGCGCAGGCCATCCCGCTCAGCCAGCAGATCATCAGGGGCGGCATCACCGGCACGCCCACGGTCAAGCTCAACGGCCAGGCCGTCAGCAACGCCGTCCTCGTCGCCCCGGGCGGCACGCTGCAGAAGATGATTCTCGCGGCGCACTGAGCCGGGCTGGTATCCGCGCCCCTGGCTGGCTGCGTCCCGACGGCTGAGCCCGGCTGTTTCCGCCCTCCGGGCTAATGGTGGCCAGGATGTCCAGCGCACGCCGCACGAGGTCGGCGTTGCCGCTGACCGGTTCGCCGCCCGGGCCGGCCGTGGTGTCCTCCAGGCCGATCCGGGTGGCCAGCCCCACCCGCCCGGCGTGCGCCACCAGCGGCCAGCATCCTGCGTCCTCGGGATCATGCCGGATCACCCGGCGATGAGCACGTGCAGGATGCGCGGGCCGTGCACGCCCTCGACGCGGACCAGTTCGATGTCACTGGTGGCCGAGGGCCCCGAGACCATCGTGTGCGGCCTGGCCGGATCGAGCCTGGCGAAGGCGTCCACGAGGTCGGCGGCCACCTTGTCCGGGGTGACGATCACCAGGTGGAAGTCGGGAACCAGGGTGAGCGCGCGCCGCCCCTGGCCAGCCCCGTGATCCAGGATGATCGTCCCGGTCTCCGCGATCGCTGCCGCGCAGCCGGTCAGCACTCCCGCCGCCGCGTCGAGCGCCGCGGTGGCCAGCGGGGGATCGTCGCTGAGCAGGGCGAACCCCGTGCCGACCGGCTGGCCCTGGGCCGGCTGGCACGCGGCCAGCCACTCCGCCGGAAACCCCGGGGGCACCAGGAACTGCGCGGCCCCGGTTCCGGCCGACCCGGTTCCCGCCGTCCCGGTTCCCGCCGTCCCGGTTCCCGCCGTCCCGGTTCCCGCCGTCCCGGTTCCTGGCGGCGTGGCTGGCGATCCCGCTGAGGGGCCCGCTGACAGGGCCGCACCGAAGCCGGCGGCCCGCTCGCCGAGCACCCGGGCGATCGCGGCGGGCAACTCCGCGGCCGGGACACGCTGCACCACGGCGCGGTAGTCGGCGGCGCGGTCGGCGAACAGGCCGACCATGTCGTGGCTGGCGGGGTCGTGGTGCGCGGTCAGGTAATCCCGGGCCAGCGCCGCGTACCCGGCGTCCGCCCGCCGCTCCCGCTCCGCGGTGCTGATCGGGGCCGCGCCAGGCCCGTCCCCGGCGCCGATCGCGGCCCTGATCCCGCGCAGCATGCGTTCCCGCGAACCGCTCCCCGGCGCTACTGCCGCGCTCATCGGCGGGTTCGCTCCGTCCTCGTCCACGCGCTCATCGGCGGGTTCCCTTCGTCCTCGTCCACCAGGCCCGGAACGACTCAGGCGGCGGCACCGGCACGTCCCTGGTGCGGGTCCACCCGCTCAGCGGCGGCGGGAGCCTGCTGATCCGCCCGCGGCGGCCGACCAGCTTCCGGCTGGCCGACGCGGCGCGCTGGGCCAGGCCCAGCCGCCGCGGTGAGCGCAGCACCCACGCCGCGGCGCCCATCGCCGCCTGTTCCGGGCCTGGCAGCCCGTGCCGCTTGCTGTCCACCACCGCGGCGCGCAGGTGGACCAGGGCCTCCGGGATGTTGATCGCCACCGGGCAGACGTCGTAGCAGGCGCCGCACAAGGTGGACGCGTAGGGCAGCGACGCGTCCACCGGTGAGGTGACGCCACGCAACTGCGGGGTGAGGATCGCGCCGATCGGCCCCGGATAAGGCGAGCCGTAAGCGTGCCCGCCGGTTCTCTCGTACACCGGGCACACGTTCAGGCACGCCGAGCAGCGGATGCAGCGCAGCGCCTGGCGCCCCGTCTGGTCAGCGAGCGCCCTGGTCCGGCCGTTGTCGAGCAGCACCAGGTGGAACGCACGAGGGCCGTCACCGGGGGTAACGCCGGTCCACGTCGAGGTGTACGGGTTCATCCGCTCGGCCGTGGACGACCTCGGCAGCAGCGCCAGGAACACGTCCAGGTCCCGCCAGGATGGCAGCACCTTCTCGATGCCCACCACGGAGATGAGCGTCTCGGGCAGGGTCAGGCACATCCGCCCGTTGCCCTCGGACTCGACGACCACCAGCGTGCCGGTGTCGGCGATGGCGAAGTTCGCGCCGGATATCCCCACCGTCGCGTGCAGGAAAGCGCGCCGCAGGTGCGCGCGGGCCGCCGCGGTCAGGGCTGGCGGCGCGTCGCTGAGGTCCGCCGGCACGCCGGGCATCTCGCGCCGGAAGATGTCCCTGATCTCGGCGCGGTTGCGGTGAATGGCCGGGACCAGGAAATGGCTGGGCTTGTCGTGGTCAAGCTGGACGATGAGCTCGGCGAGATCGGTTTCCAGCGCGGTGATGCGTTCCGCGGCCAGCGCCTCGTTCAGGCCGGTTTCCTGCGTGGTGATCGACTTGACCTTGACCACCTGATCAGCGCCGGCGGCCCGGACCAGTGAGACGACGATCTGGTTCGCCTCAGCGGCGTCCGCAGCCCAGTGCACCTGGCCGCCCGCGCTGACCACCCGCTCTTCCAGCCGGGTCAGGTAGACGTCCAGGTTGGCCAGGGTGTGATCCTTGATCCCCTTGGCCGCAGCCCGGAGCTGCGGCCAGTCAGCGAGTTCGGCCACCACCCCCGCCCGCTTCGCCCGGATCGCGCTGGTCGCGCGGGCCAGGTTGGTGCGAAGCTGGGAGTCACCGAGCGCTGCGGAGGCCGCGGCGGGAAACGGCGGCATGCCGAGGTAGGTGGGCATGCCGGGTTCTGCGGATATGCCGGAGTCCGCCTGGGCGCCCACCGCGTCGCCGCCTTCCACGTCGTCTGGTCCTGCTCGTCCCATGATCGTGGAAGCCAGGCGGCATGGCGAGTGCGCCTCAGGAGCGGTGTCCGCACGCTGCAAAACGGTGGCGTGGACCGCCGAGACTGGTTTCTTCGTGCTCTGCCACGCCCCGGACGGCGGCCACCGGAAAGCAAGCCGGATCCCCTGACCGCTGGTCCCGCGTACGGCAGAGGTCAGGAATACTTCCCGGCGAAGGGAACGGCATCGCCGATCATCGACGCCAGCTGGATGGATGTGTGCCCGGCGATGTGCGCGCTCACCGTTGCCACCTGACCCGCATGATGCGCTGAGACCGCGGGAACCAGCACCAGCAGCAAGCCCAGGACCAGCCCGGCGACCGCTATCAGCCAGACTGGCCTGCTCGCCCCAGGAGCACGAGCTAACCCGGTGCCGATCATCAGCTACCTCCCTCGGGCTTCAGGGGCAATGCCTGATGCCGCGCCGGTGCGGGTACACAGACCGCAATTCTGGACACTGCCGCCAAGTCCACTAACTGGCAGCATAGCGAAATGGTCACGCCAGGTCTGCGCCTGGACGGGGCCGATCTGATGAGCTATATCTCTGCTGTCCCCGGCCCGGGACCAGCGGCTGGCGACCGGGCACTGACCCGGTGCGTGGAGGCAAGACCATGATGGCGTCGGCCGGCGAATTCGACGGGCTGGCGGCCCTGATCACCGGTGCCGCGTCTGGCATAGGCCTGGCCACGGCCAGGCCGCGATCGTCAACACCTGCTCGATCGCCGCCACCGCCGGGCTGCCGCAGCGCGCCCTTTACTCGGCCACCAAAGGGGCTGTCTACGCGCCGACCCTGGCCATGGCGGCTGATTGTGTCGCCGACCGGGTCCGCGTCAACTGCGTCACCCCGGGCACCGCGGACACCCCCCGGGTGTCGCGGCTGCTGGCTGCCGCGGCGGATCCCGCCGCCGAGCGCGCCGCCCTGGCGGCGCGCCAGCCGATGGGCCGCCTCGTCTCGGCCGCGGAGGTCGCCGCCGCCATCGCCTACCTGGCCAGCCCGAACGCCGGGGCGACGACGGGCACCGCGCTCGCCGTCGACGGCGGCATGGCCGGGCTGCGGCTGCGCCCGCAAACCCGATACCGAGCAGCCCGCAAGCGCGATACCGAGCAGAGATCAGATGGCTAGCTGCGCGCCATCCCGCCGACCGGGAGATCGCCGCCGCGAAAAGCTCTGCTGGCTTGCAACCCACGGGTTCGGTGACGGCCTGCCCACCTCCTCCCGGCGAGCGTTGACATGCTAGATTCATCCGATCTATTTTCCTGCTGAGTGCCCCCAGCCCCAGGAAGACTGTCTCATGACGACGATCCTTGGCTTCGAGACCCACGATGTCCGCTTCCCGACTTCGCGGATGCTGGACGGCTCGGACGCCATGAACCCGAGCCCTGACTACTCGGCCGCCGCGCTGATCGTGCGGACGGACGCGCCGGACGGGCTGGCCGGCCACGCGCACGTCTTCACGATCGGGCGCGGCAACGACATCCAGCTCAGCGCGATCCGGGCGATCGAGCCCTTCCTGGCCGGACTCGATCTCGACGAGGTCCTGTCCGACCTCGGCGCCCTGTCCCGGCGGCTGACCGGCGACAGCCCGCTGCGCTGGCTCGGCCCGGAACGCGGCGTGGTGCACATGGCCATCGGCGCCGTGCTGAACGCGTGCTGGGACCTCGCCGCCCGGCGCGCGGGCAAGCCGTTGTGGCTGCTGCTCGCGGAGTTGTCCGCTGAGGAGATCGTCTCCCTGGTCGACTTCAGGTACCTGACCGATGCGCTGACCCCCGATGACGCCCTGGAACTGCTGGACCGCGGCGCTGCCGGGCGCGCCGACCGCATCCAGGCCCTGGTGGCGGAGGGCTACCCGGCCTACACCACGACACCCGGCTGGCTCGGCTACTCCGATGAGCGGCTCGCCCAGCTCTGCACGGAAGCCGTCCAGGATGGCTTCTTCCAGGTCAAGCTGAAAGTGGGCGCCCGGCTCGACGATGACCTCCGGCGCTGCGCGATCGCCCGCCAGGCGGTGGGCGAGGACATCGGCATCGCCCTCGACGCGAACCAGGTGTGGGACGTGCCCGCCGCCATCGCCTGGGTCCGCGAGCTCGCCGCGGTCCGGCCGGAGTGGATCGAGGAGCCGACCAGCCCGGAGGACATCCTGGGCACCGCGCGGATCCGCCGCGGGGTGCACCCGGTCCGGGTGGCTACCGGCGAGCACGTGTCCAACCGGGTGATCTTCAAGCAGCTGCTCCAGGCAGAGGCCATCGACGTGATGCAGATCGACGCGTGCCGGGTGGCCGGGGTCAACGAGAACATCGCCAACCTGCTCCTCGCGGCCAAGTTCGGCGTTCCGGTCTGCCCGCACGCGGGCGGCGTGGGCCTGTGCGAGATGGTCCAGCACCTGTCGATGTTCGACTACGTCGCGCTGTCCGCCACGATGGAGGGCCGCCAGATCGAGTGGATCGACCACTTGCACGAGCACTTCACCGGGCCGGCCCGGGTGGAGCGCGGGCGTTATGTCACGCCGTCCGCCCCCGGCGCGTCCGCGGAGCTGCGGCCGGAGTCCGTCAAGGAGTTCAGCTACCCGCACGGCGCCGCCTGGGGTGGCAGCAAGCAGCCATGATGGAGCGCACCCCGCTGGCCGGCTCCGGCCTGCTCCTCACCCGGCTGGTCTTCGGCGGCGCGCCCATCGGCGGCCTGTTCGCCCCGGTCAGTGAGGCTGACGCGCAGGCCACCATGGAGGCGGCGTGGGCGGCCGGCATCCGGGCCTTCGACACCGCGCCGCACTACGGGGTGGGGCTGTCCGAGCAACGGCTCGGCGCGTTCCTGCGCGGCAGGCCGCGGGCGGAGTACGTGCTGTCCACGAAGGTCGGCCGGCTCCTGGTGGCCACGGACGGGGACGTGGACGGAGCCGACGGCTACTACGGCACGCCGCGGCGCAGCCGGGTCCGCGACTACAGCCGCGACGGCGTGCTGGCCGCACTGGAGGCGAGCCTGCGCCGGCTGGGCGCCGAGTTCGCCGCGGCGGGGCTGTTGCCCGATGGCGGGCCCGGCCCCGCTGGGCCGTTGCTGCCTGATCTCAGGGATGGCGGCCCCGAGTGATGATCGTCGACGCGCATCATCACCTGTGGGACCCTCGCCTCCGCCGCCACGCCTGGCTCGACACATTGCCGCAGCTCCGCCGCCCCTTCGGCAGCAGCGAATTCGCGCAGCTCGCCGCGGAGCACTCGGTGACCGCGAGTGTCCTGGTGCAGGTGCTGGCCAGCACCGAGGAGACCGAGGAGTTCCTCGCCCTGGCCGCGGCCGGCCCGCTGGTGGCCGGCGTGATCGGCTGGGCCGACCTGACCGCGCTGGACGTCGCCGACCAGATCGCCCGGCTGCGCCAGCTTCCCGGCGGGGCACGCCTCGTCGGAATCCGGCACCTGGTCCAGGACGAGCCGGACCCGTACGCGAACCGGCTGCTCGACTGCTTCGGCCCGGGCCGCCTGATGTTCGGCTCCGACTGGCCGGTCTGCACCCTCGCCGCTGGCTACGGTGACGTGCTCCAGCTGGCCACGGCTGTGCTCGCCGCGCGTCTCGGCCCGGCGGACAGCGACGCCGTGCTCGCCGGGAACGCGGCCCGGATCTACCGGCTGGGACTGGCTCGCTGAACCACGGGCCTGCTGAACCACGGGCCTGCTGACCGCTCACAGCACGGAGGCCAGCCACTGCTGGACGCTGGCGATGTGCACGGTGGACCACGACCTGGCCACCACGGGGTCGTGCGAGCTGAGCGCGTCGAGGATGGCGCGGTGCTCAGCGAGGGTCCGCTCCGTGGCGCCCGCCTGGGTGAGCCCGCGCCAGACCCGGGCCCGGGTGGTGGGCCCGGACAGCGAATCCAGCAGCGAGCAGAGCACGCTGTTGCCCGAGCACGCCGCGATCCGGCGGTGGAATTCCAGGTCGTTGGCGACCAGGTCGGCTACCACCGGAGCCGGCCCGAGGCTGTCCAGCAGGCCGCGCAGCGACTCGATGTCCGCGGCGGAGGCGCGCTCCGCGGCCAGCGCCGTGGCCTCGGGCTCAAGGATGCGCCTGACCTGGAGGAACTCCAGCACTGAGTCATCGCGGTGGAAATCCACGATGAAGCTCAGCGCCTCGAGCAGCAGCGGGGGCTGCAGGCTGGTCACGTAGGTGCCATCCCCGCGCCGCACGTCGAGGATGTTGACCAGCGACAGCGCCTTGACCGCCTCGCGCAGCGAACTGCGCGACAGCCCGAGCTCGGCAGCCAGGTCCGCCTCCCTGGGCAGCCGGTCGCCGGCCCGGAGGGTGCCGGAGACGATCATGGCTTTGATCTTCTCGATGGCCTCGTCGGTCAGCGCCACGGCCGCACCTCCGAAACCGCGCTGCGCCGCTGCGCCGCTACCAGGACCCGGGTCCTGCTCACTGACATCCGCGCACATCCGATGTTTACCGCTGAGTATCCCACAGCGTGCGATGTGGCCCCGCTGGCCTTCTCGCCGGGCCTTCCCCGGGCATGATCGCCGGGCTCCGGGGCGGCGCGCTGGCGCGGGCCGTCGGCAGTTGCTGATACCAAGGACATCATGACTGCCGACACTGACCGTGCCCACGCGGAGGACGCCGCGGACATCCTGCGGGCGGAGGCCGAGCACTGCCTGCGCGCTCTCGCCGGGCAGTCAGCACTGCTGCGCGATGACCAGTGGACCGCGATCCAGGCACTGGTCACCGGCCGCCGCCGCGCGCTGGTCGTGCAGCGGACCGGATGGGGAAAGTCAGCGGTCTACTTCGTGTCGACCGCGCTGCTGCGGTCCCGTGGCATGGGGCCGACCGTCATCGTCTCCCCGCTGCTCGCCCTGATGCGCAACCAGATCGAGGCAGCGGCCCGGGCCGGCCTGCGCGCCCGCACGGTGAACTCCGCGAACATCGCCGACTGGGACGGCATCTACGCGGAGATCGCTGCCGGGACGGTCGATGTCCTCCTGGTGAGCCCGGAACGGCTGAACAATCCCGGCTTCCGCGACCTCATCCTGCCCAAGCTCGCCGCCGCGGCCGGGATGCTGGTGGTTGACGAGGCGCACTGCATCTCCGACTGGGGCCACGATTTCCGCCCCGACTACCGCCGGCTGCGCACCCTGCTGCAGGATCTGCCGTCCGGCGTGCCAGTGCTCGCCACCACGGCCACCGCCAATGCCCGGGTCACCCGCGACGTCGCCGAGCAGCTTGCCAGCGGCGCGGACGGCGAGGCACTCGTGCTCCGCGGGGCACTGGACCGCGAGAGCCTGTGCCTCGCCGTGGTCACGCTGCCCACGGCGCAGCAGCGCCTCGGCTGGCTGGCGGAACATCTGGGCCGGCTGCCTGGCTCCGGGATCATCTACACCCTCACCGTGGCCGCGGCCCACGAGACCGCGGCCTTCCTGCGCGACCGGGGTCATGACGTCGCCCCCTACACCGGCCGCGATGAGCAGGCGGAGCGGCTCGCAGCCGAGCAGGCCCTGCTTGACGGCCAGCTCAAGGCGCTGGTGGCGACGAGCGCGCTCGGCATGGGCTTCGACAAGCCCGACCTGGGGTTCGTCGTGCATCTTGGCGCCCCGCAGTCACCCGTCGCGTACTACCAGCAGATCGGCCGGGCCGGCCGCGCGGTGCCCCGGGCCGAGGTGGTGTTGCTGCCCGGCCCGGAGGACCGCGACATCTGGGCCTACTTCGCGTCGCTGGCGTTCCCGCCCGAGCCGGTAGTCCGGGCCACGCTGAGCGCACTCACCGAGGCGGGCCGGCCGCTGTCGTCCAGCGCCCTGGAGACGCAGATCGACCTGAGCCGGGCTCGGATGGAGATGATGCTCAAGGTGCTCGACGTGGACGGCGCGGTGCGCAAGGTCAGCGGCGGCTGGGTGGCGACCGGCCACCCGTGGGCCTACGACGCCGACCGGTACGCGACGGTGGCCGCCGAGCGGCACCGTGAGCAGCAGGCCATGCTCAGCTACATCGGCACCGGCCAGTGCCGGATGGAGTACCTGCGCCAGCAGCTCGACGACGCTGCGGCAGCGCCGTGCGGGCGGTGCGACAACTGCACCGGCCGTCCCTGGCCAGCCGAGGTGTCGGCGGAAGAGGCCGCGGTGGCCCAGGCGAGGCTGCTCCGTCCCGGCCTGGACGTCACGCCGCGCCGGATGTGGCCGCCTGGCATGAAGGATCTGGGCATCGAGGTGTCCGGCAAGATCCCCGCGCAGCTCTCGGCGGAGCCGGGCCGTGCGCTGGGCCGCCTCACCGGGCTCGGCTGGGGGGCCCGGCTGCGTGCCGTGCTGGACGGGCAACCACCGGGCAGCAACGCGTACCGTGGCGATCCGCCTGCCACCGGCGAACTGAGCGCCGATGGCCCGGTCCCGGACGACATCGTGGCCGCGATGGTGGCTGTGCTGGCCGCGTGGGACTGGGCGCAGCGGCCGGCCGGGGTGGTCACCCTGCCCAGCCGGACCCGGCCGCTGCTGGTCGCCAGCATGGGTGAGCGCATCGCCGGGATCGGGCGGCTGCCGCTGCTCGGCTCGCTCGGCTACGCGGGTGCCGGGCCCGGACCGCGCCAGTTCAACAGCCCGCAGCGGCTGCAGGCGATCTGGCGCGAGCTGCGCCTCCCCGATCCGGTCCGCGACGCGGCGGCCGGCCTGCGCGGCCCGGTACTCGTCGTCGACGACCGGATCGAGACCGGGTGGACCATGACGGTCGCGGCGAAGCTGCTCCGCGAGGCTGGCGCCCCCGGCGTGCTGCCCCTCGTGCTGGCGGTCACCGCTGGCTGAACCGGGCCGGCACGCCCGGACAGGCACGCCCGGACAGGCACGCCCGGACAGGCACGCCCGGACAGGCACGGCCTCGGGCGCCGCGGTCCCTTCCTCGCGGATGCCGGACCTGCGGTACACGCGGCGCAGCGGGCCGGGCGCCCACCAATTCACCCGGCCCAGCAGCCGCATGGTCGCGGGCACCAGCAGCACCCGGACGATGGTGGCGTCCACCACCAGCGCGACGATCATGCCCACGCCCATGCCAGCCCGAGGCCGAGGATCGTGGTGATGTTGATGGAGTAGATGGACACATCGGTGACCAGGGTCAGCAGCCGCAGCGCGGCGAACGAGCCGAGGATGCCGATGCCGCCGATGGCCAGCGGCAGGCTGGCCGCAGCCAGGCTGCCGAAGATCACCAGCAGCAGGATGAGCAGCGCCGGCATGGAGATGCCCTCGGCCCGCCCGATGTCCGAGGTGACCTCTTTGTTGATCGCCGCCTCGGTGGGGATCTGGCCGCCGGCCCGGCTGGTCAGGCCGGGCGCGGCGAGCTGGCCGCGGATCGCCTCGTAGGCCTTGATCCGGGCCGAGTCCGTCCCGCCCGCGAGGTCCAGCACGGCATAGCTGGCATGGCCGGCCGAGCCGACGAACTGTGCTGACCCGGTGGACCAGTAGTCAGCCTCGAGGTGTTCGGCCACCTGGGCTTCGCACCGGAGGACGCCGAGCCCATGTTCGAGATCACGCTGGCCGAGCTGGCCGGGCTGGTCAACCTCGAGTACCCGTCCCGGCGGCCATAGGCCCGCCCGGACCGTTCAGGCCGGACTGTTCAGGCCCGGACCGTTCAGGCCACCCGGACCGTTCAGGCCTGGACCGTTCAGGCTCCAGACCGTTCGGGCCGCCCGGAACGCGCCCGGCTTCCCCGGCCCGTCAGGCCGAGTAGCTGGCCGCGGTGGCGGTGTAGCCGCGACGCCCGGGGGTGGCCTAGGTCAGGGTCCCGGGCTGGTTCTGGATACGCGTCCATCTGCTGGGCACCTGCTTGGTCTTGTGGTGGCGGCACAGTGGCCCAAGATCGCCGCACCCCAGGTAGCGAAGGAACCGCACTACCGGGAAAGGTTTGGCCAGGCGGGGAAGCTTCCCCGGTCAGGTGGGGTACCCGGTCGGGTGGGTGGTGTAACTCCGGCCGCCGGGGGTGGTCCAGGTGAAGGTACCAGGGCTGCTCTGGGTGAGGGTCCAGCCGGGGACTTGTTTGCACTGATGATGCCGGCGGCACACCGGTCCCAAATTGCATTCACATGTTCTGCCACCCAGGTGATGCGGGATGGCGTGGTCAAGATCGCAGCGTGTGGCCGCCCGTCGGCATCCCGGGGCGGTGCACGTGGTGTTCCGGATCTCGATGAGGTGGCGCAGCGACAGGCTGGGCTGGTAGCTGCGCGATTCCCGGGAGTGGGTGCATTCCCCCGTTTGCAGCGGCGTGATCCGCACTTCGCGCATCCACCCGGTGTTGGCCGCCGGACCGCTGCCCGCCGGACCGCTGCCCGCCGGACCGGTACCCGGTGGCCTGGTCCCCTGGTCCGGCCTGGCCGGGTGGCCGGGACCGGCCCGGGCACAGCCATGGCCGACGGGGCGTCCGGCGGAGTCGGTGAGCGTGATGCACCACCGGTTGGCTGGGTTGGCGGCCAGGATGGCGGCGATGGCGCGGGAGTCATCGCTGTCCAGGGGGCCGAATCCGGGCACGTGGCCGGGGGCCTGGGACCAGCCGAGCCAGGTGGCCAGGGGCACGGTCAGGTTCACCGTGCCGCGCAGGCCCGGACCCAGGCCCGCCCCGGCCGGGGGCACGGCAGTGCCAGCGGCCGCTTCGCCCGGTGCGCCAGTGCCCGCCTCACCCAGTGCGCCAGTCCCCGGTGCGCCCGGTGCGCCCGGTGCGCCCGAGCCTGCCGCGCCAGTGCCCGCCGTGCCAGGACCTGAAGAGCCAGGACCTGAAGAGCCAGGACCCGCCCTGCCAATTCCCGCCGTGCCAGGACCTGAAGCTCCGCAACCTGAAGCACCAGTGGCTGGCGAACCGCCGTCCGGCGTTCCCGGGGTACCGCCGCGCGCGCCCTCACCGGTGGCCCAGGTGGCGGAGGGCAGCAGGGTCCCAGCCGACTGGCCGGTCAACAGGTGCAGATAGGCGTGGGCGCGCAGCTGATCCATGGTCCCGCCGACCCCAGCCTGCTTCATGGCCAGGGCCAGTGCAGTCAGGTGCTTGTCCGCCGCTAGCACGCCGGCCGGCGGCAGGTCGCGTCCGGCCAGTGCCGCGGTCCCGGCGGCCTCGGGGAACACCTCTACGCGGGAATCCTTGAGTGCCTTCTCTTTACGCCGCCGCACCGCATCCGGATCGGCGGCGAACACCGCCCGGCGGGCCGCTGCGCCAAGTTGCGCCGTGGTCTGTGCCGCTGCCTTCCCGATGATGAGCTCCTCTACCGCAGCAGCGTGCCTGTCATCCAGACCAGTCAGTTCGTTGGCGATGACCTCCGCGCGGCGCTCATCGACCGCACCCGCGGCCAGCGCCGCCCGGGTGAGCGGGAGCCGGTCCAGCGCCACCGCCAGGCTGAGGACCCGGTCAGCGCTCCATCGGGTCAGCGTCAGGGCGATCGCGATCTCATCGTTGACATGCTCGGCGGGACGCCAGTCCCCGCTCGCCCGGGCTCCCGCCGCTCGCCGCGCGGCCAGCGCTGATACTGCGGACAGCTTCAGCGCCGCAGCCCGGGCGCCCAGCCTGTTCGCGGCCTGCAGCACCCCGGTCAGCTGATCATCATCAACACCGCTCAGCCCGGCCTGCCACACCCGGTCAGCCAGCCCAGCCAGCGCCGGCCCAGGAGCCATTGCATCCGCTGTTCCCCCGTGCGCGAATCCCTCGCCCGCAGCCAAAACATGGAGGATCTCGACGGCAGGCGGGGCGGGGACACCGGGATTGGCGGGCCGACCCACAGGCGGGGCGGCGGCACCGGGCGGGCACACAGGCGGGGCGGCGGCACCGGGCGGGCACACAGGTGTGCTTGCTTCCAGGGTGACATCATCGAGCAGGTCATCCACCCACTCTGGATCCCACTCCGGCTCAGGACCGTCCAGGTAATCCTCGATGGGGGGCACTACCGCGGGATATGCGGCCATCTCCCAGGCGAGCAGCTCATCCTGGTCTTCGGTCTCGACCAAGGTGGTAGTACCTGGGCCGGCCAGCACCTGCACCGGTGTAACGGGGGCACCCGGCGTGCGCAGCGCCTCCTGGCCATGGCCGAGGAGCGCAGGTAAGTCCCGGCCGGGACCCGTCAGCACGCTTGCCTCATCGGCACCGGGAACGCCAGGTCGCGGGACATCGGGAGTACCAGGCAGCGGGACAGGGCGCTGGAAATCTGCTGACACCTGGGTCACCTCCCCGCGGGAGTGAGAACTTGGTACTCGACCATAATAGCGCACCTTGTAAGTCATCGCAGCATAATTTCGAATATTTCATCGATTTAATTCGCGAGGCAGACGCGGAGGCGGAAGGTAGCGAGGGCGCAGAGCCCGCCACGCAGAGACCGCCACGCACAGGCGGGAGGGAACGCGGACGCGCAGAGACCGCGCGCAGAGCGCAGGCACCAGGCGCTGCTCCGGACGGCCCAAGATGGTCAGCCTGGAACACCGGCCAGGTGGCTGGGCCGACGGGTGAGCGCGAGCAGTGCGGCGCAGTCGGCCACCTGATCCAGCTCACGCATCCCCGCGAGCAACTCCTCGGCAAGCGCAGGGCCGAGACTGGAAGCCGCATTCCGGTGGAATTTTTCCTCGACCTGCGCCCGGGTCGCCGCGCACTGGGGCGTGCCCAGCGCGTGATCCTGGCGGATGTCCAGCGTGGCGCCATCGATGCTGGTCAGCGTCAGCCGCACGCCGCCTCGCGGCACCTGCGGGTCCGGGCTGAAGGTCACCCGCTGGTCGATGAACGCGGCCAGGTCGGGGCCGCCACGGTGGGCGGGGCTGGTGAGGTCGATATCGAAACGGCCGTGCAGGAGGGTGGCGGCCGCCACGTAGTGGAAGGACAGCAGCGCCTCGAAACAGCCCGCCGGATGGGCCAGGGTGCGGTGCGCATCGTAGGTCGCTGGCGGGACCCGGATCTCCACCGCGGCAAGCTCCGCCGCGGCCGGCAGCCGCCGCCCGTTGCCCAGCAGCGCGGTGAGCAAGGCTTGGACCGGCGTCGCCCCCGGCCACAGCCGTACCGAGATCTGCTCCAGCTCCCAGGCGACACCGAGACCGGCGACAGCTGCCTCGACGTCGCCGGCAGAGTAGCTCCTGAAAAGGCCGCCATCGGGCGCCTCGAAAGGCTCGGCAGCTGCCGTGAAGCCCTCGGCCGCCAGGCGGGCGCCGAGCAGGCCCGCCAACGCGCCACGTGCCTGGTGGAACTTCACCGCAGTAGTCGGCCAGGCGGCGAAGGTGCCGGCCGCCTGGCTCACCGCGAGGCTCATCGCCGTGCGCAGCCCGTCCGCGCCGAGACCGAGCAGCAGTCCCGCCGCGACAGCCGCCCCGATCGGGCCGATCACTCCCGGCGCGTGCCAGCCCCGCCTCCTGAACTCCGCGTAGTCGATGGCGCGCAACAGCCGGCTGGCCGTCTCCAGGCCGGCCGTGACCGCCGTCAGCAGCGCCGGTCCCGAGGCGTGCTCCAGCTCAGCCACGGCGAGCGCCGCCGGGACCACTTCAGGCGTGAGGTGACAGTGCGCGGGGGTGTAGACGTCACAGGAGGTGACCGCGGTCGTCAGGTAGGCGTTCGCCAGCACCGAGCCGATCAGGCTGGCGGGCGCGCCGTCGCCGATGACGGTCGACTGCCCGGTGTCCCCGAGGCGACGAGCCGCCCGCAGCACCTGGGGCGTTTCCTCGGCAGCCCAGCCAGCGAGGGCGCAGCCGACCGCGTCCAGGATGAGGACGGCCGCGTGAGCGGCCGCCGGCTCGCCGATAGCGTCCCGGCGCAATCCATCAGCGAACTGGGCAAACCTGGTCGCCAGGGCCGGGCGCGCAGGTGCGCCGCCCGCAGGACCGCCGGTCATGGCGCGCCCCTCACTCGCTGCCGGGCACGATCACCAGGGACTTCAGGTAGCTCATGGCCTCGGCCGCATACAGCGGGCCTTCCCGGCCGATCCCCGATTCCCCGATACCGCCGTAGGGCAGCTGGTCGAGCCGGTAGTTCGACGACCTGTTCACGATGACGCTGCCGGCCCGCAGCTCCCGGAAACAGCGGGCCGCGGTCGCGAGCGAGCCGGTGAAGACCGCCGCCTGCAGGGCGAAGGGCGTGCTGTTGGCCGCATCGATGGCGTCGTCAAGGCAGTCATAGGCCTCGACGAGGACCACCGGAGCGAACACCTCGGCGCAGTAAAGCGGCAGGCCGTGATCGACGTCAGACAGCACGGTGGGCGCGATGACCGCCCCCTCGCGGGTGCCACCGGTGTGCAGCGTGGCGCCCTTGGCGACCGCCTCAGCGATGGCTGCCTCGACCCGGACTGCCGCGGACTGGTGGATCAGCGGCCCGATGTCGGTGCTCTCATCCATCGGGTCCCCGAGGCGCAGCCCGGCCGCCTGGGCGGCCAGCGCCCCGGCGAACTGGCCGGCCTGGTCGCGGTGGACGAGGATTCGCTGTACCGAGTTGCAGCTCTGCCCGTTGTTGGAGAACCCCCCCGCCAGGCACTCGCGCAGGGCCAGCGGGATGTCAGCATCGGGGCAGACCAGGTTCGCCGAGTTTCCGCCCAGTTCGAGCAGGACCGGCCGCAGGCCGGCGGCAGCCCGGATCTCGCGGCCCGCCGCCGTCCCCCCGGTAAAGCTGACCAGGTCGACCCGCGGGTCGGCGAGCAGCGCCGCGCCGGTGTCCCGGCCGCCGGGAACGACATTGACGGCACCTGCCGGGAAGCCCGCCTCGGTGAGGATCTCGGCGAGGCGCAGCGCGGGTGCGGGCGCCTGCGGAGCGGGCTTGACGACCACGCAGTTCCCCACCGCGAGCGCGGGAGCAACTTTGTGCGCGACAAGATTCAACGGCGCGTTGAACGGCGTGATCGCGGCGACTATGCCGACGGGCCGCCGGGCGATCAGCGCCATGACGCCCGCACCGCCCGGGATCGCATCCGGCGGGGGGCTGGCCGGGTGCAGTGCCTCGGCAGCGGAAGCCGCCGCGCGGAGCGTCCACGGCGCCCGCCGGGCTTCCCGCCGGGTGTGGGAGATCACCTTGCCGGTCGCCTCGGTGATCTCCCGCGCCAGCTCGCCCGCCCGGGACTCGACGATGTCCGCGGCAGCCCGCAGCAGGCGGGCCCGTTCGTGCACCGGCATCGCCGCCATCTGCGGCTGCGCCTGCGCGGCCGCAGATAGAGCGGCCGCGACGGTTGCCGGGGCAGCGATGCCCACCTGGGCCACGAGCCGGCCGGCCCAGGGCTCGATGAGATCGTCGAACCCGGTGACCTGGACGAAGCGGCCGGCTACCCAGGGCAGCAGCCGGGGGGCGCGGTCACCAGCCATAGTCGGGCACCGGGCCCGGCAACGGCGGCAGATCCCAGCTGCCGGTCCCCGGCGCGGCCACGGAGGCGTCGACCCGCACGTCCAGGACGGTGGGCCGGTCCGACTTGATGGCGGACTCGACCGCGTCCGCGATCTCGTCGGGACTGTCTATCCGGGCACCGTCAGCGCCCATCGCCTTGCCGATGGCCGAGATGTCCGTGCTGTAGAGCTCGCCGGTCGCGGCGCGCCGGAACCGCGTCGCGATCTCGCGGTCGGCGCCGAAGAACGCGGCCTGCTGGCCCCGGATCGAGCCATATCCGTTGTTGTTCCAGACCACCCAGACCGCCGGCACATCGTGTTCCACCGCGGTGGCCACCGCGTTCGCGTGCATCAGGAAGCAGCCGTCGCCGCAGACGGTGACGGCCGGGCTGCCCGGCGCGGCGAGCTTGGCGCCGATAACGCCGCCGACCCCGAAGCCCATGGAGGCGAATCCCCAGGCCTGGAGGAGCCGGCCGCCGGGCGGCGCGGCAAGCTGCTGCAGCAGCCAGTTGTGGTGGATGCCGACGTCGGCGAGCACGTTCGCGTTATCCGGCAGGACTCGCTGAAGCTCCGCGACCAGCCGGTCAGGGCGGATCGGCACGGCCGGGTCGGCCTGCCTGACGGCCAGATCCGCCTCCCACTGCCGCTTCCAGGCCAGCGTCTCCCCCAGCCAGCCCGCGCGGCGCTCGGCCGGCACCTCGCCCGGCGTGACCAGGGCGAGCAGCCCGGCGGCCAGTTCCGCGGTGTCAGCGATGACCGCCAGCGTGGGCGGGTAGTTGCGGCCGATTTCCTGCGGGTCGATGTCCACATGGATGAGCTGCGTGGGAGGGATGCTGAAGGTGACCCCGGGGATCCAGGAACTCGTCGCCCTGTCGTCGAAACGGGTGCCGAGCGCGAGGATGACATCGGCTGTGCGCGCTGCCTTGTTCGCCGCGTAGGTGCCGTTGCGGCCGGTCGGCCCGAGGCACAAGTCGTCCCGTTCGTCGAGCACGCCCTTGCCGAGCGGCGTCGTGACCACCGGGATGCGCAGCGCCGCGGCGAGTTCGCGCACGAGGGCGCGGGCCCGTGGCGCCATCGCGCCGTTGCCCGCCACGATGACCGGGCGCTCGGCCTGATCGAGCAGTTCAGCCACCCGGCGCAGCGCCTCCGCGGACGGCGCCGGCGCGGCCACGGCATCCGGCCGCCAGATCGGGGCAGCCACCTCATCGCCGACGTCCTCGACGAAGACGTTGAGCGGCACGTCGAGATTCACCGGGCCTGGCCGCCCCGAGGTCATCAGGGCGAACGCCTGGCTGAGCATCAGCGGGAGCATCTCCGGCCGCACGGCCTGGAAGCTGCGCTTGACGTAGCTGCGGATCACGCCGGGGAAATCGCCCTGGAAGTACTTCCCGGACTCCTGGAAGGGACCGCGGTTGAACTGCGAGGTGGGCACGTTCCCGGTGATCGCGAGCATGGCCGAGGAATCGAACATCGCCCCGGCAACGGCCATCACGATGTTGACCGAGCCCGGGCCGCATGATGAGTAGGTGGCGATCGGATGCCCCGACACCCGGTAGTACGCGTCCGCGATGAACCCGGCGACCCGCTCGTCGTGCGTGGAGATGGTCTGGATGTCGTCGCGGCGGTCATAGGCGGCATCGAGCAGCCCCAGGATCCCGTGGCCGCAGACACCGACGAGGTAGGGAACCCGCTGCTGGACCAGATAGTCAACAATCACGTCGGCGCCGCGACGACCCATGATTACCTCGATGTATTGCGTTGCATACCGTTGTGCACAGCACAGTAGGATGAGGCTCAGGTAGTGTCAAGGAGTCCTGTCCGCCAGAAGCCAGCGGCCAAGGATCGCTAGCTTCGGTCCATCTCGTCCGGCGCTTCCCGGATCATGTCAAGCCGCACGTCCCGGGCGGCCCACATGTGCTTCTCGGCCACCTCCGCAGCGGCGTCCGGATCCCGCTGCCGGATCGCCTCCAGGAGCAACCGGTGCTCCTCCAGCGCCGCCTCCCACCGCCCGGAGCGCAGGTAGGTCGTGGCCGGATAGCGCCGCAGGTGGACGGCCAGCCGCTCGAGCAGGTCCGCGAGCGTGCGGTTCCTTGCGGCCTGCCAGATCGCCCGGTGGAAGGACCGGTTGATCGCGGCCATCTCCTGCGGGGTGGCGGTTCGCGCCTCGCCCATGGTGCGCAGGATCCGGTCCAGGGTGGCCAGGTCGTAGTCGGTCCGCCGGGTCGCCGCATCCCGGGCAGCCGCTGCTTCCAGGATCGTGCGCACCCCGTAGATCTCGAGCACCTCTTCGGAACTCGTCTGGCGGACTCGCATGCCGCGGTTGACCCGCTCGAGCACGCCGTCCTGCTCGAGCATGCGCAGTGCCTCGCGGATGGGGGTCCTGCTCACCCCGAAGCGCTTGCCGAGGGCGGACTCAACCAGGATCTCACCCGGCCGTAGATCGCCCTCGAGGACCTCCTCAAGCAGCTGGTGATAGAGCGATGGCACCTTGGGGCCGTCCTTCCCGCACACTCATGCCTGTTCGGGTCGGCCATGCCAGCCCGCGACCGGCCATGGCCCGATGATAGGCGATGAGGCCCCGGTCAGAGGTTCTCCCTATAGCACTCACGCCGGCCCCAGTCAACTGCGCTGGCCCTGCCCAGGCGCCGGGCCGGGGCCGGCGTCGGCGCGCCGCTGCTGCCGGAACCTGGCTCCTGACGCGGCCTCGCGCCTCCGGCCGGCTTCGCCCGCCGGGGGCCGTAACGCTGCCGGAATTTCCCTGTAACGCAACACATGTTCGGTAATGGGGCTTTACGTTGAATTCGGGCTCGCCAAGACGACTCTTGACGCAGTGCATACTGCGGTATACGTTCTGGACTACGTTTCGGACGCGTTACCACATTTCGGGCCTGTCGGCGGCCAAGACAGGGCTCCCCACCTGGCCCGGCACGGACGAAGGACCGGCCTTTTCGGCCTGCCGCGGGAGGGATCCACGTGCCACATACCCGAATGCATCCCCCTGACCACTCCGCACCACGACGCCACGACCAGCCAGCAACTCCCGGCGAGCACCACGACGCCTGCCGGGCAGGCCCCTGACCCACCTGATTCAAGCACCGCCCCCCATCCCCACCCCTTGACGCTCCTGCGCCCCGCTTGCCTGTCGCGACCAAGCAGCACGCAGGCCCCGCGCCACCTCACCCGCATCGGCGCCACGACCTGGCCGCGGGCCGATGCCACATTCGCGACGTCACATCGCGGTCGAGTATGACCGCTCACCCACTGGAATCCGGCACCTGCCGCGTACCTCCCGGCCGTGCCAGGCGCGCCGCCAGTCCTGTCGAACGCGTATTCGAGGTCCACTTAAGGTCAGAGAAGGCACATGAGTAACTTTCTGCTCGGAATTGGATTCGGTCTGGTCACCGCGTCGATCCTCGCGCTGGCGACCGTTCCTCTTTCGCTTCAAATGAGCGTGGCCCGCATTCCTAACTTCGCCCACGGGGAGATCCTGACCGCTGGCGCATACGCGGCATATGTCGTCAACGAGCATGTCAGCAATATCTATCTCGCGGCCCTGGCTGCTGTACTGGCTGGGGGGGCCGTCGCCTTCCTCATGAATGCCCTCCTGCTCCAGCCGTTCGCGCGGCGCAGGCCGAAGCTGCTGATCCTGTTCATTCTCACGATCGCCGCCAGCCTGATCATCCAGAACATCATCTTGCTGTTCTTCACCGGAAACAGCCTCGCCTATAAGCTGCCGGCCAGCGCGCCGCACCACATGGGGCCGTTCCTGCTGACCGGCATGAACCTGTTCACGATCGCCGCCGCCGTGGTGGTCATGCTTGCGGTGCACCTCCTGCTGAAGTACACGAAGTTCGGCAAGGCTCAGCGCGCGGTCGCCGACAGCCGGGAGCTTGCCCAGGTCACCGGCATCAATAGTGAACGAATCATCCGGCTGACCTGGCTCCTGGACGGGCTCATCGCCGGCTTCGCCGGCTTCCTGCTGGGCATAAGCTCCGGAACGCTGACGCCAACCCTGGGGCAGGGATACCTCCTGGTGATCTTCGCCGCCGCAATCCTCGGCGGGATCGGGAGACCATACGGCGCAATGGCTGGCGCGCTGGTCATAGGCCTGGCAATGGAGATCAGCGCGCTGTACATCCCGGCCTCCTATAAGGAGGTCGTAGCATTTGGCCTCCTCATCCTCACCCTGCTTGTGCGGCCGAACGGCATCTTCGCCGCCCCGCGGGTGGGCGGCGCGGCTGGAGCGACGGCATGAGCCAGTACCTGATCGGCCTCGCGACTACCGGCGTCATTCTCTCGATCATTACCCTCGCGCTCAACGTACGCTGGGGATGGGCGGGTGAGTTCGACATCGCCCTGTTCGCATTCGTCGCCATCGGTGCCTACATTTACTCAGTCCTCACCCTGGCGCCCAACACGCTTCCGCCGCCGAGCGGTTACATACTCGGGCTGCGGGCGCCTTTCCTGGTCGGCGTGATCGCCGCCATAGTCGTCTCCGGGGCGGCGTCGGCCATTGTTGGCGCGGTAGCGCTGCGGAAGTTGCGCGACGACTACTTCGGTATCACCACGCTCGCGTTCGCCCTGATCCTGGCCCTCGTCATCGGGCAGTACACGCCGCTCTTCGACGGCTACGAGGGACTCTTCGGGATGCCGCAGCCGCTCTCGAGCATGTCGCCGTTCGGCCCGGACGGCGGATACTTCCTCGGCATCTGCATCATCGCGCTGCTGATCACGTACCTGGTCCTGCAACGGCTGCTCAAGAGCCCCTTCGGCCGGGCCGTCAGGTCCGTCCGCGAAGACGACACCGCGTCGCTTGCCTTCGGCCGGAATGTGTACCTGCTCAAGCTGAAGGCATACATCCTCGGCGGCTGCGTGGCAGGCCTGGGCGGCGCTCTGCTAGCCGCCTACATCACGGCCTTCAACCCATACGGCTGGACTCCCCAGGAGACCTTCCTGATCTACGCCTCGCTCTTCATCGGCGGAACCGGAAATGCCCTCGGAGCCGTCATCGGCACATTTTTCGTCGAGGTCGGGGTACAGGAGGTCACCCGGTACGTCCCGCAAATTGGCAGCAATGCCTCCAGCGGGGACGCGATACGCCTGGTACTGATCGGCCTGATGATTGTCGCGATCTTGTGGTGGCGGCCGCGGGGCGTGCTCCCCGAGCGGCGCGCCATGGACCTGCTCGCTGACGAGGGCGGCACCAGGCTGCCCGGGCTCCGGGCCATGCTGGCCGCGGCGGGGCACCGTACGCCGCGCTCCGGTCCCGCGCCGGTTCCGGCCGCCCAGCAGGTGCCGGCGGCAGCACCGCCCCGGACCACGCCCGGCCCGGCGCCCGGCCCGGCGCGGGCGTCCGCGGCGGACGCCCAGCAAGGCGCCCAGCAAGGCGCCCAGCAAGGCGCCCAGCAAGGCGCGCAGCAAGGCGCGCAGCAAGGCGCGCAGTTGAGCGTCCGGACCCCCGTACCGGCGGGCCGGGAGGCAGGCCCGGCCTCCCTCGAAGTCACCCACCTGACCAAGGCCTTCGGCGGGGTCAAGGCCGTGGACGACGCCAGTCTTTCCGTGCGCGCTGGCTCCCTGACGGGGCTGATCGGCCCGAACGGCGCCGGCAAGAGCACCATGATCAATCTGATCTCGGGCTTCGAGGCCCCTGATTCCGGCACCATCGTCTTTGACGGCCAGCGGATCGAGGGCCGTTCCCCGCACGCCATTAGCCAGCTGGGCCTGATGCGCAGCTTCCAGACTCCCCGGGAGTGGCCGGGCCTGACGGTCATGGAGAACATGCTCCTGGCAACGCCGATCGAGGGCCGGGAGACGATCTGGCGCGGAATGCTGACGCCCCGGCGCCTTCGCGCAGCAGAACTCCGGGACCGGGTGCAGGCCCGTGAACTGCTCGACGAAGTCGGCCTGCTGAAGCTGAAGAACGAGCCAGCCGGCAACCTGAGCGGCGGGCAGAAGCGCCTCCTCGAATTCGCCAGGCTCGCCGCCGCCGGTCCCCGGCTGGTCCTCCTGGATGAGCCCCAGGCGGGCGTCAACCCGGTCCTGCGGGAACGGATGGCGGAGCTGATCCGGAGCATGGCGAGCGCCGGCGTCACGGTGCTGATGGTGGAGCATAATCTGCCATTTCTTGAGAGCCTGTGCGACTACGTCATAGTTATGGCCCTGGGCAGCTGTATTGCCACCGGGTCCATGTCCGAACTGCGCGCCAATGCGAGCGTGGTAGATGCCTACTTGGGTCAGGTGGATGTCGCCGATGTCTGACGAGCCGTATCTGGTCATCAACGACCTCACGGCGGGTTATGGCGGCCCGCCCATCATCGAGGCCATCTGCCTGGAGGCCCGGCCGGGCGCCATCACGGCCATCGTGGGACCCAACGGCGCCGGCAAGTCCACCCTGATGAAGGCCATCGCCGGGGTCGTCCGGCCCTCAGCCGGGGAGATCAGGGTCTGCGGGCAGGTCACCACCGGGCTGGCCGCGGACAAGCTGGTCCGGCATGGAATGGCCTACGTCCCGCAGGTAGCCAATGTGTTTCCGTCCCTGACGGTCGCCGAGAACCTGGAGATGGGTTCTTACACCCGGAAGTCCGGCGTCCGTGCCCGGATCGAGGAACTCTACGAACTCTTTCCCGATCTGCGCGCGGCCGCCCGCCGGCCGGCCAGGACCCTGAGCGGGGGCCAGCGCAACATGCTCGCCATGGCCCGCGGGCTGATGTCTGACCCGAAGGTCCTGCTCGTGGACGAGCCTACCGCCGGAATGGCGCCGAAATTTGAGGCGGCTGTGTGGGAGCACATCGTGCAGATTCGGCGGACCGGCGTGGCAGTTGTGGTTGTGGAGCAGAATACCCGCCGCACGTTGACCCACGCTGACTGGGCATACGTACTCGTTCTCGGCAGGAACCGTCTTTCTGGCTCCCCCGCTCAGCTGCTCAACGATGAGGAGGTGGTGGCGCTCTACATCGGGGGGGGAGCCTGAATCTGTGCTGCTTCACAGGCAAGACGGGGACTGACAGCGAATAGGAGACCGCACAATCATGACAACACTTTCCAGGAGACCGTGGGCGCCGCGCACGCTCGTCGGCGCCACCCTCACCGCGACGCTCACGCTGCTGGCGGCTTGCTCGTCAGCTTCGCCCGGCTCGTCGGGCTCGCTGAGCTCACCGATCACCTTCGGCGTGCTGCACCCGTTCACCGGAGCGTACGCTTCGGTCGGTGAGGCATCGCTGCAGGGCGTCACGGTCGCCACGTCCGAGATCAATGCCGCTGGCGGGATCCTCGGGCACAAGCTGCAGATCGTTCATGCGGACACGCTGGGCGACCCGGTGGACGCCGTCCCCGCCGCCGAGCACATGATCGCGACGAACCACCCGACCGCGATCATCGGGCCGGGTGGCCTTGAGATCGGGGCGATCCAGCGAATCCTGGACGAGAACAAGATTCCGTTCGAGTTCGAAGGCGGCGACACTGCCTTCGACAACACCACCGACCCCATGCTCTGGCGGGACAGCCCTTCCGATCTTCAGGAAGGGGTCGCGATGGCGCTCTACGCGCTGCACCAGGGCTACAAGCGTGCGGCCTTCATGATGTCCAGCATCACCACGGCGCAGGATTTCATCCCCTACATCGAAGGCGCGTACAAGGCTGGCGGCGGCACGATCGTGGCCAATGAGACCATGACGCCGGGCCTCACCTCCTACCGCTCCGAGGTGCTCAAGGTCGCGCAGGCCAAGGCGCAGGTGATCTTCAGCCAGGTCGAGCCGCCCACGGCTGCCGTGATGACGCAGGACTTCAAGGAGATCGACAACCTCGCGATCCCCATCATTGCCAGCGACACCAGCGCCGCTGCCGAGTGGATCAAGGCCGTCACACCTGCTGTCGCCAACAAGGCGATCGTATCGTGCGAGGGCGCGACGGCCACCTCTCCGGCGACCGCCGTATTCACGAAGTACTTCAACCAGGATTTCAAGGGCCAGCAGCCGCTGGCGAGCGCCATCTATTCCTATGATGCGACGATGGCCCTGGCGCTGGCCATTGACAAGGCCGGCTCAACGAAGGGCCCCGTCTTTGCCAAGGACATCCCGCTGGTGACCAGCCCGCCCGGGACAGTGGTGTACGACTACAAGACAGCCCTCGCGGACATCAAGGCCGGCAAGAAGATCAACTACGACGGCGCCAGCGGGAACATGGATTACAACCAGTACCACAATGTCTTCGGCCCGTATCAGCTGGTCAGGTCGAACTTGTCCGGGGTCGAGCAGGTCGTCGCGACCATCAGCGCGGCTGAGCTGGAGAAGGGCACGCCCAAGGGGGCGTAGGCCACCGGCCACGGCGGCGCATCCGGCGCCGACCAGGGCGGGCGGCTCCGCCAGGGTGATCGTCACGGTTGCGTCGTGACGATCACCCTGGACGGCGGATGAGACAGCGCCCGGTACCCGGCCTTGCGGCCAGACAGCAGTTATCCAGGCACCATCCGACACCGCTCACGATAGCGACCGCACCGCCCGGCGGCTGCACCGCCCGGCGGCTGCACTGCCCGGCGGTGATCAGCCGGCCGCGGGGCCCCGGGGGCCGGGAGGCGCACGGTACCGCGCGCCCTGGTCAGCTGCTGGGCACCCGCACCACGTTGTTGCGCAGGGTTCTCATCCCGCTGATCTGGCACTCGACGACATCGCCCGGCGACAGCACGACCGCGCCCGGTGTGCCGGTGCTGACGATGTCACCGGGCTCCAGCGGCATGACCTGGCTGATGAAGGCCAGCAGCTGCGCGGGGCCGAACCGCATGTCGGCCAGGGTGGCCGAGCGGGCGCAGGCGCCGTTGAGGTGCGTGCAGACACGCACCTCACCCAGGCCGGCGGCCGGGGACCCCAGCTCGTCGAGCGATACCACGTCCGGCCCGAACGAGAAGAACCCGGGGAAGTTCTTCGAGAGGGTGAGCATCCGGGAGTCCATCTGCAGCACGTCCTCGGCGGTCTGGTCGAGGACGCAGCAGCCGCCGGCCACGTAGTCGAGCGCGTTCGCGGCGTCGACCCGGTACATCCGCTCTCCGATGACCAGGCCGAGCTCAGCCTCAGCGGTGACGCGCCTGCTCATCGAGGGCAGCGGGATGACGTCGCCCGGGCCGATGATCGTGTGCCTGCCCTTGAAGAAGAGCGTCGGGAACTCGGTCGGCGTGGCCCGCAGGTCCGCCGCGTGGGGCAGGAAGTTCAGCCCGACCCCCACGATCGTCCCGGCCGCATCCGGCCGGGCGGCGACCCTCATCTCGTGGCCCCGTACCGGGCGGCCTCGGTACCGGCCTGCCGGCCGAAGACCGCGCCCGAGGTGAGGCCAGCTCCCCCCGGGTAGTTGAAGTAGAACAGGCCGCCGACAAGTTCCCCGCAGGCGAACAGGCCGGGGACCGGGTGCCCCTCCTCGGCCAGGACGCCCCCGGTGCGCGGATTGATGGCCAGGCCCCCGAAGGTGAAGGTGATGCCGCAGGTGATCATGTAGGCCTGGAACGGCGGGGTGTCGATACGGTTGGCCCAGTTGGACTTGGCCGGGACGATTCCCTCGGTGCCCCGGCCGTCCTTGACGTTGGGGTCGAACGGGATCGATACCCGCACTGCCTCGTTGTAGCGCTTCACCGTGTCAAGGAACGCGTCGGGATCGACCCCGTCGAGCTTGCGGGCGAGTTCCTCGATGCTGTCCGCGGTGACCCGGGTGATCTGCTTGATCCGGTACTCGTCGCGGAGCAGGCCGGCCACGTTGGCGTCGAATATCTGCCAGGCGAACTGGCGGGGCTGTGCCAGCACCTCACGGCCGTACCGGGCGTACGTGAGGTTGCGGAAGTCGGCGCCTTCGTCCACGAAGCGCTGGCCGTGGGCGTTGACCATGATCCCGAAGGGATAGCTGTGCTTCTGGAAGCCGTCGCCGACTCGCCTGTCACCGAAGTCAGGCGCGTTCCGGTCCCAGCCAACGGCGTGGCAGCCTGACCAGTTGCCGGTCGCCCGCGCACCGATGTCCAGGGCCATCCGGATTCCGTCCCCGGTGTTGAACCGCGTCCCGCGGACCTTGGCCAGATCCCAGCCGGGACCGAGGTAGCGGGTCCGCCATTCGGCGTTGGCCTGGAAGCCCCCGCACGCGAGGACCACCGCATCAGCGGGAATCACTTCCGTGCTCCCGTCCCGCGCGCGCACCTCGACGCCGGTCAGCAGGCCGGCCCGCTGTGTGAGCGCGACGGCACGGGCCTGGTAGACCACGGTGACGCCGGCCCGCTCGGCGCTGGCCGAAAGGGTGTCCACCAGCCCGAGGCCGCCGCCCACCGCCTCGATGGTCAGGCCGCCCCAGAAGCGGAACCGGCCGTCAACTTTGAACGCCTGGCTGTGGTACATGGGGACGAACCGGACTCCCTTGGACCGCATCCATTCCGCCGTCCGCAGGCTGCCGCTCACCAGGGTCTCGGTCAGGTCGGGGTCGCACCGTGACTCGGTGACCCGCGCCATGTCGTCATAGAAGGCCTCGGCCGGGTAGGAGCCGAAGTCGCTGGTCGCCCATTCCGCTTCAGTCAGGTCCGGCATCACCCGGCGCAGGTCGGCGGCACCGTCGTAGGTGACGCGCAGGGCGCCAGCGGTGAACGCGCTGTTTCCCCCGCGCTCCTCGAGCGGGGCGCGTTCCAGGACGATGACGCGCGCGCCCTGCTCGGCAGCTGCCAGCGCAGCGCACAGGCCCGCATTTCCGGCACCGATGACCACTACAGTTGGCATGGCGATCCAATTTCGGAAGATGGGTTCATGGAATGAGCGGTTCGCCGGCCGGCCGCAGGCGCAGCGCGTCGAGCACTTCGTCGAGTTCGGCGCAGAGCCGGGCGGACGGCGCAGCGCCAATCCGGGTGCACCCGTCGGTGATGACGCCGCGGCGCCGCAGCAGTTCCTTGCGGATGCCAAGCCCGACCGCTGGCTGAGCCTCGAACGAGATGAGCGGCAGGTAGTGGGCGAAGGCGGCGTACGCTGCCGCCCGGTCGCCGGCCTCCAGCCCGGTCCGCACCTGCCGGAGGACTTCGGGGTAGGAGAACCCGGTCATCGTGCCGACAGCGCCGCGGCGCAGCTCGAAGTAGCTGGACACACCGCCGAGCCCGCCGAACACCGACGCGGCGGGCGCACGGCCCAGGACTGCGGAGATCTTGGTCGGGGTGGGCGGATCTTCCAGCTTCACGGTGGAGATCCGGGCCACCCGCAGGCATTCCACCAGGACGCTCACCGGGAGCAGGACGCCGGTCGCCGCCGGTTCATCCTGCAGGATCAGCGGCAGCCCGCCGCCGTCTGCGACATGGGCGAAGAAAGCGGGAAGCGAGTCAACGGCCCGGAGCAGCGGCGGTGCCGCGACCATGGCCGCACTCGCACCGCACGCCCCGGCCTGCCGCACCAGCGCGACAGTGGTGTGCCGCGCGCTGCTCGAGGCGCCGACCGCGACCGGCGTCCCCGCTGCCGCCGTGACCACCGCGCGGATGACAGCCGCCCGCTCATCGGTGTCCAGGGTGGACGCCTCGCCCATGACTCCCAGGACTGTCAGCCCGTCGACGCCCCAGCTGAGGACCGCCTCGGTGAGCGAGCGCTGGCTCACCAGGTCGAGTGAGCCATCCGGCGCGAACGTCGTCGGCATGACGTACCAGGTGCCCGAGAAGCAGCCATTCGCCGGTGAGGCGGGGCGCGCCGGAGGCGTGTCCCGCCTCACCGGCGACCAGCGGGGGGCTCCGGGGGGTCGTCCCCCCGGGCCAGCACTGCCTTCGGTCATCAGGGGGTTCCCCCGGGCAGCGCACCCACCAGCGCACCGTCGATGCTGGGCAGTTCGTCGATCCGCTCCAGCCGGCTGAGTGCGGTCGATGCCAGGTCGTCCGGCAGCACGCCTGCGGCGGCGGCAAGGAACTTCGACCTGACGTCAGCCAGGCTCAGCGGATCCTGCTCGTCACCGTGCGGCACGGCCCGCCGGTCGCTCAGCAGCCGCCCGTCCGCCAGCTTCAGATCGACGACGGCGCCGGTGCCTTCCACGGTGTCGTCGATGACGACCTCGACGTTCTCCCGGGCGTACCGGTCCAGCTCGCCGTCCTTGAGGCGCTCCGGGGTGAACTGGTCCAGTCCGCAGACGCCGTCAGCCAGGATGACCGCTGCCACGAAGGGCGCGGACAGCAGTGCGTGGAAGCGGTCGTCCCAGGGCAGCTCACCGTGCATGTTGTAGACGGTGCGGCTGAGGCCGACCCGGGCATGCGCGACCACGGCGGCGCGCGCCCCGGCGGTGTCGACAAGATGCAGCAACGCGGTGGCCACCGACTGCAGCGAACTGGCCAGCGGCCATGGGCGCAGGCTGAGGCGCTCGAGTTCCCAGCGGACGCCCAGGCCGTCGAGCGCGAGGTCCGGCTTTCCCCCGTCGGAGTAGGTCCGGTAGAGCCCGCCGTCCGCGGCCGTCAGCACGTCGGCTCCGGCCTCGAATCCGGTGCTCGCGAGCGTGGCCGCGAGGTAGCCGGAGAGCGCCCCGCGCGACTGGTGGAATTTGATGGTGGGCGTCCCCCACTGCGCGAACGTCCCGGCCGACTGGCTGCCGGCGAGGCCGAGAGCATTGCGCATCTGCCGGGGGTCCAGGCCAAGCAGCTTGCCGGCCGCGGCAGCGCCGCCGAAGGGACCCCACACACCGGGTGAGTGCCAGCCGTTCGCGCGGAAAGCCGGGTAGTTGGAGCCCAGGCCCACCCGGGTGGTGATCTCCAGGCCCAGCGCGAAGGCGAGCAGGAAGTCGCCGCCCGTGACTCCCCGCTCGGAGCCGACGGCCAGGGCGGGCGGGAAGACCTCGGGGGTGACATGGCAGAGCGTGGGCCGGTGCACATCGCACACCGTCGTCGCGGTGACCAGGTACCCGTTGACCAGCACGGCGCCGGCGTTGCCGAGCGGCGGGCGGCCGACCACCGGCGACTGCCCGCGGCCAGCCGCGGCGATGGCCAGCCGCTCTATCAGCGGCACCTCCGCGCTCCGGCCGCCCATGAGCGCGCTCGCGACTGTGTCGATCAGCACGATCCGCGCGCGGTCACGGGCGCTCGCCGGCAGGTCGTCCAGCCTGGTGGCAGCGACGAAGTCAGCTAGCCGCCCGGTCAGGTTCTGCTTCACTTCCACTGTCCCTCCTGCGGGATGATCGCCACCGGGCGGGTAGGCGAGCCGGTGGCGCCGACGAGCTTCAACGGGAGGCTGACGAAGAGGAACTCCCGTGCGCCGGCCGCGGCCAGGTCCTCCAGGACCAGGTTCTCGAAGATCAGGATCCCCGCGCGGGCCAGCAGGAGCGTGTGGTTGGGCAGGCTGTGCCCGAGCACCTGGTCGACGTATCCCGGCAGGTCCCAGGACATGTTGTCGGCGCCGACCGCATAGACGCCGCGCTCGACCGCCCACTCGCCGGCACTGCGGGCCATCCCGCCGCCGGAGATGTAGTCCGGATCCTGCCAGGCGGCGCCCCATCCGGTGCGGATGAGCAGGACGTCGCCCGGCCGCACCGCGACCGCCTGGCGCTCAGCCGCTGCCTCGAGTTCGCCGCGCTCGACCAGGTACCTGGGCGGGAGCCGGTCACCACGCGCCTCGGCCAGGTCGATGAGGACCCCGCGGCGGATGATCGGGGGGAGCGATTCGGCCGACAGTGCCCGCACGCCGCCGGGGCCCTGGTTGGCTGCCGTCACGGCGACCCCGCCGAACATGCGCATGTTCTCCGCCTGGTGGCACAGTGCGTCGACATGCGTGCCGGCGTGGTCTGCGGTCAGGATCATCCCGGCCGCGCTGGTCCGGCTCTCCAGCCCCTCCTCGTGCCTGCGGTGCAGCATGAACGTGTAGTTGGGCGCATTGGCCGGGAACATCGGCATCCCGGCGAAACGCGGCTGCTCGAGATCGATCACGCGAGCGTTCGCCAGCTGGTCGATCAGCGGGGCCGTCTCCCCCGCCGTGGCCGGCTCGCCGGTCATCGGGAGCCGTCCGCCGGCGCCGGTGCGGAAGCTGCGGCGTGGGCTGCGACCTCTTCGTCCGCGATGCTGACCCCGGCCACCCCCCGGGCCACCCCGGCATAGACGGCTACGTGCTTGAGCACCGCCGCGATCTGCTCCGGGCTGCAGCCGTTGCGCAGCGCCCCGCGAACATGCAGCCTGACCTCGCTCAGCTGCCCGAGCACGGTGACAACGGCGATCGTCAGGAGGCTGCGCACCTGCGGTTCGAGCGCGTCGTCGAGCCATGCCTCGCCCCAGGCCCAGCGGGTCACGAACTGCTGGAATCCAGCGGTGAAGGGCGTCGTCCCGGTCATCACGGCATCGACATAATCGTCACCGAGCACCGCGCGCCGCACCGACATGGCTCGTTCAAAGCTCTCATCCATGCAGGACACTCCGGGTTTCTGGCACTATGTCGGCCGAGTTGGTACACTGCTGTATACATCGCCTCGGGAGAAAGTGTCAAGAAACGTCAAAGTGGCTGCGGCGGTGACCACGGGCAGCAGGGAGCGACACGTACCTGAGGGGATTCCAGCTGTGGACCTTGACTTGGCCGAACGCGTCTACGTCGTGAGCGGTGGCACGCGCGGGCTCGGGTTCGCGACCGCGCAGCAGCTTGTCGCCGAAGGCGGCCGCGTGGTCGTCTCCGGGCGCAGTGCGGACACGGTGGCCGCGGCCAGCGCCCGGCTCGGCGGTCCGTCCCACGCGGTCGGGGTGGTCGCCGACAACGCGGGCGCCGCTGTCGGCGACCTGCTGGCGGAGGCGGCCACGCGCAGCTTCGGGCGCCTGGACGGCGTGCTGGTCAGCACCGGGGGGCCAGCGCCCGGCCTGATGCTGGACATCTCCGACGAGCAGTGGCTCGGCGCGTTCGAGTCACTGTTCCTCGGCGCGATCCGGATCGCCCGGGCGGCCGCCCGGGTCCTGCAGCCGGGCGGGGTCATCGCGTTCGTTCTCTCGTCCTCGGTGAAGTCGCCGCTCAGCCAGCTTGCCGTCTCCAACGGCCTCCGCCCGGGCCTCGCGATGGCCGCGAAGACACTCGCTGACGAGCTTGGGCCGGCCGGCATCCGGGTAATCGGGTTGCTCCCCGGCCGGATCGCGACGGCGCGCACCGGGGAACTGGATGCCCGCACCCCCGGCCGCCGCGCGGCGGCCGAGGCCACCATCCCGCTGCGCCGCTACGGCGATCCCGCCGAGTTCGGGCGGGTCGCCGCGTTCCTCCTCTCGCCAGCCGCCTCCTACCTGACCGGCCTGGTCGTTCCCGTGGACGGGGGCGCGCTGCGATGCCTGTGACCTCCCGCGGCAGCAATGCTCTCCGCTGCTGACCCGCAGCGCCAGCTGCGATTCGCCCGGGCAGTCACCCCAGCGGGGACGCCGGCGGACGGGGTGGTTCAGGCCGGCCGGTTCACCTGCCTCGGCGCCGTCATGCCGCCCGGCCGGACAACGATCGCTGACTTGCTGCCGGACTGGCCGCGGAACCTGGCGCGGCTTCGTGCCGCCCTGAGCGGCCAGCGGGCCGCCGGCCAGGATCCGGGCGCATCCTGGCCGGTGAGCAGCACCCGCCTGCTGCCGCCGGTCACCCCGCGCCAGATCTTCCAGGTGGCCCTGAACTACGCCGACCACGCCGCGGAGATGGACCTGCCCATCCCGCGGCAGCCATTCGTGTTCGCCGGGCTGCCGAGCGCCATCTGCGGGCCGGGTGACGACATCGTCCTGCCGTCGGCCGGCAACCATGACTGGGAGCTTGAGCTGGCCGTGGTCATCCGCCGCCGGGCCCGGCACGTCGGCCGCGCTGAGGCAGCCGGCTGCGTCGCCGGCTACACGATCGCGAACGACCTGACGACACGTGACCGGCTGCGGCGGGCCGGGCCAGGCCGGACGGACTATCTCGCCGCGAAGAACGCGCCCACCTTCCTGCCCGTCGGGCCATTCCTGGTACCCGCCGACGAGGTGGACGTGGCCGGGCTGCCGCTGATCCTGTCGGTCAACGGGCAGGTGATGCAGCGAGGATCGACGGCGGACATGGTCTTCGACGTGCCGGGCCTGATCGCGGCCCTCTCCGACCAGGTGGAGCTGCTGCCAGGTGACCTGCTGCTGACCGGCACCCCCGCCGGGACAGGCCAGGCGCGCGGCCGGTTCCTGCAGCCGGGGGACGTCATCGAGGCCACTATCGGCGATCTCGGGCAGCAGCGGAACCGGTGCGTCGCCGAGCAGGTGCCTGATTCCCGGCCTGTTCCTCGCCCAGCGGGCGCCGTGACCCCGGGCACTCAACGAGCGGAGCACACATGACGTTGCCGTTGTCTGGATGCACCTTCGGATGGCTCCACGTGACCCCGCTGCCGGATGCGCTGCGGGCGCTCGCCCGGCAAGGCTTCCGTTCGCTGGAGCTGACCACCGCACCGCCGCATCTTTTCGCCGGGGCCTTCGGGGCTTATGAGCGCCAGGAACTCGCGCGGACGCTGGCCGGGCTCGGCATGCGGGTGGTGTCGGTCAATCCGAGTTTCGCGGACATCAACCTGATCAGCACCAACCCGGAGATCCGCGAGATCAGCGCACGCCAGCTCATCGCCAACATCGAGCTTGCCGCCGATCTCGGCGCGTCGTTCGTCGTGCTGATCCCGGGGCGCCGGCACGCCCTGGCGCCGGCTCCCGATGAGGCCGCCCGGGCCGTGCTCGACAGGGGACTCGCCCGGCTGGTGTCCCGGGCCGAAGAGCTCGGTATCACGATCGCCCTGGAGAACAGCCCCTACGGATACCTCGGCCGGGCCGCCGACCTGATCGAGATCGTGGACCGCTGGCGCTCCCCGCGGCTGCGCATCACCTATGACGTGGCGAACGCGCTGGCGATCGAAGACCCGGCCGAGGGAGTGCGGCGGATCGGGGCGCGCCTCGCCCTGGCGCACGTCAGCGACACCTGGCGGGAGAAGTGGGCGCACACCTCAGTCGGCCGCGGCGAGGTCGACTTCGCCGGGTTCGCGCAGGCCCTGGCGGAGGCCGGCTTCGGCGGCCCGACAGTGTACGAACTGGTCGACGGCGCGGATCCGGAACCCCGGCTGCCGGCCGACCTCGCGGCACTCGCGGCAGCGGGGTGGGCCCAGTGATGCCGCCGGAGCCGGCCCTGCCGTCGAAGGCCGGCGTGGTCGTGGCCGGAAGCGGCGCGGCCGGGCTCACTGCCGCGCTGGCCGCGGCGGTTGAGGGCGCGGACGTCCTGCTGGTCGAGCGTGCCGGGCGGCTCGGCGGGACCACGGCGCTGTCCGGCGGACGTGTCTGGGTGCCGTGCAACCATCTCGCCGGCAGCGACACGGCGGCCGCCGCGGCCGCCTACCTGGACGGCATTTTCAGCGACCGGTACCGCCACATGACCGAGGCATTCCTGCGCACCGCGCCCGAGATGGCCCGTTTCGTCGAGGCCAACAGCGCCCACCGGTTCGTGGTGTGCCATGGGTACCCGGACTACGACCTGTCCCGGCCGGGCGCGACGCTCGGCGGCCGGGCACTGGACATGCAGCCCATCGACATCAGCAAGCTCGCTCCGCTGGCGGCGGACATCCTGGAGCCGCCGGGGTACCTGCCGATGTCCTTCGCGGAATGGGAGAGCTGGCGTTATCCGGGCCGGTTCGACTGGGGACTGCTGCGGGAAAGGGAGCGGACGGGCATCAGGACCGGCGGCGCGGCGCTCGTCGCCGGGCTGCTCGATGGCGTGGCGAAGGCGGGCGTCCGGGTGCTGACCGGGGTGCGGCTGGCTGGCGCCGCGCCCGGATCGGCCGACCTGGAGCGCGACGGCCGGGTGACGACGATCGGCGCGTCGTCGGTGATCCTCGCCACCGGCGGCTTCGACTGGGACCGGGCGCTGCGCGCCCGGCTCCAGCCGCGGGCGCAGCGGGCCAGCGGGGCGCCGCCCACCAACACCGGCGACGGGCTGCGCATCGCTGAGCAGGCCGGGGCCATGACCGACAACATGGCCGAGGGCTGGTGGATGCCGATGATGGCGATCCCCGGCGAGACCTTGCTCGGCGAGCAGTTCTACCGGTCGCTCATCCGCGAGCGCGGGCTGCCGCGGCAGATCATGGTCAACGCCGCGGGCCGGCGTTTCGTGAACGAGGCGCGCCCGTACAACGAGATCGGCAAGGCGCTGCACCGCCAGGACGGGCCCGTTCACCTGATCTTCGACGAGGCGTACCGGGCGAGATATCCGATGCCGGGTATCCCCAGGGAGGGACCGGTGCCGGGCTGGGTCGCCCACGGCAGCTCGCTCGCCGAACTCGCGGACCGGATCGGCGCCGACCCCGCCGTGCTCGCGGGCACCGTCGGCCGGTGGAACCGGGCCTGTGCCGGGGGGGCGGACCCGGACTTCGGCCGCGGCGAGGACGCCTACCAGCGGTTCTGCGGCGACCCGGCCGCGGCGCCGAACCCGAGCCTCGGGCCGCTCGACGAGGCACCGTATTACGCGGTCGAGGTCCTGGCCGGGACCATCGGGACCAAGGGCGGACCGGTCACCGACGCCGACGGCGCCGTGCTCGACCGTGACGGCACTCCCGTCACCGGCCTGTACGCCGTCGGCAACACTGCGGCGTTCTGGACGGCCGACGGGTATCCCGGCCCCGGCGCCACGCTTGCCGTGGGCATGACGATGGGCTACCGCGCGGGACGGCACGCGGCGCAGGCCACGCGCTGACTTCCGGTCACGCCGACCGGGGGCTGGCCGGCCCTGACCGGGCCGGCTCCGGCTCACCGCCGGGGCCGGCCGGCTCACGGGTCACACCGGGCGGCTCAGTCAGGCCTGAGCCTCCAGCGGCTCGCCATGGCCCTGGGCATCCTGGGGAGAACCCGGGTTCCCCGGTGTCCTCCCCAGGTCAGGCCACGTAAGGCGGGGTTCCCGCCTCGTTCGTCATCGGGCGGCCTGCCGCCGCCCAGCCGGTCATGCCGTCGCTGACGTTCAGCGTCTCCCAGCCCGCGCCGGACAGGGCGTGCGCGGCCTGGTTCGACCGGCTGCCAGACCGGCAGATCAGGTAGACCGGGCCCGGCGGGATCTCGGTGTAGCGGGCACCGAGTTCGCCGAGCGGGATGTGCGTCGCGCCCGGCGCGTGACCCGCCGTCCATTCGCTGTGTTCCCGGACATCCACCAGGCGGGCGTCCGCTGGCACCTCCGCCGCTGGCACCTGGGACGGCATCCTGTTCCCGTTCATGCCGGGCTCCCCATCATGCTGGAAGGTTACCGTCCGTCCCGTCCAGGTCCTGCTGGGCGGCCAGCCGCTGGTAGGCGGGGGTGAGCAGGGCAGCCAGGTCCGCGCCGCGTACCCGCACGTCCGGCGGCTCGACGGAGCGCAGCAGCAGGTCCGGTGCGGGCGGCGGGGCCGCCTGGACCGCGCGCAGCCGCGCCCGGCTGATGCCCGGGGACCAGAAGCGGTCTGCGCACTGCGCCAGCGGCACTGCACTCCCGCTGGCCCATGGCGCGCTGTTGCCGCTGGCCAGCGCCGCCGCGTCCGCGGTCCCCCCGGGCGAGGGGGCGGCACCGGCCCGGGCCGGGGGCTGGCGGCGCAGCGCACCGAGCAGTTCCTCCCTGCCCCGGCCACGCCAGGCCAGCATGCCGAACGGGTCCTCGTCGAACTTCTCGGCCAGCACGTAGCAGACCGCGGCCAGGTGCTTGCACGGCACTTCCCAGTCCGGGCAGGAGCAGGACAGGTCAAGATCGCGCGCCGAACGCGGGAACAGCGGGGTGCCGCACTCCGCGAAGACCTCCTCGATCTCGTGCGGCATCTCGCCGGCCAGCAGCTTGGCCCGGAACAGCGCCTGGGCGCCGAGCGCTTCGGTGACCCGCTTCCACTGCGCGGTGGTCAGCGGCAGCACCCCGATGCGCACCTGGTAGGGAGCAGGCCGCGAGCCCTGCACCCGCGCGCTGACCTTGCCCTGGGTGAACTCGAACTCCAGCACCTGCCCGCGCCTGGCGTAGTTCCGGCCCCGGGCCAGCCGGCCGCTCATCCCGAACGACTCGAGCACTTCGACGAACCGGCGCGACCACCACTGCTCGCCGATGGCGCCGCGCCTGCTGCGCGCCTTGATGCCGCCCTCGACCCGGCGCGGCGCGGACGCCTCGTGCCACCAGCTCGTATCCCGTTCGCTCATTCCGGCACCGCATCCGGGGACAGCGCCAGCACGTCCCGCAGGTCGGCGGTGGACAGTTCGGTCAGCCAGCCCTCGCCGGTGCCGACGATCCGCTCGGCGAGCGCCTTCTTCTCCTCGATCATGGCGTCGATCCGCTCCTCCAGGGTGCCCACGCAGACGAACTTGCGCACCTGGACGTCCCTGACCTGCCCGATGCGGAAGGCACGGTCCGTGGCCTGGTCTTCGACGGCCGGGTTCCACCACCGGTCGAAGTGGATGACATGGTTGGCCCCGGTGAGGTTGAGCCCGGTGCCGCCGGCTTTCAGCGACAGCAGGAACAAGGCTGGTTCGGCCAGCTCCTGGAAGTCGCGGACGAGAGTGTCACGGGCCTTCTTCGGCGTGCCGCCGTGCAGGTAGAGCACCGGGCAGCCGAGCCGGGCGGCCAGGTAGGGCTGCAGCACCCGGCCGAATTCCGCGTACTGCGTGAAGCAGAGTGCCTTCTCCCCCGCGGCGATGATCTCGTCGCCGATCTCCTCCAGCCGGGCCAGCTTGCCGGACCGGCCGGGTAGCCGCGAACCGTCGCCGAGCAGGTGCGCCGGATGGTTGCAGACCTGCTTGAGCTTGGCCATGGTGGCCAGCACCAGGCCACGGCGCTCGATGTCCGCCTCCGCCGCCTCGATCCTGGCCAGCATGTCGGCGACCGTGGCCTGGTACAGCGATGCCTGCTCCGGGGTGAGGTTGCACCACACCTTCATCTCGATCTTGTCCGGCAGGTCGGAGATGATGGTCCGGTCGGTCTTGACCCGGCGCAGGATGAACGGGCCGGTCAGCCGCCTGAGCCGGGCCGCCGCCTCCTCGTCCCCGTGCCGCTCGACCGGGACCGCGAAGCTGGTGCGGAACTTCTCGGCCGGGCCGAGCAGCCCGGGGCTGGCGAATTCCATGATCGACCACAGCTCGCCGAGGCGGTTCTCCACCGGGGTGCCGGTCAGCGCGATCCTGGACCGGGCTGGCAGGCTGCGCACCGCCCGGGCCTGCCGGGTGCCCGCGTTCTTGATGTTCTGTGCCTCATCGCAGACCACCCGCCGCCAGCTGACAGCCGCCAGCTCGGCGGCGTCCCGGGCAGCGATCGCATACGTGGTGAGGACGAGGTCAGCCGCACCCAGCGCGGCCTGGAGGTCCGCCCCGGACAGCCGGTCCGATCCGTGGTGGACGTGCACGGCCAGGCCCGGGGTGAACCGCTCCGCCTCCCGCTGCCAGTTCCCGACCAGTGACATCGGGCACACCAGCAGCGTCGGGCCAGGCGCCGACCCGTTCACCCGCGTACCAGCCGCGGGCGGGCCGCCCGGGGGGCCGGCCCGCTCGTGGGAGAGCAGGGCCAGCAGCTGGACGGTCTTGCCCAGCCCCATCGAATCCGCGAGGATCCCGCCGAGCCCGAGGTCGCTGAGGAAGGCCAGCCAGGCCAGGCCGCGCTCCTGGTAGGGGCGCAGCTCACCGTGGAACGAGGCCGGGGCGGACACCGGGGTCAGCCGCCGCTCTGCCTGGCCGGACAGCAGGTCACCGAGCCAGCCGTCCGCGTCCACGGCGGTGACCGGGAGGTCCGCCTCGGGCCCGTGCAGCCCGGCCAGCATGACGTCCCCGGCGGGCAGCACGCCCTCGCGGCCGCGCTCCAGGAATCTCAGCGCGGCCCGCAGGTTGCCCTCGTCCAGTTCCACCCACTGGCCCCGGATACGGACCAGGGGAATCTTGAGCCGGGCCAGTTCGGCGAGCTCGCCGGCGTCCAGGGTGGTGTCGCCCACCGCCAGGTCGTACCGGAACTCGACCAGGTCCGCCAGGCCCAGCGCGGCCCCGATGCCCGCACCGCCCGCGGCGCTGGCGGTGCTGCCCGCGGTGCTGCGGGACCGGGAGGTGAGCTTCAGGCCGAGCCGCGCCTTGCGCGCCCAGTCCGGCAGCAGGACGCCGAACCCGGCGCCGGCCAGCAGCGGGCCGGTCTCCTTGAGGAAGCGCACCGCCCCCGCGGTATCCAGCTCGACGTCCGCGGGCGCGGGGGTGCGCAGGGCCGTGTCGAGCTCGCCGAACAGCCGCGCGGCGGCGCCCAGGCCGGCCAGGAGTTCCTCGTCCGGATGGCCGATCCCGCCCGGTGCCCAGCCGCCCGTGCCCGACCAGACGTCGTCCGCGGTGAGCATCAGGCTGGGATCCTCGGTTGACTGCAGCGCGAACTCCACCCGCCAGGGCTGGCCGGCCGCACCCGGTTCCGCCGGATCAGGCTCGACCAGCCGGAAGCAGGTGCGCACCGGGCCGGCCGGGGCCTGCGCGGCGGAACGCCACGCATCCAGGTCTGCCGCCAGCTGCGCCGCCTCGCCCGCATCCTCCGCCGAGCTGACCTCGACCCTGGCGTCCAGGCCGGTCAGTGCTGCCGCCCACCGCTCCGCCACCGGGATCCGGGCCGGTCGGCGGCCGCGCCGTGCCGGGAGCAGCGCCCAGCCTGGTCGCTGCGCATCCAGCCGCGCCCGGGCGGCCGCGTCAGCCAGCGCATCGAGCGCCGCCGCCAGGACCCGGGCCGGCGGCTCGCCACCTGGCTCCATGGCTCTGCACAACGGCGGCATGGCGTCGGCGAGCTCACCTGCCCGCCGCGCCTCGTGGCCGGTCAGCACGGGACGCCAGCGCGCCGCCCAGCCGTCGCCGGCCGGCCCGAGGCCGGGCAGGACACGGCCGCGTTCGGCGAGATCAGCCGCGAACCAGGCCACGGCCGCCCAGTAGACCGCGGATCCGCCCGCGGTGACCTCGCCGGGCGCGGCCACCAGTTCCAGCCTGGCGAGCATGTCCAGCGCCGCCGCGGGCTCGAAGGCCAGCGCCGGGACCCGCCAGCAGCCAAGCCCCGGGGGCGCCTTGCGCACCGGGCCGCCCGCGTCCGCGGGCCGGATGAGCTCCGGCGAGGCCTGCGGACGGTCCGCGGCCGACGGCAGCCACAGGGCCAGCTCGTCCTCGGCCGCCTTGCGGGCGAGGTCACCGGCCGGGCCACCCAGCGAGCCGAGGACGTCCGCGAGCGTTCCGGGATCCACCGCGAACGGGTGCGGCCGGGGCACCCGGGACGGCCTGGTTGCCGACGGCTGGGGCGCCGGGATCCCGGCGGGGGCCTGTGCGTCCTCCGCCCACAGGCAGAGCGCGTCCCGCGCCCATATCCCGTGGATGACCCGCATGCCAGCGCTCCTCGCGACCGGGCGGTGGTGTGCCCGGCCGGCCCGTGCCCAGTTCCCCCGTTACGCTAGCAACCCGCGGCGACACTCCGGATCAGGACGCCAGTTTCGCGGCTCTATCACGACGCCAGCTTCGCGGCTCTATCACGACGCCAGCTTCGCGGCTCTATCACGGCGCCAGCTTCGCGGCTGCGGCCGCGCGGCGCCACCCCACGGCTCCACGCGCCCTAGCGTGGGGGACAGCACGGGAAGGGATGGTGGATCGTGCCGGAGGAAAGCGCGGACAGTGCGGCATGGGTGCCGGACAGGGCCCGCGACCTGGCCGCGGAGGTGCTCGGGCCGGCCGCGATGAGCGTGGACGCCAGCCCGCGCGTCCCCGCCGCGCACCTGGACCTGCTGGCCGCCGAGGGCTTCTACGGGATGGCCGGACCGCGCGCGTCCGGCGGCCTGGAGGTGGAATTCCCGGTCGCCTGCCAGATCGTCGAGATACTGGCCGGCGCGTGCCTGTCCACGACGTTCGTCTGGATGCAGCATCACAGTGCGGTGCGCGCCGTCGCCGGATCGGCGGCCGCCGGGCTGCGCGAGGAGATGCTGGCACCCTTGTGCCGCGGGCAGCGCCGGGCCGGCGTGGCACTGGCCGGCGCGCTGCCCGGACCACCCAGGCTGCGGGCCCGCGCCGTGCCGGGCGGCTACCTGCTCGACGGGACCTCCCCCTGGGTCACCGGCTGGGGACTCATCGGCACGCTGTACACCGCGGCACGGGACACCCGCGACACGATCATCTGGGCCTTGCTCGACGTGCCAGCCGCGGGCACGCTGTCCGCGGAGCCGGCCCAGATGGTGGCGGTGACGGCGAGTTCGACCGTGCAGCTGGCCTTCGACCGCCATTTCGTGCCCGCCGGGCGGGTGGCCAGCACCCTGCCGCTGGCTGAATGGCGCCGCCAGGACGCGGCCGGCCTGCGGCTCAACGGATCGCTGGCGCTCGGCCTCGCGGCCCGCTGCTGCGGGCTCATCGGCCCCGGCCCGCTGGACGATCAGCTGGCCGCCTGCCGCGCGGGCCTGGACTGCGCCGCCGCGGACGCCATGCCGGCGGCCCGGGCGGCAGCGTGCGCGCTGGCCATGCGGGCCGCCGCGGCCCTCGTGGTCGCCGAGGGCAGCTCGGCGATCCTGGCCGGCCACGACGCCCAGCGGCTCGCCCGCGAGGCCCTCTTCCTGCTCGTGTTCGGTTCCCGGCCCGCGATCAGGCAGTCGCTGAGCGGACTGCTGATCGCGGGCTCCCCCTGCTGCACGCGGTCATCGACCGGGCCGCCGCCTGTGGAGTGCGGCACCTGGTGCTGTGCACGCAGCCGACCATGCACGCCGCGCAGCACCTTTACGCGGAGACCGGCTTCACCCGGCTGCCTGACCGGGACTGGTTCCCCGTTCCCGGGCTCATCCTGCTGGCCTACGGCCGGGTGCTGTCCGGCGGCTGATCCGGCGAGCCGGGCCCGCCGGGCTTGGACCGCATGGCAGCTTGCGCCCGCATGGCGCGGTGGGCCGCGAGCCCCGTCCGCGCGCGCGGCCTGGCCTGCGTGCTGGCCGCCGCGCCGGGCGAGATCTTGTGCAGTTGCTTGTTCAGCGAGCGGAACAGGAAGTAGAGCGCGAGGCCCATCCCGGCGACCACGAGGAACCCGACCAGCCCCGGGTACACCTGGCTGGCCGTGCTCGAAGCGGCCGCGACCGTCACAGGCTCACCCTCTCCCGCACCCCCGCGAACAAGTCGTCCTCGGGGAACTCGGTGTCAACCACCGACCTGGCTAGATGGTAGTCCTCGGTCGGCCAGGCCGCGCGCTGGACCTCCAGCGGGCAGGCGAACCAGGAACTCTCCGGGTCGATCTGGGTGGCGTGCGCGAGCAGCGCCTGGTCCCGGACCGGGAAGTACTCGGCGCAGTGCACCCGGGTGGTGATCTCGAACAGGCGCCGCCCCGCCGCGCGTTCCTCCCACCGCTCGAACCACTCGGTGTAGGGCGATTCCAGGCCCCGGCGCAGCATTTCCTCGTGCAGCGCGGTGAACCGGTCCTTGTGGAAGGTGGCGAAGTAGTAGAGCTTGAGCGGCTGCCACGGATCCCCGGCCGCGGAATACCGGTCAGGATCGGCGGCGGCCTCGAATGCCTCCACCGCTACCTGGTGGGTCTTGATGTGATCCGGGTGCGGGTAGCCGCCTTCCTCGTCGTAGGTCAGTATCACGTGCGGCCGGAACTCACGAACGGCGCGGACAAGTGGCTCCGCCGCCGTTTCCAGCGGCTGCACCGCGAAGCAGTCCTCCGGCAGCGGCGGGAGCGGATCACCTTCGGGCAGCCCGGAGTCAATAAAGCCCAGGAACTGCTGCCGGACGCCCAGGATCTCCCTGGCCCGGGCCATCTCCTCGCGCCGGATGCGCGGCAGGCTGGCTCGGATCTCCGGCCGCTCCATGGCCTTGTTGAGGATGTCCCCGCGCTCGCCGCCGGTCAGGGTGGCGACCATGACATCCACGCCTTCCCGGACATAGCGGGCCATCGACGCGGCGCCCTTGCTCGACTCGTCGTCGGGATGCGCATGCACCGCCATCAGGCGCAACGGCGCGGGCGTGGCCGTGGGCGGCCGGTTGGCGGGATCATTCGTGACGGCAGACAAGCGGAATCCCCTCGACACCGTGATGATGATGATGATGACCCGGCCCGCCGCTTCCGCGGGGAAGCTTCCGGGCGATGCATCAGCGACAGAACATCGTGCAGGACAACGCGTGGGCACCGCGACGGCATTCCCGTATCCTGGCGGGTCAGCACCGCAGCCTGACGCGCCAGGAACTCATCTGGCGCGACGTACTTGTCAGGCCTTGTCAGCCGCAGAACTCAACTATATTCTCACCGTACGCGCTGGTCACAGCAGGCACAGAGATGACCCGGTGCCCATACCGCGAACGAGTGCTCCCGCAGCTCGTCACCGGGCTTCCCCCGCCCTGCGGGGGGAATGTCACCGCGAGCGACGAGATCATCGAGACGGCCGGGTTCGGCACCACGTGCAGCATCTGCGGGCGGTCCTTACGGACCTATCGTCCCGTAGTGCGTTAAGGGCACGCTCACTCGTCCCGTGGTGGCCAGTCGCCTTCATCCCGGACGAAGCTGCCCATCCCCTTCAGCGTCGTGATGTAGCCCTCTTCCCGCAGCAGGCGGACAGCCTTGCGTGCCGTGTCCCGGGCAACACCGAACTCCTGCATCAACGTGGGCTCGGACGGGACGGGCAGGCGGGGACGCAGCTCACCCGAGATGATGCGCTGCCGCAGCACTTCTGCGATCTGGACGTGCTTGGGCACGTCAGCGCGGAACTCGAACTGCTTGCCTGGCATACCCCATGACGGTACCTGCCCAGGTCAGAGGGCTATCAACCGTCTCTGTTGATAGACAGGTATAGTCAGCAGTATAGTGGAGTCGAGATGCGCAAGGGCAAGGTCAGCCTGTCCGAAGCAGAGATGATGGAAGCCATCGAGGCGGACTACCCAGCCTGGTCGGTGTTCCCGCACCCTGCTTACCCCGATACGCAGCAATGGATGGCGCGGCGGTACAACACCGCGATGCCGGAACCAGTGCGCTGCCCGGGTTTAGCCGAGATTCCCACCGCCATCGAGAAATGGACCTCAGAACACAACATCTTCGGCTACAAGACGCAGGGGTATCGGTGCTGATCCCCAAGGTGGAGTCCATCGATGATCTCCGCCGGCTGACTTCTGCTTGCCATCTGGGCTACGGTAGATGTCCATGTATGTCGTTCCCCTTGGACCATTTCTGGTCCGCGCGCTAGCCACGCTTCCTCCAAGATCATTTTCGGCTGGATGCGGCTAACATGAGCGTGACCCCGAGATCAACTTCTCCCTGAACAGGGACTTCGTTGACACAGGTACGCTCAAAGGATTACCCCCGAGGAGCCGTGCATGGCTCAAGCGGATCCAAGTGTCCGCGCTGCAGGCAAGGAGTACCCGTGACCGAGACTCACAACGACAGCCTCACCTGGCTCACCCAGGAGGCGTACGACCGGCTTAAGTCGGAGTTGGATCACCTCTCGGGCCCGGGGCGTCTCGACATCGCGAAGAAGATCGAGGCCGCCCGGGAAGAGGGCGACCTGCGCGAGAACGGCGGCTACCACGCCGCCAAGGAGGAACAGGGCAAGATCGAGGGCCGCATCATCCAGCTTCAGCACATCCTGCAGCACGCCCGCGTCGGGGAACCGCCCCGGACGGACGGGGTGGTCGGCCCCGGGATGACGGTGACGATCCGGTTCAACGGTGACGACGACGAGGTGACGTTCCTGCTGGCCTCCCGGGAGGAAAGCGGCTCACCGATCGACGTCTACTCCCCGCGCTCGCCGCTGGGCAGCGCGATCTCGGGCAAGAAGATCGGCGACACGGCGACCTACACGCTGCCGAACGGCCGCGCGGCCACCGTGGAGATCCTGGAGGCAGTCCCGTACGTCGGCGGCTAGCCCGGCCGGCTCACATCAGCGCGGTGCATGGTGTTAATGCGGTGCCTTCTGGCTCGCCGGTGACGCACAACGCACCGCGCTGATGCTTTTGCGGCCAGGGCCGGGGCTAGCCGACGAGTTCCGGCGCCGGTTCCTCGGCGGCGGCCCGGCCGCGCAGCGGCACTTCCTTGATGAACCAGGCCGCCACGAAGGCCAGCGCGCAGGCCGGGATGGCCCACAGGAAGACCCCCTGCACCGCGTGCGCGATGGCATAGAAGACGTCATGGCGGATCGCTGCTGGCAGCGCCCGGACGGTGGCCGGGTTGAACTGGCCGCCGCTCGTGGAGATGTCCACGCCGGGTGACACCGAGGACAGCGCCTCCTGCAGCCGCCGGGCGAAGATCGCGCCGAACGCCGACACCCCGATGGACCCGCCGATCTGCTGGAAGAACAGCCGCGAGCTGCTGGCCACCCCGATGTCGCGGGGCTGCACGCTGTTCTGCGCGAGCAGCGTCGTCATCTGCATGAGGAAGCCCATGCCGAGCCCCAGCACGACCATGAACAGGCCCAGGGTGACCCGGCTGGTATTCACCCCGAGCAGGGACAGCAGGACCATGCCGATGGTCATGCCCCCCGCGCCGAGGATCGGCAGTGCCCGGTACCGGCCGGTGCGGGTGGTGAGCTGGCCGGCGATCAGCGAGGTGATCATCACGCCGACCATCATCGGCGTGAGAAGCAGGCCGCTGATGGTCGGCGAGGCGCCCTGCACCGTCTGCTGGTAGAGCGGCAGGAAGGTGATCGCCCCGAACATGGCCAGGCCGGCCAGGAAGCTCAGCGCCGAGACGAGCGCGAAGTTGCGGCTGCGGAAGATGTGCAGCGGCAGGATCGGCTCGGCCGCGCGCGCCTCGATCATGATGAACCCGACGACCGTGACGACTGCCAGCACGCACAGGCCGAGGATCTGCGGCGAGCCCCAGGCGTACCGGCTGCCGCCCCAGGTGGAGACCAGCACGATCGCGGTGGTGGCCACCGCGAGGACCACCGCGCCGGGGTAGTCCACCCGGTGCTCGATCCGGCGCCGCGGCAGGCGCAGGGTGGCGGCCAGGTAAGCGAGGGCCGCACCGCCGATCGGCAGGTTGATGTAGAAGATCCAGCGCCAGGAGAAGCTGTCGGTGATGAAGCCGCCGAGCAGCGGGCCGCCGATGGTGGCGATCATCATCACGGCCATGATGTAGCCCATGTACTGGCCCCGCTCGCGGGGCGACACCAGGTCCCCGATGATCGCGATGGCGCTGACCATCAGGCCGCCCGCGCCGAGGCCCTGGACTGCCCGGAACGTGATGAGCTCGGCCATGGACTGGGACAGCCCGGCCAGCGCGGAGCCCGCCAGGAAGATCACGATGGCCGCCATGAACAGCTTCTTGCGGCCGTACATGTCGCCGAGCTTCCCGTACAGCGGCGTGGTGATGGTGGACGCCAGCACGTAGGCGGTCACCACCCAGGACAGGTGCGCCACGCCGCCGAGACTGCCCACGATGCGCGGCAGCGCGGTGCCCACGATCAGCTGGTCGAGCATGGCGAGCATGATCGCGAGCAGCAGGCCGGGCAGCACGACGAGGACCTCACGGCGCATGCCCACGCCCGGGTCCGCAGCCGTGCCCGGCTGCCCGGGGCTGCCCCCGGCCGGTGCGCCCGGGGCTGGAGTGGCCTGTGCGTCTGCCATGCAGGCTCCCGTGGATCATCGCAACTTACTTGCCGACCGGCTAGTATGACGCAGTCAGGCTAGGACGCCCGCTAACTGGCCGTCAATTAAGTTTAGCGGGAGGCGAAACGGCGAGGATGCGAAGCCATGATGGACGACGGAGCGGCTGAATTCCCGGAGTCCTCCCCCCGGCCGGCCGGCCACGCCGCTGGCGGGCGAGCACGCGGCGACACCAGGGAGCGGATCCAGGCCGTGGCACTCGAGCTTTTCGCCGAGCAGGGGTACCAGAAGACCTCGCTGCGGGAGATCTCCGAGCGCCTCGGGGTGACCAAGGCCGCCCTCTACTACCACTTCAAGTCCAAAGAGGACATCGTCCGCAGCTTCACCGAGGACTACGTCACCGAGCTCAACTCGCTCATTGCCTGGGGCGCCAGCCAGCCGGGCACCGCGCGGACCCGCGCCCTCCTGCTCGCCAGGTACAGCGGGATAGTCGAACGCCGTCTCGGGGTACTCCGCTTCCTGGAGCAGAACCAGGCGGCCGCGGGGCACCTGATGTCCGGGCCCGGCCGCCAGGACAACAAGAGGCTGTTCCGCGAGCAGTTCGAGACCCTGCGCGACCTGCTCATCCCGCCCGGCGCCCCGCTGCGCGACCGGGTGCGCGCGTCCATGGCGGTGATCTCCGTGGGCCTGTCCTGCATGTTGTTCCAGCAGGAGGCGGCCGACCCGGCCGAGTTGCGCGGCATCGTGCTGGACCTCTCCTGCGAACTCGCCGGGGTCGAGCCGCCGGATGATCAGCCCGGGGGCAGTGCCGCCTGACCTGGCGGGGCAGGGTCGGCGGGGGGCGCGGCGGCCACCGCGCGCACCAGGGGCAGCACCCGGTACGGCAACGGCGTGGCGAGCGCGATCACCGTGGCGGCGCGCACCACTCCCGCGACATCGACGATCGCGTCGATCACCCGTTGCAGGTCCGCGTTGGTCCTGGCCACGACCCGGCACAGCAGGTCACCCGAGCCGGTGATGGTGTGCGCCTCCAGCACCTCGGGGATCGCGGCGAGCCGCCCGGCGACCGGGTCGTGCCCGCCCGCCTGCCTGATCTCCAGGGTGATGAAGGCGGTCACCCCGTGACCCAGCGCGACCGGGTCCACGTCCGGGCCGTACCCGGTCAGCACGCCGCGCGCGTGCAGCCGGTCGAGCCGCGCCTGCACCGTGCCGCGGGCCACGCCGAGCCGCCGGGACGCCTCCAGCACGCCCACCCGGGGCTCGGCCGCCAGCAGCCCGATCAGCCGCGCGTCCAGTTCGTCGATCACCTGCCAGGCCCGCTTCCCGTGTGACCAGCCATCCGGGCGCACCAGCGCATGGTGTACAGCCATCCCGGACTGACGCGTTGCTGATTATACAAATTGACTAGCTTAGAAAGCCAGTGTTGCACATCTTGTTGCGCCCGCCCGATGCTGCTGCCAGGTACCGTGGCGACCATGAAGGAGCGTGCGATGACAGCCACCGGCCAGCCCGGGCAGCTATCTGTGGCCGATGAATTCCCGGTCACCGGCATGGACGCGGTCGAGTTCGCCGTGGGCAACGCGCGGCAGGCCGCGCACTATTACTCGACCGCGTTCGGCATGCGCTGCGTCGCCTACCGCGGCCCGGAGACCGGCTGCCGCGACGAGGCCGCCTACGTGCTGGAGTCGGGCCAGGCGCGGTTCGTGCTGCGCGGGCCGGTCCGGGCGGGCACCGACCTGGCCAGGCATGTGGCCGGGCACGGCGACGGGGTCATCGACCTGGCCCTCGGCGTGCACTCGGCGGAGGCCGCCTACTCCTGCGCGGTCGCCCGGGGGGCCCGGGGCCTGGCCGGGCCGCACCTCGCCGAGGACGACCAGGGCAAGGTGGTGCTGGCCACCATCGCCGCGTTCGGGGACACCCGGCACACCCTGGTGGAGCGGGCCGGCTACAGCGGCCCCTACCTGCCCGGGTACGTCGCCGCGGAGCCGATCGTGGCGCCGCCGGCGCTGCCTTTCTTCACCGGGATCGACCACTGCGTGGGCAACGTCGAGCTTGGCCGGATGGACGAGTGGGTCGGCTTCTACCAGCGGGTGATGGGCTTCACGAACATGAAGGAGTTCGTCGGCGACGACATCGCCACCGAGTACTCGGCGCTGATGAGCAAGGTGGTCGCGGACGGCTCCCGCAAGGTCAAGTTCCCCATCAACGAGCCGGCCGCGGGCAAGAAGAAGTCCCAGATCGACGAGTACCTGGACTTCTACAACGGGCCTGGCGTCCAGCACATCGCCCTGGCCTGCGCGGACATCGTGACGACGGTCCGGGCCATGCAGGCCGCCGGTGTCGAGTTCCTGGGCACCCCGGACAGCTACTACGACTCGCTGGGTGCGTGGGCGGGCGAGACCCGGGTGGCCGTCGAGACCCTGCGCGAACTGCGCATCCTCGCCGACCGGGACGAGGACGGCTACCTGCTGCAGATCTTCACCAAGCCGGTCGGCGACCGGCCCACGGTGTTCTTCGAGCTGATCGAGCGGCACGGCTCGCAGGGGTTCGGCAAGGGCAACTTCAAGGCCCTCTTCGAGGCGATCGAGCGCGAGCAGGCCCGCCGCGGCAACCTGTGAGCCAGCTCAGCGGAACATCATCTGGTAGCCGGCCTGGCGGAGCTGGCTGATCACCTCGTCGCAGTGCCCGGGGCCGCGCGTCTCGACCTGGAGCAGCACCTCCACCTCGTCCACCCGCAGCCGCGGGGTGACCCGCTCGTGCATCACGTCGAGGACGTTCGCGCCGAGGTCCGCCACCGCGCGGAGCAGCGCCGCCAGTGCCCCGGGGCGGTCCGGGATCCGGCAGCGGAACGTCAGGTAGCGGCCGGCCGCGGCCAGCCCGTGCCGGAGCACCTTGGACAGCAGCAGCGGGTCGATGTTGCCCCCGGACAGCACGGCCACCACCGGCGGCTCGAACATCCCGGCGTACTCCAGCAGGCCGGCCACCCCGGCCGCGCCGGCCGGCTCGACCACCTGCTTGGCGCGCTCCAGGCAGAGCAGTAGCGCCCGGGACAGGCTCTCCTCCGACACGGTGACCACCCGGTCCCCGAAGCCGGAGATGATCCCGAACGGGATGTCCCCGGGCAGGCAGACCGCGATCCCGTCGGCCATGGTGGAGCCCGCCTCCACCCGGACCGGGTGCCCGGCGGCCAGCGAGGCCGGGTACGCGGCGACCGCCTCGGCCTGCACGCCGATCACCTCCACGGCCGGGTCCGCGCCTTTGACCGCCACGGTGACCCCGGCGGCCAGGCCGCCGCCGCCCACCGGGATGGCGATCGTCCGCACCTGCGGGCACTGCTCCAGGATCTCCAGGCCCAGGGTGCCCTGACCGGCCACGATGTCCGGATGATCGAACGGGTGGATGAGCACGGCACCGCGCTCGCGGGCGAATTCGCGGGCGTACTCCAGTGCGTCGTCCACGGTCTCGCCGTGGAAGAGGACATCCGCCCCGTAGCCCCTGGTGGCCTCGATCTTGGGCAGCTGCGCGCCCTCCGGCATGACCACCGTGGCCTTGACGCCGAGCATCTCGGCGGCGAAGGCCACTCCCTGGGCGTGGTTGCCCGCGCTCGCCGCCACCACGCCGCGCGCCCGCTCCGCGTCGCTGAGCCGGGAAATCCTCAGATAGCCGCCACGGGCCTTGAACGACCCGGTCCGCTGCAAGTTCTCGCACTTCAGGAAGACGGGCCCGCCGAGCCGCTCGGACAGCACCCGCGAGCGCAGCAGCGGCGTCGGCGGGAGGATGTCGCGGAGCACCTCGCGGGCGGCGGCCACATCGCTCGCGCTCACCTGGGCGGAGGTCGTTGTCATGCTTGCATCCTCGCATCCTGGGTCAACCTGGCCCGGTCGAGATGCGAACTCGGCCGATCTGCACATAGTGTCGAATGGTGCAGCCACACAACCAGACTCACGCAGCAGACAGCGTCCCGCCCCGGCCGAGCGCCGCCACCCTGGGTGAACTGCGCGCCAGCGGGCACCGGTACGAGACCGTCAAAGAGGAACTCCGGCGCAACCTGCTCACCCGGATGCGCGCCGGTGACGAGAGGTTTCCCGGCATCGTCGGGTTCGAGCAGACCGTGCTGCCGCACGTGGAGCGGGCGATGCTGGCCGGCCACGACACGATCCTGCTCGGCGAGCGGGGCCAGGGTAAGACCCGCCTCATCCGCACCCTCCCGTTCCTGCTCGACGAGTGGACCCCCGCCGTGGCGGGGTGCGAGATCAACGACCACCCCTACCACCCGGTGTGCGCGCGCTGCCAGCGCCTCGCCGCCGCCCACGGCGACGACCTGCCGATCACCTGGCGGCACCGCAGCGAGCGCTACGGCGAGAAGCTGGCCACGCCGGACACCAGCGTGGGCGACCTGATCGGCGACATCGACCCGGTGAAGGTCGCCGAGGGCCGGACGCTGGGCGACCCGGAAACGATCCACTTCGGCCTGGTGCCCCGCACGAACCGGGGCATCTTCTGCCTGAACGAGCTGCCCGACCTCGCCGAGCGGATCCAGGTCGCGCTGCTCAACGTCCTCGAGGAGCGCGACATCGGGGTGCGCGGGTACGCGCTGCGGCTGCCGCTGGACCTCGTGCTGGTGGCCAGCGCCAACCCGGAGGACTACACCAACCGGGGCCGGATCATCACGCCGCTGAAGGACAGGTTCGGCGCGGAGATCCGCACGCACTACCCGATGACGCTGGATGACGAACTCGCCCTGACCCAGCAGGAATCGCTGATCGCCTGGGACGGCGGCGAGCCCGGCGCGGCACTGCCCGAGCACCTGGTGGAGGTCATCGCGCGGTTCACCCGCCTGGTGCGCGCCTCGCCCGCGGTCGACTCGCGGTCCGGCGTCTCAGCCCGGTTCGCGATCGCCGCCGCCGAGTCGGTCGCCGCGTCGGCGGTCCGCCGTGCCGCGCTCACCGGGGAGGCACAGCCGGTGGCCCGGATCTGTGACCTGCCGCCGATCGTGGGCAGCCTGCGCGGGAAGGTGGAGTTCGAGGTCAGCGAGGAGGGCCGGGAGACGGAGGTGCTCGAGCACCTGCTCCGGCGGGCCATCGCGGAGACCTTCCGGTCCCGGCTGGGCAGCGCCGACCTGACCGGCCTGCTGGCCACCTTCGAGGGCGGCAGCTCGGTGGAGACCGGCGACCTGGTGCCCGCGGCCGCGCTGCTGGAGCGGATCGGCGAGGTCCCCGGGCTGGCCCGGATCATGGACCGGCTGGGCATGGATGGCGGCGAGTCGTTCGGCGAGGCGGCCGCGGCGCTGGAGTTCGCCCTGGAGGGGCTGTACCTGATGCGGCGCCTGTCCAAGGACGTCATCGACGGCTCCGCTGTTTACCGCACCTAGCCGTCTACCGCACATGAACCGACGACGGGCCGCCGGCCGCAGGTGAGAAGAAGTGCCGCCTAGCGCGGGTGAGGGGTGAGCGCAGCCGTGAGTGGTTACCGGTACGGCGAGTACCGCGACGGGCCAGATCCGCTGGCGCCGCCGTTCGATGCCCGCGGCGCCCTGGATGAGCTGGGCGACGCGGTGCTGGACGGCGCTGATCCCGCCAACGCCCTGCGTGACCTGCTGCGCCGCGGGGTGAATGGCCGCCGCGGGCTGGATGACCTGCTGCGCCGGGTCCGTGAGCGGCAGCAGGAGGTCCGCAGCCGCGGCCGCCTCGACGGCATCCTGGAGCAGGCCCGCGCACTGCTCGACACGGCGATCGGCCAGGAGCGCGCCGAGTTGTTCCCGGATCCCGGCGACGAGGCCCGGCTGCGCGAGGACGAACTGGACTCGCTGCCGTCGGACACCGCCCAGGCGATCCGCCGGCTGGCCGACTACAACTGGCGCAGCCCGGCGGCCAGGGAGACCTTCGACCGGCTCAAGGACCTGCTCCGCACCGAGATGCTGGACAGCCAGTTCCGCGGCATGAAGGAGGTGCTGCAGCAGCCGGACCCGCAGGCCATGCAGCGGGTCAAGGACATGCTCGCCGACCTCAACACGATGCTGGAGGCGGACGCCCGGGGCGAGCACACGCAGGCGGACTTCGACCGCTTCATGGACCGCTACGGGGAGATGTTCCCGGAGAACCCGGGCGATCTCGAGGAGCTGGTGGACTCGCTGGTCCGCCGGGCCACCGCGGCGCAGCGGCTGCTCGGCTCGCTCACCGACGGACAGCGTGATGAGCTGGCCGCGCTGATGGAGCAGACGCTGCAGGACGCCGGCCTGGCCGCGGAGATGTCCCGGCTGTCCGACGCGCTGCGCTCCCGGCGGCCGGAAATGGACATGGCCACCTGGCCCGGTGACCCGATGACCGGCGATGAGCCGCTCGGCCTGAGCGATGCCACCAGCGCCCTGGCCGACCTCGCCGATCTCGCTGACCTGGAAGCGGAACTGCGCCAGGACTACCCCGGCGCGCGCCTCGACGACATCGACGAGAGCGCGATCAGGCGGGCCCTGGGCCGCCAGGCCGTGGACGACATGGAGGCGCTCCGGCAGACCGAGCGGGAGCTGGAGCGGCAGGGTTACCTGCAGCGCAACGCCGGCCAGCTCGAGCTGACTCCCAAGGCGGTGCGGCGGCTGGGCGAGACCGCGCTGCGCCGGGTTTTCGCGGACCTGCCCGAAGGCGGCTACGGGGACCATGAGCAGCGCGACGCCGGGCAGGCCGGCGAGTACACCGGGGCGACCCGGCGCTGGCAGTTCGGCGACGAGCAGGCGATTGACGCCCCTGCCACCGTGCGCAACGCGCTGCTGCGCGATGCCAGCACCTTCCGGCCGCGGCCGGGCGCCGACCCGGACCACTCGATTCTTGACCACGGGGAAGGCGACCCGCCCCGGGTCCGGCTGTCCGGCCGGGACTTCGAGGTCGGGGAGACGCAGCGGCGCGCCTCGGCCGCGGTGTGCCTGCTGGTCGACCTGTCGTACTCGATGGCGCTGCGCGGCACCTGGGGCGCCGCCAAGCAGACCGCACTGGCCCTGCACGCCCTGGTGCGCAGCAGGTTCCCGCAGGATTCCATCCAGGTCATCGGATTCTCCAACTACGCCAGGGAGTTGCGTGAGACCGACCTGGCCGGCCTGGGCTGGGACATGGTGCAGGGCACGAACCTGCATCACGCTCTTGTGCTGGCCGGCCGCTATCTGGACCGGCGCCCCGAGCACGACCCGGTGGTGCTGATCGTCACGGACGGCGAGCCAACCGCGCATCTGCGCCGGGATGGGCGATCCTGGTTTGACTGGCCGCCCGCCCCGGAGACCATCCAGCTGACTCTCGCCGAGGTGGACAAGATGACCAGGCGGCACGCGTCGCTGAACGTGTTCATGCTGGCAGAGGACGAACGGCTGACCGACTTCGTTAACGAAGTGGCTCGGCGCAACGGCGGCCGGGTGCTGCGTGCGGTACCGGAACGGCTCGGCGAGTTCGTGGTGCGGGACTTCCTGCGGACCCGCCGGGAGACCAGGCGTTAGATCGCCAGGACTAGGCGATAAATTTGCTTTACGGCTTTTGGGACACTGTCACGGGGTCTTCGATCTCGTAGTAGCGTTCGGCAGTCACAGCATGGGCGGGCCATACGGGCGGCAGCTGGACAAGGCCTGCAAATCTCTAGGAGGATCAAGTGAGTACGATGACCGAATCAGGCACTCGCTCAACGTCCGGCAAGCGGATCGTGGCGCTGGTCCTTGGGATCGTGGGCGTTCTGCTCATTATCCTCGGCCTGCTCTATGTCAGCACGAAAGCCGGCTCGCTGCCCACCTTCGTCCCCGGCTACAAGGTCGGCTCGACCGGGCACCACCCGCTGCGCGCTGGCGTCGCGCTGCTCGTCGGCGTGGTCCTGCTCGGCGGCGCCTGGTGGCTCGGCTTCGGCGGCAAGAAGCCGGCCAGCAAGTAGCTCAGCCCGTCTGCACACCAGCGCGACCACTGTATTGCAGACACCGACGCGCAACCGCCCAGGCAGCCCCCGACTCGGCCGGGGGCTGGCCTGGGCTTCGCGTAGCAAGCCCTAGGATCTAGGTCATGTCTTTCACCGACCGGCTGATGCTGTGGTTGCACATCGGATTCGTCGTCTTCACCATTGGCCCGGTCACCATCGCGACCATGTCCACCCCGCGCTACATCCGGGCCCGGAATGTGCCCGTGCTGCGCTATCTCTCCCGGATGACCAGGGTTTTCGGGGCTGCGTCACTGGGCGTCCTGCTCTTCGGGATCATCGCAGGCCAGTCGCTGCACGATATGGCCAAGGCGTGGGTGACCGCCTCGATGACGCTGTTCGTGGTGGCCCTCGTCCTGCTCCTGCTCATCATGCGCGACCAGCACCGGGCCATTGCCGCCGTGGAAGGCAGCATCGCCCCGGAGGTCACGGAGCCCGCAGCGACCGACACCGCCCAGCCAGCCGGCGCCGAGCCCACCGCCGCTGACGTCGAGCCGGCCCCGGGCGCCGCACAGCCGGCTGCCACGGCCACTGCCGTCCAGCGCGACGCGCATATCGCTACCGTGGAGCGTGGCCGGATCGCGTCCATGGCGGGCGTGGTCAGCCTTATCTGGCTGGCCATCCTGGTGCTAATGGTGTGGAATTCCTGAGTTACGGGTATTCGCCAATGGCGCGGCGGGGCGGGAATCCCTGACCCGGTTTTCAGCCCGGCAGCGCCTGGCGGAGATCGTCCAGAAGGTCGTCGGATGACTCGATGCCGACCGACAACCGGACCAGGTCGGCCGGCACTTCGAGCGGTGACCCGGCCGCGGAGGCATGGGTCATCCGGGCCGGGTGCTCGATCAATGACTCCACCCCGCCCAGTGACTCGCCCAGCGTGAACAGCCGGGTGCGCCCGCAGACCGCGATGGCCGCCTCCTCGCCGCCGCGCACCCGGAAGGACACCATCCCGCCGAAACCGCGCATCTGCTTGGCCGCCACCTCGTGGCCCGGATGCTCCGGCAGCCCCGGATAGTGCACCTGCGAGACCGCCGGGTGCGCGGCGAGCATGTCCGCTACCCGCGCGGCGTTCTCCGAGTGCCGGTCCATCCGCACCGCCAGGGTCTTGACGCCGCGCAAGGTCAGCCACGCGTCGAACGGCCCGGCCACCGCGCCGGTCGCGTTCTGCAGGTAGCCGAGCCGTTCGCCGAGCGCGGCGTCGGCGACGACCAGTGCTCCGCCGACCACGTCGGAGTGCCCGCCGAGGTACTTCGTCGTGGAGTGGACCACCACGTCCGCGCCGAGCGCGAGCGGATGCTGCAGGTAGGGCGACGCGAACGTGTTGTCCACCACCAGCAGCGCGCCCGCCTCGTGCGCGATCTCCGCGAGCGCGCCGATGTCCGCGATGGACAGCAGCGGGTTGGTCGGCGTCTCCGCCCACAGCAGGCGGGCCGGGCGGGCCGCGACCGCCTCGCGGACGGCCTGGAGGTCGCTGAGCCGCACCGGACGGTGGCTGACCTGCCAGCCCGCGAACACCCCTGCCACCAGCCGGAAGGTCCCTCCGTAGGCGTCGTCGGGGATGAGCACGTGATCCCCGGGGGCGCAGACGGCGCGCAGCAGGCAGTCCTCGGCGGCCATCCCGGACGCGAAAGCCAGTGCCCGCGTGCCGCCCTCCAGGGCGCACAGGCACTCCTCCAGCGCCCGGCGGGTGGGATTGGCGGTCCGTGAATACTCGTAACCGGCACGGGTCCCGCCCACCCCGTCCTGCTTGTAGGTGGACACCTGGTAGATGGGCGGGACCACGGCGCCGGTCAGCGGATCAGGCTCCTGACCCGCGTGGATCGCCAGCGTCTCGAATCCGTCGCCGTGATTGCTTGTCACGGGTGACACTCTGCCACGGCACCGCAGCGTGCTCAGCGGATGCCCCTGAATGCTGTCTGGTTCACTCAGCTGCCTTCTGGACACATTGATAACACGTCTCCTTCGTGATCAAGCGATTGGCGTGGCGGCGCGCGGCCACTGCTGCGTACCGCTGCTGCCTGGACCTACTGTCAGGCAGTGCCCGAGATCAGGTAGTGCCCGAGATCAGGTAGTGCCCGCGAGGAAGGTGAGCAGGTCCTGCCGGGTGATCAGGCCAGCCGGCCGGCCGTCGACCAGGACGACCGCGGCCCCCGCCTTTTCCAGTACCCCCACGGCCCTGCTGACCGGCTCCCCGGAGCCCACCATGGGCAGCGGCGCCGACATGTGGCCCTCGATCGGGTCATGCGGCGTGGCGCGGCCGGAGACCAGCGCGTCGAGCAGGTCACGTTCCACGATGGAGCCGATCACCTCGGCGGCCATCACCGGCGGCTCCTGCTTCATCACGGGCAACTGGGAAACGTTGTACTCGCGCAGCAGGCCGATCGCCGCGGACACCGTCTCCTCGGGGTGGGCATGGACGAACTCCGGGAGCCCGGGCTCCTTGCGGTGCAGCACGTCAGCGACCTTCGGCTCCATGGTCTGCGCGGTGAGGAAGCCGTAGTCCGCCATCCACTCGTCGTTGAAGATCTTCGACAGGTAGCCGCGCCCGGTGTCCGGGAGCAGCACCACGATCACGTCGTCCGGACCAGCCGCGGCGGCGATCCGCAGCGCGGCGACCACGGCCAGCCCGCATGACCCGCCGGTGAGCAGTGCTTCCTCGCGCGCCAGCCGCCTGGTCATCAGGAACGACTCCGCGTCGCTGACCGCCATCACCTCGTCGCAGATCTCCGGGTCGTAGTTGGCCGGCCACATGTCCTCGCCGACACCCTCGACCAGGTAGGGGCGCCCGGTGCCACCCGAATACACCGAGCCCTCCGGATCGGCCCCGATCACCCGCACCCGGCCGCCCGAGACCTCCTTCAGGTACCTGCCGGTCCCGGTGATCGTGCCGCCGGTGCCGATGCCAGCCACGAAATGAGTGATCCCGCCCTCGGTCTGCGCCCAGATCTCCGGGCCGGTGGAGTGGTAGTGCGACGCGGGATTCTCGGGGTTGGTGTACTGATCCGGCTTCCAGCCGCTCGGCGTCTCCCCGGCCAGCCGGCTCGACACCGAGTAGTAGGAGTCGGGGTGCTCCGGTGGGACGCTGCCCGGGCACACCACGACGTCCGCGCCGTAGGCCCGGAGCACGCTGATCTTGTCCTGGCCGACCTTGTCCGGGCAGACGAAGACGCAGCGGTAGCCCTTCTGCGCCGCCACGATAGCCAGGCCGACCCCCGTGTTGCCGGATGTCGGCTCGATGATGGTCCCGCCGGGCCGCAGCGCGCCGGATGCCTCGGCCGCCTCCACCATCCGCAGCGCGATCCGGTCCTTCACCGATCCGCCCGGATTGAAGTACTCCACCTTGGCCAGCACCGCCGGCGCGTGGCCGCCGCCCACGTCCCTGGTCACCGCGCGCAGCCGGACCAACGGCGTGTCCCCGACAAGCTCGATCAGGGATTCGTGAACCTGCATCACCAACCACCTCGGTCGTCGAGCCCGCCGCTGGCGGGAGCCACCGCGGGACCACTGTTGATCACCGCGTGATCGCCGCGGGACCACTGTTGATCACTGACGCTATCCCACCGGCCGCCTAGGGATTCTGCGCGCCCGGGACGGTGCCGTAAGCTACCGGTCAGTAATCTTGCGGAACCGTAGTCTGGCGGAACCGTAACCTGGCGTACCAAGGGAGCCCGCCAATGTCCGAGGCAGTCATCGTCGCCACCGCACGCTCGCCCATCGGCCGCGCTTTCAAGGGGTCGCTCACCTCGATCCGGCCCGACGACCTGGCCTGCCAGCTGGTGTCCGCCGTGCTGGCCAAGGTGCCCCAGCTCAGCCCTGATGACATCGACGACCTCATGCTCGGCTGCGGGCTGCCCGGCGGGGAGCAGGGCTTCAACCTCGCGCGGGTCGTCGCGGTGCTGCTCGGCTACGACAACCTGCCGGGCACGACGGTGACCAGGTACTGCTCATCCTCGCTGCAGACCACCCGGATGGCGTTCCACGCCATCAAGGCCGGCGAGGGCGACGTGTTCATCTCGGCGGGAGTCGAGTGTGTCAGCCGGTTCACCACCGGAAGCAGCGACAGCTGGCCGGACACCCACAATCCGCTGTTCGCCGACGCGGAGGCCCGGTCCGCGCAGCGATCGGACGCAGGCGCGCCCGCCTGGCATGATCCACGCGAGGACGCCGCCATCCCCGATATCTACATCGCGATGGGGCAGACCGCCGAGAACCTCGCGCAGATACGTGGCGTGTCCCGGGCCGCGCAGGACGAGTTCGGCGTCAGGTCGCAGAACCTGGCGGAGAAGGCGCTGGCCAACGGGTTCTGGCAGCGGGACATCACCCCCGTCATGCTGCCGACCGGCACCGTGGTGAGCGCCGACGACGGCCCGCGGCCGGGAACCACGCTGGAGAAGGTCGCCACCCTCCAGCCGGTGTTCCGGCCAGACGGAACGGTCACCGCAGGAAACTGCTGCCCGCTCAACGACGGCGCGGCGGCGGTCGTGGTGATGAGCGACGTCAGGGCAGCCGAACTCGGCATCACGCCGCTGGCCAGGATCGTCTCGACCGGGGTGACCGGGCTGTCCCCCGAGATCATGGGGCTCGGCCCGGTGGAGGCCTCCCGCCAGGCGCTCGGCCGGGCCGGGATGACCATCGACGACATCGACCTGGTGGAGATCAACGAGGCCTTCGCCGCGCAGGTCATCCCCTCCTACACCGACCTCGGCATCGACATCGACAAGCTCAACGTGAACGGCGGGGCGATCGCGGTCGGCCACCCGTTCGGCATGACGGGCGCCCGCATCACCACCACCCTGCTGAACAGCCTGGCGTTCCACGACAAGACGTTCGGCCTGGAGACCATGTGCGTGGGCGGCGGCCAGGGGATGGCGATGATCGTCGAGCGGCTGAGCTGAGCAGGCCCGCTGGGCAGGCTCCGCGGCGACGGCCCCGTTATGCTGGGCCATCCGGGGCATTACGGAATGGTTACGCCCGGGGGTTGTCACGGGCTCCCGGGTGGTGCAGTCTCAGCAGAAGAGCAGTTCGCCCCTGGAGGTGGCCATGTCCCTGAATCACTCTCCGGAGATGCACCAGAACATCATCGCCCGCATCCCATCCGTCACCGGACGCGATCTCCGTGAGTGGTTCATGAGGCTGGAGTCAGGGCCGCCCTTCCTGCGTTGCGAGGAGCGCGCGCACTGGCTGTCGGACGAGCACGGGCTCTCCAACGGCTACGCGTCCGCGATCGTGCACGAGTATGAGTTCCGCCGCCGGATCAGGCTGAACAGCGCCTGACAGGTGCAGCTAGACCAGGCCCGGGACTTCATCCGCGCGAACCACCGGGCGGTACTGGCGACTGCCCGGGCTGATGGGCTTCCCCAGCTGTCCCCGGTTGTCTGCGCGGTGGACCCAGCCGGACGGGTGATCATCAGCACCCGTGAGACAGCGATCAAGACCAGGAACCTGCAGCGGAACCCGTTCGCGTCGCTGTGCGTCTTCCCCGACTCCTTCTTCGGCGAGTGGGTCCAGGTCGAGGGCACGGCCGAGATCATCTCCCTGCCCGCCGCCATGGAGCACCTGGTCGGGTACTACCGGCTGATCTCAGGTGAGCACCCGGACTGGGACGATTACCGCGCCGCGATGATCCGCGACCGCCGGTGCGTGCTGCGGATCGAGATCACCCGGGCCGGCCCGGACATCAGCGGCTGACCCACCCCGGCTGCCACTGGCCGAGCTGAATGGGGCAACTGTGGCCAAACTTGATTCATGGCCGGTTGCCCTCAGTGCGACACGAGTTCCCGTGGAACAACCGTCCTGCTCATGGCATGTTTGGCCAGATTTTCATTGACTGGCGGCTTAGGGCGTGAACATGATCAGCAACGGCCCGGAATGGTCGTGTTAGCGCACAGGCGACATCGATGGGCTTGCTCTGTTCGGAATGCGAACGGCCCGAAGGCCATACCCTCAAGGCCTTCCCGGCCTGATCACCACAGGTCCGGGGGCATCCTCACTAGTGCCCCCGGTCGGAGTCGAACCGACACTGGGGACCCTTTTAGGGGGCCGGCCTCTTCCCTTGGGCTACGGGGGCTGGGTAATAATACCCCGGAGCGTCTGAGCAACTCTCGGGCAGCCGAATTGATACAGATTGTTTCGCCCGGGGGGACTTATCTATTTTCACTTGGACGCCGAATGCAAAGCGTAACCATTTCGATTACATTCGACGCCGTTCGCTTACGGAGAGTAACTACGACTTTGCCGAACCTTGCGCGTCCAGGCCAGCCTCCCGGCGGGCACGCCGGAAGATTGTATCCAGCATGCCAGGGGTGACCCGGCCGGTGAACGTGTTCTGCTGACTCGGGTGGTAGCAGCCGATCAGCGTCACCCCGTGGTCTCCGGCGGGCCCGGCCAGCGCCACCTGCGCCCCGTGACCGAACTGGGGCCGGGGGCTGGGCACCGCGAAGCCGGACGTGCGCAGCACCGGCCACAGCGCCGGCCAGGCGAACGCGCCGAGGCAGACGATGACGCGCAGGTGCCCGGTGAGGTAGCCGATCTCAGCGGTCAGCCAGGGCGCACACGTGTCGCGTTCCGCCACGGTCGGCTTGTTGGCCGGCGGTGCGCACCGGACCGCGGCGGCCATCCGGGTGTCCAGCAGCCGCTGGCCGTCGCCCGCCGCGATGCTCGTCGGCGCGACCGCCAGGCCGCACCGGTGCAGCGCCGCGAACAGCACGTCCCCGCTCCGGTCCCCGGTGAAGATCCGGCCAGTCCGGTTCCCGCCATGCGCCGCGGGCGCCAGCCCGACAATCAGGATCCGCGGCTGCTCGCTGCCCCAGCCATGGACCGGCCGGCCCCAGTAGGGCTCGGCGGCGTACGCGCGGCGCTTGGCCCGGGCCACCTGCTCCCGCCATTCGACCAGCCGCGGGCACGCCCGGCACACGGACTGCCGGGCCACAAGCTCGGCAAGGGTGCCGGCGCCCGCCGCGAGCGCGTGCACCTCCGCGGCGTCACGCGCCACCGGGGTGCCGGGGGTGGCGGGATCACCCGGCCACCCCGTACCTGGCCTGGCCGGCCCCGCCTCGCTCACCGGCCCGCCAGCGACCAGGCGATCCCGTCCAGGATGTCGTGCTCACTGACCAGGACCTCGCTGAACCCGAACCGGCGGATGACCCGGTCGAGAACCAGCGCGCCACCGCCGATCACGTCCACCCGGCCCGGGTGCATCACCGCCAGCCCGGCCCGCTGCTGCCGGGTCTGGCGCAGCAGGCTGCGGGTCTGCTCCGCCACCTCCGCGGCGGAGACGCGCGCGTGGTGGATCCGGGCGGAGTCGTAGGCCGGGAGCCCGAGCGCGAGGCCTGCCACCGTGGTCACCGAGCCGGCCAGGCCCACCAGCGTCCTGGCGGCGGTGACCGGGATGGCCGCGGCCACCGTGTCCAGCGCGGCGTCGATGTCGGCCGCCGCCGCCGCGATCTGGCTGGCCGAGGGCGGATCGGAGTGCAGATGACGCTCGGTCAGCCGGACGCAGCCGATATCCACCGACACCGCACTGATCCCAGTGGTCTCCAGCCGCGCTCCGGTCGCCTGAACATCGCCGAGCACGAATTCGGTCGAGCCGCCGCCGATATCCACCACCAGGCAGGGCGCTGCTACCCGCCCGGAGGCCCCGGGCCCGGTGAACTCCGGCCCGGTGAACTCCGGCCCGGTGAACTCCGGCCCGGTGAACTCGGCGGTGGCGCCGGTGAACGACAGGTACGCCTCTTCCTCACCGCTGAGCACCTCGGGCTCGAGCCCCAGCACGCCGGTCACACCGCGCACGAAGTCGGCGGCGTTGGCCGCGTCGCGGGTGGCGCTGGTCGCGACCATCCGCACCGCATCGGCGGAGAGATCCCCGATGATCCTGGCGTATCCGGCGAGTGCCCGCAGCGTCCGGTCCAGCGCCTCGGGCGACAGCCGGCCGGTCGAATCCACGCCCTGGCCCAGGCGCACGATCTCCATCCGGCGGTCCACGTCGGTGAGCCGCCCGGCACCCGGATCGACATCGGCCACCAGCAACCGCAGCGAGTTGGTGCCGCAGTCAATGGCCGCGACCCGGGTGATCGCATGAGCCCTCAAGCGACACACTCCACGTCAACACATGGGCCGTGCGCCCACCATTTCCCCGCCGCGTCGGCCGCCTCCCTGCCGAGCGGGTTGGCGCCCGGGACGGCAAGCTCGTGCGCGACAAGGGCGTGCAGGCACTTCACCCGGCCCGGCATCCCGCCCGCGCTCTGCGTGCCGCCCGGGAGCGGATCCACGCCAGCCGCCACGGCAGCCGCGTCCCGCCTGGCCAGGTAATCCCGGTGCGCCGACTGCTGCGCCGCGCGCAGCGCCGGCTGGCTGGCCAGCCGCAGTTCCATCTCCCGCATCACGCCCGCTGACTCGAGCCGGCTCACCGCCGCGGCCGCCCGCGGGCAGGTGAGGTAGAACAACGTGGGGAACGGGGAGCCGTCCGCGAGCCGGGGCGCCGTCTCCACCACAGCGGGCAGCCCGCACGGGCAGCGATGTGCCACCCCGCGCAGCGCCCGCGGCGGACGGCCAAGCTGCGCCGCGACCACCTCGGCATCCCCTGGCTTCATCGGGACGGCATCCGGTCCGCCTCGCGGACCGAATGCCAGAGCCGCTCGTACCACGGCGTGGCGGCCGCCGCGGCGGTCTGCGCGCCGCCGCTGGCCGGCTGCCCGCCGGTGATCACGTAGCAGGTCACTCCCGGCATGCACAGATGCAGCCGGTCCCGGGCCTGCTGCTCGATGTAGGCCGGATCGTTGAGGTGCTGGGCCGCGGCCCGCAGCCTGGCCAGCTCGGCCGCGGTCGCCTGGCCCTGTGCCTGGAGCTGGTCGATCTGGCGGCGCTGCGCGATGTACTCCCGCACCGGGTAGGCCAGGCTCAGCGCGATCGCGCAGATGACGACCGCCAGAATCGCCGCCCGGCTGGTGAACCGGGCTCGTTCCGGCGGCTGGGGGTGCCTGGGCTGCGGGCCGGGCATCACTCAGCCGGAGTCCACCGGGGGAACGCGCTGGCACCCGCGTAGGTGGCCGCGTCATCGAGCAGTTCCTCGATGCGCATCAACTGGTTGTACTTGGCCACCCGCTCACCCCGGGCCGGCGCCCCCGACTTGATCTGCCCGCAGTCGACGGCCACCGCGAGGTCGGAGATCGTCGTGTCGTCCGTCTCCCCCGACCGGTGGCTGATCATGCAGGAATAGCCACTGCGGTGGGCGAGCGCCACGGCGTCCAGCGTCTCGGTGATCGAGCCGATCTGGTTCACCTTGACCAGCAGCGCGTTCGCCGAGCGCTCGGCGATGCCGCGGCGGATCCGCTCCGGGTTGGTGACGAACAGGTCGTCTCCCACGATCTGCACCCGCTCGCCCAGCGCCGCGTTCAGTGCCTGCCAGCCGGCCCAGTCCTCTTCGGAGAGCGGGTCCTCCAGCGACACGATCGGGTAGGCGTCCAGCCATTCCGTGTAGATGCGGGTCATCTCCGCGGCGTCCTTCGGGCTGCCCTCGAACTGGTAGGCACCCTCGGAGTAGAACTCGGTGGCCGCGGCGTCGATGGCCAGCGCCACGTCCAGGCCGGGGGTGAATCCCGCCTTGCCGATCGCCTCGACGATCAGGTCCAGGGCGGCCCTGTTGTGTTCCAGGTCAGGAGCGAATCCCCCCTCGTCACCCACGCCCGTGGCCAGGCCGTGCTGCTTGAGCACCGACTTCAGCGCATGGTAGGTCTCGGCGCCCCACTGGACCGCCTCGGCGAACGAAGCCGCGCCGATCGGCGCGATCATGAACTCCTGGATGTCCACGCTGTTGTCCGCGTGCGCGCCGCCGTTGAGGATGTTCATCATCGGGACCGGCAGCAGGTGCGCGTTCGGGCCGCCGAGGTAGCGGAACAACGGCAGCCCGGCGGACATGGCCGCGGCCTTCGCCACCGCCATGCTGACGCCAGTGATCGCGTTGGCGCCCAGCCGTGACTTGTCCGGGGTGCGGTCCAGGTCGATCATCGCCTGATCCACCAGGCGCTGGTCATCGGCGTCATAGCCGAGCAGTTCGGGCTGGATCTCGTCCACGATGCCACCGATCGCCTTGGTGACGGCCTTGCCGCCGTACTCGTCGCCGCCGTCGCGCAGTTCCACCGCCTCGAAGGCGCCGGTGGAGGCTCCGCTCGGCGCCGCGGCACGGCCCAGCGAACCGTCGTCCAGGACGACCTCTACTTCAAGGGTGGGGTTCCCGCGGGAATCCAGGATCTGCCTGGCGAGCACCGCGTCGATGGAGGCCACGAAGACTCCTGATTGGGTCGGCTGACATGTCCATATTGGAGCCTAGTGGAGTCCCGGCGGCCGGGCGCACCGGCCACGCCGTCCCAGATCAGTCGGGGCCGGCCGAGCCGGGGCCGGCCGAGCCGGGGCCGGCTTGCGCCTGCTCCCAGTCGCGGACCCGGTCGCGGTAGCGGCGGGCGGCCGCGCGCAGCTCAAGCTCGGGGTCGAGGCCGGCTACCCGTGCCCTGGCCACGAGCGCGAACAACTCGGCCCCCAGGCCGTCGGCGTCCTCGCTCGCCGCGGCCAGCCCCGCGGGTACCCCGGCCCGCTCGGCACGGCGCTGCAACTGGGCGGCGAGAGCGAGGGCTGGCTGGCCGAACGGCACGCCGTCCAGCGCGGAACCCGGCGAGCCTGTCGCGGATTCGCGTTCCGCCGCCTTGATCGCGTCCCAGTTGCGTTTCACGTCCTCCGCACCGGACACCGCCACGTCCGCGAACACGTGCGGGTGCCGGCGGACCAGCTTGGTCACGATGCCGTCGGCCACGTCATCCACGGTGAAGCCGGTCTCGTCGGCCCGCTCGGCGGCGACCCGCGCGTGGAAGGCGACCTGGAGCAGGACGTCGCCGAGTTCCTCGCGCAGTGCCGCCCGGTCCCCGCTCTCCAGTGCGTCCAGCGCCTCGTAGGACTCCTCGATCAGGTAGGGGGCGAGCGACTCGTGCGTCTGCTTGGCATCCCACGGGCACGACCTGCGCAGCGTGTCCATCACCGACACCAGGGTGAGCAGCTCCCCGCCGGGCAGCGCCGCGGAACCGTGGATGATCTCCGCGGGTGCGCCGAGCGCGCGGGCCAGGGCGGCCGGCCCGCGGCCCGCGCCGGCCGGCTGGCGCGCGCCAGCGCGCGCGCTGTCCGGCTGGTGCGCGCCGGGCGGCTCGTGCGCGCACAGCCAGACCACGGTGCCCGGCAGATCCGCCGCCGCGGCCGCGAGCAGCCGGGCGGTCTCCGCCACCTCCGCCGGGCCGGCCGGGGCAGCCGGGGCAGCGCCCGGCAGTAGTTCCCAGCCGATCCCCGCCTCGTCCAGGGCGGGCAGCAGCGGGTGACCCGCGGAGCCGGCCAGCACCCGCGAGGCACTGCTCAGCTCCTGCCAGGCCTGCCAGGTGAGCAGGCCCGGGCGGACCGTGGGCGTGGTCACCAGCAGCACGAGCCGGTCGCTCACCAGCGATGCCTGACGCATGGCATGTCGATGTTCCCTAGCAGTTCGGCGAGAGCTGCGGGGCGGCCGTCCCGGACGGCGACGGGGACGGCGATCCCGGGGCCGCCGCGAGCTTGGCCGGGGCCGGGACCACGGATATCTGGCTGTAGTCAAGCTGCCCGAACTGCGGGCTGACCTGGATGGACAGGCTCTTCGCGGCCAGGCACTGCGCCTTGTCGAAGCGGGCGCCCAGGGCCTGCAGCGCGGTGGACGCCGTCGGCAGCCTGCCGCCGTCCATCCGGTCCAGCACCTGGTTCTGGATCGCCACGTACCGGCCCAGTTCCGTCAGCTGATCCGGTGGCACGCCGTTGGCCACGGCGAGCTCGGTCAGGGTGACCCCGCTCTGCTTGGCCTGCGCGGTCGCGGTCGCCAGCGCCTGCTGGACCTGTGCGCTGGTCACGGTGACCCCGTTGCGCACGGCCATCTGCTCCCGCACCCGGAACCGGAGCAGCCAGCTGAGCACCACCTGCGGCATCTGTGCCGCCGGGAATTGCAGCTGGACCTTGGCCTTGTCCGCCTTGTACGCATCGTTCAGGTTGCCCACCTCGGCGGCCACGGTGGCCGCGGAGATCCTCGACGTGCTGGTCACCGCCGCTGCGCCCAACCGGATGGTCCCGCATGCGGACAGCGCGAGCGCGGCGGCCAGGGCCGCGGCGGTGACGGTGATGGGGGTGCGGAGCACGACGGCGTCCCTTCCTATCCTTCTTTAGCCTCGGGTGCCGCCGGTGCGCTGGGCTCGAACACGGCCTCGATGAGCTCTCCGCACCAGGTCAGCAGATCGGTGTCCCGCAACAGCGGGGCACCCGGCGGTGCGGGCTGCCCCGGGCGTCTGCCGGGCGCTGCCCTGGGCACCGGTACGAGCATGCTACGCACCGCGGGCTTGAGCACTGTCTTCGGGTACAGCCGCTGCACCCGGACCTGCCGCGAGTCAGGCAGCTCCACCGGCGAGAACCGGATGAAGGTGCCCTGCTGGGTGATGTCGGTCAGGCCCGCACGGCGGGCCTGCGACCGCAGCCGGGCGACGTCCAGCAGGTTCAGCACCGGCTCCGGCGGCGGCCCGTACCGGTCCGCCAGCTCGGCGCGCACCTCGGCCGCGCCGTCGCCGGAGTCGATGGCCGCGACCCGCGTGTAGGCCTCCAGGCGCAGCCGCTCGCCGGGCACGTAGTCGTGCGGGATGTGCGCGTTGACCGGGAGCTCCACCCGGACCTCCGGCCGCTCCGCCGGGCCGTCCCCCTTCAGCTCGCTGACCGCCTCGCCGATCATGCGCACGTACAGGTCGAACCCGACGCCGGCGATGTGCCCGGACTGCTCACCGCCGAGCAGGTTGCCCGCGCCGCGGATCTCCAGGTCCTTCAGCGCCACGTACATGCCCGCGCCCGCCTCGGTGTGCTGCGCGATCGTGGCCAGCCGCTCGTGCGCGGTCTCGGTCAGCGGGGTCTCCGGCGGGAACAGGAAGTAGGCGTACCCCCGCTCGGCGCCCCGGCCGACCCGCCCGCGCAGCTGGTGCAGCTGGGGCAGGCCGTAGCTGTCGGCCCGGTCCACGACCAGCGTGTTGGCGTTCGGGATGTCCAGCCCCGACTCGATGATCGTGGTCGACACCAGCACGTCGAACTTCCGGTCCAGGAAATCACTCATGATCTGCTCGAGCGCGTGCTCGTTCAGCTGCCCGTGGGCGACCGCGACGCGCGCCTCGGGGACGAGCTCGGCCAGCCGGGCGGCGACCCTGTTGATCGAGCTGACCCTGTTGTGCACGAAGAAGACCTGGCCGTCGCGCAGCAACTCCCGCCGGACGGCCGCGCCGATCTGCTTCTCGTCGTAGGGCCCGACGAGGGTGAGCACCGGGTGGCGTTCCTCCGGCGGGGTGAGGATGGTGGACATCTCCCTGATGCCGGCGATGCCCATCTCCAGCGTGCGCGGGATCGGCGTCGCGGACATGGCGAGCACGTCGACCTCGGTGCGCATCCGCTTGAGGTACTCCTTGTGCTCCACGCCGAACCGCTGTTCCTCGTCCAGGATGACCAGGCCGAGCCGGGCGAACCTGGTGTCCGGGGACAGCAGCCGGTGGGTGCCGACCACCACGTCCACCTTGCCCTCGGCAAGTTCCTCGCGGGTCCGGGCCGCCTCGGCGTCGCTGGAGAACCGGGACAGCATCGCCGTGGTGACCGGGAACGGCGCGAAGCGCTCGCTGAACGTGGCGAAATGCTGCTGTGCGAGCAGGGTGGTCGGCACCAGGACAGCGACCTGGCTGCCGTCCTGGACCGCCTTGAAGGCGGCCCGCACCGCGATCTCCGTCTTGCCGTATCCGACATCGCCGCAGATCAGCCGGTCCATCGGCGACGCGCGCTCCATGTCGCGCTTGACCTCGTCGATGGCGGCCAGCTGGTCCGGGGTCTCCACGTAGGGGAACGCGTCCTCGAGCTCACGCTGCCAGGGGGTGTCCGGGCCGAACGCGTGCCCGGGCGAGGCCATCCGCGCCGAGTACAGCCGGATCAGCTCGGCCGCGATCTGCCGGACCGCCTTGCGCGCCCGGCCCTTGGTCTTCGCCCAGTCCGCGCCGCCCAGCCGGTGCAGGCTGGGCGCCTCGCCGCCCACGTACCGGGTGACCTGGTCAAGCTGGTCGGTCGGCACGTAGAGCCGGTCCGGCGGCTGGCCGCGCTTACTGGCCGCGTACTCGATGACCAGGTACTCGCGGGTCGCGCCCTGGACGTTGCGGCTGGTCATCTCCAGGTACCGGCCGACGCCGTGCTGCTCGTGCACGATGTAGTCGCCGGGAGTGAGCTGCAGCGGGTCGATGCCGCCGCGGCGCCGGGCGGGCATCCGCATGTCCCGGCCTGCCGAGATGCTGCGCTGCCCGGCCAGGTCGGCCTCGGTGAGCACGGCGAGCCGCACCGACGCCCAGGTGAAGCCCTGGGTGATCAGGCCGGTGGTGACATAGGGGACGGCGGGCTCGGACGGGGTGTCGAGGTCGCCGAGCCGGGCGCCGAGGCCCTCGCCGCGCAGCATCTCGGTCAGCCGCTGGGCCGGTCCGTGGCCCTCGGTGACCAGGGCCACCCGCCACCCGTCGGCCAGCCACTGGCGCACGTCCGCGATGGCGCGCGCGGTATCGCCGCGATAGCCGGGCACCGGAGCCGCATCCATATCCAACGTAATCCGGCCCCCGTCCGCTACCTCCGGCTCATCGCTGAGGCCGGGGGGCAGGGAGTCCGGCCCGGCGTTCAGCGGAAGAGCACTGTCGAACGGGGTGATCGTCCACCAGCCGATACCGAGCCGCTGGGCCGCCGCGCGCACCTCCGGCAGCGGCTGGAAGGCCGCAGCGCCGAGGTCGATCGGGGCCTGGCCGCCGCTGGCAGCGTTCACCCAGGAGGCTTCGAGGAATTCCTGGCTGGTCCGCACCAGGTCGGCGGCCCTGGCCCGGATCCGCTCCGGGTCGCAGGCGACCACGATGCCGCCGGGCGGGACGTGGTCGAGCAGCAGTTCCATCCGCTCGGCCAGCGCGGGCGCGAACGCCTCCATGCCCTCCACGCCAGTGCCGTCGGCGAGCGAGCCGAGTATCTCGGCCAGCCCGGGATGCTGCGCCGCGAGCTGGCCGGCCCGTTCCCGCACCGCCGGGGTGAGCAGCAGCTCACGGCACGGGGGCGCCCACAGCCCGTCGGCGGCGGCGTGCAGGCTGCGCTGGTCGGCGGCCCGGAAATAACGGACTTCCTCCACCGTGTCGCCCCAGAACTCCACCCGGAGCGGGTGCTCCTCGGTGGGCGGGAACACGTCCAGGATGCCGCCGCGCACCGCGACCTCGCCGCGGTGCTCCACCAGGTCGGTCCGCGCGTACCCGATCTCGACGAGGCGGGCGATGACCTGCTCGAAGTCGGCCGCCTGCCCGGAGCGCAGCGCCACGGGCTCCAGGTCGCCCAGCCCGCTGACCATCGGCTGCAGCAGGCTGCGCACGGGGCTGACCAGCACCGTGACCGGGCCGGTCCGCGGATCGTCCGGTTCCGGGTGGGCGAGCCTGCGGAGCACGGCCAGCCGCCGCCCGGACGTGTCCGAGCGCGGCGACAGCCGTTCGTGCGGCAGTGTCTCCCACGCCGGGAAGCAGGCCACCGAGCCGGCGGGCAGCAACGACTCGAGCGCGTTGGTGAGATCCTCGGCCTCGCGGGCCGTGGCGGTCACCGCGAGGACGAATCGGGGCTGATCAGTAGCGGGAGAACCAGCCAGCGCGGCGGTGAGGAAAGGGCGCAGTGCGGGGGGTGCGACGAGGTCCGCGTCCGCGTCGCCCTGGTCCAGGGCGCGCCGCAGCTGGGGGTCCCCGGCGATGACGCTGAGCAATCCGGCGAGGCTCATGGTGTCCTTGGCTAGGCAAACACGCGTAGACAGCACGAAAGGCCCGCGCTGGAGGATAGCGGGCTGTCCGGAACCCGGGCGCGGGATACCTCTAGCTTACGGTCCGGCCGGACGGCTCAGGCCGCTGGCTACCTGTCCGGCCGGACGGCTCAGGCCGCTGGCTGCCTGTCCGGCGAGACTGCTCCGGCCGCGCCGGCAATTAAGTGGAGGGCGAATCCGCGACTATCCGCACTCAGGGGACTACGCTATGGCTTTGTGACATCGGTGAGCGGTGTTCCGGGGGGCGGCACCACCCGCCGCGACGTTGCGCGTGGCCAGCGGAGCGGTGCAGCTCAGCACCGGGCAGTCCAGAACCGCGCGGCCCGCAATCGGGCCGCGCCACCGGACACCACGGCGGAGACCAGCCTGTTCGTCCGGTACGCCCAAGCGCATGTGGCCGACCGGTTCGGGCAGCAGGTCGCGTTGCTGCTGGCCGGTGCCGTCACGGCAGCCGGGGACCTGGGCGCGGACGAGCTACGCGAGACCGGCGCCGACGTCAGCGTCGAGGCGATCGACGACGACCGGCCCGTCACCAGGGCCGCGATCGCCGCCGAGCCGCGGCTGAGCCGTTGCCGGCTCGGCGACCTGCGGACCGTCTCGCTCGCCCCGCGGTCGTACGACATCGTGCAGTGCACGCTGCTGCTGGAGCGGATCAGGCACGCCGAACTGGTGCTCGACCGGCTGGTCGGCGCGCTGAAGCCGGGCGGCCTGCTGTTGCTGCAGGTCCGGGACCGGGACAGCGCGGCCGGCTTCCTCGACCGCGCGCTGCCGGGCTGGACCCGGCGGCTGATCTGGCGCAAGCACCGGCCCGGCCGGCCCGGCCCGCACCCGGCCGTGTACGAGCGCCTGGCGTCGGTGCGCGGCGTCCAGTCCTACGCGCTGCTGCGCGGCCTGGTGATCGCCGAGCGCCAGCCCCTGGGCGGCCTGGCCGGCGGGCTGCGCGCCGCTCCCCGCGGCTACCTGTCCGCCCAGCGGGCGGTGGCCCGGCTGTCCCGGCACCGGCTGACCGCCGCGCACGAGGAAGTCCTGTACGTCATGCGCAAGCCCGAGAACCGGTTCGCCCGGATCCTCTGAGCCGGCTCTGCTGAGCCGACCTTATCCGGCCCGTCCGGGAAAGCCGCCTGGCCGGCCTGCCGCTCCCCGTGTAACCTCGGGTTGCCTAGCGGCTACGCACGGCCCCGGGATCAACTGGCGCGCCGTCGCGAGCGCTGTGCCGGACGGAGGTGAACGTGACCGCTGAGGCGCCTGCCGGGCTGCCGGCGGAACTCGCGGGCCTGCCTGCCTGGACCATGGACGAGGGCCAGCTCGGGGATGTGGAGCTGCTGCTTTCCGGCACTTTCGCACCGCTGCGCGGGTTCATGACCGCGGCCGAGGTGGCGTCGGTCACGGCACACGGCACGCTGCCGGACGGGACTGCCTGGCCAGTGCCGGTCACCCTGGACGTGCCGGCGATGAGCATCAAGCCGGACGAGAGCCGCCTGCTGCTGCAGGACCCGGAGGGGACGCCGCTCGCTGTCCTGGATATCTCCGGGCGGCTGATGACGGACCCAGGCCCCGTGGCTGGCACTGTCCGGCTCAGCGGGCCGGTGACCGAGTGCCGCCCGCCTGAGCACGGCCCATTCCGGCAGCTGCGCCGGCCGCCCGCCGACGTGCGGGCGGAACTCGCGGGCAGCCCGGTACTCGGCTACGTCACCAGAGGGCCGCTGCACGGCCACCAGATAGGCCAGCTCCGGCACGCCGCGAGCCAGCTGAAGGCCAGGCTGCTGCTGCTGCCCATGGTGGTCGGGCCCGCCGAGGTCGTGCTGCGGCCCGACGCGCTGGTCCGCACGGTCCAGGCCGCTGCCCGCTCGCTGCCGCCGGGCACTCTCGTCATCCCGGTCCCGCTGCACCCCTACCACGCCGGTGCCGGCGACGATCTCGCGCTCCGCGCCACCGTCGCGGCCGCCTACGGGGCAACGCACCTGCTCGCCGAGCGGCCCGTCGAGCGCGGTGCGCAGGCCGCCGACGGCGCCCGCCCGGGGCCGGTCATCCCGGTCATCTCGCCGGGCGACTGGGCCTACGATCCCGTGGCGGAAGTGTGGCGGCCGCTCGCCCTCATCGAGGCCGGCACGGAACGCGCCGATCTGGCTGCCGGTGAGCTCGAGGACCTGCTGGACCGCGGCGAGGAGGTGCCCACGTGGTTCACCCCTCCCGCGGTCGCCCGGGAACTGCGCCGCGCCCGGCCGCCGCGCAGCGAGCGGGGGCTGGTCATCTTCCTGACCGGGCTGTCCGGGTCGGGCAAGTCCACCCTGGCCAGGGCGCTGCGTGACGCACTGAGCGAGCGCGGCGACCGGACCGTGTCACTGCTCGACGGCGACCTGGTGCGGGCGCTGCTGTCCGCGGGGCTGAGCTTCTCCCGGGCCGACCGCGACCTGAACATCGCCCGGATCGGGTACGTGGCGGCCGAGGTCGCCCGGCACGGCGGCATCGCGATCTGCGCGCCGATCGCCCCGTATGCGCAGGCCCGCGGCGACGTGCGGCGCGCGGTGCAGGAGGTCGGCGATTTCCTGCTGATCTACGTGGCCACGCCCGCCGACGTGTGCGAGGCGCGGGACCGCAAGGGCCTGTACGCCAGGGCACGCGCGGGCCTGATCGATCATTTCACCGGGGTCTCGGATCCCTACGAGGAGCCGGACGATGCCGACCTGCTCATCGACACGTCGGTGATGAGCAGGCAGGATGCGCTGCAGGCCGTTTTGCACCTGCTGATTGAGGGTGGCTGGCTGCCTCGCCAGCCAGATGGGAAATGACGACCGGGAACCTCGTCCGGGGTTGCCTGGGAGCGGGGCTGCGGGACCAGATAACCTAGCTTTCTGACCGGATAGCTTTCTGACCGGATAGCTGCTTGCGGGCCGGGCAGCTGGGCTCCTGGCCGGATAGCCGGCCGCTGAAGCGCGGTAGCACGCGGCGGGCTGCGCCCAGCACTGCGCCAGAAGGGACCCGATGACCCTGAACCCCGCACTGACGCTTGGCTCGCTGCTGGTCGGCGGCATGGTGGGCCTGACCGGCATGGGCGGCGGCGCGCTGCTGACCCCCATGCTGATGCTCGTATTCGGGGTGCCCCCGCTCGCCGCGGTGTCCAGCGACCTCGTCGTGTCCGCGATCACCAAGCCGTTCGGCGCTTTCGTGCACCTGCGCAAGGGCACGGTGAACCTGCGCCTCGCGCTCTGGCTGAGCATCGGGTCGGTGCCGTGTGCCTTCTTCGGCGGCCTCGCCGGATGGTGGCTCGGCTCCGGGAGCGAGCTCCAGCTGATCACCGAGCGGGCGACCGGAGCGGTGCTCATCATCGCGGCCGCCGGAATCGCCATCAAGGCGTTCCTGCCGTCCCGTGGGCAGCAGGACGGCTCGGCTCCATCCGGCGATGCGCAGGCCGCGCAGGGCTCCGGCACGGCCGAACGCCCTTTTTTTGTGCGCCAAATCCCTACGCTACTGATCGGTATGGTTGTCGGGCTGGCGGTGGGGGTGACCTCGACCGGCTCTGGCACCCTGGTCATCGCCGCCCTGGTGATGCTCTACCCGGCGTTGCCGGCCCGGCGCCTGGTCGGCACCGACCTGGCGCAGGCGGTGCCGATGGTGCTCGCCGCGGCGGCCGGCCACATCATCGCCGGCGACGTCCAGATGAGCGTGACCGCTCCGTTGCTGATCGGCGGGATCCCCGGGGTGATCATAGGTTCCCTGCTCTCCTCGCGCGCGCCCAGCGGGCTGCTCAGGCCGGTGCTGAGCGTGGTCGTGCTGGCGTCCGGGCTCAGCCTCGTCGGGCTCAGCCCGGTCGTGCTCGCGGTGATCCTGGTGCTGGCAGTGGCGGCCGGCGCGGCGCTCATCGCCGCGCTGCGCGGGCGTCGCGCCGCCAGGCCCGCCGAGGTCCCGGCCGGCCGGCCGGCGGAGGTTCCCCAGTCGCGGAGTGCCTAGCCGCAGAGCGACCTGGTGCTCAGCCGCGGAGCGACCTAGTCGTCGTCCTCGGCCCGGCTGCCCGCGTCGAGCCGGCCGCGCAGTCCCTGAAATCGCGCCGCGATCGCTCCTGACATGGCGTCGCGCTGCCGGGACAGCACCACGTAGCTGATGATGCCGCTGATCACCAGGGCCAGGCCGAGGAGCAGCAGGCCGCTGGCACCGGCCAGGTAGAGCAGCCCGGTGGCCGCGACGAACAGGAGGATCCGGGCGCATGTGTAGGCAATCGTGGATCGCATAGCGGGCCCAGCCTACTCGGCGCTGCCGGGACCGGCCGCCGGCGCGCTGCCCAGGATCTCCACCAGCAGTGCGGGGTCGATGTTGCCGCCGGACAGCACCGCGACCGTGGTCCCGGCGGGCGGCAGTTCCCTCCGCCGGAACAGGCAGGCTGCCACCGCGACCGCCCCTCCCGGCTCCGCGATGAGCCGGGCCCCCAGCGCGAGCCGCCGCACCGCTGCCCGGATCTCGTCCTCGGTGACAGTGACGATGTCATCCACGTAGGCGAGCAGGTGCTGCAGGGGTAGCGCGCCGACCTGGTCGACGCGGAGCGAGTCAGCGATGGTCCGCTGGGTGGTCCCTGGCGGCCAGGACACCTGCTGGCCCTCGCGCAACGAGTCGCGGGCGTCCGCCGCAAGCTCGGGCTCGACGCCGATGACCGCCGCCGCCGGGCAGAGCGCCCGGAGGGCCGCGGCTATTCCGGAGATCAGGCCGCCGCCTGCCACCGGGACCACGACCAGGTCGACGCCAGGGCAATCGGCTGCGATCTCAAGGCCCACGGTGCCCTGGCCCGCGATCACCCGGCGGTCATCGAACGGCGGGATGGACACCGCGCCGCGTTGCGCGGCGATGTCGCGGGTGGCCGCGAGCCGTGCCGCGAGGGTCGGCGGCGAGATCACGATCTCCGCGCCCAGCGCGCGGACGGCGGCCACCTTCACCGCGGGGGCGTTGTCCGGCACCACCACCACCGCTGGCATCCCGAGCAGGGCCGCGGCGTAGGCCACCGCCTGGCCGTGGTTCCCGCTGGAATGGGTCACCACGCCCCGCTCCCGTGCCGCGGCGGGCAGCGTGCTCATCGCCGCGTAGGCGCCACGCAGCTTGAACGCCCCGGTCGGCTGGAGCGACTCGGGCTTGATCAGCAGCGCGGGGTCTACCCTGGGGAACGGCACCAACGGCGTGCGTACTGTGACACCCTGCACAGCCAGCGCGGCGGTCCGGATCTCATCGATCGACACGAGCGGCTGCACCCGATCACCTTATTGGGCGCCGGACGCCGGCCTGCACCGCCCCGGCGGGCGGCGCTGACAGGTTTTACGGAAACAAGGGAGAAAACCGTCTATTGTCGCCACACTTGGGACAGTGCCCGCCAATGGGCACGGAGCGGTAGGTCGCAGGAGGGCAAGAGCGTGGACAGCAGCAGTGAGCGCCTCCTGACGCCCGGGGAGGTCGCCGCCCTCTTCCGGGTAGACCCGAAGACCGTGACCCGGTGGGCGGTCTCTGGCCGCATCAGCAGCATCCGGACACCGGGTGGCCACCGGCGGTTCCGCGAGTCGGAGGTACGTGCCCTGCTCCGCGGCGAAACTGGCCAGGGCAGCGAGGACCCCCCGGCCGAGTAGCCGCCCGCCGGCCGGCTTTCACGGGCCTGCCGCGCCGACCTTGCTACCCCTGATCCGGGCGGTCACGGGGCTCCGGGTCGGCTGTCCCCCGGCTGGCCAGGAAGTCAGCGAACTGGCGCTGCAGCGCCTCGTCCCCCTCCTGCCACCGCCGGTGCCGTTGCTGCAGTTCCTGCTCGGTGACCGCATGCTCGGCGAGCCGCGCGTACTCGGCGTCCCCCGGGCCTATTTGCACGTAGGCATCGCCCATCAGCTGCCCCCCCTCAGCCAGGGCCGACTCAGGAACCAGCAGGTTCCCGTTGGGCAACCGGATGACGAACATCACTGATCACTCTAAAGCCCATAGCGGATGTTGAAGTAGAGCATGACATCAAGAGCGGTTCTTGTGTTGCCGCCGAGCATGTCCACGAGCGCCGGGCGCTGCCGTGAGGCGATCGCGGCGAATGCATCGGCGAAGAACTCCCGGCGGCCGAGATCTCCGGCCTGCTTGTGGAAATCACTCACCAGGGTTTCCTGGCAGCGCTCGTAGAGTTTGCGGAACTCCGCCGAATCGGACTGCCAGCGGCCCTGTACCCGGTCGATGTCGTCGAGCGCGTGCCCGACCTCGTGGCACATGACATCGGGAGCGGCGGACGGACGCGAGCCCACGATGATCTTGCGTTCACCGTAGGCGCCCGCGCACGCGTCCCAGGTCGCGCGCCCGGAGGGCAGGGGGACGCCGCGCAGCCGCGCCATGTCGTCAAGGTCGGGGACGCCACCGTCCCCCACATGGATCGCCTCGAGTCCCGCGGCAAGGATCTCCTTGATCGTCTGCGGAAGATCGGCAAGCCGGTTCACGGCGCGGACGACCGGTGCGGACGGTACCGCGGCGGTCGGCCACTCCCGGCGCAGCACCAGTTCCAGCGGCCCGCAGTCGGCATACCCCTCCGCCGCCCGCCGTGCATGGGCGATCTCGTACCAGGGCATCCGGGCGGCGGCGGCCTCAGCGGAGGGCCTGGCCCGGGCCCGGGCGGCCACTTCCCGGGTTCCAGCACTGTCGGGCCCCGGGCGGATGGCGGCCCGTGCCTGCCCGGGCTGACGGCGGGCGCGAGCCTCCCTGACCGGCGAGCCGAACGGCGCGTCCTCCACGGCCGGCTGCGGTTTCGCCGCCGGGGTACGGGGCACCCGGCGCGGCAATTCGGCCCGCGGCGCCCCGGCCTGCCCGGCCGTCTCTCCGCTGCGCCTCCCGGCTTCGCCCCGGACCGCGGCCGCGTCATCCGGGCGGCTTCCGGCGCTGCCTTGCGGGGCCGCGCCCGGGAGCACCGCCGGCTCGGCCGCGACCGCGGACCCGTAGTCACGGCGATGCCGGCCCGTGCCGGGTGAGGCAGGCGCGCCTCCGGCCGCCGGGCGCCCTGCCCTGGCGCTGCCGCGAGACCGCGAGCCAGCCAGACCGGGCCGGAGGTACCGGCGAACGCGATCGATAAGCCGCAGCCGCATAATCTCGCACTCCCAGCGATCGCGTGCCAGGGTGCCAGAATATGACGAATCATCGCGAACGTCATCTGCCGTTACTGAGCGTTACCTGTTACGGAACCCCTCCGTTAACGAATGAGTCATCTCATTCCCTGACGAACGGACCGCGGCTAAGGCTAGGCTTCGGCCCATGTGGCTGGTCGGTGCGGTCTCTGCGCTGCTCACGCTGGGTTTCTGGGTGCTCTGGTCACGGTGGCCCCGCCGCCTGACCCGTCCCGCAGGCTCGGCGGCAGAGGAAGCGTTCCGCAGGCATCCGGCCGGCCGGGCGCTGTACGCCGCTGCCGATGACCGAATGTCACCGGCCGGCTCACCCATATCCGGGGACTGGGCGGTGCCACGGGGCCCCGACGACGACCCCGAGTTCCTCAGCCAGCTCGACCGCGCCATCCGCCGCGATCGCGAACCGGGCACCGAGGACTGACCGCACAGCCCAGGAATCCCCAGCACCACTGGCCTCCCGCGCCCCAGACTGGAACTGCAGGGTCAGCTCAGCGCGTAGGACTGCAGGGTCAGCTCAGCCCGGCGTAGGAGTGCAGGCCGGTGATGAAGATGCTGACGCCCAGCAGGTTGAACAGCAGGCAGCCGAACCCGACCAGCTGGATGTAGGCGGCGCGGCGGCCGCGCCAGCCAGCGGTGACCCGGGCGTGCAGGAAGCCCGCGTACACCACCCAGGTGATGAATGCCCAGGTCTCGGTGGGGTCCCAGCCCCAGTACCGGCCCCATGCCTGGTCGGCCCAGATCGCCCCCGCCATGATGCCGAACGTCCAGAGCGGGAAGGCGAACACCACGGTGCGGTAGGCGAACTGGTCGATCCGCGCCGCGCTGGGCAGCAGCCGGAACACTTCGGTGTTGCGGACCGGCAGCCCGGCCGCGACCCGCCTGGCGTGCCGCTCGGCGAACAGGTACACCACCGCGAGGACAGCGCCCACCACGTAGGTCCCGGACGCCAGCGTTATCGCGGTGACGTGAATGGCCAGCCAGTACGAGTTCAGGGCTGGAACCAGCGGTCCCGCCGGGGTGTAGATCACGGTCTGGGCCAGGCCCATGATGATCACTATCGGGGCCATGAAGAACAAGCCCAGGTAGTAGGGCCGGTACTTGATCATGAGGCCGAGGAAGAAGAGCACCGCCACGCAGGAGACCGCGATCACGAACTCGTACATGTCGCCCCACGGGACGCGATGCACGGCGAACCCCCGGATGATCACGCCGACGATGTGCGCGGCCAGCCCGAGGGCAGTGACGCTGATCCCGGCCCGCACCCACAAGCCAGCCGGCTGCCCGGCCTGGCTCCCCCGGCTCAGGCCCCGCGCCGCTCCGCGGTCCACGCCGCCGTCCGCGCCGCTCGCCGCCCCGCCGTCCACGCCGCTCGCCGCCCCATCGGCAGCCCCGCTGCCCGGAGCCACCGCGCCGGGGGCCACCGCGCCCGAACCTCCCGCACCCGGAGCCCCCGCACCGGCGGACACGCCCGCGGGCACCAGTTCCGGCACCTCGGCCGCCGCCGGGGCCGGGCTACGCCGCCCGAAGGCGAAATCGGCCGCGAAGGCCAGCACGGCCAGCGAGTACAGCGCGACGGTGACGATCAGGAATTGGTCGCTGAGATGGGACAGGCCCTGGTTGACGACCATCAGTCTCGCTCCCCCTGGGGTGTCGTGGTGGGTGTGCTGGAGCCCGCGCAGGCCGCCCGGAGGGCGTCGGCCAGCCCGGCGAACTCCTCCTCGAACCCGCCAGCCGGGTCCGAGCGGGCGAGCCCGCCCACGTCCAGCACGGTGCGGCCGTCCGGGCCGGCGTAGGCGCGGACGAACATCCGGCGGCGCCGGATGAAGAACGACAGCAACAGCCCGGCCAGCGCCGCCAGGCCCGCGATCAGCGCCGGCACCTGTCCCGGGTCGTAGGTGATGGCCAGGCTGATCCACTGCCGGTAGCCGGTGAAGGTGAGCGTTCCGGCCCCGCCCGGCAGCTTGATCGACTGGCCGACCGCGAGCGGGCGCGGCGCGACCGGCAGCCTGGTCAGGCCCGCCGTGTTGAGCTGGTAAACGGACTGCGGCGGGCCGCTGTCCATGCCGAGGTTCCCCTTGTAGGAGACCAGGCTGACCCGGGGGGCGATCGGGGCTGGGAAGACGGACTCCAGCGTCCCCCCGACGTCGACCGCCGTCGGCAGGAACACGCCGGCGAAACCGAGCTGGTACGGGCGCGCGTCCGGGACCTTGATCACGCCCTCGGAGGTCAGCCCGGCGGTGTTCACCGCGATGAACGGCACCGGCTGGTTGAAGACGACCTTCCCCGTGCCGTCAGTGATCTTGAACACTGGGGCGTACCCGTGCCCGATCAGGTACACCTTCACGCCGTCCAGGTTGAGCGGGTGGTTGACCCTCAGGTCATCCCGGTGCACCGGCGAGCCTGGCTGTGCCGAGTAGCTGAGGTAGGCGTCGAAGTCGGAGGGCTGGCCGCGGTCCGGGCCGGAGGTGACGTACGAGGCGGTGAAGCGGTTCAGCGCGATGGTGAACGGCTGCAGGTCCGCCGATGACACCAGCCGGCCAGGGTGGAATTCGTCCAGCGCGGTCACCGTGTTGGCGAATGAGGTCCCCGAGACCAGCAGCCGGTTCGCCTTGTAGCCGAACATCCCGCCCAGGCCCACCGCCCCGAGCAGCGCCAGCAGGGCCAGGTGGAACAGCAGGTTGCCGAGTTCCCGGCGGTAGCCCTTTTCCGCGGACACCCAGCCGTCCCCGGTCCGCAACCGGAACTTGTGCTGCCGGAGCACCGCGGTCGCCGCGGCCAGGGCTGCGGCCGGCTCCAGGGCGGTCTGGTGCCGGGCCGCCTGGGGCAGCCGGCCCAGGTTGCGCGGGGCCGGCGGCGGCAACGCCCGCGCCGACCGGGCCAGCCGGAACGCGCGCGGCACCACGCAGCCGGCCAGGGAGACGAACAGCAGCAGGTAGATCGCCGCGAACCAGGGCGCGGCGAACACGTTGAACAGCGACAGCCGGGCCAGCCACGGCGCGAGCGCCGGGTGCGAGGTGTAGTACTGCTGCACCGCCGCGGGATCGATGCCCTGCTGCGGCAGCAGCGAGCCCGGCACGCTGCCCAGGGCCAGCAGGAACAGCAGGACCAGCGCGGTGCGCATCGACGTCAGCTGCCGCCAGCCCCAGCGTGACCAGCCCGTTATCCCCAACGGGCTCAACGCGCCGGTCCCCGGGCTACCGTCGCCGGGTGTCGGCGCACTGACCGGCGAAGTCCTGGTCTCGGTCATCCCGGCTGCGCCGCCGCCCGCTGGATGAGGCTCTTCAGGCCCGTGTAGGTCACGCCGCCGATCACCCGCGCGGTGATCCGCCCGCTGCGTGCGATGACCAGCGTGGTGGGGATCCCGGCGGGCGGCACGGTGCTGCGGAAATTGAGGGCGAGGTTGTCGCCCGGGTCGCTCAGGCTGGGGTAACCGATGCGGAAGTCACTGGTGAAGGCCTCCGCGCTGGGCGGGCTGTCCCGGATGTCGATGCCGACGAACCGGACGCCCGAGGCGGTGAAATCGCTGGCCAGCTTGGCGAGATCCGGGGCCTCCTCGCGGCAGGGCGTGCACCACGAGCCCCAGAAGTTCAGCACCACCACGTGGCCACGGTAGGCGGCCAGGCTGAGCTTCCCGCCGCCAACGACGGGCCCGGCCACCGCGGGGGCGAGCGGTCCCGCCCCGGCCTTGAACACGGTCGTGCCCGGGCTGCCCGCCACGAAGCTCTGGCCGTTGCTGGCCGGGGTGTTCGCCGCGATCGATCCCCCCGCGCAGCCCGCCACCGCCAGTGCCGCGGCGGCGGCCAGCACGGCCATCACCACGGCACGACCAGGGCGAACCTGGAAACGTGACGGCCGACGGGGTGCAGGGGACACGGGAGAAAGCTCCTACAGGGAGTAGTACCGCGCCCCATTGTGCCCGATGAAGCTCGGGGCGCTGACCCGGGGCCGGCCCGGGGTTAAGACCCGGGCAACTCCCCGGGGTATTAAGCCCCCGGCGTCTGCGACCGCCCCGAACCTGAACCGCCCGGCTCGGCGTAGCTGCGGCTCACGCTCCGGGCGTCTGGGGCCGCCCCGAACCTGAACCGCCCGGCTCGGCGTAGCTGACGCCGGTGATCTCGCCGGAGGAGTAGCTGAAGCTCGTCACGCTGGCCAGGGCGCACTGCCGGTGGCCCGGGTGATGCCACAGGTGCTTGCCCTCCGCGGCCCGGCGGGCGATCCAGATGGGCAGCTGGTGACTCACGCAGACCGCCTCATGGCCCTGCGCGGCGCGGGCCACGTCGGCCATGACGGCGAGCATCCGGGCGGCAACTCCCCTGTACGCCTCACCCCACGACGGGCGGAACGGGTCATACAGGTAGCGCCAGTTCGCCGGGTTGCGCAACGCGCCGGACCCCACGCCGACAGTCGTCCCCTCGAAAACATTCGTCGGCTCGATCAGGCGCTCCTCGGTGATCAGCTCGAGGTCGAACTGCGCCACCAGCGGCGCGGCGGTCTCCATGGTCCGGTCCAGCGGCGACGAGCGCAGCAGCACCACGTCCCGCCCGGCCAGGAACCCCGCGGCGGCCTTGGCCATCAGGCGGCCCTCTTCAGAGAGATGGAAGCCCGGCAGGCGGCCGTAGAGGATCCCGCCCGGGTTATAGACCTCGCCGTGCCGCACCAGATGCAGCACAGTGGTGCCGGAGCCAGGGGCTGACCCCCCGCCATCTCCAGCCGCGGGAACCCCGGGATTCTCAGTCATGGCGGGCACAGCCTACCGGGACCGGCCAGCGTGCTGAGTTGCGGGCCAGGCCCCCCGTTGCGCGGCAAACGCGAGCGAACTCAAACAGCCGACGGCGAGCCGGTAAACTCCAGGTAGCTTGTGGCTGCGCCTAGGGTTCCGCGCCTCGCTCGCGCCCGGCCTTCCGGGCAGCCGCGCCTGGGCAGCACAACGAGAGCGAGGCGGGCTGGACCGAGCGGCGCCAGGCACTGCGACGTGGTGGCGAAAACGCCGCCATCGCTGGGCCCACACCTCACGGGATAGAAACCTCGAGGGCTCTCAGTTCGCCCTGCCCGGGACGCCCCGGCAAGCGTCCCCGGCCCGGACCTGGAGCCGCCCCCGTGAGTGCCACCGCTCTCGCCCTGATCCTCCTCGCCGCCGTCGCCCACGCCACCTGGAACCTGTTCAGCAAGCAGGCCTCGGCAGCGGGCGCCTCGTCCTTCGTCTGGCTGATGTCCGCGGTGGCCACCGCGGTGTACGCCCCGGTCGTGGCGCTGAGCCTGCTGCTGAGCCCGCCCCGGCTCACCCCCCTGGACTGGGTGTTCATGGCCGGCACCGGGCTGCTGCAAGCGGGGTACTTCCTGTTCCTGCAGGCGGGTTACCGGCTGGGCGACCTGTCGCTGGTCTACCCGGTGGGCCGGGGCAGCGGCGCCCTGCTGGCGGCTCTCGCCGGGATCACCCTGCTCGGCGAGCGGCCGGGGCCTGCCGGGATCGCCGGGATAGCGCTCGTCGTCCTCGGCGTGCTGGCCCTCGGCGCCCCTGTGCGCGCGGGGCGGCCGGTCACCAGCCCGGCCACCCCGCGCGCGATCGTGTTCGCGCTGGTGACCGGCGCGTTCATCGCCTCGTACACACTGTGGGACAAGTACGCGGTCAGCACGCTCAAGGTGCCCCCGCTGATCCAGGGATACGCCTCGCTGCCGGTGATGGCCCTGGTGCTCGCCCCGTTCGCGTTGCGTGAGATGCGCCGGACCACCCTGGTGTGGCACGCCTACCGGCGCCAGGTGGCGGGCGCCGCGTTGCTCTCGCCGCTGGCCTACATCCTGGTCCTGGTCGCGATGAGCTTCACCGCGGTCAGCGCCGTCGCCCCGGCCCGCGAGGTCAGCGTGCTGGCCGGGGTGCTGCTCGGCCGCACCATGCTCGGCGAGGAGGGACTGGCCCGCAGGCTCACTGCGGCCGGGGCGATCGCGGCCGGCATCATCTGCATCGCCGTGGGCTAGGAACACTGAGACCGCCGCCGCACCTATTTGTGGCCGGAAAGTGCCGGCGGTTCCGTCCACAGACTGTTGCCTGTGCTGGCGCCGCGCCGAACACCCCGCGTCTGTGGACGGTAAGTGTCGCTGGAACAGCACTTAGCGTCCACAAGTCACTGGGCACGCCACATCCGGGGGGCGGTCAGCCGAGGGCTACCGCGGCGGCGTGGGCGGCGGCGGGCAGGGCCGCCGCGATCCGCTCCACCGCCTGGTCATCGTGGGCGGCGGAGACGAACCAGGCCTCGTACGGCGACGGCGGCAGGTAGACGCCCCGTTCCAGCATCGCGTGGAAGAAGGCCGCGTACGCGTCGACGGACTGGCCGCGGGCCTCGCCGAAGTCACGCACCGCCTGCTCGTTGCCGAGGAAAACGGAGAACAGGCTGCCCGCCTCCTGCAGCCGGAACGGCACCCCGCCCGCGTTCAGCGCGTCGCTGACCAGCTTGGCGATGGTGGCCGCGACCTCGTCGACCCGCGAGTACACCTCGCGCGTGCAGGCCCGCAACGTGGCCAGCCCGGCGGCGGTGGCCAGCGGGTTACCCGACAGGGTGCCCGCCTGGTAGACGGGGCCGGTGGGGGCGAGCCGGTCCATGATCTCTGCCCGGCCGCCGAACGCGGCGGCGGGCAGCCCGCCGCCCATCACCTTGCCGAAGGTCGTCAGGTCGCCGGCCACGCCTTCGCGGCCGAACCAGCCGGAGGCGGTGACCCGGAATCCGGTGAGCACCTCGTCCATGATCAGCAGCGCGCCGTGCTCCCGGCAGAGCTGGGCGAGCAGATCGTTGAAGCCGGACGCGGGTGGCACGACGCCCATGTTCGCCGGGCAGGCCTCAGTGATCACGCAGGCGATCCGGGGCCCGTGCTCCACGAAGGCCTGGCGGACGGCGAGCGCGTCGTTGTAGGGCAGCACGAGCGTGTCGGCCGCCGCCGCGCCGGTCACGCCGGGGCTGTCGGGGAGCCCGAAGGTGGCCACCCCCGAGCCCGCGGCGGCGAGCAGCGCGTCCACGTGCCCGTGATAGCAGCCGGCGAACTTCAGCACGACCCGGCGCCCGGTGAAGGCACGGGCCAGCCGGACGGCCGTCATGGTGGCCTCGGTGCCCGAGTTGACCAGGCGGACCTTTTCCACCGGCGTGCGCGCGACGATCTCCTCGGCGAGCGTGACCTCACCGGCCGTCGCGGTGCCGAACGAGGTTCCCTTGGCGGCCGCCGCTATCACCGCCTCGGTCACCGCCGGGTGGGCGTGCCCGAGGATCATCGGCCCCCACGAGCAGACCAGGTCGACGTAGCTCCTGCCGTCGGCGTCGGTGAGGTAGGGGCCATCGCCGGATTCCATGAAGACCGGCACGCCGCCCACCGAGCCGAACGCGCGTACCGGCGAGTTCACCCCGCCGGGGATGACCGCGCAGGCGCGGCTGAACAGTTCGCCGGATCGGCTCGGAGCACTCACCTGGCCTCCTCTTCGCACGCGTCGGCCAGGACCTCCAGCAGCCGCACCGCATCGGGCAGCGCCGCGCCCACCTGCTCGCCCGGCGGGCATACCCAGCGGGCGGCGAGCCCGCTGGGGTCCCGGGAGGGCGGGGCCAGCACGTAGCTGTTCCGGCAGTGCCAGCGCAGGCTCACCACCTCACCCACGTCCTCCGGCGCGCAGTCGAGGTGGCAGGACCACCACTCGTCCTCGTCCTCGGGGGCACCGCGGGTGGCCACGAAGAACAGCGTGCGACCGCCGCCTGCGGCCACCGGCCCGGGCTCCACCCCGGACCGCCGCATCATCTCCAGGGCGATCGTGCCCGCTGCGGCCGGCACGTCCAGCACGTCGAAGACCCGGCCGGTGGGCAGGACGACATTGGCCGCCGGGTGGTGCGCCCACCGCTGGCGGACCTTGCCGGCATCACAGGTGGCCTGGATCTGCCAGGCCGGGGACATCGGGTGCGCGGCCGGCGCGGGGCAGCCCACCCGGTCGCAGGAGCAGGCGCGGCCCGTCCTTCTGGCGTTTCCCGGCGGATGCGCCCCCAGGCAGACTGGCCAGCCCAGGGCCGCGTACGCGGCGGCGGCCGCGGCCAAGCCCCCCTCCCTGCGCCGGTTGCGGCGCAGTACCGGTGCGACCATCAGGCTCCAATTCCCCGTGCTGCAAATACCAGTCCGGCGGTGCTCTCCGTTGCCGTGCTATCTGTTGCCGTGCTCTCCGTTACTGATGATGGCGGGTCGGTGGCGCTGCGCGCAGGCCGCCTCCCCGGCAGATGCCGACATGTTGCCGAACGGCAACGGATCCCGGGGCCATCAGCCAAGGCGGCGGGCAAGCTCGGCAGCCCAGTAGGTCAGGATGATGCTCGCCCCGGCGCGGCGGATCGCGGTCACCGTCTCGTCGATGATCCGCTCCCGGTCCAGCCAGCCGTGCGCCGCGGCCGCTTCCACCATGGCATATTCGCCGCTCACCTGGTAGGCGGCGACCGGTAGTTGCACGTTGGCCGCCACCTCGGCGATGACGTCCAGATAGGCCAGCGCGGGTTTCACCATCACGATGTCGGCGCCCTCCGCCACGTCGAGCGCTACCTCGCGCAACGCGTCGGCTGACCGCGGATCCTGCTGGTAAGAGGACCGGTCACCGAACTGGGGCGCGCACTCGGCCGCATCGCGGAACGGCCCGTAGAAGGCGGAGGCGTACTTGGCCGAATAGGCACAGATCGCCACATCCGGGTAGCCGCCCCCGTCCAGGGCGGCCCTGATCGCACCGACCTGCCCGTCCATCATCCCGCTCGGCGCCACCACGTGAGCGCCCGCGTCCGCCTGAGCGATGGCGATCGACGCGTACCGCTCCAGCGTCGCGTCGTTGTCCACCTCGCCGGAGGCGGTCAGCATCCCGCAATGACCATGATCGGTGTACTCGTCCAGGCACAGGTCGGCCATGAGCACGGTGGCGTCGCCCACCTCGGCGGCCAGGTCGCGAAGCGCGAGGGCGAGGATCCCCGCCGGGTCGTCCGCCGCGGAGCCGCGGGCGTCCTTGGCCGCCGGGACACCGAACAGCACGAGGCCGCCAACGCCCGCCTGTACTGCCTCGACCGCGGCTTTACGCAGGCTGTCCCTGGTGTGCTGGACCACGCCCGGCATGGAGACGACCGGCTGCGGCTCGCTGATCCCTTCCTTGACGAACATCGGCAACATCAGGTCCGCGGGCTGCACGCTGGTCTGCGCGACGAGGCGGCGCAGTGCGGCAGTGCGGCGCAGCCTGCGCGGCCGCGCGACTGGGAACTCCGGGGTACTCACCCGTCCCGCCTCCCTCACCGAAGCCTGCGGCGTGCCCCACGGCGGCGCTCGCTCGGCTTGCGCACCGGTTCCCCGGCGGCGACCGCCGCCTCGCGGATACCCGCCGCGTACTCGGCGAGAGCATCCACCAGGGCCGTGGCCGACGGACTGGGCGCTGTCACGTCCACCCGCAGGCCGAACTCCGCGGCGGTCTGCGCGGTCTGCGGCCCGATCACCGCGATCACGGTGACCGCGTGCGGCTTCCCGGCGATGCCGATCAGGTTCCGGACCGTGGAGGAGGAGGTGAACAGGACCGCGTCGAACCCGCCGCCCTTGATCGCCTCGCGGATGGGGGCGGGCGGCGGTGCCGCCCGTACCGTGCGGTACGCGGTGACGTCCTCCGCCTCCCAGCCGAGTTCGGTGAGCCGGGCGACGAGCGCCTCCGTCGCGATGTCGGCCCTGGGCAGGAGCACCCGGTTGATCGGGTCGAGCGCGCTGTCATAGGGCTGCCACGCCGCGGCGAGCCCCTCGCCGGACTGCTCGCCCTCGGGAATCAGGTCGGGCTTGATGCCGAACTCCAGCAGCGCCCGCCCGGTCTGCTCGCCGACCGCGGCAACCTTGACACCCGCGAAGGCGCGGGCATCCAGGCCGTATTCCTCCAGCTTCTCGCGCACCGCGCGGACCGCGTTCACCGAGGTGAACACGACCCACTGGTACCGCCCGGTGACCAGGCCCTTGACCGCGCGCTCCATCTGCTGCGGGGTCCGGGGCGGCTCCACCGCGATGGTCGGCACCTCCTCGGGCACCGCGCCGTGCGCGCGCAGCCGCTGCGAGACCGAGCCTGCCTGCTCCTTGGTGCGGGGCACCAGCACCCGCCAGCCGAACAGCGGCTTCGTCTCGAACCAGGACAGATCGGGGTGCGCCCCGGCGGCCTCGCCCACCACGCCGACCGCGGGCCCGGTCTCGGTGAGCAGGCTGACGCCGGCCGCCTTGAGATCCGCCGACACCGACCCCAGCGCGCAGCTGATCGTGAGCTGGTCGGTGGTCGTGCCGTTCCAGGTGAGGGTGAACGGTGTGCGCTCCGGCCAGCCCGCCGCCATCAGCATCTTGGCCAGGTCGGCCGGGCCTGCCTCGGCGCCGAGGATGACCAGGCTCCGCGGCTGCTGTGTGTCCGCCGAGATACGGCTGACGTCGGACGCGTGAATGATCCGGACGTCGTTGCCGGCCTCCGAGGTCAGCGGGATGCCCGCGTAGGCGGGTACCGCGGTGGCGGCCGGCATGCCGGGCACGATCTCGAAGCGGACCCGGGCACTGGCACAGGCCGCGACCTGCCCGGCGGCCGGGCCGAACAGCAGCGGATCCCCGCTGTACAGCGCGACCGCCAGCTGGCCCGCCTTGGCCGCCTTGATCAGCAGGCGCGGCTCGCCGTCCAGTTCGGCCGCGTCATGCACCTCCGCGCCGGCCGGCAGCAGATGGCCCAGCCGGCCGGTCAGCTCGGGGCTGCCGACCACCAGGTTCGCGCGGCCGAGCAGGTCAACGGCCCGGACCGTGAGCAGTTCCTCGCTGCCCGGCCCGGCGCCCACGAAGGCCACCAGGCCCGGCTGGGCCGAGTCGCCCGGGCCGGCCTTGGCCGGCGCGTCGCCCGCCTTGAGGGTGCCCCGGTCAGACCGCTCCGGCGCGTCCTTCTTGGTCGTGGATGTCACAGTCACGATGCATCGTCCCCGCTACTGAGGTATTCCGAAGACACTGCCACGTACTTCCCTGCCCCCCGGCGGAGCAGATCGGCGGCCACGTCACCGCCGAGGCGTCCTGCCTCGCCCGCCGGGGCGCTTGCGCTAGCCCGTACCGCCGACCCCCCGTCGACCGCCGCGGCAACCGCTCTCAAGTGCAGCATCTCCGTTCCGGCAGCATACGCGCCAACAGGCGCGCTACACCCCGCCTGCAGCGCCGCGAGCAGGGCGCGTTCCGCGGTGACCGCACCGTGGCTTGGCGGATCGTCCACACAGGAGAGCAGCTCGGCGACGGCCGGGTCCGCGTCGCGGCACTCCACGGCCAGCGCGCCCTGCCCGGGGGCGGGCAGCATCTCGTCCGGCTCGAACACCTGGGTCACCGCGTCGAGGCGGCCGATCCGGGCCAGCCCGGCGCAGGCGAGCAGCACCGCGTCGAGTTCCCCGGAACCGACCTTGCCCAGCCGTGTCCCGGCGTTGCCGCGGACAGCCACCGGACGGATGTCCGGGCGCAGCAGCCGGAGCTGGGCGGCCCGCCGAGGTGACCCGGTGCCGATCCGGGCACCGGCTGGCAGGTCAGCGAATTTCGCGCCGTCCCGCGCGACGAGCGCGTCCCGGGGATCGTCCCGGGCCGGAACCGCGGCCAGCACGAGCCCGGGCACCGCGGCGACCGGCAGGTCCTTGAGCGAGTGGACCGCCAGGTCGATCTCGCCGGCCAGCAGGCTCTCGCGCAGCGCGCTGACGAAAACGCCGGTGCCGCCGATCTGCGCCAGGTCAGCCCGGGTGACGTCGCCGAAGGTGGTGAGCCCCACCAGTTCCACGCTGATCCCGGTTCGCTGGGTGATGAGCCTGGCCACCTGGCCGGACTGGGCCATGGCCATGGGGCTTTTGCGGGTGCCCAGCCGCAGCGCCGGCCTGGTCACATCTCCTCCTTGCCCGCGGCATCCGCATCCACTGGGGCGGTGTCCGCCTGGGTCACCGCCGCGACCACGGCAGGGTCGAGGTCGAACAGGACCCGCAGGGCGTCCTCGTAGGAATCGCCCCCGGGTGAGCCTGCCAGCTCTTTGACCCGCACCGTGGGCGCGTGCAGCAGTTTGTCCACCACCCTGCGCATGGCGCGGTCGACCTCGCTCAGCGTGCGGTGGTCCTCCGGCCGCAGGCGGCCCGCCAGCCGGGCAAGCTCGACGTCCACGACCTTGGCCGCCTTGGCCCGCAACGCGACCACGGTGGGGGCGACTCTGGCGGCCTGAATGGCGGACACCCGCGCGGCGAACTCCTCGGCGACGATCGCCCGGACCGCCGCGACGTCCGCATCGCGGGCGGCCAGCCCGGCGAGGTCCGGCTCATCCCGTTCGCCGAGTGACTCGAGGCCGACCACATCCACCCCGGGGAGGTCGCCCACCGCCGCCTCCACGTCGCGCGGCATCGCCAGGTCCAGCAGCACCAGCGGGCGCGGCGCGCCTTCCCCGCCGCGCTCCCGCAGTGTCTCGGCCACCAGATCCGCGCTGATCACGATCCCGGCCGCGCCGGTGCACGAGATGACCAGGTCGCTGTCGGCAATCGGCCCGGCCATGCTGGCCAGGTCTGCGGTGCTCCCGGAGACGGCCGCGGCCAGCCGTCCGGCCCGGTCGGGCGTCCGGTTGGCGACCACGATGTGGTCCGCCCCCATCCGGGCCGCGGTGGTGGCGGCCAGGGAACTCATCGAGCCAGCCCCGACCACCAGGACGCGCAGGCCGGTGAGCGGCCCGTCCCGATCTGCCCCGGCCAGCGGCCGGCCCAGCTTCCCGAGGGCAAGCCCGATCCCCACGCTCACCAGGTTCGCGCCCGCGTGGTCGATCCCCGTCTCGGTGTGCGCCCGCTTGGCCGCGCGCAACGCGAGAGCGCCGACCTCGCCGAGGCCGCGGCTGAGGGTGCCATGCCCGCGGGCGACAGCGAGGGCCTGCCTGACCTGGCCGAGGATCTGGCTCTCGCCCACCACCATGGATTCCAGCCCGCAGGCCACCGCGAGCAGGTGCTGCACGGCGCGATCCTCGTAGTGCACGTACAGGTGCGGGGTGAGTTCGCCGAGCGCGATCCCGGAGTGCCGGGCCAGCAGCTCACAGATGGAGGACACGCCCCCGTGGAACTTGTCCACCTCGGCGTAGACCTCAGCCCGGTTGCAGGTGGAGACCACGAACGCGCCGGCCACGTTCGGCGCCTGCGAGACGTCCCGGAGCAGCTTGCCGAGCGCGTCCCCGCTGACCACCGCACGTTCCAGGACGCCCACCGAGGCGCTCTTGTGGCTCAGGCCGACCACCAGCACGCTCATCGGCCCACCGCCTGTGCATCATGCGGAACGCGCACCACAGACCTCCGCTGCGCGTGGAAGGCGAGAATCTGCAACTCGATAGACAGGTCGACCTTACGCACGTCAACGCCATTGGGCACATTGAGCACCACAGGTGCGAAATTTAGGATGCTCGTAACTCCGGTAGCGACAAGGCGGTCACACACTGCCTGAGCGGTGCCCGCGGGCGTGGCGATCACGCCGATCGATACCCCGTGCCGGGTCACCACCTGCTCCATCTGATCCGCGTGCAGCACGCCGTGGCCGGCGATCTGGGTGCCCACCACCCCGGGGTCGCTGTCCAGCACGGCCGCGATACGGAAGCCGCGTGAGGCGAAGCCGCCGTAATTCGCGAGCGCGCGCCCCAGGTTCCCGGCGCCGATGATGACGACCGGCCAGTCCTGGGTCAGCCCCAGTTCCCGGGACACCTGGTAGACGAGGTACTCCACGTCGTAGCCGACGCCACGGGTGCCGTAGGAACCCAGGTGGGACAGGTCCTTGCGGAGCTTGGCCGAATTCACCCCGGCCGCGGCCGCGAGTTCCTCGCTCGACACGGTCGGGATGTCCTGCTCGGCGAAGGCGTACAGGACGCGCAGGTACACCGGGAGGCGGGCGATAGTCGCCTCCGGGATGCCCTGGCTGCCATTCGCAGACACTGCACGGCGTGACATGCGCCGACGCTCCTGAGGGATCGACCTGTGGGCACTGCGGGCTGCCCAGGGCCCGCCGGGGACTGGAGATCTCAACGGTACGCTCTTGTGAACGTTTGCACAAAGTTAGCGGAACCGGGTGCCCGCCCGGCCTGGCGAGTCACCTGGTCAGCGCGGCGCGCAGGCGTTCCTCGCTGACCCGCCAGAAATCGTGCTGCACCCCGTCGATCAGGGTGACCGGGATCTTGTCCCAGTAATCCCGCAGATCGGCCGGTGAGCGGGTGATGTCCCGTTCCTCCCAGGGCACGCTGAGCTCGGCGGCAACCCGGGCGATCACCTCGCGGGCGGAGTCGCACAGGTGGCAGCCCGGCCGGGAGAGCAGCGTGATCGCATGATCTTGAGCTGTCACGGAACCCGCCCCCCGCGCGGCGACAGCGGCGAGACCTTGGCCTGCCGGACCCCCAGCTCGATCACATTGGTCGCCAGCACGAGCGGCCGGAGCCGGTCGTCGAAATCCAGCACGTAGGACTGCCGCAGGTGCTCGTCGTAGGCGGCCCGGTCCCGGTAGACCTGGTACAGGATCCGCTGCAACGGCGCGGACGGCACACCGTGCACCACGTAGACGAGCGTGTCGGGCTCGACGGTCCGGACCTGCTCCAGCACCTGGGCGGCCAGCCGGTCGAACTCAGCCGCGCCCGCTTCCAGCAGGGTGTAGATGGCGATCTGGCCGTAGAGGCGGTCGGTGTCGAGGGTGGCGTCAGCGAGGGCCGCATCACCGAGGGCGGGCAGTTGCATCCCGGTGGCGAACTCCACGCCTCCGGGCCCAGGCCCGGCCGGCTTGCCCAGTGCTTGCTGGCCCAGTGCTTGCCCGCCCGGTGCTTGCCCGCCCGGTGCTTGCCCGCCCAGTGCTTGCCCGCCCGGTGCTCCGCCGGGCGCGCTGTCCGCGCCCCGCCCACCGGACCCGTTCTCGCGGTAGAGCGCATCGAAAGTGCCGGTCACCGGCACGTCCGCGGCGTCGCCGCCCGGGCCGCCGTACGCCGCCGCGCGACCGCTGTCCGGGTCGCTGTACCCCGCCGCGCCGTACTCGCCGAAGCCCCCGGTGCCGGCATACCCGCCAGGACCGAAGCCCCCCGTGTCAGCGGCGCCGTAACCGCCCTGCGCCGGGAAGTCGCCGGTGTCCGCGTACCCGCTATACCCGCCGTCGGGGTACCGGCCGAAGCCCCCGGTGTCGGGGGACCCGCGGTAGCCGCCGCCGTACAGGCCCAGCGAATCGTCCCCGGTGTAGCCCGGCGAGCCCCGGGCCCCGCCGCGCACCCCGCTCAGGCTCATCCTGCTGGCGCGGTCCCCGGCCAGCCAGGCCGCCGCTGCGGCGATCACGGACAGGACGGCATAGGCCGAGTTCACCGGCAGGTTGACCTGCAGGCCCTGGGTCGCCAGCGCGGCCAGTCCGGCCGCCCCGAGAGCGGGCAGCGCCGACCGCCAGCCGGGCTCGTGGCGGGCCCGCACCCCGGCCACCGCCAGCGATATCACCGCGGTGGCCACGGTGACGACGGCGATCAGCGCGAGCAGGCCGAGTGGGAGGAACTCGAAATGCACCGTGGCGGCCGGCCACACCTGGCTGAACGGCTGCGAGCTCAGCACGTCGGTGGCCAGGATCACGCCAGCCACCACGAACAGGCCGGCCAGGCACAGGCGTGCCGCGAAGCGCGCGATCAGGCCCTTCGCGGCCACCTCGGCCATCCCCCAGGCCAGCGCCAGGGGGGCGGTCAGGGCCGCGCCCAGCTGCACGGCGCGGAACGTGGTGGGCCCGAATCCCCGCTTGTACCCGGCGGCCTGTGCGGCCAGCGCGATCGTCAGGCCGGCCAGGGCGAGGATCCACGCGATCATGTCCATCCTGGACATCCGCAGGCAGAGCCGGGTAAGCAGGCCGGTGCCGACAGCGGCGGCGGCCGTACCGGCGAGCGCAGCGATGAACGAAATAGACATTGCAGCCTATGGTGCCTGACGACTGGGCATGATGCGGACCAGATGGATGACCAGGCAGGGCAGGACGGGTCGCGCTCTGTAGACTCAGCGGATATGAGGCAGCTGCGGGAACAGCTTCCCGGCGGCAGCAGCGCCAGCCGGCTGCAGGGCAGCAGCGCCAGCCGGCTGCGCAGGTCCAGCCGGCTGCGCCGGGAGCAGGCGGCTCTCGCCGGGGCCGCCTCCGCCGCGGTCGCCACGGTGGTGCAGGCACCACCCGAGCCCGACCCGTCGGCCGGCGCCTTCTTCGACGTGGACAACACGCTGATGCGTGGCGCATCGATCTACTACTTCGCGCGCGGCCTGGCCGCCCGCGAGATGTTCGGCCCGCGCGACCTGGCCCGGATGGCCTGGGGTCACGTGTACTTCCGGGTCCGCGGCGCGGAGAACTCCGACCACATCGACGCCGCCCGGGAAGCCGCCCTCACCTTCGTCGCAGGGCACAAAGTGGCCGACATCGTCCGGCTGAGTGAGGAAATCTTCGACGAGAGCATGGCCGACCGCATCTGGGAACCCGCCCGGGAACTCGCCCAGGGTCACCTGCGGGCAGGCCAGCGGGTGTGGCTGGTCACCGCGACACCGGTCGAGCTCGCCACGATCATCTCCCGGCGGCTCGGGCTGACCGGCGCCCTGGGCACCGTCGCCGAGTCGGTGGACGGGGTGTACACCGGCCGCCTGGTGGGCGGGCTGCTGCACGGCGAGGCCAAGGCGGCCGCCGTCAAGTCACTCGCCGACAGGGAGGGCCTGGACCTGGCGCGCTGTGCCGCCTACAGCGACTCCGCCAACGACCTGCCGATGCTGCAGCTGGTCGGCCACCCCAACGCGGTCAACCCGGACGCCGAGCTGCGCGCCGAGGCACAGCTCAACGAGTGGCCGGTGCACGATTTCCGCTCCGGCCGCAAGGTCACGCTGGTCGCACTGCCGGCCGCGGCCGGTGCGGGCGCCGTGGCCGGCGGGATCGCCGCCGGCCTGGCGCTGCACCGGCGTCACCTGCGGAACGGGCAGCTCTGAGCTCATTCAGCCGTAGGCTGAGCTCATTCAGCCGTAGGCGGGCCCGCGTTCCGCCAGCAGGTCATCCAGCTTCCGCTGGACCGTGCCGCGTACCGTGGCGGCCAGTTCCCCGATCACGTCCGGGTCGCGCCACGCGCCAGCCGGATACCCGGCGGTGGGCACAGCGGGGCAGAACTCGATGATCCACCGCGACGGCAGCGGGATCGCGCCCACCGGGCCGAGCCACGGGAACAACGGCGTGACCGGGAAATAGGGCAGCCGGAGCAGCCTGGCCAGCGCCTTGGCGTTGCCCATCATCGGGTAGATCTCTTCCGCCCCGACGATCGCGCAGGGCACGATCGGCACCCGGGCCCGGATGGCGGACACCGCGAAACCGCCGCGGCCGAACCGGCGCAGCTGGTAGCGGTCGCTGAATGGCTTGCCGATTCCCTTGAACCCCTCGGGAAAGACGCCGACGAGCTCGCCGTCGCGAAGCAGCCGGTGCGCGTTGGCGGGACAGGCGCGGGTGTGGCCGGCCCGGCGGGCCAGGTACGACAGCACCGGCAGTTCGTAGACCAGGTCGGCACCGAGCAGCCGCAGGTTGCGGTGGGCGGGATGCTCGTCGTGCAGCCCGGCCTGGAGCATGATCGCGTCGAGCGGCAGCACCCCGGAATGGTTGGCCACCAGCAGGGCGGCCCCGGTCGCCGGCACGTGCTCGAGCCCGCGCATCTGGACCCGGAACCATTGCTGGTAGAGCATCCGCGCCGCCGGGATCAGCAGGCGCGAATTGAATTCCGGGTCGAAGCCGAACTCATCGACCTCGCCATCGCCGGTGACCTGACGCCGGGCGAAATCTGCCGCGTCGGCAAGGCGGCTGCGCCAGTCACCCCGTGGCTGCACGGCACCGCCGTTCACGGCACCGAGACCGTTCCCGCCAGGATCGTTATCCGGGTGAAACTCGGGCCCGAGCGCAGGCGTGAGCGGGGACGCGTTTCCGTTGCTGCTGTTCGTGCTTTTCCCGGGCCCGTTCATGCCCTGGCCATGCTGGAGCTGCCCGTGCCTGGGCTGCCAGTGCCTGGGCTGACCGTTCTCGAGCTGGCTCGTGCCCCCGGGCCGCCCCAAGATGTCCCCCTCCTACGGCGCCCCAGGTCGGCCACCCGGGCCCGGGTGGTCAGGCAGCCACGGCGTGACCAGCCTGAAGGCGCCAGCGCGGCGTTACTTCTTGTTCCGCCGCTGCACGCGGGTCTTCCGCAACAGCTTGCGGTGCTTCTTCTTTGCCATTCGCTTGCGGCGCTTCTTGATGACGGAGCCCACGACACCACCCTCACTCGGGATACAGGCAGCCTGACATTCGACAACCGGGCATTCGACGTTTTCGCCCGATGCCGGTCGGCTGGGCACACGCCAACCACACAGGGTACCTGCCCCACAGCCTCCCCGGTGAAGCGCCCTCGGGTAGTCCCCGTCACCCGGCTGCTACGAAGCTGCTACGAACGAGCCCTTCAGGTACCGGTTGACCGCCTGCTCAGGCACGCGGAATGACCGGCCAACCCGGATCGCCTCCAGCTCGCCTGAGTGCACCAGCCGGTAGACGGTCATCTTGGATACGCGCATGATCGAGGCCACTTCGGCCACGGTCAGGAACCGGACGTCGCTGAGCGGAGTCTCACCTGCAGCCATCTGCTTTTCCCTCTTCCGCGCGGAGCCGAGTGCGCCTGGCCGGATTCAGCGCATCAGTCACCTCCGTCCCCAGAGTAAGTCTTGTGCGGAAAAGGGCAACCCCGACGCGGGGCCGATCCTGGGTCACAACCCGGGGAAAAGTCCGTGAGCGGGGAAGACAGCGCTCCGGGTGGCCATGATCGACCTGTCCACCGTGTCTGCCGGATCGTATCCGGATGCGAACGCAGTGAAATCGGCCGTCGCGCCATCGGTCATCTGCTCCGGTGCTGCCACCCCGGTCCGCTGCGTGGTGAACTCGCGCCACTGCTGCGGGATCACCGCGGCGGGATCGACCGGCCGGCCCGCGGCCTCCGCTAGCAGGTGGGTCCAGGTGCGCGGCACCACCTGCACCAGCTCGTATCCGCCGCCGCCGGTGAGCAGCCAGCGGCCGCCCGCCGTCTCGTGCGCCAGCGCGTGCAACTGCTGGTGCGCGGCACGCTGGGCATCGATGGACAGTTCCAGGTGCGCCAGCGGGTCGAGCCGGTGACTGTCGCAGCCATGCTGGCTGACCAGGATCTCCGGGCGGAACGCGCGCAGCAGCGGCGGCACCACGGCATCGAACGCGCGCAGCCAGCCGGCGTCGCCGGTGCCAGCGGGCAGCGCCACGTTGACGGCCATGCCGGCGGCCCGCGGGCCGCCGGCGTCGCCCGGCAGGCCGGTGCCGGGGAACAGGGTCATCGGGTGCTCGTGCAGGCTGATCGTCAGCACCCGCGGGTCGTTGTAGAAGGCGGCCTCCACCCCGTCACCGTGGTGCACGTCGATGTCCACGTAGGCGATGCGCTGCGCGCCCGCCTCCAGCAGCCAGCTGATCGCGATCGCCGGGTCGTTGTACACGCAGAACCCGCTGGCCAGCCGGCGCATGGCGTGGTGCAGGCCGCCCGCCACGTTGACCGCGTGCTGCGCCTGCTGGGTCCAGGCCGCGGCCGCCGCGGCCAGGGTCGCGCCGGCCACCAGCGCCGAGGCTTCGTGCATGCCGCCGAAGACCGGGTTGTCCGGGGTGCCCAGGCCGAAGACCGGGTCGGGCGCCCCGCGGCGCACCGCGTCGATGTAGCCGGGGTCGTGCACGAGCTCGAGCTGCTGCTGGCTGGCTGGCTCAGGGGCGGCCAGCGTCACGCCATCGGCGTCGAGCACCCCGAACGACCGGGCCAGCGCCATGGTGAGCTCCACCCGGACCGGCGCGAGCGGATGGCCGGGCCCGAAGTCGTAGCTGGTGAGCCGGTCATCCCAGGCCACGTGCAGCGTGCAGGTCATGCGCTCCCCAGTTGCCGGCCCCGGTCGCAGGCTGCCTCGATCGCGGCCAGGAAAGCGGCCCGGACGCCGTGCCGCTCGAGCTCACGGATCGCCGCGATCGTGGTGCCGCCCGGCGAGGTGACCGCCTCGCGCAGGATGACCGGATGCTCACCGGTCTCGCGGAGCATCTTGGCCGCGCCGTAGACCGCCTGGGTGACCATCTCCAGCGCCGTGCCGCGCGGCATACCGAGCAGGATCCCGGCGTCCACCATGGCCTCGACGAGGAAATAGACGTAGGCCGGGCCGCTGCCGGACAGTGCCGTGGCGGCGTCCTGCTGCGATTCCGGGATGCGCAGCACCTTGCCGACCGGGCGGAGCAGTTCCTCCGTCCGCTCCAGGTGCTCGGCGCGGGCGAAGGCCCCGGGCGAGATGACGCTCATCGCCTCGTCCACCAGGACGGGCGTGTTGGACATCACCCGGACCACCGGGACGTCTGCGCCGAGGCGGCGCTCGATCATCGCGGTGGTGATGCCGGCCGCCACCGAGATCACCAGCTTGTCCGCGGGCACATGCGGCGCGATCTCATCCAGCATCGCGAGCATGTCCTGCGGCTTCACCGTGATGATGAGCGTGTCAGCGCTCTTGGCGGCTTCCTCAGCGCTGAGCACGGCGATGCCGTAGGCGGCGCGAAGCTGCTCGGCGCGCTCGGGGCGCCGCACCACGGCCACCACCCCGGACGGTGCGCGCCCGGCCCGCAACAGCCCGGAGATGAGCGCCTCGCCCATCTTGCCGGCCCCGAAGATCCCGATCACGTTGTGGAGCCTACGCTCCCGCCGGGACGGTCACCGCTGGGAAGCCAGCGAGCGCACGAAGAAGGCGACGTTCGCCGGCCGCTCGGCCAGCCGGCGGACCAGGTAGCCATACCAGTCACTGCCGTACGGCACGTACACCCGAACCTGCGCCCCGGTCCCGGCCAGCCGCCGCTGCTCGGCCGGGCGGACGCCGTAGAGCATCTGGTACTCGTAACTTCCGGCCGGGCGCCCGGCCAGTTCCGCCTGCGCGGCGGCGATCCTGAGCAGCCGGGGATCGTGGGTGGCGATCATCGGGTAGCCCGGGCCGGCCATCAGCACCCGCAGCGCGCGCGCGTAGCTCCGGTCCACGTCGCGGCGCGCCGGGAAGGCGACTGATTCCGGGGAGTCGTAGGCGCCCTTGCAGAGCCTGACGCGCGAGCCCGGCCGGGCGAGCGCGGCGCAGTCCGCCACGGCGCGGCGCAGCGACGACTGGATCACGCAGCCCAGGTCGGGGTAGTCCGCGCGGAGCTCACGGACGATCCGCAACGTCGCCTCCACCCTGGTGTGGTCCTCCATGTCCAGGGTCACCGTGGTTCCTGCCGCGCGGGCCGCCGCGCAGATCCGGGCGATGTTCTCGGTGGCGGTCTTCTCCCCGTGCTCGGCCAGCTCCAGGCCGACCGCGGTGGGCTTCACCGAGACCTCCGCCCGGCCGCCCTGGGCCAGCCCGGCCGCGGCGAGCTGGCCCAGCAGCCCGGAGTACCCGGCCGTCACCGCGGCGGCCTGGTCCGGCGCCATGGTGTCCTCGCCGAGGTGATCCAGGGTGACCAGCAGGCCGCTGGCCAGCAGCTCGCGGGTGACGTCGACGGCCTGCGCGGCGCTGTCGCCGGCCACGTACCGGGAGACGACGCCCCGGGTGTACGGCGCCGAGGTGATCAGCCTGCGCGCTCGGTCACTGCTCGAGGCGGCCAGCAGCATGCGGCGTAGCACGGTCGACGACCTCCCGAATTGTCCTGCCGCTACCGGACCAGACCGGGCCGGCGCTTCAGCGTGACCTTGACGTTGGCCCCGGTGTCCGGCGGCACCACGATCTCCTGCGCGGCGGGCAGCCCCGCCGCCAGCAGTGTCGCATCCACCGGCGTCGTCCGCTTGACCAGGGCCAGCCCGATCGGCCCCAGTTCATAGTGCCGCGCCACCGAGCCGACAAACCCGACGGTCACCTCGCCCAGCTGGACCGGGTCCCCATGGCGGGGCAGCCTGTCCTCGCTGCCGTCCAGGTGCAGGAAGACGAGCCGCCGCGGCGGATGGCCGAGGTTGTGCACCCGGGCCACCGTCTCCTGGCCGCGGTAGCAGCCCTTGTCCAGGTGCACCGCGGTCTCGATCCAGCCGACCTCGTGCGGGATGGCCCGGTGATCGGTGTCCAGCCCGAACCGCGGCCGGTGCGCGGCGATCCGCAGCGCCTCGTAGGCCTGCATGCCGGCCAGGGCGAACCCGCGCTCCCGCAGTTCCGCCGCTGCCCCGGCGAGCCGGTCCCGCCCGAGAATTACATCCATCCCCAACGAGCCGTGGACCACTGCCGCCGCCCCGGCCGGGGTCGCCGCCCCCTCCGTGCCCGGCCCCATCAGCGTGAGCACCGCGTACTCGGCGGTGACGTCAGCCGGCTCCACCCGGAGCATGAACCGCATCGACTCCAGGAAGCCCAGCAACGCCGGCGCCGTGCCCGGCTCCACGTGCGCCCACACCGCGGTCCCGTCATCGGTCAGGGTCAGGTGGTGCTCGATGTGGCCTTGGGGGCTGAGGATGAGCGCCTCGGCCGACTGGCCGGCCTGCAGGTGCCCGAGATCCTGGGTGGTGAGGCTGTGCAGCCAGGACAACCGGTCCGGGCCGGTGACCCGGACCACGCCGCGGTGCGAGCGGTCCACCAGGCCCGCTTTCTGGGCGAGGGCTCGCTGTTCCGCGTAGGGGTCTCCGTAGTGGGCGGCGACACCCGCGTCGAGACCTTCGCCAGGGACGGCGCCACGGGTTGCGAGCAGCGGACTTTCCATACCGCCAAGGCTATGCGCTGCGGCGCGGGGCTAGGTTGTGCGGCGCCGGCCAGGTGGTGCCGTGCACGGTGGCTGCGTGGTGCGGCACCGGCCAGGGTGCTGCCGTGCACGGTGGCTGCGTGGTGCGGCGCCGGCCAGGGTGCTGCCGTGCACGGTGGCTGCGTTGCTCATCCTTGCGCCGGTCCTGCTTTCCCTGCTTTTTCTTGCGCCGGCCGGCGTTTCGCCGGCCGGCCGCCAGCCGCGGCACGGCAATCGGCGCAGCGGCCGAACACGGTCAGGTGACCGACGTCGGTCTCGAAGCCATGGTCGTCCGCCAGCGCGGTCACCAGCGCACGCACGGCGTCCGGCCCGACTTGCGTCACCCGGCCGCACTGCGAGCAGACCAGGTGCACATGCTCCGCCTCCGCCGCCAGGTGGTACCGGGGCGCCCCATGCCCGAGATGGGTGTGCGTGACCAGGCCAAGCTGCTCGAGGAGCTCGAGCGCCCGGTAGATCGTGGAGATGTTCACCCCGCGCGCGGTCTGCTGGACGTCCGCGCAGATTTCCTCGGGGGTGGCGTGCTCCAGCTTGGTCACCGCCTCCAGCACCAGCTGACGCTGCGGGGTGACGCGGTAACCGCGCGCCCGCAACTCCTCGTCCCACGCCTGCGCCATGCGCCGAGACTAACCCCGCGAGGAGCCCGCTGGGGATGGCAGCCAGGGGGCCAGCCTAGGGAGCCCGCCCGCGGGCTCGCGGATATCCCATTTGCCTGCCCCCGGTGACTGACATAGCCTTTCCGCAACGCGGGAGAGGAGGTGGTCCAACAGCATGCATAGCAGTAGGACTCGCGAGGTGGCTGTCCGCTAGCCGCCGTCCCGCCGACGCACTGACGTGGCATTTGCCCGCTGTGCGATCACCGGTCCGCGCGTAGCGGCCCCGCACCGCCAGGTGCCAGTGCCCTGCGTGCCGCGAAGGCGGCGGCCGGCGAAAACTCGGCAGACACCGGACCCCCGGGCTGACTGGTCTGTCCAACCAGTCCCCGCGTTGCCCATCCCGGGCCGCGCGGGAGCCGCCCGGGGGTTTTAATTTGCCCCGGCCCGGACTCCACTCCGCCCCGACTTTCCATGGCGTGCCACTGCATAGGCACACAATAAGGAAATAGAACACTTCATCAGGCGGCTGCCGAGTCAAATCTGCGAATCAGCGCCGGCCCCTGCTGCATTTACTTTCCATTCCGCCGTCCGCCGCGTAGTGTCGGCGCCAGGCAGTCCGCTGCGCATTCCATCCGCAGCGGGCTGTATTTGCCTGCTGATCCCAGGATCTCCGGCGGGTTCCCGCGCAGGAAAGGACGATAGATGCGGAAGCTCCATCGCGCCGGTGTCGCCGCCGCGACGCTGTCCCTCGTTCTCGCAGTCAGCGCCTTCAGCGCCGCCACTTCGCAAGGGACGCAGATCGGCCCGGCTAGGCCCGGGTTTGGCACTTCTGGGATTAGTCTTGCCCGTTCGGTGAGCCCGGGCAACCCGATGGTGGCCGCCGCGGGTCACCCCGGGCCGGCTGTCATCGCAGGCCGCAGCATCTCCACGGTCCAGTCCCTCAACTGGGCAGGCTACGCCGTCAGCCGGGCGGGCGCCGCGTTCCGTTATGTGCAGGCGGCTTTCTTCGTGCCATATGTCGACTGCTCGAGCACTCCGAATTCATACTCCTCCCACTGGGTCGGTCTCGACGGGCTGGGCAGTTCCACTGTCGAGCAAATCGGCGTGGCAGCTGGATGCGCCGGTTCAATACCGCAATATTATGCCTGGTACGAGATGTACCCGAAGTCGGTATCGGTCGCTTTTTCCGTGCGTCCAGGCAATTCGATCACGGCAAGCGTCTTCTACAAGCCCGCAAGTGGCAGATTCGTATTGAAACTGCAGGACACCACCACCGGGCAGCAATTCAGCCGTTCCCTGAGATGCGCGGCGAAAGCGTGCATCCGCTCATCCGCTGAGGTGATCAGCGAGGCGCCGTCCAACAAGTCCGGGAACATCCTCCCGCTCGCCGACTACCGCGCCGCCAGCTTCTCCAGTATTTCCATCACCAATGCGAGGGGGCGGCGCGGCGGCCTGGACTCGAAGTGGTGGAGCAGCTATCAGATCGTCCAGGTTGGCCAGGCCAGCCACGAGGTGGCCGTGCAGCCGACATCCCTGGACCAGGGACGGGCGTACACCAACTACTGGTTCCGCGAGAACTGACCTCCGGCGCGGGCCGGCACATCCGGATCCGGCACATCCGGGGCCCGCGCGCTACCGGGTGCGCTTGAGCTGTGCTGAAAGGTGCGGCTGGAGGGGCTGGCCAACCGCTGCCATGTCATAAGCCCAGCCAAGGTCAGCGCCGACCAGCCCGTAGAGCCGGTGGCCCGCGGTGACTTCCTTGGCCGAGGTGGTCCGCGCCACCACGTCCGTCCGCAACTCGATCTTCGTGCCCGCCACCTCACCGACGTAGATCTCGGTGATCCCGGTCGGATGGGCGAGCACCACCTCGACCTGCCTGTCCGGCTGTGGCCGCCAGTAACCCGTCTCGGTGGCCAGCGGGCGGACCCGGTTCCCGTCCTCGTCCAGCAGCCAGCTACGGCTCGCGTAGATGAGGAACGGCTTGCCGTTATGGCTGAAGGAGATCTCCTGGCCGAACCGGAAACTTTCGATCGTGGGATAGCCACCGACCCCGGCGCCCTCCCAGCGGCCCAGCAAGAAGCTCAGCGGGGCAAGATCGGGATGTGGCTCCGGCACGTCGTCGAGGCCGTCGCCCGAGCCGCGTCGGGCAGCGGCCTGCTGCTCATCGCTGGACATCGTGCGACTCCCCTGGAGCAGGCCCACGGGTGGCGCGCGACAGGCGCAGCGAGAACAGGAGTGCCAGCACCGTCACGACCCCGAACGCGCCGACCAGGAGAAATCCGCTGACGATTCCCTGCATGATCGCCCTCCCAACTCCAGCAGTGTACGGACCGGCCCGCAGCGCGGGAGTCCGCCATGCCGACTCTGGCACGTCACGTTAAGGTGCGACCATGACCGCGCGGAGCCTCGTCATAAAGATCACTGCCGGCAAGGACGACCCGGAGCGCTGCAACCAGGCATTCAACGTCGCCGCGACCGCCCTGGCCAGTGGGGTGCGGACTTCGCTGTGGCTGACCGGGGAAGCGTCCTGGTTCGCGTTGCCGGGCCGGGCGGAAGACTTCACCCTGCCGCACGCCCCCCCGCTCGCGGACCTGCTTGGCAGCGTCCTGGCTGATGGAACGGTGTCACTCTGCACGCAGTGTGCTGCCCGGCGGGATATCTCACCGGAAGACGTGATCGACGGGGTCCGCATCGCGGGCGCGGCTGCCTTCGTCGCCGAGGTCTGCGCCGACGGCGCCCAGGCACTCGTCTACTGAGCGACTGGCCGGAATCACCCCGTGACTGCGGCCAAGCGCTGCTCACGGAACCGGCTCGTCCACGCTTCCTGCTCCGGACGCAGTTGCGGCAGCGCACCGATGGCCCAGCTCAGCAGCAGATCCGCGAGACCCGGGTTGCGCACGAGGGCTGGCCCATGCAGGTACGTGCCGAGGATGCGGCCCGCGTAGGCACCCTCAGTCCCGTCGCCGTTGCCGACTCCCACGGACACCCGCGCCAGCGGTTTCGCGCCCGGACCGACCCGCGTCACGCCCTGGTGATTCTCGAAGCCGGTCAGCGTGGGCACGCCGAGCTCGGGATCCACATCCGCCAGGATCTCACCGACTCCACGGCGCTCTCCCCGCCCGCTGCGGATGTCAAGGATTTCCAGGCCACGGACCGGCTGTCCCTCCTCTCCACCGAATTCAGCGCCCAGCAGCTGGTATCCGGCGCAGACGGCGAACACCACCGATCCCCGGGACGCGGCGGCCGCCAGTCCCCCGTCCTCGCGCAGCCGCCGGGCGGCAAGCACCTGCGGCAGATCTTCCCCACCACCCAGCAGGTAGATATCCCCCTGGCGAGGGACCGGCTGGTCAGAGTTCACCTGGATGGGCTCGACGCCAATGCCGCGCAGCCTGGCCCGCCGTTCCAGGACCAGCAGGTTCCCCCGGTCGCCGTAGGTACTGAGCAGGTCAGGGTAGACCCAGACGAGCCGCAGGTTGCTCGGGCCGCGGGAGTGCGTGCCCCGACGGCTGTTAGCAGGGTCCCAGGGTGGTCCCATCCCGCCTACCTCTCAGACTGCGCGGCCAGAAGCCACGCGGGTTCAGCCAGCCGGCTCAGGGCCGTGCGGTCTCATGCTGCACGGCCGACAGCCGTCCGGATCTGCTGGAAGGCCGTGTAGTTGGCAATAACGTCCAGGGTCCCGCCCGCGCTCACCCGGCTCACCGCGTCGTCCACCCCATCGACCAACTCGAACGCGACGCCGTCCGCCTCCAGCCGGACTGCCAGATCGAGGCCGCGCTCACCGGAGACGAACACGGGGCGATCGCGGACCACCCGGTAATCCACGTCCCACAGCCAGGATGTGTCCCGGCCATCGGGTATCTGCGCGTTGACGGCCAGGAGTACCGGCACCGGGGCTGGGTCAAGGACGTCGAATGCCTCCAGCCAGCCCGCCGGGTTCTTGGCCAGCAGCAGCCGCATGTGGCGGCCGTGCCGCTCCACTTGCGTGTACCGGCCCGCCACGGAGGTGACTGACCGCATCCCCTGCAGGGCCTGCGCCGAGCCCACTCCGAACACCTCGGCGACCGCGAGCGCCATGACCGCGTTGGAGCGATTGGCCCGGCCCGGCAACGCGAGGGACAACTCGGTCATCGTGCCCGTGGAGTCGATGACAGAAGTTCCGTCCAGTATCCAGCGCGCTGAGGGACGGCTGAAGTCACACTCGCCGCACCGCCAGCCCAGGTCGTCGCGACGCAGATGCGATCCGCACCGGGGACAGCACCAGGAATCCTCGTGCCAGCGCTGGCCTGCCGCCACCCAGGTCACCTGCGCTGCTCCGCTGGCTGCCCAGGCGATCAGCGGGTCATCCGCGTTGGCCACCACGCGGCAGTCGGGCGCGGCCTCGAACGCGTCCCGCCAGCGCCGCGCGACCAGCCAGATTTCCGCCGCCCGGTCCATCTGGTCCCGGCTGAGGTTCAGCACGGTCACCACACGGGCCTTGGTTGCCTGCAGGACGGCGGGCAGGTACTTCTCGTCGACCTCCAGCACGCCGTAGGGCGCGTCCGGGGCCTGCCCGAGGGCAGCGGCGAGTCCCGCCTCCATGTTCGCCCCGAACGCGTTAGAGGCCACGTCCTGGCCGAGCGCGCTCAGCGCTGAGGTGATCAGCCGGGTCGTGGTCGTCTTGCCGTTCGTCCCGGTGACGAGGACGATTTGCCGGCCGGCCGCGAGCAGCGACAGCAGGCCCGGCTCCACTCGCAGCCCGATGACCCCGCCGATAACGGATCCGTCGCCGCGCCCCGCGAGCCGCGACATCCGGCCCGCGGCACCACCGAGGGTGGTCGCGACGCGCGCCCGGAGCGGAAGCTTGCTCATGGCCGACGATGCTATCCGGCCGCGAGGTCGGGGGCCTACCGTACCGAGTCCACCGAGTCAGGCCTTGGTCACGTGGTAACCCGGTGGTCACTTCGAAACCTCGTGGTAACCGCGGATCCCGCTGGACAGCCCGCGGCCGCCGACAGGCACTTGTCCGCGGCCAGCGCGAACGCGGCCGGCAGGTCCCGCCCGGCCAGTGCGCACGTGCCCGCGTCCTCCCGCCACAACTCCACCCGGGCCTGACGCTGCGCGGCTTCCTTGCGCCGCCGCGCCGCTGCCGAATCGACCCAGAGAACGGCCTGGTGCACGGCAGCGCGCAACTGGCTGGTCGTCTGACCTGGCGCCGCCCTGATCACCACCGCACCAGCACCAGCCAGTTCAGGCACCGGCTCGCCTGCGCCATCACCCCCCGGCGCATCAGCCGGGCCGGAAACCCCGGACTCTGGCGGCTCGGCCACTAGCTCACCCCCTGCCTGGGCTGCTCAACGTGCTACCGACACTACTAGCGACCACCGACAAAATCCGGCTCGTTGAATCGAACTGAGAGATGAAAAATTTGCTGGAAGGGGAAGATCTGCCTGCGGCGTCGGCGACAGGACCTGTTCATAGCGAGCTCAGAAGCTCTGCACACGGCTGCGAGAAACCCCGGCGGCACTCTGTACGCATAGAAGCCGGCGGGGCCGCTGCCGGCGAAGACATCAGGAGACAACCATGAACGCCCTGGTTCTGGCCAACTTCCCGCTCGCTTTCCTGGCCTTCCTGGCCATCGTCGGCATCCCGCTGTGGATGACCTTCAAGCGCCCGGATGCAGCCCCGGACTACGGCTCGGCGGGCGCACGCGCCAACGCCAAGGTCGCCCGCGCTTACGTCACCACCGCAACTGTCGGCCTCTCCACCGCCCGTCAGCACGCCGCCGCCCGCACCCCGGTGCCCGGACGCCTGCACGCCACCACGCAGCGGGCCGCCCGCACCCACGCAGCCAGGCATGACCGCGTTTCAGCCTGACCGTGGCGCACGGGGCTTCGCAGCCCAGGCCTGACCGGGCACAGCAGGTCGCGGACAAGAAGAGCACCACCCATCGGCATGGCGAGAGTCCACCTGACTCTCGCCATGCCGCGTGGCTGAGCGTTGTCAGCCGTCGGCAGCCGTCGGAGGCTGCGGAGCCAGCGGAGGCGCCGGACACTGCCGGAGACGTCAGCCCCGGGGCTCCCGCCAGTCAAGCGGCTCGGGTGGCGACCCCAGGTTTGGCGGCGGGCCATCGTCCTCCCGCCAACTGAGCGGCGCCTCGGCGGGATCGCGGGTTGGCGGAGGGACCGGGCCGGCCCAGGAGGCCGCTGCCGGCCGGGGCGGCCCCGGCGGCTGATCCTGGGCGGGCGGATTCTCGGCACCGCTCCCCGTCAGCCCGCCGCTGTCAGTCAAGCCACCGCTGTCAGTCAAGCCACCGCTGTCAGTCACAGCGGGTAGACCGGATTCCCACACAACCCCCACCGCCACGTCAGCATCAGCGCCCTCATCCGGCCCCTCCGGGCCGGCCGAAACAACGAACCCGCTGGGTCCGCCCGGAGTGCCCACGCTCCCCGGCACCGTCGGCTCACCCGCCGGCCCACCGGCCGGCCCACCCGTCGGGTCGCCTCCTGGCCAGCCACCCCAAGCCGACCCACCCACCGGCCCCGCGGTGCCCACCGGCGCACCCGCCTGCGCGCCCGATGGCCCCGCCGGCGCGCCCGCCGGCGCCTCCGGCCCCGCCTGCGCCCCGGGAGCAGCCACCGGCGCCCCGGGAGCCACCGGCGCCCCGGGAGCCATCGGCGCCGCGTACCTGACCTCTTCCAGCCCGCGCAGGGTCGCCGTGGGCAGCCCGAGGATGCCGGGGTTGGCGTCCGCCAGCACCACCCGGCGGCCGGCGGCCGAGGCGTAGCTGACAATCACCGCGCTGGGTGGCAGTTGCTGCAGCTGATGCTGCTCGACGAGGAACTCCCGCGACCGCTGGCTGGTCCGCGCGAGCGAGTTGTTGGCGCCCACGGCCCGGGCGGTCTGCGCCCCCCAAGCCGTGCTCGCGTTGATCCCCTCGGTGATCGATTCCGAGTCACTGGTCCCCTCGGAGTAGCTGGCCTCCCGGTGCGCTGATGCCGTGCGCGGCGCGAAGGCAGCGAACCCGGACCAGCTCTGGCTGCCACCCCTGCTCCGCCCGGTGGCCTGACTGCTCGATGTGGACACCGCGACGGAATCCGCCGTGCCGACCGTGCTCGTGTAGGAATGGCTGCCCGTGTCCGTGACCGAGGTGCCCACGGTGTCGGTGAGCTGGGCGACCACGAAGCGGTGCTCGGTCCCGATCTGCTCGCTGGCGACCCGGGCATCGTCGGCGTTGCCGAGCCGCATGAAGGCGATCGCCGCGTTGCCCCTGCCGAGCCGGTCCCGCACGTGGGCCGGCAGGCAGCGGTAGGCCAGGACAAGCCCGGTGCCGGTGGCCTCGCACGCGTCGCAGAGGCGGTCGAGCAGGTCACCGCGAAGTTTCTCGGCGCCGGCCACCAGCAGCGTGTGCTGCCACGGCTGCCTGCGCGGCTCCTGGCGAAGCAGGTGCGTCAGGGCCGCCGTGACGTACGTGCCGAGCACCTGGGAGCCCGTCACGCCGGCCGCGCGGTCCAGGGCCACCACGCGCAACCTGCTCGGCGGCAGCCGGACCGGGGACGACCCGAGGTTCTCCAGCTTGCGCAGCCTGGCTTCGAGGGCGAGTGCCCGCCCGACGATGACCCGGTCAGCGGCGGCGGGCCCGTACAGCCCGGCGATCGCCTCCGCCTGGGCCTCGCTGATCATCCCGCGCCGCACGTCGTCGCGCGGGTCGCCCACCCGGGCGAGTGCCCGCAGGCCGGCGGTCACCTGCCCGATGCTGGGCTCGCCGCCGATGACGTCCACGATGCGCTCGAGGATCGCGTTGTCCTGGGTGGCGTCGGGCGGGCTGGCCAGGTCCTCCCCGCCGGCCGCCGCAACGGCCAGCACGTCGGCGAGGGCGGCGCCGGGCAGCCCGGTCCCGAGATCGAGCCTGGGCAGGTCCCCGGGCAGCACCCAGACCAGCGGGTCGATTCCCGAGCCGCGGGCCATGGTCAGCAGGTCCTGCGCCACCGCCCCCTCGGAGAGATCAAGCACGGTGGCCTCGCCGCCAGCGGCCAGCCGGAAGCCAGCGAGCATGGTCATCATCGCGGACCAGCCGGCCAGCGTGCCACCGGCCACATCGACCCGGTCGATCTCGGCGGGCAACGCCACCCCGTACCACTGCAACTGCGCGCGGAACGCCCGTCCGCGCGCCTGCCAGTCGCGGAACCGGCGGGCGTGCTCTTCCTGCCAGCCGGACAGCCGGCTCTCCTGGACCGCACGTGCCTTGGCGACCCGGCGCTTCTCCGCCGCCACCGCGGCGCGCAGGTCCCGCTGGCCGCGCCACACGCCGCGGGCGCAGAGAGCGGCCGACACCACGAAGACGGCGACCCCGGTCCCGGTCAGCGGGGCATTGAGCAGCCCGGTGACCCCCAGGGCGGCAGCCAGCCCGGCCAGGCCCAGGCTCACCGCGCCAGCGAGTTTCAGCGGCAGGCTGAGCCGACGCTCCTCCCGGTGCTGCGCAGCCACCCAGCCCGGATTCAGCTGCTCCTGCCCGGGCGGGATGGGGCGGCGCGGCGGCGGCCCGGGATCGGGATGCACGAGCGCGTACTGCCAGCCCAGGTAGACCCGGTCGGCCCGGAGCGGTGACCCGGTCATGGCAGACCTGCGGGGATGAACCGGCCCAGTGGCACCACCCGCCGGTCAGCGCCCTTGACGCTCAGGACGAACTGATCGCTGGCCAGGTCACACAGCTGCGCCCCGGTCACCAGCCCAGGAGGCACCAGCCCAGGGGGGTCCGCGGGCGCGGCGGGCAGCGCAGTGGCCAGGGCAGCCGGCCCGCCCCGGCCGGAAACCCCGGAAACCCCGGAAACCTCAGCAACCGCAACGGGCCGAGCCGACCCGGCCGTACCAGCCGGTCCGGCGCCACCCAGGCCGCCGCCAGCCAGCCGCCCGGCCAGGTCATGATCGTCCAGCCGGTGGATGACCAGGACGTTCGCCAGCGCCGCAACCCGCATCGTGGCCTCTGCCGACACGGTGCTGAGCACGGTAGCCAGCCCGGCCTGAGACCCGGTGCTGATCAGGTCGGCCAGCGCCGTCGCCGCGATCACCTCACAGTTGCCGAACCAGGCGAGCCCGTCACCGGCCACGCCAAGCCGGTGCGCCTGCGCGGAAACGGCCGTCGCGTCGAGGGCGACCAGGTTCGCGATCATCTGCGCGGGCCGGCCGTACCGCGACTGGTCCAGGGAGAAGAGCACCACGGCGCGGTCGCGCACCACGCCGCTGAGGCTGATGCGGGCCTGACCCGCATCGGGGCGGGCATCGGGGCGCAGCCAGCGGCCCAGCGGGGACGCTCTCAGCCCGGTCAGCTCACCGGCGAGAAACGCCGCCGTGGCCGGATCGGCCGCCAGCAGGCTGACCGACGCCCTGACCCGCTCGGCCAGCGGCCTGCGGCGGGGATGATACGGGGGAACGCGTGCCATCCGGGCGCGCAACGCGGCGGGGCTGAGCAGGTGCACGACATCGTCGAGCGCCGGGGCCCGCGGATCACCCGGCGCGGCGGCAGCCACCGCGAAGAGATCGTTCAGGTAGCCGGCACAGGTGCGCCTGGCGGAGTCGGTGACCGCGGTCCAGTCGATCATGCCCATCACCAGGGCGGCCTTGCGGCCCGGATCGCCGCCGCGCAACGGCTCATAACAGCCCGGGCCGCCGGGCCCGAAGACGCCCAGCGGCGCGCCGGCCTCCGCGCACACCGCGGCGAGTGATTCCGCGAGCCGCTCGGTTCCGGCGAGGTCCACCACGATGACCGGCTTGCGCCGCCGGATCGCCGCGTGCACCAGCTGGAAGCTGGCGGCCGAGACCGCCGCCGGGACCGCGCCCGCGACGAGCACTCCCCCTTCCGCCGCGCGCCAGGTCACCTCGGCCGGCCGCCCGGTCCCCCAGTCGACCCCGAGACAGGCCCCGGCCCGGCTGACCACCCCGCCAGCGGAAACCCGGGCCGTGGTGAACTTCCGCCGGCCGAGCACGACCAGGCCCGGGCGCAGGTCCGGGAAGCCCGCCTCGCCCGCATGCAGCCAGCGCAGCCACCACGCCACGACCGCCTCGGCGGATGCCGCGATCATCGCGACCGGCGCCTGCCGTGGCAGCCAGTGCCCGATGCCGGCGAAGGCCCTGCCCGGGTGGAAGAGCGTCGCCGGGTCGGTCAGCGCGCCGGCGAGATAGCCCAGCACCTGGCGCGGTCCGTCGGTGAAGCCGGCCAGGGCCGCGCCGGGGCCGATGGCCAGCACCCAGACGAGCCCCGTGGCGGCCGGCCCGGCGAGCCACAGCGGCCGCCACCGGGTCAGCCGGCTGATCAGGTGCAGCGCGATGGCCAGCAGGATCGTCAGCTGGGCGAGCAATAAATGGGCGAGTATCCCGGCCAGGACCAGCGCAGCGACGAATTCACCGCGTCGTGGTGTGTCCCTCGGAATGAGGTAGCGGGCTCGCCGCGGCTCGCGCTCCGCCGGATTCATCGCAGAGGCAGGCATCTCCGGTCAAGGTTCCCAGTCCTCCAAGCCGTGTGTCCAGGCGCCGGGGAGACCGTCTGGCCCGACCGTGGGCTTGGGGATGCCCGGTGACTCCACCACGATCCGGAACAGATCCGGCCGGAGCACGGCCACCGCCAGCGCGATCACGGCGCACCGCGACGGCTCTTCGAACCTGACGGTGACCGTGGCGGCGGGCGCGGCCGCGGACAGGCGCAGGCTGCGGGCCACCGACGGGGCGGGGGGTGAGAACTCCACCTGGAAGGCGCAGGGGCGGCCATGACGCGGAGCGGGCCCGATGGGCGATGCCGCCTGCGTGAACTCGCTGACCAGGCCTTCCATTTCCGCGGGCAGGTAACTGGCCGAGAAAGCAGCGGGCTCGCCGCCCACGGTCCACAGGCACCGGATGGTGAGCAGTTCGTTGCCTGGCGGCGCGCCGAGCGCCCGCGCGATGTCCTCCGCGGCGCGCCGCTTCGACACGTTGCGGCTCTTGCAGACAAGCTCGCCGCCCATCGGGTCCACGTGGGTGGCGAAACCTGGCAGGCCCTCCAGGGCGAGCCGGTACTCGGCCGGGCTGGCCCGGAACACCTGGCCGTCAGGCAGCCGGGTGAGCAGGTGCCGTTCCGCCAGCAGGTCGATCGCCGCGTCGATCTCCGCGGTGGTCACGTTGTAGCGGCGGGCCAGTGCCGTGTGCCGCGGCAGCCGCCAGCCGGGCTCGTGGTGCAGCAGCGCAGCCGCCATCCGCTCCGCGAGCACACTCGCGGAGGGAGAACGGCCCGGGGCGATCGCCCGGCCGTCCCTGCCTCCGCGAAGATCGGTCATTCCGCATGTCGCCGGGAGACCGCGACGATCACCCGTCCCAGGATGATGAGCAGGAGGACAAAGACCAGGAGCAGTAGCGCCGCGTCGTAGGACAGGATGTTGGCGTGGGCGACCGGCTGGTTGATCGGGGCGAAGGCCCAGACGGGGTAGGTGAGGTAACCGACCGGGGAGTTGGTGAGCGCCGCCGTCGGGTTCGCGTCTGACCAGCCCGCCGTGTACAGCAGCGGTGCCGTCTCCCCGATTGTGATAGCTGTGGCGACGAGCAGCCCGGTGATGATCCCTGGCACCGCGGACTTCAGCACGATCTTGCGCAGCGCCCACGTCGGTGGAATCCCGAGCGCCTCGGCCCCTTCGCGGTAGGCGGTCGGCACCTGGGCCAGAGCCGTCTCCGTCGACTTCGCGATGTAGGGAATCGACAGCACTGACATCACGAGCACGCCTGCCAGCAGCGAGAAATGCCAGTGCAGGCCGACGACGAGCGCTACCAGCCCGACGTAACCGAGGACGATCGACGGGATGCCGGCCAGCACCTCGTACCCGCCGCGCAGCACGGACCGCGACCGGCCGCGGCCGAACTCGGCCAGGTACATACCGGTGAGCATGGCGACGGTTCCGCCGATGATCAGCACGCCGGCGGTGATGACGAGCGTGCCGAGGATCGCGTTCTCCAGCCCGCCGTTGAGGCCGTTGGTCCGCGTGGTAAGCACGCTCCACTGGAAATTGGGCACGGCACGGGCCACCACACCCACGGCCAGCCACACCGTGGGCACGATCACCACGAGCAGCGAGGCGAAGCACAGCCCCCAGAACACCGCGTTCGCGATCTTCCTGCGGACGGGGACCGCTGGCCATCCTGTCTGGCCGGCACCTGTCCGGCCGGGGGACCCACTGGCTGCCGGGGACGCGGACGCACCGCTCGTGCTCATTACAGCCCCCTCCCGACGGGCAGTGCGGTTCCGGACACCCGTCGCACCATGAGCCGGGCGATCACGTTCGTGGCCAGGGTGATGACCATCAGGACCAGGCACAGTTCCGCAAGTGAGCGCAAGGCGAGGCCGGTGCCGTCGAGGAATGCCGTGTCCATCGTCTGGACGACGGTGGCGGCGATGGTCGTCATGGTCCCGTAGATGTTCGTGGGGACGGAGCCGAGAGCAGCCCCGCAGACCATGGCGACCGCCATGGTCTCGCCGAGGGCGCGGCCAAGGCCGAGCACGACGGCGCCGACGATGCCGCCGCCCACCCAGGGCAGGGTGACCCGGCGGGCGGTCTCGAACTCGGACATGCCCAGTGCCACCGCGCCCTCCCGGGGCAGGATCGGCACCTGCCGGATCAGGTCACGGGTGGTCGCCGCGATGATCGGAATGATCATGATGGCCAGCACCAGGCCGGAGATGAGCATCCCCTGCCCGTTGCCCGTGGCGCCCTTGAAGTAGCTGAGCACCGGGACATCCGGCATGTGATTGGCGATGAACGGCGCGATGTGGTGGGCAATGAACGGCCCGAAGGTGACCGCGCCCCACAGGCCGACAATCACGCTCGGGAAGCCGGCCAGCAGTTCCAGGAACATGCCGAACGAGGTGGCGATGCGCTTGGGCAACCGCTCGACGATGACCAGCGCGGTCCCGATCGACACGGGCACCGCGATCACCAGGGCGATCGCCGACGAGCCCAGGGTCCCCACAATGGACGCCAGTGCACCGTAGGACGCCCCGGGCGGGTGGGTGATGCCGTTGGTGGTGACCGGTGTGCCGTAGAGGCCGCCCTCGGACCAGGTGGTCCTGGTGAAAAATCCCCAGCCGTTGAACTCGATCGCCGGGATCGCCTTGACGGCCAGGACAGCCAGGATGAAACCCAGCGCGAGTAGCGGGAGCAGTGCCCCGGCCCCGCCGATCCAGCGGATAAGGATGCCGCGACGAATGCTGGCACGCACCGCCGCGCCGAGCCGGCGGGGGAGCGGGCTGCCGCCCGCCCCCCCTTCCGGCCGGATTACAGGCGCCGAAGCAGCCACGTCTCAGCCGCCGATCTTCGCGATCTGATCGTCGGAGAGCTTCTGGATGCTGGACGGCAGGGGCTGGAAGTCCACGGCGTTGAGGTACGTCGTGGGGCTGTTGCCCGTGTGCACGGCCCAGTGCAGGAACGCCCGGATGTTCTCGGCGGTGGTCGCATCGGACTGCTTGGTGTTCACGATCGCGTACTCGTAGTTGATGATCGGGTACCCGTTGGACGCAGGACCGTTGATCATCGAGATGGTCTCGCTGGCTGGCGTCTTGGCGATGAAACCGGCAGCCCCGGCTGAGATCGTCGCGGCGACCGGCAGCACGAAGTTGCCTGCGCCGTTCTTCAGCTCGGCCTGGCCCAGGCCTGCGGCCTGTGTCTTGGCCAGGTAACTGACGCCGATATAGGCGACGCAGCCCTTCGTCGCGCCACATCCCTGCACCATGCCGCCATTGCCCTGCTCACCGAGTTCGCCGGGAACGGAAGGCCAGGTAACGGTCGTCCCGACGTTGGAAGAGGTCCAGCCACTCGGATCCTGGGCATTCAGGTAGGAGGTGAAGATGAACGTGTCACCCGAGCTGTCTGCCCGGTGCAGCGGCACGACCTTCAGGCTGGGCAGTGACAAACCCGGGTTGAGCGCCTTGATGGCCGGGTCGTTCCAGGTGGTGATCTTGCCCGAGTACATCTGGGCGAGCACGGCGGCGTCGAGCTTGATGTGGCCCGTCACCCCCGGCACGTTGTAGTTGACCTGCTGAGCGGAGATCGCCAGCGCGATGTTGAGCAGGGTGGGCGTCTGGCTCCTGGCCGAGGAGGAAAGGTAGGCGTCGGATGCGCCGATGTCCACCGTTCCCGTTGCCGCGTCGGCGAGCCCGGTGCCCGAGCCGGTACCTCCTGTGGTGATGGTCAGCTGCTTGTACAGCGTCTGGTAATCGGTTGCCCATGCGCTGATCAGCGGGAACAGCAGCGTGCTGCCGGTCTCGGTGAGGGATGCGCTGGCCGTGGCGGGTGCCGTCGGCAGCGCCGGGCCCTGCATGGCCGCCGCGGAGGCGGATGACGATGCCGATGATGACGACGATGACGATGAACTCCCGCTACTGCCGCAGGCCGCCAGCAGGGCGACTGGGGCCAGGGCGGCCGCAGCAAACACCATGCGAATCGGTTTGCCCACCGGGGGTTGCTCCTTTACTGACCGCATGCCGAGACATGCGCTAATTGCTAAACGTACGCGGATGCGCACGTTGTGTAACCAAGCACGGCGGGCGTGCATGGTCCCTCCCCGCACGCTGGGCGTGCGTTGCGTGGTCCCGCCCGCGGCAGCGGGCGGTCCCTGCCTCCGCCCGGGCCGGCCAGCTCGGCCGCCCCGGGGGGGAGCCTGTGCTCAGCCGAAGCGGCCAGTCACGTACTGCGCTGTCTCCTCCTCGACCGGGTTCTCGAAGACCTGCCTGGTCTCGCCGTGCTCCACCAGGCGGCCCTTGTTCAGGAAGATGGTGCGGTCCGCCACCCGGCGGGCCTGGGCCAGGTTGTGCGTGACGATGATCACCGTCAGGCCCGGTATCAGGGTGCGGATCAGTGCCTCGATCGACTCGGTGGCGACCGGGTCCAGGGATGAGGTGGGCTCGTCGAGCAGCAGCACCTCGGGGTCGACGGCGAGCGCCCGGGCCAGGCAGAGCAGTTGCTGCTGGCCGCCGGACAGCCGGAACGGGGAGTCCTTGAGCCGGCCGGAGACGGCGTCCCACAGGCCCACCTCACGCAGCCTGTACTCGGCGATGCCGACCAGCTCGTGGCGGTGTGCCAGCCGGTGTGCCTTGACCCCGGCGACCACGTTGTCCATGATCGACATGGGGAACGGGTTGGGCCGCTGGAAGAGCATGCCGACCCTGCGGCGCAACGCCATCAGGTCAACCGCGTGGTGCCAGATACTGCGTCCCTCCAGCACCACGTCGCCGGAGTGCCGGTAGCCGGTCACCTTGTCGTTCATCCGGTTGAACGTCCGCAGCAGCGTCGTCTTGCCCGACCCGGTCGGCCCGAGCAGCGCGGTGACCACGCCTTTCTGCACGTCCAGTGAGATGCCGCGGAGGATGTCCCGCTCGCCGAAGCCAAGAGTCAGGCTCAGCGTGTTGATGACGGGGGATGCCGGGGTACCGGCCGCGGCGGCCTGTTTGACCAGGGCTGGCTGGCTTCCGGCTTGCTGCTCTGGCATGGATCCCGCCGGATCAGCCTGAATCGACACTGTGCGCCCCACCCTCGTTGCCGTGATGGTCCGGCCGGCAGCACCGCCTGCCTGGCTACTCCCATTGATAGGGAGCGAAGGTGACGCGCAGGTGAACGAACGGGGAAGGGAAACCTGACAAACAGATGAACAAGGCGGGGAAGACGCTGAGGGGCAGGTGGCTGCCCACCTGCCCCTCAGCGTCGCACCGGTGAACGAAACCTCAGACGCTGACCTCCACTGCGGAGATCCGGCCGTATTCGGCGGTCACCGCCTTGTCGGTGTTGACCCCGCCGGGAGCGAGCACGCGCACCGTCCAGGCACCCGGGGCGGCGAAGAAGCGGAATCCGCCGTCGGCGCCCAGCGGCACCTCCGCCACGAACTCGCCGTCCGCGTTGAGCAACCGCGCGTACCCGGTGGGCAGGGGTGCGCCGTCCCGGGTCACCCGGCCCTCGACCACCGACTGGTTCCCGGCGTCGGCCGGCCTGGCGGCACCTCCTGCGGGCGCGCCGCATCCATCACTGGTCACCGGCCATCACCCAGCTCGATCGGGACTCCCACCAGGGAGCCGTATTCGGTCCACGAGCCGTCGTAGTTCTTCACGTTCGGCTGGTCGAGTAGTTCGTGCAGGACGAACCAGGTGTGCGCGGAACGCTCGCCGATCCGGCAGTAGGCGATGGTGTCCCTGCTGAAGTCCACCCCGGCCCCGTCGCCATAGAGCGCGCGCAGTTCGTCGTCCGGCTTGAACGTGCCGTCGTCGTTGGCCGCCTTGGACCAGGGCACGTTCTTCGCGGTCGGGATGTGGCCGCCGCGCTGCGCCTGCTCCTGCGGCAGGTGGGCGGGAGCGAGCAGCCGCCCGGCGAACTCATCCGGCGACCGCACGTCGACCAGGTTGCGCTTGCCGATAGCGTCCAGCACCTCATCGCGCAGCGCCCGGATCGCCGCATCCTGCTCCTGGGCCGCGTAGGACGTCTTGGGCCGGTCCGCCACGTCCTTGACCAGCTCGCGGGAGTCCAGTTCCCACTTCTTGCGGCCGCCGTCGAGCAGCTTGGTGTTCTGGTGCCCGTACAGCCGGAAGTACCAGTAGGCGTACGCGGCGAACCAGTTGTTGTTCCCGCCGTACAGGATGACGGTGTCGTCGTTGGAAATCCCGCGCCCCGACAGCAGGGCCTCGAAGCCCGCCTTGTCCACGAAGTCACGGCGGACCGGGTCCTGCAGGTCCTTCTTCCAGTCGATCTTGATGGCGTTCGGGATATGCCCGGTGTCGTAGGCGCTGATGTCCTCGTCAACCTCGACGATGGCCACGCCCGGGTCGTTCTTGTGGGCTTCCACCCAGTCAGCGTCCACCAGGACGTCTGGACGGCTCATGCGGCAACCTCCTTGTCGGACTCCGGCGCGGCCACCGGCTGGCGGCCCGGCCGGACTCGTTTGATAAGCACATACATCTCGCAGCCCAGGCAGAAGCCGAAGGCCGCGTTGAGGAACGCGGCGGCGAGTGCCGCCGCCGCGGCGGCCATGCCCAGGCCGATCAGCCCGGTCCCGTACCCGATCACCCCGATGACGCTGATGACCAGGCCCGCTCCCTGCGCGAACCGCGGCGGCGCCGCGGCCTCCATCCCGGCCGGGGGGCCGAGGCGCGGCCGGACCAGTGACCGGTAGATGACCCCGTAGGGCGAGTACCGCAGCCCGAGCACAGCCCCGATGCCGAACACCACCGCCTGGGCGGCGAGCAGCCATCCGCTGCCGGTGATCAGGACAACCGCGAGGACGATCGCGGACAGCGTGGCATTGAAGCGCTGGCCCCTGGGATCGACTGTCATGAGGGCGCTCCCCTTCGAGCTTGGCCAGGCAAATATGGGCAAGAGCCAGTTATGACCACTGGGCGTCGCAGGCCCGCGCTGGGCTCAGCTGCGCACCCGCTGGCGGGGCATGCCCGGACACAACGCGGCCGCGACGTGACAGTAGTCGACGACGCGCCGGCGGGACAGCAGCGGCCGTGACCAGCCGCCACATGCCCGGTCATCCGGGATCACCAGGGAAAGCACGTCCCCGATGGTATGCGCCGGCGACCCCGGTGTCACTCCCCACTTATTCGGTAGGATATTGCCGGTCACCCGACTTCGCCAAGGGCCGCCAGCACGTCGGCTTTGCGCATCAGGCCGCTGCCGCGGCGCGCGACCTGCCCGTCCGGGCCGAGCACGAAGACGGTGGGGGTGCGCCGGACGTCCAGCATGCGGACCAGGTCCAGGCGCTCGCCCGCATCCACCTCCACGTGCGTGACGCCGTCGGTGCCGCTCGCCACCTCGTCCAGGACCTGCCTGGTGGCCCGGCAGGGGGCGCAGAATTCTGCGGAGAACTGGAGCAGCGTGGCCCGGGCGCCCAGCGGCTGGCCGAGCTGCGCCGTGGTGATCCGCTGCGCCGCGCTGGCCTGCCCGGAAGGCTCGGCGGCGCGCCGCGGGCCGGGCGGGGCCAGCCTGCCATCCCTGCGGCGGCGGCTGCGCCCGAACGCCGTGGCGGCGGCCAGCACGAGCACGCCTACGATCAGTCCCGCGGTCACGCGGAATACAACAGGCGGGTGGGCCGTCCCATTCCCGGCCCGCGGATCCGCGCCGCCGGCTCCCCCGGTTAGCGGACCGGGACGGTGACCAGCACCTTGCCGTGCGAGGTGATCTCGAAGCTGTGCAGGCTGTCCAGCGTGACCGAGGACGACCCGGGGTACCAGGTCGAGCCCTCGTCGTAGGTGGTCTTCCAGCCGCCGACGACCGTGGTGTGCCCGGTGGAGTCGGTGACCTCGAGCTGGCAGCGGGCACCGGTGGGAAGTCCCACGACCTGCGTGTCCAGCACCGTTCCCCAGCCCTTCGGCGCGTACCGGACGGTGGCGGTGACGTGGGTGCGCGGGTTGCTCGCCGACGCCGAGGTGAAGTGCGCGGCGACCGGCGGGCTGCCCGCCGGTGTGCCTGACGGGTGCAATGCGCCCCAGCCGGCGGCACCGGCGGTTCCCGCGACGAGGATCACCGCGGCAGCGGTCGCCAGGACGCGCCACCGGCGGGCCTGGCGGGCCCGGGCGGTGCGCGCCAGCAGCGAGCGCAGTACCTGGTCGGACGGCATCTGCATGCCGGGCAGCTCGTCGTCGGGGTCGTCGGCCACCTGCTGCGCCTCGGCGACCGGGACCCTGCGCAGCAGGGCCGGCAGGCCGGCCAGCCCGGCCAGTTCCTCGCGGCAGTCCGGGCACATGCTCAGGTGGATGTCCACCATCGTGCGCTCCGCGGGATCGATGGCGCCCAGCACATAGACACCTAGCGCGTGCCGGATGTCGCGGCAGTCCGCTGAGCCGGTCATGGCGCGAGCCCCCGTTCCTCGAGCGCCAGTTTGAGCGCCTTGAGCGCGTAGAACGTCCGTGATTTCACCGTGCCACCGGGGATGCCGAGTTCGGTGGCGGCTTCGGCGACCGAGCGGCCGAGATAGTACGTCTGGACCAGCACCTGGCGGTGCTCTGGCCGCAGGTCACGCAGGGCGTCGGCCACTGCCCACGATTCGAGCACGCGATCCGCCTCGTCGGCAACGGGTACCAGTTCGAGCGCTGCCTCGCCGACCTCCCGCGGCCGGGCGTTGCGGGCCCGGTGCGAGTCCACCGCGAGGTTCCTCGCCACCGCGAACAGCCAGGGACGGGCCGGGCGCTCGGCGATCGCCTCGGGGTGCAGCCAGGCCCGGAGCAGCGTCTCCTGCACGATATCTTCCGCACGCTGCCGGTCGCCGCTAGTCAGCCGAAGCGCGTACCGCAGCAAGGGAGCCGCGTGCTCGGCGTAGAGCGCGCGGACGAGTTCCTCGTCGCAGGCTCGTCCCCTGGGCTCGCGCCCTTGGGTCCCTCGGTGGTGTGCCACGCCCTAGGTAACGGCCGGGCCGGCCAGCTGGTTCACCGGCTGGCCAGCATTTATCCGCTGGTGGCGAATGCGGCGCACCAGCTCAGCCGCCGGCGAACGGCGGCAGCACCTCCACCACCGCGGCGTCCGGGAGCAGCACGGTCTCTGGCGCGCGGCCGCCCACCGGCGCCCCGTCGACGAGGAAGGACGAGCGGGCCAGCACGCCGCGGAGGGCGTCAACCCCGGCGGAATCCGGATCCCGCTCGCGCGCGGACAGCGCCGCCGCGAGCGCCGCGGCGAGCGTTTCCGCGCTGATCGTCTCCTCGGCGACGCCTGCCGCGTGCTTCGCCGCAGCCCAGTAGCGCAACGTCACTGTGGCCATGTCCGCTATTCTCACTCACATCGGATCCGGGCAGTGCCGCCGACGGGTCCTTGTGTGTATTCATGGGTAAGTTTCTCCCGCAGGAGACCACAGGGCGGAGGTGGCAGCGCATTGAGTGATCTGCTGCTGCTGACCAGCGCTCTGGAACCGGCCCCTGAGATCCTGCCTTCCCTGGGCCTGCTGCTGCACACCGTGCGCGTCGCGCCGGCCGAGGTGCCGGCCCTCGCGGACACGCCCCCGGCCGACGCGGTGCTGGTCGACGCACGGCGTGACCTGGCCCAGGCCCGGAGCCTGTGCCTGCTGCTGCGCACGGCAAGCCTCGATGCGCCCTTGCTGGCCATCGTGACCGAAGGCGGCCTGGCGGCGGTCACCGCCGAGTGGGGGGCCGACGACGTGATCCTGCACACCGCGGGACCGGCTGAGGTGGAGGCCAGGCTCCGGCTGGCGATCGGCCGCAAGGCGAGCCTGGCGCCGGCCACCCCGGACGAAATCCGCTCCGGTGACCTGGCCATCGACGAGGCCACCTACACGGCGCGGTTGCGCGCCCGTGCCCTGGACCTGACGTTCAAGGAATTCGAGCTGCTGAAATTCCTCGCCCAGCATCCGGGGCGCGTCTTCACCCGGGCGCACCTGCTCCAGGAGGTCTGGGGTTACGACTACTTCGGCGGGACCCGCACGGTCGATGTGCACGTCCGCAGGCTGCGGGCCAAGCTGGGCGTCGAGCACGAGTCGCTGATCGGGACGGTGCGCAACGTGGGGTACCGTTTCGTTCCCGCCAAGGGCGGTGACGAGGGACGGGCCAGCCGGGCACCGGTCGCCGCGGACGCCGACCCGGTCGCCGCGGACGCGGACCCGGCCGGCGAAGCAAACGGCCAGCAGGAGGCCGGCGGGCAGCAGAGGGAGGCCAGTGCCGCGCCAGCAGACCGGCGGTGACGGGGCGCCCGTCATCGAGGTCACCGGGCAGCTGGCCGGGCCCCAGGCCGCCGGGGTGCTGCGACTGGTCGGCGCCGCCACCGACCACGACTCGGTCAGCCCGCTTTCCGAGCACGTGCTGCTGCACCTGCGCTACGGCGGCGGTGCGCAGGCCCGCAACCTGCTGCTGACCAGCGACGGCGAACTCGCCGGGTATGCCCACCTGGATCCGACCGACCCGGTCGAGGGCCCGAGCGGGGAACTGGTCATCCACCCGGCGCACCGCCGCCGGGGGCTGGGCCTGGCCCTGACCCGGGCACTGCTGGCCGAGACAGGATCGCGCCCGCTGCGCCTCTGGGCGCATGGCGGCCTGCCCGGCGCCGGCGCGCTGGCCGACCAGGCCGGCTTCGAGCGGGTCCGCGCCTTGTGGACGATGCGCCGGTCGCTGCAGGCGCCGCTCGCCGCCCCGCGGTTCGCCGGGGGGGTGACGCTGCGCACGTTCACCGTCGGCGCCGATGAGGCGGCCTGGGTGGACCTCAACCGCAAGGCCTTCGCCAGCCACCCGGAGCAGGGCGCGTGGACGCTGGAGGATCTGTCCCTGCGGGAGCGGGAGCCCTGGTTCGACCCGGCCGGGTTCTTCCTCGCGGAGCGGTCAGGAAAGCTGGCCGGCTTCCACTGGACCAAGATCCACGGCGCGCATCCCGGCAGCCCGGCGCACGGGCACGAGGCGATCGGCGAGGTGTACGTGGTGGGGGTCGCCCCGGAAGAACGCGGCACCGGGCTGGGCCGTGCGCTCACCCTGGAGGGATTGCGCTACCTGCGCTCCCGCGGGCTGACCGACGTCATGCTCTACGTCGATGAGACGAATACCCCCGCGATCCGGCTCTATGAGTCCCTCGGCTTCACCCACTCGGACACCGACGTCATGTTCCGGCATCCAGGCGGGTGACCCAACTCAGTGGGTGACCAGTTCAGTCGGCGCTGCTGGAAACCCCGGCCACGGAGATCCCCAGGACCGCGTCCAGCTCCTCTGCCGTCAGCGGCCTGTCGCACGTGGCTACCGCGCTGAGCACCTCCGAGTAGAGCTCGATCTCATCGAGCGCAACGCGGTCGGGGACGCGAAGATCGAGATGCTCGCGCACCGCGCCCACCTCCATCGCCAAGCGGATTCGCGGAAGCCTGGCCACAAGGCTACGACGCGGCCCTATGCCCCCGCATGACCCAACAGGGTCATTTCTGGACCACCCTCAAGTGGGATTTTACCCACAACCCCAGTAACGATTCCAAGAAGCTGGGGACGCTGAGTCTCTGGATACGGTAAAAGACTCCCCCGGTTCATTGTGCTGCGAGTGACTGATGAAGCGTCATCTGCCGCGAGTTCACCGCGGAAGGGCCGGCGGATTGGCGGGCAGATCACGCCAGTCGGCGCCGCGGTGCACCGCGGCACGGGCCACATAACGCGTCGCGGTATCCGCGAAGGCGGCGCGGTCGGCGTCCGTCAGCTCGCGCACGATCCGGCCTGGCACCCCGGCCACCAGGACCCCGGCCGGGATCTGCTGGCCTGGCCGGACGACCGTCCCCGCGGCCACCAGGGAGCCCGCGCCGATCCGGGCGCGGCCGAGCACGATCGCCCCGATGCCGATCAGCGCGCCCTCGTCCACCCGGGCACCATGCACGGTGGCGCGGTGCCCCAGGCTGACCCGCTCGCCCAGGAGCACCGGCTCGCCCGCATCCACGTGCAGGCAGCACTGGTCCTGTATGTTGCACTCCGCGCCGACCACGATCTCGTCGTCATCGGCGCGCAGCACGGAGCCGTACCAGACACTGGCGGCCCTGCCCACCGTGACCCGCCCGACGAGGACGGCGCCGGGGGCGATCCACGCGTCCGGGTGAACGGCCGGCACGTTGCCGTCGATCGAACCGAGCCGGCCCATCAGCATCTCCTCCAGCCGCCCCGGGATCCGAAATAATCGGGGCAAAACGGGATACTCGTTCGTTTCGGTTGCGCGCGAGGGACTTACGGACAAGAGTCTTGCCCGTCCATACCTGCTGTTTCAGATCTTCCCCGCAACGAACCCGCTCCCATCTCAGGCGAGCCCGCCCGCACCCGGGTGCCGGGCCGGGCGGTAGCCTGGCCTGACCCACCTGACGGGTGACATCATGACTGAGCAAAACGACCTTATCCCTGACCTCGACTCTGAAGACGCCTTCGAAGTACAGATGCGCGGCTACAGCCGCCGTCAGGTCAACGAATTCGTAGCCCGCTCCCGCAGCCAGACCCGCGATCTGGAGGAGAGGCTGTCCCGCTCCATTGACGAAGTCGAGCGGCTCAGGACAGAGGTGTCCGCGGCCCGGCATCGCGAAATGGAAGACAAGCCGGCCCACCAGGAACTCAGCGAGCGGATGGGCCAGATCCTCAAGCTCGCTGACGATGAGGCCAAGGCGCAGAAGTCCCGCGCGCTGGAGGACATCACCAAGCAGCGCGCCGAGGCGAAGCAGGAGATCGACCGGTTCAAGGCCGAGGCCCGGGAGCAGACCGAGCGGATGCTGGCCGCCGCGCAGGAGCAGGCCGAGAACGCCATCGCCACCGCTCGCGCGGAGGCCGAGAAGGCCCGCACTTCAGCGCGGAACGAGGCCGACCGCACGATCAGCGACGCGCAGAAGAAGTCGGAGAGCGCCGTCGCGGCCGCGCAGGCACAGGCCAAGCAGATGCTGGACGAGGCGACGGCACGGGCGACCGCGATCCACGACGGGGCGGAGCGCCGCCTGAACCTGCTGGTGGCCAGGCACACCGAGACCGTGCGCCGACTCACCGAGGTGCGCGACGTGGTGACGAACCTGGTCGCGGGCGAGGCCGCGCGCGGCTCGCTGGAGGAAGAGGTGGCCAGGTCGGTGGCCAGCGCCATCTCCGGCGGGGGCGGCAATGGCGCGGCGCCGGGCGCCCGCCAGGGCGGCCTGGCCGAGGGCCGCCACGCACCGGGCCCGGCCCCGGCGGCCGCCACCCGGCCCGCCACCGCCGACCCGGGCAACGGCGCGGCGGACACGGCCGGGCCGCCGCGCAGCACTCACCGCGGCGGCCCCATGCCCGCTGAGCGGCCCGGGCCAGCTGAGCGGCCCGGGCCAGCCGCCGAGCGCATCTCCAGCCGCACGGACAGCCCGGCCCGCCCGGCAGCCAAGCCGCCCATGCGCCCCGCCGCCGGCCGTGCGGCCAGCGCAGATCAGGGCGAGGCCGCTCCGGACGGCATGCGGATCCCCGAATAGCAGACCGCGCGGGCCTGCCCGGTAGCCTCAGTCAGCCGGGCAGGCCCGCGGTCAGTGCGTCGAGCCGCCGCAGGATGACGCCTTCGCGCAGCGCCCACGGGCAGATCACCAGTTCCTGCAGGCCGAACAGGTCCATCGCCGCATCCGCCACGATGGCGCCTGCGGCGAGTTGTGGCGCGCGGGCGCGGGACACCCCGGGCAGTTGCGCCCGCTCGGCTTCCTTCATGCTGGCCAGGCGCTCGGCGAGCTTGGTCAGGTCGGCATGACTGAGCCGGCGCCGCACATAGAACCCCTCGCTGGACGGCGCGGCACCGGCGATCCTGGCCAGCTGCCGGAATGTCTTGGAGGTGGCTACCGCCCGGTCGGGCCGGCCGTCCCGCATCACCTGGCCGGCCTGGCGGCCGATCTCCGCGCGCACGTACTTGCGCAACTGGCGCACCTCCTCCGGCGACGGCGGGTCGCTGGTGAACCAGTCGCGGGTCAGCCTGCCCGCGCCGAGCGGAAGCGAAATCGCCACGTCGGGCTCCTCGTCGACGCCCTCGGCGACCTCCAGCGAGCCACCGCCGATGTCGAGGATGAGCAGCTTCCCGGATGACCACCCGAACCAGCGCCGGGCGGCGAGGAAGGTGAGCCGCGCCTCGTCCCGGCCGGAGAGCACCTGGATATGGGCGTCCATGTCCTCGCGGATCCGGGCCAGGACCTCGTCAGCGTTGGCCGCGTCGCGGACCGCGGACGTGGCGAAGGCGAGCAGTTCCTCCACGCCCTTGTCCTCGGCGATCTGGAGCGCCTCGCCGACGAAGGCGAGCAGCTGAGCGGCACCCGCGGCGGACAGCAGGGTGTCCTCGAGGTGATCGCCGAGGCGGAGCTCGGCCTTGTGGGAGAAGACGGGCGTCGGGCGCGCACCGCGGTACGCGTCGACGACCAGGAAGTGCACCGTGTTGGAGCCGACGTCCAGGACACCGAGTCGCATACATTGACGCTACTCAACCTGCACCGAGCTCAGCACCATGACGCAGTCGGAAGGGCCGCCATGACGAAGACCGCGGGCCGGGTCCGCACCGAAACTGGCCGCAAGCGGGTGCGCGCCTACCTGGGCGGCGAGATCGTCGCGGACACCAGCCAGCCGCTGCTGGTCTGGGAATGGCCTTACTTCCCGGTGTATTACTTCCCGGCCGGCGACGTCCGGGCCAGGCTGGTCCCTACCGGGGAGCCAGAAGATCGCCGGCCTGGCCTGCTTCTACGACGAGAAAGTGGACGTCTACCTGGACGGCGGGCTGCAGCCGCGGCCGCAGACCCACTTCAGCTGACTCACGGGGCGTCCAGATCCTCGATGCGGGCCGTGGACGGGGCGCGCCGCAACGAGAGCGCCCGGGCCGCTGCCCCCGCTTCGTGCAGCACCCGCAGGATGTTGCCGCCGGCCAGCCTGGCGCAGTCCTCCTCGGCCCAGCCCCTGCCGAGCAACTCGGCGATCAGTGCCGGGTAGCTGGACACATCGGGCAGCCCGTCCGGCAACTGGTCCGTGCCGTCGAAATCGCCGCCCAGGCCGACATGATCGATTCCCGCCACCTCCCGCACGTGCTCGACGTGGTCGGCGACCTGGGCCAGGGTCGCCCGGGGCGAGGGGCTCCGGCCCGCCAGCTCCCGCCAGAGGAGGCCCCGCGCGGACAGTTCCCACGGGTCCATCCCGCGCCGCCGCAGCTCCGCGGTGAGCTCGTCCTCCCACGCGCAGCACTCCGGCGACACGAACGCGGGCACGAAGGTGATCATGCACACCCCGTTGTTGCCCGCAAGCCTGGCCAGGATGCCGTCCGGCACGTTGCGCGGATGGTCGCAGAGGGCGCGGGCGCTGGAGTGGGAGAAGATGACCGGTGCCTCCGCCACATCGAGCGCATCGCTCATCGTGGCGGGCGAGACGTGCGACAGGTCCACCAGCATGCCCAGCCGCTGCATCTCGCGGACGACCGCGCGGCCGAACTCGGTCAGCCCTCCGGCGCGCACCACGTCGGTCGCGGAGTCAGCCCAGGGCACGTTGGCGTTGTGGGTGAGGGTGAGGTAGCGGACACCGAGCGCGTACAGCGCCCGCAGCACTCCCATCGAGGACGCGATGGAGTGGCCGCCCTCCGCGCCGATCAGCGACGCCACCCGGCCGGCCGCGAAGATCCGCCGCACATCCTCCGCGCCGAGCGCGAGTTCGAGTACCCCGGGGTAGTCCCGGATCATGCGGCCGACCAGGTCGATCTGTTCCAGCGTGGTGGCCACGGCCGTCTCCCCGGCCAGGGTGGGCGGCACGTAGACCGACCAGAACTGGGCACCGAGCCCGCCCGCGGCGATCCGCGGCAGGTCGGTCTGGGTGAACTCGACGGGCGCGCTCAGATCCACGCTGGCGGTGTCCGCGCAACCCGCTTCGCGCAGCGCCCAGGGAAGATCGTTATGCCCGTCCACCAGGGGAAACCGGCTGAGCAGCTGGCGCGCCCGCTGCTCGTGAGCTGGCCCGGTCATGACATCGACAACACGGCCGCGCCGTGCACCCGCTCCTCAGCCAGGTCGGTGAGCGCCTGGTCGGCCTGCTCGAAGGTGTACGGGGTGGTGGTGACCCTGATCCGCAGCCGCGCGGCAAGGGTGAGGAATTCCCCGGCGTCCGCCCGGGTGTTCGAGGTGACGCTGCGCACCGACCGCTCCTGGAACAGGTGCCGGTCGTAGTTGAGCTGCGGGATGTCGGTCAGGTAGATCCCGGCGATCGCCAGCGTCCCGCCGCGGTCCAGCGCGGCGAGGGCGGGCGGCACCAGGTCGCCGACCGGCGCGAACAGGATCGCGGAATCGAGCGGCACCGGCGGCGGGTCGAAGGAGTCCTGCACCGACGCGGCGCCCAGTGAGCGCGCGAGGTCCCTGGCGGCTTCGCCCCTGGTGAAGACGTGCACGGCAGCGCCCTGGGCGATGGCGACCTGCGCGGCGAGATGGGCGGAGCCGCCGAAACCCCAGATGCCCAGGGTGCCGCCGGGCGGTAGCTGAGCCCGGCGCAGGGCCCGGTACCCGATGATCCCCGCGCAGAGCAGCGGCGCGAGCTCGGCGTCGCTGAACCCGGTCGGCAGCGGGTGCGCGAACGCGTCCGCGACGAGCATGTACTCCGCGTAACCCCCGTGCATGTCCCAGCCGGTGTAGACCGATTCCGGGCACAGGTTCTCCTGCCCCCGGCGGCAGAACGTGCAGGAGCCGTCGGTCCCGCCGAGCCAGGCCGCGCCGACCCGGTCGCCGGCCGCGAACCGGCGGGTGCCCGGGCCGGTGGCCGCCACCTCGGCGACGACCTCGTGGCCCGGCGTGGTGTCCGGCTTCCTCGGCGGCAGGTCGCCTTCGGCGAGGTGCAGGTCGGTGCGGCACACGCCGCAGCAGCGGATCCTGACCAGCAGCTGACCAGGGCCAGGCTCGGGCACCGGCCGCTCGATCAGGCGGAGCGGGCCCGAGCGCACCGGCCCGGGCTCATGGACCACCCACGCGCGCATGGTCCTACCGTACGTGCTGCCCGGTCAGATCCGGGTGAGGCTGGCCACCAGGCGGGCCACCACGCAGCGGGCTAGTTCGGGTCAATAAAATTCACCGTCAATATATTACCCAACGTAATAATAGTGCCATGGAAGCACCCCGGGTACGCTGGGATCGTGGAACTGGATCAGGTACCAGATCAGGGCGTGGCTGGCCGCCGCCCAGGTGCCGACCCGGAACTGCCGCAGCACTCGCCGGCCGGCCTGCCATCGGCTGGGCTGTCGCTGGCGGACCTGCCCGAACTGGAGCGCCGCCGCGCCCTGGTCGCCGAGACGGCACGCTTCACGGCCGCGTTCCTGCGCTGGACGGAGGGGCGTGCCTGCGGCGGCCTGACCTACACCCGGCTCCGGCTGCTCCAGGCGCTGCACTGCGGCGGCCCCGCGATCATGCGCGACCTCGGGGTGCAACTCGGGGTCAGCCCGCGGAACATGACGGCCATGGTCGACGCGCTGGAGGACGCGCACCTGGTGGCACGCCGCCCGCATCCGACCGACCGCAGGGCCACGCTGGTCGAACTGTCCCCCAGCGGCGCGCGCGAGGCGGAGCAGGCACTCGGCCCCCGGCTTGATGCCATGGCGGAACTGTTCGAGGGGTTCTCCTCGGCGGAACAGCAGGCGTTCGCCGACGCACTGGCCCGGCTGGGCGCGGCCATGCAGGCCCGCCACGAAGCCTGCTGACCGCCCGCCGGGAAGCGGGCGGCCGGAAAAGCGCCCGCCGGGAAGCGGGCCCCCCGGGGAAGCGGGCCACCCAACCTGCTCTTACGAGGTTCTTACCGTCCGCGACCAAACCGTCCCTACCTGCGCCGACGTGCATAACGTCAGACCATGGCTGGGGCCGGGACCAGGGGACCAATGCAGCGTGCTGCGCGCATGCGCCGCGCTGCCCGCATGCGTGGCGAAGCCCGCAGGCGCCGTGCCGCGCGGCGGCGCCGGGCGATCCGCGCGTCCGCCGCAGCGGAGTTCAACCGGGCTGCCGCGCTGGTGCGCCGCGCGGCGGACGTCGCCCGGCACCCGGCCGAGCATCCGCCGCCCGGCCCGTTCCGGCCCGGCACCTGGCGCAGCCCGCTGCGTGGCTTGTGGCTCACCTCGCTGCTGGCGGTGATCCTGCTCGCCGGGCTGACCATCCTCGCGGTGACCGGCCTGCTGTCCTACGCCGCCTACGACCCGCTGCTGCCCGGCAACGACCAGACGCCAGGCGCCGGCCTGCTGCGGTTCTACCTGTTCTCCTGGCCGACCCACCCGTCCTGGCTGTACCGGGCGGACCAGGGCGTGCACGTGACGCTCGGCCTCGCCCTGGTCCCCGTGGTGCTGGTGAAGCTGTGGTCGGTGCTCCCCCGGCTCTTCGCCTGGCCCCCGGTCCGCTCGCTGGCCCAGATCCTGGAACGGCTCAGCCTGATCATGGTGGTCGGCGGGGTGCTGTTCGAATTCGCCACCGGAATCCTGAATATCCAGAACTACTACGTCTTCCCGTTCTCCTTCTACACCGCTCACCTGTACGGCGCCTGGGTGTTCATCGCCGGGTTCGTCATCCACGTGGCGCTGAAGTTCCCGCGGATGGTGGCCGGGCTGCGCTCGCGCAGCCTGCGCCGGGAACTGCGCACCCCGCTGGCCGCCACGCAGCCGGAGGAACCCGACCCGGAAGGCCTGCGCCCGGCCCGCCCGGCCGCGCCGACCATCTCCCGCCGCGGCCTGCTGGCCGCTGTCGGCGGCGCGTCGCTCACCCTGGCCGCCATCGTCGTCGGCCAGTCCATCGGCGGGCTGAGCCGGCGCACCGCGTTGCTGGCACCGCGCGGGCTTTCCGCGGCAGGCCCGCACGAGTTGCCGGTCAACCGGACCGCGGCCTCCATCGGCCTGACCGCCGCGGATGTCGGTACCGGGTACCGCCTCACGCTGGTCGGGGCACGCACGGTCACGCTCACCCGCGAGCAGTTGCTGGCCATGCCCCAGTACGCGGTGGAATTGCCCATCGCCTGCGTGGAGGGCTGGTCATACTCGTGCCGCTGGACCGGGGTCCGGCTGAGTGACCTGGCCAGGCTGGCCGGGATGCCCCAGCCGGCCGCCGCCCAGGTGGAGTCGATCCAGCAGGTCGGCCCGTTCCGGGCCGCGGCGCTGTCCGGGGCACAGGTGGGCGATCCGCAGTCGCTGCTCGCCGTAACGCTCAACGGCAGGGTGCTGCCCTGGGACCACGGCTACCCAGCCCGGACGATCATCCCGAACGCACCCGGCGTGCACAACACCAAATGGGTCAGCAAGATCACTTTCCTGAAGCAGGTGTGAGGGCGTGAGCAGCACCACCGGGGGGACGGGCAGGAGCACGGGTACCGGCAGCGCCTTCGGCCGGATCCGGCGCTGGTACGGCGCCAACCCACTGCACCTGCTGGCCCTGCTCGCGGCCTTCGCGCTGGCTGGTTACGCGGTGCGGGCAGTGGTGGCCGCCGGGCAGTGGCGTGGGTTCGCGGAATGGTTCGTCGTCGCGATCGTCGCGCACGACCTGCTGCTGTTCCCGCTGTACTCGCTCGCGGATCTGTCGATGCGCCGCCTGCTGCCCGGCTGGGTCAGCCGCAAGGGGCGCACCGGGCCAGCCCGGCCCGCCGCCGCAGGCCCGCCGCTGGTCAATTACGTGCGCATCCCGGTGGCATTCTCGCTGCTTTTGCTCATGGTGTTCTTCCCGCTGATCCTGGGCTTGTCCCAGCCCCAGTACCACCGGGCGAGCGGGCTGGGCACCCAGCCATATCTGTGGCGCTGGCTGGCCACTACCGGGCTGATGTTCGCCATCTCCGCGGCGGTCTACGCGCTGCGCCTGCGCCGCGCCTCCGCCCGCAGCCGCAAGGAGCAGCCCCCCGCCACCTGACAACATCACCGACCCGGCAGCCAGCGAATCAACCGCATCGATGCCGGGACCGGGGTGGTCAGGACAACACCACATCCCGCATAGATGCGGGTGGGACTCCGGGTTTACCGGGAGACTGGCTCGGCTGACACCGGCTCGGCGGGCGCCGGGGCGGGGGCCGCGATGACCGCGGGCGCGGCCGGAGCCGGGCCGGGCAGGACCGCGGGCGCCACCGGAGCCGGGCCCGGCAGGAGCACGGTGCGGCCGCGCCGCCAGCGGACCAGCGACACCACCGCGACGATGGCCAGTGCCGCGCCGTAGCCGGCCCGCTCGGCGTCGAGCACGGGGACCTGCACCCCTGGCAGGGGCGAGCCCACCGCCAGGTACCTGACCATCGCGAAGCTGAGCCATTCCACCCGCCCGTCGAAGGCGACCAGCATCACCAGAAGCAGCGCGTACCAGGTGAACGGCGGCGTGGCGACCGCGAGCGCCAGGCCGGTCATCACCACCGCGCCACGCCACGGCCGGTCCGGGTCAGAGCGCAGCAGCACCGCCAGGGCGATCAGGGCGAGGATGGCGAAGGCCGCCAGGAAGGCCCACTTCCCCGGCACCAGCGACCCGAGCAGCAGGAACCGGGTGCCGTCGGCGTAGCCCTCCTGGTGCAGGTAGCCGGGCAGGAACCCGATCACCCCGCGGCCCACCGCCAGGACGTGCGGCAGGTAGACGACCGCGGTGGCGAAGGCTCCCGCGCCGATCACGGCGGCCGGCCGCCGCCGCAGCACCGCGGGCGCCACCAGCACCGGGGTGACCTTGGCCCAGACGGCGAGGGCCAGCAACGCGCCGCCAGCCAGCGGCCTGGCGGCGGAGCTCGCCCAAGGCAGCGGGCGCAGCCCGCCGGGCCTGGCCAGGATCATCAGCGCGACCGCGGTGATACCCGCGGCGAGCACGTCCACGTGCGCGTTGTTGCCCGCCTCCAGGGCGACCGCCGGGCACCAGGCCCACAGCACGGCCAGCCTCCGGTCCAGGCCCAGCTTGCCCAGGCCGCAGACGAGCAGCAGGGTGAGGGCGAGCGCGCAGAGCGCCGCCGCCGCCTGGATCGGGGTGGACCCGCTTCCCGGCGGGGACAGGTAGTGGACGCCGAGGAAGTACGCCTCGGCCACCGGCGGGTAGATCGTGGGCACGATGGGCCGGTTGATCCTGGTGCAGCCCGGGGCGGCGAGCGCGCTGGGGGTCACGTCCAGCCGGGTGCCGGGTGACACGCAATGCGGGGCGTGCGCCGACCAGAGGAACGGGTCACGGAGCGAGACGAGCTGCGGCGCGGCCGGCGGGTACTGGTACGGGTCGATGCCCGCGGCCTGGACCCGGCCGTCCCAGATGTACCGGTAGGAATCGTCGCTGCCCTGCGGCGCCGCCGAGAGGGCCGCCAGCTGGACGGCGACCGCGCCCGCCACGATCAGCCACACAGCCCAGCGGCCTGGCAGCCGGCTCACCAGCCAGGCTCCCGCCGCGAAGGCCGCCCACAGCGCGAGCGCCAGCGGGAGGGTGCCGACCCGCGCGGTGACCGGCCCCGAGTGGACCGAGAGGTAGACCAGTCCGGTGAGCACCGCCGCAGCGGCAGCCGCAGCGGTGACCCGGACCTTCAGCGCCTTGCCCGTCATGCCGGACACGCTGCCACCCGCCCCGCCGGAAAGGCAGCTGAGCAGCCCGACTGTAATCAATCGTTAAGGGGTGTCGCCGCAGCCCACGGGCTCAGCCGAGGCCCCGGGACAGGGCGGCGAACCACCGGCCCGCGGCCGTCCAGACCTCGGTCACCGCAAGGCCCGCGGAGAGGCTGAGCTCGGTGATCTGGTCGGCGCCGATCGACGCCCACGGGAACCACGAGCCGAGTTTGCCGGCATGGCTCAGCCGGACCATCTCCCTGGCCAGCGGCGCGCCAGGTGGCTGCACCTCGACCAGCGCCTGGCCGGCCGGCCTGAGCAGTTCGGCGACCCGGCTGAGCAGGGCATCCGGGTCGCCGCCGATCCCGATGTTGCCATCGGCGAGCAGCACCCGCGCCCACCGCCCGGTCCCTGGAACCGCGGAGAACACGTCCCGGTGCAGCGCGAGCGCCCCGCATGACCTGGCCAGCTGCACGGCTGACGCGGTGATGTCGATGCCGAGCGCCGGCACACCGCGTTCCGCCAGCGCGACGGTGAGCCGCCCAGGTCCGGATCCCACGTCCAGGGTGTGCCCCCGGCAGCGGTCGAGAATCGAGGAGTCACCCGGGATGACGTGCAGCCAGTCGTCGATCCGCAGCGGGGTGCGGCGGCCGTCTGCGTGCTCGATTTCCGGCCGCGCGAGGCCAGTAAGAGCATCTTCGTAGAGTTCACCGAGCACGCGGTTCCCTCCTTTCTCCGCATCCCCGGGCAGCCGCCCGGTCACAGTCGCAGCGGCGGAGAGCCTAATGTCTGCGGGCACCCGGCGACCCTTACGGACCTATGACGAATCTGCCCCGGTCAGGAGCGCAACAGCGATATCCGACTTACGGTGGACATTGTGAACAACAACCCCGACCGGCCGGGGCGGATCATCGTGGTTGACGATGACGCCACCCTCGCAGACGTCGTCGGGCGTTACCTGGCGCGCGATGGGCACCATGTGGAATGCGTCGGCGACGGCTATGAGGCACTGCGCCGGGTCGCTGCCGAACCACCGGATCTCGTCGTCCTGGACTTGATGCTGCCCGGCATCGATGGCCTGGAAGTCTGCCGCAGGTTGCGCGCGCAATGGCCAATCCCGGTGGTGATGCTGACCGCCCTCGGTGAGGAGACCGACCGGGTGGTCGGTTTCGAGACCGGCGCGGACGACTACGTCACGAAGCCGTTCAGCCCGCGGGAACTCGCGTTGCGGGTGCGGTCGGTGCTGCGCCGGGCGCGCGGCGGCGGCTTGCCCGACCCCCCGGCGCTGGGTGTCATCAAGGACGGCGACCTGGTGGTCGACCTGGGCGCGCACTCGGTCATGCTGGCCGAGAGCCCGCTCGCGCTTACCTCACGGGAGTATGACCTCCTCGTGTTCCTCATGCGCCGCCCCCGGCAGGCATTCGGCCGGGAGCAGTTGCTCGCGCATGTGTGGGGCTGGACGTTCGGTGACACCTCCACCGTCACTGTGCACATCAGGCGGCTGCGGGAAAAGATCGAGCCTGACCCGACAGCGCCCCGGCGGATCGTCACGGTCTGGGGCGTTGGCTACCGCTACGAACCAGGAGAAGCATGACAGGCATCGACGCGCCTACCCTCTGGCAGGTGACGTACACCGTCGCGGGGGTGGCCGTTGCCTCGGCCGCCGCCGGGCTGCTCGCCGTGCGGCTGCTGGCGAGGCGGGCTATGGCCACGCTCCTCTTCGTGGTGGCAGCGGTGGTGATCGGCAGCACGATGGCCGGGGTGGGGGTCATCGCCTACAAGATGATGATCTCCGTGGCCGACCGGAACGTCGTGCTGCTCGTGGTGGTCATCGCGGGGCTGGCGGGCTTCGCGGTCGCGCTGGTCGTCGGCCACCGGGTCACCGCGGCGAGCCGCGTCCTGCTGAACGCGGTGCGGCAGGTCGGCAGCATCGGCTACTACGAGCCGCCCGAGTCCACCCTGCCCGCTGAGTTCGCCACGCTCTCCGACGAACTGGCCGCCGCGCACGAGAAGCTCGCCGAATCCCGCACCCGGGAGCGGGCGCTGGAAGCCAGCCGCCGCGAACTGGTCGCCTGGGTCAGCCACGACCTGCGCACCCCGCTCGCCGGGCTGCGTGCGATGGCTGAGGCGCTGGAAGACGGCGTCGTCGTCGACTTCGAGACGGTTACCACCTACCACACCCAGATCCGCCGCGAGGCCGACCGGCTCTCCGCGATGATCGACGACCTGTTCGAGCTGGCCCGCATCCACGCCGGGGCGCTGCGGCTGTCCCGCCGCCTGGTCGGCCTGGACGACCTGGTGGCGGAGGCCCTGGCGACCACCGAGCCGCTGGCCCGGGCCAAGGGCGTCCGGCTGCGCGGCTCGTCGGTGCGCGGGCTGCCCGTGCTGGTCGACGCGGATGAGTTCGGCCGGGCCCTGCGCAACCTGGTCAGCAACGCGATCCGGCACACCCCGTCCGAGGGCCTGGTCGAGGTCCAGGGCGATGTGCACCGCGGGATGGCCTGCGTGAGCGTGGTCGACGCCTGCGGCGGGATCCCCGCCGACGCGCTGCCCCGGGTCTTCGATGTGGCATTCCGCGGCGAGACAGCCCGCACGCCAGGACCCGACAACAACGCGGGCCTGGGGCTGAGCATCGCCCGCGGCATCGTGGAGGCGCACGCCGGGCAGATCGCCGTGCAGAACCTGGCCCGGGGATGCCAGTTCGTCATCCGGCTGCCGCTCGCCCGCACGGCGGCCGCGGCCGCGGCGCCAGCCCCGGGCTTCGCCCGGCAGGCCAGCTGAGCGGGTCACGCCCGGCAGGCTGATTGAGCGGACCACGCCCGGCAGGCTGATTGAGCGGGCCACGCCCGCGGGCCGGCTGAGTGGGCTACGCCCGGCAGGCCGACTGACGCTCAGCGGCGGGGCAGTCACCCAGCAGGGCGACCGAACTGGCCGGGCGGCGCAGCGGGGCCTGGGCGAACTCGGTCATCCCGGCGCTGAAGCTCGCCTCGGCCCGGAAGCCAAGGCCGCTGGCCGCCGCATCCGGCGAGGCCACGATGTGCCGTACGTCGCCCAGCCGGTACCGGCTGGTCACCTCCGGCGCCGGGCCGCCGAACGCGGCCGCGAGGGCGCCAGCCATCTCGCCGACCGTGTGCGGCTCGCCGCTGGCGACGTTGAAAGCACGGAGTGAGCCAGGGACCCCGGCGCGCAGCGCGGCCAGGTTCGCCCGCGCCACGTCACGCACGTGGACGAAGTCGCGCCGCTGCTGGCCGTCCTCGAAGACCTGGGGTGCCCGGCCAGCCTCCAGCGCGGACCGGAAGATCGCCGCCACGCCCGAGTAGGGGGTGTCCCGCGGCATCCGCGGCCCGTAGACGTTGTGGTACCGCAGCGCGACGACGGACCCGCCGGTCATCCGGGCCCAGGTGGCCGCCAGGTGCTCCTGGGCGACCTTGCTGGCGGCGTAGGCGTTACGCGGGTCCAGCGGGGCATCCTCGGTCACGGTGGCGGTACTGAGTTCCTGGGCGCACTGCGGGCAGCGGGGCTCGAAACGGCCGGCCGACAGGTCGTCAACGCTGCGCGGGGCGGGCTGGACCCGGCCGTGCCCGGCGCAGTCGTAGGCGCCTTCCCCGTACACCACCATCGACGAGGCCAGCACGAGGCGGGGGACGCCGCTGCGGCCCATCGCCTCCAGCAGTACCGCGGTGCCGGTCACGTTCACGTCCGCGTAGCCGGGCAGGTCGGCGAGGTCGACGCCGAGGCCCACCAGCGCGGCCTGGTGGCACACCACATCGGCGCCCGCGACGGCCCGGCGGACCAGGTCGCGGTCGCGGATGTCGCCGACGGCCAGGTCGAAGTTGCCGGGAAGGTAGTCGGGCCGCCCGGTGTGCACGGCCGGGGCGAGCGAGTCCAGGCCCTGAACCTCGTGGCCGGCCGCCCGCAGGACATCGACTGCATGGGAGCCGATGAAACCAGCGGCCCCGGTCACCAGTATTCGCATGGCAGCAGCGAATCATGTGGTCAACCTGGGCTCATACAGTGCGCGACGATCCGTCACAGGTCTGTAAGGGTCGATCGGGGACCTTCCGGGCTACTGTCAAGCGCCATGAGGATCGATGTCATCCTGCCCTGCTTGAACGAGGCAGCCGCCCTGCCCTGGGTGCTGTCCCGGATGCCGGCCGGCTTCCACCCCATCGTGGCGGACAACGGGTCAACCGACGCGTCGGCCAGCATCGCGGTGGACCACGGGGCAACGGTCATCCGCGTTCCGCAGCGCGGCTTCGGCGCGGCCTGCCACGCCGGGCTGCTGGCAGCCACCAGCGAGGTCGTCTGCTTCATGGACGCGGACGCCTCGCTCAGCCCACGTGACCTGCCGCAGGTCGCCGACCCGGTGCTGGCCGGGACGGCCGACCTCGTGCTGGGCCGGCGGATGACCCGCAGCCTGGGCAGCTGGCCGGTGCACGCCCGGGTCGCCAACAAGGTCCTCGCCGTGGAACTCCGCCGCCGCACCGGGGTGGCGCTGCGCGACCTGGGCCCGATGCGCTGTGCCCGCCGCGCGGAACTGCTCCGGCTCGCGCTCGCCGACCGGCGCTTCGGCTACCCGCTGGAGATGGTGCTGGCCGCGGCCACCGCCGATTGGAGGATCCACGAGGTGGACATCCCCTACCTGCCGCGGTCCGGGCGGTCCAAGGTCACCGGCACGGTGACCGGGACCGTGCGCACGGTGCGCGACATGCGGAAGGTACTCGCGTCATGAGTAAGGTCGAGGCGCAGCTCGTCGTCCTCGCCAAGGCGCCCGTGCCAGGCCGGGTGAAGACCAGGCTCACGCCGCCGTTCACCCCGCAGGAAGCGGCCACGCTGGCGGAGGCGGCGCTCGCCGACACCCTGGAGGCCGGGGCAAGCGCCTCCTTCGCGCGGCACGTGCTCGCCCTCGCTGACCAGCGCGCCACGCCAGGCGCGCTGCGGGCAGAACTGCCCGCGCGTTTCGAGGTGATCCCGCAGCGCGGCGGCGGGCTGGCCGAGCGGATCGCAGCGGCGCTGGATGACGCCTATGCGGCGCTGCCCGTGCCCGTCGTGCTGATCGGCATGGACACCCCGCAGGTGACACCGGGCCTGCTGGAGACCGTGGCCCAGCCGCTGGCCTCAGGCGACGCGGACGCGGTGTTCGGGCCGGCCGCGGATGGCGGCTTCTGGCTGCTCGGCCTGCGCACGCCGGATCCCCGGCTGGTTCTTGGCGTGCCCATGTCCGAAAGCCACACCGGCCGTGCCCAGCTGGACCGGCTCAGGGAAGCCGGGCTGCGGGTCCGCCAGGTGCCGGAACTGGTGGACGTGGACACGGTCGAGGATGCGGTGCTGGTCGCCCGCGCGGCGCCGGGCAGCAGGTTCGCCGCCACCTTGTCCGTCCTGGACGCGGGCGGGCGCGCCGAGCGCTCCGTCACCGGCCGCCACCAGGCGAAGCCGGCCCCGGCCGCCGCCTTTGGCTGACGCTGCGGCTGCGGGTAACCCCGCGCGCTGCGCCGCATCCCCGCTCCGGCGCAGCCGCAGTCGCGGTCGGCGGCGCGGTCGGCGGCGCGCAGCCGGTAGCACAATTCCACCAGCAGCAGGCCGATCACGGCCTCGACCAGGCCCTCGACGATCCCCCGGACGGCGACAGCCGTCAGGATGTCAGCCGGGCCGGCCGGGTTGGGCAGGGCGGACTCGATCCCGCTGGCCACGAGCACGGGCAGCGTCCCGATCGACGCGACTTTCCAGAAGTGCACGCTCTGCTGACGGCTACCACGCTCTGCTGGCGATCTACCGCTCGGGGGGCAGCTCGGTCAGCAGGTCATCGGCGGTTTCCATGCCGGCCCGCCATACCGAGCGAGCGATGATCTTGGTCACGTCGGCGCGGTCCTTGTAGCGGGCCGCGACATCCCGGCCCTCCTCGAGCAGGCCCTCGGAGAGCGTGGTCGGATTCAGGCCCAGGGCGAGGAACTGGTCGTTGCGGACGATCAGCTCATTCTCCTCCGCCTCCCGGCGCGGGTTCGGCAGGTAGGCGATCTCCGCGCCCATCGCGTCCGCGACCATCTTCGCCAGGTCGAGCAGCCGGTGGGTCTCGGTCATCTGGTTGAGGACGCGCACCCGGGAGCTGTCCTCCGGCGGCGTGGTCAGCGCGATCTCGATGCACCGGACGGTGTCGCGGATGTGGATGAACGCCCGGGTCTGGCCGCCGGTGCCGTGCACGGTCAGCGGGTGCCCGATCGCGGCCTGCATGAGGAAGCGGTTGAGCACGGTGCCGTAGTCACCGTCGTAGTCGAACCGGTTGATGAGCCGCACGTCACGGCTGGTCTGCTCGGTCTGCGTCCCCCACACGATGCCCTGGTGCAGGTCGGTGATCCGCAGCCCGTCGTTCTTGGCGTAGAACGCGAACATCAGCTGGTCGAGCGTCTTGGTCATGTGGTAGACCGACCCCGGGTTGGCGGGGTGCAGGATCTCCCGCTCGATCTCGCCGTCCGGGGTGGGCACCTTCACGGTCAGGTAGCCCTCCGGGATGGGGGCGCTGCCGGACCAGCCGTAGCCGTACACCCCCATCGTGCCCAGGTGCACCAGCGACGCGTCGGTGCCGGTGGCGACCAGGGCGGTCAGCAGGTTGTGGGTCGCCCGGACATTGTTGTCGACCGTGTAGCGCTTGGCGTGCTCCGAGCGCATCGAGTACGGTGCCGCGCGCTGCTCGGCGAAGTGGACGATCGCCTCCGGCCGGAGCTGCTCCAGCACCGCGACCAGGCGGTCGTATTCGGTGGCGAGGTCGAGGTCTGCGAAGCCGATGGCAGCGCCGGACACCTCGCGCCAGACGCGGAGCCGCTCGCCGATCGGGCGGATGGGCGTCAGTGACCCCACCTCGAGCTCGACGTCGATCTTCCGCCGGCTCAGGTTGTCGATGATGGTGATGTCGTGACCACGGTCCGACAAGTACAGGCTGGTCGGCCAGCCGCAGAACCCATCGCCGCCAAGAACCAGAACACGCATTCCGACTCCCATCACGTCCGCCGTTGCAGGGACACGTCCGTCAGCCGCCGCCGGGGCCGTGAGCAGCCTGGCGAGCAGGATGCTGCTCCTGCCGTGGCGTCCCGTGGGCGGTCAGTCTACCCCGCGACCCTGCAAAGAAAGCCTGTCCGCCGGGACGGCCTTTTTGTCGCGGTTTACCTTGCCGTTACTAACCCCGAGCGCTGGCATACTAACCGACGCGCGGCCCCGGGCACCAGCGACACCGGACCTCCGTAGTGGCGTAACCAGGGAGAAACATCGAGCGGCGACCATAGGGCGATGGGCTTGCGGCGGATCACGGTGGGATGTGACTTCACCTATCCGGCCGCGATCGACACGCCGGTCATCTTCCAGGTACAGCCGGCCTGGTCCCCGTACGTTGTGGCTGAAGAAGAACAGTGGCCGGCCCAGCCGCCGATGGCGATCCGCAGCTACACCGACCTGTACGGCAATCCCTGTGACCGATCCGGGCGGTCAGCGCCCGTAGAACTCCCCCAGCGCCGCCCAGTTGACGCAGTGCCCCAGCGGCTGCCGGGCCGCGAGACGCCTGATCACCTCGGCGAGGTAGCGCGCGGTCGCCGCGTAGCTCACATCGGTCACCCCGGCGATGTGCGGCGTGGCCAGCACCCGCGGCTCGGCGAGCAGCGGGGACGCCGCGGGCACCGGCTCGCGGGCGAAGACGTCCAGCGCAGCGCCCGCGAGCTGGTTGCCGGCCAGCGCCGCGAGCAGCGCGGGCTCGTCGACCAGGCCGCCCCGGCCGACGTTGCAGAGAAAGGCTGTCGGCCGCATCCGGGCGAGCGCCCCGGCATCGACGACGCCAGCGGTGTCCTCGGTGAGCGGGAGGCAGACGAACACGTAGTCGCTGTGCTCCAGGAGTTCCGGCAGCCCGTCCATCCCGCGCAGCCAGTCCACGGCCACCGCACGGGCGGCATCCGGGCGCCGGGTGACGGCCATCAGGCGCATCCCGAACGGTGCCAGGCGGGCGGCGAGCGCCTGGCCGATTCCGCCCAGGCCGATGATCCCGGCCGTGCGGCCGAGCATGGCCTGCCCCAACGGGCCGCCCCAGACGGCTGTCTCCCGGATCGACTGCTGCAGGCCGGGCAGCCGCCGGCTGAGCGCGAGCGCGGCCATCACGCACCACTCGGCCACCGAGTCCGCGTTCCCGGACGCCGTGCTCGGCACGTTCCCGACCGCGATTCCGCGCTCCGTGGCGGCGGCCACGTCGACGCCCTCCAGGCCCGCCCCCCACTGATGGATCAGCCGCAGACCCGTCACGCGGTCCATCACCGCGCCATCGATCCTGGTCATCAGCGGGACGACCACCTCGGCGGCCAGCTGCCCTGCGCTGCTGAGGTCAGTGACCTCGATGCGCGCCTGCGGCGCCGCCTCGCGGAGGAAGTCCTCGGCGGCGGGAAAGGTGCGGTCAGCGAACAGGACGCCGGGGAATCTCATGCCAGCATTCTGCCGGCCCGGGCTCGGCCGGCTGCGGGGCAGCCGGCCGAGCCACCGCCGGCCCGCTCTACCCCAGGTTGCCCCGGATGATATTCCGCCGGCCCCTGTTCACCACCGCACGGCCGGTGTTCGGCAGGCGCCGCCTGGTCCGGCCCAGGCCGATGTAGTTGTTGATCACCCTGTTGTTGCGGGTGCCGCCGAGCAGCGTGACGCCATTGCCCTTGTTGCCGCTGACCAGGTTGGCGGGCCTGCGGCCGGGCCTGCCGATGACGTTGCGGTGGGCGGTGCCGGCTATCAGGACGCCGCCCTTCTGGTTGCCAAGCGCCTCCAGGCCGAAGATCTTCGTCCCGATGAAGCTGCTGAAGACCAGGTTGTCATGCGCCCTCCCGACAATGGCGACCCCGTAGCCGCCGTTCCCGGAGAACGTGTTCTGCGGGATGACCGACCGCAGCGAGCCGCCGATGATGTTGCCGTGCGCGGTGCCGTCGATCAGCAGGCCGTCGCCGCCGTTGGCCAGCGCGGCTTTCCCATTGGTCGTGAGGCCGACGATGTCCGGATCGACCGTCACCCCGGACGCGTTGCCCGCTATCTCGATGCCATTCTTCCTGTTCCCCGAGAACACGTTCGTACGGACCAGGTTGCCGCCCCCGGTGGAGGTGATCAGCAGCCCGTCATTGCCGTTGGGCGCGGCGCCCTTGAACGCCAGCAGGCCGCCGAACGTGTTGAACGTGATGAACCCGTGCACCGTCCCGGTCACTTCAATGCCGTTGCGGCCGTTGCCGGCGGACACGTTCCCCAGCGGGATGACGCCACCCACCTGAGTGTTCGCCGAGGACCCGTCGACCCGGATGCCGTCCAGCCGGTTCGGCACGACGGCCGTGTTGTTGGCACCGACGCCGAAGAAGTTCCCCTGGACGGTCACGTTGTCCGAGTTGGTGACGCGCAGCCCGTTCCGTCCGTTACCGCTGATGACGTTGTAATAGACGAACGGGTTATTGACGAACTTGCAGCCCACCAGCGAGTTACCGGGCGCCCGGTCGATCCACACGCCATTACCGGCATTGCCGATGGCCGCGTCCCCGCTCGCGGTGGTTCCGATGAAGTTGCCGTTCAGCATGTTGTTCCGGGAGCCGGCGTCGATCATCACGCCGTTGCTGCCGTTGCCCGATATGAGGTTGCCCAGTGGCGGCACCACGAAGACCGGGGGCACCGTCCCCTTGCTCCCGGTCGGGTTGTTCGCCCGGCCGGTAGCGGTGTCGACGAACTCCGTGCCACCGATCTCGTTGCCGCCCGACCGTCCGGTGATCCGGATGCCGTTGCCGCCGTTGCGGATGGCCGACGTGCCGGCGGCGTTGGTCCCGATACGGTTGGCCACCACCGTGTTGCCCGACGACCCGGACAATACGATGCCGCTCCCCCCGTTGCCGGATATCACGTTCGCGACGACGCCCGAGGCGCCCGAGGTGTTCAGCCCGATCGCATTCGCCGCCGACGTGGCCGAGACGTAGACGCCGTCGCCGCGGTTGCCGGCCGCGGCCCCGGCCAGGTTCAGCCCGATGTAGTCGCTATCGAGCGTGATCGAGCCGGCGTTCAGGGTCACGCCATTGCCGCTGGCGTCGTCCACGGCCACTCCGAGGAGCTGTGAGCCAGCCGAGCCCGCCGCGAACCGCAGGCCCGGGTGCCCGTTGCAGTCAAGCTCCACCACCGGCGGCCCGCCACTGACGTATGTGGGCGCTGATCTCGCATCGATGGCCGCTGCCCTGGAAATGCCGGGCAGCTGGCTGGCGAGGCTGATGGTCCCGTGGACCGTGAACCGGATGAGCGTGGACCTTCCGGGTGGACTGGCGTCAGCGGCATGGACCGCGGCCCGCAGGGATCCCGGCCCGGCGTTGCCAAGGTTCGTCACGACTATCGTCTGCGCGAAGGCCGGGGCGGCGGGAGCCGGGGCGGCCCCGGCCGCGGTCGCACCTGCCCAGATGACGGCCACGGACGTGCCCGCGGCGACGCAGGCGGCGCCGGCGATTCGCGGCAGGATTCGCAGCAAGATTCGCGGCGCAAAACGGCTGTTCCGGATAAGCCGCCCGTTCAGGAAACCTGCGTGCATGGCGCGAGCGAACACAATTGGCCCCGCTTCCATCGTTTTGGCCCGGGGATTCTCCGCGGACGTAAAGAAGTATGCGCAGTTCAGCGCCGCGGCAAACACCGGGTCATTTCGGCGGGATCGCCCGGTGTAATTTGCGGAAATGCGCTGAAGCAGGTTATTGCGGCAATTCGGCGAGCTTGGTCACCCACCGGTCCCTAGCACGAGTCACCGGCCACGCGGCGCGTTGTTCAACGGGATCGTGCTGGGCGCCCGCGGGCCGTCCGCCATGCCTGGGCGGCGCGGAACCGCCAGATGAGCACAGCTGACCCGGTGACGTCGGCCAGGACACCCAGTCCCACCCCGAAGGCGCCGAGGCTGTGGTGGTCACCCAGCCCGGCCGTGACCGAGACGATGCCGGACACCGCGCCGAAGGCCACCGAGGCGCAGACCAGCCGCAGCGCGGACGTCACTTGCCGGGCGCGGGTCGCCGCAGGAAACCCGGCTCCCGGCAGGCGTGGCCTGGTCACGGGGAAGCCACTGGCGGCCGTTCCCCGGGCGCGATGATCCCGGCGTCGGCACCGCACGCGCGGGCGGCGCAGCGCACCTGGCCGGCGTCCGGGACGGCGCCGGCGACGGCCTCCTCCACCTGCCGGGTGACGTGACCGGCCTGGGCAAGGGAGAGAGAGCCATCAAGCTGGCTCTCGATGTCCAGCACGAGGCTGCGGCCCATCCACCGGCCCCGCACGGTCACTGACCGCACTCCGCTGACCCCCTGGGCCGCCTGCGTCGCGGCATCGAGGGCGCCCGGGTCGATCCCGTCCATCAGGCGGATGACCATGTCCTTGGTGACGTCGTAGCCGACATGGCAGATGAACACCGTGACCGCCAGGCCGGCGACCGGGTCGCCCCACCGGTATCCGGCCGCGACCAGCGCGAGCCCGGCGATGGCGCCGAGTGAGGAGATCGCGTCCAGCCACGAGTGCCGGGCGTCGGCGATCAGGGTCAGCGACCCGATCCGGGTGCCGACCCGCCGCTTGTAGAAGGCGACCGCCTGATTGCCGATGATGCCGAGGGCCGCGCCTGCCATGCCGATCCGCACGTCGCTGGTCGTGCCGTGCGTGACGAGCTTGTGGAAGCTCTGGTAACCCGCGAACGCCGCGCTGAGCCAGATCACCACGGCAACGCCGAGCCCGGCCAGGTCCTCCGCCCGCTCGTAACCGTAGGGATGGGAGCGGGAGGCGGGTTTCCCGGACACCCAGAAGCCGAGGAAGACCACGGCGGAGGTGGACACGTCGGACAGGTTGTGGATCGCGTCGCTCAGCAGCGCCACCGATCCGGTGGCCAGGGCCAGCAGCAACTCCGCCACACCGGTCAGCGCGAGGCCTGCCGCGGAGACCACGACCGCGCGGTTGGCGTCGCGGCGGTGCGCCGCCTCGTCAGGGCGCGCGGCACGAGCCAGCCGTGCGGACTCGGCAGTCATGTGCGGTCCTCCCTGGTTGGTGGCCTATCCCCCGGTTGGCCTGGTTGGTGGCCTATCCCCGCGGCTGGCCCGGCGGGGCTGGCCCGGCGGGGCTGGCCCGGCACACTGTACCGGATCGCATGAACATATGCTCATGTGTGCAGGGGTGGTAGCCTCACGGCATGGGGCATGGAGTCCGGGGCGAGGGGACGCCGACGGCGCGGATCGACGAGCAGACGGCCGCTGCGGTCGCGACCACGATGCAGGCCCTGGCCGCGCCCAGCCGGCTGCGCATCCTGGGGCGCCTCCGCCAGGGCCCGGCCGCCGTGACGGAACTGGCCACCACAGTGGGGATGGAGCAGTCGGCGGTGTCCCACCAGCTCCGGGTGCTCCGTCACCTCGGCCTGGTCACCGGTCGGCGGACCGGGCGCACCGTGGTGTACGAGCTGTTCGACAACCACGTCGCCATGCTGCTGGACGAGGCGGTCTACCACACCGAGCACCTGCGACTCGGGCTGCGCGACACGCCAGGTGCCGGCACAGTCGCAGGCTGACATCCCCCGGCCGCGGCCGCGCCTGCCCGGCCGGCGAACAACGGGGTTGGGCCGCCGATCCGAGGTAGGGCTGGGGGTACATACCGCCACAAGGCACCAGGAATACCGGGGAGAGCTTGCCTGTCCGGCGCGCGGGTGACCCCGGAGACGCTGCAGCGGGCACTGGCTGGCCCGGGTGTCCCGCCGGGGCAAGGGGGCCAGGGCGGCCGGTCGGCCACGCCCACGCTGGATGAATTCGGCCGTGACCTGACCGCCCTCGCCAGGGGGGGCCGGATCGCGGGACCAGCTCGCGGCAGTCGAGGGCGTCGCGACCGAGGCAACCTGCGCCTTCCCCGCCCCGCTGGCCAGCCTCCTCCGGTCCTGGGTCGACCGTTACCGTGGCGAGGACATCGCGGCCAGCCTGACCAGGCTCGAGAACGCCATCCGCAGTGACCGGCAACGCGAGCGACGCAACCACTGATCTCCGTAACGTTCCTGCCAGGCCTCATCGCTTGTGGGCCACGCCACCCCACACGGCTGACCGGGTCCTGGCTTCGATCTCGCACCTGGGCCGCCATTCCTGGACCGGCACCAGAGCTCACCGAGTTTGACCGGCCGCACCGGCTCGGGTCGCGCACGACAAGCTCGTTGATGGAACATGGCTTCCTCAACCACCATGCCCCCGGCGAGACACCCATCTGGGCGCTGCTGGCAGGCAAGTTCGCCCACACCGGCTATCACGAGCCCTCAGCAACCGACGCCCGCCAACGCATCGTGGCCTTCTTCAACGCTCACCTCCGGCCGGCGCGCTGAGTTCGCACGCTCCAGCACCGCCCTTTTAAGACGCGGCAGAAACAGCGCTGGACCTGGGATCTTCCTGGTGGCAACTGGGCCCGCCGCCTATGACCGGCCGGTGCGGATCGCCTCTACAACGGCCATGCGCCAGGCCGACACGACCGGGACGCTGATGCCCTTCCACAGTCGAGAACAGCAGGTCATCGCCGTCGCGGCCGACCCACATCGCGGAGGTGTGCGGGCTGCCGTCCGGATTCACCGTGGCCAGGACCGCGTAGTTCCGCCCGTCGAGCAGCCTGAGCGTCGCCGCACTGAGCGAGATAGCCATGGCGGCACGGTAGCAACCGAGAAGAACCGATTGGTCGTTATGGCTTCCCCTGAGGCCTTTCTCGGGTGGCCGGGCTACGGCTGGCTGACGGCTCGTGATCCGCGTTGGGTGCTGTTGCGGGTGTCGGTGGCTGCGGGTTCACCGGGTTGAGTCCTGATGCGGGAAAGCTGACCTTGATGTCGAGGCCACCTTCAGGCCGGGCATGCGCGGCCAGCGTGGCGCCGTGGGCGGTGGCGATGGCCTGGACGATGGCCAGGCCAAGCCCGTGTCCGCCGGTGTGCTCAACGGGCTCCCACTGGTCAACCCCCCGCTGACTGCTCGCCAGGGTGAGTAGCGCCTCGATGAGGCGTTCCTGCTGATCGCCCAGCGTCAGCAGCTCCTCGCAGGTCGATCGCAACATCTCCGCGGCGTATCGTCGTCTTCACCGCGGTGGTGAAGGGGTTGGCCGCTTCGTCCCAGGCTCGTTCGAGCAGTTCCTCGGCGGAGACCACCCGGCCGGCGGAAGCGAGCAGGCACTCCAGGACGGCGAACTCCGCGCAGTGGAGCGACGGCCAAGAGCGCGAATGCGGGCCACGAACTCGGCGAAGTCAAAGGGCTTCGGCAGGTAGTCGTCGGCGCCCAGGCCGAGGCCGTCCACCCGCTCCCTGACGGTACTGGCCGCAGTCAGCATCAGCACCCGGCTCCCAGACCGCTCGGCCACGATCTTTCGGCAGACCTCGTCGCCGTGCACTCCGGGCAGGTCCCGGTCCAGCACCACGACGTCATAGCGGGTGACGGCCAGATGGCCGAGCGCGTCGTTCCCGTCGAGGACCACGTCGACCGCCATGCCCTCCCGGCGCAGCCCGGTCCCGATCGCCGAGGCCAGGACCTCGAAACGTAGTCGCACTCATCGGCAACTGGGACCTACGACCGGGACCCAGAACCCTATAGTCCTAAGCCCGAGCACGAGCCCGACCATCCGCCACCGGCATAGCACCGTTGTCGTCAAGGCACACTGCGCGAAAGAGCGTTTTAGCAGTTCAAAAGGTGGTCAGGGGCGAGGTCGAACCGCCGACCTTCCGCTTTTCAGGGGTTCTATCACCCCTGAGACCATGATCCCGTAGCCATCATGCCAGCCCAGCTCACCGGCATAAATGCTGGTCAGCAGGCTTGCACGGCCATGATAGCGGCCGTGCCGCCGTGTGCCACGTAATCCCGTTTTGCCTGTGGGCTTCCAGTGGTTCTATGGCGACTACGCGCGTATGTGCCAAGCGCAGGCGCTGACGCCCCGATCAGCCAGATCTGTGCGGCAACTTCTGGATCATGCCATCGCGTCGTTCTGGTGTGCGCCACTGGTCGCCCAGAGATGGGAACGGCACAATCCTCGTTTCCCCGTGCGAGCCGATGATGGCCGGGTCCGCTTCAGATAACGGGTCTGCGATGGAACTCGAAGGCGACGTCAGCTACGCCGTAGACACTAATGGCCGTCAGCGGGCACCACCCGATGGCCGGGCTCAGCGCTGGCGCCCTCGTACTGGGTGCTGATCGGTTTCCGATTCCTGCTCGGTCTCGGCGTCGGCGGCTTTGCCAGGCGTTCCTCCTGTTTCGTCTGGGTCCATCGCGTCGAGGTGGGTATCGCCCTCGGCCCGTGACAGGGGCACAGATCGCGTCACCGCCGGTACCGAGCCTCTCTCGCGGGCAGCGGTCCCCCGTAGCCTGGGTCAGGGGAGACGGCGCCACGCTCGGGCCGGGGCGTGCTGAGCGGAACGGTCGCTTCGATGACCGTGCCCTGCCCGGGGGCCGAGCGCACTTCGAGGTGGCCCCCGAGGAGTCTCGTCCGCTCGTGCATGCCGAGCAGACCGAGATGCCCCGCGCCCTGCTCTCCGAGATGCTCGGGGACAAAGCCCCGCCCGTCGTCGGACACGCTGAGCGCGAGGTCGTCAGTTTGGAATCCAACGGTCACCAGGAGGTGGCTGGCCCCAGCATGGCGGAGCGTATTTCGCACGGCCTCCTGGACGATGCGGAAGACACCGAGCTCGATCTCGGGTGCAAGGCGAGTCTCGGTGCCGGTGACCTTGAACGTGACGTCGAGGCGGGCCTCGTCCTCGACATCGGTGAGGAGGCTCGAGAGTGCGGCGACGAGCCCGAGTTCGTCGAGGGCCGGGGGGCGCAGATCCCGGGCGAGGGTGCGCAGGCGCGCTGCTGCGTCGAGCGCCTGCCTGCTTGCCTCCCTGAGGCTGCCGGCCACGGTGCCGGGGAGGCCCGGGGTCCCCCCGAGGCTCTCGAGGCGGCGGGCCAGGTGCAAGAAGAGCTGGAGCGGCTCGTCATGCAGCTCACGCGACAGTCGTCGGCGCTGGTCCTCTTCGGCCTCGACCACGAGCTCGGCGTAGCGCGTAGCACGGCGGCCCTCGCTGCGCTCCTCGGTGACGTCCTCGAAGATCACCTGGGTGGACGGGTCGCTGGTGCCGGCAGGCAGGGTCACGAGGCCGAGCCGGTAGTCCCGGCCGTCAGGCAGGCAGAGCACCCGCCCGGCCTGCTCATCGAGGGTGGCGTCTCCGCCGAAGAGCTCCTCACTCGAGCGCCCGGCCACGTCCGCGCCGAGCAGCGCTCTTGCCGCGGGGTTGGCGTCGGAAACTCTGCCGTGGTCGTCAAGGACGAGGATCGGGGACCGGTTGGTTTCGAAGAGCTGGCGGTAGCGGGCCTCGGCGGCGAGGCGCTCGGCGGTGGCACGCTCGACGCGGGCATGCGCGAGGCGCTCGGCCTCGATGTGCTGGCCGAAGAAGAACGCGACGGCGTCGACGAGCGCCAGGTTCACGAGGTCGGCGCCGACGTGTCCCTGGTCGTAGGGCAACAGCAAGTCGGGAAGCCAGGCCAGCGTGGCCCAGATGCCCGTGGCCGCTGAGCCCGTCAGCCCGTAACGGAGCGCCGCGTAGCCGACGGGGAGGATCAGCAAAGCGACGGGGATTCCGGCGGGGAACGCCCCGGTCTCGGTCGAGACGTGCAAATCGGCGAGCAGGTGAACGCCGGCGATGAGCAACACCATCGCCTGGATGATCCAGAAGCGCCCCTCGCGCACCGGCGGGTGCGCGGCCCTGCGCGCGGCGGCGGCGAACTCAGCCGGTGTCGCGCGAGTCGCCATGGTCCTGTGGGACGACGAGGCGGTGGCCGAGCGCGTAGGCCACCGCCTCGGCTCTCGATGCGACGCCGAGCTTGCCGAGCACGCTTGAGACGTGACCCTCGACCGTGCGCTGGCCAAGCCCGAGCTCGGCGGCGATCTGCTGGTTCGACCGGCCCCGGGCGAGCACGCCGAGCACTTCGCTCTCCCGCCGGGTCAGCGCGCCGGCGGCTAGCGGGCCGCTGCGCCGCCGCCGGGTGAGCCGGCTGGAGAGTGCCTGGTCCAGCACGAATACCCCATCGCCCACGGCCCGCACCGCGTCGACAAGCTCTCTTGCGGTGGCGGTCTTCAGCAGGTAGCCGCCTACCCCGATGTCGAGCGCCTCGGCCACGTACGCGTAGTCGTCGTAAGCGCTCACCATGAGGACCCGCACCCCGGGAAGTGACGCCGCTGCCGCCCGTGCGAGCGCAAGCCCGCTCATTCCGGGGAGGTGGACGTCGATGAGCGCCACGTCAGGACGGAGCCGCCCGAGGACTTCGAGACCCTCCTCACCGGAGCCGGCCTGGCCGACCACCTCGACCTCAGCTTGCAGCTCAAAGAGCTGGATCGTGCCCTCGCGCAGCAGCGCGTGATCGTCCACGATCACGACGCGGATCGGCGCCGCTGCCGGTCGGTCCGTTCTGCTGACCGGGGCCTCGTCCGAGGACCCTGACCGGACCTGCTCTGCCGGCGCTCGCTCGCTCATGCCACCCCCCGTTTGCCTCTCGGCCCGGCCGGCTACCAGCGTGAAACCACGGGCGCACCACGTGGAACTGCGGGGAGCACCCGAAGGTTCTGGGACCATCGACCCGTAGTCTCCACGTTCCATCTCACGACCACTAGGTTCACGATGAAGCCAAGATGCTCCGCGTATTGCTCGGCGTGCTGGTGGTGGCCTCCTTCGGCATCATCGCCGTCTACGTGCTCGTGAGCGTGGCTGTCGCGGCCTCGACGCTGCTCGGCACCGTCCGGCGTGACCGGTCGGCCGACGAGCTCGACCAAGTCCTCGCTGAGATCCTCGGGCGGCGGGCGCCTGCAAGGCTGGCCGGGCCCCGCAGATCGCGGCTGGCGTGGCGCCGCTGAGCACTCCGAGGGGTAGCGAGGCGGCAAGCGTCCGAGGATCACTTCTCACCGACGACAGTGCCATCGAAGGCCGGCGGCCCGGCCCGCGCTGATCCGGCCTGCGCGGCCTGCAAGGTGGGGCGCGCCGCAGGCATCTCCTCGAGGGTACGGGCGACCCGGCGAAGGAACGAGCGCACCGTGGCGCTGGCGACGTGGGTGAGCAGTGTCTCGTCGAGGACCTGTCCGGCGCGGCCGAGCGGGGGCCGGTAGCGGCCCGAGAGGGTCAGCTCGGCCCGTTCGGGGTCCAGTGCGGAAAGGCGCAGTTCGGCCTCGAGGCGTGGGAACAGCCCGGTTGGCCCGGTCGCCTCCCATCTGAGGGGGATGACGAGCGCCTCGTCGGTCCCCTCCGGCTTACCGAGGTGCACCGCGACAATCTTTCCGAGCCAGGCTGGCACCCCTGGCCCGACGCGCACGCGGGTGGCCTCCCCATCGGCCGAGGCCGCCTCGACGTGAGAAGCGAGCCACGGCCCGCCCGCTCGCAGCGTCGCCGCCACTGCCGAGGCAGCGAGCTCGACTTGGACCGAGTCGGCCACGGCCACCGTGAGTGCCGCCCGGCGGTGGGCGTCGGCGGGGACGGGGTAGGTCCCGGCCTCGATCGCCCGGGACCGCTCGGCGATGTCGGCGAGGCTCGTTGCGGCCAGCTCCTCTCGGAGAGCGGAGCTGACCGCGCCCCAGCTCTCGTGGAGCGGGCAGACCGCTTCCCAGCGGCACGGCCCGTCCCCGAGGGCGCACCTCGCGGGGGCGAGCGGGCCTTCGCCGGCCTCGACGACCTCGAGGAGGCTGACTTCGGCCGGCGGGCGGGCGAGGCGGTAGCCGCCGTCCTTGCCGAACGAGGAGACGGCCAGGCCGGCGTGGACGAGGTCGCCGAGGATCTGGGAGACGAAGGTTCGGGGTACCCCCATCTCGGCGGAGACCTGGTGCCGCTTCTTCGGCGTACCTGACTCATACGCACAGGCGAGGCAAATCGCTGAGCGCACGACGTAGTCGCCCCGCTTCGAGAGTGTCAGGTTCACAAATTTAAGTATAGCGGAGGACTTGACATAAGGTCCAGTAGTAGTACGTTGATGAACGCGTAGTTCTACGGTCTTACGTGTAGTCAATAGCTACACCCAAGTACGGAGGTGCGCATGGCGCTCGATGTGCATGACCGAGCAGCTCGCCTCGCCGATCCGGTGCCCGTCACGGTGCGGCTGCGCCCGCCGGAGCGCGCCGGTCTCGCCGAGCGTTTCGGCCCGTCGGACCCCTCGCCGGGCCTCGACCTTCTCCGTAATCCCCGCATCGCCCGGCTGGTGCGCAACCGGAAGTTCCAGTTCCTTCTGATCCTGCCGAACCAGATCATCTTCTGGACGGTGATTTTTGTCGGGCTGCTCGGCACGGCGATCCCGGGCCTCAACTTCGGCACGGCGATTACCTGGTACGTCTGGTTCTGCCTCGTGTTCGTGATGATGGTCGTGGTGGGCCGGGCGTGGTGCGCGATGTGCCCGTTCGGCGGCTTCGCCGAGTGGGTGCAGCGCCGAACGTTCTGGCAGCGCACGCAGAAGACCTTGGGCCTTGGCCGCAAGTTCCCCGAACCCCTCGCCCGCCTCGGCTTCGTGCTCCCGGTCGCAACCTTCCTCCTCCTCACCTGGATCGAGGAATACTTCAACATCGCCGGTCCGGGCAACCCGGCGGCGACGAGCTTCATGGTCATCGGCATCGTCGGCTCGGCGCTCGCCTTTTTCCTGGTCTTCGAGCGGCGCACCTTCTGCCGCTATATCTGCCCGCTCACCTCGCTCATCGGCACCGTCGGCTCGATGGGCTCGGTGGCCGGGTTCCGCACCCGTGACCGCGAGGTCTGCCTCAGCTGCACGACGAAGGACTGCATGCGCGGCGGGGCGGAGGGCTTCGGGTGCCCCTGGTACACGTGGCCGGGAAGCGCGGACTCGAACCTGTACTGCGGGCTGTGCAGCGAGTGCTACAAGTCCTGCCCGGAGGACAACGTCGGGCTGTTCCTGCAAAAGCCGCTCACGTCCGTCGTCGCACCCCGGCGCCGGCGTGCCGATGTGGCGTGGGCGATCGCGCTACTGTGGGGACTCGTCCTCTACCAGCAGGTCAACGCCACCAACGCCTTCGCCAGCCTCGACAGCTGGCTGAACAGCCAGCTCCACTTCCCCCACTACCCGAACCCCGTCGGCTACCTCGGGAGCATCGGCCTCCTGGCCCTTGCCACCGCCGGGGCGGCCCGGGGCATCGGGGCACTCCTTGCCCGGCGCGACATCGAGCTCGCCCGCCCGGGCAGCTTCGCCGACAAGAGTTCCCGGTTCCGCGCCTTCTTCGTCCCCATCGCGTATGGGCTCATCCCCGTCGTCGGAGCGGACTATTTCGCCCGCCAGCTGCCGAAGTTCTTCCAGCACTCGCCGCGGGTCGTGCCCGCCGTCGGGCACCTGTTCGGCTTCTCTGGTGTCCACTCGTCGCTCTACAACACCCGGATCCTCGCCGACCCGCGCATCGTCGCCGTCCAGGTGGCGGTGATGGCCCTCGGCACACTCGGCGCGTTGTGGGCGACATGGCGGATCGCCAACCGCGAGCTGGTGCCGCTGAGTCGCAGCACCCTCGCCGTGCGGGTCACCACCCTCGGACTGGTGGCCGTCTGCGGAGTGGCCGCGGCGGTGCTCTACGTGGCGATGCAAGCAGCGGACTGACCGGCGATGACGATCTTCACAACACCGAGACGCCCGGTCCGACTCGGCACGGAGGAGGCACCATGACCCTGACAGTGACAAACGAGGTTCCCACCGGTAGCGGCCGGCCCTACGTGCGAGTCCTCACCGACCGCTGCGCGGGGTGTCAGGAGTGTGTCATCCGTTGCCCGACCGGGGCGCTGTCGGTGGACACGGAGCGCTGGGTGGCGCTCGCCGACGGCGAACTCTGCGTCGGATGCCGCCAGTGCGTGCGGACCTGCCCGTTCTCCGCCATCGTCGTCAGCGGGCCACTTCTCGTCGCCCCACGCGTCGAGCCCGAGCCGACCCATCCAGAACGCCTCCTCGGAGACATCGACGAGATCCGCTCCGGCTTTGCCGGCTGGCCAGAGGCGCTCGCCGAGGCCGACCGCTGCCTGCAATGCCCCGACCCGACCTGCGTGCGGGGCTGCCCGGCGCACAACGACATCCCCGGCTTCATCGCCGCAGTCCGCAACCGCGACCTGGAGGGCGCGCACGAGATCCTGCGGCGCACCTCTGTGCTGCCCGACATCTGCTCCCGGGTATGCAACCAGGCAGCTCAGTGCGAGGGGGCGTGCAGCTGGTCCCTCGCTGGCGGCACCCCGGTCGCCATCGGCCGCCTCGAGCGCTTCGTCGCCGACACGCTCCCGGTGCCGCCCCCCGCTCTGGCTCCGGTGACCGGCGAGCTGTCGGTGGGGATCATCGGTTCCGGTCCCTCCGCGGCAGGCGCCGCCTGGGAGCTCATCGAGGCAGGTGCCACGGTCACCGTCTACGAGAAGGACACCGCCCCCGGGGGCCTCTGTAACTGGGGGATCCCCGACTTCACCCTCCCTGAGGCGGTTGCTGCCCGGCCATGGCGCCAGCTCGTCGCAGCCGGCGTTGACCTGCGCTGTGGCACCGAGATACACCCCGAGGACCTCGACCGGCTCCTTGGCACCCACGACGCCGTCATCGCGGGCCATGGCGCGTCCGTGCCGCTGCATCTGTCGGTGCCCGGTGCCGAGCTCGGCGGCGTCACTGACGCCACGACGTTCCTGCAAAGCGCGAAGGCGGCCCTTGAGGAGGGAGGCGATCCGGGCGGCTTTTGCGCCACGCTCGGGCTCGCGAGCGAGGACGTCGAGCTGGGGCACCGGCTGCCCATGGTGCTCGTGCTCGGTGCCGGCAACACCGCGATGGACGTGGCCCGAACGGCACGACGCCTCGGGCTCGCCGCCACGTGCGTCGACTGGCTCGACGAGCGCTTCGCCCTCACCCGTCCCGACGAGCTCGATGAGGCGCGCAACGAGGGGATCGACGTCCGCTTCTTGCGCACCCTGACGGCGCTGCGCGGGGAGGCCGGGCGGGTCACTCGCGCCGAGCTTGCCCGCACGACCCAGGCCCGGACCGACCGGCGCCCCACGGTTGTCACCGGAGATCCCGAGATCCTCGGCGTCGACCTCGTCATCATGGCGATGGGCTACCGGGCTGACCCGGCATTCGCCAGCTCCCTTCCGGGCACGCCCGTGCGCCGGGAGGCCGCCGGCGTGGCCGACCGGCGCTGGAGCGCGAGCGGCATCCTCAGTTGCACGGCTTCGGCCTTCGCTGACCACAACCCTGTCGGCACGCTGGCCCTAGGGCGCGAGACTGGGCTTTGGAGCGCCGCCTTCCCGGTCACCGAGCGTCTGTGGGTCATCGGCGACGCGCTGATCGGGCCGGCCACCGTTGTCGAGGCCATGGCCCACGGCCGCCGCGCTGCGGACGCGGTGCTCGATTCCCGGCCGGCACGACCGGTGCGCCCGGACGATGCGCGGCCGAACGAACAACGGCGCGTGCTCGTATGTTACGAGAGTGGCGGCGGCAGGACCGCACGGGCCGCCGAGGCGATCGCGGGCGGCTTCTCGGCACGAGGAGACCAGGTCCGGGTGCTGCCGATCACCAAGGTCGGTCTCGCCGAGCTTGCCGCTGCCGATTTCTTGGTGGTCGGCGGCTGGGTCGAGGGCTTCGTGGTCACAGGGGTCCGTCCAGCCAAGGCGATGCGGACCTGGCTGGCTGGCCTGCCCCGGCTCGGGGGCAAGCCCGCCGGGGTGTTCTGCACCTTCGCCGTAGCGCCGAAAGGTACGCTGCCCGCGATGTGCCAGGCCGTTGAGGCAAAGGGTGCGGTCGTCGTCGCCCAGGCTGCCTTCGGGCCACGAGAGCTTGGGGGAAAGGCGGGGGCGTTCGGCCCGGCGGCGTTCGGCCGGGAACTCGCCCTGCGGACCTCGAGCGAGGCTGCACCCAGAGTGTTCGTCGAGTAGATCACTGTGCCCTGGTGAGGGCATGAAGGGGGGTTTCCCATGACGGGAAGTCCCGGTTACCGGCGCCATCTCGCCAGTGCCTATGTCCGGCTTTACCGGCCGCTCGCACCTCGGGGGCGGCGGCGCTCTGCGCTCGACCAGATGACGGCGCGCTGGTGGACCCACTTCGACGTGGTCGCCTACCGTCACCTCGGCATGAGCCTCGGCGTCAAGGCACTCGGGGTGGACGATGTGCTTTTGCTGCGCACCCGGGGGCGGCGCAGCGGCCAGGTGCGAGAGGTTCTCGTCGCCTACGTGGAACTCGACAAGACGCCGGTCATCTGCGGCGCCAACGGCGGCTGCGACCAGGTCCCCGCCTGGTTCGTGAACATGCATGCCGGCGGGCCGGTCGAGATCGAGCGGCACGGGAGCCGTCAGCCGGTCGTCCCCGTGGTCCTCGAGGGCGACGAGCGCGAGCGGGCCTTCGCGGCGGTGTCACGGGCCTTTCCCCACGTCCGGCTCTATCTCTCTCGTACGAGCCGGTGCTTTCCCTTGGCGCGCCTCGAGGCGATCGACGAGCGCGGCACCGATTCCGCAGGGGCAGGCCAGCCGACGCTCGCAGGACGCGGCGACCTGCTCCCCGCAGGCCCCGGGCGCGTCGGCTGAACAGCAGAGCTCGGCTCGCCCGCGCCGTCGGCCCTCGTTGTCCGGAAGGACGCGGCGCAGGCGGAAAGCCCCGGCGAAGCGCCCCGTCGAGCGTGAACGGCACGCAGGAAGTCAAAGGGGGGCCCGCGGGATCACCCTTCACGGGAGTACCTCTCCTGAACCATGGTGTTCAGAACTCGCCGTTACACGCCGGACTGCACGTAACGTGCCAGCGCGTTCACGAACCTGCGGGTGATGGCTAGCTGGATGGCCCTGCCGATCGGCCCGGCGAGCCGGGCCAGCGGATCAGCAGGCCTCGAAAAAGCAGTGATGCTGAAGAACGTTCCGTCGGTGCGGCGCTCGACGATAAAGGCTTCTTCGCCGCGCTCTGGGTGACCCGGCAATGTGCCGCAGGCGAAGCCAAACCTGTCGAACTCGTCGATGACGCGGACGATCCGACATGGCGCAACCATCTGCGCGGGCCCAAGCGAGATGACCGCGAGGATCGTTGCGCCCAGGGAAACAGGATGGTCGTGCGGGAAGATGTGGACGCTGGCGCCCTCGTGAGCGGCCCAATGGCGTAGCGCGGTAGCGGCCCGGTCAAAGACCTGCGAATCGCCAATCCGGCGGTGATGGCGGTCATGGCGGTATCCAGGTGGCAGGACGGCGCTTCCGGTGGAACCGACCTCCGGGTAAGAGGTGCCCTCCCGGATTGCCAAACCCAGGAGTGTGTCTAGCTCGACGGGCGAGCGGCGGCGAAGGACGAGCACCCCGACTTCCTATCACCCGCCGGGGTCATCCACCGCTGGCTCGTGCGTCAACCCGCTTCGGCGCTCCCGGGCAGGACCGAGCCGACCTGGTGGTCACCCGGCCGCGCGTGCCGCGCTGCGGGCGTCCCCGCCAAGACCGGCGACGACCCGTATCACCATCGAGCTGAGCATGCGGTGCATCCCCGGACCCACGCGGTGGGCAGCGATCGCCTTCACCTGGTTGTCCCGCAGGAACCGTGCCACCCGGGCATGATGGGCACCCTCCGTCCCCTGGTCGTGCAGCGTTCCCCAGGCGACGGTGAACTCCTGCCACTCGTGGATCTCGCCATCGGCCGCGTCGGCGACCGAAACGCGGTCGGCTCGACCCCAGCGCGGGTCAACCTGGCCATCGGCGGGTCGCCGAGGGCTTTGAAGATGCGCGAGTCGCTCGGCCGCGGCGATGTCCATGGACGCTGTCGGCGGCGCAGCTCTGGCGACCGGGTCGGGGGTTGCCCGGCACTGTGCAATGCTCGTCATTGCCGCCGTCTGCCTGGCCGCAGGCATCTTCATTTTCGTCCTGGTGTGCAGTCCGCCAAGCGCTGACCGCCGTGGAACTCCTGCCACGGCCCGGTGCTGCTCCGCGGCGGGTGCTTACAGGGCGGGCTGCTCGAGCGCCGCCAGGTAGGCCTCGGTGTAGGTGGGGCACTGGCGACCTGATGGAGCAGGACCGGCGATGGGATCTGGGCGGCGATGGCCATCGCGGCCTGGCGGGTCCACTGGCTGGCCAGCAGGGCGACCGCGCCTGCGCGTCAGAGCCAGGGGTTCAGGCTCTCGACGGCGAAAGCCCGCCTCTTTTTCTGAGGCGGGCTTTCGCGTCCCGGCGTGTTGCTTAGGCACCTGCCCTCAGGGCATCGCGGCCAGGGCTGAGACGAACGCCGACCCGTTGGGTGCGCCCCATCCGGTCGTGGCGTCGTATCCGCTGGTGGTGGCGTAGCCCGCGGTGGGTACCTCCCACAGCTGGTTGTCGATCAGGTCGCCGACCGACGTGGACACCGGCCCGCTCACCCCGACCTCCGCGCCGGCGAAGGCCTTCGGTGCGGAACCGTAGTGCTGCGGCACGATGTCGGTGTAATCGGCCGCGCCGACACCGCTGTACAGCAGCGGGTCCAGGAAGCCGAGCGGGCTCTTGCCCGCTGCCGACCGGGCCGCATTGGCCAGCGCGACCAGTGCGGCGGTCTGCGGGGTCGCCGCCGAGGTGCCGCCGTAGACCGTCCAGCATCCGGTGGTGTTGCCGCAGTTGTAGGCCGGGTAGGCGGTGATGTAGACATCCACCCCGCCGTTCACGGCCGCGTTCCACGCGGTGTCGGGAACCAGCCGGTGGTCACCGTAGCCGGGGTCCACGCCCAGCTGCCACGACGGCCGGGAGTAGATGACGCTGGCGCCCCCTCCGGTGGCGATCGGGGCCCACGACTCATTCCACACAGCCTGGCTGTTCCCGCCGCTGGTCCACGCCCAGTAGGCCGGGTTGAAGCCGCCCGTGGAGGTGAACGCGGTGTTGCTGGACGGGTTCCAGGTCCACCCGTCCTGCAACTGGGTGCCACCGACCGCGACGACGTAGGGGGAACTCGCCGGCCACTGCGCCGTCGGGTACGGGTACACGGTGCCTTGCCGGTGCGGCTTGCTGGCGTTGGACGTGCCGGTGTCGCCCGCTGCGGCGAAGAAGTTGTCGTGCTTGGCCAGGCCTGTCTTAAAGACCTGGTCGAACTTGGCCGTCTGGTCCGCTGCCGCGCCGCCGAAGGTCTGCTCGGTGACAGCAAACGACATGGAGAACACCGTTCCCGGCGGGGTGGCGCTGATCTCGCCGGAGATCGCCTTGAACAGGTTGGGGAAGCCCTGCACCCCTTCGGTCTCCGCCGGCGGCACCGCCAGGAGCACGATGTGTGCCTCCGGCGCGATGGAATACGCCCATTCGATGTCCAGCGTGGCCTCACCCGACCAGCCAGCTGCTGCGCACGGGCCCGACAGGCCGTTGCCCTGGCAGGTGTTGCCGTACTGCGGGTTGCCCTGCGGGAATACCTGCTGGAAGTCCGGGGCCGGCAGGCCCGGGAAGAACGTGTCGTGGAAGTGCTGCAGGTCTGCGGCTGCGGTCGGGCTGCCATAGGCGTCGACAAGCACGATCGTCTGGCCCTGCCCGTAATTTGGCACCGTGCCGCCGCTCACCGTGATCGGCGGCACGGAAGACACCTGGTAAGCCGCCCTGATCTGCTGCGGTGTGTAGCAGTGGAACCAGGAAACGTCCGTTCCGTCCGGCAGCACGCACGCCGTGGCAGACGTCCGCTGCGCGGTGATAAGCCCCGGCACCCGCGGCACGCTGATTGCCTGCGGGGAGAGCCCGCCTCCCGCTGGAACCGACGCGACCTGCGCAGCTCCTGTCGCCGCGCCCATGGACGCCAGTACGGCCGCGCTCCCTAGCATGGCCGTGATTGGTAGCCAAGGCATTCTCATGCCCATCAACCCCCTTCGTCTCGATAGCAGAAGCGGCGCCCTGGCGCAGGGCGTTACACCCAAGGTGGCGGGAAAGACTCTCCCGAGCCACCACTGCGCGGATGCTCGCTCTTCTCCCGGCGGCGGCAACCGTCATCGGGCTCGTTCATCCCCGACCACGTCCCGGCCTTCGGGACTTCCCTGGCATCGGTTTCAGGCGCACCCTGGCGCAGGTCTACGACGTGCAGGTCTTCGGGGAAACCATCAGGTGCGCTCGGCTGGGGAGCACGGCGTCGATCATGGCCTGTCACACGAAGCGGCCGACGCGCCCGGCGTCGCTGCGGTCACCAAAAGCCCCAGGGCGAAGGCCAGAGCGGCAAAGCAGAGGCATTCACGCGGGCTGGCGCAGGCATGGCAATTACCAGCATGTGGCGACTGGTCGCGGACGGAGAGGATCCGGCCCAGGTCAGTCGGCACTTGGTGCGAGGTTGGCACGGCCCCGCCACCTGGATGGCACGAACAACGGGGTGATCATCACCAGGCCGGCCGCCCCGAGGATCCCGTCGAAGAGCATCGCCTCGAACCCCGCCCCGAAAGAGTGTGACTTCAACGGGATCAGGCTGACCGCGTGCCGGACACTGACCACATACCGCGCCGTCAAGCCGAGCAGCAACAGGCCGGGCAGCCCGGCTCCGAGCGGTGAAATCCGCGGCACGGCCACCAGGATCCCGGCCAGCAGGCCAGTGCCCGCCACCGGCGCGGCCTGCGCACCGGGCACGAGGGACGAGGGACGAGGGCCAGGACATCTCTGGCCTGCATGGATCGGGAGGACGGCCATGCTCATCGATTACATCTACGCCTACGCACCCCGGCAACACCCAGCTAACGGCATCCACGCCGAGCGTAGTGCCCCGCTCATCAGCCGCGCGTGTGGCTGCAAAATGGCTGGGCCCCGGCTTGCCCCGGCCCGGGGCAAGCCGGGGCCCAGCCGGGGGAAAGAGGCCTTCCAGCCGGGAAAGCGCCTCGCGTCCCGGATCCGTTACGACCTGCACCAGGCAGCGCGCAGCAGCCGGGGCCCGCGGGCGGGAACGCGGGCCGCCGCGGCCTGTCAGTGGCCGCGGCTGGGCCGCACGGCTGAGCCTAGGGAGTGCTGGTCGGCATGCCGCTGGGGTGGCTGGTCGGCTTGCCGCTGGGGTGACTAGCCGGGGCCTGCGAGGGGAGGGTGGAGGGCTGGCCGGCCGGGTGGGTGGCCGGGGCCTGCGAGGGGAGCGTGGACGGCTTGCCGGCAGGGTGGCTGGACGGCTGACCGGACGGAGACTTTCCGGGATGGGCCACCCCGGCGCAGTACGCCGTCACGTCAGCGGCCCCGCCCGCCGCGGCCGCCAGGTTGCGGAAGGCCACCGCCTTCTGCCCAGCGTTGCCATGCGCTTTCAGGTGCGCGTACGCGGTGCACAGCCCGTACGCCGCGTGCCCCGTCCCATCCGGGCCTGCCGGGGTCGCCGGATGCGCACTCGGGTGGGCCGGGGGGGCGCCGAAGGTGTCATGGGCGAGTTTCTGCACCGGGGCTGGCAGGACGCCGACGTACGCCGCGGCGGTGACGCCGCCGAGGGCAACGACGGCGGCCGCGGCGAGTTTGGCGCTGAGCAGGGAAGTGAGCAAGGGGTGCCTCCTACGGCGTGAGCGTGCGGGTCTGGCAGACCTGTCGAACCCCCCGCGGTACGCCGCCCGGGCGCCCGGTTCGGCAGCCAGCTCGCTGCTGGCCGGCGCCGCGCCGAGCGCGGCGATGGCCTCCGCCACGGGGCGCAGCCCTCCGGCTGCGTCCTCAGGCGGCAGGTTCCCGGCGAGCAGCGCATCGAAAGCGGGGTCCCCGACGGGGGGGACATCGCCTCGTGCTGGCCACGGGAAGATCGGCATGTCATCGTCCAAACCGCCACGGCCGGTCACAGCGTTACACCCGTCGCAGCCAGGATCTGGGCCAGCCGCCGCAGGCCCCGGTGCGCAGCGACACGCACCGCGCCGGGGCTGCGGCCCACTATCCGGGCCACCGCCTCGGTGTCCAGGCCGGCCAGGACCCGCAGCAAGATCACCTCGGCCTGCAGCGGCGGCAGTGCCGCCACCGCGGCGACCGCGGCCGCCGTGGCCAGGTTCTCCATCGCCAGCCCGGCGGCATCCTCAGCCCTCGGTTCCAGGTCCCCTGGCAGCTCACCCAGCGGCGCCACCGGGTGACGGGAACGACGGCGGCGCTCGTCGAGGGCACGCCGGCGGGCGATCGTGAACAGCCACCCCCGCCAGGCCTGTTCCTCCCCGCGGAAGCCGGGCAGGCCCCGGACCACCTGCACCCAGGTCTCCGCCGCGACGTCCTCCGCAGCTCCCGCCGCGGCTACCCGCAGGTAGCGCAGCAAGGCCGGGTTGGCGTCCCGCCACAGCGCCGCGAAGGCATCCTCGCTGCCGTCCTGGGCGGCGGCCAGCACGGCCGGGAACTCCTCACCGATCACAGACGGGAGTATCGGCATCAGCACCGCCATCCGCAGCGGATTTGACCAGGCCAGGCCCAATCTTCCCGGAATGTAACGGGCAGGAGCCCCCTGGCGTTCTTCCTGGCGAGGGAGGTCAGGTGACCGATGGTGGCGAGATTGCAGATAGTGCAGTGGGCGACGGTGGCGAGCGACTCCCCGGCCCGGTTTCCCGGGCGTCCCAGGGACGCGGCCCTCGACGTGGCCATCCTCAGCGCCGCCGCACGCCACCTTGGCGAGCGTGGCTTCGCCGGCATGTCCATGGAAGGGGTGGCGGCCGCGGCCGGCACCACCGCACCTAGCCTGCGGCGCAGGTTCCGCGGCAAGCTCGAGCTTGCCGTGGCCGGGATCGACGCCATGCCGGCCGAGCCGCTGCCCGGTGCGACGGGACAGCCGCGGGCCGATGCGCTGGCGATCCTGGAGAACCTGCGCGCGAACCTGGTGAGGCGGAACGGCATGGCCATCTTCGGCACGGTCCTCGCCGAGGAACGCCGCAACCCCGAACTCCTCGACCATTTCCGGCAGCGGCTTGAGGAACCCCGGCGGGAACGCCTGCGGCAGGCGCTGGCCCGGGGTGCGGAAACCGGCCATCTGCCCGTCGGCCTTGACCTCGATGCTGCGGTCAGCCTGCTCATCGGGTCCCTCTATGCCTGCTACCTCCGCACCCGGTGCATCCCCGGTGACTGGGCTGAACGCACCCTCGGCATGATCTGGCCGATGGGCCAGGTCATGATCGGATGAGCCGCTGCGAGCCTCGTCAGCCTGGCGGAGGGGACCACCAGGTTGTTCGTGGGCGATGCGCTCACCCAGGCCCTGGTGACCCTGGAACAGGCAGCGCCCGTGATCATGGCGATCGACGGCGGATCCCGCCTCGCGGTGCTCGCCGCGCCCGGGTCCGGCTCTGGGGCGCCAGGCGGCCCGGGCGACCACTGAGGAGAGGGCATGAGCACGTGACGGTCATCCCCGGTGAGCCGGCAGGTACGCCCGGCCTTGCCTGCCCGGCCGCTGCGCTGAGTGACAGGGCTGCGGGCTTCCAGCCCGGCATCGCGGGGCTGCGCCTGCGTGCGCCGGGCCAGGGGAGCAGGGACGGATGCTGGCACAGTCGCCCGCTGAGGGCAGTAAGGGGTACCCGTGAGTGCGGTGCAGGATCTGAACTGGCTGATCACGGCTTTCACTGAGCGTGTTCCTTCTGTTGCGCACGGGGCCGTCGTTTCCTCCGACGGCCTCCCGCTGGCGTTCTCCGACGGCCTCCCGCGCGACCGGGTGGATCAGCTGGCCGCGGTGACGTCCAGCCTGACCAGCCTGGTGCGGGGTGCGGCCCGGATCTTCGAGGGCGGACCTGTCGCCCAGACGCTCGTGACGATGGACCGCGGCCTGCTGATCGTGATGTCGCTCAGCCACGGCTCGGCCCTCGCCGTCCTCGCCGCCGCCGACTGCGACCTGGGCCTCGTGGCCTACGAGATGGCATTACTGGCCGAGCAGGCAGGACGCGCCCTGACACCAGGGGTGCGCATGCCTCCCGCGACTCGCCGGCAACTGGCAGATCGTGACTGGACCAGGCCGGGATGACCGGCCGGCAGCGGGCGGCCTCCACCATCCTGCGTCAGGCGGGGGCAGGCAGAGCCGCAAACCCGTACCGCTTCAACCCACCGCGCGCTGCCTGACCTGAGGATTCATGAGATCAGCCACGGCGGCCGCTGGCTTGATCCCCGGTCCTGACGAGGACTTCGCCCCCACACCATCGGGGTGCAGGCCGCCCGCCACGCGCCGCCGACAGGAAAGGCAGGACGCCGTGGAGCCACTGGTCGCCGGGATGATGAGGCTGATCGAGGCTCGATGATCCCCGGCTGCGGTCGTCACCTGACCGGACGACGGTAAGGGTGGCCTTCAGCAGGGTCATCCTTGACAGCGGGCCGATGCTGGCCGCCCAGGGCCGCCGTGCCGGGTTCGGGGAGGCCTGGCGGGCGGCGATGGCCGAGCACGGCTGGGTGTCGGCCGGGCAGAGCGGCATGTTCGCCCGGCCCGGTCAGGAACCGGTTAAGGCCCGCGCTGCCGGTGTCTGAGCGATCTGCTGGGCTGTACCGCGGACGCCCCCCGAGGTTGGGACCGGCACCGCGCCGAGCATCCGCCGCGTCCGCGCTGGCATACGGGTCGGCCAGCCTTCGCGCAGACCAACCCCAGAGATGACCGCCAGGTAGTCCAGCGCGGTTACCACGTGCGGCTCCGCGTCTGGCCTGCGGGGTGCGCCGGGTGCACGACCTTAGGCGCGTGCCCGGGTGCCCGGCAGCGCCGGCTGCATGTCACGGATCAGGCAGGCGAACGCCGCGTGGTCACCCCCCTGGGCACTGGCCAGCGTGGCGGCGAACCCAGCGCCGATCACCCGCCCAGTACCGGGCCGCCATGCCGCCGCGCCAGCAGGCCACTCGCCCGAGCGGCCGGTGCCAGGCGCAGCGCATGCGCTCGTAACGCCCCGGCGCACCCCGTCGCTTCGCAACCGGTGCCCGGCGAGCGGGCCGGGCACCGCCATTGCTCCCAGAGGGGGAAACATGCGCAAGTTCAGGATCATGGCCGCTGCGCTCGGCGCGCTCGGTGCGCTCGGCCTCAGCACCGGCCCGGCACTGGCCAGCACCGGCCCGGCACTGAACATCTCGTTCTTCACTGGCGGCAGCGGCTCCGCGCACTGGCTGCCGCAGCACGCAGCGATCCAGATCGCGGTGCCAGACACGTCCAGCTACGCAGGCGCCGACCTGCACCACATCCTATCCAGCCTGCCCGATGACCCGCCGTCGTTCTCCTTCACCGAGACCGGGACCGCCAGCGGCGGCGCGCCACGCCTGGTGATCGCATCCGCCAACGGCTGCTACGCGGTCGAGTACGCCCTCACGCCCTACAGCGACACGATGACCGCCACCCAGTGGGACCTCATGGGCACCTGCGGCTTCCAGTACAACGCCGGATGGGCTGGCGTACAAGCCGCCTTCACTGGGACGACCGTCCAAGACGCATATGTGGTCAGTGACTCCTATACCGACGGCCACACCGACACCATCACCAGCCTCGAATACAACGACCAGAACTACCTGACTCCCTGAGAAAAACGCCGGTGGCCCCGGGCGCAGGCCCGGGCCACCGGCACCTCACCAACCACGGCCGTTCCAAGATCGTCTCGGGGGGTTGAATCGTGATGGGTGGCGGGGCGCTGCGATCTGATCAGGAGCGGCGCGCCGGGCGGGGAATGTGACGAAGCTCCAGTAGGAACAGGGGTCATCTCACAGATCCCAGCCACCGGAGCTTCGTCGTGGGTCAGTCTGTCATTTGTGCTGCCGCGTCTGCGCCGGCCGGGCCGATCGTGTCCGTCCTGGTCTCGGATGTGTGCTGTGACCTGCTGGAACTGTTCGCCGGGGTGTCGGATGGCCGGGCAGGGCAGGGATCATCCGGTCGCCGCTGTTCTGGCGCTGGCCGCGGCGGCAGTCGTTGCCGGGATGAAGGGCTATACGGCTATCACCGGGTGGGTTGCGGACGTGTCCGCCGCTGTTCTTGCGGATCTGTACCTGCGGGCTGGCACCATTCCTGCCGGGCCGCCATCGAAAACGACGATCTGGCGGGTGCTCACCGACGCCGGCCCTGAGGTGCTCGACGCCGCTGTGGGTGCCTGGCTGATGAACCTGGCCGGGCTCGCCAGGCCCGCAGCGGGCGGGGCGGATGGCTGCACGCCGGGTCGCGGGGCGCTGATGCAGGTCAGGCTGGACGGCAAGGCGGTCCGGGGCGCGAAAGACGCCGACGGGAACCAGGTCCGGCTGCTCGCGGCCCTGGCCGGCCCGGACGCCGCCGCCTCGGTGGTCGCCGCGCAGGCTGAGGCCGGCAAGAAGACGAACGAGGTGCCGGTGGCCGCGGTGGTACCCGGCCAGATCGACCTGGCAGGCAAGATCGTGACCGCGGACGCGCTGCACACGGTAAAGGCCACCGCGGACCACATCCATGAGCGGGCGGCGAGTTCGTGCTCCCGGTGAAGGAGAACCGGCGGGCCCTGTCCGGCGCTCCCGGCGCGCTGCCATGGGGCCAGGTGCCGATCGTCTGCACCGCCACCGATAAGGGCCACGGCCAGATCACCACCCGCACCATCCGGGTTCTGCCCGCCCCCGAAGACCTGCCGCTGTCGTTTACCGATGGCAAGCCGACCCGGACCGCAGGGCCGTCAGGCCCGAGGACCGGAAGCGGCGCGGCAGCGCTTCTTCGCTAGTCATCTCCGTCAGCTTGTGAGCGGAGTTGGCCAAGAAGCGAGACCCACTGCGCGAGCGAGTGATCGGTTGCTTCGATCTCCTTGAGCCGGGTGAGCACCGAGACGGTGAAAGTGCGCAAGGCAGCGGCTAGTGAGAGATCTGACCACCCGAACACATCGAGAAGAAGGTCCTCAACGTCCTCGATGATGGTGAGCAGGATGTCGGCATCGTCCAGAGCCTTCCTGCGAAGAGCCTTCGCTGGCAAAGCCTGATGGGCGGGCCACAGGACGATCATGAACGCGCGCTCAACCCCTGCTTCCCGGCAAGCGGAGACAAAGCTCTCAACCTCCGTTGCTCGAACGCTCTTCGCCCTGGCCTCGACAGCAAGGATCGGTTCGTCGCCTTCGAATGCCTGGACATCGCCTGGATAGTCGCGAGAGGGGTCGTTGATCTTCCGCGAGCGCACATCGTCATGCGTCACGTCGAAGGCGGCGGCTATCAGGGCTTGGGTCCTACGCGGGCGGTCGACGCCCTCCCCCAGGAAGGACTCCACCGCGGCAACCACGCGAGGTACTGTCAGCGCTCCCTCGGCGACGGTGTAGTCGGCTAGCTGTCTGGCCGCGTTGATAGCAACGCGCAGGAAGGCAGCCAGGGCGGCCAAAGCTTCGTCGCGATCAGCCGATCCGATCTTCGACACGCCTGCCACGAACCGGTCATATTCGGGCCTGTTGCGGACCCGCTCGACGGCGCTCATGTGGTCGTAGCGGAAGAATGGCTGGTTATTGAGTGGCTCTTGTCCAGTGTTGCGGATGGAGAACCCGAGCTGGCGCGCTGCTGGGACGAGGACTTCGTGCCCAAGGGTCCGAAGGCTGTAAGTGGTCGAACCGTACTCGGTCTTGATCGACAATGGATCGACGCGGGCATCCGTTGCGCGGGCCAGCAGCACAGTGCCCAAGGCTGGCGTATATGTCTTGGCCGCCATTTGGAAGGTCTGCTGAGCAAACTGCGTCCATGCCTCGGGCACTGGCCGACCAGAGGACGCCCATTCAAACGCTTCCTCTAGCCGTTGACGGGCCGCCGCCTGGGGGATCGTGATACCCAACGGGCCGCTCGCCTTCCCTCCGCTCGGTAAGGGAAGGCTACGGCGTCTAGACGGGCAGTTCTAGCTGATCCGCACAAGTGGCAGGCACCGAGTCCGGCGCGAGATGACCGAGTTGCTCCAGCAGCGCTCTGATTACTACCTTCCCGAGGTCCACAGGGACCGCGTTGCCGAGCTGGCGTTGTGCGTCCGCCCGTGAGCCGACGATGACGAAGTCGTCGGGGAACGTCATGATCCTGAGCATTTCGGGGACACGCAGGCGCCGCGCGCGCAGATCTCCCCGTACGTTGCGCACGTTTTCCCAGTGGAACGGGCCGACCCACGGTCCAGGCTGCGCCTGGAGGGTCGACGATGGGCGCTCCGGGTCCAGTCTCAGCAGGAACGTCCAGTAGCGGGATCGCCACTTGAAGACGTTTCGCCCGTCGTAGCGGGGCGTATGCCACAGGTAGTTCTGGCCTGGGGGCACCTCGGCGGCCAACTCGGCAAACCCGCCCTCGACAACCTCCTCGTCCTCCGGTTCACCTGGTAGCAGGTCGCTGAGGACCTGGCGGGTAGTCACGTAAGGCAACTTAGTTGCATCGACGATGCGTTCTCGTTCGCTCCAGCCGGAGTGCGTGCTCGGGGGGAAGACGAACCGCTTGCCGTCGCGGCGGCCAACTACGAAGACCCGTCGCCTGAGCTGCGGGACTCCGTAGTCGGCCGCCAGCAGTACCTTCCAGTGCGGGTTGTAACCGAGATCACGCAGGCCGGTTATCAACCGCTCGAACTGCGCACTGTGTGTCCGGTAGGTAAGGCCCTGCACGTTCTCTAGGACGAACGCCTCTGGCCTTGCCTCGTGAACGACTCGCACATATTCGTCGAGAAGTGAGGCGTTCGGATCCGTGCTTGTCCGCTTCTCCTCGAGCCAGAAGCCTGACTTGCTGAACGGCGTGCATGGGGGTCCGCCGACGACAAGGGCTGCGTCGCCGACTGACAAATCTCCCGCCTCCAGCAGCTCCGCAGTGGAGGTCTGGCGGATGTCGGCGCACACCGTCGTCGTACCCGGTGAGTTCTTGGAAAGCGTCGCGAGGGCCTGTGAGTCATAGTCAGTCGCGACCACGACTCGCAGCGGTCCAAGCGTCTTGGAGGGGGTATCCGGGCCGGAAGAACTTTCCGTGCATCGTTCGGCCGCCAGATCGAGCCCTCCCGCTCCCGAGAAGAGGCTTATCACAGGCAACCGGGTATCGGCGGACAACAGCACCTCCTGGTTTCTTGGGCGGACTGTATCTTGCTGCGGGCAGTTCAGCGCGTCGGCACGCCAGGCTTCGGCTGACGTGATCCTACGAGTGGCCTCTGACATCAGGAGTAGCGCCGTTCCCCTCGTAGCTGCCTGATCGTAGGGCGTAGCGGAGTGGGTCAAGGCTCGCCGGAGGTGACCGCGTTCGTGGCTTGGCCTTGATGCGCGGAGTGGAGCCCGCAGACTGGCCGCGTAGAGGGAAACGGCGATCCCGCACTGTGGGTCCTTCCTCTCGGTATCGGGCGGGTGCCTTGCTTCGGTTGCGGCCAGGGTCGCGCGGCGGGTCGGCCCGGAGAGGCCGCACGCCCGCCGCGTGGGGCCTGGCCGCGGCGGTGAGCGAAGCGAGCCGCCCTTGATGGCGTGAAGAAAGTCCTCACAGGGCGGCCACCACGCCCGGATTCGGATCAAGAGCGGGTGCGATTGCGGAGGGGTGCTCGCCGAGGACTGCGGCCAGCCGTGCCAGGGTGCGGGTGCGGCAGGGTGCGCGGCGTTCCAGCCGGGCAACGGTGGCGGGGCTGACCTCGGCTCTATTGGCCAGCTCCCCTTGGGATAGGCCGCGTTGGCTGCGCAGCTCTCGTAGCCGTTGGCCGTCCAGGACGGTGGTCCACCGCTGGGCAAGAATCGTGGGCGCGGCTTCAGTGGCGGCTTGTCGGGTGCTGGTCATCGGGCGGGCCAGTCGAAGCGGGCCCAGACGGTGCGGGTGTGCCGCACCGTGCTGGCAGCCCGCTACGATCCCCGTTTCCGGGGGAATCGCAGACGTGCAATTTCCCCTGGGAGCGGCCGATGCCGGCGTTACGTGCCGAGCCTGGCGGGGCAGGTTCGCCGCCCGCGGGCTGCCCGGGCCAGAGGACCTGCCCCGGACCGGGCGGCCGCGGCGGATCAGCGCGGCTGAGCGGGCCGAGGTGTGCGCGCTGGCCTGCCAGCTGCCGGCCGCCACCGGGGTGCCGCTGGCCCGGTGGAGCTGCCCGGAACTGGCCGCCGAGCTGGCCAGAGCAGGCCTGGTCAGCGCGATCTCGCCCTCGAGCGTGCGCCGGATCCTCGCCGAGCACCCAGTCAAGCCCTGGCAGTACCAGTCGTGGATCTTCCCCCGCAACCCGGACTTCGCCGCCAAGGCCAGCGTCGTCCTCGACCTCTACCAGGGGTTCTTTCGCCCCTGGGACCATGATCGCGTAGCCATCATGCCAGCCCAGCTCACCGGAGTACATGCTGGTCAGTGGGCCTACAAGACCATGATAACGACCGTGCCGACATGTGCCACGTAATGCCGTTTTGTCTGTGGGTATCTCGTGGTAGCCCGCGCGTAAGCCCGGACTTGTGGGGTTTTTGTGGGCCTCACGGAAGGCCCGGGCGGCTGCCACGACGGCCGCCGCGCTGGGCAGCGTGGGCCGGTCGTCAGCTGCTTACATGAGGCAGTCGCAGCGACACCGACCTCCTCCACCCAGACGCAAACCGCGCTCCTCACCCCTTGTCCGGTCCCTCCGACCCGCCCGCGCCGGAGGCCGCTGACCCGGATGCGCCATTGCGCCACGCGCAGCGGCCGGCTGAGCCGACGGCACGAACCGCTGACCGCGCTAGCCGGGTGGCTTCCTCGCCGTGGATGACCGGATGTGGGACGCCTCCCGCAGTGTCATCGCTGAACCGAAAATAGCCACCTCAGCCGGGCAGGCGGCAGCGGACCCTGGCCGGTGATCGCCGGTAAGGGCCTGATCGCCGGTAAGGGCCTGGGCGGTGCGGTGCTGGTCAGGCGGCGTGGGCGAGGGTGACGGTGTAGCCGAGGGCTTCGAGCTGGCGGATGTGGCTGCGGGTCTTGCGGTCTTTGCCGGTGCGGCTGGCGTAGTAGCCGGAACCGAGGTCGCAGTAGCGGGCGGCGGGGTCGGCGAGCAGATGCCAGATGATCACCAGGATGGAGCGGGCGACGGCGACGAGGGCGCGGAGCTTGCCGCGGCGTTTCACGATCCGCCGGTAGCGCTCGCCGGGGAAGGTGCCGGTTTTAGCCGCGGCGGTCGCGGCCTCGCCGAGGGCGCCCTTGAGGCAGGGGTTGCCCCTGCCGGTCTTGCCGGAGCGGTTCTCCGGCCCGGACTGGATGGTGCGGGGCGACAGCTTCGCCCAGGACGCGAGGTGCCCGGCGGCAGGGAAGACGCTCATGTCCAGGCCGATCTCGGCCAGGATCACCTGTGCGGTGTGCCGCGCGATGCCGGGGATGTCATCCAGGCGGTCGATCGCCGCCAGCACCGCCGCGCCGGTCCCGGCGCCGGCGCCGGGACCGGTGGTTCCGTCGGCGTCCACGCCGCGGGCGGCGGGGATCGCGGCGATCAGCGCCTCGATCCGGGCGGTCAGGGCGTCGATCTGCACGGTGAGGGCGTCGTACTGGCCGGGCAGGATCGCGGCCAGCTCGGCGTGATGGGCGTCGAACCGGCCGGTCAGGGCCTGCACCAGCGCGGCGTGCTTGACCCGCATCCGGCCCCTGGCCAGGCCGGCCAGCACCTGCGGGTCGCGCTCCCCGGCGATCAGCGCCCCGATCATCGCCCGGCCGGACTTGCCCATGATGTCGGTGGCCACCGACGACAGCTTGATCAGGGCGTCTTCCAGCAGCTTCTCGATCCGCTGGGCATGCCGGGACCGGTCCCGGGTCAGGTCCAGCCGCAGCCGGGTGTAGTCCCGTAGCTGGCGGATCTCCTGCGGCGGGACGAAGCTGGGCCGCAGCATGCCCCGCTCGGTCAGCTTCGCCTGCCACACGCAGTCGAGCTTGTCCGTCTTGGGACGGCCGGGGACGTTCTTCACGTCCCGGGAGTTGACCAGCTGCACGCTCAGCCCGGCCGCCTCCAGCAGGTAGTAGAACGGCCGCCAGTAATCAGAGGTCGACTCGAGCGTGACCTTCTCGGTCCCCAGGCCGGCCAGGTACTCGCCCAGCTCCAGGATCGCGTTCGTGGTGGCATCGACGTTCCAGGCCTTCGCCTGGCGCCGGCCCGCCCTGGAGGGATGCGGCACCCGGGTGCACACCATCCCCGGCGCTTTAGCCACGTCGATCGCGGCGACCCGCTCCAGGACCTGCTCGTACTCCTCATCCTCGATCTCCTGCGGCTCGCTCATCACAAGCACTGCACTCCTCACGCCACCGGCGGGACAGGGCTAAGGGATGCCCGGGGGCCTCGGTCAGGGAACCGAAAATCTGAACCGCGTGCTCGAAGCAACAGTGCGTGACCCTTCAGGGCCAGGCCCCAGCGCCAGGCTGACTCGACGGCCTCAACGACCAAGTACCTGCCGGCGTCGGCGGGCAACCCGCCCCCATTTTCACGCCGTCGTGGCGTCCCCCGCAGGGATATCCCGGCTGACCGGAATTTAACTCGCCTTCAATGGGCGCGCGGCAGCGGACCCGGGCTGGTTCGGGCGTCGGGCCTGGTCAGGTGGTTATGGGGTCAGGCGGCTGGGGTGAGGGTTACCTCTAGTCCCATCGA
>Ga0307372_10000032_pt1 | contig 201064 bp, 157 predicted proteins | sample OX1MG_FD_202533 | JGI IMG/M metagenome (GOLD analysis project Ga0307372, IMG submission 202533) | Soil microbial communities from Risofladan, Vaasa, Finland - OX-1 | ecosystem: Environmental > Terrestrial > Soil > Coastal area > Acid sulfate soil | place: Finland: Risofladan, Vaasa...
TCGTGCCGGTATTCTTCGCCATGATGAAGGAGCGCGCCCTCCAGCGCGGCACGCTGCGCGCATCACAAGCCAGTGACAGAGAAGAATCGGACTGACAGAGGCGTTGCTGGAGGCGTGTGGGGATCGACCTCCGCCTTTTGCCCGAGGCGAGTGTTCGTCTCCGGCTGCTTGTTCAGTGACGAACATCCAACGTGCTACAATGGGAGACAAAGGCAGGAGAAAGCCATGAGGGGCAAACGGCTCTCGATTACCGTTTTAATGATCGCGCTGGCCATCGGCGCAGGGTTCCTGATCCACCGGTGGGAAACTCCGAAGCAACCGGCTGTCTGCAAGATTTGCGGGCGCGGAATTATGAGGCAGGTGGAATTCCGAATCGAGACCGTGCACGGAACCCTCTACGCCTGCTGCCCCGGCTGCGCAATGCACCACATCATCAACCACCCCGGTGAAGCGCGCAAGGAACTGGCCACCGACTTCAAAAGCGGGCGTCTGATTCCGGCGCGATCGGCTTATTATGACATGGGCGGCGACGTGCAGTACTGCACCCGCCACGATCCTTCCCTCCAGCGCGTGCCCGGCCAGGGAGTGCAAATGCGCGTCTACGACCGCTGCCTGCCCGTGCTGGTCGCCTTCGCCTCAAAGGACGACGCCGAAGCTTATCGCCAGCAGCACGGCGGCCGCGTCGTCACCTTCGACCAGGCCCTCGCCGATGTCCGCAACCAGTAAGCCATCCTGCATGGATAGCAAGGCCACACGCAAGGTGTTGCTGCGCGCAACGCTCCATCCGCTGTCAGGCATTCTGGTAGAATTTGAGCCGGTGAGGGCTCGATGTCCAATCGCCTTTTCAATCCTCGGGAATTGAAGAGAGTTGCTCTCCTTTGTGCATACGGATTACTTCTCAGCACGGCGGCCGTTGCCGCGGACAAGCTGGTCTATTCGGTCACCACGGGGCAGGCAGGCCGTTGGCCGAGGATCGAGAAGACCGAAATCTTCGCAGTCGATCCTCAGGGCGGGCAGCCTCGGGTGGTCTTTTCCGACGCGGGCGCGGATTTCCTGCTGGTAACTTCGGGAGAGAGATTGACCGCCGCGGCGGGCAGGCGCGTCTTTGCGCTCGGCGTCGACCGAAAAAATTACCGGGAAGGTTTTCCGCATTTCCCGTCTGCCGTATACGAACTTTCAACAGACGGCTCAAACCACGCGCGAAAGATTTTTGACGTCAAGGGCGAAAATGGTTCCAGCAACTTCCGCGATTTGTTCGTCAGTCCATCGGGGTCGAAGATCGGTCACATCAACAATCTCGGCGGCAAGTGGTATCTCATCCTGCACGACACGGCCACGGGAAAGCTGCTGCTCAAGATGGACCTCACGCCCATCGCGCTGGATTGTTTTGTGAGGGACATTGGCTGGATGCCTGACGGCGAGCGCCTGCTTTTCACACTCGAAACCGGGGACGTGGACATGACTTCCAAGGCGTCGTACGCGCGCGCCGGGAGTTACCTGATGCCCGACACGGGCGGCGTTCCCGTGCGGGTCGCCAGCGACCTGACGGAGCATCCCAGGCGCCCGGGCTACCAGCCCGTGGCCGATACTCCACCCACACTGCTCGGCCAGTTGCCCGATGGCAGCTTCCTCCTCAGCGAGTTCCAATGGAAACAGGGCCCGGCAGTCCGGCCCCCGGCGAAAGCAACCACCTTTCTTTACACGGTGAGTCCAACAGCCATGACACGAAAGAATTTTCTGGCGGGTACGAATATTTTGCTCGGATCAGTTCGCCTCTCTGCTTCCGGCAGGCTGGTGAGTTATGTTGAGCCTCATGGAGAACAGCGGGTTGGACGGGACCTGATCGATAACAGGACGGTCCACGTCCTTGATCTCGCCACGAGAAAAGACCGGGGCCTGTTTTCATGCCCTGCAAAGCTCATCAACCTTCCTCTAACAGAACTGATCGGCTGGCTCGACGCGAAGTGAGGGAATGCTGCTGTCTTCCCGTCCTGGTCCCCTTGGCTAATAAGGACGATGCCAATGCCTATCGCCAGCAGCACGGCCGCCGCGTCGTCACCTTCGACAAGTCCCTCGAAGACACCCGCAACCGGTAAGGGTGTTCTCTTCCCATCGGAATGACGTTATGTCCTGGAGCGCACCATCGGTATCCCCTCCGCGCATCCCGACTCCCGCATCGGTTTTGACTTCTTTGAAACCGAAGGGGCAAGTGTGCCGCCGATGAACGGTGATAGGTTGAATGCAGGGTGTAATCCATCGGGAGATCCGGCGCCTCGTCACAAGGTTTGAGCTATCCCCGCCCGGTTCAAATCTTCCCTAACTCCAACTTAGAAAAGATGATACCTGCTATCGCCAGCCTGCGAAAAGCCAATGTACGTTCATTTTTATACGTTGTTCATGTATAATGAACACCGACATATAGTGAACATCCGGAGCCACGAGGGGAGATCGGGCCGCCCTTGGCCTAAAAAAACGCAAAGAAAGGTCCATGCAAATGCTGGAACATGCAACGGAGGTGGAAATACTGGAGAGAGCCCTGAAAGCGATTCGAGAGGCAACCGGGCCGAAGCTCCAGGCCGAACGGGTTGAGCCCAGGGATCCACGTTGGGGGAAGGCGGATGCTGTGGTGCGGCTGGCCGCGCGTGGAGTTACGAGGCGATTTGGAGTGGAAATCAAACGCGCCCTTAACCCGAACAACCTGGGCGTAACCGCAGAACAGGTTACACGCCTGCCGCAGCCAGCTCTGCTGGCGACAGAGTATGTAAACCCGAACATGGCCAAGCGGTTGAAGCAGATGAACGTCTTCTTTATAGACACGGTGGGCAACGCCTACCTCGACGTCCCGGGCGTTTTCATCTACACAATGGGACAAAGGCCCCCGGCCAAACCCTTCACGGAACGGCCTATGCGGGCCTTCCGGCAGGCGGGCCTCAAGGTGATTTTTGCCCTGCTCTGCAAGCAGGACCTGCTCGGCGGTCCGTATCGGGCCGTCGCAAAAACGGCCGACGTGGCCCTTGGCACAATCGGCTGGATTTTTAACGACCTGGAGAAACTCGGTTATCTGGCGAGGCTGCGTGGGAAAGGCAGAAAGCTGGTGCAACGGGAACAACTGCTGGAACGGTGGGTAGCAGCTTACCCGGAGCAACTGAGGCCAAAGCTGGTGATAGGCAGATACGCCGCGCCGGACAGAGACTGGTGGCAAAAGGCGCATATCGAAAAGCGTCTGGCCTATTGGGGAGGCGAAATTGCGGCCGCCCGGCTCACCGGCTACCTGAAACCGGAAGACGTGACCCTTTATGTGAGAGGGCTGCCGGGGCCGTTGCTGGCCGCCCATCGGCTGCGAAAAGATGATCGAGGAAACGTGGAAGTTCTGAGGGCATTCTGGGACCCCGGCGTGGACTGGGTGGACAAAGAGATTGTCCATCCCATCCTGGCGTATGCTGATCTGCTACGTACAGGGGACAAGCGAAATCTTGAAACGGCAAGGCGGCTTTTCGATGCTCAAATTGCTCGATTTGTCCGGGAAGATTGATGAACCAACCATCGGTCTTTATGAAACGCTCACTGAGGTCGCTCGCTTCCTTAGTGCCCGGTTCTTCCTGGTGGGCGCAACGGCCCGGGATACAATTCTCGAGAAAGGCTTCGAAATCCGCGCCATACGCGCCACCAGGGACATTGACATTGCGGTGCACGTCTCCGGTTGGAGCGAATTCGACAGATTGAAGCAAGCCCTGCACGATACCGGGCATTTTACTGAAACCAGAGAGGCACAGAGACTCTTCTACCGAGGCGAAGTGCTGGTGGACATCTTGCCTTTCGGAAGGATTGCCGAGCCGAATCACAGGATAAGCTGGCCCCCGGGCCATGATTTCGTCATGAGTACAGTTGGCTTTGAGGAAGCGTATGAGGCCGCCCAGCTTGTTAGAGTAAGAACCAACCCACCCCTTGATATCCTGGTGGCGTCCCTGGCTGGACTGGCAATTCTGAAAATAGTCGCCTGGGCTGATACCCCTTCGGAACGGAACAATGACGCGCGTGACCTGGTCCATATCATGGAAAATTACCTGGACGCAGGAAATTACGATCGTTTGTTAGAAGAACATGACGACCTGGTGAAGGTTGCTGACTTCGACTACGTCAAGACCGGCTGCCGGCTGCTCGGGCGTGACATCGCAAGGATTGTCAGTCCAGAAACCAAAGCGAAGGTTCAAGAGACCCTCCGAAGGGAAACAACCGGTGTTAGTGAATCCCGTCTCATCCAACAAATTGTGCATGGGTCAGCGATGGCCGGCGAAGAAGGGAGGCGTTTTGACGAGATCCTGGCCCGCCTCAGTGAGTTGAGTATCGGGATCGGCGAAGGGCATCAATAAAATGTGGACTGTGAATTGTCTTTTAGGCCAAAAAAACCGGCCGCCGGAGCACCGCCGCCACAGAACAGGAAAGGCCCGCGCGATCAGCTCCTCGCGTTACACGCTGGCTACTGTCTTGACGATGGCATCGCCGTTCTTGAAGAGCTCCGGCTTGATTTCGGCGCCGATCCCTGGCGCTTCCAGCGCTTTGACGTGGCCGTCGACGGGCGCGGGCACGTTATTTACAAAGTAGGGATACTGGTGCGCCCATTTCCAATAGTTGCTCTCCATGATCAGAAAATTGGGAACGGCGGTTGAGACGTGCGCGGCGCAGATGAAGAGCAGCGGACCGCCGCAGGTATGGGGCGAAGTGGGAATGGAATAGGCGTCGGCCATGTCGGCAATCTTTTTGGCTTCCGTGGGGCCGCCGCACCAGCAGAGGTCATACATCGCCACCGAGCACGCTTTGCGCTCAAAGAAGCGCCGGTACTCGTAGCGGGTGGCAAGCGTCTCGCTCATGTTCAGCGGCACGCTCGTCTTGGCGGCCAGCGCGGCGTAGGTGTCGGCGTTGGTGTTGATCATCACATCTTCGAGGTACATGATGTTGTAAGGCTCCAGGGCCCTGGCGATCCGCTCCGCGCTCGGCAAGTCGAAATTCCCCCAGCAGTCCACGCAGATGTCCATCCGGTTGCCCACCCCGTCACGGATGTCGCGAATCCATTTCAATCCTTCTTCGAGGGCGTCGTTCGAGAGATACTTCTCCGGCGCGCGAAAGGGATAGATCTTCATGGCGGTAATCCCACGGTCCAGAAGAAAGTGGACGATCTTCATCGTGTCCGGCCCCATCTTCATGTTGTTGATCGCCCAGTAATCGGTGGTTGTGTTGTAGACCCGCACGCGCTCGCGCGTTTTCCCGCCCAGAACGCGGTAGAGCGGAAGGCCGGCGGCCTGTCCCAGAATATCGAGCTGGGCCATGTTGAGTGCGCTGAGCAACCGCATATCCGCTCCACCGGCGTTTCGCATGGCCATCTGAAAATAGAAATCGTGCCAGACGCCCTCGATGTCCCGCGGGTCGCGCCCGAGCAGCCTGAGTTCTTTTGAATAATCCTCGAGCGCGCCGACCTGGCCGTTGTCCCAGGGATAGGTTTCGCCGGTCCCGATGATGCCCTTGTCGGTGTGCAGCCTGACCCACATGAACTCGGCTCCGTCGTCGCGGCTGCCGGAGCCGCCGCCGATGTGGAGGTCTTTGCGGAAGGTAACCGCCTCGATCCTGGTGATCTTCATCGATTCGGTGCGGTCCCGGGCCTCCATCGCCGACTGCGGAAGCGCGCCTATACCCACCGCAGCCAGCGATCCCGCGCCTGCCTGCTCCAGAAATTCCCTTCGTGTCGTGGGATTGTTTTTCATTTCATTCTCCTTTATTCGGGGACCGCACTAATTAACCGCCCGTGCTTTTCTACCACGCCGTCATGGCCTCAGAGAAGAGCCCGGCCAGGTCATCGGCGTCGGCGGGCCGCGGAGAGAGTTTGGTGACGCGGTGCTGGGGCAGCGTGCCTTCCACCAGGGCCGGGATGTCGCTGGATTCGTAGCCCAGCGCGCGCAGGCCGTTCGGAACCTCAAGGTCGCGCATAAACTCAACCACGCGGTCTGCAAGGATTTTCCCCGCATCTTCCAAGCGCGCGCCGCTGACTTTGGCTCCCAGAATTTCCGCCGCCTTCAAGTGGCGCTCCGGGCAGGCCTGAGCGGTAAAGCGATAGACCGCCGGCGCGTTCAGAATCACGGAGATTCCGTGCGGCACCATCGGGTGGTCAACAGCGTAGCCGCGAGGCCGGAAATCCCGCACCAGCCCTGACACGGGATACGACATGCCGTGCGGCAGGTGGACGCCGGCGTTGCCGAATCCGATGCCGGCGTAGGAAGCGGCCAGCAGCATGGACGCCCGAGCCTCGTCGTCGCCCGGGTCGGCCACGGCGCGCTTCAGGTAAGCGGCCACCAGCCTCAGCGCTTCCAGGCTCCAGAGGTCGCTGATGGGATTCGAGCCCTGGTAAGCGGGGCGCAGGATGGGCCGCTCCGGACGCGGACGCTCTTGAAAAGGCAGCGCGGTGTAGGATTCAATGGCGTGCGACAGCACATCGAGGCCCGCAGATGCAGCCACCGCCGCGGGCACCGTGCGGGTGTTTTCCGGATCGACGATGCCCAGGGTCGGCTTCAGGCGGCGGTGCGCGATGCCCGTCTTGGCGTGGAGCGCGCTGTAGTCAAAGATGGAAACGCCCGTGGTCTCGCTGCCCGTACCCGCCGTGGTGGGAATGGCAATCAGGGTCTTCAGCGAGCCCGGAACCGGCTGCCCTTTACCGATGGGCGGGTTGACGTATTCCAGAAAATCCGCCGGATAGCAGGAGTAAAGGTTGGCGGCCTTGGCAGTGTCCATGGTTGAGCCGCCGCCCACCGCCACGAAGGCGTCGAAGTCATCAGCCGCGGCCGCGGCAATCGCTTCCCGGAAGGATTCATCGGTGGGCTCCGTGCGCACGCGGTCAAAAACCGCAAAGCGGATCTTGTGGGCTTCGAGCGATTCCAGCGCCGTCGCCACCGGCGGCAGGTTGCGCAGGTTCGCGTCCGTGAAAACGAGAGCGTGCCGCTTGCCCAGGTCGGCCAGCTCGGCGCCCAGCTCGCGCGTGGCTCCCGCACCAAACCGGATGCCGGAAGTCACCATCTCAAATGCATATTCGTGCTCCATCATATCCCCCTGCGGCCGCGCTCTGTGCCCATGCCCGGCCGGCTCATCTCACTGGAAAAATCGCCGCGCCCAGTATACTACGCGCCTGAGAATGAGGAAGCGGGGAACACGCTTCGGAAGTCTTGCAGGCAACCTCACCCGTAAGGCGTTGATTGCAATAAGGCCTTCGCGAAAGGGGGCCTGCAGGAAGCCAAATGGAGCGAAGGGACTAGAACTAAGGTGGCATTGGCCTCCTGCCGGAAAAAGGCTACTATGCCGGTGTGTTGCAAAAAGTTGCACATAGTGCACGGCGCATCACTTACAGTCGCTCTTATAGGTTTTCTTGACCTATAGATCGTCATAAACCGGAAGATGGGTACGGACGTGAACATTATGAAAAGCCTCAAGTTAATGCTGAATTCACTGGCTGAACGTGCTTCCTGCAGAGTCTTCGTGGCAAACAATTCGACCTCCAGGAAAGTCCTGATTGTGGCGGATGAACCTGCCATCAAGAACCTTTTATTACTGCTGAGAAAACTGGACAGCCGGCGGGTGGTAGGCTCGAATACAGGACTTGGCATATCGGCGATTAACCGCAGATCGTTTGACACCGCAATCCTTGACATGAGGTGTTCACATCGGCGGCCTGCCGGCAGAGGTTACGGCTTCGGAGAGGTCCGGCCAAACATGGTAGGCAAGGTGCTTGTCATCAACGCCGAAGTCAACGATCTGAAAACTTTGCAGTTAGCCGAGCGCTACATCTATCATCGCCACACCATCGAGGGGCTTTTGTTCGATCTGGCAGACATCGTCAGATCTGTCGTCGGACGTTCGCCCGCGCCACACCGAATCTGATTCCGCCGGCAAACCAAGGCAGCACAAACTTCCGCGCCAGCGCGTTTTTACGCACCTCATTCTTTTTCCGCCCTCTCGCAATCGGGAAACCCTGAACTGCCTTCAAATCCTGGTCGGGCCAGGAATCATGGCCTTCGCGCACCGTTTCGGCCGGCGAATTCCCCCCGCGGGTGGATAGCACCGGCGTCCATGCCCCTCAAAATCCGAGTACCATGGGCGGTAGTACTAAAGTCACATTGTCAACTTCGGGGCGGCAGTGTACGATGAAGCTGTCATTACGAATAGGCATCTGCCTGGGGAGGGGGACGTCTCGTATGACTCTGTTACTGCAGTTTCTTGCTGTTTTCAGTATCCTGTTCCTTTTTTATTTTCATGTTTTTCGCGACAAGGAGCCTCGGCAGACAAAGCCTTCGCTCCTTGCCGTCTATTTTAGCTCTGCGCAACGCCGGTCGGTGACCCGTTCAGAATGGAAAAGAGGGCATTACTGATCTGCGCAGCCGTCCTCCGGCGGCCTGCAAAGGTATGGATGGAGTTTCCACCCCGCAGGGCCTTCTCGCCTGAAAGCTGAATCTGCAACCCAACCTGTTTCCAACCGAACATCTTCCAGCCGATAAAATCATATCCAGGAATTTTCCCGTGCAGAGAAGCCCACGCAGAACCCCTCGCTTCAGGCGGCAGCAGGCACTACAATAGTAAGTTTCGCGCCCGTCGCAGGATCATCAAACAGTAAGGCCGTCCGCGGCCGACCCGATTGCGAGGTTAATAACGTCAAGATGAAAGCACTTTTTCTGGAGAACATTAATGAAGCCGCCGCCGCTCCCTTCGCTCGCAGCGGCTATGAAGTGAAAGCCCTGCAGGGGAGCCCCGATGAGGCCACCCTGCTGAAGGCCGTCAAGGATGTGGAGGTGTTGGGAATCCGCTCCAAAACGAAAGTCACGGAGCGCGTGCTGGACGCCGCCCCCAGGCTGCTGGTGGTGGGCGCGTTCTGCATCGGGACCGACCAGATTGACCTGCCCGCCTGCTCAGACCGCGGCATCGCCGTCTTCAACGATCCCCACAGCAACACGCGCTCGGTGGCGGAGCTGGTGCTGGGCGAAATCATCATGCTGGCCCGCCGCGTCTTCGACGGCAGCGTGGCCCTGCACCAGGGATCCTGGCAAAAGACCGCGGCGGGCTGCCACGAGGTGCGCGGCCTGACGGTGGGCATTGTGGGCTACGGCAAAATCGGCTCGCAACTTTCGGACCTGGCCCAGGCCATCGGCATGAAGGTGATCTTCTGCGACGTGACGGAGGTGCTGGCGCGCGGCAACGCCATGAAGGTTACTTTCGAGGAGTTGCTCCAGAAATCGGACTTTGTCACTCTGCACGTTGACGGACGCCCGCACAATCGCAACTTCTTCGGCGCGGATGAATTCCGAATGATGAAAGAAGGATCGTATTTTATGAACCTGAGCCGGGGCTTTGTGGTGGACCACGAAGCGCTGGCGGAAAACCTGCGCAGCGGCAAGCTGATGGGCGCGGCCATTGACGTCTTCCCGAAAGAGCCCAAGACCCAGGGCGGCGCTTTTTCCGACAGGCTGCAGAACCTGCCCAACGTGATCCTCACGCCGCACATCGGCGGCAGCACGGAGGAAGCCCAGTTGCACATTGCGCACCTGGTTTCAGCCCGGCTGAATCGTTACATTGACGCCGGCGACACCATCCTCAGCGTCAACTTTCCGCATTGCCGGCTGGAGCGCACGCCGGATAACCACCGCCTGGTGCACATCCACCGCAACCAGCCCGGCATGCTGCTGGCCATCAACAAGATGATCGGCGACCGCGCCATCAACGTGGAACGCCAGGTGCTGGATACCAAGGGCGAAGTCGGCTACGCCATTCTCGACATCAACCAGGAATGGGACCCCGGCCTGATCAGCGCACTCCAAAGCATCCCCCACACCATCCGCTCCAGGGCGCTTTATTAGCGCCGGTCTTCAGGTGGCGGCGCCCCCGCGATATTTCAAACCCTTTGCTATCGCAGGAAGAGGCTGTAGGTGAGAATGCTGAGCACCACAGCCGTAAAGAGGGTGTACTTCCAGTTTCTGAGAACCCCCATAAAGTAGGCCACCGACGCGGCCACGCGAATGAACGGCGTGAGCATCAGGACGGCGATGCCCAGGTTGATCAACAGGCGCGGCCGGACGCTGCCGTGCAGAGCCAGCCGGACTTCATCAACCACGAATTGAAAAAGATTCATGCCGACGATCTGATAATCCAGGGCAAGGCCGCCGGTGCTGAGCCACCTCCAAAACAGTCCAACGATGATCAGCCCAAGGCTGAGCAGGACGCCATCCTGGAGAATGGTGCCCACCAGGGCGTCCATTTCAAACTGGCGCTTCTCGCGGCCGGCTTCAATTCCGGCAGAAGATTCTGGTGAATTCATCGTTAGATACCCTGCAGGCCCCTGGCAATCATCTCAACGGCCAGGACCAGCAAAATCACAAGAAAGAAAAGTCGCACGGACTGGTCGCTCAGGCGGACCAGCACTCGTGTGCCGATGAAAGCGCCTGCTACCACTCCCAGAATAACCGGCACGGACAGCCCCGGATTGATGAGCCCGGCGGCAAGATACACGCTGGCTCCGGCCAGGGCCGTGACGCCGATAATCAGGTTGCTGGTGGTGGTGGAAACCTTGGGAGGAAGGCCCATCACCAGATCGTGGATAAGGACTTTCACCGCGCCTGCGCCAATCCCCAGCAGGCCGGCGATGATTCCCGCTCCAAACATCAGGGGAGCGCCCAGGTATGCGCGGCGGGCCTTGTACACCACGGTTTTGCCGGTGACGAAATCCGGGTAACTGCCTTCCAGCTCCAGCCAGCGCGTAAAGGCGTCCTGCTGATCCACCTTGTGCCCGGAGAGGTGCTTGCTCATCAGCAGCGCGACCCATGACCCCAGCAGAACCAACCCAAAAATAATGTAGAGGGACCGCGACGATGAGACGAGCGTGATGCGGGCTCCCGCCAGCGCCCCGATGATGGTGAACATTTCAAGAAACATCCCCACCTTGAGATTGGTGATGTGGTCGCGGACGTAAGCTGAGGCTGAACCGCTTGATGTGGCAATCACCGAAAGGATGCTGATGGCAATGGCGTGCTTAATGTCAACGCCAAGGAAAGTGAGAGCGGGAATGAGGATGACGCCGCCCCCCATGCCGCTCATTGCGCCAATAAAACCTGCCAGGACAGAAAGAGGAAATAATAATTCAAATGAGACCATAGGTTGTCAGGAGCTGGTCTCGTTCGCGTGTGCAGGAGTCATGAACCAGCAACATTGCAGTCCTCCAGACCGAACGTCAATCCAACGGTGTGTGAGATAAGGGATCGGCACAATCTGTCACCATCAACTGAGACGGTCACACACTGCCCTCCTGAGTTCTCGAACCGTCCCGGCGTTGCACAACAGCTCTCATTATAAACAGGTCGGGGCATTTCGGGGAATGCCCTCAGCCAGCCCTCGCCATTGGTGAAGTCTGATCTGTAAATGATCAGGTGGGAGCGGCCCTGCCTGCAAACGGCCCCTGGCCCAAACCTCCGTGCCCCGAGGTCGCTGCTTGACAGCCGTTGCCGGCTTTGATAGCGTCCATCGCTGTCTCGATCATTTAAACCCGGCGGCAGTAATAAATCAGCATTCAAGGAGCCTCTGATGGACAGACGAGAATATTTTAGGCTTGGCGTGGCAGGAGCCGTGGGCGCGGCAATTTCGGCACAGCCGCTTGCGGCACAGGAGCGGGAAGCGCGCGCAACGCGCGGCCTGCCCACTCCCATCATCAAAGACATTCAGGTAATCGCCACCCAGCCGGCGGGCGTGCGCCTGGTGGTGGTTAAAATCATCACCGACCAGGCCGGCCTTTACGGTTACGGCTGCGCCACCTTCACGCAGCGCGCCGACCTGGTGGTGCCTGCGGTGGAGAAATATCTCAAGCCGCTGCTGCTGGGCAAGCCCTGCGACCGGATTGAAGACACCTGGCAGGCCTGCTACAACAGCTCCTACTGGCGCAACGGCCCCGTGCTGAACAATGCCATCAGCGGCGTTGACCAGGCGCTGTGGGACATCAAGGGACGCCAGGCCAACATGCCCGTCTACCAGTTGCTGGGCGGCAAGGCGCGCGAAGCGGCGCTGGTCTACGGCACTACGGGCGGCACGGAAGCCTCCGAGGCGGTCGATCACGTGCGCGGGCTGATGGCGCAGGGCTTTAAGGTGATCAAGGTGATGGTGGGCGTGCCCGGCATGTCGTCCTATGGCCCTTCGAGCGGGCCGCCCATGCGCGGATTGCGCCCGGGGCCGGTGTGGGAGCCGGGACCGTACATGCGCCTCACGCGGCAGGTGCTGGCAGAGTGCCGCAAGCAACTGGGGGATGAAATTGAACTGATCCACGACGTGCATGAGCGCGTGAGCCCGCACCAGGCCCTGCAGTTCGCCAAAGATCTGGAACCCATCCGGCTGTTCTATCTGGAAGACGTGCTCTCGCCGGAACACATCGACTACTTCCGGCAGATCCGGCAGCAGTGCACCACCTCGCTCTCCATGGGCGAGTTGTTCAACAACCCGCACGAGTGGCAGCCGCTGATCGAGGGCCGCCTGATCGATTACATCCGCGTGCACATTTCGCAGGCCGGAGGGCTGACGCCGGCAAGGAAGATCGCCATCCTGTGTGAGATGTATGGGGTAAAGACCGCCTGGCACGGGCCGGGAGACGTTTCACCCGTGGGCCACACGGCGCAGTTGCACCTCGATCTCGCCAGCAGCAGCTTCGGCATTCAGGAAGGAGGAATCATCACCGGGCTCGAGGCCGAAATCTTCAAGGGCTGCGCCACCTTCAAGGACGGTTACATCTACGCCAGCGACAAGCCCGGCTGGGGCATCGAAGTGGATGAGGCTCTCGCCGCCAAGCATCCCTTCCGCGACGGACCGAACCATCTCGACGGCGGCTGGGGCATCGTCCGGCGCTACGACGGGGCCGTGATTAACCAATGAACCCGCGGCATTTTGATGGCGGGTGGCGCAGACACTCGCATTGTAGTGTCTGCGTTGTCGCGAAGCGAGAGGTTCTTCTTGAGGTTCATATCCGCCAGTCCGTTGTAATCATCGCGGTGGGTTGTCGCAGGGCGGTCCTAGCATCCCGCATTCTACCCTTGTCAGCTTCGCTGATCGCAGATATTAAAAATCAATATCTGCGCCACCCGCCAGGGCGAGTTGGTTACAGCATGCGAGCCCTATCCCAACACCAGAAGGGGGAAATGCAAATGACAGGCACAAGCGAAGCGCTCAGTCGGGTGGTCGTGGCCGCGGCAGGTATCCTTGCTGTTTTCCTTTGTGGCGGGCGGGTGCGGGCACAGGCGGCACCGGAGGGCCCGACTTTTGAAACGATCCGGGTGACGGGGGACAGACCCGTGGCCAGGGCAATGGACGTGATCGAGCAAAGGTATGGCGTACTGATTGACTACATGGACCCACCCTACGTCGCCCCGCAGGACCTCCAGCTTTACCACTCGGTGCAAGGGATACCGCCGCTCATGGTGACGTCCCTGGGTCCCAAGACCCGGACCATTTCCGTGCACTACTGGCAGGTGCCAGGGACGCCCACGAGCGTCGCGCCCACGTACCGGTGCAAGACTGACACACTCGGCTGCGCGCCCGTGACGACGAGGCCGCAGGAGGGGATAGAAGGGCTCATCCAGGAGGTGCTCCATCAATTCGCCGACCAGGGCGGGCAGATCTTCACGGTCCGCAAGCTCGATATGCCATACGGCGCCCGCTGGGAAGTCTACCCCATCTATGCTGGCGACCGGTCGGGGACAATGGTGGCCCAGCCCGATTTCCTCAGCACGAGGATCTCCATCCCCAAGGCGCGGCGGTGGCCCGCAGACATGTTCAATTTAATCGTGCAGCAGTTGAACCAGACGTCGGGGGGCAAGTTCTCGGTCGGTCTGCTGCAGTACCCCATCGACACGCACACGCCCAGGCCCGGGGAGCAACCCCCCGAACTGGGGGCCGAGAATGTGTCGGCCTGGCGCGCGATCGCGGACTTGATGGGACCGAAGCCCAACATCGGCGTCACGAGGGTGCGCTTTTATTGTGTCTCCGAGCCCGCCTGCGGCTACGGATATACCGTTAGCGTCGTCGGCCTGCCCTATCGGGAGCCGCCGCGGCCCCCGACGCCGAAACCGGCTCCTGCTAAGTTCTTGAGGATGCGGCCCCTGCCGCCCGGTGGCTACTGGCTGGGGCGAGCACGCACGCCTGAGGGGATTCAGGAAATCCAGCAGGGGCTGGCGAAACTGGGCTATCTGCGCACCCCGCCTACCACCCGTTGGGATGCAAATGCCATTGCCGCTCTGAAACGGTTCCAGCAGGCGCGTGGCTTGCCACAGCAGACGGGGAAGTTCGACGGGTTGACTGCTGCGATACTCTCGCCGTCGCTGCCCCCCGTGCCCACCGTGCCGGTGTACATTCGAGCCACGCCCCCGATGAGCGTCGCGCTCTTAGACTGGCTCAACAGCACGCCGGACGGCTGGAAGGAGGTCCAACGCGCGCTGGCCAAGGAGGGCTTCTACAACGGCCCTATCGACGGGCACCTTTCCCTCCCAATGCGCAAGGCCATGAAAGCATTCCAAACCGACAACGGGTTGGAGCCAACGGGCGGCCTGGACTGGGCCACCGCCGTGAAGCTCTCACCATACCTGTCCCAGCCGAAGTAGCGGAGACCGAGGGCCCGCGGACTGGACGGAGGGCAACATTCGGGAACGTCTGCTGAGCCACTGGAACCGGGAGAATTTCACCGACCACTCCATCTGGGACCACAGCCCCCTGTACGTTCCGCTTCGAACTGATCCGCCCTCCCGGCCTCGCGCTAGGCGGCCGGGACGTGGTTTTTCAAATTGTAGACGGCGCGCACGGTTGATTCGTCGGCCTTTTCGAGTGCAAAGCCGACCTTCTCCACCATGCGCTGCATTTCGGGATTTTCGCGCAGGATTTCCGCCGCCACAAAGTCCAGCTTCTCGTCGCGGCCGATCTGCAGCAGTCGGTTCAGCAGCTCGGTGCCCATGCCTTTGCGCTGGTAGTCGTCACTGACAACGATGGCGACTTCCGCGCCGTGCGTCTCATGCAGCTTGCTGAGGCGGCCCACTCCGAGCACCTGCTGTTCGCCGCTTGCGGGATCGGTGTGTTCAACCACCAGGGCCATCTCGCGGTCATAATCGATGTAGCAGATGCGGGTGAGGCGGTCATGCTCAATGCGGCGGCTCAGCGAGAGCATGTGGAAATAGCGCATGTAGACGCTGCGCTCGGAGAGCGTGTGATGGAAATTCACTATCAGCGGCTCGTCTTCCGGGCGGATGGGGCGAATGACCACGGGCGTGCCGTCCTTCAAATTCCACTTGTAGCTGTATTGCGCGGGATAGGGGCGGATGGCCGGCTTGGGCAGTTGCTCTTCGCTGACTTCGCTGCTGTGCAGCACCACGCGCGCGTCCAGCGCAATCATGCCGTCGGCCGAGACCAGCAGGGGATTGATGTCGATTTCGCGGATGCGCCGCTGTTCGATCACCAGCTGGCTGAAGCGCACCATCAGGCGCTCCAGCGCGGCGAGGTCGGCGGCTTTCTGCCCGCGCACGCCCTGGAGGGCCGTCCAGATGCGTGTCTGCTCCATCATGCGCCGGGCCAGCGTGGTGTTGAGCGGCGGCAGGGCCAGCGCGCGGTCTTTGTAAACCTCCACCAGTTGCCCGCCCGATCCAAACAGCAGCACCGATCCGAACTGGGCATCGAATGTGCTGCCCAGTATGATTTCGTAGCCCTTGAACTCGATCATGGGCTGCACGGTGACGCCTCCGAAATTTCCGGGGCCCGTCTTTTCCAGCACCGAGGTTTCAATCGCCCGATAAGCCTGCCGGACGGCCGCTTCGTCACGCAGGCGCAACTGCACCCCGCCCACGTCGGTCTTGTGCGAGATGGTTTCAGAAAGCAGCTTCAGCACCACCGGGTAGCCCGCTTTCCCGGCAAGTTCCACCGCCTCATCTTCCGACTGCGCCGCAAAGGTGGGAACGGTGGGAATGCCGTAGGCCGCCAGCAGCCGCTTGGATTCATACTCATCAAGAAGTGTTCTGCCCCGCTGCTGAACGTGCTGAATGATGCCCTGGACCTCGTCATGCCGGATGCCGTTTTCCTCGCTGCCTGAAACCAGCATGGGCGTTTCATAGAGGCCGCGCAGGTTGTAACTGTACTGCCACATGTACTGGAACGTGCGGACGGCCGCATCAGGATAGGGGAAAGTCGGAATGTCGGACCGGTTCAGGATTTCCCGGCCGGCCAGAACTTGGGCGCCGCCCATCCAGCTTGCCAGAATCGGTTTGCCCTTCAGCTTTGAAAAGCGCTTCAGTTTTTCAGCGGTCTCCGAGGGGTCGGTCATGGCTTGCGGCGCCAGAATCACCAGCAAGCCATCGGCATTGGCATCCTGGGCCACAATCTCAACCGCCTTGGCGTAACGGTCGGGCTCCGCGTCTCCCAGAATGTCCACGGGATTGTTGTGGCTCCAGTGCGGCGGAAGAATTCCGTTCAGCGATTCGATGGTTTCATCGGAGAGCACGGCAAGTTCGCCGCCGTGGATGGAGAGGGCGTCGGTGGCCAGCACTCCGGGGCCGCCCGCGTTGGTCAGGATGGCCAGGCGCGGACCTTTCGGGCGCGGCTGCTTGGACAGAACTTCCGCCATGGAAAAAAGATCGGCGATGCTGGAGACACGCAGCACGCCGGACCGCCGGAAGGCTGCTTCCAGAACCTCGTCGCTGCCGGCCATGGCGCCCGTGTGCGAAGCGGCGGCGCGCGCCGCGGCTTCCGTGCGGCCCGCCTTGATGACGATGATGGGCTTCGAAAGCGCCACTTCACGGGCGGCGGAAAGGAAAGCCCGCGGGTCGCCAATCGATTCCATGTAGAGAATAATGCTGTTGGTGTTGGGATCGTCGCCAAGGTGATTGATCAGGTCGCCCCAGTCCACATCCAGCATCGAGCCGACGGAAACAAAAGCGCTGAAGCCCACGTGCTCATGCAGGCTCCAGTCGAGGATGGCGGTGCAGAGCGCGCCGCTCTGGCTGATGAAGGCCACGTTGCCCGGCTGCGCACCCGTGCGGGCAAAGGTGGCGTTCAGGCCTGAGAGAGGGCTCATCACGCCCAGGCAGTTGGGACCAATCAGGCGCGTCCTGCCGCGGCGAAGCTGGGCCAGAATCTCCTGCTCCATCTCGACGCCGGCGACCCCGCATTCCTTGAAGCCGGCAGAGATAACGATGATGCCCTTGACCCCGGCGTCCACGCACTCGCCTACGACCCCGGGCACCGTGCGGGCCGGGGTGATAATCACGGCCAGGTCCACCGCCTCGGGCAGCGCCCCGACATTGGGATAAGCCTTAACGCCCAGCACCTGGCTGCGCTTGGGATTGACGGGATAAACCGTGCCGCCAAACGGGCTGCTGATCAGGTTCCACAGCAGTGTGCGGCCCACGCTGGCTGCGGCCTCGGTGGCGCCGATGACAGCAACACTCTCGGGGTAGAAGAAAACGTCCAGAGGGTGGTGCATCTGGCGGTAGATGTCATGCGCGCCTTCGATGGTTTGCTTTGCAGAGGGTTTCATAGGTTTCATTGGATTCGCCATAGCAACCTTTCCATTCTGAATGCTTTCGGCAGTTCAATTCAAGAGCTTGTGGCATGGACTTTCACAAATTCCCCCCGCGTGCCATCGCCGCGTCTGCAAAAAGTCGTCCGCAAAACCTTCCCGGCCCACGCTGGTTTCAAGGTTCCGGAAAACTTGGTTGATGGGGTCTGGAAAAGCGTAGCAGGGACAGGTGAAAGTCGGCGGCTGGACGAGGTGCTGCAAAAAAGGCTTTGCCCCGTCACGCTGCGCCAATGACAGAGCGTATTCGCAGGCCTTCAGCGAATACTCGGAAGAATCGAGGGGGCGGAGGGTTTTCTCGATTCTGAGCATCGCGGCTCCTCCCCAAAAAGCTGCTGGGAGGAGCGAGTCCCCCATCGAGATGGGGATGGCTGGCTTGCCTCTCCTGCCCAGAAGCTAACCTGCGAACCTCGCGGCACCCTCCCAGCAGATATCAGGGTAATATATACAAGGCCACAGCGCCGTGACCGAGAATACCAGCGGCTGTGACCGTGCGCACAGCCCTAATGTGGGCCGCGCGGGAGAATTAAGAAGCAGGATCAGGCCCGAGAGCAGAGATGGGAATCCGGGCAGGGTCCGCCTTAGAGAGGGTCCCGCTTGCAGGCTTCCGAACTCGTCCCGGAACCTTCCGTTGCCTGCGGCGGAGAAAGGAGCAAGCCATGGATAAACCAAAAGTCATGGTTGCGTTGCGAGACACAGAAACAGCAGGGAGCCTGGCCAAACTGGCCTGCCAGATGGCCAGCCTGGCGGGAACCAACGTGATCGCGTTGCACGTGATTGAGGTGCCCCCGGGTTTGCCCATCGACGTAATGGACCCCGTCTTTGAACGGCCCGGGCAGCAGGTGCTTTCACTGGCCCGGCAGATTGCCTCCAACAACTTCTCCATGCGCATCTCGACCAAGCTGCTGAAGGCGCGCAACGCCGGCGAGGCCATCGTGGGCGAAGCGGGTGAAGAGGAGATCGATCTCCTGATCATCGGATACCACCACAATCACCGCCTGGCTGAAACGCTGCTGGGATCGACCGTGCAGCACGTCACCCACCATGCGCCGTGCAGGGTGCTGGTGCAGGTACCCGCGCCCAGGTCGAAAGCCGCACAGGTTGAGGTGAGCGAGGAGAGGGCGGAAGATGGTGTCGAGGGGAAGAATCCGCAAGCCACATAAAAAACACGTCATGCGCCAGCTGCTTCCATGGAACCGGGCGGTCAATGGTGAGATGATAGGGGGCACTCGGTCGGGATTAATCTAAAAACGAATGAGGAGGAGTGGCGATGCGGCTATCGGTAAAGGGCCTGGCCCTGGCCATTGGAATCCTGTGGGCTGCTTGTATTTTTCTGGTGGGAATTGTCAATCTTGCTGCACCTTCCTACGGAGTGGCTTTCCTCGCGTGGGCAAGCTCCATCTATCCGGGCTTTCACAATTCGCGCCACTTCCTGGATGTGCTGGTCGGCACAGGCTACGGCCTCGTAGACGGCGGATTTGGAGGAGCCATCTTCGCGTGGCTTTACAATTGTTTTGCGGGAGCGGCAAAGCAGTCAGCCTGAGCCCGCTGATGGCTGTCAGGGAAAATGAAACGATATCCTGACCGCCCGCCTGCTGATCCAGGCGCGAAAGTCTCGGGCGCTCCCAATATCGCCGTGCGCAAAAGATTCAACCGCTGGCTGGTCATCATTTCAGGGTGGAGCTTTGTCGCGCTGGGTGTGGCGGGCCTTATCCTGCCCATCCTCCAGGGCGTTTTGTTCCTTCTGATCGGGTTAACCCTCCTGTCCACGGAATACGCGTGGGCGCGCAAGCTGCTCCAGAAATTACGTGAGCGGTTCCCTTCCCTCGCCGCCCGGCTTGATACGGGCAAATGGCGGGCCCGCGCATGGCTCCAGCGAATTTTCCCTCCCAAGTCCGGCGGCGTGTAGCATTGGCAATGACGCGTACCACCGCCCATGCAGGAACCCATGTGAGACAGGACGATCAAGGCAGAGGCCGTCACTGAGCCTTGTGACGCAGCTCACCGTAGAACCAACGAATCTGGACGATCATAAGATCTGAAAGGAGGGTGCGCGAAGGCGAACAGGAAGTAACCCACAAGCGGAGCAAGGTAGCAAGCACGAAGCTCCGCAAGGCCAGCGACTTAACGCGGCCCATTCGCCCCCACCCTCCTGAACCCCCTATCGTCCGGTCCCACTTTCTTCTGCGCCTCAGTCGTGCCATCACTTAATCGCTACGAATCCCGAATGTTATGGTAAGAATAGTTGTATTCTGCTGAAGCCCGGAGGCAGGGCATGGCTGGGAGGACAAACCTTTACCAGGCGCTTCTCGAAGTCACGAGTCCAATCTCGCCGCGTGGCTGTGAGTCCAGTTTTTTCTTCCGCCGGGGTCTCCACTTCAGCCGACTAGCTGCTTCGATATTCTGAACTGCCTGCTGTATAGTTCCCATGGGAGAGAATATCCGCGAGGGGCTGACAGAGGGAAATTTTATGGTGATGGGCCTGCAAACCAGGCCACCGGTGCCTCATCGGCCGGACGAATGGGGACCAGTCCGGCAACCGGTTCTGCCCAATCATCCGGCGGGTGAAACCGTACTCCAGCCTGGTGCGTCTATTCTGGGAGAGCAACGAATCCGTCCGCACTCCACTGTTCCGCCAGGGCTGGGCCAAGACGGCACGGGCATAACAGGATTCGCCGGCATCAGGGCTGGTATGCCTGCAACGATCGCAAACGCCAAGAACCCTTTGCACTCGAGGTAGCGGTGGCTTCTAACAATACTCCCGACCCCAGGAACCTGGATCCGCAGCACCCCGGCCCGACGGCCACAAAAGAGCCCGAGGTCCGGCAGAGAGAAACCCAGGCCCTTTTCGAGCAGTTCTTTGAGGCCTCGCCGGACGGCGTCCTGGTGGTGAACTCGAAGGGTTTCATCACCCGCGTGAACGCCCAGACAGAAAAAATGTTTGGGTACAGCCGCACAGAGTTGCAAGGCCGGCCCATCGAGGTCCTGGTTCCGGACCGTTTCCGCAAAACACACGAAAGCGACCGCGGCAATTATCAGACCGAACCGCACATGCGCACCATGGGCGCGGGACTGGAACTATTTGCCAGGCGCAGAGATGGAAGCGAATTTCCTGTTGAAATCATGCTGAGCCCCCTCAGCTCCGGCGAAGAAACGATGGTACTGACCGTGGTCCGCGACACAACCCTGCGCAAGCAGGCAGAGGATGCTCTGCGCACCAGCGAAGAGCAGCTCCAGAGCATTCTGGACAATTCAACCACCGTCATCTACGTCAAGGACCTCGAAAGCCGTTACCTCCGCGTGAACCGGCGATTTGAAGAGCTCTACAAGATCCCGAGGGGCGAGGCCAAAGGGAAAACCGATTTCGACCTGTTCCCGAAAGAATTGGCAGAGACCCTGCGGGCCAATGACCAGAAGGTTATTGAGGCTGGAAGCCCATTGGAATTCGAAGAAGTCGTCAGGCACTCCGGGGGCATTCACACCTACATTTCCATCAAGGTCCCTCTGTTGGACCCCGGGGGACGCCCTTACGCAGTGGCCGGCATCTCCACCGACATTACAGAACGGAAGAAGGCGGAGGACGCCCTGCTGCTGGAGATCAGCATGGTGCTGCTGTCCAACCTGGATGTTCGGAAGCTTTTCACCGCGATCTCGGCCACGCTTCACCGCATCATACCCCACGAGTACGCGTCGCTCGCTCTTTACGAGCCCGCAAGCGGGGACCTGCGCCTGCTTTCACTGGAACAGCCCGAAACTGAGGCCGCGCTGGGAAAAGAGATGCTCTCACCCGCCCAGGAAGCTCTGGCGGGCCGCGTGATGAATTCCCGGCAGCCGCTGGTCCTCAACGATCTTGAAAACATCCCCGCCCGATCCCAGGCCACCGACCGCCTGAGGGCTGAAGGCGTGAAGTCAGCCTGCTTCCTGCCGCTGGTCACGCAGGATCGCGTGCTGGGCACCCTGAACCTGGTGGGCCGGCAGAAAGGCGCCTTTGACCAGCAGCACGTCGACCTGCTGCAACAGCTGACAAGCCACGTTGCCATCGCTCTGGACAATGCCTTGACTTATCGCAAAGTGGCGGAACTCAAAGAGCGGCTGGCTGAAGAGAAACTCTACCTTGAGGAAGAAATCCGCACCGAATACCACTTTGAGGAGATCATCGGCGATAGCCCCGCTCTCAAGCGAATTTTGAAGCAGGTGGAATCCGTGGGCCCCACCAACGCTACCGTCCTGGTTCTGGGTGAAACGGGCACCGGGAAGGAACTGATTGCGCGCGCCATTCATGATTTGAGCCCCCGGCGTGACCGCACATTCGTCAAGCTGAATTGCGCCGCCATTCCCGCGGGGTTGCTGGAAAGTGAGCTGTTTGGGCACGAAAAAGGGGCCTTTACCGGCGCCATTTCGCAAAAGATCGGCCGCCTGGAGCTGGCCCACCAGGGAACACTCTTCCTGGATGAAGTCGGCGACATTCCGCTGGAGCTGCAGCCCAAACTGCTGCGCGCCCTTCAGGAAAAGGAATTCGAAAGGCTGGGCAGCACCAAAACAATTCCAGTGGATGTGCGCCTGCTGGCGGCAACCAACCGCGACCTGACGAAGATGGTCGCCGACCGCGAGTTCAGGAGCGACCTCTACTACCGCCTGAGGGTTTTTCCCATCACGGTCCCCCCTTTGCGGGAACGCGCCGAAGACATCCCGATCCTGGTCCGTTACTTCGCCCAGAAGCATGCCGAGAGAATGCACCGGCGCATCGAAATTATCCCTCCTGAGGCCATGGAGGCCCTCGTCCGCTGGCGCTGGCCCGGCAACGTGCGAGAACTTGAGAATATTATTGAACGGGCCGTCATCCTTTCTCCCGGGCCGGTCCTGCGCGTCCCGCTTGCGGAACTAGTGCCAGACGACGGGGAACCGGCCGAAGGCAACGGCTCCGGGACCCTGGAAGATGCCGAACGCCAACACATCCTTCGCATCCTGAGAGAAACCCGCGGAATCATTGGTGGTCCCAACGGAGCGGCTGCCCAATTGGGGCTTAAACGAACCACCCTGAATTCCAAGATGCGGAAGTTGGGAATTACCCGGGAAGAGATCGATAAAACGTCTTCTTCGTGACGACATTTCGCCATCTGATTACTCACCGTCACCTCTCCTTTCGTCACTGAGAGATTCCCCTGCTTTTCAAAACTCCTAACTAACTGAATTAAAGAACTATAATTCAATTTAAGATTCTCGGCCGTTTGGCATGGCAAGTGCCAATTACCACAAGGGAGGTCTGAGTCCGCTTGTTGAGAAAGGCCGGGTGCAGGTGGATGGTTGCCGGGAAAGGATAAAACCATGGCGGAACAAATCAATGCCCTGCTGGTTCACACTCAGGATGAGACGTTCTACGAATTGACGCGCGTGCTTAAATCCCTCGGTATAAAAGTGATATACACGGCCGATTGCAGGGAAGCTTCGCGCCTCCTGCAAAAGCAAGGCGCAATCGACCTGGTTTTTACCGCGACGGACCTGCGAGACGGTGGTTGGGAGGATGTGCTGGCGCTGGCCCAGCAGGCAAAGAACTACCTGCCCGTCATAGTCGTTTCCCGACTGGTAGACGCTGGGCTCTATCTGGACGCGCTGGGACGAGGCGCCTTCGATTTTGTGACGCCACCGTTTCTGACTTCAGATATAGCGCACATTGTTCGCTCCGCGATTTACAAAGAGCTTGTCAGTGTGAAGCGGGACATGGTGGCCCCACCCGCAGCATGAGCCTGGACGGGAAGTGGAACCTTTCGGCCGTGCCAGGGTCGCAACCCAAGGGCAAAAAAGCAAGGCGGTCCGGCGCCGTATGGACACGGGGCCGATCGCCGGCGGCAGATGAAGGTGAGAGGAATTGGAATGTTTCCTGGATTCACGGGGGCGAAACGCAGGCGAAAATTTTCTTATTCCAAGGGCGGTGAAAGATGCTTAAAATAACGTTTAACGATACGCCGGGAAGCACCATAGTGAAATTAGAAGGAAAGATTTCCGGCCCGTGGGTCGAAGAACTTGAGCGGAGTTGGGTAGAACACTCGCCTCAAGCCTCTGAAAATGTCATAATAGATTTATCGGATGTAACCTACATTGACCCTGAAGGGAAAAAACTCCTGGCTCGCATGGTAGACAAGGGGGTCTGCTTCGAGGGAACTCACTTAATGACAAAATATGTGATTGACGAGATTACGCGTGTAGGAATACGTTCGGGAAAGAACGGAGGTTAAGATGCGATCGCCATACGGATTGGAGCTGGTTGAAGACTGCCGGACCTGCTCAAACAAGGCCGACGGGTTCTTCTGTGAGCTTTCTCCGGAAGGGCTGAAAGCATTCGAGGCGATCAAGTACACGACTGCGTATCCCGCAGGCGCGGTACTCTTTGTAGAAGGACAATCCGCCCAGGGTGTTTTTCTGCTCTGCAAAGGCCGGGTGAAGATTTCAATGACCTCCGCCGAAGGCAAGACGCTGATTCTGCGAATCGTGAAGCCGGGAGAAATTCTGGGATTGCACGCAACCGTTTCCGACACTGCTTTCCAGGCCACTGCTGAAACCCTGGAGCCCTGCCAGGTCAACTTCATCAAACGCGACGATTTCCTGCGCCTGCTCCGTGACCACGGGGACGCCTCCATCCGCGCGGCGGAGCAGTTGAGCGGCAGTTACCAGACGGCGTGCGAGCAGGTCCGCTCCCTGGGCCTTTCACAGTCGGCGCCGGAAAAGCTGGCCCGGTTTCTGCTGGAATGGTCGGTCAAAGGACAGGCCTCCAAGCAGGGCATCCGGGTGAAACTCACCCTGACTCACGAGGAAATCGGCCAGATCATCGGGACTTCCCGGGAAACCGTGACTCGCACTCTGGGCGAATTCAAATCCAAGCGCCTTGCCGAACTCAAAGGTTCGACCCTGGTCATCCAGAACAAGGCGGCGCTGGAAGCTTACCTGGGCGGATAGGCCCCGGCAGACACCGCCACCCCGGCTAGAAGTCCTGAGGAGCCATTCCCAGCCCGTCCTGGAGCCGCCGCAGGAGTCACATTCACCCCGAAATCATTCCCCCTGAACGCCAGCCGGACAGCAGAAAGCGGCCGGCGGTTTCCGTCACAATCATCAGTGACGCAGCTCACTGCGGAGCTTAAAAGCCTTCCTTAAACTGTACTTAACATACCGCCCGGGAATCCGCCCCAGCGGCCGAGGGTTTGCCCCACACGCGCCGTTCGATTCCCGGGCTTAACTTTTTCCAGGGCCTTTTTACCCTCTCCGGAATCCCTAAAAAAGTTATCCTCGCCGAGCCAGCTTCTCGCGCAACGCGGCAGCGCCGGCAGCAAGCGTCGCCACTCTGTCTGTATTGCGGAGCTGCCGTTCGATGCCGGGATAAGGAGTTGAAGTTCAGATTCACCGAGGATTGTCCGGGCGGCAGCCAGCCTCCTGGATTTTAAGCGCCCGCTTGCAAAGCGTCTCGGCTCCCGGATATTCGCCCGCGCCTCAGGGCGCGCCTTCGGCCGGTAGCGGACGGCAATACACCTCACAGCAAAGGGACAAAGCGTGAAGCACATCGCTGGAAATTCGTACGATCTTCAAAACTCATTCCTGCGGGAGACACCGATGCACCCTCACAAGGGCCTGTGAATAGCGGCACTCGCCAAGGTGATTGTCATCACTGCGCACCTGTTGCCCGGCCAGGTAAACTCATCTCAGATTGAGGGTAGTTCCATGAAGAAAATCCACCCTCCTCCTGCCGGAGATCCCAAGGCGAATAAGATGAGAAACCCCTTGCCACCTGTGGCGCTCACGGCGTTAAGGACCATTCAGACAACCAGGGTCTGCCCGAAAGGGCACGAGTTTTTCCTGGAGGGACAGTCGCCGCGGGGCATCTTCATCCTCTACGCGGGCCGCGTGGAGCTTTCCGTAACGGACGCGCATGGCCGGCTGATGGTGCTGGCCACAGCAGCGCCGGGGGATGTTCTGGGGCTGAGCGCCACGCTTTCGGGCAGGTATCATGAGGAAACGGCCACCGCTGCGGTTCCATGCCGGACCGGCTTCGTCAAGTGCCCGGACTTCATCCACTTCCTGGGCCATCATCCCGCGGCCGCTTTCTGGGTCGTCCAGCTCTTAAGCGACCGTGTCACCACCACTCTCGGCCAGCTCTCCGGCAGTCATGGCCAGCAGCTCAAAAGTCTTCGGCAATAGCGAAGAGGGCCAGCCCCTCTGCATTCGGATTTCGGCTGCCTCAGTAGTGGCCTTCCTCCAGCCGCACTTTGCCGTGGAACACGCGGTGAACGTAAGTGCTGTAAACAATCACGGCAACCATGCCAAAGGCATTGGCAATCAGCGACACGCGGAGAGCGTGCGGCGAAGAAGCAGAGTTGTAAATGTTCAGGCTGTACAGCGGATTGACCGTTGAAGGAAGCAGGTTTGGAAACACCGTGAGCGCAGCCGTCAGCATCAGGGCAACGATGAGCAGCACGGAAGACCGGAAGGCAGCGTCGCTGCGGCCTGCCCCGCGGGACAAAAAGCCCCAGACCAATGCCACCAGAATCAAGAAGGGTATGACCCACGCCGCAGGATAAACCTGGAAGGTGCGCGGGCTGCCCGCCAGCACAATAAACGTGGCGACCGTAGCCACCATCACCATGGCCACAGTGATCCACCAGAGCGTTCGCGACCACCGGACGGCGCGCTCGAACAACTCGCCTTCGGTTTTGACCCGCAGGTAATTCGTTCCATGCCAGGCAAGGACCACCACGCTCAGAATGCCCGTCAGCAGCGCATAGGGATTCAGCATCAGGGCAAACGTTCCCTGGAAATATCCGTCCGCGCCGATCGGCAAGCCGCGCACGACGTTCCCCAGGGCAACGCCCAGCAGCAAAGCCAGCAGGATGCTGCCCACCCAGAAACCACCGTCCCAGAGCGTCCGCCACAAGGGATTTTTGGACTGGCTCCGAAACTCAATGGAAACACCGCGCAGGATCAGCAGCCACAACACCAGCATCAAGGCCAGATAAAAACCGCTGAAAGCCACGGCATAAATCCGCGGGAACGACACCACCATCATGCCCCCGGCGGCCAGCAGCCAGACTTCATTGCCGTTCCAGACGGGCCCGATGGAATTGAGCGCCAGGCGCCGCTCCTCGTCGGTTTTTGCAATCCACAGCGACAGGGATCCCACCCCCAGGTCATATCCGTCCAGCACGGCGTAGGCCGTCAACATCGCTCCAAGCACCCAGAACCAGATTGCGTTCATCGCTCAAAACCTCCATCGGCCGGAATCCATTTTGTCCCGGCCCGGCGCCCACGCGGCCTGCGGCCGTAGTGGCGCTCTTTCCATCTTCCTGCCCGCATGCTACGCATGTGCCGCCGTTTCATCCTGCGGCCCGTGGTGGATGATGCGAGCCACAAGGAACAGGAAAAGAATGCCCAGCATGGCATAAATTCCGGCAAACCCCATCGTCGTGAAAATGGTTTCACCCGCGGCAACGTTGGCGGAGGTTCCCGCCGGCGTTTTCATCAGCCCATATACCAGCCAGGGCTGCCGGCCCACTTCAGAAACCAGCCACCCGGCCTCATTGGCAATATACGGAAAAGGAAGGGTGAGCATCAGCATCCACAGGAACCATCGGCTGGAGTGAAGCTTGCGCCTCCACAAAAGGAACAGGCCGATCAGCATCTGGGCGATAAAGATGGTTCCCAGTCCCACCATGATGTGATAGCAGTAATAAGTGAGTTCAACGGGCGGCCAGAGGTCCCTGGAATAGCTGTTCAGCCCGTCGACGGTGGCGCGGAAACTGCCATAGGCCAGGAAGCTGAGAAATTCCGGAACGTAGATGGGATCAATCAGCTTGCCGGTTTGCGTATCCGGCATTCCGACAATGGCCAGCGGCGCTCCCTGCGCGGTGTCAAAAAGGCCTTCCATGGCGGCCAGCTTGGTGGGCTGGTATTTCACCACGCTGGCTCCGTTCAAGTCTCCGGTGGGAAACAATTGAGTCAGAGAGAGAATCACCCCGGCCACAACCGCCGTCTTCACCGACAACCTGCCAAACTCCCGGTGGCTGTCCGAGAGAAGATAGAACGCGCCAATGCCGCCAATCACAAAAGCCGCCGTCAGCAGCGACCCGTTAATGGTGTGGGCATATTGCCAGATGGCGTAGGGATTCAGCAGCACAGCCCAGAATGACTTCAGCCGGATGGCCCCCGAGGCATCCATCACATAGCCCACCGGGTGCTGCATCCAGGCGTTGGTGGCAACGATAAAATATCCTGACAGCAGGGAGCCGAAGGCTACGCCCAACCCTGAAATCCAGTGCAGCGTCCGGCCTACGCGCTTTTCGCCTGCCAGAAACATCCCCAGGAATCCGGACTCCAGAAAGAACGCGTAGACGCCTTCCAGCGGCAGCGTCTGCCCGAACACTCCGCCGCCGAAACTTGAGAAGCGGCTCCAGTTGGTGCCGAACTCAAATTCCAGAGGAATGCCTGTAACAACTCCCAGGGCAAAATTGACGGCGAAGATCCTGGCCCAGAATTGGGCCGCGTCGGCATAGCGTTTTTCCTTTGTCAGCAGGTGAAGGGTTGAAAAAACGGCGATGAAAAAGCCCAGGCCCATGGTGAGAATGGGAAAAAGGTAGTGGAACATCACCGTGAAACCAAACTGAATGCGGTGAGCAAAAACAGCTTCGTTCATAGACCCTCCCTCAAACAGATCAGGAACGCGTTCCCGGAACACCCCGGCGCAGCGCGGGTAAAACATCGCAGGTCCGTGGACAGGGCGGGCGGGAACAGTGGCGGACCCGGCGTACTTCGGAAAGTTGCGGATGAACCCGCAAGATCATCTGTGTCTCGTCCATCAAAAAACCGAAGCTCATGCCGGACGTGCAAGCCTCCAGCATTCCTGCGCAATCGCCCAGTCCTCGCGCGCCGCCACCACAACCACGCGGATGGCGGAATCTGCGAGTGGGAAGCGCCTCGAGCCGGTCAGCAGAATACCCTTCTTCTCTGAGCAGATGAATCAGAATGCCGGGGGAGATGGTGCCGAACCGGCTGCCCATCATCAATCCTTCAAGCGGCGTAAACCCCATCGTCGTATCCACACTGCGGCCGCGACTTGAAAATCCCCTCGGCCGTCTCAATACCGCTGACCTCGGCGGCATTGTGCTCAGGAGCAAACACCGCGAGGCGGCTGATCTCCTGCTTCACTTCGTCGGTCACCCGCGTGGGCGCTGAATATTTCTCGCCCCCGTGGACAACTCGATGGCCCACGATATCCGCCTCTTGCGGATTGGCAAGAACCCGCGCCGGACCTTCCCAGAGAGTCTGCAACAAATGGCCGGCGGCCGCACTCTCCGAATCAAGATCGGGCTGCTTGAGCCCGCGTTGAGCACCAGGACTTTCATGCGATTTCAGGACGCTCCATCCGGCGGTCCTTCGAGCCTTCCTTCAAAAGTCAGCCGATATTCCCCGAGGCAGCGTTCGGGCAGGCAATGCAAGAGATTGATTGACAGCGCAGAATATCATCCGCCGCCGGCATCCGCAACCCGCTAAGAAACGGGACCGGCCCCGCTATTGAGAAGGCTCCGTGGCCCCACTCAAACCCAGGTCCGTCAGGATTTTCGGGTTGCCCTCGCCCATGGAAAGCAGGTTGTGGCAGACATTACAATCCTGCGGAATCATTTTGCTGGCATCGGAAGCCTCGTGCAACGCCCCGTGGCAGCGGAAGCACCCGGGAAAATTCATGTGCCCGAGGTTATTGGGATAGGTTCCCCAGTTGACCTTCATTTTGGGGAAAACATTCTGCTGGTAGACGGCAACCAGTCCCTTGACCGCCTGGGACACCTCCGCGCGGCGCTGCGAAAAGGCCTGGGGGTAATTCTCGCTGTAGTACTTGTCCAGGCCGGAAGTGATCTTCTGCGCGGCTTCCTCCTGGCTGATGTATTTGGCCTGCAATAGCGCGAGGCCTTCCTTCTTTACAAACGGCAGCGACGGTGGAACGGCTCCACTTGCCAGGGCTTCGTCCAAGGCGTCACCGGGCAGGTGGAAGATGTGGGTCGGCTGGTTGTGGCAATCGATGCAATCCATTACCCGGCCGCTTGCAGGGTTGACCGTTTTAGGATTGGTCTTCTCACTGAAGAAGAGCGTTTTCTTGCCCGTCTGGGCGTTGCTGTACTCAACCCAGTTCATCTTCTGCCGGCTTGCGTCTGACCCGTAGCGGATGGTGATTCCGGGTCCGACATGGGCGCCGTGGATTCCGCCCTGGCCGTTCCCCCCGCCGATGTGCATCAGCAGGACCGTCTTGGAGAGGGAATTCGTTTGATCGTCCGCGTAGTGAGGAATGACCACCAGGCGGTTTCCTTCAAACCGGGCCGGCCAGTGGCACTGTTCGCAGGTCTGCCGCGCCGGCCGCAGGTTGGAGACGGGCACGGGAATCGGGCGGGGATAAGCGCTGAAAACGGTTGCGAAAACCTGGTAGGAGCCCGACAACTTGCTGCGCACAAACCAGGAAGCGCCCGGACCGATATGGCACTCCACGCAGGCCACGCGGGCGTGGGGCGAGTGTTCGTAGGCAACATATTCCGGCTGCATGACCGTATGACAGGTCTTTCCGCAGAAGGTCACGCTATCCATATAATTGACGCCGGAATAGAGAAGCTGGGCGCCGATAATCAGATTGACGATGGTGGTGACGCCCACGAAAAAAAGGAGCCGTCGTAATTCTTCGTTCTTGAAGTCCAGAGGGGGAAAATCGGAGGGATAAACACCACGGTGCCGCTCACGCCTCGCGCGAAGAACAATGCCCGCGGGAATCAGAATGAGCCCTCCGAAGAAGAGCGTGGGCAGCCCCATAAAGGTCAGAATCCCCGCATAGGGATTTTCGGTGAATCCGCGAAAAATGACGGGCAACAGCGAAAGCCAGAGGACGGTTCCGGTGGTTACCAGCACAACGCCAATCCGGCTGATCCAATTCCCTGAAAGGTAAACATATGGAGAAAGCCGTGCCTTTAATCCTTTGCCTTGAGTAACCATCCGCGCCTTTATCCTCCTCCGGATGCCTTGAATTGCCGGCTCGTTCCTGCCGTCGCTCCCCTGGTGCTTTCCCTTACCTTCTCCTTGCCCCGCGCGGGGTTCGGACTGTCCTTCTTCGTCCCATCCACGGATGCCGCAGATGGCCCCGGGTCTTCTTTCCTATCAGCATCAGGAACAAATCCGGCAGGACGCCCCCGTTGCGCTCCTCTTCTGGAAACTCCGCGGACTACCATGTCTGGTAGATACGGCGAACCCATCGGCCGCCCTGCCCGCACCCGGACCGCGCTTACTGCCGGAAGGAAAACAGGGTGAGCAGGAGCAGCACAAACCCGGTGGCAATGGCGGCAAAGCCCACGACCTTGCCAGCCACCACAAACCATCGCTGGGGCTCCTCCGCCCGCATGCTCTCCAGCCTGCCCTGCGCCAGCAGGCGCTCATACTCCACAGGATGCTTTTCGGCCAATTCCTCCAGGGTTTGACGGCCGGTGAAAATCACGGTGTCCATCGGAAAGCTGCCGGGGCGCAGGTGAGTATTGAAAAAGTGAATCGTGAAAATGAACCACACCGCCAGCAGCGCCTCATCGCCATGGAGAAGCAGCGCAACGTTAAACCAGGAGCCCGGCAGGAGCCTGGCAACCGACGGCGCAAACCACATGCTGTAGCCGGAAAGCCCGATGACGGCCATGCCCCAGAAGACTGCCCAGTAGTCAAATTTCTCCCAGTAGGCAAAGTGATCGAAGCTGGGCTTGGGCCCCAGGCCAAGGAACCAGCGGAAATGCGCGAGCATGTCAGCGAGGTCCTTCGGCTGAGGCACAAGAGACTCCGGCCCCCAGAGCATGCCGACCTTTCCTTTGATAAAAGTCAGGCGCAGGATATTCCCCACATGAACAAGAAATGCCGCCGTCAACAAGACACCAAAGACTTTGTGGAAAAAGAGGATGGCGCCAAGCCCTCCCACGCCGTGGGCAAAGCTGGAGGCCCATCCAGCATAACTGAAGCGCAGTGTCAGGCCGGTCAGAGCCAGGCCCAGAAAGGTGGTGAACAGGGTTCCGTGAAGCAATCGCTTGCCTGGCGAAAACCGGTAGTAATAACGGGCCTTCTGGTCTTGATTCACCCCTTCACCTCAGCGGCGTTAATCGGACGCGGTTTCCTCACCCTTTCCTCCACTCTTGCGCCGCTCCACCATGGAGCGGATAAACCACAGAATTGTGTGCAAACCGAAAAAGCTAAAGACCGCCAGCATCAGGAAATTCATAAAGCGCGCAGTGTAATAAAGTCCCGGGTAGTGCTCTCTGTCGCGGGGATTGGCATGCGGGTCATAGGTGGTAAAACTCCTGGTGACGTCCCCGTGACACTTGCCGCAGGTCTTCGTCAGGTTTGCCGGGGCAATGGAAGATCGCGGGTCGGAAGCGGGGAGAATCTCGTGAGCTTCGTGGCAGCTCCAGCAGCGGGCCGTCACCACAAACCCCAGCGCCGTCACCTGGCCGTGGAACGTGTCGTGGTAGGTTTCCGCCCGCCCGGTGTGGCAGCTTCCGCATTTGGCCGTCGTCTTCAACTGCCAGGCCGCCGTCCTGACGCTCTCGATGGAATGCGCCGTATGGCAGCTGGTGCAGACCGGCGCTTCGGAGGCGCCGGATTTGAGAGCTTTACCATGAGCGCCCATCCAATACTTTGCCTCGATTCCAGCGTGGCAGGAACCGCAGGTGGCGGGAACATTCTTTCGATACACCTTGCTGTTCGGATCATTGGGAGCCAGAATCTTGTGCGGCCCGTGGCAGCTTGTGCAGGTGGCCGCCACCAGCAGACCATCGCGGGTGAGGGCGAACCCGTGAATGGAATCGATGTAGAGGGAGTAGACGTTCGGCAGTCCGTACTTTTTTGCCACTTCGGGATTCCCGTGGCAGGTTCCGCAGGTCCGCGGCAGATTCAGCGCATAAACCGGCGACCGGGAATCGTGCACGGAAACAATGGAATGCGGGTTTCCGTGGCAGTTCAGGCAGGCTGGCGAAGAGGCGCTTTTCATCACCGCCTCGTGAACGCTGCTTTCTACGTCGGAACTTTCAGTCGTGTGGCAGGTGGCGCAGGCCACTTTTTTGACCGGCAGTTTGTGAGGGAATTGGGTGACGTCGGAATGGCACGCCTGGCAGCCAAGCCCGCCGTGAATGGAGGAAGCGAATTCCTTCGGATCAATCCGGAGGCTGTGGCCCTGCCCATCCACAAAACCGGCCTGGCCGTGGCAGGACAGGCAGTCACTGGAATGGAGGGAGCCGGAGCCCTGTGCCCAGCCTGCTGATGTGAGCAGGCATACTGCTACCGACACTCCAACGCACCGCTGCCAAGCGTTCATATTGAGCAGTCGCTTCCAGGGTCTTCAATATCATCCAGGCAGTTTGGCGCCTTGCTGCCACACGTAATACATGTACATGACTCCAATCGCCAGGCCATAAACCACAACAATGGTGGTGAGGATTTTGCCCCACCGCTCGATGACTTCCAGTTTATGGCTGAGTTTGATCTGGGCGGCGACTTGTGGCGCGTCACCGCCCAGCACATGAATCGACTCGTCTTCGTGGCTGGCCATCATGTTGCGATAGATGGCCAGAACGCCAACGACCACCGCAAGAGATATCCAAGTTGCGAGGTAAAACGTGAGGTTCATACCAACCTCCAATCGCGATTCCGGCGGGTTCCAGGCCCGGGAAAATTCCGGGAGCTACTTCTTGCCTTCCTTGGCCGCAGATTCGCAAGCCTTCAAATCCTTCTTCTTCGCATAGCACTTACCCACATCGTTCAGTTCTTTCTGGCCCGTTGTCACATGGCACGTGGTGCACGAGGCCTTCTCCTTCTTGGCAATCTTCATGTTGCCAAAGGAAGAAAGTGAAGACATCGCGAGTGCCACGCCCAGGGTGATACCGAATACTGCAAGCTTCCTGATGGTGCTCATCATTGCTACCTCCGTATTCATCGGGCAGGTGATGGAGTCGTTCTTTGCAAGGGTCCTATTTCTTCTTTCCCAGATGGCGAATATAGACCACAAGGTCACTAATTTCTTCCTTGGAAAGCTGACTGCTGTATGCCGGCATGATTCCTTTGCCCTTGGCGATGAAGCTTTCAAGCTCGGCATTTGATTTTGACTGGACTGCCTTCGAGCGCAAGTCGGGAACCTTCATGTTCTTGCCCATGGGACTGTCCCCGCTCCCGTCCTTCGCATGGCACATCGCGCACTTGGCATCAAAAGTGGGCTGGCCGCTCTTGGCCTGCGCCTTAAAGGCAGGCGTCAGAAGCCAGGCGCCGGCCATCAGAGCTGCAAAGACTGCAAGTGCCGCGGTGTTAACGACCTTGTTCATTATCATTTCCTCCTTGTTCGGTCCCTCTCTGTAAAAGTGAGTCTCTGGCAATAATCTCTTGTTTCATGCCGGATTGCAACCCGGCATGAGTTTCGCTAAAAGTCGCGAGTCCAGCGGATCATGAGCATGTTGGCGCCGAAATTGTTGGCGCTGATCGGGTAAAGCTCCTGAGTGTAATAGGTCCGCTGCAGGTCAAACGAAAGCCGGCCAGCCCTCGGAATGTTGAAGTACACGGTTCCGGTCCCGAGCGGCCAGGTCAGGGGCCCGTAAATCGGACTGATGCCGCCCTCATTTCCAAGACCGGTGGTGCGCACAAAATTCCCGGTAAAGCGGATGCCGAAGTACTTGACAGGCTCGGCGGCGAGCCCTGCCTGCCAGACACGATTGAGCGCCTGGTCGCGCAGCGGATAAGCTGTCCCTGGCACAGTCACGCCACGCTGGTAGGCAATGATTCCGGTAGCCAGTTCGTTGTCGTAGGTAAACCCGCCAAACACCGAGTACTTCGGATTGATGGAGTAGGTCAACATCGTTGCGTTGGACTGGGCCTTGCCCTGGTACTGTGTCGCCAGAAGCTTCTGATTGACCATAAAGATCTCGTCGCTCAGGGTCAACTTGTCGGTCAGGTGGAGGTTTGCAACCACGCGCCCGGTGGTGTCCGTGTGCGGGGTCAGCGCGGTGTAGGACGCGCCGCTATTGTAGGTACGGATCTCGCCCCGAATATCGAACCGCTTTGCCGGCCGATAGAAAGCACTCAGCATGGGCGACACCGCATGGTTCCGGAGGGTGCGGCCGGGGTCGGCCTCGCCATCCTCCAGGACCTCAACGTCCGATTTGTAGAACTCAACGCCCGGGCTAACCACCAGGTTGTTGAGAGGCGTAAAGATCATCTTGAAGTCTGCCTCATGCAAACCGAACTTCCAGTTACTGGAATACGCCTCATTTGCGGGAGTTGTTCCATTGAACATGCTGCTGTAGACTCCCGTGGTATTGGTCGTAAACCGGGTATAGCGGTAATCCAGATCGATATCCCACCAGGGTTTGATGTGGAAGGTGAAACCCTGCTCAGCGATGTTGTTCGGTTCGCTGACGGTTGCCCTGCCGGTCTGGCTGACTGCATAGGGGTTGGGCGGGTTGACACCGCTGAAAGACTGGTCGAGCGTAGCCGGGCCGCTGTAACGGTAATAAATATAGCTGCCGCGAGTCTCCAGCCACGAGTACGGCCTGCCGTTGTACGAAAATTCGCTGACCGGTGTCGTCAGCCTGCGGTAATCGCTCCATGACGCTGCCGTGAGTGGAGCACCCGCCGTTTGAGCTATGGACAGTTCGCCCGGTGAAGCCGCGTTGAGCGTTATATTGTCGTCGAAAGTCTGGTAACCAACGTTGTAGTGGAAATTCCAGTTGTTCCAGGTGTAATCGATGGCGCCCGTAATGCGATTGGCATTATCAAACGTGGGGGCGTACAAAGAATAGGCGTTCCCGCGCGCAAACCCACCCCAACTGCTCGGCGAGTCCAAAAAGTCCGGCGAGAACGTCGTGAACGTCGGGCCGGTGAACGACGTCCGGTAATACTGGAAGTGGAAACGCAGGTTGTTGGTGGCATGCACCGTAAAATCAATGGACCCGATTTTGCGGACCGTGGACCAATCATGGTTGTCGGTAAGCCCGGGCGCATTGAGCGTCGGCAGAATGACTCCGTCGTTCTGGTTAAAGTAGAAGTATGACTGGCGCCAGTTCACGCGAAGATCATAGAGCTTGGACTTGGACAGCGTAAGCTGGGCGCCAGGATATGGATCGCCACCCATGCCGCTCATGGTGAGCGAAAAATTATTGGCGAAGGCGTTTGGATCGTTGTTGTGGCCGAAGATGCTGAAGTCCATGAGCCTCAGCCCACTCTTGAGGTTGAGAAGCTCTTCGTACATGGGCTCATAGCCTTTGACATCCGTAAAGCGGTACCCCATGCTGGCTGAGCCCTGGACCCCGAAACCTCCCCACTGGAGTTGAGGTTCGCTTGGGTCCTGCGCCTTCAGCACAGGCAGACTCACCAGGAAAGCTAACACCATAAAGAACAAGCTACGCGTGATTTTCAAGCGACACCTCCTATCGCAGCAGGTACTGATCAAAGTTGGATCCATGAACGGCCACATGGCACCGTGTGCAGTCTCCAGAAGTCTGGAAGCCATGCCGGCCGTGCGGCACGTTCGCTTGCCCATGAAAACCGCCCGAATTGCCATGCAAATCAACGTGGCACTGCAGGCAAAGCAGTCTCTGCTCACGCCGCTTCAGCAGGAAATTGTTGACGCTTCCGTGGGGCGTGTGGCAGGCCGTGCAGCCGTCAACCCTCACAACCGCGTGCTCATAAACGAACGGGCCGCGTTTTTCCACGTGGCAGCTCACACAGGCCTCCCAGTTTGCTTTGCGCAACTGGAAGTGATTCATGGTGCCGTGGGGATTGTGGCAATCCGTGCACTTCATGAAACCCTCGCCCACCCGGTGATGTTCCGGCAGCGCGAATTGGGCCTGCACCGTCTGGTGGCACCCGAAGCAAAGCTCGGGCTGCGGCTTCTTCAGCAAGCCGTCCGCCAGCCAGGCGTTCTCCTCTTTCAGCCTTGGCACTGAGAAAAACGAGGCCTGGGCGGGCTGGAGTTTGGGCTTCCCGGCATCCGCCACCTCAACCGGATGGATGCTATGGCAGTCAATACAACTGACCCCGGCCGTTGCGTGGACGGAATGAGGGAAGGCATCCTGCGGTGTTCCCGTCTTGTGGCATTGCATGCACCGCTCGGAATTTTCTTTGGGGTTGGCGTCGAACTTGAAGATGAGCTTCATGCCTGCTTCCATCTTTGTCGGGTCCCCTGCGGCATTCTGCTCAGCATGCGCGTGGGCGGCGCCCGGCCCGTGGCAAACCTCGCAGCCGGTCACGGACTTGGGGCCGGAAGGCGCCGTAGTTTGCGCCGATTCGTTCTGGTCCTGTCCCTTCAGCGTCATCAGGTAATCAACGAGTTCGTTGAGGTTCTTGGTTGGAGTATCGGGAGGAAGCGTGGGCATGATCGTTCCGGCCCGCCGTTTGAGCATGCGATCCATCAATTCCTGGCGGGTTCTGCGCGCGCCCACGTCACCCAGGGCCGGACCGGCTGTGCCACCCTTGCCGCCAATCTGGTGGCAGCCTGCGCACATCATATCGTTATAAAGTTTCCGACCCGCCGCGACCGAAGGAGATTCCGCCGTTCCGGAGCTAGCCGCCGTGGCCTCAACCTCGCCACCCTGTTCACCGTGAGGCGACTTGAAAAACTGCCGGGCCTCCGCACGGTGGCAGCCCGCGCAAACCTGCGGACCAACATAATCATTGGGATTGGCCTCCACAGGCGCCTTCCAGGCAACCGATGGCCCCCTGGCAGGGGCCGGCTGCCTCTGAGCGTAGAGAAATGCCGTGGGCAAAAATCCCGCCAGGCAGATCAGCAACGCAGCGATTTTGATGGAACTCAGCAGTCGCTTCATGTCGCTCTCCCCTCTTTCACATTCGTTAGCCATAGGATTCCTCTTCCTAAAAGAAACAGGACATTAACAACCCAAAAACTCTTGCCAGACTCATCGGCTCAATCACCGGACACCTTCAACCGTAAAGCCGCCGTCGGCGACCCCTCCTGCCGGGACACTGGCCAGCACCTTGCGCCTGACCTGCGGAACGCCTGGGCCTGGGACAGAAACAGGTTCAACTCGATCAGCAAACAGCCGGCCTCGACGGCTCACCACTGTGTGGCCCGGCTCACCCGAAATCCGTTCACCCAGGCTCAAACCAAAGTCGCTAGAAGAAATTGTTAAAAAATCTGAATTGTGATATATCGCACATGCTAGGGTGGCGATCAGGCAACAGTCAACATATTTTGAAGTGGTAACATTATGGACTGTTGTCACCGGGCTGAGCGCAGGGTTTTCACAAGCAGGAAGAGCGTGGTTGGCGCTCCCATGACATCCGTCTTTTAGGTTTGGCCTCAATTCCATTTCATCTATTCCCGCCGGCCTCCCTGAAATGCACCGTCCTTCGATATAGGAGCGATACCTGTGCTAACTTCAGGTAACTATTTCTATCAGCCGCCCAATTACCCGGCAGTGAGCTTGCTCACGGTCACACGTGACGGTAATCACACAAAATGTTCTATCGGAACTTCAGCCTTTTTTTTCAGTCACCTCTGGAACAAATGGTGGTTTTGGCGGCACGGAGATTTTGAGTTTATGTCGAACCCCCGAGTGAACTGCCAGGCAGTTGGAACGAAGGCCGCGGGCACAAAGGTTCTATGATGAAAATCAAACTATCCCCGGCGTTTGCGTGGGCTTCCCTATTGGAACCTATGGTTAACTCGGCCTGAATTCGCTTGAGACTGCACCGGCAGAAAAGGAGACTTTCCGATGGAAACCGGGCAAACTTTCAGGCCACAGGAGGCGGTAATCTGCATCCTGGAGGGGGCCGCAGAAGTAATTTTCATTTGTGCCGGGTGCTTCAGGCAGTCGGGCTGAAAGCAGCCAAGGCTATTAGAAGCATGGATTTAGGAGTCTACCACAGGGTTGGGATGCTCCGGTCTTCCGGGTTTCTCCGGTGGTTCGTACCTTTGCACCACTCTGATGCTGAAGGCTTAAGCCGGCTGCTGCGACTTAATCCGGCTGATGGTCTGCTGAAGCCAGGTCTTCACGGCTTCCTGCATCTGGGGCTGATTTCCCTTCTCTTCCAATCCCTCGACGGTTTGTCCGGATGAATCCAGTGGAATATGGTGGCAGGGCATCGGCGACACCCGTCTGTCTTCCGGAACAAATTCCATCAGAGGACACTCACCACAGGGGTGAACACGATAGGGATATCCATAATTGAGGCAGGTAAGAGAGTCCGCAAACATCGTCGACACCGGCCCCGTTCCCGGTTGGTCCGGAAGCCCATAGCCATCCTTTTCAATAAACTCCAGCTCCGCCTTTAAGATTTCCAGAATATCCGGCTGGTCTTTAGGCATGGCGTTCTCTCCCTCTGAAGCACTCCTTTTCTCAACAGTCCCCGCGCCCCGTTGAGTCCTTCTGACTGCGAAGCCTAGGACTCTTTTCGCGCTCAATCTGTGATGCCCGTCACACTGATATGTGATTGCCCGTGGCGTCGCCCCCGGGCCGCGCCATGAGGGCTCCTGTGTGAGACAGGCCTGAGATACACCCCACCCTTCACCCCAAGCGACGATCTCTGCCTTCCATCCGCCGAAACCCGCTCTTATCGTGGTGCCCGGCTTCGGATACCCGCCCATCACTGGCCGGCGCTTCCGGCGAGTCCGCTCCCGCCAGGCTTTACACCATTCCTGACCTTTGGCGTCCCTCGTCACGCCGCAAGGCTCTCGCGGGCGGAGTTCGAACAGCATTTCCGAATCTCTTCGGCAATTTCCTCACAAGGGGCCCACTTGCACACGATGCCGGCCGCTCCCAGATCGATGAAGTGCCTTCTCGTTTCAGGCATCAGCGAACTCTCAGTCAGGATGATCAGGGGTTGAGCTTCTATTCCGCAGATCGCGTTGAGGATTTCCTCATGTTCGATATCGCGAAGGTAGTCGTCCAGCAAAACCAGGTCGAACACTTTCGATCGCAGCAATGACAAGCCCTCCTGGCCACCCCATGCCACCGTGGTTTCGTAACCTTCGTTTTCAAGCAGACGTTCCAGAGAAATCAACACCTGCTCGTCGTCGTCGATCACCAGAATCCGTTTTTTTGCGGCTCGTTTTTCCATAGCTTTCTCCCAACCGCATCTTTCACACTCCTCCTTTTTTAACGTGCGCCCCATTCTGCGCAAAAGCGGTGACTCAAATCACCTGCCCTTGTGACCCATGTTGAGATTGCCACTTCTGAATGAGAGATTGGAGGGCGAAACCTGGCTTGAAGGTGGGTTCAGCAGGCACGGTAAACGCTTCCGGGTTTGCGAAGGGCCGTGAGCGTGCCGGGGAATTTCAGCGGACCGGGAGAAACAAAAACGGGGACCAGGCGATATTCAGTCTGGTCCCCGGAGGCGTTTTGAGTGGGAATGGGCTAGTGCGCCTTCAACCCCACGGAAACGGTATGGGATGTTCCCGTGGTATTGGTTCCGGTAATCGTCAGCGTGTAGTTCCCTGAAGCGCTGGAGGGGACCACCACGGACAAGGTTGTGCTGCCCGAGCCGGTTACCGAAGATGGGCTGAACGTCGCGCTCGAACCGCCCGGCGCCCCGGACAACTGGAAGCCCACCGTCGGGTTGGCCCCGCTTGCGGGCGTTACGCTGATTGTGTAGATCGCCGTGCCGCCTCCCCGCAGCGTCGCGTTCCCCGGCGAGGCTGAAAGCGAGAAGTCCCCGCCGGCCGCCGTTCCCACCACCAGTGTCACCGTCGTCGAATGGGTCACAGTGCTGGTGCCGGTGATGGTGACGGTGTAGGCGCCCGTCGGTGTTGAAGTGCTGGTTGTGATGCTCATGGTGGATGAGCCGGACCCGCCGCTCACCGAAGCAGGGCTGAAACTGGCGCTGGCCCCGGTGGGCAGGCCCAGTCAGAAGCCCTTGGTGGAGTACAAGGGCTTTCAGGACCCGGAAAGGGGCGGTTGGGAGCCGATGGACTTCTCGAAACAAAGTGTGTGCTCGGTTGCGCCGAAATGGGTGTATACTTTCGACTCTTGGAAGGCCAAAAAGTTTATTCCGGGTGACAGGTTAGTGGAAAGGCAAAGCAAGATGATGATGGGCGGCCAATCACCACCAGAGAGCACTCTCCGCGAAGAATACGCCAGACCGGAGGCTCATCGGGTTCCGTCCCGTGGCGCCGGGAAAGTCTTGCTGACGAGCGTCTGTCGCCCGATTGGCCCTGCGCATGGTGACGCTCCCAGCGTCGGTTATGAGCTTTTGCACGGTCAAGTCACACGCGCCCAAGGCATCTTCAGTCCGCGTGCTACCCACCAAACCTTCGCCCTGGACTATATCGCCGCGAACTTGGATGCGCCGACCGTTGTGCTCGACTACCCCTCGCGCAAGGAGCTGATCCGAGAGCTGCGGAAGAACCCGGCGATCGTCGGAGTGTCGTTCCTGCTGGCGACGTTTCATCGGATGAAGGAAATGGTCGGGCTGATCCGGAAGTACGCTCCGAACGCCCGTGTGGTCCTGGGCGGTTACGGCACTGTGCTGGACGACAAAACTCTGGCGCCCTACGCGGACCACATCTGCCGCGGAGAGGGTGTCGGCTTTTTTAGGGAGCTCCTCGGCGAGCCGCCACGCAAACTGCCTCACGACCACCCGCTCGTGGTGAGCACCTTGCGAGTCCTCTCGATTCCGGTGGGCCGGACCGGCATGATCTTCGCGGGACTGGGCTGTCCTCACGGGTGTGACTTTTGCTGCACCTCCCACTTCTTCAAACGCCGGCACATTCGCCTCCTTCCCACCGGCGACGACGTTTTCCGAGTCATTGAACGGTACCTCGAAATCGATCCGAAAATGAGCTTCACAATCATTGACGAAGATTTCCTTGTCGCCAGGGACCGGGCGAACCGCCTGCGCGAACTGGTCCAAGCACGAGGGGCTCCGCTTTCGATCTTCGCTTTTGCCACCGTGAAGGCGCTGAGCCGCATCACTCCGAGGGAACTGCTGGAGACCGGCATCGATGGAGTCTGGGTCGGTTACGAGGGAAAGCGATCGGGTTTCGCCAAACAGGAGGGCCGGCCCGTTGAAGAGTTAATTCCCGATCTGCAGTCCCACGGCATCAAGGTTCTTACCTCGATGATCCTGGGCTTCGACTACCAAAACTCGGACATCGTCCGAGAAGAACTCGCAGGACTCATGGCTCTGAAACCAACCCTCGGGCAGTTCCTCATCTACGGCCCAACCCCGGGCACTCCTTTCTTCGAGCGCATCATGAAGGAAGGGAGGCTCCAGCCCGAACTGGCCGCGCACCCGGAACGCTACTATCGTGTGTGTGACGGATTCACGGCTATGGTTCGCCATCCGAGCATGACTGCGGGCGAGATCGAAAAGCTACAGCGCGAGTGCTTCGACACCGACTATCGAGTCCTGGGCCCCTCCGCCGTGCGAACGGTCGAGGTCATGCTGCAAGGGTGGGAACGGTACCATGACGACGATTCCGCTTACCTGCGCGCCAAAGCAGCGCGTTGGGCTGATGAAATCAGGCAGGCCCACCCACTCCTGGAGGTGGCGAAGCGTTGGGGGCCAGACCCCGAAGGAACGGCCCGTCTTCAGGCAAAAATCGGAGCCACGCTCGGCCCTGCCAGCCTGGCCCGGCGTTGTTTTGCATTGCTGGCGCCGATGGCAGCCGCCTGGACCCGATTCACGATGCAATGCGACTTCCTTCAGCACCCGCGGCTCCAGCCTCGCACGTACCGCTGTTCGCGGTGGACTCTCCAGTCGGGCAAGATCAGTTCGTTGCGGGTGGAAATCGAACGCGCCCTGAAACCCACGGTGGTGAAACTGGAAGGCGCAATGGACAGAGCCAGTGCGCGGCGCCTCGCGACCGGAATACTAACCCACCTCCAGGCGACCGATGCGCAAGTTCATATGGTCGTGGCCGAGGGAACCCACACGAAACGGCGATACCTGCGGATCTTGGAGAATAGGCTCACCCACCAGCGCCATCGAGTTTCTGTAACGATTCCTTCCGTTCCGGCGATCTGGAGGATGCTGGATCTCAACAAATCTTGCTAAAGGGAAGAACGGGATCTTCCCGGCAGATTTGCTCCAGTTCTTCACACAACCATGGCAGGTCAGTACTGCAAGTCTGCTATAAACTGCCTTGGGACCTAAAATTCTTTCCTGTTAATATCCTCTTCCGGTATATCGCCCGAATATTCCATGCAGTGCAAAAGCATTAATATCTGACAGAGAATGCGGGTGGTGAAGGCTGTTTGCCGGCTTGATCAGGACCCCTGGAGGAATGCGAGGAATATTGCCCAATCGAGGATGGGTGGGTGATTCCCCTGGGGCGCCACTACGGCCATAGGCTGGCCAGGATACCGTTGCGCTGCCCAAGCCCCCTCATGGCCGGCGTCATTGCGATGTCACTGTGACTGCGAAGCCCAGGACTCTTTTCGCGCTCAATCCGTGATGCCCGTCACAGTGATTTGTGATTGCCCGTGGCGTCGCCCCCGGGCCGCGCCAAGAGGGCTCCTGTGTGAGACAGGCCTGAGGTACACCCCACCCTTCACCCCAAGCGACGATCTCTGCCTTCCATCCGCCGAAACCCGTTCTTCTCGTGGCACCCGGCTTCGAATACCCGCCCATCACTGGCAGGCGCTTCCGGCAAGTCCGCTCCCGCCAGGCTTTACACTTTTCCTGACCTTTGGCGTCCCTCGTCACGCCGCAAGGCTCTCGAGGGCGGGGTTCGAACAGCATTTCCGAATCTCTTCGGCAATTTCCTCACCAGGGGCCCACTTGCGCACGATGCCGGCCGCTCCCAGATCGATGAAGTGCCTTCTCGTTTCAGGCATCAGCGAACTCTCAGTCAGGATGATCAGGGGTTGAGCTTCTATTCCGCAGATCGCGTTGAGGATTTCCTCATGTTCGATATCGCGAAGGTAGTCGTCCAGCAAAACCAGGTCAAACACTTTCGATCGCAGCAATGACAAGCCCTCCTGGCCACCCCATGCCACCGTGGTTTCGTAACCTTCGTTTTCAAGCAGACGTTCCAGAGAAATCAGCACCTGCTCGTCGTCGTCGATCACCAGAATCCGTTTTTTTGCGGCTCGTTTTTCCATAGCTTTCTCCCAACCGCATCTTTCACACTTCTCCTTCTTTAACGTGCGCCCCATTCTGCGCAAAAGCGGTGACTCAAATCACCTGCCCTTGTGACCCATGCGGACACCCCCTGCCTCCGGAAATAAGTTTCGTATTCACAGGACCGGGAATGGCCCTGATGCCCCGGCAATTCCGGGGCTGCCTCCAATAAAAAGGGCCCCCTTGCGGGGGCCCGGAGGTGAACCAATGCTCAAGCCTTGGAAAAAACCAGTCGTGCGCTAGTTGATGGTCAGCGGCACGGTTATCGCGTTGGTGATCGTGCCCGTGGAATCTTTTCCTGTAATCGTCAGGGTGTAAGATCCCGTTCCGGCATTGTGACTGGGACTAACGGTCAACGTCGAGGTGTTTGAACCGTTCGTCGTTACAGAAACCGACGTCGGGCTCAGACTGGCGCTGGTGCGCGACGGTGTCCCGCTGACGCTCAGCGAGACAGTCCCGCCGAACCCGCCCGCGCCCGTCACAGTTATCGTACTGGTTCCTGACGAATTGCGGGAAACGCTCAATGAGGTGGGGTTGGCGCTGAGAGAGATGCTCCCCGTGGGGCTGACCACCAGCGTGACCGTAGTCGAATGACTGAGGCTACTGCTGGTGCCGGTAATCGTCAACGAATGGGTGCCCGTCGGAGTGGAGCCGCTGGTTGTGACGTTCATTGTGGCTTGGCCAGACCCGCCGCTAATGGTCGCAGAGGGACTGAAGCTGACGCCCACACCGGTCGGCAAGCTACCGGTGCTCAAGCTAACGTTCCCTGTGAATCCGTTTGACGGCGCAACGGTCACAGTATAACTGGTGGGTGACCCTGGGGTCACGGTCTGGCTTGACGGCGTTGCGGAAAGCGAAAAGTCAGGTGTGGGCGCCGTCCCCACGTAGAGGGTCAGTGGGAGCGTGTGGGTCAGGCTACCGCTGGTCGCCGTGAGAAGCAGCGAGTAGGTGCCTTGGGTCGCCCGCTTGTTGGCCGATATGGTCAGCGTGGAACCTCCCGAGCCAGTCCCGGTAATCGAAACAGAAATGGGGCTGAAGCTGGAACTTGTCCGTGAGGGCAAACCACTAAGGCTGAGGCTGACGCTGCCCGTAAATCCGTTTGAGGGCGTCACGGTGATGCTGTCGCTGGAGTTTGAGTTTACCGGCACCGTGATGGTCGGCGAAGCAGCACTGAGCGCGAAGTCGCCGGATGAAGCGGCGTTCACCTGCAACGAAACCGTGGTCTGGTGAGTCAGGCTGCCGCTGGTGCCGGTGATCGTCAGCGTATAGGTTCCAGTCGGCGTCGTGCCGCTGGTCGTCACACTCATTGTGGTCGACCCCGACCCTCCACTGACCGAAGTGGGGTTGAAGCTGGCGCCGGCTCCGGAGGGCAAGCCGCTGACACTAAAACCAACCGTCCCGCTGAACCCGCCCGACGGCGTGACCGTGACTCCGTAACTGGTGCCGGACCCTTGCGTCACCGTCCGGCTTGAGGGAGATGGCGAAAGTGAGAAATCCCCTGCCGAAGTTGCGTTCACCGTCAGGCTAACGGTTGTCGTGTGGCTCAAGCTGCCGCTGGTGCCGGTGATCGTCAGCGTGTAGGTGCCCGCCGCCACTGAGGAGTCAGTCGTGACGTCCATTGTCGAAGACCCGGAACTGCTGACTGAGCCCGGGGTAAAGTTGGCCGTGGCTCCGTTCGGCAGCCCGCTGGCGCTGAGGGTAACGGTCCCGCTGAATCCACTCAAATAAGAAACATTCACGGTATAGCTGGCGCCCGATCCGGGGTCCACCGAGTGGCTGGACGGAGAAGCCGAAAAAGAGAAGCCCGACACCGCGGTCAGGCCGCTGACGCCGCGGCCGCTTCCGATTCCGGTGGCAAAGTCCCAGCAGGCCCCGGCCGGATAGGAACCCGCCGAGCCGGAACTGACGTCGTAGAAGGGGCTCTGGTATTGGCACACCGTCCCGCCGGAAGAGGCAGTGTCATAGTTCTGATAGATATTGCTTTGCACGCTGCTGGAGTTGCTTCCGCCGGCCCAGCCGCCGTCGAATGCGCCGGCCAGATTGAAGATGCCGGCCAGTGACGGAGACGCCACGCTGGTCCCGCCAAACACCAGCCAGCCGACGTATCCCTGGCAGGACGTGCTGTCATAAACCGAAACTCCGGAGGCCGGGTTGGCGTCGAAGGAATAATCGGGCGTGCCCCGGTAGCCGTTCAGCAGTTGGGCCAGAGTGTAAATACTGCTCTGGTAGCCGGGCGCAGGCTCGTAGGCGCTTGGGCCGGCTCCGGCGCTGCCCCACGCGCTTTCACCGGTAAATTTACCATTGCTGTCCCGGTTGACGGTCGTGCCGCCGGCCGAGATCACGTTGGGCGACGCTGAAGGGTAGATAACCACACCCCCGCTGTCTCCGCTGGAGGCAAAGTAGGTAACTCCCGCTGTGGTGAAATATGAGTCGTACGCTGACTGGGACGAAAACTCGTTGCCGCCCCAGCTCATGGAAACCTGGCCACCGCCGGCGTTCGCCACCATATTGCTCGCCACGTTCACGGCCTGGAAAAGATCAGAGAAACTGTTCGACGCGGCCTCAACCAGAACAATCTGGGCTTTGGGAGACATCGCGTGAGCCCACTCGATATCGAGCGCCGCTTCCTGCGCCCAACCGCAGTTGGACTGGGGCTGCGAACCCGATGCGTACACAACAGAAAGGCAGGCTGCGTTGCCGTTGGGTCCGCAGGCGTTTCCGGATGGCAGTCCGAATTGCTGGGAGAAGGTGACGAAGTCACCCGCCGCCGTAGGATAGTCGTACGCATCCACGATGGCGATCATGCGGGAGCCGCCCGTGGGATTGTCATAGTTGCTGCTGCTGATCGGGCAGCCCGCAGCAGGCGTGGGACCTGTCTGATAGACGCACGCCATCGAGCTGGGCGTTTCACCGCCACTCCAGATGGTGGACTGGGGCGATGGCTTCTGGCTACTCCTCTCAGTCGGGACGAAAATCAGGAAATTCGTGTGCATGCGCTTGCCGACATCCTGTGGAGCCAGCACGTTGCTCGGAGGAACAATCACCTTACCCGGACGCGGAGACTTCTGGGCTGCCGCCGTCCCCACCCCGCAAAGTACGAGCATCATCATCGCTGTCAAATATCCCAGCCATCGCTTCAACATCATCTTTCTCCCCTTCCATTCTTTAATCAAATTCGCCATTCCATCACGATCGTCATTTCCCGGGCATACAAGAGACCCGTTGGCATCGGGGGTCTTTTCTCAACGAAATCGGGCAAACCAACGGACGGCTGATCAACGGGCACACACTGCGGCCTTTATCCAATTATTAATGGTGCGAGTGGTAAAGATCTGAATGCCGGCTTGATCAGGACATCTGGAGGAATTCGAGGAACATTACCCAATCGAGGATGGGTGGGTGATTCCCCTGGCGCGCCATTACGGCCATCAGCTGGCCGGGAGACAGCTGCGCTACCCAATCCCCCTCGTGGCCGGGGTCATTGCGATGTCACTGTGACTGCTGCCAGGCTGGCATTCGGTCCGTTGTTGATCAACCCTTTCTGGACCCTGCAAGATGAAACAAGATGATACGCCTTCTGAAAAACCTTTAACCCGGACCTTGAGTGGTTCGCCAATTGGGCGGCACAGGCAGGAACTTTGACGCCGGTGCAACTCTGTAAACTCAATGGCAGCAGGATTCTAGCCTTCCCGATTAAACAAGTCAAGTAACTCTATGGTTAATAGCTAGCGCCAATGTGTCCAACGGTCAGGGCTCCGCAGGCCGGAGAACTGCCCTGGGGAATGCCGGCCCCCGTTTACGCACCTGACAATATCTCATTGCCATTCAGGTCTTTACCCCCATCGAATACCGGCTATTTAGCCAATCAGATTGCTGGTTTCACCGAATTGTGGTTTGGGGCGTGTGCCCTTATTCTTAACACGTCGCAAGTTGATTTGAGAGGAATTTCAGGCATGCGGCGAACTTGGGACTCATGTGGATCGGGAAAACTGGCGATAGAGATAGTAGAGGTCAAGGAATCTACGGCGCGGGAAAGTTCGCTCATCCTTGATGGCCACTCAGGCGCTTCCTGACTCCTATTCTAAAGCACACGCTGGGCGAGCCTCGTTGAAGGAGGAGCAGGATGACAAAGTGCATAAAAAGGTTATGGACAGAACAAAAAGGCCAGAACGTGCCGGAGTTTGCCTTGCTATTGTTTCTGGTCTGCCTGACCGCAGTTTCAGCCATGGGCGCTCTGGCCATCAAAGTGAATAGCATGTATTTCAGCGTTTCCACGCACATGGTTGCCGTCAGCAACCCGGCTCTAACGGGCGCCAGCAGCTTTTCTGGCGGGGCTCCCTCCCTGGCACAGATTGATCCGAAGGACCCAAAAAGACAGAAGCCAACCGATTAACGCCTTTCCTTGCAAAGGTGGCATTCTCCCATACCGGACATCCCTCCACCCCTGAATAACTCCGGCTGGGTCACTTACAACTTCGCCTTCTTAAACAAAAAGCGTAACTTACGTCCGGAAGCCTGGTGGGCTGCAACCGGTTTCATTCCCTTTCCGGACACATCATCTTCGGGTTCTCAGGACTCCGCGCGTCCGTTCCCCCGTAAGGGCGGCAGCCGGTCCAGTGCTTCCTCAATGACATCGTAGATAAAATGGAGTTCCCCAGGCGTAATGACATAAGGCGGCAGGATATAAACGATGTTGCCCAGTGGGCGCAGCAGCACGCCCTTTTTCAGAAAGAAGTCATAGAGGAACGGCCGCAGCTTTGACAGGTATCCCGTGTCTTCCGCCACGATTTCGATAGCCGCGACGGTGCCAATGGCGCGCACATCGCCGACAGCGGAATGTTTCTTCAGTCCGGGCAGCCTCTCAGCGTGAATCCTTTCGATGGAGGCGATGCGCTCAAACACCGGCTCCGATTCAAAGATCCTGAGGCTGGCGATTCCGGCCGCGCAGGCCAGCGGACTCCCGGTATAAGAATGGCCGTGGAAAAAAGTCCGCATGCGGTCATGGGAGCGGAAAACTTCGCGAACAGGGCCGGTACACACGGTGGCGCCGAGCGGCAGAAAACCTCCCGTGATGCCTTTCGAAAGGCACATGATGTCCGGCACAACATCGGCGCGCTGGCAGGCGAACATCCGGCCGGTGCGCCCGAATCCGGTAAGCACCTCATCGGCAATCAGCAGCACATGGTAGCGCGTCGCAAGCTGCCGGATGCGCTGAAGGAACTCCACCGGGTGGACAATCATTCCGCCGGCGGCCTGCAGCAGCGGTTCGACGATCACGGCCGCGATCTCTTCGTGCTTCTCTTCCAGCAATTGTTCCAGCGGGCCAACGCAGTCGATGTCGCAGGTTTCCCGCTTCTTTCCCACCGGGCAGCGGAAGCAATAGGCTGAAGGAACGCGGTAGACAGGAAACCGCAGGCTGTCAAACGCCGCCACGAAGGAAGAATCCTCTCCCACCGACATCGCGCCCACCGTATCGCCGTGATAGGCATGATCCAGGGCCACAAACTTCCGCTTGTCGCGATTGCCCTGGTTCCACCAGAACTGCATCGCCATCTTCAGCGCCACTTCCACGGCGGTCGACCCGTCATCGGAAAAAAAGATGTGTTCGAGGCCGGGCGGCAGCACCTTCCCGAGGCCTGCTGTGAGTTCCTCGGCGGGCCCGTGGGTAAAGCCGGCAAAGATCACCTGCTCCAGCTTGCGCGCCTGCCGGGCGATGGCCTCGGCAATCAGCGGATGCGCGTGGCCGTGCAGGTTCACCCACCAGGATGAGATCGCGTCCAGCAGGCGGCGGCCGTCCGGCGTGTAAAGATAAGCGCCTTCGGCACGCTCAATAAAGATGGGTGCGGGCTCAAGGGCATCCTGGGTAAAGGGATGCCAGATGGAAAGCGGATTCTCAGACATTTAGTCGAATTTGCCCCTGTCGAATTCGCGATGGAAAACTTCCAGCAGCACCGCGCGGTTGATCACTTCCAGCAGCGGCACGCGTCCGATGATGGGAGCGCAGCCGTAGCGCTCAATGGCGCGCTCGTTGTCCCGGTTGGGCGCGCCCACCACCACAACGCCCTTCACCGCAAGCCCCGCCTCCTGCAGCGCCCGCAGCGTCAGCAGCGAGTGGTTGATGGTCCCCAGCGCGCTGCGTGCCACCACCACCACGGGCAGGGCGAGCCGGAGCATCAGGTCCAGCATCATCTCTTTTCCGTTTACCGGAACCATCACACCGCCGGCGCCTTCAACAATCAGCGGCCCCGGCAGCCTGCTCTCCGGACGGCGAATGGTGGCAAGATCGATCTCCGTTCCGGCCCACTCAGCGGCCAGGTGCGGCGAAACCGGCGGATCAAAGACGTAACATTCCGGCAGCGTCCGCTCCACACCGAGTCCGGCCAGTTCCATCACCGTCTGCCGGTCGCTGTCTTCGGTGGCGCCGGTCTGGATGGGCTTCCAGTAAACGCCCTCCAGCGCGGCACACAACAGCGCCGAAACCAGCGTTTTGCCAACCCCCGTGTCCGTTCCGGTCACAAAAAAGTCTGTAGCCATGACGTCTGCCTGACCTAACGCGCTCGCGCCCCCGCAACGTTCGTCTTGCTTTGATTTACAGCCACTTTGGGCGTATAAAGGAGGCAGCTTACCGCTTTAAAAGCGTAGCAGATATCCTGGAGGAAAGGATAGCACAGCGTCTGGGAAGGGCATTCCCCCGCAACTCAGGGTTGCCGGCCAGACAAAAAAAGTCACACTGTTTTGCGGCCCAAACTCTGCGCTGTCTGCACGGCACGAAAGGGAGGGAAAACAAATGAACACATCAGGCATTTGGAACCGGCGAAACTTTCTGTCGAGTGTTGGGGCCATGGCAGCGGCCGCCTTGCCCGGCAACACCCTGGCACGGGGCAAAAGGGCTGCCGCGGCAGCTGCCGCTTCCGGCAACATTTACAAAGAACTTGGCGTAAAGACCATCATCAACGCCTGGGGCACCATCACCTTGATCGGCGGCTCGCTGATTTCGCCCCAGGCCGTCGCCGCCATGAATGCGGCCGCCGAGCACTACGTCAGCATTCCGGACCTTCTGGAGGCCACCGGAGACCGCATCGCCAAAATGCTGAAAGGCCTGCCCGCCGGCCATTCCGCCACCGTCACCTCAGGCGCTGCCGGCGCCATCATGTGCGGCGTTGCGGGAACCCTGACGGGAGAAAACAAAGAATTGATCAGCCAGTTGCCTGACCTGACGGGTATGAAGAGCGAAGTCCTCATGCTGAAGAGCCAGCACCGGGACTACGGATACAATCCGCAGATCCTGGCCAGCGGAGTGAAGATCGTCGAGGTGGAATCCCCCGATGACGTTCGCCGGGCGGTGAGCGAGAAGACGGCGCTCATGTACTTTGCGAATTATATGGACCCGACCAGCGAGATCAAGGTGGCCGACTGGGCCAAACTGGGCAAGCAGCACAACGTCCCCACGTTTAACGACTGCGCGGCCGACACGCCTCCCGTCTCGAACCTGACGGACTATAACAACATGGGTTACGACCTGGTGGCCTTCAGCGGCGGCAAGGGGCTGCGGGGCCCGCAGTGTTCGGGACTTCTGCTGGGACGCAAGGACCTGGTCCGCGCCGCGCGCTTCAATTCCGCCCCCTTCGACCCCGCCATCGGGCGCGGCATGAAGGTGGGCAAGGAAGAAATTGTGGGGATGTGGAAGGCGCTGGAGGTCTATCTGAACACTGACCACGAAAAGCAGACCCGGGAATGGTGGGACCGGCTGCACTACATTTCAAACCATCTCCGCAGCATCCCCGGCGTCTACACCGCCGATTTCGTCCCGCCGATCGCCAATCACGTTCCCACCATGCGCGTCGAGTGGGAAACGCAAAAGGTGGCGCTCACCTCGGCCCAGGCGCGCGACTACCTCGAGAGCGGCGACCCCGCGGTGAAGGTTGGTGACGGGCCGGGCGGGAATTCCATCTCCATGGTATCCTTCATGCTGAAGCCGGGCGAAGAACGCCTGATCGCCTCGCGCATGAAGGAAATGTTCAAAGCCCATAAAGCGTGAGCCGCATGGAGGTGCCCGAAGGTTTGTGAAGCAAGAACTCGCTCGCTAAGGAGCCGCGGCATTCTATCACATGTACATCTTGACAAAGCCGCTGGAGCTACCGATAATGAAATTAATCCGGTACATCCGGAGGTGGAAGGCAAAAGCTTTCGGGGGCCCGCAAGGGCCCCTTTTAATTTTTAGATGAATTTTTTCCCGAAGGGTCTATCGCCCCGCGCATCATACTTCTCCTGTAAAATCCCTACAACTCGCGCCACAAACGGCGGGATATCTCTCCCGAGCATCCCGTGCTCTTGCAGGATCTCGTTCCGGCTAGGGTGGGCAACCAGATCGGCAAGTTGTAGGCCAGCTATATTGTTGGCTTTGGTTTTCATCTTCAGTTGCTTGCTAGCCAGCGCCACCTGAAATTGCTCCGGCGAAACGTAATCGGTACCTTGTCCCCAAAGTCGCTCATAAGCCGCCTTCAGACGCCGATCTTCCTTCCCCCCACGAGATTCTGCTAACGCGTCGCCTCGCTGTCCGCGGCGATTGAGAAAATAGACAAACCGCTCAAGCAGGACCTCAAGGCAATAATGGTAGGGATCATAGCGCCAGACCGTGTAGGTCTCTTTGTGTTTCTTCTTATCCAGGCACACTGAGATGACAGTGTATTCCCATTCCGCCAGCAGATTCAGGAGCTCCTGGTCAAACCGCTGCCGCAATTCATCGTCCCTCAGGGCTTGGAACGGCGGACGGGCGTTCACGATTTCCTTTCGATGCAAGACCACGGGATCATCAGGGTGGGACCCGAAATACTTCTCCTTCAGGGCGGTCATCTGGGGATGAACGGATTCTCGGATATGGTCGAGATCGAGTATCACGCCAGTCAGGCTGAAAAACCGATGGTTTGGATCATCCGAGTTTTTGAGGTCAGAATTTCCCACTTCGTCGATGTAGATGCGGAATTTCAAAGATGGAAAATCCTCCGTGCACTCATTGCCACATAATCATTAACAAAGACGGACAAGTTCCGCAAGCGGAAGGGTGCACGGCGGCACTTCCCTACAGGTGTTGCGTATCCCGCGCGGCCACGAGTGCTTTCACCAGCCGGTCGAGGATTTCTTCGGAAAGTTTTGTGGTCACGGAAAGCCGCAGGCGGGAGGTGCCTTCGGGGACGGTAGGCGGGCGGATGGGGCGGACGGCAAAGCCCTGGCGATTAAGTTCCCGGGCGTAGTTGATGGCGGTGTCGTTCCCGCCCAGCAGGACGGGAACAATCTGTGTGTCGCTCGTGCCGATGTTGAACCCGGCATCGCGCAAACGCGCTCGCAGAAACTCTGCGAGTTCCAGCAGCCGGCGGCGTTCGGCGTCGGCACCGGCAATGATCTCAACCGCCTTCGAAATTTGCGCAGCGAAGTAGGGAGGCAGGGCGGTGCTATAGATAAAGGTCCGCGCGCGGTTCACCAGAAACTGTTTCAGCGTTTCCGAGCCGCACACAAACGCCCCGGCGGAAGCCAGCGCCTTGCCGCACGGATGCACCGAAGCCAGCACCCGCTCATTGCCGTTTGCAGCAGCCACCAACCCCCGCCCTCGCGGGCCATAGACGCCCGTCGCGTGGGCTTCATCCACCATCAGTTCGGCGCCAAAACGCCCGGCCAGCGAGAGCAGATCGGCCAGGGGCGCGCGATCGCCCTCCATGCTGAATAGGCTTTCCACCACTATGAACCTGCGGCCCGCGGAATCGCTGCGGCGCAACGCGTCTTCAAGATGATCGAGGTCGAGGTGAGGAAAGATCACCTTGCGGGCGCGCGAGAGGCGGATGCCGTCAATGAGGCTGGCGTGGTTGGCTTCATCGGAGAAGACCGTATCATCAGGGCGAAGGACGGCGCCGAGCAGGCCCAGGTTGGCCGCGTAGCCGGAGGTGAAAAACAGCGCGGCTTCCGTCCCGATAAAGCGCGCGAAGGCCGATTCCAGTTCTTCCCACTCCTGCGCGTTGCCGCTCAGCAGGCGCGAGCCGGTGGAGGCCACAGGCGCGCCGGCTTCAAGCGCCGCGGCAACCGCATGGCTGAGCCTCGGGTCAGTCGCCAGGCCGAGATAATCGTTGGACGAAAGGTTCACACCCTGCAATTGCCCCAGCCGCCGAAACTCCTGCCTCGCCTCGAGCCGGTCCAGTTCCGCTCGCAGGCCTTCGATCGTGGAATCTGTTTCAGGCTTATTCATACGACTGATTGGAACTCGTAGCGGCGAGTTTATCGCACCACATGAACCCGGCTGACTTCGCCACATGGCGGCGTAAAGCCGCCGCTACTCCTCACGGTACGGATCGGAACTCGTAGCGGCGAGTTTATCTCGCCACGCAGCTTTAGTTTGCCTCGCCACATGGCGGTCGCCGACTTCGTCGGGATAAACTCCAGCCGCCGCTACTCAAGGGCCATGGGCCGCAAGCCGAGGTCGCGGAACAACTGCTGGTCCTCATCCACCTCGGGATTGGGCGTGGTCAAAAGTTTTTCACCGGTGAAGATGGAATTGGCTCCGGCCATAAAGCACAGCGCGGCGGCCTCGCGGGTGAGCGACCGGCGTCCGGCGCTCAACCGCACCATCGAGGCCGGCATCAGCACGCGCGCCGTGGCGATGCAGCGCACCAGCGCCAGCGGATCGGCGGGGCGGGCTTCGGCGAGCGGCGTGCCTTCCACGGCCACCAGCATGTTGATGGGCACACTTTCCGGATGCGGATCGAGCGCGGCCAGCTGCTGCAGCAGGCCGATGCGGTCATCGTCGCTCTCGCCCATGCCGATGATGCCTCCGCAGCAGACGGTGATGCCGGCTTCGCGGACGTGCTCCAGTGTGCCGAGGCGATCTTCATAGCTCCGCGTGGTGATAATGCGGTCGTAGAATTCGGGCGAGGTGTCGAGGTTGTGGTTGTAGGCGGTGAGGCCGGCTTCGGCCAGGCGCCGGGCCTGTTCGGCGGTCAGCATGCCGAGCGTGCAGCAAACTTCCATATCGAGCGCCGCAACGCCGCGCACCATTTCAAGCACCGCGTCAAAATCTTTGCCCTCGCGCACCTCGCGCCACGCCGCGCCCATGCAGAATCGGGTGGAGCCTTCGCTTTTGGCCTGGCGCGCCCGGGTCAGAACGTCATCCACGTCCATCAGCGCGGCGCGCTCCACGCCGGTTTCGTAATGCGCGCTCTGCGGGCAGTAGCCGCAATCCTCCGGGCAGCCGCCCGTTTTGATGGAGAGCAAACGGCAGGTCTGCACTTCCTGCGGATTGTGGTGCTGCCGGTGTACCTGCTGCGCCTGGAACACCAGCTCCAGCAGCGGCTGATGGTAAATGGAACAAACTTCGTCGCGCGTCCAGTCGTGCCGCAGGGCGTGGTCGGATGTTGATATGGTTGAAGCAGACTTCAAAACGTTTTCCCTTTCGAGCAGCTTCAGCGGCTGAAGCCGCTCGCTGTCGCCGATCTTTTATGGCGTGGCTGAAGCCACGCCTTCCTGAAAAGCAGACGGGCCACAGAGCCTCCGGACAACGGAAACTCCGCCCACATCGTCGATCGCACACATCGCGAAAACCCCAACGTGTGCACCCGACCGCTCGCGGTGGCAAGATGCCATTATGTCACGGCTGGGCAGCAAGATGAAAAGACCAAAAAAGGGTCAGCGCCACAACGCCGGCGGCGGGCTCGATTTCTACATCGACGAGGCGCACATCAAAGAGCTCTTCCCGGCCGGCCTGAGCCTGACAAAATTCACCTTTCAGCTCTCCGACCATCTCCCGCTTTGGATGCAGATTTCCACCGATATCGATGGCGAGAAGCTCGAAGAGTTGATTCAGGATCAGGCGGCTCTTGAAATATCCCGCAGAGTGAGTGTAGCGGCGGGTTTACCCCGCTACAGGGTCCATACTTTCAGTGTGGGTTGGCGGCGTAAAGCCGCCGCTTCAGTCTTTTCCAACAGGCTGTTCGCTGCCGGGTGACGCAGATTTTGAAGCGATGGAACGTTGGAAAGAGGGGTGTAGAGAGCAGCGAGTTTTCAGCGCATTACTTTTCTTGTGATTGCAACTTTCTGGAGATGGCGCTCGAGGTGGCATCCCCGCTGCCGGCCGCCTGCCTTCGTTCTCCACTCAGTCGAGTCCGGCCCCCGCCAGGCCTTTTCACCTTCGAGCGCCATCATTTCCCGGACCAGACAGCCGCGCCCCGCAAACGCGATGGTCCGGGCCCCGCAACCCGCTTTAACGGCCAATCCCCAGCAGCGCGCCAAAGGAAAAGTGTCTCGCGGCCTTTTCGTTGCAGACCGGGTGGTACTGCTCAACCAGCGAGTTCTTCATGGCGCGGCGCTGCCCTTCCGAAATGAAGGGCGTTGCGTAATAGGCCACCGAGAGGTTTTCCAGGCCGCCGGCTTCCTCCAGCCAGTCCCGGTAATGCACGTGGGTCCTGGCCACCTGCCGCGAGAAGTCATCGCATTCCCCAAAATAGATGACCTCGTATTCCAGAGCCTCGCCCGAGCGGTCCGCCGCCAAAATCGCATAGACGCCCGGCGACACCGGCGACACCCTGAGGCGGAAGGATGTCGGTTCCGTAAAAGTGTGCTCAAGAAACTTGATCCCCTGCGGGATCAGATTGTGGACTTTGGTCCACTCTTGCAGGTTGAAATTGTTCACGCCATTTCCCCCGAATGCCATTCCAGCACAAAATGTAGCGTTTGTCCAGAAAAATATCGCTAAATGTAGTGGGAAGGTTTGGGCGCCTTCCCGGCCGCTATTTACCGGCCTTCGGCCGGCAACGCGGCCCTCGCAGCCTTTCATTGCCCGCTTTTCTTCCACTTCGAAGGCCTTCAACATCTGCTTGAATGCCACACCGTACTGGCGCGTTTTCCCGGCCAGACCACAACAGAAAGCGCAAGCCTCATCAAGTCCGCATCTTCAGAAGCCCAAACGCGGCGCCCCAAAATCCGTCCTGCCGCTTGCATTCAGGGTCTGTTGGACTTATTCTACGGCTCACCCGCGAGGCCGCAAGTCCGGGGCGAGTAGCGGGACGGGCCAATGGGAATGGGAGCGCGGTCATCGATTCTGGTGCTGGCGGCATTCGCAGCAGGCTGCCTGACGTGCAGGGCGGCGGCGCAAAAACCGGCCGCCAAACCCGACTATTCCAAAGAAGCCGCGGTGGTTGAGATCTTCCACTCCACAGCGGCATTCCAGAATGACGGCACGAATTCGCGCGGCCTGACGTTGCGTGTCCGCATCAACTCCGACGCCGGCGTCCAGCAGTATTCCGTGCTGATACTTCCGTACGCCAGCGCTAATGAAAAAGTCAAAGTCGACTACATTCGCGTCACCCATCCGGACGGCACGGTGGTGGAGACGCCCGCCTCAAGCATCCAGGACGAATCCTCCGCCATCACGCGGCAGGCTCCTGAATACAGCGACTACCGCGAAAAGCACGTGGCAGTGAAAGGGCTGGGGCCCGGTGACGTGCTGGAATACCGCATCCAATACCAGGTGACGAAGCCGCTGGTGCCCGGCCAGTTCTGGTTCGGCTACAATTTTGATCATGAAGACATCTGCCTCGATCACGAACTGCAGATAAGCGTGCCGGAAGGCCGCGATGTGAAAATCCGCAGCATGAAGGTGCAACCCACGGTGACCGACAAGGATGGGCGCCGCATCTACGTGTGGAAGACGCAGAACCTGAAGCGGAAGGAAGATACCCGCGAGTACAGGACCGGAAGGCTGCCGGAGTCCGACGTTCTGATCAGCTCATTCACAAGCTGGGCGCAGGTGGGCGACTGGTGGAAGGGGCTGGAAGCGCCACGCACGGAGCCCACTGCGCAGGTCAAGGCCAAAGCGGCGGCGCTCACCAAAGACCTGACCACGGACGAGGCAAAACTTCGCGCCATTTACTCCTATGTGGCCCTCAACTTCCACTACATTGGCATCTCATTTGGCATTGGGCGCTACCAGCCACATGCCGCCACCGACGTTTTGAACAACCAGTATGGCGATTGCAAGGACCAGTTCACGCTGCTGGCTTCGCTGTTGAAGGCGGCGGGCATCCAGGCCTGGCCGGCTCTGATCAACTCTCAGCAGCAGCTCGATCCCTCCGTGCCAACACCCGGGCAGTTTGACCACGTCATTTCAGTGGCCCGGCTGGGCGAGAAGACGATCTGGATGGATACCACCACCGGCGTCGCTCCGCCGGGCCTTCTGGCGCCGGGCCTGCAGGACAAGCAAGCGCTGGTGATACCTGATGACAAGCCGCCTTATCTGGCGGAAACGCCCGCGGGCTCTCCGCGCGACAATGTTGTCAATCTGAATGTGGACGCCCAGATGGACAAAGACGGCACCTTCACCGCCAAGATGCAGGATGCCGCCAGCGGCATCAACGGGCTTATCATGCGGATGGCATTCCGGACGGTTCCTGAAGCAAATTGGAAAGAGCTGGTGGAGAGGCTCGCGCGGATCGAAGGCTACGGCGGCACGGTCAGTAACGTTTCAGCCAGCTCGCCCGAAGACACCGGCCATCCTTTCAAGTGGACTTACAACTACACCCGCAAGGATTTTCCCGACTGGAAAAACAACCGCATCCTGGTGGGTCTGCCGTCGATGCTGCTGCCTGATGCCAGTGATGACGAGAAGAAGGCCAACCAGCCGGTCATCCTGGGGGCCCTGATTGAGAGGCGGGACGACGCAAAGATCAAGCTGCCCGCGGGATACGTGCCCACGCTGCCCAAACGCATTGACCTGGTTAAGCCCTACGCCGAGTATCACGCCAGTTACAGCTTTGCCAACGGCACGCTGGAAGTTGAGCGCGACTTCATTACCAAAAAGCCCGAGGTTGCAGCCGCTGACCGCAAGGACTATCGCGACTTCGACAAGGCGGTCACCGACGACGAAACACGCTACATTGACCTCGGCACCAATGGGCACCCGGCCCCGTCTGCAGCCGATTCGGAGGAACTTCTGAAGGTACTCCGCCAGGCGTACGCACAGGCTAACCAGGATCAACCGCGTGCCGCGCTTCAAACCACCAACCTGGCGCTGAAGCTCGATCCGAATTCTGTTTATGCCTGGAAGATGGCCGCCTCCCTCCACATGCAATTGCGGGAGACGGACCAGGCCATTGCGGCGGCACGCAAAGCCCTCAGCCTTGCGCCCGGCGACTTTCGGGCCTCGATGCTGCTCAGCGGTATGCTGCTGGCGGCTGGAAAGGAAGAAGAAACCATCCCCGTCTGGCGCGATTTCGTCAAACACAACCCACAGGACGCGAGAGGGCACGCCAGCTTGGGCTATGTGCTGAAGACGGAGAAGAAATATGCAGAAGCCATTCCCGAGATTCAGGCAGCTGCCCGGCTCGACCCCAAGCAGTGGAAATACAACAACATGCTGGGCGATGCACTGGCCAAGGCCGGGAACAAGACGGCCGCAGTGAGCGCTTACGAAAAGATGGTCAGCCAGAGCAACACGCCGGAGGTGTTGAACGACGCGAGTTATGGCCTGGCGGACGCCAACCTGAATCTGCCGGAAGCCGAGCGCTGGGCTATCCAGGCGGTCGGTGCCGCAGAGGCCCGGACCGCAAAGATCACCTTGGACAGCATCAGCAAAGACGACCTCCGCCAGATGCCGCTTCTCTCCGCTTACTGGGATACGCTCGGCTGGGTCTATTTCCGCGAGGGGAAACTTGCGCAGGGGCGCAAGTATGCTTCGGCAAGCTTCCTGCTCGAACAGGGATCCGTTGTTGTCGACCACATGGGCCAGATCGACGCCAAACTCGGCCATCGTGATAATGCCATTCGCGAGGAGGCCGCGGCCGTGTCGCTCTCCCGGCAATTTGACCCGATGGAAGGCGTGCCGATTTCGTCGGGTTTTTTCCGGAAGCTTGACAAGAAGTTTGACCCGAAGGCTTCAGGCCCCCGGGGACGCCTCAGCCGCCTGGCTGGGACACAAGCGGATTTCGATTCCGCGGTGGGCGCGGCGGGTGACTCAGTCTCCGCCTCGCGCACGTTCAGCATCAGCAAAGCGGGGCTGCACGACGGCACAGCCGATTTTTATGTGCTGCTCTCACCCGGCGCAACCAAAGCGGAGGTCAAGTTCATCTCGGGCGACGAGAGCCTGCGCGCGGCCGCCCATCGCCTTGCCGCCGTCAACTACTACCTTATGTTTCCCGGCAAGGGGCCTGCAAAAGTGGTCCGCCGCGGCGCCCTCACCTGCAGCAAAGCACTTTCCGCTTGCGATTTTGTCTGGTACCCGTCCGATACGGCGCCTGGCCTCAGCCCGTAGAAGCCTGGCCACGCACACCCGGCAGCAACCGCAGTCTTGCGAAGCGGGACGTCCCGGCCTTCGCGCACGGTTCCCTTGGGGAAATCGCAGAGGCCCGGACCCGGCTCGGCGCCGCGGCGGAAGATGTTTCACACTGGAGGGTTCAAGGAGGGTGCTTTTCCCCTGATGGCTGGCAAGCCTGATTGTTACTGCAGGTCGACCCGCTTGAAGCCCAGGCCTTCCAGCAGCCGGGTCAAAGTGGTATGGGCGTTTTTGTCGGCGATTTTCAAAATCCCTTCCTCCATGGCAGCTTCACGCAACTGCCGCTCCGCTGCCCGGCGAACTTCAGTTTCCAGGTTGGGATCGACGCGACTGAACAGCCCGGTCTCACGCGAATAGACGCGAGTTTTTTCATTGTCAATCCGCACGGTGAACACTTCTGCTTTAGGAATTCTGACGGTGACACTTTGATCCCGCACGATGATGTCATCAGCCTTCACCTTGCCCAGGTCAATCCCGGCAATCACTTCCCCATGGACGATCAGCAACAACCGGTCGCCCAGAAGGAATTCCGGCAGGTAAGGTGATGCATGCTCGCCCGATACGATTTTGTCCATATAGAAGCGGACCGTTTCCAGCCGTTCCAGTTGCTGAATCTTGTTCAGGATGGTGGGCTGCGAAACGTCAATCTTTCGAACGTCCGGGCCGCCGTTCAGCCTCCAGAAGACGAACCCAATGGCCAGCGCCGCCGCCACCGCCCCCAGCAGAAAGCCTGCGGCCATTCCCCAGCGCGCAAATCCCCGCGAGCTGTACCTGCCGTTTGCCGTCGTCAAAGTCTCCTCCCTCAGCAATTCATCGGATCGCCTGACTATCCCCGGCCGGGCGCCCGCCCCGTTACCCTGATCTTACGCTTTCATCTCATTAACAAAAGTGATTTTTGTGGACGCGCGAGTCTCCGCTCCTGAGGCTGGCGGCAGTCGCCGTGGCGGTCCGGGACAGGCCCACGGCACAGAATCGGCGCCAGGGCTGCCCGCTCCATCACGCATCTGCATCAATCAGCGCCTGCGCCGCCCAGCGAGGTAGAACTTGTGTTCCCCTCTCTGGAACTAAAGGGCCATTGTCGAGCCGGGGCGGCCGCATTAGGCTGGCCCCAGGGTCCAGCATTCGGGGGGGATGCGACAATGGACGCGATAGATGACGACCGCAACGCAACAGAAATAAGCCCATACGACCAGATCTGCCCGCGCCACGGGGCCAGGATACACCAATATCACGGCTGTCCGAAATGCGTGATGGAGGAAGTCCGCCGCCATGAGAGCCGGATCCACGCGCCGATCGAGAACGAAGCGCCGGTTCCAGCCGGTTCCATGGACATCGGCAGCCCGATGAGCGCAGAGATCGGCTGAAACACCAGGCCGGCAGATGGCCCGGACACTCGCAGATGTGCGCCTGCAGCAGGTCGCGCCAACGCCGCTCCTTGCGCGGTGCAGGCGGACCGCCAGCAGCCGGGCAAGGAGAGTTTTCAGGCGGCAAGGGCCGTGCTGAATCCCGGCTCGACATTTCCCGCCGCCGCGAATGGGCGGGCCCAACCCGCCGCTGCGCCCGTCCAGACAAACTTTTCCCTTGACAAACGGCGCCCCCTGTGCTAGCCTACTACTGTGACGCCTACCCACGGCGTTTTTCTGCTGGCCTGCCTGCCACTCTGAACAGAAGATTGACCGGCGCACCCCTCCCGGGTGGCGCATCCGCCGCCTCATTTGCGATGCATGCGCCCACGACGCGCCCCTGAAAAACATGGCCCTTAAGAAACCAAAGCTCTCCCAATCCGCCCGGCAGTCGCCGCGACATCGCGCCGCCGCCCTCAAGAACCTCGAAAAGGCCTGGCAGGCCAGCCGCTCGCAGTGGGAATTCACTCCCGCACGCCGGTCCGCTTCGCTCTGGACCATCAAGAAGGCGCACATGGCCAACCGCATGCCTGGCCGGCCCGTTTCTGCCGGGCAGCGCGAAGCCGCCCGCCGCAACGTCGCCAAAGCGCGCAAGGCGTTGAAGGCCCGCGGCCGCTCACCCGAGCACCTGGCCAAGCTTCGACAGTCCATCGCCAAAGCCCGCGCCGCCCGCACCGACAAAAGCATCGAGCGCCAGGCGCAAAAAGTCCTGAAGCACGGACTGTTCGCCCGCCGGCTGCGCGGCCCGGTGGCTGCGCTGGGAGAAAATCCGCGCGACTACAAGGCCATCCAGCGCCTGGTGGGGCGCTACCTGGGCCCGCAGAACGAGCAGGAGGAAAAGGTGGCCCACCTCATCGCCGACTCGCTGTGGCGGCAGCACCGGCTGTTTTTTGCCCAGGCCGCCTGGCAGCTTGAGCGGCTCGATTATTTCCTCAGCAAGGCCCCGCCGCTTGAGGAGCCCGACCCCAATGAAACCCGCCTGCGCGCCCACACGCTGGTCACCATCCTGCTTGACACCGACGAGTCCCACCGCCGCGCCTGGCGTCTGATCGGCGCCACCGAGCGCTTGCTGCGCCGCTTTCTCCGGCTGCGTTTCGGCCGCGACCCTAATTTCCATACCAACAGCCATGCATCCAATCCCTTCGCCGGCCAGGCCGACAGCCTGCGCCTCGAGCTCTCCTGCCTCACCAGCGACCCCGAACTCTTCGACCTGCTCGACGGCCCCTGGGAGTAGCGTCTTTGGCAGCGCCCGTCGGAGTTTACCCTGGCGCTTCCGGGGGACCGCCGGCATCTGTGGTTTCGGCGTCGCAGTGTGTGCAATCAGGCATTCAGCCGCCTGCCATCAGCTTTCAACAATCCGCCGTTTGCCTTCTGCTTTCCGCAGGCCCGGAGGGCCGCCTGATTCTGCAAGCTCAACTGACCGTTGAATCGGGCAGAGGCCGGGTGTATGTTACGTCCTGGGTGGCGTTTGAAACCGGCCCGATATGGTGCCAGCCCGGTTTTGTGCCGATATTTAAAAAGAGACCTCGGCTGCCTGCAGCAAAAGGGAGCGGCATTAGGAATGAGCAAACGAAACCTGCCGTTGTGTGCCATGTTGCTGGCGGCTCTCACCTGTCCGGCCTTTTGCTTTGGCAAATCTCCAAAGAGCCACCCGACGAGTGTCATTCTAGGACTCCGTAAATCGACCGATTCCAACAGGAACATCTATTACAAAAACAGGGTGGAATTTTCCACGGAAACGGGATGGCTTCCCATCAATATCCCGTTTGTTTTCGACGTTTTTTTGGGCGATGGGTATAACACGACTCCGCTTCAATACACGCTGGTGCCCAACCTTGCTTCCATCCGGTGGCAAATGGACGACATCGGAGGCCGTGGAATTCTGCGCGGCAATTGGGAGCTTGCACTCAGCGGGGCCTTTACTGCGATTCCAAGGGGACCTGAAACGCACTATGGGGCTTACGTCATGGGTATTCGGCGGAATTTTATCCACACGAACTGGAAAGTTGTGCCTTACTTTGACGGACACCTGGGCCTTGGGGGAATTGACGCTAAAGAACCCCAAGGGGTGCCCTTTGCGCAGGGACAGAATTTCACGTTCACCATGATGATGGGCAGTGGCGTGAGATACAACTTCAATTCTCGCTTCGCGTTTTCGGCCGGGCTCAATTGGATGCACATATCAAACCTGTATTTGTCCGAACCCAGGTATTTGAACTACGGCATCAATGTCTACGGGCCCATGGTTGGGTTCTATGTCCGGCTGGGCAAGCCTAAAGAAGAGCCTGTGAAATGATTCCCGCAGACACGCGCCAAAGGCGAAAAATGCCTGCCGGCTCTGGCCCGGGCCGGCGTCTCTTGGCGCGCCAGCGCCCGGGTGAGGGGCACGTCAATTGAGCGATTGAGTGATATGCGACTGTGTGATTGGAAGGATCGGGTAATTCAGCCGCAGCAATCATAGTTTATCCCCGCATGGCCCGGAACCGCCGGCTGTTCATGCGTTCCTTACCTTTAACGCCTTTCCGGTGTATATTTCCAGAACCACGGCACGCAAAAGGATAGAGCCAAGATGGTCTTGCCCCACGTCAGGATTCTCACACAGAGCGCATTTATGGTACTTCCTGTGCCAGAATTTTGATCCGAATGAGAATTTGAGGGCGCCGGGACGGCTGGTTCACATGGTCTTCGCTCATGTCGCTTCTGCAGGACAAGAAAATCGGTTTGACGACCCGAAACAAAAAACGAACCGTTCGGTATTTTCGGCTAAAATAGGCTGCGTCCATCTGGACCTAAATAATAAGGACGAATTCTTACCCATTAGTTGAGAATTTTTGTGGACCTGAGGCACGTAGGCGCCAATGTCAAAGGTCCGTGATACATTCATACTTGGCAGGAAAGAAGAAACGGGATCACGGGGATTGCACATGGCAGAGGTCTTCCCTAATGCGCCTATAACGGAGGCCCTGATTGATATCAGGGTCGAGCTTCCCGAAGATGCCACGATTCCCAAACTGGAGAAGCTTCACGACCTGATCAAAGCCGAGTACCCGGGTAAGAAGTCTCGCCGAAGGTTCGAAGCGCAGATAGAATTTAAGGAAGAGCAACAGCCTCTTAGAAGGTCCACCTTCCAACAGGACGGCTACTATTTCACCTCAGCAGATGGAAAGCGTATTGTGCAATACCGTCTTGACGGGTTCAGCTTCAACCGTCTTCGACCCTACTCGCGTTGGAAGGATCTGCGGGACGAAGCTAGAAAGGCGTGGGATATTTACGTGACGCACGCCAACCCACTTGCGGTGAACAGACTAGCCATTCGGTACATAAACTCTATTGAGATACCTTCCAAAAGCTTCGATTACGACGATTACTTCACGGCAGTTCCGAAGATTCCCGAAGGGCTCCCGCAAGTGCTCGGACACTTCTTTACGCGCACCGCTATTCCCTTTGCCGACCATGATGCTACGGCCGTTGTGATTCAAACCCCCTCCGAAAAGCAAGGCCCCGTAAGTACTGCTATAATTCTGGATATCGACGTTTTCGTGCAAAGGAGCCTGCCGTCTGAAGATCAAGGGATTTGGGGCATCCTTGAGCAGCTTAGAGAAATTAAGAACGAGATCTTTTTTAAGAGTATAACTGAAAGAACAAAGGGGTTATTTAGGTGACCATTCGGATCGCAACTGCCGGGACGGGGCAAACATTTTCGTGGGCAGACGTTGGCTTCAGCGAGGAATCCAGAGATATCTCTTCCCGACTCGTTAAGATTCTGGAAGAAAGGCGACAACCCATCTCCTTCTCGTGGAGAGAAACGTTACGGGATGAGCTGGATGAGATCGTCCAAGATTGCTCGAGTCCGGGCTGGGACGGATACGACGCAGAGGCGGTGTCGGTGGAGTCTGCTGTCGTTGCGCAGGAACTTATCGATGTTTTGCCGGAAAACATCCAAGTGCCTACCTTAGTTCCTGATCCCAGTGGGGAGATCGCCCTTGAATGGAGGACCGGAGGCCAGAAATACTTCTCGATAAGTGTGTCGGCCAACAGCTTGGTCTATGCCGGAATTTTCGGCGGATTCTGCAAGAAATACGGTGAGGAGCGATTCTTTGGCACAATTCCTGCGTCGATTTTACACATCCTTACTCATTATTTTCCTGAAGCATGATAGCGTTCCGAACTCCGTATCTTCCGGTGAGCGTATAACTCGGTTTGTCTTCTCTAGGCACCACATAAAGAACGGAAAGGTGAGCCTCGAAGCTTTTATGCCGCAGAGAAACACCGAAGAAACCTCTGTTTACCGGACTAATGGGTGCAGCGAGCGGAAAGTCTGGTTGTTTGGAGACCTTTTTGTTGCGAGACTTCGCAGAGATAGACCGACCCTCATCGCACGTGGTGACGTTCCGTCCGAAGCGATCTTTGACGAAAACCTTACAATAGTGGCCCTTCGCACTCCCCACCCTAGGCACGCAGTCCTGCGCAATTGGCCTAGTGACAAACCGCACCAAAAAATCAAGGCCATGGCCCTCGCCCAGAAGGCAAGCCTCCATTTGCGTTAGCCTAACGGTCAGCAAGTAAACAGATAGACCTTAATTTAGAAATACAAATCCTACGTTTGGAGCATTTACTCAACAATTATCGGGTTTCTGTAATGCATCTGGCCAAACGGCAGGGTGAAGTAGAGGTTGCATGCAGCAAGGAGTTCGTCGCGCGTCCAGATTTTACCACTTGGCATGGCGTAAACCCCAAAGGCCCTTCGGGCACTGATGGAGGAAGGCGAGTCAGCACGCAAATCGGTTGAAACCGTGCCGAGCGACGCAAATCATACCACGCGGTCTATGACCCCTGAATGGAAATCCGACTGAGGGCGTCCGAGCGCCACCCGCCGATGCACGGTTCAGTTGCCACAGATGGCAACTGGCGGTCGGGAGCCTCTACAACCAAATTCATGGCGGAATGGGTTCAATTGAGGCGGTTCAAATTTCCCTCACTGCGTGATAGTATCACCGTGGGATATTGAGGGTTAGGGGTTCAGTCATCGACCAACCCATTTCGCTAATGCAGCAGGGAGCAAAGGGGAACGAGCGCTATGGATGTTTTTTCGCCCGCCAAGCGGAGCGAAATAATGCGTCGCGTTCGCTCAAAAGGCACGACTCCAGAACTGCTCGTTCGGAAGGTCGTGACCAGGATGGGATTTCGTTACCGTCTCAACTTAAAAACGCTTCCGGGTCATCCCGACCTGGTCTTTAGCCGATTACATAGAGTAATCTTTGTTCACGGTTGTTTCTGGCACGGCCACTCCTGCAAGGCTGCTGATCTCCCGGCATCAAACAGAGGGTACTGGGAGACCAAGAGATTGAGAAACGTTGCAAGGGACAGACGCGCTCGGCGGGAGCTAAGTCAGCATGGTTGGAAGTCGCTTGTGGTCTGGGAGTGCCAGGTGAACAGGGAAAAAACGAGACAGAGGATTCGAAAGTTCCTCACGGAGCGAAAATGAGCGACGCACGTTTACAATGGTACGAATTCTTCGCGGGTGGCGGAATGGCCAGGCTTGGCCTAGGCCCAAAGTGGAAGTGTACTTTTGCCAATGAGTGGTGCGAGAAGAAAGCGGCCGCTTACCGCGCCTACTTCGACCCCTGCCCGGAACTTCTAGTGAAAGATGTGGCAAAGCTGAGCGTTGGCGAACTGCCCGGCCAGCCGGACCTCGTGTGGGCATCCTTCCCATGCCAAGACCTTTCGTTGGCTGGCTCGGGCGCAGGTCTCAATGGTGTGCGCAGCGGGACATTCAGACCATTCTGGCGCGTCATCAAGTCCATGGTCCGAGAAGGCCGCGCGCCTGGCGTGGTCGTGCTGGAAAACGTGGTTGGGACTCTGACATCACATCAAGGGAGCGATTTTGCTGCCATCGTCCGCGCCCTTGCGGGAAGCGGCTACCGAGTCGGTGCGCTTGTCATGGATGCTGTCCGATTCTTGCCGCAGTCTCGCCCGCGGTTATTCCTTGTCGGCGCTCACGAGAGCGTGCCCATCACGAGCGGATTGAGCTGCCGCGCTCCGCTAGAACCTTGGCATACAAGAACCTTGGTGAAGGCCGCGGAAAGCTTGCCTCAGTCTCCGCAGTCGCGCTGGGTTTGGTGGAATTTGCCTGTCCCGCGCCGTCGGACTCCAAGTCTCGAATCGATGATAGAAGAGAGCCCTACGGCAACAAGTTGGCACACACCGGCCGAAACCCGTAGGCTCTTGGCTCTTATGGACTCGCTTCATCGGAAGAAGGTTGACGACGCGAGGAAATTGGACGGACGATGGATTGGAACCGCTTACAAACGGACCCGGCCTAACGGAGACGGAGTGAAAACACAGCGCGCCGAAGTGCGCTTCGACGGGGTTGCAGGGTGCCTGAGAACGCCGGTAGGAGGATCGAGCCGTCAGACGGTGATAATTGTGGAAAATGGTACGGTCCGGTCGCGACTCCTCTCGCCCCGCGAAGCTGCCCGACTGATGGGAGTGCCTGAAGACTATCCCCTTCCGCAAAACTATAACGAAGGCTATCATCTGTTCGGCGACGGAGTTGCAGTGCCTGTGGTCAGTTGGCTGGAAAAGTATCTCCTTAATCCGCTGTTAGACTCAAAGAACTTGGAGCAAGTCGCATAAGGACAAGATCAAGATTGGAAGCCAGGGGAAAGTACAAGATCGGAGGGCCGCCCAAGGACCTAGATTTTGAAAAGGCTTTGATGTTTTTTCACGCCTATATGTACGGGCCGCTTCAGGGAAAACTCAGACTGTACGAAGCCCGGGACGTGCGTGCCACCGGAGCAGCGATGTCTTCAGATTGGGAGGTTTTCGCTTCGATTTTACTGAGGGACCCAGGGAAGAAGCGGGCTGCGGGCATCGACCTCTCGCAGTACGAAGTGAAGTCAGCTCTTGACGGTGGCAGCTACGAATACCAGTACCACAAGAATACCGGGAAGGAGAAATTACGGAAAGACATGGAGGTCGGGCACCTCTTTTTCGACCACCGAAATAACTTGAGAAATGTCGACCTTCGTTACGCCCACGGAAGCTGGATGATTGATTTTTTAAATAAATGGCTCCGAGACTATCCCGATCCCTACCCTCAGCGATACCGCAAGAACATCCCATTCAACTGGGTCAAACAAAACGGCCATTTGGTGATGACGTTAAAAGACGGCGAAGTGATCTACCCGAAAACGTCCGCGAAGCCGACCACAGGCTAATGCTGCTCCCTCGTCGCCTCGCGCCACAGGGACGTGCGATACAGGTGACGGCACAACCCGCGATCTCTCTTTTGGAACGCAAGGCGGAGTTCACAAGAGACATAACCCGAATTCTACTCTGTGATAAGCTCAGGAAAACCAAATGGCGGATGACCTTTACAAAATCGACCTACAAAGAACCTCTGGTGCGGAACTCTACTCGGCAGTCGTGACATTTACCGGCGTGAATGCCTTGCCGCTGGATCAAAGGCCCCGAGAAGGCTACCTGCTCGATTTCAAGCAGGAATGGAGCGAGCGCGCTCTCCAAAGTGTCGCCGGCTTTGCCAACGCCTTCGGAGGCCTGTTAATCGTCGGAGTGAGTGAGAATAACGCGCACCCGGAAACGATTGTGGGAGTCGACTGCCGGGGAGAACTGAAAATCCGTCTGGCAAGCTCGATTGCGTCCAATATTACCCCCTGTCCGATATTCGAGATAGGAGAATGCTCTCTACCCAACGAACCAGATAAGAAGGTGTGCGTCGTCCGCGTGAGAGAAAGTGAAGAAATGTGCCTAATCACAAAGAAGGGCGAGCGCAATCCGGCATACGTTCGAGTCGAGGATCAGTCACTCCCAGCGGACGCGTCGCAACTGCGTGATCTCATCAACCGGAAGGGAGGCAGCAAGGACTATGCGCGCGAGCACCGAAGAGACCGGGAACGGTGGCGAAACGACCTCTTCGTCACAAGGACCGGTCCGAATCCCGGGCAGAGGAGGCGCAGCACAACATTTATGCACGCCGCTCTTTTTCCGGTCGAACACCCGAAGATAGAAGTTGATGTCGCGATCGAGAGAAGGTTCTTTGAGTTGGTGCGTCGGATTTTTGGAGGGCTCGACCCTCTTGAATTCGAGGTAGAGCTTGGCCCGCGCAGCAAGGATATCTTCAAGATTACACGACTTGACCGCGGCAACGATTTTGAACGTCTATGGAGCTTCGATTCATTAGGGGACGTTGGCTTCGCCACGCAGATTTCATGGCCAGCTCAAGATGGCGGATTGTACTGGAGTCTTGCGGACCTGATACTCGACCTTGACCGCCTAATTACAACCGCAAGGGAATTCTGGAAAAGTTTCGGTTATTACGGCAGCGCGAACTTGCAGCTGCAGATGAATGTTCACGGCCTCGACATCCTCTTCGGTCCGCAGGGCTTTCAGACCAAGTTCTACAGCCCTTACGCTCCTCTCGCTCGCGAAGCAGTCGCGGTACGGGACTACGACTTTGAGCCGCACGAGACAGGTGCGGAGGTGGACTTCTCCTACCCTGATAGCTCGGCCTACATCCTCTCTCGGACGGTAAACCAGGTTCTCAGATATTTAGGGCATGGTGCGGACCTTGAGAGACTAGAGCAGTCTATCAGTGCCATCATCCCGGCAGACCAATAACAATACCTTGCCAATTTCGCCTAATTCGCCTTCCCTCCAACGACCCTGACTGAACAACCAGACGGAGACGAAGGAAAACGGCCTGAATCCGGGACGGGGGGGCGGAAAATCGGTTCAAAATGGCAGATTCCAGATTCCAGAAATTCCGGCGGCGCGGGAAGTGATTCAGCGGCTGAAGCCGCGGGCCGTTGCGGACATTTGTGGCACGGATGAATCCGTGCCCTTTCGCATCTGGCGGCTGAAGCCGCGGGCCGTTGCGGACATTTGTGGCACGGATGAATCCGTGCCCTTTCGCATCTGGCGGCTGAAGCTTGGATGCCCGGTGGCCCAGCGGGAGGTGAGCCGCCGCACGCTTCGGTGTTGACTCAACTCGTTTCGTATCTTGTGGCACGGCCATCCTGGCCGTGTGTCTTGAGCGCAGCATGGGCGAGGACGCCCATGCCACAAATCAAACTCCGGGGCTACAAAGGCCCTCACGCTTTGCCAATCGGGCGGGGGGAAGGTAGAATAAATAGGTTAAATACGGGGCACAGTCCCTGCTGAGGACCATGGGTACATACTTTCAAACCGCACTGGGTAAAGTCATCGGATCCAAGGACGACCGCGAGCTGAAGCGGCTGCAATTGCGCGTGGAGGAGATCAACGCGCTTGAGCCGGAGATGCAGAAGCTGGACGACTCGGAATTTCCGCACCGCACCGAACAGTTGAGGAAGCGCCTGGCGGACGGCGCGGCGCTTGACGACCTGCTGCCGGAAGCCTTTGCGCTGTGCCGCGAGGCCGGCCGCCGCACGGTGAACATGCGCCACTTTGACATGCAACTGGTGGGCGCCATGGTGCTGCACGAAGGCAAAATCGCCGAGATGAAGACCGGCGAGGGCAAGACGCTGGTGGCCACCCTGCCCGTCTATCTGAACTCGCTGGAAGGCAAGGGCGTGCACGTGGTGACCGTGAACGACTACCTGGCCAACCGCGACGCCGCCTGGATGGGCCCCATCTACCGCCTGCTGGGCCTGACCGTGGGCGTGATTGTCCACGACCTGGACGACGAAGAACGCCGCATCGCCTACGGCGCCGACGTGACCTACGGCACCAACAACGAGTTCGGGTTCGATTACCTGCGCGACAACATGAAGTTTGAGATCAGCGACTGCGTGCAGCCCCAGCACCATTACGCCATCGTCGACGAAGTGGACTCGATTTTGATCGACGAGGCGCGGACCCCGCTGATTATTTCCGGCTCGTCGGAAGAATCGACGGAAAAATATTACCGCGTGGACAAGATTATTCCCCAACTGACGCCCAAAGAAGATTACGAGATCGACGAGAAGCTGCGGACCGTCAGCTTGCTCGAGCCCGGCATCGCCAAGGCCGAAAAGCTGCTGGGGCTCGAAAATATGTACGACCCCGCCAACATGGAGTTTATCCACCACGTCTACCAGGGGCTGAAGGCCCACGCGCTCTTCATTCTCGATAAGGATTACGTGGTGAAAGACGGCGAAGTCATCATCGTGGACGAGTTTACCGGGCGCCTGATGCCCGGCCGGCGATGGAGTGACGGCCTGCACCAGGCCATCGAAGCCAAAGAAGGCGTCAAGATCGAAAAGGAAAACCAGACGCTCGCCACCATTACCTTCCAGAATTATTTCCGCATGTATGACAAGCTCGCCGGCATGACCGGTACGGCGGAAACCGAAGCGGCTGAGTTTGAGAAAATCTACGAGCTGGAAGTGGTGGTCATCCCCACCAACCGCACGCTGATCCGCTATGAGCACGCCGACGTGGTCTACCGCACTGAGCGCGAAAAGTTCAACGCCTCCATCGAGGAAATCAAGGAGTACCACCTGAGGGGCCAGCCCGTGCTGGTGGGCACCATCGCCATTGAAAAATCGGAGCGGCTGAGCGCCCAGCTGCGCAAGGCCGGATACCTGCCAGCGCACTTCCAGGAACTGGTGAAGCAGGCGGGCCTGGAAGGCCGTACACTAGAAAAGTGGGCTAGCAACCTGCAGGCGCAACACGGCCCCACCATGAACTGGCTGGTGCGCGCCGGGGTTACGATTTCGGCCGTCAGAAAGACGCTGAAAGATGGGCGGTTCGCCGGCGTGGCAAGCTCATCCAACGGCAATCGGAACGAGTTTGTCAGCGCGCTGCTGAAACGCAAAGTGGAAAGATACTTCGCGCCGGCTCACGCTCCGTTGGATGGCGATGCCGTTCCGGAGCTGGTTGAACTGGCCACCAAAACTCCGGATAAAGTGATTCCGGTGCTCGACTACCTCATTGAAATTCAGTGCCGCCCGGAACGCCTGGTGGAGGTGCTGGAACAGCGGGAAATCAAACATAACATCCTGAACGCCAAACAGCATGACCGCGAGGCGCAGATCGTGGCGCAGGCGGGCCGCGTGGGCGCCGTCACCGTCTCCACCAACATGGCTGGCCGCGGCACGGACATCCTGCTGGGCGGCAATCCGGAATTCCTGGCGCGGGAAGAGTTTCGCAAGTCGCCGGAAAAGTACCGCCAGCAGGGCATCGACCCTGAACCCCCTGAGCGCCCGGCTGCCGGCTCTGCGGATGAAATTTACCAGGCCTACATTAACGCCTACTCCGAATGGCGAATGAAGTGGACCGAATTCATCAATCGATTCAAGAGCACCACCGACGTCGAACACGAACGCGTGATCGACCTCGGCGGATTGCACATTCTCGGCACTGAACGCCACGAGTCCCGCCGGATCGACAACCAGTTGCGCGGGCGCGCCGGCCGCCAGGGAGACCCTGGTTCATCGCGATTCTATCTTTCGCTTGAAGACGACCTGCTGCGTATTTTTGCCGGCGACCGCATCTCGAAGATCATGCACAAGCTCGGCATGGAAGAGGGCGTGCCGATTGAGTCGAGACTGATTACCAAGCGGATTGAAGCGGCCCAAAAGGCTGTCGAAGGCCAGAACTTTGAGTCCCGGAAGCACCTGCTTGAATATGACGACGTCATGAACAAGCAGAGGGAGACCATCTACGACCTGCGCAAGAAACTGTTGCAGGGCGACGACCAGAGAGAGTACCTGCTGGACTCCGCCGACCGGGTCGTTGACTGGCTGGTGACAACCTATTGCCCCAAGGCCCAGCATGCAGACGAGTGGAACGTTCAGGGGTTACAAAACGAGTTCTGGGCTCGTTTTGGCGTTGATCTCCGCAAACATGACCTGAAATTCGATCCCAAGTTGCTCGACCCGCTCAGTGAGGATCTGAAGCAGACTGTTCATCAGCGATACGAAGAACGCGAGCAGGTTTGGGGCACCGAACGCATGAGGTTCCACGAGCGCATGATCATGCTCCAGGTGGTCGATGCCCAGTGGAAGGACCATCTTCTAGCCATGGACCACTTGAAAGAGGGCATTGGCCTCCGTGGTTACGGACAGCGCGATCCCCTGGTGGAATACAAGCGCGAGTCCTTCGACATGTTTGAAGAATTGATGGACCGCACGGAAGACGAAACCCTTCGCTACCTGTTCCTGATGCGAACTCCCGAAGAGGAAGAGGCGCTGATTCACCAGTATCAGCAGCGGAAACGGCGCGAGCAGGCGGAAATGCGCATGGTCGGGGGCGGCGCTATGGAAAAGCCTCAACAGGTTGTGCGCAAGGAAAAGATCGGCCGCAACGACCCCTGTCCCTGCGGCAGCGGTAAGAAATACAAGAAGTGCCACGGCGCGCCCACTACCGCTGCAGCCGGCGCAGAAAAGTCCGACGAGTCCCCGGCAACCACTACCAAATCATAACCATCCGCTGAAGTTTATTTTTTCAAACCAGGGCGATGTTCGCCACTGCCATTCCCTTAGTCCCAGTCGGGGACCGGGTTTCCCAGTCGATTGACGCATACGGGTCTGTCTCGTCGTGAGTCGCGCGGAGCTTTGGCTCGCCTAAAGCGGGCAGCTGCGCAGGTCTGAAAAAGATAAGCCCCCGGACCTTGCCGCTCCTCTGACTGATCACAAGGATTCGCGGCAACGTACCGGGGGCTTTTCAGTTCATCCGTGGTCCAACCAGGCGGCTACGGCATCATTGGCCGCCTGGACCGGGAGAAATCACTACGAACATTGGCTGCCCCTGATGAACGACCCGCAGCAGCACTTGTCCTTTGGCTTCAGCGGCCAACTTGTTGAAGTCATTAACGTTATGAACGGGCTGACGATTGATGCTTTCGATCACATCTCCCTGCTGGAGATACTCGCCGGCAGGACTGCTCTGGTCGACGTCGGAAACTACCACTCCGGACACGTCGTTAGGAACGCCCAATTGATCGCGAAGGCTCGGAGTCAGATTCTGGACCGAGATCCCTTCAAGGGCGCTTCCCGAGGGGGCTTGTCCCTGTCCCGGACTGGCGCCGGCATTCGTAGGCCGCTCAGACAATGTTACCTTGATGTCCATCGGTTTCCCGTTACGAAGAATGCTCAGGGTGATGGTCTTTCCGGGATCGGTTTGTGTCACCATGGCTGTAAGCGCTCCGGCGTCAGGCACGTTTTGCCCATTGTACTTGCGAATGACATCGCCGTTCTTAAGGCCCGCCTTGCCCGAAGGTCCGTCGGATTCAACGTTCTGAACCAACGCGCCAGACGTATCCGGCACATCGAACTCCTTGGCCAATCCGGGGCTCAAATCACCAACTAAAACCCCGAGGTAGCCCCTGGAAACCTTACCGGTTTTGATCAGATCTTCCATCACATGCTTGACGGTATTGGAAGGAATTGCAAAGCCGATTCCGAGAAAGCTGCCTTCCCCTCCCGGACCCGAATTTCCACTGAGGATCGCCGTGTTGATGCCCACCACCTGGCCTCGGACATTCACCAGAGGGCCGCCGGAATTGCCGGGATTAATGGCAGCGTCCGTCTGGATGAAGTTCTCCAGGTTCCGCGGACCTTCAATTCCCGAGCGTCCGAGCGCGCTCACGGCTCCCCGCGTCACAGAAAAGTTCTGGCCAAAAGGGTTGCCGAAGGCCATGACAATGTCACCGACATGGAGGTTTTGTGAGTCACCCCAGGAAGCAACAGGCAAATTATCAGCTTCAATCTTGATGACCGCAAGGTCCGTCAGCTTGTCGGCGCCAATCACCTTGGCCTTGAAATTCCGCTTGTCAGAAAGCATCACTTCAATATCCGATGCTTTGGCAATCACGTGGTTGTTCGTCACAATGTAGCCTTGGGGCGATACGATCACGCCGGAACCCAATGCATGCAGGACTTGCGGACGCGGCGTCCCACCAGGCGTGTTCCCGAAAAAGTGACGGAAAAAGGGATCGGAGTAAAAGGGAGACTGCTGAACCTTCATCACCTGCGTGGTGCTGATGTAAACCACTGCAGGGGTTACGGCCTTGGCAATGCGCTCATAGGCCTTGTTCAACTGCTGGAGTTGGTTGATGTCCGGGCCATCAAGCGCCTGGCCATCGGCCAGAACGATGTTCGCGAAACTGCGATGCCCGACGTACATCACTGAAGCGAGAACCAGGCACAGAACACCGATCATCGTCAGGCTGAGGCCAAGAAGATTCTCGCGAAAAAACTGTTTGGAAAAGCGCGGCATTGAAAAAAATTCTCCTTTCGTCAACTCTCCTGCCGAGAGTTTGACCCAATCCGGGGGCAGCTTAATTTTAATTTCGCCATTAACTCAGATGCGCCTGCAACACATAAGGGTTTCCTACTGCATTAACCCCGGGTTGCGCCCACTCAACAATAAACCGCGGATTATCCTCGTCTTTTTGGTCTCTGGAAGCACCTTTGTCCCTCTTCTATTAAGAGTACCACACACGGGTTCGGGCAAGGAGAGGTCAGCGTCAAATGCCGGTAAATTAACCAGGTTGGAAACCTCCTGGATCAGAAGCGTACAAACCGGAAACGCCACTTCCCCCGGGGTGAATGGGAGAAAACAGGGCCGGGCGCTGCGCCCCCTACATTTTCTTTCGGCTGTAAGCGGAGGTCACCATCACGCCCATGGTTCCGCCATCCTGGCTGAGTTGCACATCGTAGTGGACGGGGTAGCCACCCTGCACGGAGACATTGTTGGCCAGGACGGCTCCCACAAAGTAACCTCCACTGCCGCCCCCGCCCAAGGCAACGGTGGCATTAGGCGCATTCAGAATCGCAGAGATGGCGCCGTTTCCGCTGATGGACACGCTGTTCGTTCCTGCGTAGTTGATGACCACCGCCTGAGGAGGAATGCTGGTCGAGACGCCATTGGAAATGCCAAGACCCGCAATGCTCAAGGTGGACTTAATGTTGAGGATCACATAGCCTGAGACATTGATCTGGCCCTGCGTCTCGGTCAGGCTGCCGATATCATAGTAAACCGGGTTCAGGACACTGGACCCTCCGACCAGCTCCAGCGCCGGGGCGTTTCCTCCTCCCCCACCGCCTGACATCGAAATGCTCGAAATCTCATAGGGATGAGCCGAGGTGCCGTTGCAGGTGGAGTCCATGCAGGGGGAACTTGTCGCAGGACTCACCCCCGTCATCTGCGGAAACGGACTGCTCGACCACGTCGCACCCACCGGCAGAACCTGGACGCTGCCAGAGCTCAGGGAGTACGAAGGAGCGCCGTTTGGGAAATTGGGACGAAAGGTTGGTGTGGGAGGTGGGGCTTTATAGGGCCCGTTAATCACCTGGCCCAACACCGAGCTTGTGCTTCCGCTATAGCCGCTGGCGCTGCATCCGGAACTACCGCCGGTGCCGATAATAACGTTCCCCGAGACCGTCACATTGCTCCCCAACGTAACACCGCCATTGGCGCCCACGCTGGCGCCCGAGCCAATCACGTTGCTGGAAGATGTGGAATCACACTGGCCCGCTGCCACGCTGGGATTGCCGCCGCCGTAGGCCCCCAGCGAAGAGTTGAAGGCATCGGTGCAGGCGCCGGAACTTCCCTGCATCGTAACCGAGCAGAACCCGTAAAGGGCGTTGCTCCAGGTCGGAACGTAAATGGGCTGCACAATCGCCCGTTCTTCGGCTGTGGCCACTCTCGTGGAGGAACCTGCACCTCCGGTCCATGTGGCCTTGGAAGTAATCAACCAGGTCTCCACCGGCGTAGGCGTCAGCGGAGGCTGATAGCCCACGTTGACCGTCTGGAAATTCAACAACACTGCGTTCACGTTGAAGTAGCCGGAATTGTCGGCGTCGGCAGTCACGCGAGTGTTTGCAGGGCTGTTCAAATCTGAGGCAAAAGCGTCGGCCACCTGTCGAGGCGTGCTCTCGCTATTGTTGATGCCGGAAAAATTGGAAGAACCGCCACCAAATCCGATCAACTGAACAGGGTTGTTGTTAGAGGGACACCCGGATTTGCAGATGACGGGAGAGGCATTAGAGGTGAAGAGGTTGAAGGGGCTTCCGCTCGACGTCACCAGGTAGTACGTGTTGGCCTCGCTCTCAGTAATGGCCCGGTAGTGTGTGCTGCGAAACCAGTTGGCGGCGCGCTGGACGCCGGCCTTGGCGAGGTAATCGGCTTGTGTATCCAGCTTGTAGTTGTAGCTGGCAAAGGTTTCAGAGCGTGCGGTGAAAACGATGGCTGCCGCCAGCACAGACAGGACCAGCATCGCCAGCAGAACGAGGATCAGCGCAATGCCTCGCTCGCCTCCATCGCCTGCCGGCTTGATTTTGTGGAAGGGGAAAGTTTTCATCGGTGATTATTCCTCACGGGTAGTAATTCGAGGGAAAGGTCATGGGCAAACTCTTGGGGAGCGGAGGCAGATAGATGGCGCCGCCCGCGTTATTCACGGTGATGGCGGCCTGAAGGTTTAAAGGACGAATCTGGGTAGCCATGGTGAACCATTGCGGCAGTTGGGACTCCAGACTCTTGGGGCTGACCGCCACGCTGATGGTGACCACCACCGTTCCGACCACGGTGATCTGGTTGGGCACCACGCCGATGACAATCTGGTTGGGATAAGCAAAGATCGGCTGGCCGGTGGGGCCGCTCTGGCTGGTGATGTTGTAGAGGACGTTGGCGACCAGGGGCGAAGCCTGATTATTCGCAGGCGGTGTATAGGTGGAGGGCGCCGGCAGGTTCGTGAACGGCACGGTGGTCACGGAACGATAAAGATTGTAAAGAGTGTAGGTGTTGCCGTTAATGCTGACCGTTGTGGAGGGACTCTCCGGCGACAGGCTATAAACGACGTATCGGATGACGCCGTCCTGGTTGATGTCTCCAAAGAATTCCAGTCCCTGGCCGCTTGAGGTGCCGGTGGCCTGTAGAATGCCGCTGCCATAGGGCATCTTGTAGCTGATGACGGGAAACGGAGTGATGGACCCGTTATGGCTCATCAGGAAAACGGCGTCAATCTGATTGGTTGAACCGCACGGAGTCCCCGAAACATTGGAGGTGGAGAGGACCTGGACCGATTCATGGTTGGGCCCCGTATCCACTGCGAGCCAGTCGCCAGGATTAATCTCATTAATGTCGCTGAGGGTGACGCATTGCGGGCTGGAACTCACGGCTACCGCATTGTTGGAGGTCTTGGCGGTGGTGAAATTCGGATTGTAGCCCGCCTGCCCGATTTCCTGGGTCATGACCTCCATCGCCGCGCGGGCACTCTGGTTCGCTTCGGAGACCACCTGGTTGTTCTGGTACTTCTTCTGCGACTGGAAAAGGAATGGGAAAACTGCAGACATCAGAACACCAATGATGGCCACGCTGACCAGCATCTCCACCAGTGAAAATCCGGTTGCGAAATCCCGGCGTAAGTTCCGGCGCGAAGTTCGGCTCCGTTCCATATTCCAATTCCTCTAATTCGGGTCTGACAACAGGCTGCTCAGCACCACCACCGGCTTTCCGGACCCGGAATTGACGGCGGACCGGGAGTAAACCGCCACGGAGATTTGTTTGAGTGGCGGCCCGCCCGTGGACGCAACGTCTGAAATCTGCCACATGCGTACGTACGAAATGCCGGAGGATGTAATGGCGGAGCAGTTGGTTGCGCCGGAAGAGCCCGGAAGCTGGATGCCATTGCTGTCGAGAAAATCGATATACCCCACTGAGGCCCCGGAAGATGGGCAGGTGGCCTGAACCGAGGGGCCGATAGCTCCCCCGGCCAGCAGTCCGTCAGTCCATCCGGATGCGTTGACATTGGTGGTGTTGCAACTGGATGGCTGCGAGGAAGCCGACTGAGTGCAGGTGCTGAAGTTCAGCGACAACAGCTTTTCCACCTTGTCCTGCGCGTAAATGGTGGCGCGCGTTACCTCAGTGCCCTGGTTTTTGTTGGTGACGGTGCCCTGAAAGATGAGGGCCCCCACGCTGAACACGCCGACGACTGCAATCACTACAGCGATCAGGGTCTCAATCAGTGTGACGCCGCTTTCACTGGCCGGATTTCTCATTGCCTTGTCCTCACACCCTCAAGTGGAATCTCTATCTATTCACCCAGGATTTGCCGGCCGTGTCCCAGTTCCACACCGTGACCGCGCCGCCAATCGACACCGTGACAGCATCCGTCAGGTTGTATTGGTTACTGACGTAAACCACCGCACCTCCATTGCCGAGCGGGTCGCCGTTGCTATCCACCGGCGCGCCGCGCGTGTTGAAATAGATTTCAACGGGGTCCGGGCAGGGGCTCGGGTTTGATTGAATGGTTCCGGGATAGCTGCTGGCGCTGAGGGAGGACGGTCGGCAGCCTGAGAAGCTGTCCCCCTCGTGCGCATACTGGGTTCCGCCCTCAATTCCCGCCGTCGTCAGGGCTTTGTAGGCTGAAGTGCAGGCAGCATCGGCGCTGACAGGTGTGTCGCCGCAAAGCTGTTCCCGCCAGTAGGTTCCCGAAGAGGGATTGACAACCTCGCGGTAGGGCGCAAACTGCGAAGCCGCTCTCATGCGCGCAATGTTCAACTGGTTCGCAAGCGCTGATGCGTCCGCGTGCAGCCGGTAAGCCTTGACGGCGTCGTAGGCCTGCGGAACTACCATCGCCGCAATTATCCCGGCCACCGCGACCACGATAAGCGCCTCCAGAATGGTAAACGCCCGGTCAGAGATGCTATGCGCCGGGCGCCCGAGCCCGCCGCCTTTAAGGGATGATGAACGCGGCCACCCCGAGTCTGAACCCCGCGCGATGCTTACTCCTGGTGCGCACTGCACCGCCGATGTCTTCATTGACGCCATACACCCATTTCATCGGCTGCATGGCGTCCAGACTCTAGGGCCTGTTGTCACCTGAAAAGACCATTACCTTACTTTTATATTTAAGTTATATCTCTGTGAAATCAAACCCCATTAGTGCCATATGGGGACCCAGATGAGTTTATGCTGATGGTTTTGCGGGAGCTCACCGGAAGACGAATCAGGCGTCGCGGGCGGAAGCTCCGCATGGAGAACCAGCTATGGGCTCGCCTGGTTCGCAGGTGTGTGACCTTTCAACGGCCATCATGCCTGGAAGCGGGCCGTTGCAGAGCGGCGGGATTTTCTGTACTATCCTTTCTTCGGGCATACCGGGCGATTCACTTCAAAAGGCTTTAGCTCCTTCCCGACCATGGCGACGCTTCCACCAGAAGTTTCACAAGCTCCGCATGGGACCCAACGGTCGTTGCGCCGGGTGGGGCCCTCGGTCCTGATTGCAATTTTGGTCCTGGCGGCTGCATTGGGCGCATGGGTCTACTGGCGGGTCCACGTATGCCTGCCCCGACTGGATGGAACCATCCGGCTTCAGGGGCTCCAGGGAAAAGTTGAGGTGTTTCGTGACTCGCATGGAGTTCCGCACATCAAGGCCGCATCGCTCGAAGATCTGGTGTTCGCCCAGGGATACGTCACCGCTCAGGACCGTCTGTGGCAAATGGACCTGAGCCGCAGGATTGCGCAAGGCCGCCTGTCGGAATTGTTTGGTCCCCGTACTCTTGACTCGGACATTATGAACCGGACGCTGGGATTGAAGCAGGCAGCCGAGCGCGGCGTAGGGGAACTCGATCCCGAAGAGCAAGTGCTGCTGCGCCACTATGCCCGCGGCGTGAACGCGTTTATCCGGACCCACCAGAACCACCTGCCGATTGAGTTCCTGCTGCTGCGCTATCACCCGGAGGCCTGGCGGGAATCCGACTCCCTGGAAGTGGCCCTGAACATGGCGCGGCTGCTGAATACATCCTGGCCGGATGAGCTGATGCGCGAACGTGTTCGCTCGAGGCTGGGCAGCGAGCCGCTTGAGTCCGACCTGTTTCCTGCCCGTTCGCCGCTGGACCACCCCGTGGCCCAACTGTCTCCCGGCCTTTCAGTGCCTGCGTCGCCGGGAAGCGTGGAGCCTTCAGCCCCAAAGGCTCCCCCTCCGCACCTTCCAGAGCCTCCGGGCAAAGCAACCGCTCCGTTGCGAAACAATACCGCCAGCTTGGATTCGATGCTGCGTGCACTGGAGTCATCAAGCTCTTACACCGGAGTGGGCAGCAACAACTGGGTGGTGAGTGGAGCCCATACTCGTTCCGGCAAGCCCTTGCTGGCGAACGACCCACATCTTCCTTTTGGGGTTCCGGGCGTCTGGTATTCGGTCCACCTGGAAGCTCCCGGCCTGGACGTGAGCGGGGTGAGCCTTCCGGGACTGCCGATGGCCATCATCGGGCACAACCGCCACATCGCCTGGGGAGTCACCAATACAGACCCGGACGTTCAGGACCTGTACGAAGAGACCTTTAACCCCGTGGATCCGGAGGAATATTTTTATGACGGCAAGTGGGTGAGAGCCGGCGAAAGACTCGAAAAAATCAAGGTCCGTGGAAGAGTAGACAAGGGCATCCTGGTAAGGTCCACCCGGCACGGCCCGGTTCTTCCCGCTGCAGACACGGACAATCGCACCCTGGCTCTTGCCTGGACAGCCCTGTTGCCGCACGCACTGCAATTTCCCTTTTTTAAAATTGACGAAGCCCGGAACTGGAAAGAGTTCACGGACGCACTGAGCGGCTTTGCCGGGCCAATGCAGAATTTTGTGTACGCCGACACCGAGGGCAACATCGGCTTCTATGCAGCCGGGTGGGTTCCCATCCGGAAGCGGGGCGAAGGCGAGGTTCCCGTTCCCGGGTGGAGCGACGCTTACGAGTGGCTCGGCATGGTCCCGTTCCAGAACCTCCCTCATGCCTGGAATCCGAAGAGCGGCATTCTCGCAACAGCCAATGGCCGCGTTGTGCCCGACGACTACCCTTACTTCATTACCACCATGTGGGGCGCTCCGTACCGCACGGCGCGCATCTACCAGCTTCTGGAAAGCGGAAAGTCTTTCACCGCTTCAGACATGCTGAAGATCCAGATGGACCTCCATCCTTTGGACGATGAGTGGCTGAGCGAGCGCCTGACAGCCGCCGCAAAGGAATATCCGCCGGATTCGCCCGACGCTCAATATGCCCTGGAGAAATTGCGCGCGTGGGACGGTGAGGCCACGGCCGGCTCCACCGCCACGCTGGTGTGCGAACTCACCAGGACTACCCTTTTGCATCGCCTCCTTGCTCCCAGGCTTGGAGAGGACCTCGCTGGTTACCGCTGCCCGATGAGCACCGTCTTTCTCCAGAACGTGATCGACAATAACCTGGACCGCTGGTTGCCGCCCGGCGACCATGACCTGAACCAGACGCTGATGAAGAGCCTGGCTGAAGCCGTCCAGCAAATTCCGCAACGGGTTGGGTCGGATGACCACGCTGCCTGGAAGTGGGGCAGAACCATACCGTTAACGTTCCGCCATCCCCTGGGCGGCGGTTCATGGCTGCTGGGATGGCTGTTGAATGTGGGTCCTTTTCCGCAATCGGGGACCGGGTCAACTATCAAACGAGCCACGCGCGGCGTTGGCCCTTCCATGCGCATGGTGGCCGATCTCGGCGATCTTGACAACTCTGTCGAGAACCTTACGCTCGGTGAATCCGGCCAGGCTTTCAGTCCCTACTACAAAGATCAGTTCGAAGCTTGGTATCATGGCCAGAGCTTTCCGATGCTGTTCAGCGATGAGGCCGTTCAAAAAGCGACGGCCCATCGGCTGGTGCTTGAACCGGCAGGCGCAGGCCCAGAGGGAACGCACGAGACCGGGCAATAAGGGACAGCACAGGCCATGAAGAAAATGACGCGACGGGAATCGATCTTAACAATGGCCTCGGCATTTGCCGCCGGAGGCACGGCTCTCAGAGCCGCAGGCCAGACCACGTCAGGCTCCGCCAAATCGCCGACGACGGGACAAGCTGGCACGCAGGGGGCCAGCCCGGCAAACCAGGCCGCGCAGCCTTCAGCATCCGATCAGGCTTTCCAGAAGTTCGTCGATGAATACTTCGACGGCTTTTTCGGTTTCGATCCCGCCAGCGCCACAAGCGCGGGAATTCATAAGTACGATGGGGAACTTCCCGCCTATTCGCAGACGGATATTCAGAGCGAAATTGCGCGCAACCAGATGGCGCTGAGACGCCTTGCAAGGATCCCCAGCGACGAACTCTCAGAGAACAACCTGTTGGACGCCACCGTGCTTGAAAGCCTGATCAACGGCCGTCTGCTGGACCTTGCCAACATCCGCATGTGGGCAAAGGACCCGGGTTTCTATAACACTCAGGTTGGGACGGCACTGTTCAGCCTGATCGAGCGCGATTTTGCGCCGCTCGACGACCGGTTGGAGTCGTTGATCGCCCGCGAACGTCACATCCCCGACGTCCTGAGCAGCGCCCGTCTGAACGTAGTGAACCCTCCGGCCGTTTACACCAAGGTCGCTATCGAAGCGGTTCAGGCGCAGATTGATTTCCTCCAGAATGTTTTGCCGGGGGCCGTTGCCGGCGCGCAGAGTCTGGCGCTGAGAACGGAATTCACGAAAGTCAACCAGAGTGCCGTGACAGCGTACCAGCAGTTCCTCGATTATCTGCAGCAGGGGCTCAGCCCCCAATCGGGGGGCGATTTTGCCCTGGGCAGCAAGAATTTCCAGAAGAAACTCCAGTATGACGAGATGGTCGATCTTCCCATTCAAGACCTGTTGAAAATCGGCCACAAAGAAATGCACCGGGTGCAATCGCTTTTCACCCAGGCCGCCAATATCATCGACTCCACAAAATCACCGCTGGAGGTGCTCCAGAGCGTCAGGCAAAGTGCGCCGGCCGCGGGCGAGGTGATTGGAGATACGCAGTCGGTGCTCAACAATCTCAGGCAGTTTGTGCTGACCCATGAGATTGTAACCATTCCTCCGGCGCCCATCCCGCAGGTGAAGGAAACGCCTTCCTTCATGCGCGCACTCACCTTTGCCTCGATGGATACGCCCGGTCCGTTTGAAGATCATTCCATCCAGTCGTTCTTTTATGTCACGCTGCCCGATCCCTCCTGGAACGAAGAGCGAACCCGTCAACTGCTGCGGTTCTTTAACAGCTATTCGGTCCGCATGATCGCCATCCATGAGGTCTATCCCGGACACTACGTGCAGTTCCTGTGGCTGAAGCAGGCGCCCACCAAGGCACGTAAGCTCGAGCCATCGCTGAATGCCATGGGAACCAATGTGGAGGGGTGGGCCCATTACTGCGAAGAAATGATGCTGGAACAGGGCTACGGTGAGGGCAATCCCAGCCTGCTGCTGGTGCAGCTTCAGGCTGCCCTCATCCGGCTGTGCCGCTACATCGCCGGGATCAAAATGCACACGCAGGGCATGACGGTTGAGCAGGCCACCCTTCTGTTCCAGCAGCAAGCCTACATGGACCCGGCCAACGCGGAGCGCGAAGCAACGCGCGGAACATTCGATCCCACCTACCTTGCCTACACGCTTGGGAAGCTGGAAATCATGAAACTCCGGGAAGACTATAAAAAAATGCTGGACGACAAATTCGATCTGAAAGCGTTCCACGATCAGTTTCTGAGCTACGGCGTCGTACCCGTCAAGTTGATCCGCGAACAGATGTTGAGGGATAAAACCCCTGTCCTTTAGCACGATGCCAAAAAAACTCATGAACGTTCAATTGAACCTGCGAAAACTGCGCGCCCAGTGCAGGATGAAAGACTTTCAAAATTCCATAACCAGGCGTCTGAACCCCAGGGAAAGGGACTCCATGCAGCAAAAACATCTTTCGTTTACTCCGGAAGGTCAGTGGACACGACCTTCATTCAACCGTCTTTGCCGGCAGGTTCTGGCGGCAGTGCTGGTTTGCCTCGTCCTGTCCGGCGCGGCGGCCGCAAAAGCGGCTGAAAGCCAGCTTACAACTCCGCAGGCAGGGCCAAACCGCCTTGAGCTTTCGTATCGGCTTGAAATGGAGCGGCCTTCAACCCACCTCCTGGAGGTGGAGATCACCGTGAAGCAAGTGACAGAACCCGTCCTCCGGTTCGCCATGCCGGCCTGGGCGCCCGGCCGCTACGCAATCTATGATTTTGCCAAGAATGTTCAGGAGTTCGCCGTCGTCGGAGCAAACGGCCAGCCGCTTCCCTGGGCACAGCCGGACAAGCAGACATGGCTCGTGCAGACCTCTGATTGTGGCGGCACAGTCGAGGTGCGCTACAAGGTTTTCGCCAATGACCTGACCGGCTCCTTCTCGCAGTTTGATACGTCGCACGGCGCCATCAACGGGGCCTCTGTCTTTATGTATCTGGCGGGGAACAAGCCGGACCCGCTCACCCTGACCCTCCACCCGCCGCAGGGCTGGAAGATCGTCAGCGGGTTCTCTATGTCACTCACCCAGACAACCTTCCAGGTTCCGAACTATGACATTCTTGTCGATACGCCTCTTGAAATTGCACCTGCCATCTGGGTGAATGACTTTGAAGAGGATGGGAAGACCTTCCGGGTGGCGGTTCACAGCTATCCCGATCAGGACGCCGGCGCCGGAAATCGCGCCGCGCTGGTTGACGGGCTAAAGAAGATAATCCACTCCGAGATGGCCATGATGCCTGAACCGGACTTCAACCACTACACGTTTCTATTCCATTTCGATCCGGGCATGCCAATGGGCGATGGCATGGAACACCTGAATTCCACAGACATTATCGTGCACGGAAGTTTATCGGGCAACGGACTCTCTCAGGCGCTCGAAACAGCCGCCCATGAATTCTTCCATCTATGGAATGTTAAGCGGCTGCGTCCTGTCGGGCTGGGCCCGTTCAATTACAGCCGCGAGGTTTACACCCGGTCGTTGTGGTTTGTAGAAGGTCTGACCACTTACTACTCCTACGTCAACCTGTTGCGCAGCGGCATCTGGGGGGAGAAGGAATTTCTGGATCGCATGGCGGGCGAGGTCCGGGCGCTGCGGGAAGCTCCAGGCCGCAGGCTGATGTCGGCGGAAAGTTCCAGCTTCCATGCCTGGTTTTACGACCGGTCACCGCAAATGCAGGAAACAAACTTTGCCAATACCACGATCTCCTACTACAACAAGGGTGCCATGCTGGGGATGCTGCTTGATCTTGAAATCCGCTCCGCGACGCATGGCGAGAAATCGCTCGATGACGTGATGCGCCTGATGTACCGGAAATTTTATGAAAGCCCGCCAGCCACCTACTATCTGCACGGCCGGGGCTATGCGGAGAAGGACATTCTCGACGCCGTCAACCAGGTGTCCGGCGCAGACCTCGCGCCGTTCTTCCGGCAATACATCGCCGGGACCGCTCCTCTGCCGTACCAGGAAGTCCTCGCCAAGGCAGGATTGGCGCTCCACATTGCAACCTCGCCCAAGGCACCGCCCAGCCTGGGCGTGCTGGTCGAACCCGTGGACACGGGCGTCAGGATTTTTGCGGTACGGCCTGGCGGGGCGGCAGACCGCGCCGGCTTAAGCCGCGACGACGTGCTGATTTCCGTGGATGACCAGTCGCTGGCCACCGACAGTCTGGCCAACCGGCTGAGCATTTATCCGGTGGGCACAAAGGTGCTTTTTGAAGTGGAACGCCACGAAGATCGTCAACTCATGTACGTCCAGCTTGGCCCGCCACAGCCCGACGAGTATTCGATCACAGACTTGCCCGGCGCCACGGAAGAACAGTTGAAAATCCGGCAGGGGTGGTTGAGCGGGAAGCAGGCGGGCCGGGCCCAAAGCGCTCCGGCGGACGCCGCTGCTGGACACCTCAGGAAGGCCGCTTCTTCTTGAGATAGTACGAGGCCACGCCAATCAGTACAGCCACGATAACCACGGCCAAAGCAATCTCATTGACTCTCAAAATGTGCTGCTGAACCAGTTTCCAGCTGTTTCCGAACAGGAAACCCACATAGATAATTGCAATAGCCCAGATCGTGGCGCCGGAAAAGTTGAAAGTCAGAAACCGCCGATAGGGCATCTGAAAGAGCCCGGCGAGGATTCCGGCAAACATTCGCAGCCCTGCGATGAACCGGCCCGTAAAAACCGCCCACTGGCCGTATTTCAGAAACAATGTCTGGGAATGGTCAAAGGATTTTCGCACGACGGGAAACCTTCGGATGAACCGGTCGACAAACGGCCTGCCGCCGAAATGCCCGATCAGGAATCCCAACGAGTCGCCAAGAGTAGCCCCTGCAATCGCCACCAGGATGCTGGGGAAAAGACCGATTTTCCCGTGGTAAGAAAGAAATCCTGCAAAGAGCAGGACCGTTTCACCCGGGATCGGGATTCCCGCATTCTCCAGCATGACCCCGAAAAAGATCACCCAGTAGCCATACGTCGAAAAGAAATCCGACAGGGTTTGGAAAATCGTATGGGCCATGGTTGAAAAATGAGGTGAAAAGAGTCTCCGGATGGGCCAAAGGCTAAATCAGATGATAGCCCATGGCGCCCCGGCGGTCACTTTTTATTCAGCCCGCCGGCAAGCCTGTGCCGCTCGTCAGCGGCGCCGGAGGCATGTTAAACTACGCTGAGCGTGCGTGAACCGATCCTCCATCGACTCGAGAAGCGGCCCCTGGTGAGCGACGGGGCCATGGGCACCATGTTGTACGCTAGCGGCGTGTCACTCAACCGGTGCTTCGATGAGCTGAACCTCGTCTCCCCTCATCTGGTAAAAGAAGTTCACATGGGCTATGTGAAAGCAGGCGCTGAACTTCTTGAGACCAACACGTTTGGGGCCAATCGCTTCCGCCTGGCCAAGTTTGACCTGGAAGACAAAGTCCGTGAAATCAACCTGGCCGGAGCCCGCCTGGCGCGAGAGAGCGCTGGTGAAGATCTCTATGTCGGCGGCTCCGTCGGACCGCTGGGCCTGCGCCTTGAACCCCTCGGCCCCACCTCGCTTGAGGAAGCCCGCAGCGCTTTTCGTGAGCAGGTTGAGGCACTTGCCGAGGGCGGCGTGGATTTGATTGTGATTGAAACCATGATGGACCTGGAGGAAGCCCACCAGGCCCTGCTCGCCGTGCGGGAAGCCACATCCCTGCCGGTCGTGGTCCAGATGACAGTGCAGGAAGACGGAAATACGATTTCCGGGGCCAGTCCGGAAGACTTTGCACGCCAGCTTGACGCCTGGGGTGCGGATGTGATCGGCGTCAACTGCGGAATCGGACCGGCGACCGTCCTGGAAACTCTGGAAAGAATGGCGGCGGTGACCACCAGGAAACTATCCGCCCAGCCCAACGCCGGCTTGCCCCATTCCATCGACGGCCGGACCCACTATCTTTGCTCGCCGGAATATATGGCAGAACGCGCCAGCCGCTTTATCCAGGCCGGCGCCGGGATTGTGGGCGGGTGCTGCGGCACCACCCCGGAACACATCAAGGCCATCAAGGCGGCGGTGAAATCGCTGGGGCCGCAGGCGGCGAGGGCAACGGTTGAAGGGGCCCTTCGGCCCCCTCAGGCTCTTGAGCCCTTGCCCATCGAACTCCGTTCGCATCTTGCCGGGAAACTGGTCCAAGACGAATTCCCCGTGGTCGTGGAAATCGTTCCTCCCAAGGGATGCGACCCGGCGCGCGAGGTGGAAGGCGCACAATATCTAAAACGACATGGCATCGACGCCGTCAACATCCCTGACGGCTCCGGAGCAACAGCAAGGATGAGCGCGCAGACGCTTGCCGTGGTGATCCAGCAGCAGGCGGGAATCGAAACCCTGCTGCACTTCAGTTGCCGCGGCCGCAACGTGCTGAGCCTTCAATCCGACATTCTTGGCGCTCATGCGCTGGGCATCAGGAACCTCTGGGCCGTGACGGGCGATCCTCCCCAGATTGCTACCCTGCCGTCAGTAACAGCCGTTTTTGATGTGGACGCCATCGGACTGGTGAACGTGCTGAGCAACCTGAACCGCGGGCTCGATATGAGCGGCAACCCGCTGGGAACGCAAACCAGTTTCCTGATTGGCGTGGGGCTCAATCCCAATGCCCTCGATCCGGATGAAGAACTTCGACGTTTTGAATATAAAATAAAAGCCGGGGCCAACTTTGGAGTCATCCGGCCGGTGTTTGACGTGGATCGGCTCGCCGGTTTCCTTCGCCGGGTCCAGGCGCTGGACGTGCCGCAGATTCCGCTTCTGGCGGGAATTCATCCATTGACGAGCTACCGGAACGCGGAATTTCTGAATAATGAAGTTCCCGGCATGTCGGTCTCGCCGGAAATTCTGAAGCGAATGCGCAAGGTGGATACGGGTGAAAAAGCACGGGCCGAAGGATTAGAAATCGCACGGGAAATGCTGCTGGAAGTCCGGGACATGGTGCAGGGAGTTCAGGTGGTGGCGCCGTTTTCCAGGTATGCGATGGCGGTCGAGGTGATCGAGGCCCTGGGCACCCGAACGCCGGAACTTGAGGGAGAAAGCAGGCAACCGGAGGCGCAGCGAAAAACCAATGCAGTTTAAGGATTTATTCCGGAGGCGGTGACAAAAAGAAATGGTCCAATCGTCCAAACCTGCCAAGCCAGAATCTTTTGAAAAGAACCTCGAAAGGCTCGACTCCATCGTGCACCAGTTGGAGGACGCAGATCTGCCACTCGAAAAAGCTTTGCAGATTTATGAGGAGGGCATGAAACTTTCGGAAGTCTGCCAGAAGCAGCTTCAGGAAGCTGAAGGCCGCATCCAGGTGCTGATGAAAAGAGCCGGCGGGAAGATTGTGGCTGAACCTTTTGAGCAAGAAGAGAACGAAACGGAGTCGATTTGAGCACTTCCACCACGGTTTCACAATATCTGGATGAGCAGCGTGCCCTGATCGATCAGGAACTCGACCTGTTGCTCCCTCCCGAGGATACTTTTCCGCAATCCATCCACAAGGCGATGCGCTACTCGGTGTTTGCCGGGGGCAAGCGGCTGCGGCCCATCCTTTGCGTCGAAGCAGGACGCCTGCTCGGCTCTGAGGGTCCTTCCCTGCTGAGGATTGCTTCCACGCTGGAACTGGTGCACACCTACTCGCTGATCCATGATGACCTGCCGGCGCTGGATAACGATGACTTGCGGCGCGGCAAGCCCACCTGCCATCGGGCCTTCGGAGAATCGACTGCAATCCTGACGGGTGACGCCCTTCTGACGCTGACCTACGAGGTGCTGGCCGAGCCGGGATTGACTTCCGCAGAATGCCAGTTACGCATCATTAATGAACTGGCGCACGCCACCGGAACACGGGAAGGCATGGTTGCCGGACAGGTGCTGGACCTGGAAACCACCAACCAGGCTGTTGATGCCGGCACGCTGGAATTGATCCACTCCGCCAAGACGGGAGCCTTTCTTTGCGCGGCGGTGCGATGCGGCGCCATCTTTGCCGGCGCCACTCAAACCGACCTTGAGCGAATCACAACCTATGGCTGGAAGATCGGGCTGGCTTTCCAGATTGCGGACGATTTGCTCGACGTGCTGGGATCAAGCGACACGCTGGGCAAGACCGCCGGCAAAGACGACGAACAGTGCAAAGCAACCTACCCGGCACTTTACGGTATTGAAGAATCACGACGCAAGGCCAGGCAGTTGATCCGGGAAGCATGCGAAAGCCTGGAACCCTATGGCAAGGCGGCAAGCAAGCTGCAGGAGTTAGCCTATTTTCTGATCGAGAGGACTGCCTGATGGAATACCGGTATCTCTCACGAATCGATTCCCCCGCGGATCTGAGGAAGGTCCCTCGCGAAGAATTGCCGAAGGTTGCGGAAGAACTTCGTGATTATCTCATCTCCGTCGTGTCCAAAGTGGGTGGTCACCTGGCTTCGAGCCTTGGGACCGTCGAACTGACGCTGGCGCTCCACTACCTGTTTGACACACCCAATGACAAGATTGTTTGGGACGTGGGACACCAAGCCTATGGCCACAAGGTCCTGACAGGCCGGCGTGACCGTCTGCCCACCATCCGGCAGTACGGCGGCCTTTCCGGCTTCCCGGTGCGGGACGAAAGTCCTTACGACACCTTCAACGTGGCCCACGCGGGTACAGCCATTTCCGGAGCGCTGGGAATGGCCGTGGCGCGCGACCTGAAGGGTGAGAAATTTCACGTAGTGGCTGTGGTGGGCGATGCGGGTCTGACGTCCGGGCTGGAACTCGAAGGGATCAACAACCTTGGGACCCTTCAGAAGAAAGTTCTGGTTGTCCTGAACGACAATGAGATGTCGATCTCTCCAAACGTGGGAGCGATTGCCGGTTACCTGAACCGCGTGGTGCACGGCCAGGCTTACCATCGGATCACCCAGGAAGCCGAAAAGATGATCCTGACAGTCCCCCGGCTGGGACCGCGGCTGCTGAAACTCTCCAAGGACCTGGTGGAAACCGCCAAAACGGCGTTGATTCCAGGGCTGGTTTTCGAGGAACTTGGTTTTGACTATGTGGGGCCGATCAGCGGGCACAACATGGAGGAACTCCTGACCGCGCTCGCGCGCGTGAAAGACAACCCCAAACCGACCCTGCTGCACGTTGTGACCCAGAAAGGCAAAGGCTATTCACTCGCTGAAAAGCTGCCGGTCAAATTCCACGGGGTGACGCAGTTCGACGTGGCCACGGGCGCTTTTCGCAAAGCTCCGGCCAAAGCGCCCTCCTACACCTCTGTGTTTGGCGAAGCGATGTGCGAGCTGGCGGAAAAGGACAAGAAAGTCGTGGCCATCACCGCCGCCATGGCCGAGGGGACGGGGCTGGTGGAATTTGCAAAGCGCTTCCCTGACCGCTTTTTCGACGTGGGCATTGCCGAGCAGCATGCCGTCACCTTTGCCTGCGGCCTGGCCTGCGAGGGTCTGCATCCGATGGTGGCCATCTATTCCACCTTCCTGCAGCGGGCCTACGACCAGGTGATCCATGACGCCTGCCTGATGCGCTTGCCGGTCGCCTTTGCGCTTGACCGTTCAGGAATTGTGGGAGCCGACGGTCCCACGCACAACGGACTCTATGACCTGGCTTACCTTTCCGCGCTTCCAGGGATGGTGGTCATGGCGCCGAAGGACGAGAATGAGTTACGCCACATGCTGGCCACCTCACTCAGCGTAAACGGTCCGGCGGCTGTCCGCTATCCCCGCGGCAACGGACTGGGTGTGCCGCTCGACCCTGAATTCAAGCACCTTGAAATCGGCAAGGGAGAAATCCTTCGGGACGGAAGCGACATCGCAATCCTGGCGCTCGGCAGCATGGTCTACCCAGCGCTTGAATCGGCCCAGCGGCTGGAAGCCTCAGGAATTCATGCCGCGGTCATCAACGCCCGCTTCATGAAGCCGCTGGATCAGGAACTGATCTGCTGCCTGGCGTCGGAAAAGCAATTTCTGGTGACCGTGGAGGAAGGCACGGAGTGTGGCGGATTCGGTTCCGCGGTTGCCGCCCTGTTACAGGACCGGCGAATTCCCACCAGCGTGGTGCGCATCGCTGTTCCAGACCGCATCATTCCTCATGGCGCGCCGAACCTGCTCCATGCCAAGTACGGACTCGACGCCGACGGAATCGTGGAAAAAATTCAGAGCTTCGTCAACAAGGCGCCCACAGTTCGGAAGTTGAGCATGTGAGCTTTGACAGGACTTTTGGCAAAGAGGATCCGGCGCTCGGAGGGGTGACAGATTCTCCAGACTGTGCTTGAGGCGGACAACTGCCCGGCGAGCTTCAAAAACGCTCTCGAATTTCTGCTAGAGATTTCCGGCTCGAATCTCTTTTACAACTTCGGCGAGTTTCTCGACAATAACAGAAAGAATTCTTTCGCCTTTTTCTCTGGAAGCCTTCCGCGGGTCTCCGATGCCACCGTGGCGGGTCATTTCCTTGAAAGGCTTGGCAACAGCCACTTTCCCGGGCGCAAACAAGTCCCTGCCTTCAAACTTTGAAGGATTCTCCGGCCCGTCGGCGTCGATCAAATCATTCCGCACCAGCTCCGGCCTGACCACCAGCATGACGGACGTTTCAAGCTCGCCCGAGTGGCCCATTCCGCCGATAGGCGTCTGGCGAATGGCCTGAATCTCCTCGCCAATCAGGTGCCAGTAGGTCACGGCCGCCACCTTCACGGGGGGTCCGAGTTTATACCGCAGCTTTTCAGCCATGATTGAAACTTTGTTGACGTTGCCCCCGTGACTGTTGAGAAGGATGAAATTTCTGAACCCGTGCTCGGCCATGCTCGAGACAAGCTGTTCGCCGACGTCGATGAAAGTTTCGATCTCGGCCGTCAGAGACCCTGCAAAGTCCATGTGGTGTCGCGAGCAGCCGAGCCACATCATGGGAAGCAAAAGAACCTGCTCAGGGAGTGCCTCTTCCAGGCGACGGGAAATTGCTTCGCCAATGATCGAGTCCGTCCCAAGCGGCAGATGAAGGCTGTGTTGCTCAACCGAGCCAAAGGGGATAACGACAACCATGCTGCGGTCGAGTTCCGATACTTGCGGTGAAGTCAGATCGTAGAGAATCATGGGATTAGATTAGCACGGCTGAAGCCCGGCAAGGCCGCTTGCACGCCGGCGTTGCGGGTAAGAAAAACAATGACTCCTTTTTCCGATGATCGCCGCTGCCCTCAGTCCGGCAAACGATATTTCTGCAGCGCGTCCAGGTCCAGATTGACGCCCAGGCCCGGTTCTTGCGGCACCCGGGCGCGCCCACCGGCAATTTCAATTGGCTCGGCGATCAGGTCATCCTCCCGCACAAGTTGGCCGAAGACATCGCTGTGCAGGATGCAGTTCCGCGCCGCGGCGCATGCGTGCAGGTAACCTGCCTCCAGAATACCAAGGTCAACTTCGCTGCCATGCCAGCAGGGGATGCCGGCAGCCTCGGCGATGTCCGACATTCTGACGAAGTTGGCGATTCCGCAGTTGAAATTGAAATAATCAACCGCCTCCAGTTGAATAGCCCGGATCACATCCTGGACCATCTGCCCGAGTTCCATGTAGGGAAGCGCCACGTGCAGGGCAATCGGGATCGAGGTCTTCTCACGCAGCAGCCGATACCAGGCCAGGTTCCAGCGCGGAACCGGGTCCTCCAGGCACCGGATGTTGCCAGCCTGTTCCAGACCGCGGCTGAAACGCATCACCTCGGCCGGACGGTCAAACCGGCAGTTGGGGTCCAGCACAATGCTGAAGGCCGGGCCACAGGCTTCACGGACGCCCTCCGCCCATGCCACAACGTCGTCTTCCAGATTGCACTTGAACTTGATCCCGCGGTAACCGGCTGCATGGCCTTCTTTAGCTTTCCTGATGGCGTCGGCTGTGGTCCGCCGGCCAGTCCAGTAATCAACATCGATCCAATCGCGGAACGCACCGCCGAGCAGCCGATACGCCGGCACGCCGAGCTTTTTGCCAACCAGATCGAAAATCGCGGCCTCAAATCCGTCGTATTCCCGCGACCACGCAATCGGCAAGCTGCGCAAGTTCATCTGCATCGGATCACTGCCGATCAGGCTTGCGATGATGCCGTCCACGGTCTGCGGATTCACGCCGCGGTAGCTTTCCCCCAGTCCCACCAGCCCTTCGTCGGTTTGGACGCGGTAGATATATTTCCAGATCTGGTCAAACTGGACCTGCCAGGAGGGCTTACCATCAAGGACCAGCATGTGCATCGGGTCCTGGACCTCGGGGCTGTTCAGGGTGTCGGCCTTCGCCGGGACCCTGACTTTGATCTTTTCAATGTTTGTGATTCGCACGTTTCCTCAGCGCCGGCTGCTCAGTTGGACCCACATCCCGGCATCAACGGGAATTTCCGCGCCAGTAATCATCCTGGCGTCGTCACTCGCCAGGAAGGCCACCAGGTTCCCGATGTCTTCCGGCTGGATCAGTTGTGGCAGGGCCTGCTCCGAGCGGACAAAATCGTGCAGATAGCCTTCGACATCTTTGGAAAGCTGGGCCACGATTTCACGCGTCTGCTTGCCGTCAACGAGCCCGGGCGAAACGGTATTGGCCCGAATGCCGTCCGGCCCGTACTGCACGGCAATCCCGCGGCTCAGCCCGGCCACACCCGCTTTCATGGCCGAGTAAAGCCCAAACTGGGGCAGCGTCGCCCGGCTATGCACCGAGGCGATATTGACGATCGACCCCTGTTTCTGCTGCCGCATGTGCGGGATGGCATACTTGCAACACAGCCACATCCCGCGCAGGTCGATCGACGCCAACTGGTCAAACTCTTCCTCGCTGGCTTCAGCCACCGGACGGATCAGGCCGATGCCGGCATTATTCACCAGGACGTCCAGACGCTCGTGCTCGTCAATGACCATATCAATAGCCCGGCGAACGTTGTCTGAACGGCTGACATCAGCGCGAATGACGGTTGCGCTGCCACCGCTGTCTTTGATCCGGCCGCGAACCGCCTCAGCACCATCGATATCGATTTCCAGGATGACGACGTGCGCACCGTGCCTTGCAAGCACCAGCGATATGCCGTGACCGATCCCGGAACCACCCCCGCCGGTAACAATGGCGACTTTTCCCTCAAGAGATGACATAGGTCAACACCTTCCCATAGAAGGCGTTAGCGTAATGCTTTTGGGCAGGAAATTCCAGCAGGAAGATCACGTTAGGGACAGTTCTGCAGACCTTGACTGGTTTGAAGTGTATTTCGTCACCATAACGTCACCGGCGGGCAGGAAATGCCAGAAGGCAGAGTGGTAAGAGTTTGGGATTGTTGGCGTCCCCGGCGGGATTTGAACCCGCGTTACCGCCGTGAAAGGGCGATGTCCTAGGCCGGGCTAGACGACGGGGACCAAGGCTCTGCAAATCTTGCGGATGAAAAGTAATAAGCCCTGAAGGGGCCTGATCAGCAGCCGTCGAGCGGGCCCCCCGTAGATCGGCAGAATCTCTTATGCTAGCAACTGCCTGTAATAACTGTCAATTGTTCCTTCCCCCAGCCTCAAACAGGAAGCTGCCTTGCTCAGACACCTGCACGCCATCGGAGGGGGCTGCAATGGTTTCCAGGACGGGATATTCGCTGACCAAGCCTGGAGGAACCGCCACCGGCTGGTCCCGGATGATGCTGATCAACTGGAGTGCGTTGGCAACAGCCTTTCCCCGGAAGTGGTTGTTGGTGATAACGTAAGCTGCCTCGCCCGCTTCGGCAACGTGCCTGATGCGTTCAGCCCAGCTTTCGAGTTCTCCCAAGCTGTAAAGATAATCGTACCGCTCTTCGGAATGGTCGCCCGACGTGAACCAGTGTTCGTAGTTCCGGCCATGCAGGCGGATGTACCCGGTGGGTGAGGTGGAGCGTTCGCTGGGCCGGATGGAACGGCCGATGACCGGCTGGTCGATGTTGCAAAAACCTACACCCAGGTCGCAGAGCATCTCGTAAATTTCCGGTTTGTTCCACGACTCATGGCGAACTTCCAGGACCAATGGATACTCCATGAACTGCATCACCAGTCCGCCCACATATTCCCGGTTCTCCTTGTTGTTCTTAAAAGACCATGGAAACTGCATCAGCAGGGCGCCCAGTAGTCCTGCTTCGAGAAGCGGTCCAACGCTTTCTTTGAAAACCAGCTCATCCTGCCGGCTGGCCCCCCGTTCATGCGTGAACCGCTGCCACAACTTGGCAGTGAATCGGAAGTTTGGATTGTGGCGCACCCGCCGAACCCAGCCCCGCGCGACCTCCGATCGAGGTGGATGGTAGAAAGTTGTGTTGATCTCAATCGTGTCAAAAAAGTTGGCGAGATATTCGGCCTCGTGGAAACCGTGCGGCCGGTGGGAAGGATAAACTATCCCGTTCCAGTCATCGTAAGACCAGCCCGCGGGGCCGAACCGGATTGTGGGGGCCTTGGGGCTCATGTTCGCTTTTTGTTTGCCTTCAACTCCATTATACCTCTGATTGTTGCACTTTCTTTCGGGAACCAGGAAGGGTTTGTCAAGAAAGGGAGGCAGCTGATCAGAGAGCGCCGTGGTGCGGGCACCCTGCTGGGAAATAACACCTGGAAGATGCTGGCAGGATATCCAGCGAATTTCTAGAAAATAAACTAGTTAGAGCGGGCGAGGTAAGAGCCGTTAGAGGTATCGATCTTGAGGATTTCACCTTCATCGATGAACGGAGGAACCTGAACCACCAGGCCGGTCTCCATCTTGGCGGCCTTGGTGACGTTGGTTGCAGAGGCGCCCTTGATGCCCGGCTCGGTTTCCGCCACCTTCAAGTCAACCGTTGCTGGCAGAGAGATATCAATGGGGGAGCCCTCATAGAAATCGATCTTCAGAATAACATCGGGCATCATATATTGCGCCCGGTCGCCAACCACTTCCTTGGAAAGATGGAACTGTTCGTAGGAGCTGGTATTCATAAAGTAAAACAAGTCTCCGTCGGAGTACAGGTACTGCATATCGACCTCATCAATCACCGCTCGTTCGACATTGTCTTCTGAGCGAAACCGATGGTCAATCATCGACCCGGTTCGCAAATTTCGCATCCGCACCTGGACAAAGGCGCGCAAGTTACCCGGGGTACGGTGCTCTGCCTTGTGGATGGAAAAGAGTTCACCGTTGTGGTTGATGAGCATTCCTGGCCGGAGATCGTTTGCATTCATTCTGATGTCTCGCTAGAAGCTGAGGCTAGGTTTCGAGCTTGGGGACCGTGCGGATTCCGACTTCGGCACGAACAGACCCAATCCCCATTCTACTGGTATGCTCAGGACTCGTCAACCTTGGCGATATGTGGCGGTTCATTGCAAGCGAAAGCCGTTAAGGGTTATGATAAGCGCTTGTCTTAACGCCGATATCGCCATCCCGGCGGTCGGGAACCGTTGCCGACGGGCGACCGGTTCTTTCTTGGTTTGCGAGGGCAAATCCTTGTGTGGCATTACGGGTTTTACCCGAAGGAAATTTGAAGCTGGCAACGGCCGCATCCGCGACGCTGTAGCGACGCTGATTCACCGTGGGCCAGATCAGCAGGGCGTTTACCAGTCGAGCCTAGCCGCGCTGGGTGCAACCCGGCTGAAGATCATCGATCTTGACTCCGGCGATCAGCCCATCGTGGCTGAAGACGGCGACACGGTGATCGCCTTTAACGGCGAGATCTACAATCACGCCGAGCTTCGCAAGGAGCTTGAAGGGCTGGGGCATCAATTCCGATCCCGCACAGACACGGAAACTGTCCTTGAGGCGTTCCGGGAATGGGATACGGAGTGTTTTGCGCGGTTCCGGGGCATGTTCGCCGTCGCACTGTGGACCGAATCGAGCAAACGGCTCGTTCTGGCCCGCGATCGTCTGGGGATCAAGCCTCTCTACATTTACCGCCTGAACGGAGACATTCTCTTTGGCTCCGAGTTGAAGTCCATCCTCATCCATCCTGAGGTCGAGCGCCGCCTCAGTCTGGCCGGCCTCAATTGTTTCCTTTCGCTGAATTACATTCCCTGCCCCTGGACGCTGGTCGATGGCATCGAAAAACTCCCTCCGGGACATCTGCTCGAATGGCGCGACGGAAAGGTCAGCACCGAGTGCTTCTGGCGGCTTACTTTCCAGGAACAGCCGCACTGGACGATCGAGAGCGCCAAAGAACAACTGGATTTTCTCCTGCGCGATTCCATCCGCGAGCACATGATTTCCGACGTGCCGCTGGGAATCTGGCTGAGCGGCGGGATCGATTCCTCCACCATCCTGCACTATGCGTCGGCTGCCACTCCATCACGCCTGAAGACCTTCTCTATTACTTTCCGCGGGCGAAGCTTTGATGAATCTGATTACGTCCGGCAGGTGGCGACCCATTACGGGACCGATCATCACGAGTTTGACCTGAATCCAGACAGGGACCTCGCAAGCGCTATCGAGGATTTTGCGTACTTCTCCGATGAAACCAGCGCTGATTCCGGCGCGCTTCCGGTCTGGTTCCTCTCAAAGATGAGCCGCCAGCATGTGACGGTCGCCCTCAGCGGCGAAGGTGGCGACGAACTGCTGGGTGGCTACCTGACCTATAGAGCCGATCACTGGGCGGGCCTCGCGCGGCGCTTTCCCAGGTTCGCGCGCCTGGCCGCCCTGAAGATCGCTGAATACCTGCCGGTGTCCGATGAAAAAATTGGCTTCGAATACAAATTGAAGCGCTTTCTGGAAGGTTCGCTCCTTCCCCCCGACAGGGCGCACCTGTACTGGAACGGAACATTTTCCGATGCTGAGAAGACATCTCTCTTCGCGGGCGCTGACCCTAAGTATCTCAACGACGTCTTAGGCATGCTGCCCGCAAGCTCCAGCCGCACTGGAATCCCGAATCGTTTCATTTGGCTCGACCAACTCTGCTTCCTGCCGGACGACATTCTTTACAAAACCGACCGAATGAGCATGGCGCACGCACTCGAAGTGAGGCCGCCCTTTCTCGACCATCGCATTGTGGAATTTTGCGCGTCCCTTCCAGCGGGGCTTAAAATCCGCGGAAACCAGCGAAAGTTTCTGTTGGAGGAACTGATGAGGGACAAGCTTCCGCCGGGAGTCCTGCGCCGGAAGAAAGTCGGCCTGGATATTCCCGCGCACGACTGGCTGCGCGGTCCGTTGCGGGAACTGCTCAGGGATACGCTCTCGGCCGATGCCATCGGGCGAACGAAACTGTTTCACCCTGAAGTTGTCCAGGGCTTCATCCACCGGCACCTGGAGCGGCGCGGAAATTTCGGCTTCCACCTTTGGGGCCTGATGATACTTTTCCTTTGGTTAAACAAATGGCAGATTCAGACAGCACCGATGTCCGAGCTACAACGGGAATCACTCGAAAAGGTCGTTACCTTTACGTAGGCGTCCTTCTCTTTGCCTCCATCGTTTTCCTGGGTTCCGTCATTTCTCCACCTTCCCTGATGGATGATGTGGATGCGGTGCAGGCCCAGATTTCCCGCAACATGCTGGATTCCGGAGACTGGGTCACCGCGCGTCTGGATGGCGTCGCCTACCTCGAAAAGGCCCCGCTGGTCTACTGGACGATGGCATCCTCCTACATGGTTTTTGGCGTCCATGACTGGGCCGCCCGTATCCCCATTGCCCTGGCAGCAATCCTGCTTTGCCTGCTGACCGCCTGGTTCGGCACATGGGCCTTCGGACGACGCGCGGGATTTTACGCCGGTTTATGCCTGGCGACGTGTGTCGGTCTGTACCTCTTCACAAGGATTCTCATTCCCGACGTCATGCTGACCGGCGCCATTGCGATGGCGCTGTGGGCATTTCTGCGCGCTCTTGAGGAAGACGAGCCCCATCCGCGCCTCTGGGCATTTGTCATGGCGGCAAGCATGGGCGTCGGCCTGCTGCTGAAAAGTCTGATCGCCGTGGTCTTCCCGTGCGGCGCAGCCCTCATATACCTTCTGGTGACCCGCCAACTGCTGCTGAAACGGACTTGGAAGCGGCTGCATCCCTGGACCGGAGCGGCGGTAATTCTTCTGATTGCCGCCCCCTGGCATCTGCTGGCAACTCTCCGCAATCCGCCTTACTTCGCTTTCACGCTGCACAGCGGACCGGGAGAATATCACGGCTTTCTGTGGTTTTACTTTATCAACGAACAGCTCCTGCGCTTTCTGAACATGCGGTATCCCCGCGACTATAATACGGTTCCCCGCCTCTGGTTCTGGTTGCTGAACCTGGTCTGGCTTTTTCCCTGGAGTGTCTACGTTCCCGCCGCGACGCGCCTTTCTTACAAGCCCACGGAACGGGCGGGACGCGTCCGTCTGCTGGCGCTGTGCTGGGCTGGCTTTATTCTGGTGTTCTTCACCTTCTCAACCACGCAGGAATACTACTCCATGCCCAGCTACCCGGCCTTCGCGCTGCTGCTGGGTTCCGCCATGGCACTGGACGGCGAGAGCGTCTGGCTGCGTTACGGAACAAAGTTTTTGGCGGTTCTCACAGGTCTTTGTGCAGCGGCTGCCACCGCTATCCTGGTTATGGTTCGCAACGTTCCGACGCCAGGAGACATTTCATCTGCCCTGACCAGCCACCCTGCCGCCTATACCCTTGCGCTGGGCCATCTGGAGGATTTGACACTCCGGTCATTCGCCTATTTGCGCACGCCACTGGCGCTGGCAGCGGTTGCCTTCCTGCTGGGCGCAATTGGAGCATGGTTCCTGAAAACCAGGCGGGCCTATCTCGCCATCGCCGTGATGATGGTGCTTTTCATCCACGCAGCAAGAATAGCAAGGACCGTTTTCGATCCCTACATGTCCTCTCATCCAATTGCTGTGGCGCTTGAGAAAGCTCCCGCAGGGAAACTGATTGTTGATGACCAATACTATGCCTTTTCAGCCGTCTTTTTTTACACGAACCGGCGTGCCCTGCTTCTGAACGGCAGGGTGACGAATCTCGAATACGGCTCCAACGCGCCGGGGGCTCCTGATGTTTTCATTCATGACACGGATTTTAGTAGGTTGTGGCTCTCCCACCAGCGGTACTACCTGGTCGCGTACGAATCGGCCCTTCCCCGCTTCAAACGCCTTGTAGGTGTTGCCAACCTCCATACGGTCATCCAAAGCGGCGGTCAAATGCTGCTGACCAACGAACCACTGAATGGCAGTTGATCTGTTCGGCTCTGGCGGGAACACATACCCTGGTGTTTGAAACAAGGAGCCTCGGCGGGATTCAGGAATCATCCCCCACGAATATGCTGAAAATCAGTACGCTGTTCCGGGTACGGTGTCAAGATATGCCAATGAAGAGCCTGATTGTGAACGCGGACGATTTTGGCCTGACGGAAGGTGTGAACCGGGCCATTATCGACGGGCACAGAAACGGCATTATCACCAGCACAACGCTGATGGCAAACGGCATGGCCTTTGATTCCGCGGTGGCTGCCGGTTTGGCCGCGCCGGCGCTGGGCATTGGCGTTCACCTGAACCTGACGCAGGGCCGCCCGGTTTCGTCTGCTTCCAGGGTTCCGTCGATTGTCACGCCTGGCGGCTACTTTTACCCGAGCCCGGGCATCCTGGCACGGCAAGTCCTGACACGCAAAGCCAAACTCAGTGACATTGAAACCGAGCTTCGAAGCCAGATCGAAAAGATCGCGGCAGCCGGCATCCGAATCACCCACCTCGACAGCCACAAGCATATTCATCTACTGCCTCCCATCTTCAGGATGGTCCTGAAACTGGCGCACGAGTACGGAATTGATTGTGTCCGTTGTCCTGTGGAACCGTCTGTGAGCGCCCTTGGACCCCTGCGCTCCGGGCGCCGTGGATGGCCTCGCATGGCAAAGCAATACCTTCTGGGCCGGGCGCTCTCCACACTCGCTGCGTGCCAAGTAAGGAAAGTAAAGGATGCAGGATTATACCGGCCGGCTCACATTTACGGGCTCAGCCAGACGGGTTTCCTGGATGCCGCAATGCTGGGACGTCTTCTCCAGACGCTCCCGGAAGGGACCAGTGAGATCATGTGCCATCCTGGCTATGTCGATGAGGCGCTGTTGGGCACTCGAACCCGACTGCGCTTCCAGCGGGAAACGGAGCTTGGGGCCCTCACCAGCCCCGGCGTCCGGCGGCTTGTGGATGAACTGGGAATTGAGTTGATCTCCTATGACAAGTTGTCCCTGCCCAGGCAGTCAACGGCCGGGAAAAGCAACGAACCTGTGCAGGAAATTACTCGAAAGGGTTAACATAAGGGTTGGCTCAGCATCCAACATTGAAGGAAGGCCCGATGGAGAAGGAAAAAGCGGCTCGATATTCAATCGTCATCCCGCTGTTTAATGAGGAGCGCAACCTTCGCCCCCTTTACATGAAGGTTGTGGAAAACATGAATGTGGTGGGAGACACCTACCAGATTGTCTTTGTCGACGATGGGAGTTCCGATCGGACCTATGCCTCGCTTCGGGAGATCTGCGCGAACGACAGCCGCGTGACCGTCGTCCGCTTGCGCAGAAACTTTGGCCAGACCACGGCGCTGCAGGCCGGCTTTGATTATGCCGAGGGTGAGGTGATTATTTCGCTCGACGGCGACCTGCAGCATGACCCGGCGGAAATCCCGCAATTCATCGCCAAGATCAACGAGGGCTTCGACCTGGTGAGCGGGTGGCGCGTGAAGAGACAGGACACCTGGCTGACTCGCCGCCTTCCCAGCCGCATTGCCAACTGGATGATGGCCAAGCTGTCGGGAGTGGACATCCACGATTTCGGCACAACTTTCAAGGCCTATCGCCGTGAAATTCTGCAACAGATGCGGCTTTACGGTGACCACCACCGGTTTATCCCGGCGCTCGCCAGTTCATTTGGGGCCCGGATCGCAGAAATCCCCATCAAGAACATTCCCCGCACGAGTGGCAAGTCCAATTACGGATTGTCCCGGACGATACATGTGATGCTGGACCTGGTCAGCATCAAGTTTCTCCTGGAATACTCCACGCGTCCTCTGCAATTTTTCGGTCTGTTCGGCTTTGCCGGCCTCGGAGTAGGGTCGCTGATCGGGTTCTTTCTGCTTTTCGAGAAATTGTTTTGGGCCCAGGAGATCATGATGCAGCATGGGCCGCTTCTCTTCCTCTCGGTAACGCTGATTCTCGGCGGTATCCAACTGCTCTCAGTAGGACTGGTGGGCGAGATGGTGACCCGAACTTATTTCGAGTCGCAGCAGAAAGCCACTTACGCCGTTCAGGAAATTATTTCGCGCGGCGGGCACGAGCAAAAACCCGAAGGAGCAGGGATCGGAGTCAGGTCATACGGGTAGAGAAAAACGGGCATGAGGCCTCGCTAGGGCCGATAGCCTCTTCCTCCGCAAAACACCGAAAGGGCAATCCAGAACTTGAGAGGCCGCGTCAGCCGCACTCGATCACCAAAAATGTCGTAGTTTCTCCCCTTGATGCAGGTGAGCAGGCGCCAGTAAAGCGCTCCCATGATCTCTGCGATCACCATCGACCGGCGGTCTTCAGGCGGCAGAGCCCGCCGTGCCTCAGCGAAGTATCTGCGCGCGCGTTCAGATTCGAAATCCATCAGGTCGATATATCTGCCACGGGGCTTCCCTTCCAGGAAGGACTCCGGCGGCACGTCAAAGTTTTCGAGATCCTCTTCGGGAAGATAAACGCGTTCCCGGCGCGCATCACTTTGAAGATCGCGAAGGATATTGACAAGTTGAAGCGCCATTCCGAGGTTGGCGGCATACTTGCGGGTCAGAAGGTTCTTGTAACCGAAAATTTCGATGGAGATCAGGCCTATTGTCGAGGCCACGCGGTAACAGTAAAGCGACAGTTCCTCGAACGTGCGGTAACGCTGCGGGCTGAGGTCCATTTCAATGCCCCGCAACAGCTCCTCAAAATGCTCCCGGGGAATCTGGAAGCGGTGGACCGCCCGGGCGAGCGCGGCCAGTTCAGGAGCCAAGTCCGGATCAGGAAGGCCGCCGGCCTGATAACAGCGGTCCAGGTCCCGCCGGCAAAGTTCCAGCTGCTGCCGGGCTTCTTTCGCAGGAAGATCGCTGTCGGCCACGTCATCGCTACGCCGCGCAAAAGCGTAAACGGCCTCAATGGCTTCGCGTTTTTCCGGAGGCAGAAAAACAAAAGAATAGTAGAAATTGGTGGCGCGGGCATTGGTGAAACGCTTGGGATGATGGCGAAGGCTCATGGATATACTTTAAGATGAATTCGGCCGGCGGATCATTCCTTCCGACGAGCCCCAAAACTTTGCAGAGAATCGAAACCCGGTACCCTATTGTATTTCTTTTTACGATGTTGAAGAGTAATCCAGCAAGTCTCTGAATGCAATATTCCAGCCTGCACGGACCGGTCTGGACAATATTTTAGACGCAAGTGAGCAGTTTAATCTGCCGGCAAGCCTGATCTGAGTTGAAGAATCCGTAGAGGAACGGAGTTCAAACCATGTCCACATATCTGGTAACCGGAGGAGCCGGTTTCATCGGCTGCAACATGATTGGCGAGCTCGTGCGGCGCGGCGAAACGGTCAGGGCCCTGGATAATCTTGCGACCGGCCACATCGAAAACCTGCATCCCTTCAGGCAAAAGATCCAGTGGCATGAAGCCGACATCCGGGACCTTGAGAACATTCGGCCCGATTTCGAAGGTGTGGATTATGTGGTTCACCTGGCCGCTATCCCCTCTGTGCCGCGCTCGGTCGCAGACCCGTTGACGTCGAACTCCGCCAACATTGACGGTACCCTGAATGTCCTGCTGGCGGCGCGCGACGCCGGAGTAAAAAGGGTCGCGTTTGCGGCATCTTCCGCGGCTTACGGCGACCATCCTGCCCTCCCGCGCGTGGAATCGCAGGAACCGCGTCCGCTTTCTCCCTACGCCTTGACCAAGCTCACAGGCGAGTATTACTGCAAAATCTTTACGCGTGTCTACGGGCTGGAGACGGTATCACTCCGCTACTTCAATATCTTCGGGCCGCACCAGAGCCCGGACTCGCCATACTCGGGGGTTCTGTCACTCTTCATCTCGGCCTATATGAACGGCCAGACTCCCACCCTATTCGGCGATGGCGAGCAGTCGCGCGACTTCACCTACGTTGATAACGCCGTCGACGCCACTCTGCGCGCCTGTACGGCCCCTGATGCTTCCGGCCAGGTCATCAATGTCGGGACCGGAGAGCGCCACACGCTCAATGAAACCATCAAAATTCTGGACAGGATTTTCGGCCGTCAGGTTACACCGCGCTATGACGCGCCGCGTACGGGCGATGCCCGGCATTCGCACGCTGACATTTCTTTGGCCCGTAAGCTGCTGGACTATGAGCCAGGCGTGCGGTTTGAGGAAGGACTGAACAAGACAGTGGACTGGTTCCGCTCAAGACCCGCCGCGTGAAGCTGACTTGCAGCCGGCACCTGCGATGCGCTCCCTGGCAATCCTTCCCTGTTTATGATACTTTTCCGTCTTTCCGGCCAGCCATTGCCAGCTTTCCTTCCAATCCGTATGAACCGGCCGGGCTGACAGCCTCATCTCCTCACTCCAAGGAGGCACGGATGCGTCGATTGCGCAATGCAGTAATCCTGTTTTTTGTGTCGACTTTCGCCCTTCTGTTTGTTACCCCTGGTTTGCGTGCCGCTGAGAACACCATCTGGCAGATTGGAACTTTCGACCAGTCTTCGCATGAGTTCAACAACGCTGCTCCGGTTGGCAAAGCGGATTACAATCCCGTCTTCACCATCGGGAAGAGCGCAACCACGGCCTGGCCCGGGCGCCAGCCAGGTTCAGAGAACCAGGCGGAGGGCCTGCGGCCGCATCCGTTCACAGTGCTTTTTGATCTGCCCACCAAACCTGTGGGCACTTACAGCCTGACGATCTCTGCGCTGCTTTACAACATTCGCTATCCGCACCTTGAAATCTCCATCAACGGCAGAAAGGGGACATTCTATTTCCCGCGCAAACTCAATTACTTTCCTGGAGATTCGGGATTCCCTTCGCCGATTTACAGCGGCGGTGAGATCACCGTTGGCCTACCCAGTGCGGCGTTGCGCGTGGGAGAAAACAAGCTGGTGCTGACTGCGCTTGACGACGCCAGGGATGGCGCCGGTGATTCATGGCTAACCTATGACGCACTTCGTCTCACACACTCATCTGAAGCCGCGCGCGGGTTTTCGCCCCAGATGACTCTTGAACCGACGATCTATTACGTTGGCAAGGTCGGAAATCTGGAAGAGACCACGCAGGTTACGGTTAATCTTGATCGAAAGGTTCGTCGTGGAACGATCCGTCTCACAGTTTCCGGCAAGCACTTTGAAGCATCACTTTCTCCAGCTCCAGATTTCGGCGAGCAACGATTTGAATTTCTTGTACCCGAGCTTTCCGGGCCCGCGCCAGCGGAGATCACTTTGCGCGCGAACGGAAAAACCACAAGCCGGAAGGTCACATTTCAGCCGGAGAGGAAATGGAAGCTCTTTGTGGTGCCACACGAGCATCTGGACATCGGATATACCGACTACCGCGGCAAGGTGGCCGAACTTCACAGCCGCAATCAGGATACGATGCTCCGTCTACTCGCCGAAGATCCGGACATGCGCTGGACCATCGACGGCACCTGGATTGTTCAGCACTACCTGGCCACCCGCAAGCCTTCCGCGCAGAAGGCGTTGCTGGACCTCGTCCGGAAAGGCCGGATCGGAATGCCGGCACAATACGCCAACCTGATGACCGGCACTGCCAGCCTGGAAGAAATGATCCGCTCCACATTTTACGGGTACCAGCTCCATGAAAAGTATGGGACCCCTTTTGAATATGTCAACATGACCGATGTCCCCAGCTATACGTGGTCCTATCCTTCCATTCTGCACGCACTGGGCATCCGCTATTTTGCCGCCGCCAGCAACAATGACCGCGCGCCCATCCTCCTGTGGGGGAAATGGAATACGAAGTCTCCTTTCTGGTGGGAAGGACCGGACGGCAGCAAGGTCCTCATGTCTTACTCGCGGCAGTACCTGCAGTTGAGCTTCATATGCCAGTTGCCGGCCCAGGACGCGGCCTGCCGCCAGTCTCTGCCGACGTTCCTGCAGGCTTATGATCACGTGTCGTACAAGCCGGACGCCGCATTGATTTACGGCACGCAGGTGGAAAACACCGCGTTTGTTCCCGGCGATTCGGAATTTGTGAAGAAATGGAACGCAACTTACGCATACCCCAAAATGATCATGTCAACCTTCCCGGACTATTTCCATTACATTGACAAGCATTTTGGCAGTGAATTGCCCACCGTTTCAGGAGACGGCGGCCCTTACTGGGAAGACGGCGGCGGGACGGACGCCCGTTATACCGCCATCGAGCGCCATAATCAGCAACGCGCTCTTACGGCAGAAAAGCTTTCCACCCTCGGCGCCTATCTACAGAAAGATGTGGCCGGCGAGCAGGAACAGATTCGCAGGATGTGGCAGAACCTCATGCTTTACGCGGAACACACCTTCACTTACTGGGGTGGTTACAGCCGGCCCCAAAGCGACGAAACCAGAGGGCAGACATTCAGCAAGCACCAGTATGTCATCAATGGCCGGCAGGAAATCCGCTCTATCCTGGAGCAGTCGCTCAGCCAGCTTGCTGACCAGATCCACATGCCGGCACCGGCAATCGTTGTTTTTAACGGCCTGAACTGGACCCGCAGCGGCTTTATTGAAACCGACCTGGACGACCACATGCAGATTGAGGAGTATCCGGCCATGAAGGTTGTGCCTGTTGAAATTCTGAGGCACGGCAATGGATACAATCACGTTCGTTTCCTGGCCCGCGATGTGCCCTCCATGGGATATAAGTGCTACAAAATAGCTACGGGCAAGTCCGACGAGGCGTCTTCGGCTGACATAACTTCTCTGCCCGTCAGCGATACCATCGAAAATCAATACTACCGAGTAAGGTTTGATCCCGCTTCCGGCGCCATCAAGAGCATCTACGACAAACAACTGAGCAAGGAACTGGTCAGCCCCGCCAGCCCCTATCGCGCAAATCAGTATCTCTACGTCACGGGCGGCGAGGGAACCCAGATCGTTTACCTGTCCAAGTCTCTCCCGGAAGCCAAGCTGGCTATTCACACTTCACACGAGGGCCATGTCACCAGCGTCCGCAAGACCTCCTACGGAACCGTCATGACGTATGAAACCAGCGGCATGGATGCGCCGCACATTCAGTCGGAGGTCATCCTCTTCGATCACCAGAAGAAGATTGCGTTCGTCAATCACTTTGAGAAACAGCCAGTGAATCATAAGGAAGCTGTCTACTTTTCTTTCCCCTTCGCCATCGCTCATCCCGACTTCAGCTATGAAATTCAAAACGGATGGGTGGACCCCGCCCACAATATTCTGAAGGGTGGCAGCCTGGACTGGTTCTCCGTGCGGCACTGGGTGAGGGTGAGCGGGCCTCAATTTTCTGTTGGCCTGGTTCCCCTGGATGCTCCCCTGGTGTGCCTGGGAGACATCAATCGCGGAACGTGGCCCAGGAAGTTCAGGCCGAAAGACGCCACAGTTTATTCCTACGCCCTCAATAATTACTGGCACACGAATTTTATCCGCGTGCAGCAAGGCCCTTACACTTTTCGCTACGTCCTCACCAGTGGCCCCAGCCTATCCCCTGACTCTCTCAGCCGATTGGGCCGCGCCGCAATGACTCCGCTCGAACATCAGCAGGTGATCTCAAATGACAAACACGACGATCCCGCGCGCCCGCTCTCGCCTGCGCCCCAGAGTTTCCTCACTGTAAGCTCGCCGGATGTGGTGGTTGAGGATTGGAAGAACGCCATGGACGGAAACGGCACCGTTGTGCGCCTGGTCGAGGTCGGTGGCGAGAGCACGACAACCAGGCTTACCTTTCCGTTGTTCCACCTGCAACAGGCATGGACCACCAACGCCGTCGAACAAAACCAATCTCCGTTGAAAGTGGAAGGAAATTCTCTCGAAGTCGCCCTCAGGCCGCACCAGATTGTCACGCTGCGGGTCATCGCGTCCGATTAGCCCAGCCTTCAGCGGTCGATGCCAGGACGCAAGTTGTAATCCGGTTTCCCTGGCCGGGTTCTCCCAACCCCGCCGCTGTCGCAGTTCTCTCACCATCAGACTCAACTAAACATGGGAAGCAAAATCGCCGATCTCTAGAGGGGCGGTCGAGCCGCTTTGCAACGGGCCCAAACCAGAGATCGCCCCGCAGGACAGCACGGAGGGGACGGTCTTTTGCCACTCATTCAAAACTCTAAAGGCATTATCCTCGTGGCCCTTTTAGCCATACTAACGGCAGGCTGCGGCGGCGGAAGTCCGTCTGGAAGCATCACGCCAACGGTGACTGTTTCCATCTCACCCGGCAACGCATCACTGCTCACTGGCCACTCAACCACCTTCACGGCCGCCGTAACCGGCTCGTCCAACAAGAGTGTCACCTGGGCCGTGAATGGAACGGACGGAGGCAACAGCACTGTTGGCACGATCAGCGCGGCGGGAGTCTACACCGCGCCGGACGCTCCGCCGACGCCCAATGAGGTCACAGTGAGCGCCACGAGCGTTGCGCATTCCAGCGCCAGCGCTTCAGCCCATGTCACAGTCGCAAACCCTGATCCCACCCTCAGCGCCATTTCGCCTGCTAATCTCGCCGCGGGAAGCGCCGATACGACCATCACCCTGAGCGGCGGCGGATTTGCCGCGCAGTCTGTTGCGCAAGCTAACGGCACGGCGCTGGCAACAAGAGCTGTAAGCGACACCCAGTTGACCGCTGTCATTCCTTCGGCCTTGCTGGCAATCGCCGGAACCTTGTCCATAACGGTGGAGAACCCAATGCCAGGCGGCGGAACTTCCACCTCTGAAACTCTCACGATTTCCATTGCGGTTTCGGTCAAACCGGCGACACAGACTTTAGATGTCAACCAGTCGCAACAATTCACCGCCACGGTGGCAGGCGCCACCGACCAGAGTGTCTCCTGGGCGGTTGACGGGGTGACTGGCGGGAACAGCACAATCGGAATGATCACTACGGCAGGGCTTTATACGGCGCCGGGAGCACCGCCGTCTCCGAACTCAGTCACTATCACGGCCACCAGTTCGGCTGATGCAACCCAGTCAGCCACCGCGGCGGCGACCATCGTCAATCCCGCTCCGGCGCTTTATTCCATCTCCCCGGACGCCGCCACCGCCGGCGACCCGGACACCACGCTGACCGTGGGCGGAGCGAATGACACCGCACAATCGGTGGTTTATTTCAACTCGACGGCGCTCGCCACCGTTTACGGCGGCCCGACGCAACTGACCGCGACTATTTCTTCATCGTTGCTGGCCTCGACCGGCACGTTCAGCATCACGGTTGTCACTCCCACCCCCAGCGGTGGCACTTCCACTTCGCTCAGCTTTTCCGTCTGGGCCGGCTATCCACGAACCAACGCCGGCAGCGTCCTCAGCGGCCCCCCGCCCGCGCTCCCCCAGGTTCCTCACAATGGAACCCTGGTTTCTGTGCTCGACTGGACTGCAAAGGACAATCAGGGAGATTCCGAAGACGTGCTCTCTGCCGACCACATGGTCACGGAGATGGGCATCCCCAACATTGACACCACCGCCTTTGCGACTGCCGCCGCAAATCCTTTCATGGTGGTGGCGGGCGTTCTGAATTCGGCTTCGAGCCTGTCGACCACCGACATCAGCAATCTCACGAGCTACGTGAATGGAGGAGGAACGCTGTACCTGTGGGAACCGAACGTCAGCGGCCTGCTGACAGCGCTCGGCGTCGGTTCCACGGTGAATGATTACCTGATGCTGACGAACGAGCAGCGCCCGCTCACCTTTGACACAACGCAGAGCCATCCCATTCTCAAGTACATCAACGCGCCGGAGGAAATCAACTGGTCGCCGTTTTTCCCCCTGAGTGACGTGACTCGCGGCTATTCAAGCGGATCGTGCACGCCGCTGGCCACATGGAGTACAGGGGACGACGCCGTCCTGCGGTGCGACATCGGGAATGGCCGGGCTTACGTTTTCGGCTGGAGGCTGCGGCCCCTGCTGGAATTGCCCGAGCTTCAACTGGGCAACGACACCGGTCCGCAGGGGGTCAACGGTATTGTTCCCGACGCGGATATCTGCCGCCTTTTGATGCGCGCCAGCTACGAGGCTTACGCCGCCAATCCCCAGGAGCGGCAGTGGGCTCCCGGCGGCCATCACGCGGCGCTGATTATCACCCACGACGTGGACGCCACCGTGTCTTACCAGAATGTCCCCGCGGGTGTTGATTTCGAAAACAGCATGGGATTCAAATCGACGTACCTGTTCACCACCAGTCCCTACGACAACGGTTGGATCGACGGCATGTACAGCGCCGCCGGGCACCAGGATATCCAGTACGCGCTCGACCATGGATTCGATGTCCAGGGCCACAGCTTCGGGCACTTTCCGGACTTCCAAACGGCAATCTACAGCCTGACGAATCCTCCTTCAGAAACGGCCGCGAATTATGAGCCGATGTTTACGCTGATAACCACCTCGCCTTTTTGCTGTACGAGCGGCATGAGCGCTGTCGGAGAACTCGGGGTCAGCAAGTGGCTGCTCGAAAACGACTTCAGTATACCCATCACAACCTTCCGGGCAGGCTATACGGAGATACCCTCGACGTTGCTGCAGTCGCTTTCGGTCACCGGGTACCAGCGCGACCTGAGCTACTTGAATGACCTGACGCGGGGAGCTTTCCCGTTTGTAACTTTCACCCTGGACACCAGCGCAACGCCAATCACCGTGACCACCTACCACGTGATGGAATATCCCATGTCCATCGCGGACGATGCATCACCGGATGTTGGCCTCACCGGTCTTGATACAACAACGGTCAGCCAGTACGTCGACGCATGGATGAAGGTGATCAAGTTTAATTACGACAACAACGCGCCCACTGTCCTTTTGCTCCACCCTATCGACACGACCGCGCGTTTCCAGGTGATGCAGCAGCTGATCGCCGCCATCCAGAACCAGGGACTGGACTTGTGGATTGGAGACCTCACGACCTTTGCGAAATTCTGGGAAGCCCAGGGAGTGACAAACGCAAACTGGCCCTGATAGCCTGCCGTTTGCCGGTTTACGAGCGAGTCCTGGAACCTCAAGCTAAGAATGGAACACAGCCGGCTGCAGGTGCAGATTCAGCTTCAAGGCTGAGGAAAGAAATGAAATTCAAGGTGAAATATGGTGCGGAAGGGGGGACTCGAACCCCCACGGTCTTGCGACCGCCAGCCCCTCAAGCTGGTGCGTCTGCCAATTCCGCCACTTCCGCATGGAGGGCATATTTGACTGGTCCATGCTGCGAGGCATGGCGTCGTATAGAGCGGGTTCCTCCCTCACTTCCTGGCTGGCGCCGCGGGGGCTGCCGGGGCCGACTGAGTCTGGACCGGTGCATTCTGCATCACCGAGTTTGACGTAGATTTCGTGGCCCAGATGGCCAGCGTCACCGAAGTCGCCATAAAAATGGCGCCCAGCACCCAGGTGATCTTGGCGAGAGTCGTGACCGCGCCTCGGGGACCAAAAGCCGCCTGGCTTGAGCCGCCAAAGGCCGCCGCCATATCGACGTTCTCTCCACCCTGGATCAGGACAATCACCACCAGCAGGACACACGAAATAATCTGGAGCCCCGTGACTGCTAATACCATAAGAAAATTCCTTTCAAACCTGCCCGCCGTGCGGCATCTCCTCAGGCCGACGGGTAATCAATAATTGCGGCAAAGGAGTCAACCTTGAGGCTTGCGCCGCCCACGAGCGCCCCGTCGAGGTCCGGGTGGGCCATCAGCCCTTTAATGTTCTGGGGCTTGACGCTTCCCCCGTAAAGGATCCTCACAGCCTGGGCCCGTTCTTCGCCAAACGTCCCGCGGACAAGTTCCCGCAAGTCCGCGTGGCTTTCCTCTGCCTGCTCCGGGGTAGCGGTGCGTCCGGTTCCGATTGCCCAGACGGGCTCATAAGCCATAATGATACGGGAAAACTCAGAGGGGGTCAACCCGGCGAAACCGCCCTGGAACTGGCGTTCCAGCACCGTCTGTGTCTCATTTTTCTCGCGTTCCTCCAGCGTTTCTCCCACGCAGACTATCGGCGTCAGGCCGGCGGCGAGCGCGGCCTGCAGCTTGCGGTTCACCTGCTCATCGGTTTCTCCGTGGTCATGCCGCCGCTCCGAGTGGCCGATGATCACGTAGGAGCAGCCCGCATCCACCAGCATGCCCGCCGAGACGTCACCGGTGTGCGCACCTTCAGCATCCCAGTGGACGTCCTGGCCCGCGATGCCGATACCGCTTCCTTTGGCCGCCTGGGCAGCCTCCGCCAGCGCGGTAAACGGCGGGGCCACAACCACGTCGCAGTGGCCGACTTTCGCCACCCGGGCCTTGAGTCCCTCGATGAACGCCACAGCCTCACCGCGCGTTTTGAACATCTTCCAGTTTCCAGCAATAACAGGTCGTCGCATGTAGTCCGTCCCCATTTTCGAAAGTAGGCAGTCAGCGGTAAGCAGCAGGCAGTCAAGCCTGCCTCCCGATGCTCACAGCGAGCAGTCGCTCCGCGCAAAGATCGGAAACAAAGCCGATCTCGAACGAACCCATCGGGTGAATGCTCAAATTACATTCGGCGGCAAACGCCCACAGTGCGGACCCTACTGCCTACCGCCTCGTGCCTACTGCCGTCCTCTGCCTACTGCTTTTCCGGCAGGGCTTCCACGCCGGGCAGCTTGAGTCCCGACAGAAACTCGAGTGAAGCGCCCCCGCCGGTGGAGATGTGGGTGATCCTGTCTTCGATGCCGGCCTTGTGGACCGCAGCCACCGAATCCCCGCCGCCAACAATTGATACGGCTCCGGATTCAGCGACAGCGCGGGCCACTTCCATGGTGCCTTGCGCGAACTGGTCGATCTCAAACACCCCCATGGGGCCGTTCCAGATGATCATTTTGGCCCGCTGGATGGCGGCCGCATACCCGGCGCTTGTCTTGGGACCGATATCCAGGCCCATGCGGTCGGCGGGAATGCTAACGGAGTCAACCGTTTCTGCCTGGGCCGAGGCGTCCAGTTTCTCGGCCACGATATGGTCCTGGGGCAGCCGGAAGTTCACATTCTTCTGCCGGGCCTGTTCCAGCAGCTCCGTGGCCAGGTCCAGTTTGTCGGCCTCCACTCTCGACAGGCCCACTTCCACGCCCTGCGCCTTGAGAAAGGTATAGGCCATGGCTCCGCCGATCAGGATAGTGTCGGCAAAGCCCATCAGGTTTTGCAGGAACTTGATCTTGTCTGAAACCTTGGCGCCGCCCACGATGGCCACATAGGGGTGCTGAGGATTTCCGAGAGCCTTGCCCAGATATTCGAGCTCCTTTTCCATCAGCAGACCCGCCGCCTTCACCGGAACATGATGGGTGATGCCTTCCGTCGAAGCGTGCGCGCGATGCGCGGAGCCAAATGCGTCGTTGATATAGACCTCGGCTTTGCTGCCCAGTTGTTTGGCGAATTCCGGGTCGTTTGCTTCCTCTTCCTTGTGGAAGCGCAGGTTTTCAAGCAGCACGACTTCGCCTTCCTTCAGTTCCTCCACATGCTTGTCCGCCTGAAGGCCCACGCAGTCCGTGGCAAAGCTGACCGGCTTGTTCAGCAGCGTGGCCAGGCGCTCGGCTGCGGGTTGAAGGCTCATTTTGGGATTAACCTTTCCCTTCGGCCTGCCCAGATGAGACGCCAATACAAGTTTCGCCCCGCCATCAAGCGCCAGTTGGATGCTCGGCAGGCTGGCACGGATTCGGGTGTCGTCGGTGATTTCTCCCTGGTCGTCGAGCGGCACGTTGAAGTCAACCCGCATGAAGACCACTTTGCCTTTCAGGTCAACATCGCGAATAGATAATTTCGCCATGGCTTGGAACCCCTTCTTATGTATTGGCGGACGGTTGGCAACCAACCGTCCGCCGGCATTACCTTTCAGGCAGGCCTACAGGCTCTTGGCCACGTAGTTGATCAGGTCGCGGACACGGCAGGAGTAACCCCACTCATTGTCGTACCAGGCGGTGATTTTAGCCAGGTCGCCGTCGATCACCTTGCAGAAGCCCGCATCAACAATGGATGAGTGCGGGTTGCCGCGGAAGTCGATGGAAACCAGTTCGTCTTCGCAGAACTCGAGAATGCCCTTCAGCGGACCTTCGGCCGCCTTCTTGAACGCGGCGTTGAGTTCCTCGGTGGTGGTTGGCTTTTCCAGCAAGACAACCAGGTCGACGAGCGAAACGTTGGGCGTGGGGACGCGCATCGCGTAGCCGTCGAGCTTGCCCTTCAACTGGGGCAGCACCAGTCCCACGGCCTTGGCCGCTCCGGTGGTTGTAGGAATGATGGAAAGCGCGGCGGCGCGGGCCCGGCGCAGGTCTTTGTGCGGCAGGTCCAGAATTCGCTGGTCGTTGGTGTAAGAGTGGACGGTGGTCATGGCGCCCTTTTTGATGCCGAAGTTCTCGTCCACAACCTTGGCCACCGGCGCCAGGCAGTTGGTGGTGCAGGACGCGTTGGAAATAATATTGTGTTTGGCCGGATTGTAATCCTTTTCATTCACGCCCAGCACGATGGTGATGTCTTCACCCTTGGCCGGCGCGCTGATGATCACTTTCTTGACGCTGCCGCGCAGGTGCTTCCCCGCGTCCTCGGCCTTGGTGAAGAGTCCGGTGGATTCCACCACGATCTTCGCGCCCAGCGAGGAAAAATCAATCTGCGCAGGGTCCTTGACCTTGAAAACCTTGATGGTCTTCCCGCCGACTTTAATGAAGTCTTCGCCGCTGGTGACGTCGATGCTGAGGTTTCCCATCACCGAGTCATACTTCAGCAGGTGAGCCAGAGTTTTGGGGTCCGTAATATCGTTGACTGCGACAACTTCAATGTTTGGGTCGTTCAGCGCGGAACGAAGGACGTTTCGCCCAATGCGGCCAAAACCGTTGATACCTACCTTCACTGCCATAACAACAACCCCCTCAAGAGGATATTTACACCGATAGACAAACGTTCAATTTTAATGACTGGCTGCAGGGAAGTCAAATAAGGGGCTCCGGTCGCAAGGGTCACAGACTCGCTGCGCGATACAACAATTTGATGTCGGAAGATGAGCGGGGAATTGGGTCAAAAGGCTGCCAAGGGGCTAGAGTGTCAGGGGATTGTCTCCGGTTCGTTTTTCGTTCATTTTTCGCCATCTTTTATTTTCAATAATATAGCCGGTTAGTTTTTAGGTTCGTTTTAGGTTCGTTTTTTCCACAGGAACGTGTTTTCAACAACTTCTCAGCTTCGTTTTTAGGTTCGTTTTTGGCTATTAATGTAGCCTTTCGTTGTATTTTCAACAACTTCTCAGGTTCGTTTTTAAAAATAACATCTTTTTTGTCCCATGTGTCCCAAAACCCGCCGCACTAAAGCTTCACAAAGACTACCATGCTAGCCCAGTGTTGTCAAGTAAATTCTCTTGCGTGTGGTCGAAGCAGAGAGCGCCGGCAGCTGCGGTGACCGGGTTTTTGAAGTCCGGTGGTTCCTGCCGGCATGGACTTGTGCCACCGCACCGGATGTAAAGGTCTCCACGGGAGTTCCAATCAGGGTCAGCCTTCCCGTCACCTTTGGGAGCGCATACCGTCACAAATTTCTTGACATAAAGTACTTTATAACATAAAGTCGCACCGTGAAAACACACCACCCTGCTCTGCTACCCCCGAAACTCCGATGGTGCCCCGATGAAATGCTGCGCCCTCCCCTGCTGGACTCAATGGCCGCCGCAGGACCCGTCCGCCCGCGCTATGCCCTGCTCATCAACCCGTTCTATCCCAAAGACCCGAACGCCAGCTTCGGCAAACACGTGCTGACGCCGACCCTCGCCCTGACCAGCTTTGCGGCGACGACTCCCGAACACTGGGAAGTCGGCTATTGGGACGAAAACCTTCTTGACGGGCGGCCGCCTTTCTCGCCCATGCCCGAGGTTGTGGGCATCACGGTCCACCTGACCTTTGCCAGACGGGCGTTCCAGCTTGCCCGATGGTACCGCACGCATGGAAGCAAGGTGGTGCTGGGCGGGCTGCACGTTATGTCGTGTCCGGGGGAGTGCGCTCCCCACGCGGACGCGCTTGCGGTAGGCGATGGCGTGCAACTCTGGCCCCGCATTCTGGCGGACGTGGAGGCAGGCTGTCTGAAGTCAAAATACACGGCCACCTATGAGAGCGACTATCGCCTGGACCCTGCTCCCCGCCGGTCCATCCTGCCGCGCAGCAGCTTTCTGACGACCACCAGCCTGATCGCCACGCGCGGCTGCCACAACCGTTGCGGTTTTTGCTACCTTTCAACCGACGGTTTGCGCATGCCTTATCGGATGCGCCAGCCCGCACAGGTCGCCGCCGAGTTCGCGGCGGATGGCCAGCCCTACGGCGTCTTTATCGACAACAATCTCGGATCGAAACCGGCTTATCTGCGCGAACTATGCCACGCTCTGCGGCCGCTCGAAAAGATCTGGAGCGCCGCCGTCTCCATCGATGTCACCGATGATCCGTCCTTGGTCCGCGCCATGGCGCTGGCCGGGTGCACAGGCGTCTTTGTGGGATTCGAGTCGCTCACCGACGAAAATCTTGCCGCTGCAAGGAAGAAGACGCCGAAGGCCGGCGACTACGCGCGCCGCGTCCGGCTGCTGCACGACAACGGCATCCAGGTGAACGGTTCGTTTGTGCTGGGATTCGATCACGACCGGAAGGATGTTTTTGTTCGGACCGCTGAATGGATCGAAGAAAACCACCTGGAGTGCGCAACGTTTCACATTCTCACCCCCTACCCGGCCACGCCGTTGTTCCGGCAGATGGAGGCGGAAGGCCGCCTGCGGCACCGCGACTGGTCACTCTACGATACGGCGCACGCGGTGTTCCGCCCCAAAAACATGTCGCCCGAGGAACTGGAAAATGGCTACGCGTGGATGTACCAGCGCCTGTTTTCGCACGCTTCCATCTGGCGGCGCCAGCCGGCGGATTGGCGCGCCGTTGCTCCGTACCTTGCCATGTCGTACCTCTACAAGCGCTCCAACCGCTTCTGGCGGCTGCTCATCAAACACCATCTGGTGCACGCCGTCTGGCGGCCGCTGGTGGAACTGACGCGCCTCCGGCACCTGCGATTCCGCGCGGGACTGGCGGCAAGCGAAACCCTGCACCAGCTGGGGACCAGCGTGGTAACCGCCGGCGTCTAGGACTGGATACGCCGCTCTGCATGGACCGGGGCGGGCATCAGGCTCCGCTTTAGCTCAGCAGTTTCATCTTTTCCGGGTCCCATCGGACAACCTTCTTGCGGTCGTAGCTGAGGTTGCTGAGCAGGGCAGCGCCGGCAGCGCGGAATCCGAAGACGGGATCTTCCACCACCGGGCGGCGGGTGCGCACGGCGTCGAAGAAATTCTTCAAGTGGTCGTAGGTATCGTCGTAACCCTCGGGGGCGACGTATTTCTCCTCGCCCATGGGGATCTCGCCGGTGGGATGGGTGATGGGGTACTTCTTGCGGTAAGCGGCCAGAAATTCCTTCTGCATGGACTTGGCGAAACTATTCACGGAGTAGCCGGGCTCTTTTTCGCGGGGAACCCGCACGAGGCTGACCCCGTCGCCGCTAATGGTCATGGTTCCTTCCGAGCCGGTGAAGACCAGGCCCTCGCTTTCAGAGCCCCCATCCACAAAGTTGACGCGCAGGCTCAGGTTGAAGCCTTCGGGGTAATCGAACAGGCCCAGCAGCACATCGGGCACGTCGCGCCCGTCGTTCCAGAAGCGAAGCCCGCCCGTGGCCATGGCGTGGGTGGGGCCGTTGACGCCGGTGACAAAGTGGGTGCCGCTGAACAGGTGAACGAACAGGTCTCCCGCTTCGCCCGAGCCATAGGCTTTCCACTTTCGCCACTGGAAAAAGTGTTCGGGGTTCCAGGGAATTTTGGGCGCCGTACCGAGAAATCGCGGCCAGTCGCAGGTGGTGGTCGAGGCGTCGAGCGGCACGGAATAATTCCAGGCGCCGATGGAGGAGTTGCGGTCCCACCAGGCGGTGACCATGTTCAGTTTGCCGATGGCGCCCGAGGCCAGCAGTTCTTTCGCCTTGCGATAAATCATGGAGCTGACGCGCTGGCTGCCCACCTGCAGGATGCGCCCGGTGCGCCGCGCCGTCTCGATGATTTTGGGCCCGTCGGAGTAGAGGTGGATCATGGGCTTTTCAAGATAGACGTCTTTGCCCGCGTTCATGGCGTCGGTGGCCGCCCGCATGTGCCAGTGGTCCGGCGTGCCGATGATGACGGCGTCAATGTCCTTGCGCGCCAGGATTTCCGCATAGTCGCGGGTGGTCTGGATGTCGGCGCCCCACAACTCTTTGGCGTGGGCGAGGCGCCCGTCGTAGCAATCCGCCACGGCCCTCACCTTGACGCCCGGAACCTGCGCGGCCGTCTTGGTATCCGATTGTCCCCGGCCGCCGGCGCCGATCAGGGCAATCTGCAGATGGTCGTTGGCCGCCACGGGCTTTGCCGGCTCGCCCTGCTCCGCGGCCATGGCGTGAACCTGCACGCCGCCTGAAAGGAATGTTCCCGCCGTCATCATGCCTCCCGTTTTCAAAAAGCTTCTGCGATTCACCTTTTCCGCCACGGGCTTCCACCGCCTGAATGATTGGACTGGCTGCCGCTCGGTACTCTACTGGAGAGATTCGCGTGCGTCAATGCTCAAAAAATTGAATTCTGCGATTTCGCAGCAGCACAGGTGTAGATGTTGAAGGCCGCTCCCTGGCGGATTTCCATTCGATGCGGTTAATACTGGTGGACCTTGACGACACTGTCGCCGCTGAAGGTGACGAAAAGAACGTGAGGAGGGAGGCCATAGAGCCAGTCTTCCGTCTCTTCGCCGTTGGGCTGGGTTTCGCGCACTTTGCGGAAGGGAGTGCCCTTGGCGGAGAGCACGGTGTCGCGGTCCATGCCCACCAGCACCTGGTGTTTCTTGATGGCCGATTTGAACTTTTCAGGCAATCTGGGCGAGTAGAGTTTCGTGGGCAACTGGCGGTGGAAATCGAGCGCCTCGCTCAGCAGCGTCTTGGCCTGATCCACGCTCACGTCCGGAACTTTTTCTCCCTTAAAATTAAGGGTGATATAGGACCCGTAAGCAATGGGATTCTGCCGCTGCTGTTGGGAATCGAGAGGCTGCATCATGTCGCCGCCACCCATGCCGATTTGAATATGCTGGTACCACTTCTTGTGGCTCTTGCCGTTGTTGATAACAAAAATAATCGCGTGGTCTTTGAACTTGATATTCGTAATTTCAACCGGTATCCCCGGCTGGATCGCGGCGCCGTTCGAACGGAGTTCTTCCTCCGCCCGGCCCCGGTCAACCTGTCCCCTGTCATTGATAAACAGGCCGTGCTTTCCGCGCGGCAGCATCACCTTGGCCACGGCGATTTCGCGGTCCAGTCCCCGGATCAGCAGGATGCGCCCCAGCTGGTCGAGTTGCTGCTCTTTGGCGAATAAACCCGCCGGGCCTGCCAGCAGAACCGCAGCAGCGACCGCCAGCAAGGCGCACCATCCACCCCGGAACCTGCTTTGTGGGTTTCGTGTGAAGGAAGGTGATTCATTTTCGCACAGGGGAGTTGCGGCTGGTGGAAGGCGACGGAAATACTGACGGTAACTCATACCCTTGCCCACGCCCCGGCGCATCCGTTGCGCCGTTTCTAGCGCTTCCCGGTCGGGACGCCATCAGAGTGAAAGAGGGGAAGTGCAGCTGCCTTTTCGTTTCTTCGACCGAGCCCCGGATGATGCATCTCGCTGGTCGCATCAATGCGTTTGGAAACGAAAAAGTAAGCCGTTCCCGCCGCGATTACGCCTAGGCATAGAATACTACCTTCCGGGCCATATGCGCCACCGGTAAGCCAAAAAGGTCCGTAGATTTTTGCCCGGAGAATACCATGCGGAAAAGCCATCCCGCTGACGGGCATTCCCAGGACGTATCCCTGGACAAAATTCCAGGCGAAATGGATTCCCAGAGGCAGCCAGAGGGCGCGGGTGCGCAGGTAGCAGATGGCCAGCAGCACTCCCACACAAACGGTGTTGAGCGTGGAAATCCAGCTCTGGAAAGGGTTCCGCAAATGGGCGGCGCCGAACAGAGCCGCGAACGCGACGACAGCAAGAAGCGGTCCTGCCACCTCCACCAGGCGCTGAAAGGGATAGCCGCGGAAGATCAGCTCTTCGTCGGCGGCGGCCGCCATCAGCATTACAAAAAACAATATCCCGGCCAGAACGGTTCGTCCCGCCGGACCCGGAGCCAGCGAGAACCGGGCAACGCCCAGCAGATTTTCGATGCCGGCAATGGCCAGGATCATGACGGTCCCGGCGATCAGGCCGGTCGCAAGCTCCTTTTTCCATCGGGGGTGGAAGGCGAACCCGACAGAACCCAGCGGGCGCCGTTCCAGAAAGTGCGTCAGAACTTTGTAAAAGCCCAGCAGGAGCGGCAGCATCAGCAGGCTGAACCAGAACAGCAGCGCCAGCCTGCCGGGCAGCCACTGGAAGGTTACGGAAAGGCGGATCGCCAGAATGCCTGCGCCCGTGGCGACGACCAGGATCCCCACAGCGGAAACCAGCAGCCCGATGGCAGGGCGTGGGCGCGCATCTTCAAAAGAACGTATTTCCAACATCGTCATCTCCGATATCCGCTGCACAGCAGGCGGACTGTTCAGAGCGCAGGGGCACACAAATGCTCCCAAAGGCCCCAGCCACCGGCGCAAGGATGCCCCGTTGGCACCTATTCTCGTTATTTTGGCCGCCGGAAGCAATGGCCATCTTGCTTTGCTGCCCTGAAGGTGCTTTAATGGGCCGCCTGACCGCTACCGGGAGGTTCTATGAAGAAACGGATGCCATCCTTCTTTTTCCTGCTGCTGGGGGCAGGTATCGTTTTTTCTACCGGAATGCTGCCGGCCAGGACCCGCCGCGCGAACGCGAAAGAGAAAGCAAAAGATCTCTCTGCCGCACTCGCCCCCACGCCTCCCATGGGATGGAACAGCTACGACAGCTACGGCGGGGACGTGAATGAAAAGCAGGTGAAAGCCAACGCCCGGTACATGGCGGACCATCTGGCCATCTCTGGCTGGAAGTACGTGGTGGTGGATTACTACTGGTACTATCCCGCCGGCCAGGTCGAGGGCGCGCCCGCCATGGATGAGTATGGCCGCCTGTTGCCCGCGACCAACCGTTTCCCTTCCGCCGCAGGCGGGCAGGGATTCAAGCCCCTTGCCGATTACGTCCACTCGCTGGGTTTGAAGTTCGGAATTCACATCATGCGCGGCATACCGCGCGCCGCCGTCGAACAGAATCTGCCCATCCTCGGAACCAGCGCGCACGCCAAAGACATTGCCAACCTGCTGAACGCCTGCTCCTGGTCTGAAGCCATGGACGGCGTCGACGTCTCAAAGCCGGCCGGCAAGGCCTACTACGATTCCCTTGCCAAACTTTACGCGTCGTGGGGCGTGGACTTCGTCAAGGCGGACGATATGAGCAGCGCCAGCGACCCTTACGGCGAGGTCTACCACGGGCCAGAGATCGAGGCGCTGCGAAACGCCATGACCCGTTCCGGCAGGCCTATGGTGTTGAGCCTCTCGCCCGGCCCGACGCCGCTGTGCGAGGCCGAGCACGTTGAGAAGTATTCGCAGATGTGGCGCATCTCGAACGACATGTGGGACAACTGGCCGGAACTGCGGAACCAGTTCGGATACTGCCACCTGTGGGCGCCCCACATCGGTCCCAACCACTGGCCGGATGCCGACATGTTGCCCCTCGGCCTGCTGCGTCTTCGCGGGTTCAAAGATGGTCCGCGCCTCAGCCGCCTGACCCATAATGAGCAGATCACCTTGATGACCCTGTGGTCGATCTTCCGCTCTCCCCTGATGATGGGCGGCGACCTGCCCACCCTCGATCCTTTTACCCTGTCATTGCTGACCAACCAGGAAGTTCTTGCCGTCGATCAATACAGTTCCGGCAATCATCTGCTCTTTACGCGCGGCAACCAGATCGCGTGGGTTGCGGACGTCCCCCGAACCAGGCAGAAATACCTGGCACTGTTCAATCTGGGAGACTCGCCCGAGGAAATCACGGTCTCATGGCCCAAGTTGGGGATGGCTGGAAAAGTTCCCGTTCGCGATTTGTGGAAAAAGGAAACCCTGGGCGATGATGCTAACCAATTTTCAGCCCAAATCGCTGCGCACGGCGCAGGCCTCTACCGAATCGGCAGAAGGTAACGAATCGATTGAGGATTCGACGGTTCGCCTGGCCGGGCGCCGGCAAACCAGACGGAAGGTGTAAACTTAGTCTATTCACAGTTGCGGATAGACAGTTCGGGAAAGCATCCAAGCCGGGGAAAGGGACCCGGAGTAAACCTGAAAAATGCTGCTCAAACTCTATCAGTGGTTGCCACCGGACGGCGTCAAAATCGTGCTCGTGCTCTTCCTGGCCTTCCTGATTGGAATCGAACGGGAGGAACACAAGAAGCAGATTGAAAATTATTCTTTTGGTGGAGTGCGGACTTTTCCACTGATCGGGCTGATCGCGTATGCGCTGGGCGTGATGGCCCAGGGCAACCTGCTGCCGGTCACGCTGGGATTTGTGGTCATTGCAGGTTTTCTGCTGCTTTCCTACTGGCGAAAGCTCACCAGCACTCCCACCGCCGGCGTGACCACGGAGATGTCGGGCCTGGCCACCTACCTGGTGGGCGCTCTGGTCTACTACGACCACTTCTGGATTGCCACCACCCTGGCCGTGGCCAGCGCTTTGCTGCTGGAGTTGAAGGCTGCGCTCGATGGCCTCACCCTGCGCATCTCATCGGGAGAAATCCTTACTTTCACCAAGTTTCTGCTCCTGAGCGTCGTCATTCTTCCGGCCCTGCCGGACAAAGCGTTTGGGTCCTTCCATATCAACCCGTTCAAGACCTGGATGGTGGTGGTGGCGGTCAGCGCCATATCCTACGGCAGTTACGTTCTGCAGCGGCTGACGCGGGGGCACGGTGGGGTCATCCTCTCCGCCATCCTCGGCGGGGCCTATTCATCCACGATGACCACGGTGGTTCTTTCCAAACGGGCTGCTCAGGGCGAGCATCGGCACCTCTTCGCCGGCGGCATCCTGATGGCCTCCGGCATCATGTATCTGCGCCTGGTGGTTCTGCTGGGTCTCTTCAATCATGACTTGATGGCCGCCCTTGCCCCCTCGTTCCTGCTTCTGGCTGCGATAGCGAGCGGGACGGGCTGGCTCTGGTCCCGCAGGAAGGACGCCGGTACGGATGAGGTGAAACGGGAGTTCGAACCCAAAAATCCACTGGAACTGGGAGCCGCGTTTCTCTTCGCGTTCCTGTTCCTGGCCATGCTGGTATCCACGCGACTGGCCATTGCGCACCTGGGCGCCGGCGGAGTCTACGGCCTGGCCGCCATTACGGGAGTGACGGACGTGGATCCGTTCATCATGAGCATGACCCAGGCGGCCGGAACGCTCACCCCCATGCAGGTGGCCTCGGCCAGCATTCTGATTGCGGCGGCCAGCAACAACCTGGTGAAGGGGATTTACGCGCGCTTCTTTGCTGACCGGAAAACCGGCGACGAGAGCTTCTGCCTGCTCGCGGGCCTTTGTGTGCTGGGCCTGGCGCCTCTCCTCTGGGTGCTGTAACTTCCTGCCACGGGCTGCCGCCCCCCGGCTTCACTTCTTTCCGTGCAAAGCTTTCTCGATGGCCGCTTCGGCCCCGGGAGCCAGCAGGGCAAAGCCCCGGTCGTTCGGGTGCAGGCCGTCATTCGAGTAGCCGTTTTTCAGCATCCCTTTGCTGTCCACCAGGGCAGAGTAGTAATCAGCAAAGGTGGCATGGACCCTCGCGGCGTAACTCTTGATCCAGGCGTTCAGTTCCAGAATCTGTGCTGGAGGCCGGCGCACCGTCTGAGGATGCGCCGTGTAGTCGCTGACCGGCGTCAGCGAGCAGAGAATCACCTTGATGTGGTGCATCTGAGCAAGCTCTGTGATGGCCCTGTAATTTTCCTCGATCATCTTCGCGGTTTCAGGACCGGTATTGCCGGCAATGTCATTGGTCCCGGCCAGCAGGATGACCGCGTCCGGCTCGAGGTCGATCACGTCCGGGTACATCCGAACCAGCATCTGGGGCGTCGTCTGGCCGCTGATCCCGCGGTTGACGTAGGGCTTGCCCGGAAAGAATGTATCCAGTTTCCAGATATCCGTGATGGAGTCGCCCAGAAACACCACGCGCCCGGGCACGCGCGGCTGCGCTTCCAGGCGCAAATCGTCCGGGTGATAGCGGCCAAGCTGGTTCCAGTCCTGGAGTTCACCCGCTAACCTCTGGGCCTCACTCGTCAGGCAACAGCCTGCCTTGGGTGGATTAAAGTCCTGAACCAGTTGGGCGCGCAGGTTGGTGCACAACCCGAAAAACGGGAGCAATAACAAAGCCAGAAATGTGGAGCGCAGACGCATAGCTTCCCCCTTCAGAATTCGGATGGGTGTTTACTATAAGGCAGAGGAAGGTCTTTTGAGAAAGCTTTTGTTCCGGCGCGGCCGGCCCGGCCCTCCGGCCGTAGAGTGCGGGGTTCTGATATCGGCATTGCCGCACGCCGGTTACACGCGGAAATTCGAAGGGAGGCCGGAGGAGCCCGATTCCAGTTCAAGCTTGGTGGAAAGAAAGTTCAGCAGGTCCTTGAGCGTCAGGACCCCGGCAAGGTGGCCGCCGTCAACCACCATCAGCCGGCTGTTCTGGGTTTTTTTCATTTGGGTGAGAGCTTTGATGGCGTCGGTGTCAGGCGTCACCGTGTCTTCGGCGCAAGAGGCCCGCATCACAGCCTGCACGCTGTTCTGCGCCCACTCGCTGCGAGGAATCGCCTTCACCTCTTTGGTGGTGACGCAACCCAGCAGATCGTTGGACTCGTTGACCACGGGGAACATCTTGTAGTGATACTTGTAAATATAATGCTCCACCAGGTCTTCCAGAGATAATGCAGGCGACACCGTGACAGGGTTGGTGTTCATAAACCGCCGGATGGGCTCGCCTTCCAGCATCTTCTGCACGATGAGCTGCTGATAAGAACCCTGCGCCACCGACCGCAGGAACATTCCAATCAGGAACAGCCACACGGCTCCGATAAAGTCTCCCAAAAAAAGCAGCCGGAACACGCCGTAAGCCATCAACAGGATTCCAAATCCGGAGCCGATGATGCTTGAAATTCGGGTGGCTTCCCAGATGTTGCCTTTCCAGTGCCACAGCAGCGAACGCAGAACGCGGCCGCCATCCAGCGGAAACGCTGGAATCATGTTAAACGCCGCCAGGACCCAGTTGATCCAGTAGAGATAGGTGAACACTGCCACGACGGCGACCGGCCAACTGCCCCGCATGGCCACGGCCAGGACGAAGAAAATGACGCCAACGCCCACGCTGGTCAGCGGCCCGGCGATGGCCATCTGGAATTCCGCTTTGGGGCTGGACGGTTCCCGTTCCATCTCCGCAACCCCGCCAAAAATAAAGAGCGTGATGCCCTTCATGGGCAGACCACCCCTTCGCGCCACCAGCGAGTGGGCAAATTCATGGACAATGATCGAGGCGAAAAGCAGAAAGGCGCCCGCGATTCCCATCAGCCAGTATTCAGCCTGGGAGAGGCCCGGCTGCTCGTGGGGGAAAACCATGGCCGCCAGGGACCAGGTGATCAACACCGCAATGATCAACCAACTGGCATCGATGCGGACCGCAAAGCCGAACATCTTGAACAACGTGTAGGTTCGTCCGAACATAGCGATTCTCCCTCACCTGATAGCGTTTGCGTTTCGCAATCCCTGCTTTCCTGTTCGATCCAGGGCCCACCCACCATATCCATTTCTCCCTCTATCACCTCTGATGAGGCCACACCTCGTCCCGTTACCACCATTTTATGCCTGCCCGAAGCACGAAACAATTTGAAAGCCGGATGAGGAAGCGGCCATCAGGCCATATCGGTGAAGGAGCCCCATGATACTGCGGGACGGCATCCCGCCGGTTTTCAAGCCTCGGTCCGGCTCGTACCGATGGGCTCGGGCGCGATTGAAAGCCGCGTAGCGTGCAGGCCGGGCAGGTCAATTAAAAGTCAGGATGAGTTCGGCGTCTCCGTTATTGGGCCGGAAAAGCGTTACCCGGACAGTATCGCCTTCGCGGGCCAGAGCCCTGATGCGGGCATCCTCGGCGCGCTGGGTTTCGAGAGTCGCACCCGCGGTGTAAATGGTCAGCGTGGTGGGATAGTTCTGCACCAGAGAGGCTTTGATTCGAAGCTGCTTCTTTGGGGCGTCCCAGACTTCATTCGCGATCTCCACGCCTCCCATGGTGATGTGCCGGTCCGTCCCGATCAGCTGGGGATGGCCCTCGTCAGGCCGTACGGAAATCACCTGGCAGTCGTGGGGCGGAAGTTCCACCGAATATTCCCCACGCACCTTGCCCAGGAATTTCTGCTTCCAGAAATCGAACAGAAGATAATCACGGCCGGGTTCGAGACCGGCTCTGGCAAAGTTGAGCGCAATTTTCTGCGGCGCCGGAGCGCTCAAAAAGGACGGTACCGGCAGCAGTTGCAGGCCGGGGGGCTTGGAGGACGAGGTCGCCAGGCTCTGATTCTGCTTTTCGGCGTTATCGAGTTTGGAAGAAATGGCCAGTTGCTCCCCATAGTCGTGGCGGTTGTCCAGAAGTTCATCATCGCGTTGCAGGATTCCTGCCGCGCCCGGCTGCATGGAGGCCGGCATTTCATCAGGCCCCTCGCCCCAGTTGAACAGGCCCACCACCGCCCAGGAACCAAACGACCTCTGCATATGCAGGACCCAGACAGGGCGGTCCGTCCCGAAAGGATAGAGGTCCATGGGTGTGATGTCCGCCACGGGCATGATCTTTCGGACCATGTCGCGGCGCTCAGGCGGCAACTTTGTTTCATCGTCACCCAGCATCAGCACCTGGCCCGTGAGCCCCAGAATGGAAGTCCAGGTACGCGCTTCCTGGAGCGTCAGGGGCGGACGGACAACGAGCGCGTCCGGGTCGCCATACCAGGCAATGTTGTGCGTGTAATAACCGCGCCGTATGCCGGCAAGCGCTTCGCGGACGCCCCGGAATGACGGCGGCTCACCGTCGCCCACCACATCCCCGGCCAGCCGGCCTGCCTGTGCGATTCCCATGGCTTCGGTGGGATAAACGGGGCCGCAGGCGGAAAAAAGCACTCCGGGTTTGGCATCCATCGCCTGGCGAATCAGGCTGAGGGCCTGGCGGAATGCCGTGTTCGCATCCAGCGTGGGATCGTAAGCGCGGGCGCGGTTTTTCGCCCAGATGTCGCGCGTGTCGTTCTCTCCGTCCAGCTTGAAATAGTCGTATCCCCAGTTCAGCGCATGGTCCCGGTAGGTATCGTAGAGATACTTTTTCAGGGCGGGATTTGAAAAATCCGCGACGTAGGTGCCGAACCACGTTCCAAGCTTTCCGCTGCCATCGGCATCGTGCAGGAACCAGTCGGGGTGGATTTCATAGAATTGCTCGTCGGCATTTCCAAACGCCGAGAGCCAGAGCCCGGCATAGAGCCCCTGGGCGTGGATCTGGTCAGCCAGCCACTTCATGCCGTGCGGAAACTTCTTGTTCCAGGCGTTCCAGTCGCCCCCGATGGGCGAGCCCTTTTCGCCGTCGCCATCAGCCTGCCAGCCGGCGTCCACCAGGCAGTACTTCAGCCCGAACGGCTTGTAATAACTGGCGACGGCCTGGGCATTCTCCACAATTTCCTTTTCGGTGATGTGTGAAAAGTAGTCATACCAGGAAATCCAGCCCACGGGCACTTCCGGCCACTCTTTCTTGTCGAGCGGAGCAAAGAAGGGCAGCTGGCGGCCGTAGACATGCTGCACCACCTTAAACCGGCAGTGGGGGGCAAGCCCCAGGGGATCGGTGGCAGCAACCTGGAATCCCTTCGCCGTCGGAATGAAGTGGGTATCACGGGCAAGCACCCGAAGGGCCTGGTCCCGAAAGCGGTCATAAACACAATCATTGAGGGTGCTGATGGCACGGCCACTCACCATTTGCTGAACGCCATCCCCAGGGTCGCTCAAACGGGCCTGGATGGGGTCGGAACCGCCGTCAACATCCGCCACAATGGCGGCCTGCGCCTCGCCACCGGCAGGAAACCCCTGAAGGGAAACCTCCATCGCCGGTCCGTCGCTGGCCAGGACAATCTCATAAGGCGCCGGCCCCTGGACCTTGAAAATCGTCTGGCCAGGCTGGGAAACCGGAGCGTAGGACAGCCGGGTTCCGGGAGCTGTGGAACTGAGCCGGGGATTGCCCGCGGTCACCTCCACTTGCAAGCCCGTTACCCAGGTTGTCCCGCCGTAATCCAGCACAATGGTGCGCGCGTCCGGGGAAAGACGGGCCGACCAGGATGAGGAGGAGGCGCGGGGACTGCGGGCAGGAATCCGGGCCACCTTGGCCGGAGCGCCGGTTCTGTGGGTCCGGGCCGTCAAGGATGCCTGAGGGAACGCCTGTACCAGAAGCTTTGCAGCCGCCAGCATTCCTGACGCGAAGATAAAAGCCAGGACAAGAAATCGTGTTAACCGGATCTTTCTGATGTCACATCCTCCTCAAATCGCGGCCCCCGCCGTTGCCTGCCAACGGCCGGACCTACGGCGAGGATTATACTCCCAGGGACGAACGGCCTATGGGATAATTCCTTTGCGCTTGTTCACAACATAGTCGAAATCGGGGAAAATAGATGTCTGGTTTCGTTGACTTTCGTCATCCTCTATTGTAGTTTCATCGCGGGGGCTATTCTGACCGCTGATGAATCAAGAAGCCAGCATCGTCGAGATGATCCTCGAAAGCAAGCTTGAGAATGTGGAACAGGCCGAGGAGGCCGCCCGAAGCGTTTCCGCAAAGCTGAAATTCGACGAAGAAGCTGAGTTCCGCATTGAGATGGCCGTGCATGAAGCCGTCATTAATGCCATTCATCATGGCAACAAGGAGGACCCCAGCAAGAAAGTTTACATCAAATTTCTGGTCTCTGAAGACAGGCTGGAAATTCGCGTACGTGATGAAGGGGTGGGATTCGATCCCGGCACCCTTCCCGATCCTCTGGCCAGAGAAAATCTTCTGAACATATCCGGAAGGGGCATCTTGCTGGTCCGCACGTTTATGGACGAATTCAGGGTTGAGAGTCCCCCGGGCGGAGGGACGGAAGTGATCATGGTAAAGCATCTGGGTTCTCGAATTCAGTCAAACCAAGGAGGGACAGGCCGTGAGCATGAAGGCGACAGTGCGTCAGGTTGATTCCGTGACCGTCGTAGACGTTAGCGGGAGGATTACGCTCGGTGAAGCGTGCAAGGAGCTCCGTGAACTCATCCGCGGAGAGCTCGGCAAGGGCCATAAGAACATTCTCTTGAACCTTGCTGATGTGACCTACATCGACAGTTCAGGAATAGGAGAATTGGTCAGCGGTTTTACGGCGGTTTCAAGCCAGGGAGGAAAGTTGAAATTGCTCAACCTGACCAAGAAAGTCCACGACTTGCTGCAAATCACCAAGCTTTACACAGTTTTTGACATTTATGATGATGAAGCAGAGGCCGTCAGTAGTTTCTAATCCGCCCGGCGAGACTTGTTGTCCGGCAGGGCACTCTTGCCGGACTGAATGATTCGCTGCTTCAAGGAACTTCACAGACAATCGGGCGCCGGAACGACCTTCCCGTTCATCGGTAGACGGCGCCCTTTCCTTCCACGGTGCCGGAGCTCGGCGCCACAGCTTATTGAACCGTCTGCTCCGCTCCTTTCAAGGTTGTCGTTGAAGTTTTTTCGTTTTGCTCTTCGGACTTCCTGCGCGGCGGCTGCGATGAACAGGGGCGGGATAATCGGAAGGGAATGTTGCAAGTTCCTGTGGACCTGCCCTGGAATTTCGCTCGAACGAAGTGCCTACCGCAACGGGAGCTGGTTTTATCCAGCGGTGTTTCCTGGAAGACTCCTCCGCCTTCTGCTGGGTAATTAACACCTCTTTCATTCTTGCTTTGAGCGAGGCAACCGCTGAAGAGTGAATCTGCGAAACTCTGGATTCGCAAACCCCCATGCGGGCGCCTGTTTCCTTCATCGTCAGGCCTTTAAAATAATAGAGGTCCAGGACATGCCGCTTGCGGAGAGGCAGCTTGGACATGGCTTGCTCCAACAGACCGTTCATCTCCGCTCTCTGGCAGAGGACAAAGGGGCTCTCTTCCGCTGTATCCGCCATCTTTTCATCAAGAGAATGGCCCTCCAGGTAAGTCGGTTCCTGAAGGCTGGCAACTTCCAGGCCCTGCAAATCTCGCAGCAGCAGCTGGAGTTGGTGGTCGGAGACTCCCAGCCCGTTCGCAATTTCGGCCTGGGAGGGTGCACGGCCAAGCTCAAGTTGCAGTTTATCCCGTGCCCTCTCAAGCTGCCTCTCTTTTTGCCGCAGCAGCCGCGGACTCCAGTCCTGCTCACGAAGGCTGTCCAGGATCGCCCCCTGGATGCGGTAGCGGGCATAAGACTGCAACTGCACATTCCTTTTGGGATCAAATTTGGCAAGGGCCTCAATCAAACCCAGGACGCCGGTATTGACAAGGTCTTCCAGGGGGATATGGTGCGGAAGCCGGGCGTGGATCTTCTGCGCGATGAATCGTACCTGCGGAAGCTGTTCCAGGATCAGCTGGTTGCGCTCATTCAAGAGTAACTTCTTTTGCGCTCGTGCCGAGGTCGGAAGCATGCCCACGTAATGCTCCTTTCTGTTAAGACAACGTCTAGACTCGGAGCACAATGGCAAATCAGTGAGAAACCAATCACCCCGCCTCTAAGTTTGTTTTTACCTCTTGCGGATTAAAGGGTTATTAGGCTGAGATTAAAATTTTCTGACCATGGCTGGCGCAAAGGACCGGCGGGCTCGCACACTTGAGGTGCGCCGCCCGAAAATGGCGGGGAACTGTGGTGAAAAGAGGCGCCAGAAACCCTTGGAAAAGGGCGGGCGGACGGAGGACTGCTTTCCGCTCAAGAAGCGCGCACAAGCCCCTGGAGGGCCTTTCAGGCAGGGAACGGATAACCGTCTTATTTAAGGCCGCACAATTTCAGAGGCCGCCAGGGGAAGATACAGCTGGTAACAGCGGCAGGTCTCTGAAACCTGGCTGACTTTTAGCCAGCCGTTCTGCCGCTGGATGGCCCGGCGGACAACCCACTTTTCAGGCCCTTCCAGTACGGAGCTTTCCTGGATGAAAGCGGACGGGAATGGGCCCGCAACGGCATCCGCTTCAGAGGGCGCAGCCTCTTCGCAAACTGAAAGGCAGGCGGTTTCACCTCGTACCGAAAGACTGACGCGGACCTCATGCCGGGAACGCGCCGCCCGGATGGCCCCGCCGATCAGCATGGAGGTAGCCGTGTCAAGGGGTTGCGGGCTGGCTTTTACCCAGACCTCCCCAACCTCGCTGACCAGCCGGGGACAACTATCCTTGTCAACAGACGCAGCTTGTTCCAGCAACTTCTCAACGCTCCGCGTCCAGGAAACGGGCTGGACCTGCTCGCCGACCCCTTCCATTTCAAGAACGTCTCGCAACGTCTCCAGTATTCCGGCCATGCGATGAGATTCCTGCAGAGAAAGCTCCAGGACCCGCCGGCAATCTGGTTCGTCCAGTTCGCCCATCAGCGCAACCTCAATGGACCCACACAAAGACGTCAGAGGCTGGCTCATCCGGTGGGCCAGCACTCTAAGAACCTCCAAAAAATCGCCACCGTCTGTTTCCAGTGCGGTTGCCAGCGGCAGCTCGGTAAACTTCGTCATAAAATTCACCAGACGATGATGCGGCTCATCCTGGTTTCTATTGAGGATTCCCGATCCGGTAACCAACGCCGCGGACGGTGTGGATCAGCTTCGGGGCCTCCTCCCCACCTATCTTCTTCCGCAGGTAATTGATGTAAACGTCCACCACGTTGGTCATCGTGTCAAAGGAGAAATTCCACACGTGCTCAATGATCATGGGACGCGAAACCGCCCGCCCCTGGTTTCTCATCAGGTATTCCAGCAGCGCAAATTCCTTGGGAGTCAGTTCGATCTTTCTCTCGCCGCGGCGCACCGTCCGCTCCACCAGGTTCATCTCAAGATCATCAACCTCGAGCTTGAAAATCACAGGGCCTTGGCCCCGCCTGAGGAGGGCGCGGACCCGCGCCGTCAGTTCGCGAAAAGCGAAGGGCTTGATCAGGTAATCATCCGCTCCGAGATCCAATCCCTTCACCCGATCCTCCACCCGTGTGCGTCCCGTCAGGACCAGCACGGGCAGATTCTTTTTGCGGTTCCTGATCTGCCGCAGCACCTGGAGCCCATCCATTTTGGGCAGCACCAGGTCAAGCAGCACGAGGTCATAATCATATTCTTCCGCCATGTACAAGGCTTCCTGTCCATCGGGGACGATGTCCACGGCATAATGCTCAGCCTCCAGCCCCTTCTTCAGAAAACTGGCGACAGGGCGGTCATCTTCAGCAACAAGTATTCGCACTTCCATTCTCCATCCAGGCCGGTGACTGACTCGCTGACAGTGCCGGGTTTCGTCAATTTGGCCTGTTGTTCATCGGCCTGCATTGGTCACTTTTAAATTCGGCAAAATGGAATGAGGGGTTGAGAAAAAGAATTGCTTCCGCAGTGAATGATGAACGGTGCCGGGCCGAAGCCGGCGCGGAGAAAGGAAGTATTACTGCTTTCTGATGCCAAACTTTTCCAGGCGGTACTGAAGGGTGCGGAAGGTCATGCCCAGCAACTGGGCGGCGCGGGTGATATTCCCGTTGGTCCGGCTCAAAGCCTCCGTGATTTTGGCTTTTTCGTGCTCTTCCCAGGTCGTTTCCGGAATAATGGGGTTGTAGAGCGGCGCCCCGGGTTGCGATGCGGAGGCAGGTGGCCCGGGAATACTCACCTCTTCCGCCGGCTGTAAAATCTCCGGCGGAAGGTCCTCCAGTCCCACGCAGTCGGATTCACCCAACACCACCGCCCGCTCGATGGCCCATTCCAGCTGACGGATGTTCCCAGGCCAGCGATAGGCCTTCAGCGCCTGAAGCGCCTCGTCGGAGACGCCAGGCACCTCGCGCCCCGAGGCCAGCCCTGCTTTGCGCATAAAATGGAGAGTCAGCTCTTCGATGTCGTCCCCCCGTTCCCGCAGAGGAGGACAGACAATCGGAATGACCTTCAGACGGTAATAAAGGTCTTCACGGAATTTGCTTTCCTGCATCAGCTGGTCGAGGTTCCGGTTGGTGGCCGCAATAATACGGACGTCCACCTTGATGGGTTCCGTCCCGCCCACCCGCAGGATTTCACGTTCCTGCAAAGCCCGCAGAATCTTGGCTTGCATGGCCAGGCTGGTGTCACCGATTTCGTCGAGGAAGAGGGTGGAATGGTCGGCACGTTCGAAAAGACCTTTTTTCTGCTGATAGGCGTCAGTAAACGCCCCCTTTTCATGGCCGAACAATTCACTTTCCAGCAAGGTTTCCGTCAGGGATGCGCAGTTCACCGCCAGGAAGGGCTCCTGGTGCCGGGGGCTGTGCTTGTGGATTTCCCTGGCCACGAGCTCCTTTCCCGTGCCGCTCTCGCCGAGAATCAGCACCGTGTGCATGCTGGGGGCGACTTTCAGGATCATCCGGACCGTTTCCCTGATGGCGGGGGAGTGTCCGATAATATTCCGCTTCAGCGAAGCCAGGCGCCCGAAGGCGTCGTTCACCACCTCCAGCAGCCTCGCCCGGTCCACCGGCTTTTCCAGGTACTGGTAAACTCCGCGCTTGGTGGCGTCAATGGCCGACTCGATGGAGGGATAACCGGTGATCAGGACGATGGCAACAGTGGGGTCCGTTTGCAGAATCTCGCTGAGCAGGTCAATGCCCGTCATGCCCGTCAGGTTCAGGTCTGTCAGGACCAGGTCAAACCGCTTCTGGGCCAGCAGCCGGAGCGCAGCTTCTCCGCTGGGGGCCGTAACGGTCTCATAGCCTTCGTCCAGAAGGATGTCGCGATAAATCTCGCGCTGCCTTTGCTCGTCGTCGACAACCAGAATCGATCTTTCGGACATATTGGGTTTGTCTTCACGCAATCGCTGAACCTGCCAGAGCCGCAGCGCGGGCGCTCCCGGGGCCTGAGAGCGGCAATTCCAGAACTATTTCAGTGCCCGGAACGTTCGACCGCGAGACATAAACACGGCCGCCGTGATCCTCAACTATCTTTTGGGTGATGGCCAGGCCCAGGCCAAAGCCTGTCGCCTTGGTGGAAAAGTAGGGGGCAAAAATCTTCTCCCGGGTTTTTTCCGGAATGCCCGGCCCCGTGTCCCGAAATCGCAGTTGCAACCTCGCCCCGCCGTCGCCGTCCTGCATTGTTTTCGCCTCAATATGAATGGAGCCGCCGTGGGGCATGGCCTGCACGGAGTTGGTGAGAATATTCAGAAAGCAGGTCTTCAGTTGCCCGGCGTCGGCCTGAAGGGAGGGCAGATCCGCGGGCAGGCCGCTGACAATACTGATGTCCTGCGCCTTCGCCTGCTTCTCAACCACGCTGACCGCCAGTTCTACCGTGGCCTTCAGGTCGCACGGCGCAATCTGGGGAGGCGCCTGTCTTCCGACAACGAGAAAATCATTCACCAGCCGGTTCAGCCTCGTGATCTCGTCTTTCATATTGGCGAGGCTCGCGCGCAATTCCCGTCCCGGCGTTTCGTCGGCCAGCAAGCGCTTGGCGCGGATCTGGTCAATGCTCAGGTTCAGGAAATTCAGGGAGTTTCGGACCTCGTGGGCGACGGTGGAAGCGAAGTGGCCCAGCAGCGAAGATTTCTCCGCTTCATTCAACCGCTTCTCAAGTTCCCGGGCATCGCGAAGGCGCTCCGCCATCTCGTTAAACGTGCGGGCCAGGAGTCCCATTTCATCGCTGCCGCCTTCCGGAATCGACACGTACAGATTGCCCCGGGCCACCTGGTTCGCTCCCTCCACCAGGTGGTCGATCGGCCTGGTAAACCGGAACGCCAGAAAAACAATGGCGACCATGCCGGCCAGCATGGTCACCAGAATCCACTCGAGCCACAGGAAATAAACGTGGTTGAGCATGACCCCAACCTCGTCCATTTCCCCGCCCACCTGGACGTAGCCGATCACCTTTTCGCCCTGAATGATGGGAAAACGGATGTCGTAGTGCTGCTGCCCTGCCGGTGAGTCCGTGTCAATATCGTGCAGTTGAGCCGTGATCTGGATAGGACCCTCTTTGGCCTTGGTTCGCCGCCTTCGCAGCTTGACCTTCTTTCCAATCTGGCGGGGGTTCGTGCTGGCTACCACCTCGCCGCTGGGCGTCAGGACGTTAATCGAGGAAAGGCCCGCCCCTTTCAGTGCGCTCAGGTATTCGCGCAACGCCTGCCGGCGGTCCACCTTGGCAGGAATACTGGCCTGGGTCAGTTGGATGATCTCCAGCAGGTCGGAAGTCTGGCCCGCCACGTAAGCCTTAATGCGGCGGTTGTGCTGGATGTAAGCCACCATGAGAATGGCGCTCGTCGAAGCCGTGATGAGAAACATCACCAGCACCAGGCGGGTTCGAAACCGGAATTTCAGGATATGCTTCTTCAAAGCGCCCTCGCGGGTCACTCCTCACCTTACTCAATGAATACGATTCTAGCCGAACCCCCTATGGGGGTCAACGAATGGAATGGGAAGGACACACGCGCGAGCCAGCCGGGCATTCCAGCGGTTCTGCCTGGTGTCGAATTGATCGGCGCGGTGAAGCAGCGGAGCCGCCTCTATTCCTCCGGCTTTGCTTTCGGGCCCAGGTAAACCCGGGCGCCCATCTTAAGGTGGGAAACCACAAACTGCGTGAATCCGTTTTCAACGTCAGCCTGGACCGGGGGATAAAACCCGTGCTCGGGCGTTTCGTACCGGATGCCTGGAAAAGACCCTTTGACGCGCACCTGCACCTGGAGAGGTTCCTGCGCGTAGTTCACCAGGTCCAGAACCATGCCGCCCGTCTGCGGGTCGTGGTAAGCAAAAGCCAGCGTTGTGACGGCGTTCCAGACGTAGATCAAAGGACCCTGGCCGCGCAGAAGATTGCGGACCTTTTCGGCAAAGGCACCTGGGTCGCCAGCCACCTGGCTGGACTCGATGGTTTGGCCGCGCTCTATTTTGTAGCTTGTGCCGTCGCTTGACTTCACGGCAGGCAGGGGTTCCCAGTGGGAGGGTCCATGCGGGTCCGCAACCAGGACCGTGCCACCCGCTGCTGAAAAAGCCTGGAGAGCGTGCGCGGCCCGCGCATCCGGAGTGGAGAACAGGATGACCAGCGGCGACCCGCTCAGCCCCCGCGCCGTCACTTCATTTGGAGAGAGAACTCGGAACGTGATGTTGTGCCTTGCCATCAGGTTCATGGCTTCATAGGCGTCCTCGTAATGGTCCGTAACAACCGCGATTTCGCCCACGGGCTGCAATTCCGGGCTGCTGACTCCTGAATAGAAGCTGAGGTAGGTTTTCATCCGGTCCCATTCCCGCCAGGCCGCCTTGTCTCCCTCCGCCAGACCCTTCTGCAAGTTGGGATGAATGGGAAGAATCACGTCAGCGTGCATCGCTCCGGCCTCGGCAACGGCAAGCGCATAGTCCTCCGCGCCGGGGCCCTGCTGCTTTTCCAATGGGTCCGTCAAATCCCATGAAAAACTGAAAAGCGGAGCCTGCCCTGGCTGGAAAGCCCTTTCAAATCGCGCCAGCGCCACGTTGGAATCAATCCAGGGCGCCTGGGTTGGAGAAGAAACCACCAGCACCCCGCGCTTCTTTTCCACCATGTTGCCCATAATTTGAGGCTGTTTTCCCCCAGTATCCAGCACGAGGAAGGAAATCCCGGGATAGGAATTCCGCAACTTTTGGACAATTCGTGGTGCAGTTCCCTGGCCGGGTTCGCTGGAGTCGCCTTCGACGATGATGCCTGCCAGCCCGTTCGAGGCGGCGGCTTTTGCGCCGGCAGCTGCATCCTGGGCTTTGACTCGCGCGAAAACGCGGAAACCGCGTTCTTTGGCAGTATTCATCAACTGGATTTTGTCCGGGCCCCATGGGATGACCAAGTCCTTCACGCCGAGTGACGCGGCGGAAGGGACGGCGGGTTCGGTCCATTCAACAAACACCCGGCCCCACCCCGGAGCCGCAACCAGCAGCAGAAGTGAAGCGAGAATGATGGCTCGCAAGGTTCGCATAACGGTCATTCCTTAACGGTTTTGACCCGCAGCATGGTTCACGGAGATCCGCGGACCGTTGGAAAACATTTCAGACCTGCCCTGGCGCGAAATCCAGACGGCAGCCACATGTGACAGTTTTCTGGCCAGCGCTTTCCCCCGCACCGGCCCCATCAGCAGCAGGGTGGTGGAGAGTGCATCGGAAGCCGTGGCCATGCCGGCAACCACGCTGACGCTGTAGGAGGTCTTCACCGGAAGGCCTTTCGCGGGATCAATAATGTGCCCGAACGGGGCCTTGCCAGGTTCGGGGTCGTGCGTCTGTTCGGAAGTCGAAACGCTGTTACCGTTCAGACTGACTTCCGGGGCCAGTTTACCGGAAGGGTCGCGAAGATGCACAATCCAGCCGGGGCGGCCAGGCGGAGAACCCATGGCAAAAACGGTGCTTCCACCCGCATTGATCAGCGCCCGGTCGATTCCGTAAGAACGCAGCACGGCGGCGGCCCGGTCTACGGCGTAACCCTTGCCGATGGCGCCCAGGTCAATGCCCATGCAGGAGGAACGGAACTCCACCCGGTCAGGCGGCTCCAAAATCACCTTCTGCCATCCCACGCAGCGCCGCAGCTTTTGCTCTTCTGCTGCAGTCGGAACCGTGCCATCACGGATTTCCGCTTTCCACATCCGGGCCAGCGGCCCCACCGTGATATCGAACTCTCCTCTCGACAAACGCGAATATACAAGAGATTGCTGAATCACTTTGTAAAGGTCAGCCGGAACGGGTTGGGCACGGAAGTGCGCGGTCCGGTTGATACGGCTCAGGTCGCTCGACGGAATGTAGTCGCTCATCACGTGATCGAGGCGAATCACTTCATCGAATGCCTGGTCGATGGCATGCGACATCCGGGAAGGCGATGAACCATAGGCCGCGATCTCAAAAACCGTGCCCATGGCGTACTTCTTCCTGTAAACAAGCTGGTCGCGGTCGCCGGAAGCATGAGCCCGGGCCACAACCATGACCAGCAGGGCGGCGCTCGCCGGGAATGCCTTACTCCAGCGCATAAACAATCCCCTGAATTCCGGCCAGGTAGATCCGGCTCCCCGTCAGGACCGGGGCCGACTGAAGGGAGCGGCCCAGAGAAGCCCGCCAGAGGGATTTCCCGGTTGAACTGTCCAGCGCAGCAAGCCCGCCCGCCTGGATGCACACAACGCCCTTCCCCACAACCGGCGATGCCGTCACCGAGGTCCGCAGATTGACCTTCCACCGAAGGCTTCCGGTCCCGGCGTCAAGCGCGTAGAGAAAATGGTCTTTGCTGCCGATGAAGACGGCGCCGCCGCCAACAGCCGGGGAAGAGGATATGCCCAGCCCGGTTTCAAACTTCCAGCGCACCGAGCCGCTGGCGGCGTCGAGCGCGTAGACTGCAAAGTCCTCCGAGCCAACCAGAACGGTATCGCCCGCGACTGCCGGCGAAGAGTCAATCACGTTGCCCGTGGCGGTGCTCCACAGCACCCTGCCGGAAGACGAGTCCAGGCAATAAACCCGGTTATCGCTGCATCCGAAATAGACGCGCCCGGGCGTCGCGCAGGCCGTCGAGTAAATTCGAGCTCCAACCGGCCGCGTCCACTCACGTTTGCCGGTCTCAAGATCAACGGAACAAAAGTTTCCGTCTGCAGAGCCAAAGAAAACTTTGCCACCCTGCACCACCGGCGAAGTCCAAACCTCCGCTCCGGCGGCTGCTTCCCAGATTTTTCCGCCGGACTTGCGCTCCAGCGCTCGCACCGCGCCGCCGTCGCAGCCAAAAAGGACCTTGTTACCCGCCAGCGAGGGCGTCGCGTGGATAGGGGCCCCGGCATCGAACTTCCAGGCGTGCCGGCCCGTTGTGGTATCGATGGCGTGCAGGAAGCCGTCGAGGCAGGTGACGTAAAGCAGGTCGCCGCCCAGGACGGGTGATGATCGGATGGATTTATCCAGGCGCAGCCGCCATCGAATTCCACCGGGTTCGGGGGCGCGCTTCGGGCCGAGCCCTCCGGTGCGTGTGCTGTCGTTCAGCAGTGCGGCCCAGCTATCTTTGTCGGTTGTGAGTTGGCCCATGGAATGTTACGTTCCCAGATTGATTCCCCCGTGATCGATTCGTTAAAGATCGGGAATTTCCAGTCTCAGCTTTCCTGCCGCGGCAATGTGCGCCGGCTGCGAATTGGCGCGACTCACGTTTCCCAATAACCAGTTACTACATGCCAGCGAAAGGTGATCAGGAATCTGTCGCGCCCATTACCAAAACGGCGTGGCTTCCAAAAGCCGCAGTTACGCGTGCGCAACGACGATCATCGAGTAGACTCTTGCCGCCGGCGCAATGAACGCGATCACGCCACCCTGTTCCGTGAATTCCAGCTTCCGGGGCTCGTCTGCTTCCGGAGTAAAGAAACTGACGGATGTCACCTTAAGGCCGCCGTACTGATTCCGCAACCGGACCTGAAAAGGCGCCAAGGGTGAGTTGCCGTCGAAGTTCACGAAATGGACCATGGTTTCCTTTGTCTTGGGCCGCTTCACAAGCTCCATCACGGTTGTGAGCGGCGCCTCGGTGGTTATCGAAATCGGCGCTCGCAAGTTGCTGACGACAGCCTGCCGGATTTCATTGTGATTTTTCGGCAGCATCCAATCCGAAGCCGCGAAAGTGCCTCCTCTGGCCTGCGACGCGTAGGATGCCGTCTCATCGCCGCCGATGCCGCCCCTCCGCATCTCGATGTTTCCACTCAGGCTTGGGACAATCTCAGGAATAAAGACCATCTTTCCTTTGCCGATCGCTTTGACGGTGATTCCTGAACCGGCCAGTCGTTGAGAAGCGAATTCCACTTCTCCGCGGTGCCCCACCCGAAGGCGGGAAGGCAAACCCATCCGCTCAAGAAGCGGATTCACCTTCCGCGACTCACGCCAGTCGTTGTAATCAGCGGTGTTGCCGGTGAACACGACCGTGCCTCCGTTTTGCGCATAGGCGGTCAGTTTGTCAACCCAGGCCTGCGAGAGGCTTTCCTGCCCGGGCAGGATAACCGCCTGGTAGCGGCCGATGTGTTCCATCTGCTCGTCAAAGATCAGATCGAAAGGGATATTGTGCTGGATCAGCACCTGCTCCATAAGGATGGTCGGAACCCGCGTGGCTACAATGCTGTAAGCCATCGAGGGCCACGTTCGCAACACCGTGACGTCCGCCACGTTCTCGGTGTCCGTATAGTAGCGCTCGCAGTACTCTGCGAAGAACTCCTGCCCCGCTGAAAATGAGCGAGCTTCCCAGCCGAGCTCCGGCCCGCCTTGCCACCCGTTTCCAGGGATCAATTTCAGCGGGTTGAAAGCCATTGCCAGCAAGCGCCCGCCTGAATCCTCATAGCTGTAACCCAGCGTGCGCGCCATTTTGTAGGAACGGATCTCCGATATCAGCGCGCCGGTTCTGGGATCCAGGCGCGCTTCCATCCCCCCAACATCAAAACACGCGAAGTCGATCTTGCCGGCGAGCAGCGGGTGATACACGCCGTTGCGCCACATGCGGTTCATCCCGTAAGTTCCCTTCACGTTGAACCCAACCGAGACCTTCGGATTCAGGCTTTTGATAAAATCGTAATAAATGGCGCAATGCCGGGCGATCGTCTCGCAGCGGAAGCGAGTCCACTCCTGAAGGATCGGGTCGTCCACGGAAACCAGGCTTTCCGGACTGTTGAATACGTCCCAATCGTTGACCACGATGAGCTCGGGGTCGCGATAGCCGAACCGCCGGAAGGCCGCCTCCGGGGTCGGATATCGCCGCCTCAAAAAATCCTTGAAGGCGCGGATGCAGCGTCCGCAGCGGCAGGATTTGGGCTCGGGGAGATAAAATATGTTGTCGAAGAAAATCTGGTCGGCCTTGACCTGCTCGACGCCGATTCGCAGGACCTTCTTGATGTACTCGTGATATTTCGGCTCGTTGAAGCAGGCGAAATGGCGAAAAGTCTGGGTCTCGATGTAGTACACAGGATGGTTCAACTGATCGCGCTGCTCCCATTCGACCGCCTCCGGCACTTCGCGGTAGAAGGGCTCAATGAACATCGTTCCCCCGACATAGAGGCTCACTTTCATCCCGTGACTGTGCATCAATTCGGCCATCCGCTGCGTTTTCTGGATCTCAGGCATTTCCACATCGAGGCCGAGGCCCTTATAGAATTCCAGCCGATTGTAAAAAAGCACTCCCGCATCCGCCATGAGTTGAACGTTGCTGGGTTCATATTCCCGATCGTACGTCTCCAGGATGTCTTCGCCGTGATGGCCCCGGCGGAGCATGAACTCGACCGGTTCCTGGGTTGGCCAGGTGATCTTTTCGGCTATTTCGTTTTTTCGGCGGGCGCTCCGCTCGAAACGGTTTTCCGCCCGGGCCATTGGGCTCTCTTCCCGAGTCTGGCTGGCTGCGGTTGAAACTGGAAGCTCCACCAGACCGGCAGCTGTGATTCCCCCGGCTACACTGCCCATAAAGTCTCTTCGGTTCATAGGTTGAAATAATCCTCCTGGGTTGATGATGCAACCTGCGCCAGGGCGTCCGATCCGGGACTCCCATTTCGCCCTCCCGGCCGCCCAGTAGTATACGTCCGATCGACTCTGCTGGAGCCGTTCCTTTCACGGTTATCTATCCGGAACGCACCGGACATCTCAGGAATGGGCCTCTCTGCGACCCAGCTATCATTACCGGCGGTGAGTCGGCCCATGGAATGTCACGTTCCCAGATGGATTCTCCGATGGTCGATCCGCTGAAGGTCGGATACGCCGAGCCCCAGCTTGCCTGCGGCCGCGATGTGTCCCGGCTGCCGGTAAAAGAGGTTCTTATGAGAATCGTGATAAAACTCGTTGGAATCAAAAGTGATGTTTTTGGGGTTTCGGTCCCACAGTGAAAGAGCGCCTTCCGCCTGCCTTTTCTTCTGGATGATATCCAGTTCCGTCGTGTCAACCGCAACGGGATCGGTTCCCAGAATCAGCATCCCGGGTTGGGCAATAAAGCTCTGCACCTGCGTCAGCGGTCCGCCGTGCCACACTTCGCGCATGCCGTCCATAATGTGCAGGACGGCCTTTGATCGCAACGGCTCGACCGAACACATGACCCCAATCAGCGGGTCGGTGAAAGTGATGGGCTGGTGGTGCGAGCGCGCGACGTTATTGAATGAACCGTATCCAAGGTTCTTGAGGCAGCCGGTGACGCCCGCGGCCGAGTGGTCCTTCAGGGTTGGAACGTTGATGATCTTGGTGACCTCCTGCGAAACCACCTGGGCGAGATAGGAGCGGGTTTCCCACTCGCCGAAGAAATCCGCCTGGCAGTAAACGTTCATGTCGTAGCCGGAAACGTCAAACGCTCCGTTCTCGATGCCCACCAGTCGAACCCCGACCGGCAGGAAGGCACGATAACTGCCAAGCTGCACTTCATAGGAATAGCGGTCGTAAACCACGATGTTGTGCGCGGGAACGCCAACGCTCTCCACCGCCCGGATAATTTCCCGGACAATTTCAGGGGACGAATAGCAAGCCGGAGCCCCCGAAGGATTGATTTTGATGCCCACCACGTCCGAGGGTTTGATGAAAAGCGCCCAGGCATCCTGCACGGAGCTTTTTCCGGTGAGTTCCTGCATGCCGCGGTCCAGCATGCGGCGCACAAGGGGCTGCGAAACGTGGTTGTTTGAAATCGCATGCGGATCAACCACCTCGACCACGCGGCCCGGATAGAGGCCCGGCATCCCCAGCGGCGAGAGCTTGTAATTCGGCAGCGGGTGGGTTTTGATCGGCGGCGGCTTGGGCTGTGTGAAGTGCTTCAGCCCCTGCGCCTTCAGGCGGCCCACAAACGAAGCCGCATAGCCCAGCCACGCGCTTTTGAGAAAAGTTCTCCGTTTCATGTTCGCACCCGATTTGGTTTGATCTTTACTCCAACCGAAAAATCCTTGCCGATGGGCGGCAAAGCCCACGGCATGCTGCGCGATCGGCCTCCGCCCGTCAGTTCCTGCTACCGGGGAAAATCATCCGCCGTCGAAGGGAGATGCGCACCCACGGTGGGCGGCGTAAAATACTGCTTCCGCGCTTTCCGCCATTCCACCATGCTCAGTCCGGAAGGGTCGAACACAATCCTCCCGGCCCGCACTGTCATGCGGGCGATCAGTTTTCCATTTCCGTCCATCCGTGCATCACCATCGTCGGCATAACTGTATTTTCCATGCAGTTCCTGGAGCACGGCAATGTCCGCCACCCGGCCCACGGAGAGCGTTCCCAGTTCCGTCCGATGGATCTCCTTCGCGGGGTCTATGGTCGATTCACGGATCAACGTTGCGAGAGGAACGCCCATCGCCAGGAACTTCGACATCACGTTCACCATGCTGACGGCCTTCCAGGTCATGCTTTCCATGTGAAGGTCGGTCGAGATCGAATCCGGCAGGAAACCCTGCTCCACGGCCAGCACCGCGTTGCGGAACCAGAAGCTGCCGCCGCCATGCCCAACATCAAAAATCACCCCGCGCTTGCGCGCCTCTTCCATGATGGGGTTCAGCTTGCCGTTGGGGAGAATGATGGGAAACTGCTGCGCGAAAACGTGTGTGTGGATATCGCCGGGACGCATCTTCTTAAGGATCAATTCCGCATACGAGCGCAGGGGCTGCCGCGGCCAGAAGTCAACCATCACCGGCACATGTGCCATCTGTGCGCACTGTTCGGCGCGGTCAACGGCCGTCCACGGCTGGTGCTCCCCGTCATAGGGTCTCGTTGGCCAGTAGTGCGCCGTTTTCACCCCCACGATCAGGTCACGGTTCTTTTCGATGGTTTCCGCGCACAGCTTCGGGTCCATCTGGTCAACCGTCTGCTCCAGCCCGCCGTTCATGCCGTCCGCGACGATGTTCAGAAAGGCCAGCACTCGAATCCTGGCATGGTCCATCACCATCTCTTTTTCACGCAGAAAGGTCGCTGCCCCCCAACTCCCCGCGTCCACCACCGTGGTCACTCCGGAATTGAACATCAGATCGGGCGGCATTCCGAACGACGGCGTATGCGAGCGCGCACTTGGCGAATACCAGTTGTCGGGCGCTCCTCCGTAGCCGATGTGGACATGGATGTCGATCAGTCCCGGCGTCACGTAAAGTCCCTTGGCGTCCACAACCTTGCCCGCTTCGGCGGAGGGAATGTCCGGCTCGACTGCGGCAATTTTGCCGTCCGCCACTGCCACATCCATCACCCGGTCAATGTTGTTGGCGGGATCTATCACGTGCCCGCCCTTCAGCAACAGATCATACCGTGGCTTCTGCTGTCCGGCCGAATAGGAAACGGAAGCCATCAGGATTATCATCAAGAATAGGATTTCTAAACCGCGGCCTCGTTGGCTTGTCATCAGTTCACACTCCCTGGCGCAATAAAATGACTTCATTGACCCCTGCCCTCCACTGTGTTCGAGGGAAACGAGCTATCCCGGAATTCCAGTCCCGTTGTGGGACTTCCGGTTGCGCCGGTTTCCTGCAGCATCGGGAAAGATATTGCTCAGGAAGCTGCCGCAGTTCGCTGAGGAATCTTTCCTTCGAGATGGAAACTCGATTAGGATCGGGTTGTTACCACCTCTTCCTTCCCGTGCATTCCATAAGTCAAGTGGTCCAGGGGAAGAACTCTACCACATCCAGAGTGCGATTTGGATTGGAACCCGCGGTCCCAAATGTCTTGAAGATACTCCTGGGGTTCATAGTCTTGCCCTTGCCTCGGCGTCCCTTTCCGGGTAAACTGCCGTCCTGACTCCGGCAGCGCGTAAGACCGGCCTCGGCTCCAGCATGAAAATTTCCCAGGGCAGAAGCCCCGCAGGAGGGTATCCACATGTCCAAGATGAACCGGCGAGAATGCATGCAGGGAGTTCTGGCAACCCTTGCCGCCGCAACTGTTCCGTCGGTCGCCCAAGGATCGCCAGGCCCATTACCAGGCAACCAGCCGGGTTCAGCGGACGGCAAGTTCAAGATCTGCCTGGTGTGGGGCATCAACGATCCTCACAGGGTGAAACTTGAGAAGCAGGTTGGCGTCACCCATGCAATTGCCGGCACCGCTTCTCAACTCAGCCGGGTTCCCCGTTCCCGCTACGTGGACACCGTCGCGAAAATCAAAGCTGACTATGAGGCAGCCGGACTGGCCATTGCAGGCATTGAAAGCCATCCGGTGCCGGCGGAGAAAATCAAACTCGGATTGCCGGGCCGCGACGAGGAGATTGAAAATTACATCGCGGCGATTCATGCGATCGGCAAGGCGGGCATTCCCGTAGTCTGCTACGACTTTATGGCAGGCATCGACTGGTACCGCACGGGGATGCATGTCCCGGGACGAGGCGGCTGCAGTTCCGTTTCATTTAACATCCGCGATGTCCCCCCGGGGCTCACGAAGTGGGGGCGAATCAGCAAAGAGAAGATGTGGGAAAACATCACATACTTTCTGAAGGCCGTCATTCCTGAAGCCGAGAAGGCGAATGTGAAGATGGCCCTGCACCCGGACGATCCGCCTGTGCCCGAACTCCGTGGTATTGCGCGAATCATCATCAGACCGGACGCCTACCGCCGCGTGATGAACATTGTGCCGAGCCCGGTGAACGGAGTGACGTTTGAAATTTCCGTCTATTACCTGATGGGCGCAGATCTTGAAGCCGTGGCCAGGGAATTCGGGCGCGCGAAGAAGATCTTCTATATCCATTCTCGCAACCTGAAAGGCACCCGCGACAATTTTGTGGAGACTTTTCAGGACAACGGAGCCATCGACTTCGGCAAGGTGTACCAGGCGCTGCACGACAGCGGCGTTCACGTCCCGCTGCGGCCCGACCACGATCCGATTCTTGACGGGGAAACGAACGTCCACCCGGGATACGGCGTCCTGGGCAAGATTCTTGCCGTGGGTTACATCAAGGGAATTCTTGATAGCCGGCATATTCCCTACATTTAGCGAATGATGATGGCAAAACTGCAGACCACATCTCGCCGGGAATGACGCGAAAGGCGTTCCGGGACCGTCGAAGACAACTGAGGAGGTGAGGAAAAGATGTCTAAAGAGGATGGGATGAGGATTGGCCGGCGGGGAATTTTGAAAACCTCCGCGGCAATGCTGGGCGGTGCTTTGCTGGGTTCGGACGCCGAAGCCGGCGCGGAACCAACGATCGAACAGAACGTCAACACAAAATCGAGTCCATCGAGCCTGAAAATCACCGACCTGCGGGTTGCAACCGTCGTCAAGCCGGGCCCCAGCCCCTGCCCCATCATTCGGATTGACACCAACCAGGGCGTTTACGGACTGGGTGAAGTGCGCGACGGCGCCAGCGCGACCTACGCGCTGATGCTGAAGAGCCGCATCCTGGGCGAGAACCCGCTGCGCATTGACTATATTTTCCAGAAGATCAGGCAGTTCGGCGGCGATGCGCGCCAGGCGGGCGGCGTGGTCTCCATCGAGATGGCGCTGTGGGATATTGCAGGGAAGGTTTACAACGTTCCCATCTATCAGATGCTGGGCGGCAAATGGCGCGACAAGATCCGCATTTACGCGGACACCACCGAATCCAAGGACCCGAAGGTCTACGCCCAGCGCATGAAGGCCCGCAAGGAAGAGATGGGACTGACGTGGCTGAAAATGGACCTGGGCATCAATCTGATTGAGCACATTCCCGGCACAGTCATGCGGCCCTCGGGCATGAGCCGGTGGGAAGAGAACTTCCAGCCCCACCCCTTTACGGCAATGGAAGTGACCGACAAAGGCATTGAGAAATTGAGCGAGTTTGTGGCGACGGTGCGTGAAGCGGTCGGCATGGACATTCCGCTTTCCATGGACCATCTTGGGCACATCGGGGTCAAATCCTGCATCCGCCTGGGCGAGGCTTACGAAAAGTTCAACCTTGAATGGATGGAGGACGTGATCCCCTGGTTCTATACCGACCTGTTAAAGCGCATCACGGAAGAAAGTCCGACCCCAATACTCACGGGTGAAGATATCTACCGCGAAGAAGATTTTGAGAAGTTGTGTGCGAACCATGCCGTGGATAAAATCCACCCCGACCTCTCGTCTTCCGGCGGCATCCTCCAGACGCATCGAATCGGTGACATGGCTTTCAAATACGGTGTTCCGATGGCCATGCATATGGCGGGAACTCCCATCGCCTGCCTGGCCAGCGCCCACTGCGCGGCAGCAACCCGGAACTTTCTCGCCATGGAAAATCACTCCCTCGACGTTCCCTGGTGGCAGGACCTTGTCGAGGGTATTGACAAACCCATCGTCCATAAGGGATATATCACTGTTCCGGAGCGGCCCGGTCTGGGAGTGACACTCAACGAGGACGTTGTCCGGAAGCACCTGAAGCCCGGGACAGGATACTTTGAGCCCACGACCCAGTGGGACGAGGAACGCTCCTGGGACCGCTTGTGGAGTTAAGTTCTGGGTTGTTCGAGGACTGAAAACCTTTTCTCTCCAGGTTGGAGGAGCCAGCCGCCGATCCGGAGTGACCGGCGTTCCGCCCAGGTGATATAGTGGAACCATAACGAACTGCCTGTAGCACAACAGGCTGCATTGTTAATTTCAGCAAACCGTGGAGGTCGCGCAAATGGACCCGAAGTTATCGTCTGACCGGCGAACATTCGTCAAGTGGGCGGTGGCGCTGCCCTTGTTCGGGCAGATCGCCGCCCAGGACATGTTTGGCAAGGCGCATGCCGGCATGAAGAAACTAACAGGAAGCAAGATACCCACCTACCAGGATATTGGTGTCCGCACCCTGATCAACGCGCGCGGAACCTGGACCTATCTCAGCGCCAGCCTGGAACTCCCTGAGGTGAAGCAAGCCCAACTGGAGGCGGCAAAGCATTATGTCGTTATCGACGAACTCCAGCACGCGGTAGGCCGGCGGCTGGCGGAGCTCTCTGGAGCGGAATCCGGCATGGTGACCTCAGGAGCCGCTGGAGCCATGGCTTCAGCCACAGCAGGCTGCATCGCCGGAACCGATCCCCAGAGAATCTGGCAATTGCCAGACACGACCGGCATGAAGGACCAGGTCGTCATGTTCGGCGGCCGCAGCGCTTTTGATAGCGCGATTCGGCTGGCCGGTGCCAAGCTGGTGGTAGCCCACACTCATGAGGAGCTGCAGAACGCGCTCAACGACCATACCGCTATGGTTTACACAACCCGCCTGGGCGACCAACTGAAGAAAGCGCTGGCCATCACCAAGGGCGCCGGCGTGCCTCTGCTGCTGGACGATGCCGCCGGGATTCCGCCCATTTCGAACCTGCGGCTTTATTCTCAAATGGGATGTGATCTCTACGCCTTCAGCGGCGGCAAGGGCTTGCTCGGCCCGCAATGTTCCGGCCTGCTGCTTGGGAGGAAAGATCTGATTGAGGCGGCTCTGGCCAACACAAGCCCGTGGGAAGGCGCCGTGTGCCGTCCCATGAAGGTTGGTAAAGAAGAAATCATGGGTTGCCTGGCGGCCGTGGAAGCCTGGTTCAAAATGGATCCTGACGCACTTTACCGGCAGTGGGACGCGCGGGTCAAGCGGATTGCCAAGCTGGTGGATACCGTGCCGGGAGTTAAGACAAAAATTTACGTGCCTGAAGATGGGAACCGCTATCCCACTCTCCGTATCACTTGGGACGAACAGGCATGGAAATTCAGTGCGCAGGACTGCGCCAAAAAACTGAGCGACGGAGAGCCCAGAATTGAAGTCCTGACCGCCAGCAACCCGAGTGGAGTGCTGGCCCGGCTCCATAAAGATTTCATGAGGCCCGGCGCGGAAAACCACCTTGAGATTATCTCGATGAGCCTTCAGCCGGGCGAAGATCTCATCGTGGGCAGGCGGTTAAGGGCAGTCCTGACTGCGGCTAGCAAACCCGCTTGAGATGGGCCTGACGGCCAGGCACTGGAATCAGGCTGCGGCCGGCGCTCCGGGCCAGGCGCCGGCTCTTCACGAACCAAACAGGGAGCCGGCCGCCACTCCCAATCCTCCTCAGGATGACCGGCCCTTCCACTTGTTCTGCATACTCATGGAGCCCCTTCTTCTCCCCAATCGTATCTTACTTCACCACCGCTGCGATCCCGTTGATTTCAAGCAGCGAACGGCCCGGGATGCCGGATACCGCAACCGTGCAACGCGCCGGCCCGCCATTCGGAAAGTAGGAATAATAAACTTTGTTCATCCCCTGGTAATGTTCCAGCGTGGCCAGATAAACATTCAGTTGCAGAATGCTGTCCATGGTTCCGCCGCCTTCTTCCACGATGCGCTTGATGTTCTCCATCACTTTACGCGTATGGTCTTCAATCGTGGCGCCCTCAACGGCCCCACTGTCATTCGCTCCCTGCCCCGAGATGTAGATCAGCCCGTTATGCACCATCGGACCGTGATGTTTCGGCTTGTCCTGCGGCGGGGCGGCAGCCTTTGCCAGCAGTTTGGGTGCACCCCATATTGACGCTGCAACCGCCGCCATATTTGTCAGGAACGCGCGCCGTTTCTCATTCTGTTTTGTGTCCATCGTGTCCTCCTGTTCGTCAGTCAGTTTTCCCTTATTGGCGGACGACTTCCGCAATACAACTGATTTCAACCAGCGATTTGCCGGGGATTCCGGCCACCGCGACCGTGCAGCGTGCGGGGCCCCTATTGGGGAAGTACGGCCGGTAGGCCTTGTTCATGGCTTCATAAAATTCCAGCGTTGCCAGATAAACCGTCAACTGCAACACGTGGTCCATGTCTCCCCCGGCCGCCTCCACCAGTTTCTTCACGTTGTCCATCGCCCTCTGAACGTGGGTGGTGATGTCCAGCGTCGCCTGCTCCTGATGTTCGTTGGCGCCCTGGCCCGCCACATAGATCAGGCCGTTGTGCACAACGACAGGGGCGATCCCCCCCTTCGCTGGCTGGCCGTCATAACCCAGTTTCAGAATGCCGCTTTGACCTTGCGCAGCCGGAGCGCTTCCCGCAAGGCCCACACCTTCAGGGACAGATCCCACATTCGGCGAATTCAACCGCAATGCAGACTCCCTGTGAATTCCGGGGTCGTTGAACATGATGTCCTCTCCTTATGTGGCTCCCGTTACGGGACAGCACGCGGGGAGCCTCGAATTGCTCAGCCTACGAATTAAAACTTACGGCAGGTACGGCGAATTGTATAACTTTTGGGGTTTAGAATCCACCGTGCTTGCGCTAATGCTTTCAATAACGACACGCCAGTTCCGGACTTCCGGCGCGCAGCGCAACCGTGCATGTTCGGCATCGGTCAGGGCGGTGCCAGAGCCGGGTTCAGGTCGCGGGCCTGTTTGAACTCCACCGCGGCGGCCTGGTGTTCACCTTCTTTGCTGAGAGTGAGCGCCAGATTGTAGTGCGCCTCGGCCGAATTGGGATTCAACCGCAACGACCGGCGGAACGCCTCGGCGGCTTCCTGAAGGTCGCCATGCTCAAGCAGCGCCAGCCCCAGATTGTTCTGCACTTCGGGATTGGCGGGAAATCGTTTCGCCAGGCCTTTGAATTGCTGGACAGCCTCCTCGACCTTCCGCTCCTGCATCAGCGTCAACCCAAGGTTGATGCCGGCGTCCAGATAATCAGGCTTTAGAGCGAGCGCCAGACGGAAATCAGCGGCAGCGCTTTTCACATTGCCCAGCCGGGCCTCGGCCAGCCCGCGGTTGTAATGCGCTTCCGCAAGATCGGGAGCAACGGCAACAGCCTTGTCAAATTCCTTAGCGGCCCCCTCATGGTCACCCAGTTGCCACAGCACCCGCCCCAGCCCGATCAGGGCGTCAGGGTAATCGGGCTTGAGTTCGACAGCCTTTTCCAGGTTGGAGCGGGCTTCCGTCAGGGTTCCTTTCTGCTCAAAAGCCAGTCCCTTCAGATAATAAGCGGCGGGATTTTCATTCCAATATTTCAGGGCTGCTGCAAGGTCAGCCAGGGCCTTGTCGGGTTCATGATTGTTCAGGTGATCGGCGGCCGAGAGCGTCAGGCTCTTGGCCTGCGCCACGTTCGCTCGGAACTGGCTAAAGCCCGCGATTTGCTGCATTTCCTTATCCGCCTGCGCCTTTTCGCCGCGCGCGCGGATTATCATTGCGCGGTTATAGCGCGCCTGCTCAAAATCTGGCTTCAATTGGATCGCTGCATCCAATTCTTTTAAAGCCTCATCCGGTTTGCCTCCCGAACGCAAAGCGAGGGCAAGGTTGTAGTGCGCGTCGGGATCATTGGGTAATAGTCGAACAGCTGTCCTGAATTCTTCAAGGGCCTCAGGTTGATTCCCCAGTCGGCGCAATACGATTCCGAGACGCTCGTGCACAGGACCAAAATCGGAACGGATACGAATCGACCTGCGATATTCGGCCAGGGCGTCCTGGCGTTTGCCCTGCTGCTCATAGGTCAGGCCAAGATTGTAGTGCGCTAGATAGTCCTGCGGCGCCAGGGTCACAGCTCGTTGGAGTTCACGTGCTGCACCCGCAAGGTCGTTGCTTTTCGCCAGCGCCAAGCCCAACGCAAGGTGCATGGGAGCGGAATCAGGCTTGAGGCGAACGGCTGCCTTAAAAGCAGTGATGGCCTCAACCAACTGGCCGATCTTTTCAAGTGTTATTGCCAGGTTGTATTGCGAGTCGGGAAACTGCGGCCAGAGTTCACTTGCGCGACGGAACTTCTCTATGGCCGAAGGGTAATCGGCCTTTCTGGTAAGATCAATCCCTTCTTTGTTCAGCTGAACGGCCAATTCCTGGTTTGTCGTGGACGGCCCATGAACCTGGGCCAGGGAAGGCATACTGCAGGTTGCAAGTCCTACGCAGCAGGTAAGAAAAAAGCCACACCAGCACAGAAGCTTTTTGTACCCGGCCCCACCCGGACTAACCGGCATTAAATATCCTTCAGCGTTGAAAAAAGCCCGGGCAGCGCAACTGTCAACATGTCGTTGCAGCTACGCCGCCCGGATGGATAGCCTCCGCTGATGTTCAGATCAGAAGTTCAGCTTTAGCGCCATCTGAATGATGCGTGGATCACGGGCGCTGGTAACCTGTCCAAAGGTGCTCGAGGTAATACTGCCCGAGGGGTTGTTAAACTGAGCGTGGTTGAATGCGTTAAAGAACTCAGCGCGGTATTCAAGCCCCTTTGTTTCGGAGAACTTGAACTCCTTGTGCAGCGCCATGTCGAAGTTGATGATCCCAGGCCCATGGAAGAACGAGCGTCCCGCGTTCCCGGGCACGCCAAGGGATTCCCCAAAGAAAGTTGCCGACGAAAAGTATTGGTGGTCGGCACTGGTTCGAGGATCAAAGATCTGGATTGGCTGTCCGGTCCAGTTGGGCTTGTCTACACCAGAGCATCCGCAGAGTGAATAGTCACCACCGCTGCCCATTCCGATTGCGAACCCGGTCGTGAGCCGGGTAATGCCCGAGAAGTCCCATCCTCCAAGCACTTGTTTCCCGAAACCCTGAGATGGGCCTGGCAGGGCCCACACGTAACTGAAAACGAAATTGTGGGCCAGGTCATACGTGGAGAGACCCCGGCTCAATTTTGCATCAAACGGATTGATGTTTTGCGAAAAAGCCGAGGAATCATCGATTGATTTCGACCAGGTGTAAGCGCCAAGAAACTGGACAGCTCCGACCCTTTTCTCCATCGTAACCTGCAGCGAATTATATGCGGAATTGGCGATGGTCGCCGTATAGTTGTTATCCGAGAAGTCCATTATGGCGTTCAGGCCCTGCCCGAATGCAAAGCGGCCCGAAGTCACGGAATGGGGACGCGTCCCGTATTGAAAGTTTCCTCCGCCCAGGGCGTAGGTCGAGTCTTCACCATTTCGACCGCAGCCAGGTGTCGCCAGACATAGGGATGCGCTACCTGGATTCGACGAATATCCGGCAATCAGGTGATGCCCGTTTGTCCCTACGTAGGCGATAGTCAGCAACGTTGTGCTGCTCAGCTGCCGCTGGATGCTGAAATCATAGTGCTGTGAGTAAGGAAGCTTGTTGTTCAGGTCAAATCCGGGCGCACTCGAAATAGGCTGAAGCTGAGCCCAGTTGATTGTCTGCGGGTTGGGGAGATTAAAGGGGAAACGCTGGCCGGGACCTCCCGCGGTTTGACGGTTCTTATAGGGCTCCGCGAAGTAAGTCTGGGTAGGACTCACGTAGAAGAGACCTGCAGGCGCGTCACCCACTTCATAAAACTGGGTGAGGTCTTCGACGTTGGTATAGTAAATGCCATAGGAGGCCCGGATGCTGGATTTGCCGGGGCCGCCAAACACCTTGCCCATCAGGCCGCTGCTGAAGTCTGGAGAATAGGCCACGCCGATACGGGGAGCAAAGTTTTTGTAGTCGTTGGGGGCCAGCCCTTGTGCGACGCCTGGATCTCCAGGACACAGCCAGCCTTTGGGCGCGGTGGGATAAATGGTCGACTGGACATTAAAGTTTATCGCCTGAATTCTGCAATAGCTCGGCGTCCTGTCCAGCTTGTCCCGGAAAAAGGTGCTGGTCTCCCACCTAAACCCGTAGTTGACTGTTACGTTTGATTTTATCTTATAGCTGTCCGCCACAAACAGCGCACCGTATTCTGATCGCGAATCCAGAAATTGCCTGCTGGATTGGATAAAGCCCACAGGCGCCCCAATCAGATAATCGGCAAAGTCACTGCCCGTTTCCGAGCCGTTGAAATCAAACACGCCGTTTTCTGCGTAGGTGTTTCTTTCGTTGATCTGGAACCGCTGGTAGTTGCCGCCAAATTTAATGGTGTGCTTTCCCCGAACCGAGGAGAAGATATCGGATATCTGATAGGTATTGTTGAACTGGCCGGTTGTGCCATCCGGAAGCCCAATCGAGACCCCTGTGTTGTCAAGAGTGATCAGAGGAACACCTTGAAGGCTTGGCACCACGGGAATGATCCCTAACCCTCCCGTCACGAACCCAAGAGAGGACAGATCCGACACCAGACCTGCCTGCGGCTGGCGCTGGGTCATGGCGGTTCGGAAAAAGGAAGCATGGGCTTCATTCACATTCGTCGATCCAAACGTGCGTGTATTGCTCAAGGCGGTCTGCATGGCCTGCTGCGGTGTTGAAGCCTCGAAGCCCGGTACATTCGCGGCCGGGTAAGGGTCGAGGAGATTGGTATTGTCCAGGGCATAGTACAATGACCAACGGCCTGTGCCCTGCGTGTCGAAGTCGCTTTTGACAGAGAATTTATCGTCCCGGAGGTGCTGTTTTTGAGATGTCGTCGAAAAAGTCGCACCGCCCAGACCGGGGCTTGCCTGGGGGATAAAACCCAGCGTCCCGGCTGCAGCCGGTGACCACGCGGCCTGGGGAATGATGCCGCCAGGGAAGACGCAATTTGCACTACTCGTGCAGCCCGAAGAGTAATACGGCTCGCCGTTTGTCACGGTATAACCCAGGCGCTGAGTCAGCACCTCATTCATACAACCGGCGCCGACGGTATCGCACCCCTGGACCACCGCACTGGGATCAAGCAAATCAGCCACATTGCCTGCTCTCTGCGCGGCAGTGGGCACCGAGATCGCGCCGGTTGAAACGCCGAGTGATTGCCGTGTTCCCTGATAATCACCGAAAATGAAAAGCCGATTCTTGATGATGGGGCCACCCATGGTGGCGCCGAACTGGTTCCTCTTAAATGCACCAATGTTCTGATCAAAGAAATTACGCGAATCGAATTTTTCGTTGCGGAGGAATTCAAACGCCGAACCATGCCATTGGTTCGTGCCGCCTTTGGTCACCACATTGACAGTCGCTCCGGAATACTGGCCATACTCTGCTGAGCCGGCGTTGGTGATCACCTTGAATTCCTGAATCGAATCCAGATTGGGAACAAGCCCGGCGCCGTTATTCCTTCCCTCTTCGACGCTCCCGCCATTCAGCATGAATCCGTTGGCAGCCTCCCGTCCCCCGTTGACGGAGAAGTTTCCGGAATTCCCGGTGCCTGCAACCGGCCGGTCACCCAGTGATCCCGTTGTGCTCTGGGGGGCCACACCCGCCTGCAGCCCTAGCAAATCGATGTAGCTGCGGCCATTGAGCGGCAGAGAAAGCATTTTGCGGCTCTCAATCACATCGCCCATGGAAGTATTCTCGGTCGCAACCTGTACAGCCTGGGCCGATACCTCCACAGACTGTTGTTCGCTGCCGATTGCGAGCTTGGCATCCACACGTAAATCCTGATTGATGAGCAGGGTGATACCACTCTGGACATAAGCCTTGAATCCCTTGGCCTCAACCGTCACGCTGTAGTGCCCAACCGGCACCACGGGAAAGCCGTAGGCCCCACTGGAATTTGAACTTGTCTTCGTGACCGCGCCGGTATCCTGGTTCTTCAACGTGACACCGGCCGATGGTATGGCTGCTCCGGACGGGTCCGTTACCACCCCGGAAATGGATCCACTATCAGTTTGTGCTCTCAGCCTTGGTGCCACGGCCAGCAAAGCGCAAACCAATAAAGCAAACAGCACAATTTGGGTTCGCCCCTCTTTCATAGTCAAATTCCTCCTCAGTTCTGTGTCCAAATTGGTCCCCATCGTTGCCTGGACGCGGCGCGATTTACGCTCAACGCCCCTCTAGTGAACAGACTGTTCGTCATCACACTCAACGAACACACACCAGCCACGCAGCGCGCAGCGCACGTCCGAACCCAAATTTTATTGAGCAAAGTTCAAGGCCATGAAGCTGACTAGCAACAACAGCGCTTGCGCTACCTGCTCTTCCCGACGCAAGAGATCTAAAAAGCCAACATCGTCTGACCTGGCGCAACCGCCTCACCTCATGTTATAGGCGCCTCATCTGTTGGCACATAGAAGTACTGCAAGGTTGATCGAACGAACAAAGCTTCCTAAAGTTGCGTTATGTTGCGAGTATTGGGATGGAGCGCAGCAGCCCAGTTTGGCCTTTTGCCTGATACTCCCCCCTAATACAAGAACAGCCCTCGCCTAGTATGAAATGTTGCATTTGGATAGTGTTTGTCTGTGCTACGCTCTGAGAGGTACCATGGGTAACTTGGCGGTGTCAAGGAAAATTTACCGGGCCTTTTCTCAGCGTTTACACCCTGCGCAATGCTTTGGCCCCTGATTGAGAAAATCGAAGAGACGTGGCACGAATGGTCTAACATAAGGCTCATGCGGCTGGACCATGTTATGGCAAATCGGATGCTGGCTTTGTTCATAGGCACCGTCACACTGGCATCCATTTGTGGAATGGCACGAGGCTCCGAGGATCTCTCCCAATCTGCCCTGACCCATACCAACCAGGCAAAGAAGTATCTGGATCTCAAGGATTTAGACCGCGCCAGGAAGGAGCTGAAGACTGCCATCCGGATGGATCCAACCTACGGCGAGGCCTACGATGTGCTGGGGCAGCTCGACCTCCGGACCGGGAACACCGAAGGTGCAATCTCGGCCTTCAGACAGGCTGTGAAACTGCAACCGAAATCTTTCAGCTCCCGCTACGGGCTGGCCATGGCTTACCTGCGAGAACACGATGTCCAACAGGGGCTTAGCGAGCTCAGGACGGCTGTAACCCTCCGCCCGGCAGACGTTGATGCAAATTACAACCTCGGGGTGTTGCTTCTCGACGAGGGCCACACGGCGGAGGCTATTGAGCATTTGCGCCGGGCCCAGGCGCCCGGTGAAAACCGGCCTGACGTTGCTTACCATCTGATCCGCGCAGAACTGGCGGCCAACAATCTTGACGAAGCAAGGAAGGATGGCAGGAAGGCCTCACAGGCCCTGGCATCGGACCCCGCCTGGCAGGCGGCTGTCGGCCAGCTTTTCCTTGAACATCACGAGGCCGGCGAGGCAATCGCATATCTTTCAAGGGCGCACGCGCTCCGCCCTGATTCGGTTGAAGTCCAGCGGCAGCTTGCGGGTGCCTGCCTGGAATCCAACCAGCCTGGCAAGGTGCTCGATCTCGTCAAAGAGCCACAAACAGCTGATGACTATTACCTTCTGGCCGGCGCAAACTATCTGCTGCGGCATTATGAGCTTGCTGCAAAAAATGCAAACGCGGCGCTTCACATGGATTCCAGCCAGCCCCGCTACCTGCTGCTTGCCGCTCGGATCGAACAGCACCTCGGCCGGCACCAGGATGCGCTCTCGCTGCTGGAAAACACTATCAGGCTGGCGCCGAAGTGGGCTGACCCGTACTACAGTGCGGGCGTAAGCCTTTATTGCGAAAAGCGATACACGGAAGCGCAGAAATACCTCGCCAGGTCGCTGGAGCTTCAGCCAGATTCAGCCCGGGCTCTTTTCCTCTACGCGGTCAGTCTGGTCAGCGAAGGGAATGAGCAGGAAGGGGAAACCTATCTCCGCAAAGCCGTCGCTCTCAATCCGGGCAACGCGCACTTCCGGTACTATCTGGGCGAAATTCTGATGCGGCAAAACAGACTGTCTGAGGCCGAAGAGGTTTACAGGCAGGCCGTCCGCATCGACCCGAATTATGCGCCGCTGCATTACCAGCTTGGGAAACTTCTGCTGCGGAGCAATCATCCCGCCGTGGCGGCGCAGGAAACCGAAAAGGCGATCAGCCTTGACCCGGACCTGGCTGAAGCCTACTACCAGCTCAGCCAGGCTTACAACAGACTGGGAGAAAAAGAAAAATCCACCCGCGCGGCTGCCATCTTCGCCAAGCTTAAGAAGGAACCCGTCGGCGACAAGGAAAAGTTTTATGAGAGCGTGAAGAAAGATTTGGGGCTGCCGTAATCGAGGTTTTAGCCTTTTACCCTGTTGTGCAAGGACTTTATGGCAGCCGTGGCTTGCCCGCTTCCACTCTGCCCCGAAGCACGGTGATCGAAGCTTTCGGCAGCGTATACCGCGCATTCGGGCCGCCCGGAACTGTCGTACGAACGGGTGGGTTGTCAGGATCGGCGTGGGACTCAGGTCCCGAAGAATGCCACAGGTATTGCTCGCTGCCGAACGTCACGCTGTGTACCTGACCCGCAAAATGAATCAAGCGTCCGCTTCCTGCATCCTCGAAAGCAACCTGAACCGTCCGCGCATTGTTCTGGTCCTTGTTAATGAGCAGGATCGACCAATCGCCGTCCGGCCGCTTCAACGCATAACTTGTAATCAGCGCGTTCCCCGCGGCATCCTTCACGGTCCCCATAACCCGGTACATGTGATGGACGCCCGAGTGGTGCGACGCCCATTCCGAGTTAATCAAATGGCTGGCATAGTACTCTGCGGTGTACCCGCTGACCTTGAAATTGGAGTCGCAAACAAAGTTGCTCCACGTGCCCCATCCATGGCACCCGCGGTTGGGGGGCTGGGGCTGGATGGGCGAATGAAAATATGCGCCCCCGCCTTCCAGAAAGAAACTTCCAACACTGTCAGCCAGCCAGAGTCCTGAGAAAATGTCCGACATATAGGGCGTCATCTCCCAGGAAACGTTGCTCTCCGTATTCATCAGCGGAATACCATCAGGAAGGCCATCATCGCGCAACGCCTGGAGACAGCTTCGTGTCAGTTCCGGCTCACGATAGAGGTCGGCCCAATTCACCGCACACGGATCAAAGGGATAGTGCTCAAAGGAGACGAAGGCGAGTTCCTCAATTCGCCCTCGCGCCTTCAGATAGTCGAGAAAGCGACCGAACCAGGAGGTTCTTCCCTGCGCGTCCGGCCAGACAGAGATGTCCTGGTTAATCCCTTGAAACACCGGCCCGCCCAGCTTAGCGTCAGGATCAACCTTGTGGATGGCATCGGCGAACTGCAGATAGAGCGCGGCATAATCTTCAGGCATGCAATATTGACCATCGCATTCCTCTCCCATCTCAATCCGCGCTACGGAGTAACCTCGTTTCTTGAGATAGGCAACCTGCGCTGCTGCGTCTTCCGGAATACTGAACAGGATGGCAACGGGAATGGTAGCCGGCAACTTGTTGGTGATGCCGCTGGTGAAAAACAGGTCAAACCCGGTCTGGGAGCCATGAGAATTCAAGTCCGAAGCGGAATGCCAGGGGTCGGTGGAAGAACAGTACGTCGGCGTCTGGCTGGCGTCGGGAGCGTGTTTCACCAGATCGATGAACGTTCCGTCATCCTGAAGAATACCGGCGTAAACCTGGTGAATCGCATAGCCAACACGGTCGCGCGGATCGCTGGTGGCCGGCGCTCCGGAACCAGTGGCGGACTTGGTCATCACCACACGGATCCAACGTGTTGCCACCGGTGAACGGGAAAGCTTCAGCGTCACCTGTCCTCCGCTCCCATTGCGGACGCTTCCGTGCGCGAAGAGATTCCAGCGCCCCGAGGCCTGCTGTGCCACTCCTCCACCGCCCGCGGAATACTGGCCCTCCCAGCTCATGGGGTCGTCGCCGGTCCAGTATTGGACTTCGTAAACACTTGCGTAAGGATTTCCCCAGTCAATCCGAAGAGCATTGACCTTTTCCACCGCCCGCAGGTCAATGATGATCCATTGGGGATGCAGGTCATCATCCTCTCCGGTAAACGCCTTGGTCAGGTAGGGATTACTCTTCCAGAACGTGGCAGGATCGCCGTCTGTCAATCGCGAATAGCCGCGGGCGGCTCCTCCGTTGCTGGTGGTTCCCCGGCGAGGAAGCGGATAGCCAAATGAATTCCGCAGAAATCCATGGGGCTTCGTGTTGCCTGTAAAATACCCTTCGCGCCTGGCCGGATCGCTCCACTCGCCGTCCGAATTCCAATGCCAGGCTTCAATCGCCAGTTCAGTGTGGAGGCGATAGGTGATGGGCCCCCAGCCGGCGGAAAGGCATTCGCGGATAATCTCGGGCGTGTAGATTTTTTCGATGATGGACGGAGACAGCTCGTCCATCGAACTCCCCAGGCTTTCATCGGGGTCGAAAGAGTTCACCACATGGCCAGGGGTTGTGTCCACCCGGAGCAGCGCCGCAGCAGAACTTGCCCGGCCCCCATCGCCATCGTCGCGTGCGATTCCAGCAAAAGTCGACCCAGGCAGAGCCGAAAGTGTCGCAGCACCTCCTACTCCGGCCAGGAACCTGCGTCGCGACACGCGGGACTTGGGGATATCGTTATCAGCATTGCTCATCTCGGAATAACTCCATTAGAAATTGCAGCCAGGCCATTCTGAAAATGGCTGACGGGTATGAATCAGACGATGTATCAGTCCAGAAGAGCGTCCTCTTTCGGCCGCGGGAATTTGGAAGAGTCTGCTCTATTTGGGAAGCTCCCTCCGCAGCTTTGATCCCTGCTTGGCCGCGTAGGCGTTGAACTCTTCAATCATCTGCGGTGTCCACTGGCCGTCGATTTGCCCCGGACTGTACTTCTTCTCCCGTAGCATCACAAACCCCCACTCATCAACCAGGTGGTCCATCTCCGCGTGGTCCGCCACTTTTTCCGCCAGCTGCGGCGGAATGAAAGTGATCCCTTCCGGATCGCTCACCGCAATGTCACCAGGCATCACTGTCGCCTGGCCCATCCGGATCGGCACGTTGATCCCCATCAACGTCGTGTTTCTTAACGCCGACGGGTCAGTCCCCCGGCAAAAGACCTCGAACCCTTTCATCCCCTCGATCTCAGCCGTATCGCGGATCGACCCGTTCACGATGATTCCGTTATGGGTCTTCGTAAACACCGAGGTGGCCAGATTCCCCCCGATGATCGTCCCGTCCTTGATCTTCCCGAACAGGTCCACCACCATCACATCCCCCGGCTGCAGCCGATCGATGATCCAGGAATTCTCGCCGTGAACCGTTTCCCCTTCCTTTTTTGCATTGGCCCTGACCACCGAATCCAGGTCCGGCCGATAGGGCATGAACACCGCCGTCACCACACGCCCCACCAGCCTCTGCTTCTGCGGGTTGACCACCGTCCACCCGGACTCAAACTGGTTGTGATAGCCCGCCCGCTGCAGCACTTCCCAGGCTTGTTCCGCCGTCACGTCCCGCAGGCGCTGGAGCATTGAGTCGGATACGTCGGGACGCCCGTCGGCAAACCGCGCCCCTTGCCAATCCGGCGTGAACTCGATGAGTTGCTGCTTTGAAAACAGCCCAAGCTGGCCATAGGCAGGAACGGCAACCGTGGAACTCAGGACGAGTGCGATGAGAAACAAAATCATTTTGTGCGTGCGTTGAACCATGATCTTCTGTTCTCCCTCCTTTGGGGATTGGATTGAACCTGCCCGAACCTCGGACAACAGGAGTTGGGGCAAAACGTCCAACCGTTACACGATGGGCCGGCAATCTGTTGGAAAACCCGTGCCATTCGTTATCCCGAAAGGGGCGTTGCAGCAAGCGAACCCGGTTGGAGCTGCATCCGAACCGGAACCGCACCGCACCGGGAATGACACCCTCTGATTTCGCAGCAGACTGCCGGCACTTAAATCGTCAGTTCGCGTCCGCCGTGGCGGCGTCTAGCGGGGCTTGACGGCGATGGCGGAGATTTCAATTTTCGCGCCGTTCACCAGTTTCGCCACCTGCACAGTTGTTCGTGTGGGTTTGGGGTCAGGGAAAAACGTCTTGTAAACGCTGTTCATCTTCCCGAACTCATTGATGTCCGAGAGGTAGACGTTCACGGCCACCACGTTGCCCATGGTCATCCCTCCGCCCTCGACGATCTTCTGGATCAACCCCAGAGCGGCACGGGTCTGGCCTTCAATGTCGGGCTCGAGTTTCCCGTTGGCATCGGTTCCCTGGGTGCCGGCCACATAAAGAGTATTACCCACAAGAATCCCATTGCTGAAGGGCAACCCTTCCGGAGTTCCCGGGGGGTTGACGGCCCGCACCTGTTCCGCAGGCTGCTGGGGCTGAGACTGGGACTGGGGCGCCGGCGCCGAACATCCGACCATCAATGCTGCCACCGAAGCAATCGCTAGGACATTTATCGCTTTCTTCATCGCTGGTTTTTTCTCCTTGGGCCGGCGTGACAGAGGTTGCGAGCGCAGTTGGCAGGCAGCGGAATTTTCCGCTTTCAACTCATGAATCACACCGGAAAATTTGGGATCGATTAGACGACTCCAATCGACCCCCACTATATACGCAAGAGCCCGTCTTGTTGCAATTATTTTGTGTGAATCCACAAGTTGATATGGTACCGTCTACTTCGCTCATTTCTGTGTCGTCAGCCGAACAGGATGCCTTGCAGAAAAGAAAATTCAGATAACTCCAGACGGAGATCGTGCCATGGCTGAAAAACACACTTCCCACGTGCGCTGGCTGCTGGTGATCTGGATGTTTATCGTCAGTGCCATTGCCTACCTCGACCGGGTCAATATCTCCATTGCCGGCCACACCATCATGGAGCAGTATCATCTCAGCACCGTGGAACTGGGATGGATTTTCAGCGCGTTTGTGGTGGGCTATGCGCTGTTTCAGACCCCGGGCGGCAGCCTGGCCGACCACATGGGACCCCGCTGGGTGCTCACGGCCGGAGTCATCTGGTGGGGGCTGTTCACCTCGCTGACGGCGATGGTCCCGACGGGCATCGCCTCCGCCTTGTTCGTTTTCATCGCTGTGAGGTTCATGCTGGGAGCGGGCGAAGCAGTGGTCTATCCTGCTTCCAACAACGTGGTGGCCAACTGGGTGCCGACCCAGGAACGTGGCATCGCCAACGGGCTCATCTTTGCCGGCGTGGGCGTGGGAGCGGGCATCACTCCGCCGTTGATCACCTATGTCCTGACTCATTTCGGCTGGCGCTGGAGCTTCTGGGGCAGCGCCCTGCTGGGCATCGCGGCCGGCGCCGTGTGGTTCCTGATCGCCCGCGATTCACCCGAGCGCCATCCCTGGGTGTCGAAATCAGAACTCGAATATATTCGTGCCGGGGTAGACGTCAAGCATGGGCAGCACGTCGAGTCAACTCCCTGGCTCAAGATTGCCCGCAGCAAAGAAATTCTTGCCATCACCTTCAGCTACTTCTGCTACGGGTATGTCGCCTATATCTTCTTCACCTGGTTCTTCATCTATCTCACCACAGTCCGCGGCCTCGACCTGAAATCGGGGGCCGGCTACACCATGCTGCCTTTTATCGCCATGGCCGTCTGTTCGCCCCTGGGCGGCGTGATCTGCGACGTCGTCACCCGGCGCTACGGCAAGCGCTGGGGACGTTGCGGCATTGCGGTGGTGGGCATTGGCCTGGCAGCCGTCTTCATCATGATCGGCGCAGTCGCCGCAAGCCCTGAGGTGGCCAGCTTCGTTCTGGCGGGCGGGGCCGGCGCGCTCTATCTTAGCCAGAGCTCTTTCTGGTCCGTCAGCGCCGATGTTGCCGGGCCGTGGGCGGGAACCGTCTCAGGCGCCATGAACACCGGCGGCCAGTTCGGCGGAGCACTGACCGCAACCCTCACCCCGGCTATCGCCAGTCACTTTGGCTGGAGCGCATCCTTCCTGACTGCCGCAGCACTTTGCGCGGTCGGTTCTGTGGCATGGCTGGTGGTGGACCCCGACCGGAAGATTATGCCAACAGGCACTCTCGATTCAGCCGTAAACAGTGAGGCAGGGGCATAGCAGGCTGTTGAAATAGCTTGCAGAGTGGGTGTAGGGGCGGGTTCATCCCGCCAGAAGGTCAATGCTTTCAGTGCGGGATGGCGGCGTAAAGCCGCCGCTACAGCCTTTCTCAACATCCTGCTTAGGCACCCCGATTTCATTCGCCAGTGCGAAGCCCTCGCAAACCCCTGCTAATGACGGCCGGACTTTGCGAGGTATGGAATGAACCCGCGAGCGCGCGTGCGGATACTGTAAACCGATTTTGTCGCCGTGATGTAAAGCGTACCGTAATTGGCATCACCCCAGGTCAGATTGGCCGGCTGCTCGGGAACAACAATCGTGCCCAGATGATTTCCCGCAGCATCCCACACCCAGATTCCCAAAGGTCCCACAACGTACAGATTTCCCTTGCGGTCAACCTTCATGCCGTCCGGAACTCCCTCGTGCGGGCCACCCGCTTCGCTGCCGAATTCGCGGCCGTTTGCCAATTTGCCGCCCGGCAGAAAATCATACACCCGGATGTCTTTCCGCTCACTGTCATCAATGTAAAGCTTCTTGCCATCCGGTGAAAACGCCAGCCCGTTCGGCTGGGCCATATCTTTAACGAGGAGTTGCATGCCGCCTTGCGCGTCAAGCCGGTAAACACCCTGGTACGGGATTTCCTGTTTCTGGTCCTTGGTAAGGTCGAGAGTGGGATTGGTAAAGTAGAGGGCGCCGTCAGGACCCATCACGATGTCGTTCGGGGTGTTGAGCTTCTTTCCCTCATAGTTGTCTGCAAGCACCTTGTAATGGCCGTCCGGGTCCACCTGAATAACAGCCCTCAGGACACTCGCGCAGTCGATAAGGTGAAATTCGCGGTCGAAAGTGTTTCCGTCAGGATTGCCCAGTGAAATCAGAGTTTCCTTGTGCCCATCGGGATAAACACGGAAAATCTTGTTGAGGATTTCGTCGCTGACATAGAGAAACCCATGCGGGTCCCAAACAGGGCCTTCTGTAAAACCGAATCCCGTCGCCATGCGTGTCAGCTTGGCGTGCTTTCCGATCAGCTTCCAGAACTTTGGTGAATTTGCACGGAGCTCAAATTTCCGGAGAGCATGAGTATGCTGCGCCTTCAGCGCCACCGGCACGGTAAAAAGAAAAACCAATCCGACGATTATGGATTTGATTAAGGACGCACCCATTTCCATCTGCTGCAGCCTTCTCCGCACTCGAACCTCCATGAACCTTTATTTGGAACGTGGCGAACCCGCGTCGTTTGCCACCGGGGTCTTATGGTTTAAACCCAGAATCAGGAAACTGGCAAGATCATCCAGTTGTTGCGAGCTCAGTTTTTTGCCGTAGTCATCCGGCATGATCGACCGCGCCTCATGCGTCATATGAGCGACGTCAGACTTCATCAAAAGATGAAAGGCGCCGTCTTCACTGAGCAAGGCGATCGAGAAATTGTCTTCGTTGCGGACCAGCCCGGAAAAGTGCCCCCCCGAATGCGTGACGACACTGACCAGCTCCCACTGCGGCAGGAGATCTTTGTTGGGCTGAAGGATCGTCTCGCGGATCACCCGGGCTGAATGAGTCTGGCCGAAATCAGTAAGGTCAGGGGCGATAAAACCACCCTTGCCCCGCGTCATATGGCATTCAGAGCATCGGGCCGCTCCAAAATAGAGCTTTGCCCCCGCCGCAGGATCGCCTTTCACGTTTGCCGTGCCGCCGTTGCTGCCGCGCAGCGATCGAATATAGCTGACGATCTCCTCAATCTGCTGCCTGGTCAGAAAGTGGAATGAGGGCATCCCCTTGTCGGGTATGCCATGTTGGATGATCCTGGTCAGCGCTTCGTCGGTGCGCTGCGCCGCGGCTGGAGTGTCGACAATCGCAGGCGCGTGTTCTCCCCCACGGCCGTCGAGACCGTGGCAGGCAGCGCAGTGGGTTGCAAATGATTGTTTGGCGTGTTCGAGCGCGCGCCCGGCTCCCCGATCTTTGTGGGCGTGGGTCTGTTGACCCAGGCATAAGGCCGGAAGAAGAAAAAGGGCCGCGCACAGGAAACCGCTGCAATGCTTGAGGTGCCACAGAGTTCTGGGCTTCACCGGCTGACACTCCGTCCTTCCCACTGGCGCTGGAGACCGCTTCGCTGTATCAATTGAGCCACCGCCGAATGGCGCTCATTCATATTTCCCGCCTTCTGATCGCCCTGGACAAGCCAGAGAAATCTCTCCACTCCCGGGCGCTTTCCGGACCGCCTGATGGCTTTCCCAGCCGGAAGCTTTTTGTTTCCTGCCTGATCCTTCCGGAACACCGGGCAGTCTACGGCAATCCGCTTGATGCTGTCAATTTGTCTGACCGGCGGGTGCTGTCCTAATTTGAAAAATCTTTCCTGATTGGTTTACCACACAAAAGCCACGATAGATATTGGAGGTAAGAATGTTACGAATTGTTGACCCTTGGCACAAGAAGCCATATGATCCAAGGCAGCCAGAGAAGCAACTGCGGAAGAAACCCATGACAATAGCACTAGGCTTTTCGTGCCTCGATGGAATAGTTCTAGCGGCGGATACGGAGTATTCCTACGGCGATTTAACGAAAGTACCGGGGCCGAAAGTCTTCACGTTGAGCGATATGGGAGATATTCGGGGGATTATGACAGGTGCCGGAGATAGCGCGTTCCTTAGCACAGCGGCGGAACGCATCAGCGGAGTTATGAGAGCGGCGAATATAGGGCAGGAAGACTTTCAAGAGAAGGTTCACGAAATTTTAATTGACCTTCATGAGCGTGACCTATACCCAGCCAACGATCCAAGTTTGGCTTTTGAACTGCTTATTGCTGTGTGGTTTGCGGGCGGACCGTGCTACCTACTTGCGACCGAGCGCACGTTGCCATACAAGATCGAGGGCTGCAAACCTATAGGGTACGGCAGTTTCTTGGCAGCTTATGTCCTAGACTCGATATATGAGATTGGGAGCGTTGCAGATGCTGAATTGCTGGCGACATATACCTTAAAGATCGTAAAGGCACACGTGCAGAAGTGCGGGGGTGGCTCCCACGTTGTTGCTATTGATAAGGGGTCCGGAAAAGTATCAAACCTTACGGCGCGGCACATTGCTAGAACGGAGAGCTTCTTTTCAGAGTTTTCCAACTGGACGAAGTTGGCCTTTTCCATAATGACTGCTCCGCCAGAGGATGAGGAAGTCTTTGAGGAATTGCTAGAGGAATTGGCCGATGCGATAAAGAGGTTCCGCGCCGATCAAAGGACACGTTTAGGAAGTAAGGGCATACCGCTGCGTCCTAGCAGCGATAACGGCTAAGCGGATTCCCTTCTTGCCCACCGCACTTTAACAGCCTTCCTAGCGCTTTCACTTCTTTCCTGCGGGGTCATCTTAGCAGCTCTTGCGGGTCCGCCCTTTAGCCCACCTTTGCGGCCTTCCTTTGCAAAGTACTCACGGATTTCGGGAGGTAGCGGCTTCTTGCCCATACCTCTATTATTACGTAACCCCCTCTGGCAGTCAAGTCCAAAAATGTCTTGACAATACATAACCCCCTCACGTATACTTGAATTATGGACAGGCAAGAAAAAGCCCCCGCAACCGCTGTGAACGGCTACGAGGGCTATATCCTCGCGGAGACCGCAAGGCACTTACCAACCTTGATTATACGGCCTTCGCTGAAAAACAGGAAGGCCAAACGTGAATATGCTACCGCTGGAGAGGAAAGTGGGTGTTACTTCAGTTTTGGTAGAAGGCATGAGCATACGCAGTGCTGAGCGGATGACCGGCATTCACCGCGACACAATCATGCGGTTAGGCTTGCGGACGGGCGAAGCTTGCCAGCAGCTGCTGAAAGACCGCATCCGCAGGGTCTATTCCCGCCGTGTGCAGGTGGATGAGATATGGACATACGTTTTCAAAAAGCAGGCGCGGCTTTCAACTGACGATGCCCCAGAGATGGGCGACCAATACGTTTTTGTGGGCATGGACGCCGACACAAAGCTGGTTATCTCCCATTTGGTTGGCAAGCGGGATGCTTCGACGGCCTATTACATGATCCGCGACTTACAGGAAAGGCTGGCTAACCGAGTGCAACTCACTACAGATGGCTTTAAGCCCTACCTTGAGGCTGTAGAGAGCAACTTTGGGGCAGATGTGGATTATGCTATGCTGGTTAAAACCTACGGCGGGGATGAGCGTGCAAACTCAGGTCCAGCATGGTATGGACCCGCGAAGGTTGTGGCAGCAATGCCCGTTCCTATTACCGGCAGGCCGGATATGCGCTATGTTTCAACTTCCTATATTGAGCGGCAGAATCTTACCATGCGGATGCAAATGCGCCGGTTTACGCGCCTGACCAATGCTTACAGCAAAAAACTGGCTAACCTCAAAGCGGCGGTTGCGTTATACTTTGCCCATTACAATTTCTGCCGGGTGCATTCGACGCTAAAGGTAACGCCAGCAATGGAAGCGGGAATTACAGATCACGTTTGGGAGCTGGAGGAATTATTGGCTTGCAGGTAAAACGGAAAATGTAGATGGTGGAGATCGCATGGAAAAATACACGCTTGCTGGTTTAGTGGGCAGACATGTACTGCTCGGTAGGGTCGGTGGGGAAGCACTGTTTGGGGAGGTCATAGGAGTGGAGACGGCTGGCGTATGGATTAAGTCAGGCAAGGCCACCCAAATGCTCGAAAAGCGTATGACGGAGCTGGGGGAAGAGCCAGGAACTTACGAGGCCGTGGTTTTTATACCAATGTCCACTGTTCAAGAGATAATACTATCTGAGCCCACGGCGTAACTGAATTGCATCTCTAATGGCCTGCAAGTCTTCTTTATTAAGACCGCTGATGAGGCTTTCAAGAGAGCTTGTACATTTAGGATGGATTACAAGGTAGACATCGTGATGGTAGCTGGTGACAACTGGTTGCTTATTTTTAGTGATCTGGGCGGTAGGTTTCTTGTCCATACCCCTTTGATGCTAGCCTTTCGGAGATGGCTAAGTACTAACGGAATAAGCGCAGAATACTGCCGAAAAGACGCATAATCCCTAAAAGCAGGTTCCAGCCTGACGGCTGGCCCCGCTTCCTACCATATAGTTCCTGCCCTAATCCACCCTTATAGCGGTCCATAGTTCCCCCAGTCAGCATGATTGGCGAACGTAGGGGAACTATCTCACCTGCAACGCCATACGTCAAGCAACTTCATTGCCATTTGCTTTTTGGGCGGTTTCAAATTAGGACAGTACCGACCGGCGGGTATTGACCCAGTTTGAATTTGTGGCACGGGCGTTCTCGCCCGTGCTGCGGTCAAAAGACACGGCCAGGATGGCCGTGCCACAAAACAGGAACCAAACTGAGCGCTACAGACCGGCGGGAACTTCCAAAAGGGCCGGATATCCCGAGGGCCGCTTCCTCCCGCTAGCAGGCTGTTGAAATATCTCGCAGAGTGGACGTAGCGGCGGGTTCACCCCGCCATAAAGTCAATCCTTTCAGCGTGGGTTGGCGGCGTAAAGCCGCCGCTACAGCCTTTTTCAACATCCTGCTAGAGAGGCCTCTGGTGTTGCTCGACGTACTCGTCCAGTTTGGATTTCGGAGGCCCGATGTAATGGAAAGGCTCCGCCCACTCCAGGCCATACTTCCGGCCGAGCTCCCGGTCCGAAGGAACGCCCCTGCTGGCTTCCGAATCGTAGTCCAGCACAATATGTTTAAAGTATTGCCGGTTGGCCGTGTCATCGTCGTCGCCGAGGATGGGGAGCCGCCGGCCCTTGGCGGCGAGTTGCTGCTTCAATTGCGCGCCGGCATTTCCTCCCGGTCCCTGGGTCACGATCGCCACGTTGGCGTCAACTTTCTGGTCGATGTGCTCGCTGATGTCCACGACGCGGTTCACCAGTTGGGGCCCACGCGCAAAATAGTACTTTTCACTCACGTGATGCGGTTCGAGTCCCGCTGCCAGTTGTTCGGGATAATCCTTCTCCATTCCGGCCATCCAGCAGGCCGCCTCCACCATCTTCGCCGTGACGCAGTGGTCGGGATTCTCTTCGTATATCCCCCAGGGGTCGTAGCCGATAACGGTATCGACTTTGAGCAGGCGAAACAGCAAAATCAGGCGGCCGCGAAAATCCTGCCACGGCTCGCTGTCCATCCGGTGATTTCGATATTCCAGATTGAAGACCTTCTTCAGGCCCAATGCCCTGGCCACGGCCTCCGTGTCAGTCTCATTGTGCAGCACCGTTTCACCGGTGGTCCCGGCGCCGGCCATTTCGTCGTTGGTGGTGCGAATCAGGTAGCCCGTGTAGCCTTCATGGATGAGCTTGGCCACCGTGCCCCCGGCAAAAATCGGAACATCATCCACGTGGGGTTCTATGGCCGCCAGGACCTTTCCGGCGTGAGGTTTCCCGGATGCCGCCTTCTCGATGAAGACTTCATCGTTTGAGCGGTAGAGATACTCTTTTGCGGCGCCTGCCGCTGATCGATTCTGCGCAGCGCTCGCGAAGGGCAGCCCGATCGCACTCCCAGACAAAGCGCCGCCGATAAATTCCCTCCTCTTGATGTCCATAGCGTCTCCTGTGTGTAGGGTTATCTGCGTCCAAGACTGAGCAACAATACTACGCTTCTTTTCAAGCCGCATCTGCAAATGCAAGGGCCGGGGACCGGGCATCCGCTTCCCCAGCCGATTTTACTTGACAAATGTCGGCTAGTATGATAGCCTTTTGAGGGTGCAGGATGGGCCGGGCGCCGGATAACGGTTGCAGGGTCTGCGCGGGGCATAGCCGGGCGCAAAAAGACTAGCTGTCTGGCTTTTTGAGACAAATGGGACAGAAAAAGATGTTATTTTGAAAAACGAACCCGAGAAGTTGCTGAAAACAAAGAGTCGGCCCTCAAAAACAAACCCAAACAAACCCAAAAACGAAGCCGAGAAGTTGTTGAAAACACGTACCTGTGGAAAAAACGAACCCAAAAACAAAGCCGGCCATGTTCTTGAAAATAAATGGTGTCTAAAAAACAAACCCAAAACAAACCGGAAACGAATTGGAGACAACCTCAGCCTTGATGTAGCCTCAACTGGGCAGATTCCCCCGGCGATCCCGGTTGAGCGCGTATCCGCGCACGGCGGCCGCGGCCAACCCCTGGGTCGCAACCCCGCCTCGGGCACTGTGAAGACGCGCCGGTAGATGCTGAGTGGCGAGGCGCGGCAAAGATTGTGGATACTCCAGCAGGATAATTGCTTGACCCGCCCGCCCCGGCAATGTAACTTATGCGTAGTTCAGGGACAGGCAGAGGGATGATGCAGGCCTTTCCAGCGTAACTTTTTGGCCTCCGGGTCCCACGGGGAGCATCTCCGCGGCCCGGGTCGAAAGTTCTGATAGGGTACGTCAAAGGGAATTTCAGGGGCGGCGGCAAACGCCAGGATTTCAGGAACAGGTCTTTTCCGGGTGTTGTATCAAATCCGCCGCCACGCCCAAGGATTCTCCCGGTCCGTCCGGGCCCTTAGTCGCGCACGATGCTTTCAGCCGGCTCTGACCGATTGAACCAGGAAAAGAGGCAAGAACATGACAAACGACTTTCTATCTCGTAGAAAATTTTTCAAGTGGGGAGGCGGGGTACTCGCCGCGTCCACCATGATAGGGCGCGAAGGCCCCGATCTTTCGGCAGCGCCGCAAGGGCATCATACGCCGGCCGGGGAGGATTACTACGCCAAGTTGGGAGTGACTCCTTTCATCAACGCGGCCGGAACCTACACGATTTTGACAGCCTCCACAATGCCTCCGCAGGTGCGTGCGGCCGTCGAGCGCGCGGCTTTGACTCCCGTAGGACTGATTGAACTGCAAAAGGCAGCCGGAGAATACCTGGCCAAGAGATTGCGATGCGAAGCGGCCTTGGTGAGCGACGGCGCGGCCTCCGCGTTGACCCTGGCAACGGCAGCCTGCATCACGCGGGGGAGAACAAGGCGGGTCCTCAACCTGCCCACTGACATGTCTGAATTGCCCAATGAAGTGCTGATCCAAAGAGCGCATCGCTATGAGTATGACCACGCCATCCGTAACTGCGGCGTCCAGATGGTGGAGGTGGAAACTCTCGAGGAATACGATCGGGCCTTCTCGCCTCGTACGGCGATGGCGCACTTTTTCAATGCCGCGCAAGGCGGCCAGATCGGCCGTGAAGACTGGATTCGCATTGCCCACAAACACGGCGTTCCAGCTTCCAATGATGCTGCAGCCGACGTGCCTCCCAAGTCACACCTCTGGGATTACACCCAGATGGGCTTTGACGTGGTGCAGATTTCCGGCGGCAAAGGGTTGCGAGGCCCGCAGAACAGCGGCCTGCTGCTGGGAAAGAAAGATCTGGTTGAGGCGGCCGCGCTGAACAATAACCCTTATGGCAGCACCGTGGGGCGCGGCATGAAAGTTTCCAAGGAACAGATTGTCGGCCTGGTAGCTGCTGTGGACTGGTTCCTGGACCAGGATGAGGCGGCGATGCAGGCAGATTTCCAGAAGCGCGCTGAAACGATTGCGGCCGCCGTTAAAAACATCCCCTCGGTCGCGACCCGGATTTTTGTGCCGCCGGTCGCCAACAATGTCCCCCACCTGTTGATTACCTACGATTTGAAACGGGTGAAGATCTCAGCCAAGGACGTAAAGACCCAGCTTTTGGAGGGAACGCCAAGCATTGCGCTGAATCCTGCTACGGGAGGTAATGCCAGCAGCCTGATGGATGGCCTCCCGGGAGGTGAGAATGTCATCGTCGTTGGCGTCTGGATGATGCTGCCAGGCGAAGACGCGAAAGTTGCCGGGCGGCTCCATGAGGTGCTTTCCAAGGCCAGTGCAGCCTGAACGTCAGTGTGCCTGAAGGAACTGCAACTAGACTACTATGAAGCACCACTCGCGCAGGGATGTGTTAAAAGAACTGGGAATAGGCGCTGCTGTATTCTCCGTGGGAACCGGCAGCGCCCGTCCCGAAAGCAGTTCTGCAGAAGAATCGTCCGAAAACAGCAAAGCAAAATCGGGGCCCGGCATGTTGATGGCTATTGCCGCCCACCCCGGTGACGCTCTGTTCACGATGGGCCTGGGGGTGGCCCGGCAGGTGAGCACGGGCGGCCACGGAATATTTCTAAATCTCACTCACGGCGAGCGAGGGAACCCGGCCATAGCTCCGGCGGAGTATGGCGCCATGCAGGTCTCGGCTACTGACAAAGCGGCCAAAATTCTGGGAGCCGGGACCGCTTATCTTTCTTATCCTGACGGCGAACTTCCCGACAACGAAGAAGCCCGCTTCGCCGTATGCGACGCCATCCGGCAGCACAAGCCGGAAATCATTGTCACGCACTGGAAGGGCAGCTACCACAAAGACCATCGCGCCTGCTACAACATCGTTAACGACGCGATTTTCTATGCGGGGCTTCCCAACCTCAAAAGAAAACTGCCCGCGCATTCAGTCAACAAACTTCTGTTTGCGGAAAACTGGGAGGATGCGGAAGGCTTCCGGCAGGATATCTATCTGGATGTGAGCGATGTTTTCAGCCGCTGGGTTGAAGCCTGCGCGGTTTTTCCCATGTGGAGGGGAGAAACCGGGTTCCACTACGACGATTACTACAAGAGCCTCGCCGTCATGCGCGGCAGCCTGGGAAAAATTGGAGAGAAAGACCCGCGGCGATTCCAGTACGCGGTGGCGTTGATGTCCCCGCCCGATTATGGCGCCCGCCGCACTGAATCTCTATCGTCACCAGCCATCGCAGGGCAGAGCACGATCTAAGCTCTCACCGGATGCCGCCATACCGTCATTCCGGCAGCCCGAAAGTGAAGATGTCGCTTCCGGCGGCGATGGCAACGTACTGTTTGCCATCCACGGCATAGCTCATTGGAGAAGCATGCATCCCCTGTCCTGTATTGAAGTGCCACAACGGCTTGCCGTCGCGTGCATCGATGGCTTCAAAACTGTCGGCGTCATCCCCGAAGAAGACCAGGCCTCCCGCCGTGCTCATCGTTCCGCCCCAGGAGTTGCCCCTGCCGGCCTGAGGGTAGAGCCACGCAATTTTTCCACTTTCGACATCGAAGGCCACAAAAGTTTTCTTCCCCTGCTCGCCCTGGATTCTTTCAACACCCGTATTGTAATAGCTCTCGCCCTTGACGAAAGGTTGAGGCGTGGCGTGACCGATATTGCAATCGCGGAGCGCCATGAAATAAAAAAGGTGCGTCTGGGGATTGTAGGACGGCGAGAACCAGTTGGTTGCGCCCACAATTCCAGGACAAACTCGTGTTCCACCCGGAGTGGGAATCACGCCGGTGGTTATCGGCCGGCCCTTGGCGTCAATGCCTTTGGCCCAGTTAACAGAGGGTTCGAACAACGTCGCGCCGAGGAATTTCCCGGTGGTCCGGTCGAGAATATAGACAAAGCCGTTGCGGTTTGCTTCCACAAGAAGCTTTCGATTTTCGCCCTTGTAACTGCCATCGATGAGTACAGGCGTTTCGACAGCATCAAAATCGTACAGGTCGTGCGGACTGAATTGGAAGTACCACTTCAGCTTTCCAGTGTCGGGGTCAAGCGCCAGTACGCAAGCGGTATAAAGATTGTCCCCAGGGCGTTGCGAACCCTCGAAATCCGGGGCCGCGTTTCCGGTGCCCCAGAAAAGTGTGTTCGTTTCCGGATCGTAAGTTCCCGGCATCCACGCCGTTGCGCCACCGTGTTTCCAGATGTCACCTTTTCCCCAAGTGCCGAAATTCTGTTCGCCCGGCCCTGGAATGGTCCAGAAGTTCCAGACCAGCTTGCCGGTCTCCGCGTCAAAAGCTTCGATCCTCCCTCTCACGCCCGCATCGCCGCCGGCAGGCGCAACAATCACCTTACCGTTAACAATCAGCGGGGCGCTGGTAGCTCCATTCGCAGGATTTTCTTTGATGTCACCGAACTTAACATCCCAGATCAGATTTCCGCTGCGAGCGTCCAGGCACAGGAGGTGAGCGTCATCGGTTTCCATGTAAACCTTCGAATGCCACACGGCGACGCCGCGGTTGTGGTGGGCGGACGCGTCTTCGATCAGGCCATTGGTAATCGGGCGAGTGTAGCTCCACAGCATGCGTCCGGTGCGCGCATCAAGGGCATAGGCGTCGTTGGCGCTGGTGACGTACATCACCCCGTTGATCACCACGGGCGTCACTTCCAGACTTTGGGAATTCCTCGAATGGAATACCCATTGCGTGCGGAGACGGCCAACGTTATCGCGATTGATCTGCGAGAGGCTTGAATAACGCTGGCCGGTGTAGTCTCCGTTGTAAGACGTCCAATTTGCCCCCACGGGCTTTGCCAGCAGGTCGTGTTCATTCACATCGATGCGTGCAGAAACCGGACCCCGCTGGCCAAAGCACGCGATCGAAATGAGACACAAGACTGCGGTCGAGAGAATTGCGTATCGTTTTGAATTGCTCATTTAAGTTGGATCTTCTCCTGCGGATTCAAGTGCACCTGGCCCAACGCGCCTCGATCTGATCCCTGTGCGTCCTCCAGGTGGACCGAAAGCCACGCCACGGAAGGCGGCGCCTCGATGGTCTTATCGAGGTTGACCAGTTCGAGAGGAGACACGTTCAGGAGGTCCACGTCTTTCACGTGCATACCCTCACGGTCGTACAGGTGAGCAACCAGATGTCCAGGATATAACACGCCAAACGTTCCGGCCAGCCTGAGCCCGTTCGCGGTTTGCGTCACAGTGAGCGGGTCACTGACCAGGCCAGCGCAACTCACCGTCTTGAAATTGTCGCCCACCCGCGTCGGAAACCACTCGGTATCAAACGCGTAGGTCGCTCCCGGCGCAAGACGGACCATGGGGCTATTCAGCTCTGCTTCCATATAATACGGAGTGTCGAGCACATTCAATGGCCGCATCTCAGGCATCCCATTCTTGTCCAGATTCAGCCTGGCCCCATTCAGGTAAAAAATAACCGAAGCCTTGCCGGGGTACTCTGCCGTCTTCTTAAAATGGAAACGCTCCACCATGGCATATTGGCGCAAACCATCAACCACGGCCACCCACCCGGCCGGCGAATCCAACCAGACCTCTGCCTCCAGATATTTCCAATGTAACGCAAACGTGTTTCCGTCGCGGGTTGAGAAGGAAGGGTGATCGCTCGGTCCGCTGCGAACGTGGTAGCTCTCAAGATAAGCACTATTGGGATTGATGGGGGTAAATGCCCAGAACTGGTGATTGTATTGCGAAGGGTCGCGCGGGTCGGCAGTGTCATACTGCGAGACCGATTGGATGGACCAGTCGATCGGGTGCCCAGTGATGTTTATCATCATTGCGTGAAAAGTGATGCGCGGAGAGTTTGCCCCAAGGCTGATGACGCGCGAGTACTGAAGGCCGGTCGGGGGGTCAGGCGGCCCTTCCAGCCGGACTGAGCACTTGGCACCCTGCGACAGAACTTTTAAGGAGTATTCCCCGTCATCCAGCAGGTCCGAACGTGCGCTCGCCCAATGCTGCTCATCGTGCGCCCCTTCGGGCAGAGGCCAGTCCTTATCACCGCCGTAATTGTACCAGATGTTTTTGGCCGCTCCCTGTGAAGGAGGAAAGTACTGGCCATAATACTTGGGATTTACAAACAGGTATGGATGGCCGCCGAATTCCACCTGCATCAGCCTGCCGCCAAGTTGCGGAACAATGGTCAGCGTCGTCCATTGATTGGAAATCTGTTCGGCTTTCCAGCCGTGGAAGTCTGCTTCTCGAACCGTGCAGGCCCCTCCGGAGCCATCCTTCTGACCAGCCGCAAACCCGGCAGATAGTAGACTAAGACCCAGTGCCAACAAGGAAACGGCCACCACACGAAATCGCATAATTCCTCCACAAAATAAGGATTACCGGCTGTTTGGGAACAGCCAACCTTGAAAGAGGGAACACCGCCCGGGTACCTCGCCTGGACTTGAATCCAGGCCGACCGCACCACGGAATCCTTCTCTCTCACCCGCGACAGAGCTTTCTGCCTGACAGCTTGAATGTTCTAATTCCGGTCACCTGAGGGAACCTCACAGACCAACATCCCTTTTCAGCCTCTGGCACACGACAATGTCGTCACATGCGGAAAAAACAGTACCATGAGTTGCTATCTTCCGGTAGAAAAACAGCGTCCCCCCTATGGGGCCCATCGCCCGGATATGGAGCGGGCGCGAGCCGGCCTGACCTGCGCCGTATACTTCTCGTGCCGTTGGGGAAACCGGGGAAACACCCCCGGGACGGTTGCCGGACCTTAGTATGGCCGGCGCACCGGCGTGTTGGGTGAGTGATGGGCGACAATACAGGGTCCAATAATTGCCTGTCAGAGACAGGAACATGCCCGCGGCCGTTCCCGGAAGAACCCTCATTCCCAGCAGACAGAAACGCCGCAAGGTCTTGCCTGGATTTACGCACATCAAGCTGCAATGTGACCCCAATGCACACTGCGTCGTCCAGCGGTATTGCGGGTTTAAATCTTAAAGAAGATCCTTCTCTTGTACAGCCAATAGCAAATGTACCAGAGCATAAACCACACGGTAAGGCTGGTTACAATCTCTGCCGTAAGGTGTCCACCCCAGGCAAACAATCCCATAGTGAAGGGCTGGGCGATCCTGTGCAACCACTCCGCCCCAAAGCTGTTCGTAAACAGGTAAATAAAAATCGAGTTCATTCCCACGACGTTGAAAATGATGGCCCACTTCTTCCAGCCTTTTACATCGATGAGCCAGTAAGACAATGCCAGTGCCAGCAGGCAAAACCCGCCACTGACAATCACAAAGGAAGCAGTGCAAATGCGTTTGATGATGGGATCAATGGGATTCAGAGCGAATCCAACGATGACGCCAATAACTCCGGGAATAACCAGAGCCTTGATCTTGCTCCAGGAAGACCGGCTGCTCTTCAGGACATATCCTGCAAGCACTCCCCACATGGTGTGCGCAGTGGTAGGCACCGCGTTGAACGCCACCCAATGCCCGGCGGAAAGCTGGGGCATGATGGCCAGGTCCACCCAGGAACCAAAATTGTGGTCCGGGACAAAGGGCTGGTTAAAACCCGCAACCGGCCACGTCCGGTACAGCACTTCAGTAACAAGGAGCAGTAGGAAGGTAAAACCAATCTGCGTTCGGGTTGACTTGCGCATCAGCAGGAAAGCCACCAGGTAGGTAAAGGAGAGTTGTGCCAGCACGTTCCACAACTGAAACGTCAAGTGGCCGGGCCCGATGCAATAGAGCGCCCAGCCAAAGAACAGGAGCAACCCGGATCGCTTGAGAACATGCCGAAAGGTCTGACGCCAGGTATCACCCCGCGCCCATCTTTTGCCGATGGCAAAGGGCATCGCCACTCCAACAATAAACATGAAGAAGGGCTGGACAAGGTCCCAGAAGTGGAGACCGTTCCAGGGATGGTGATCGAGCTGCCAACCGATAAAGCCGAGCACGGTACCGTGTAAAGCAGGGTTCCGCAGTAGCGAATACAGCTCGGTCGACTCACCGATGAGCAGAAACATCGTCAAACCACGGAAAAAATCGAGCGAAGCCACCCGGCCCGGAATAATAGCCGGGGGTTGTCCCGAGTTCTTTTCCATACCCATCCTCCTCTTCAGTCTGTCCCGTCTGGTTTACCTAATCCTCTGGAGCTTCACTTCGAAACAGTTCGTGCCGGCACGCGCGTCTGGACGCGCTCCAGCAGAACCCCGGATACTCTTCTGCCTCTACCTGAGACCATCCACCATAACAGCCTCAATAGATCGAAGTTCTCCTTAATTAGGGCACTTCCCGGGGATCACTCTGCGCTAGCTTGGGCCATAAGCTTGCCTTAACTTCCGGCTGACTTCAACCATTATTTACGGATGGGCCATGAATGGTTTCGCTTTTACGAAAAATTTAGTGGTTTCCGATGAGCGTTCACCTGCCAACGAGGGCATTCCAATTTGATGTCAGCGTGTGCCAGATTGAATGATGGGACCTCGGTTTTTGAGCCACTTGGTAAGGTTAGTTTGAGGCAAAATCCGGGCCTGGGGAAAAGAGTGATTTGCCGTGAAGAGGAAATTTTCTGCCGAACAGATCGTAGCGATTTTGAAGCAGGCGGAACTATGGATCCCGGTGGCTAGGCTGATCCGTCAGGCAGGCATCTGTGAACAGACCTACTCCGAGTTTGGGGGGCTGAAGCTGGACCAGGCGAGGGGTTGGATTGAAGACCTTTACGTGTGCTGAAGCTCGGGCGGGAATTGACCCGCCGGGGCGTCGAATAGCGATCCCACGCTGATTTGGTGACCAGCCGAAATGCGAGGGCTTCCTTGCGAGATTATCCAGTCTGGGACGTTTGCCCATCATTTCGGGACCGGTGTCCTTCGCCGGAAGTAGCGGCGCAACGCGTCCTTCCAATCGGGAAGCAGGCCGAGCTTTTCTTCCTCCAGCTTTCGGTTCGCCAGGCGCGAATTCATGGGCCGGCGGGCAGGCCGGTCGGAAGCCGACGTTGGAACAGGCACCACAAGAGCCAGGTCTAACCCCACCTGCCGCAGAATTTCCTGGGCGAACTCAAAGCGCGAGCACGATCCCTGGTTCGAAATGTGGTAAAGTCCGGGACTCCCCAGTTCAACAATTTCTACAATCTTTCGCGCCAGGTCTGCGGTGTAAGTCGGGCAGCCCACCTGGTCATCCACAACCCGCAGCGTGGCCCCCTGGCGGGCCTTGCCAAGAATGGCTTCCACAAAGTTCTTTCCGAAGGGACCAAACACCCAGGACGTGCGAGCGATCCAGAACCGCCGAAGCAGTGCCCGAACTTGGTTTTCGCCTTCCAGTTTGCTCTGCCCGTAAACACTGACGGGGTGGGTCCGGTCGGTTTCAACATAGGGCTCGGCCTTTTCCCCATCGAACACGTAGTCCGTGCTGACGTAGAATATGGGCACGCCAAGTTCGGCGCAGGCGGACGCCACATGGCGAGTGCCTTCGGCATTGGCCCTAAATGCAAGTTCCGGCCGGAGTTCGCAATCATCCACAGCCGTCATGGCGGCTGCATGGATCACCACTTCCGGGCGGACTTCCTTGATCGCACGGCGAACCTGGAGTTCATCGGTGATGTCTGCTTCTGCGCGCGTAAGGGGCACAACTGCATGGCGTTCCTGCAGGAGAGGAAGCAGGTCATTGCCAAGCATTCCGTTGCTGCCCGTGACCAGAATTTTCAAGATGGTTCAGAGCCGTGAGAGGGTTTGGTTGCGCTGCTGATAGAATTTGTCGTAGTACTTCTGGTACTCGCCGCTCCGGGTTTTTTGCACCCAATCGGCATGGGCAATGTACCATTGCACGGTTCGCTGCAGACCCTCTTCCACATCCACCGTGGCACGCCATCCCAGTTCCGTGAAAATCTTTGTGGTATCCAGGGCATAGCGCCGGTCGTGACCTGGCCGGTCGGCAACAAATTCAATCAGGTCTTCCGATTTGCCCAGAATCCGCAGGAGGCTGCGGATAATCTCCAGATTGCCGAGGGGGCTTCCGTAACCGATGTTATAGACTTCGCCAGGACGGCCCGAGTGGAGCACGGCATCGAGCGCGCGGCAGTGGTCCTCCACGTATATCCAGTCGCGCTGATTCAACCCGTCCCCGTAAACCGGAAGCTTTTTCCCTTCCAACGCGTGGGTGATCATCAACGGAATCAGTTTTTCCGGGAATTGGTTTGGACCATAGTTGTTGGAGCACCGCGTCATAACGGCTGGAAATCCATAGGTTTTGCCATAGCTGCGTACAATCAGGTCAGAGGCGGCTTTGCTGGCAGCATACGGGCTGTTCGGGCGGTAAGCCGATAGTTCGCTGGCGGATTCTCCCGGCTGGAGGCTGCCATAAACCTCGTCCGTTGAAACATGCAGGAATCGTTTGATTCGGCCGTGCCGGGCCGCTTCGAGAAGAGTGTGTGTGCCCTGCACGTTAGTTCGTATAAATTCCTGGGCGTTCTCGATGCTCCGGTCCACGTGGCTCTCCGCGGCAAAATGAACCACGGCGTCCGGAGAGCGCCTCATCAAAGTCCCAACCAGTTCTGCGTCGCACACGTCACCTAAAACAAATTCGTAATTCGGATGCGACGCGACCTCCGCGAGATTGTCCAGATTTCCGGCGTAGGTCAACTTGTCCAGATTGATAATCTGCGCATCCGGATGGGCGCAAAGAAAGTACCTCACAAAGTTTGAGCCGATAAATCCTGCGCCGCCTGTTACCAGAACTTTCAAGAAACCTGACTCCTTTGATTGCTCATGAATTACTTGTGCTGCAGTTCCCAGTCGTAATTGAGAAAGGCATGATCGCAGGCAAGCCGCCCTTCGTCCCGCGGATTATTATACCTGTTGGTCAGATAAACCAGAACGGCAGGATCGCCCCTAATCACCTTGTAGCCGTGCACGACGCCGGGCGGTATTTTCAATCGCCACGGGCGCAGGGTCCCGATATAAATCGTGTTCACGTTTCCATGAGTTGGAGACTTCCCGAAGGTCGCACAACACGACCTGGAGCATTCCCTGCACCGGCGTCCAGAAGTCCGTCTGTCTAAAGTGATAATGGACGGCCTTGATGGTCCCCGGATAGGAGACGGAGGCTGCGACCTGCAGCGTCTGGGATTGCTTTACCGATTCCGTCAGCGGAGTGGCGCCCAAACGAAACAGCTCAGCAAAAAAGCCCCTGTCGTCCGGGTAGAGCTCCCCTTGCTCAATTTCCACGCGGACAACCAAATGCGGGCTGTCAGGACTCAGGATGGTGTCGCCGATGTCCTTTTTTGCACGCTTGACCAGGCGAGACAAACACCACGGCCTTCCTCAATACGAAAAACTTCCTGCCGGATCGTGGTCTGGGAAGACTTCATCGGGCCACTTGCACTGCTTGTCCACCGGCCGCAACCGAAAGGTTCTCAAGCTTGTTGGCGCCGCCTGCAGCTACCAGATTGGTAGCGCGCAGAAGGGATTCAAAAGTGCCGGCGTCCGTCCACCAGCCATCGAGGATTCTGTGGGTCAGCGCCTTCTCATCAAGATACTGGTTGTTAATGCCCGTAATCTCAAGCTCTCAGCGCGCAGAAGGTTTCAGACGCCGGATCCGCTCGAAGACCGTATTGTCATACATGTAGATCCCAACCACGGCGTAAGGTGAGCCAGGCTTTTTCGGCTTTTCGTCAATCCGGATGTGGTTGAAAAGATTGGCTCCTCGGGCAGGACTCGAACCTGCAACCCTTCGGTTAACAGCCGAATGCTCTACCATTGAGCTACCGAGGAATGTGGGAAACACGGCCGGAAAGAAAGCTCAGCCGAAACTCCAATTTATAACACAGTCAGAAAAACTGCGTCAACGCAGCGGGAAGCGACCGCTGCTTAGCACAGAGGCGATCTGGTTTTGGAAAGCATGTCTCCCAACCTGCAAGCCACTGCAACCTGATCCCGCAGTGGGATCGGAACAAATTATTCCGGAACCCTTGCTGTAATGGGGACAGCCTTGAAGTTCGCCGCAGATATTGAGCGGTACCCACCAGGCGGAGAGGAAATTGTTATGCTTTCTTTTCTTCTTCAGCTTTTCCTGCTGGCTTATCTATCCCGCCTTTGATGGCGTCTTTAAATTCCTTGATACCCTTTCCTAATCCCCGGCCAAGATCGGGCAACTTTCCCGGCCCGAAGATGATCAGAACGATCAGCAGGATAAAGAACAGATGGGTTGGTTGAAGCAAACCTTCCATTTCAAACTCCTTCTGGTACGGATACGGAGATGGAGAATACAGTACAATTATAGCCTAAGCCGTGCAAGAACCCAATCAAGAATTATCGGAAAAAATCATGTCACCGGCCTTGATTCCATTGGCGAGGCAGTGTTCCTGGTAGAGGGCCGCGTAGCTGGCTGTAATGTAATCCCGCTTCTGGTATCCCAGCCGGCGCGCCACGCGATCGATCCATCTGGCGGGACCTTCCAGCTCAATATAAAGCCCAATGGGGGTTTCGTCAAAGACCAGCAGAGGAGCACCTTTCGCCTTCCGCCGACCCTCTTCGGCATAAACCGTCCGGTATTTCTCATATCGAAAAACCGGGTGCAGACCTAAACCATCTAGAATCTTCTGGAAAGCGTCCTCGACCTTTGTCTCGATTTCCGTCCGGATTTTATAAGAATCCGAGCTATGCGGCGGGCCCTTATAGGTCAGAAGATGGCGTTTCCCTTCCTTCCGCAAGCGTAATAGGGAACAGGAACGACGCAGGCGCAAATCGCTGAAATCGAAGACGATGTTGCTCTCAAAGTGCCGCCGGCTAACCACCACGAAACCATATTCTTTGAGCCGCTTCTTCAAGGCAGGCGGCCCCTCGACCTTCAGCTTGATTTCAATTTCGCGGGGAGACTTCATGCCACATTGGAGGAGCCGGAAAAGTTCAGGATTCGCGTGCAATGATAAAGTCCGGCAGGGACATCAGCGCATCTTTGTAAACGGATTCAGGGAAGATGCTGAGGCATCGTTTGGCCTCGTGGGCAAACTCCCTGGCCTTGTACCGCGCTGCCTGCAGCGCCCCGTAACGGTCCACCATCTCCAGAACTTCCGCGAACGCCACATTCTCAAATCCCCCGTCCTGGGAGATGCGGACAACCTTACGGGCATCTTCCGGGGTGCACATCTGGAGGAGATAAATGAGAGGCAGGGTTACTTTGCCTTCCCGCAGGTCATTGCCAACGGGCTTGCCGAGCTTCTTTTCGGAAGAAGTGAAGTCCAGAACGTCGTCAATCAATTGAAACGCCAGGCCGAGGTTGATGCCGTACGAAGCCAGCAGGTTCTCTTCTTCCTCCGGCCGGTCGGCAAGCAGCGCGCCGGTTCGCAGGCAGGCCGAAAAAAGGCAGGCCGTCTTGCGATAGGTCAGCTCAAAGTAGTCATCTTCGGTCAAATCGGTCTTACGAAGGTAAGCCAGCTGGAGCAGTTCACCTTCCACCATCACCTGGGTGAGCCCGATCAGCAGGTCAAGAATCTTGAAGTTGCGTTCGGCCAGGGCGATACTGAACGCCTGCATGTAAAGCCAGTCTCCCGCCAGCACGCTCATGTGGTTGCCCCAGCGGGAATTGATGGAGGGCCGGCCGCGGCGCGTCTCCGCCTTGTCGATCACGTCGTCATGCACCAGCGTGGCGCTGTGAATCATTTCATAGGCGGCGCCCATGCGAATGGCCGGGGAACCTTCAAATCCGAACAGCTTGCTGGCCAGCAGCACCAGAACCGGCCGCAACCGCTTTCCTCCGCTCACCTGCAGGTACTGGCCAATCTCCGATATGGCCTGGATGCTTGACTCCGTCTGCAGCAGGAATTCCTTTTCGACCTTCTCAAGGTCGTCCCGCACGAGGTCAAAGACTTCCCTGACGGTCAGGGGTTTTGGTGTTACCAAGCGCTGATTCTCTGCTGCCACCTTCATCCTTCTCGTTTGCTGGACGCAGTTGGTACGGGACGTCGAGCCACTCATAGTGATGTGTAGACTTCACATCGTCCCACAAAAGCCCGGCAAAGGAAAGCCTCTCGTTGCGTCAGGCGGTGTCCCGGCATCCGTCTTCTCTTCACTCAAGGCCAATAAACTCAACAAAATTAAGGCCCGCCCGCGTTCCCAACTCCTCCGGAGCCATGCCGCGCACCTCCGCCAGTTGCCGCACGACGTCGAGCACAAAAACCGGCTCATTTCGCTTGCCGCGATTCGGAACCGGCGCAAGATAAGGACTGTCCGTTTCCGTCAGCAGGCGGTCGAGGGGAACTTCACGGGCTACATCCCGAATATTTTCCGCCTTCTTGAAGGTCACGTTTCCGGCGAAGGAAATCATAAACCCCCAGTCCAGAAATTTGAAAGCCTCTTCGCGGCTGCCCGTAAAGCAGTGGAGAATTCCGCCCAGGCCGGAGCCCGCCCAGTGCCGGGCAATCATTTCCGCCAGGTCGTCCCAGGCGTCGCGGCAATGGATAATAACCGGCAGCTTCGCTTCCCGGGCAATCTGCAACTGCTCCATCAAAACCTGCTTCTGGATTTCGCGCGGTGAATGGTCGTAGAAATAGTCGAGGCCAATTTCGCCTATGGCTACCACTTTCGGCTCAGCGGCGGCCTGCCGCAGCATCTCAAAATGCCTTGCCTCTGCGCCTTTCGCCTCATGCGGATGAATGCCCGCCGTTGTGTAAATCCAGTCATAACGCGCGGCAATAGGCACTCCAGAGGCAAGGTCATCCGGGCCGCTGCCGCCGCTTACCGTCAGCAGATACCGGCAACCCGCCCGGCGTGCCCGCTCAATCACTTGCTCCCGGTCAGCGTCAAACTGCTCATCGTCAAGATGGCAATGGGAATCGACAAAGAAATGACTCATTTGTGATTGGGTGATTTGGTGATTGAGTGATTTCGTAATTGCGCGACCCACTGGCTGGCTGACGCCTGGGTATTCTCGAATCGCTCAATCACGCGATCACCCGATCACTCAATGGCTCATTTACCTGAGCTTGGCTCCCTTGGGCACGTCGTCCTTGAAGGTGGCCAGCACGGGACGGCCTTCATCGCCCACAGAAGCCGCAACGATCATGCCGTTCGATTCCACACCACGCAGCTTGCGCGGCTGCAGGTTGGTGACGACGACCACCTTCATGCCCACCAATTGCTCGGGCTGGTAATATTGCGCGATGCCTGCACACACCTGGCGCACTTCCGTGCCGATATCCACCTGCAGCTTCAACAGCTTGTCTGCTTTCGGTATGGGCTCGGCGGCAATGATTTCGCCCACCCGCATCTCCACCTTGGCAAAATCTTCAATCGAAATCTTGTCGCTTGCGGGTGCGGCAGCGGACGCGGCGGCCGGCTGCGCCGGAGCCTTTTCCGTGATAGGTGGTTCTCCTCCAGATGGTGTTTCCACAGTTTTCTCCTTTTCGGTTGGCGCCTGATGACCTTTGCGGTCCGCCTCCGCGAATTCGTTCAGCCGGGCCACGGCCTCGGCCTTATCGAGACGGGGGAAGATGGGTTCAGGCTTGCCAACCTTAGTGCCGGGCTTAAGGCCCTGCCATTTCAAATCATCAAATCTCTGATCTCTAATGTCGCCCTCGCATCCGAGTTGGCTCCACAACTTTTCACTCGCACGCGGAAGTACAGGGTAAAGAACGACACAAAGAGTGTGCAAATACTGCAATACCGTATACAGAGTTTCCTGTAACTTCTTCTGATCATCCGGCGAGGCGGACTTGGCAAGTTCCCACGGCTTCTCCTCAACAATAAACTTGTCGGCTAGTGAAACGTACGTCCAGGCCGCGCTGAGCCCTGATGAGAAGTCAAAGCTGTCAAAGGCCGCGCGACAGTTTTGAATAATCCTGTTTGCGTTCCCCTCGGCTCGCATCAGACAGGCGTCGTCAGGTGCAGGCACAACGCCCTTACAAAATTGAATGAGCATGTTGATTGTGCGGCTTGCCAGATTGCCAAGGCCGTTTGCCAATTCCGAGTTATACCTTTGCACCAGGCCGTCGTAGGAAAAGCTGGCGTCCTGGCCGAAGGGCGTATCGCGCAGCAGGTAGTAGCGCAGGGCGTCATTGCCGGGCGCGCCGAACGAATCGAGAGCATCCACAATCGGCTCGGGATAAACCACGTTGCCCTTCGACTTCGACATCTTGTCCTGCTCGTAATAGATCCAGCCGTGCGCGAAGATGGTTTTGGGCAGCGGCAGGCCGGCGGCCCACAGGAAGGCCGGCCAGTAGATGGCGTGAAACCGGATGATGTCCTTCCCGATCATGTGCACGTCAGCCGGCCACAGTTTCTGGAACTCGGCGCTGCCCTCGTCACCCTCGGCGTAGCCGATGCCGGTCAGGTAGCCCGCCAGCGCGTCATACCACACATAAACCACTTCTTCGGGATCGTCGGGCCAGGGGACGCCCCACTTCAGCCGCCGGCGGCTGATGGAAATATCCCGCAGGCCGCTTTTGACAAAACTGACGACCTCATTGCGGCGAAAATCCGGCTGCACGAATTCCGGGTGCTCGTCGTAAAGCTTCAGCAGGCGGTCCTGAAACGCCGAGAGTTTGAAGAAATAGTTCTGCTCGTTGATCAATTCCGCCGGGCGGCCGCAGATATCGCAAGTGGCCGGGTCGGTGCCGTCCGAAACGTAGCGCTCGTCGCTCACGCAATAGCGTCCCTGGTATGTCCCTTTGTAGATCACGCCGGGGTTGTTCTTCTGCGCCAGGCGGATCAGCCGCTGGACGCTGGTGACGTGCTCGGGCTGGTCGGTATAAACAAAGTGGGTGTAATTGATTCCCAGCTTCTTCCACACTTCGATGAACTGCCTGCGCTTTTCCGCCACAAATTCCGAGGGCTGCACGCCGGCCGCATCCGCGGCGCGCTGCAACTTCTCGCCGTGCTCGTCGTTGCCGGTCAGGTACGCCACATCGTCGCCGCACATTCGCTTGTAGCGCGCCATCACGTCGCAGACGATGGTGGTATACGCCGAGCCCACGTGCAGGCGGGCGTTGGGATAATAAAGCGGAGTGGTCAGATAAAATTTGCTCATGGTCTGATTTGCTGATGGATTCATTGAGTCAATGAATCAATCCTTCAATTCCCCATAGGCCGCCTGCGCCGCCCGCATCACTTCCTTGAGCGGCAGCGATTTTTCATCCGCCAGGCGCCGGCAATCCTCGAATTCGGGCGCGGCGTTGACGATTTTCCCCTCGAGCCGCGCCACTTTCATTTTCACCGGCCCGTATGCTGTTTCAACCTTCACCACCTCGCGCTCCAGCACCTTGCGCCGCGCTTCGGTGATGCGCACGCCGATGGTGGTGGTCTCCTCAAAGAGCAGATGCGTGAGCGTGCTTTCGAGTTCCGGCTTTGAAATCACGCTGACCAGCAGCCCCGGCCGGTTCTTCTTCATCTGGAGCGGGCTGCACGTCACGTCGAGCGCCCCCGCCGCCAGCGCCTTTTCCGCAAAGGGCCCGTAGAGCTGCGGGTTCATATCATCGATATTGGCTTCCATCACCACGACGGTTTCGTCGCCCGCGGCCGCGCCGGCGTCCCTCGTCTTTTCGCCCAACATCAGCCGCGCGATGTTGGGATGCGTGGCGAAATCTTTCGCGCCCGCGCCGTAGCCGATCCGTTCCACCTTCATGGCCGGAACCGGACCGAACTCCGTTGCCAGGGTTGAAACCAGCGCCGCGCCCGTCGGGGTGACGAGTTCACTTTCAACGCCCGAAGAGTAAACCGGAATGCCTTTCAGCAGCTCCGCCGTGGCCGGCGCCGGAACCGGCAATGTGCCGTGCGCGGCCTCCACCCTTCCGCCGCCCACATTCAGGGGCGAGCAGACCAGTTCGGGACTGCCCAGCATGGCCAGCCCCAGGCAAACGCCCACAATGTCGAGGATGGCGTCCACGGCGCCGACTTCGTGAAAGTGGATCTTCTCAATCGGCTGGTTGTGGAGTTTTGCTTCCGCCTCGCCAAGCCGCCGGAAAACCTGAAGGGCTTTTTGCTTCGCAGCCTCATCCAGGGCCGCTTCTCCAATCAGTTTCTCAATGTGGCTCAGATGGCGGTGCGGTTGCTTATCGGGAATGACGATATCAACGTGATTGCCCGCCAGCCCCTTCCTCATCACCCGGCTCTGGGTGAATTCGTAAGGCCCCAGGTCGATTTTCGCAAGCTCCGCGCGCAGGCAGCCGAGTTCCACTCCGGCATCCAGCAGAGCACCCAGAAACATGTCGCCGCTGATTCCCGAAGAACAATCCAGGTAGGCCAGTTTCATAACTTCCGCCTTTCTGCTTACTGCGCAGCACCCTGACACATGGAAACGGTCGCAAATAGCGCGGAAACCTTCAATGTTAGGCGTTCGGTCAGAAGATTGTCAATGAAAGCGGGCCGGTGGCAGTGCACCAGCCTGGACATGGCTTTTGTTTAAGGAGACCGAAACCGGACTTCGGTTACGCAGTGAGGTGAAGCCAGTCTGGAGCGCCCCCGGCTCCCGCCCTGCAACAGGTTGGGACATCATCCGGTTGAAAGGCGTGTCAATGAGAGCCGGCATGGATATGCTGTAGTATGGGCCACTGCGGCACTTTATCCCACTGCAGCGGAGGTTAGATGCTTCGAATGGCAAGCAGGGTTTTCATGGTTCTTCTCGTGCTGGGGGGTTCTCTCTACGCGCAGACACCGGATACGGGGGTCATCAGCGGGCGCGTCACCGACCAGAGTCACGCTGCCGTTCCCGGCGTACTGATCACTGCCACCAACAGCCTCACGGGACTGCGCCGCACTGTGCGCACTGGACGACAGGGAAAATTTACAATGGCCGGACTTCCCGTTGCGGGCGCCTATCAGGTGACGGCGCAGAAGAAGGACTTCGCCAATGCAGTCCTGAACGGCGTAACTCTGACGGGCGGAACCACAACCGGAATGACGCTGCAGATGAATGTTGCCGGCGCCACCAGCAAAGTTACCGTGATGGGTGTGCCCGGCGAGGTACGGAGTGACGAGCCGCAGTTGGGCACCCGCCTCGGGGCGCGGGAGATTGAATCGACCCCTTTGCTGAACGGGAGAATCACCTACCTGCCGCTTCTGAACGCAGCCACCCGGCCAGCCATCAACCAGGGCGATGAGTTCATGAATCAGAATCTTTTTACAGCCAACGGCACGGGGCGCCGCCAGACATGGTTTGAGGTTGACGGCGCAAACGCCATCGATGCCTGGGGCAGACAGACCATCATGACCAGCCTGCCGGCCGATTCGGTGCAGGAAATGACCGTGCTCACCAATGCGTTTTCCGCTCAATATGGCTTGACCGCCGGGAGCGTGGTCAACATAGTGACCCGAAGCGGCAGCAATCAGTTTCACGGCAACCTGGCAGGTTTGGGAAGACCCTCCGGCATCGAGGCGAAAATGTCAGGATTCACGCCGGCGTCAGCGACCAGCGGCAATGATCTCACCGGCGATTCACTCGCGCAGGTTTCCGGAGGAATATCCGGTCCCATTGGGAACGGCGGGCGCACCCAGTTTTTCACGCAGGGGGAATATTCATGGCAGAATCGCACTTCTCCGGTCACCTCACCCGTGGCCCCGGGTGATTTTGTGGGCCGCTATCGTGGCTGGCTGGGTCTCGTCCGCATCGATCACCAAGTCAATGATCGGAACAACCTGTTCTTCCGGATGAACTCCGACAGCTTCTACGACACCAACCCCAACGGAGCTGTGGGCGGCAACAACCTCCCCAGCGTGGACCGCATTTTCCGTCGCCGCACTTATACGGCAGCCCTGGGAGAAACGGCCGTTTTGAGCCCCACTCTCCTCAACAATCTGCACCTGCAATTTCAACTGGCCTCGCCCATCACCCAATTTGACCCGGTCATCTACGGCACGCAGTTTTCGGTGCCGATATCAGCCGGAGGAACTTTTACCTCGGGCACGTCGCAATCAGCCCTGCTCCTGAATCATCAATTTGAGGTGAATGATGTGGTTTCAGCGAAGCTTTCCCGCCACACGCTGATCTTCGGCGCTGACGTGATCCGCGCCCACAACGGTGGGGACAGCAAGGAATACGGCGGCCCCATCTTTCTAGGCCAGTTTCGGTATAACACCTGCACCGCGAGCCTTTCGATATGCGAGAGTCCGGCCTACCTGGACGACATCAGCAACGTCCAGAGTTATACGCAGAGTTATGGCAATGCAGCCTACAAAGTAACAGACACTTTATGGGCGCTCTTCTTCCAGGACGATTACCAGGTGCTTCGCGACCTCACGGTGAATCTGGGGCTGCGGTATCAGCGGCAAACGTTCACTGATTCAACCAGGAATTTCGCTCCCCGGGCAGGGTTCGCTTACAACCTCCGGGGCGACGGACGAACGGTGATCCGTGGCGGGTTTGGCATCTACTATTCACAGATTGTGGACAACAGCGCCGCAAATTATGCCCTGTCCGGTCCGGCGGGGGTGTTCAACTACACGGCGGGCCCGGGACAGATCGGCTTCCCGGCCAGCGTCGCCGATGCTCCCCTGCCGGCCTTTCCTTCGGGCGCGACGGCGCCAGTGCGAAGTCTTTATATCAGGCCGGGTGAGAGCGCCTATCTCAACGGGTTCTTTCCAACCTCCACGCTTGTGGGTTACCCCACCCAGCTGTTGAGTCCTTACACTGAGCAATGGACTTTGGGGATTGAGCGCAAGGTGAAATCGGACTGGGTATTGAGCATCGATTACGTCGGGTCGCACACCCTGAAGGTCAACCGCCCTTTGGACGTGGATGCCCCAACGCCCTTTGCTCGCACTGCGCAAGGCCAGATGCGCAGCGCTCAGGCTGCCAATTGCACCCGCCCTTACTGGACGTGGTGGTACAACCAACAGGGTTTGACCTGCAATCCCAGCATCGCCACGAACCCGCAGCCTCCTTACGGACTGATCCAGAGCGACGTGAACGACGGATACGGACACTACGACGCGCTGGACGTTAACCTCAACCACAACTTCAGCCATGGCGTTTCAATGCTGGCCAGTTACACCTGGTCTCATACCATCAACAATGTGGACCCCGGAGTGCCCGGCCAGAATCCGAACGACCCCAACTTTACCGGCGGCGCGGAGAAGGGTAACGCCATTTTTGACCAGCGCCATCGCTTCGTCCTGAGTGGTATCTACACGGGGCCGTGGAATGTCCGGTTGGGTGGCATCGCTACGCTGGCGTCCGGGCTGCCTTACAACATCACCACGGGCACGGCAAACGGCGGCGATAACGGGGGCGAAACCGCCCGGCCCGTAATCAACGGCGCCGTGGTTGCGCGCAATGCCGGAAGCGGAAGGCCCATCTACGATTTCACGCCTTTCGTCGGACGCGTGTTCAGCCTGGACAGCGAAGGCATGCGGCTTGACGTTCGGGCTGAAGCGTTCAACGTCTTCAACCACGCCAATTTCGTGGGCTATAGCGGTACTTACGGCAACGGGCCAGGTCCAGGCCCGGGTTTTGGCCAGCCCCTCGCCGGCATCACCAACCAACTGACCGCGCGCGAGTTCCAGTTTTCATTCAATCTCATGTTCTGACGCCATGCGGAGCCGCATGGGGATATCCCCTGCTGAGGCTCCTACAAATGGTAACCGGGAGTTCCGGAGGGATGAAGGACCGCTCGGAAATAATCCACCTGGCTGATAAACGGGCAATGCGCAGATGTGGAGGAAACCGGGACCCGGCGTATTGCCGGTGGCGCGGAAGTTACACTCCGCCCTTGGCGCCGATTGCCTGCGGACTCGAAGATTCCAGCCGCGAAATGGCGAGATAAACTCGCCGCTGCGAGCCTCAGTGCATAAATCGCCCGTGCAGCTGGCTCGCCGTGAAGGCTGGATCTTTGGCCATGTCCATCAGCCGGCGTTCCCGTGTTCGCACGGATTCAACCGCCTTCGCCAGTCCCTCGGCCGCTTCCGCGGGAATCTGGATCAGGCCGTTCATGTCGCCGTGCAAAATGTCCTGCGGGCGAATGACGAGACCCATCACGGTGATGGGAACGCCCACGCGCACAATGCGGAAATTCGCGTGGCTGGCCACTGCGCCGCGGGCAAAATAATGGAAGCCGAGCGTGCGCACCTCGGCAATGTCCCGAACGCCGCAATCGCTCACCAGGCCAATGCCGCCCAGGCGCGTAAAGAAAGTGGCCATCACTTCGCCGCAATGCGTCGCATAGTCCGGATGGCCTCCCACTTCCTGAAACGCGACCACGGCGGGCTTGGGCGATTTCTCCACGGCCTCGAACAGTTCCACGTAGCCGCGTTCTTCGCGGGGATTGGCCTCGGTCATGGTCTCGACCTGGGCGGTCACCGCGTAGCCGCACATGGGGCCGAAATCCGGAAAGAGGCAGCGGACCTGGAGCGGCGTGAAGCCTTCGCTGCGCGGCCGCAGGTGCAACTGCTCGATGGCGTTTGAAAGAGTGGGAGTGTCAATTGTTTTCAGGTATTCGATGGGCGATGAGTTGGTTTCGGGCATGATTTCCTCTTCGTGGTTTCGTATTTATAAGGCAGTCTTGCGGATGCGACCCCCGAGGCGTATCGACCTTCTTATCCTACTGAGGATTGCAAAATATGGTGCCAACGCTCCCTTGTAGCGCCGCCGTCCCGGCGGCATTTTTCACGGCCGGCAAGATGCCGGCGCTACGGAAATCCGTCACTCTATTATGCAATCCTCATTAACGCTGTGCCGTAATCGCTACTCCGTCCAGTCGTCGGTGCGAAAGGGCGAAGCCGGCAATCCCGCCTGGTTATAGAGATTGCAGATGGGATAGTTTTGCCAGCCATAACGCACCGCCAGTGGATGCTCCACCCGGTCGCTTTCCACTACAACGGTGTCGCCTTCGATCCGCGCGGAGGCGCCCACAAACTTGTGGTCAGCGCCCGCAATCGTGAATCCCACCAGCCTCTCCGGGTTGCCAAAGAGCCGGGGAGCCACCAGCCCGCCGCCCAGGTGCGTAAAGTGGAGGCGAATCTTGTCGCCTTCAACTTCCATTGCGGAATAAAGCGGGCCGGAGTAAATGACTTTCTGATCATAAGCGACTGCCTGCGCGGCGAGCGCCAGGCGGCGCCCCACTTCCTGCTTGTTGCGTGGATGCACGATGCTGGCAGAGCCGATATCAATGGTCACGGCCATGGCCGTCTTTGGGAGCGGCAGCGTCATGAGCTGCGCTTCTCTCAGCAAAGGCCAGTTGGCCGGCGGCTGCACATCCTGATAACTGGCGAGCTGCACAAACAGAAATGGAAAATCTCCCTCGTCCCAGGCGTGCCGCCAGTCGCGGATCATGTCTGGAAAGAGCTTGCGGTACTGCAGGGCACGGTCCGCGTTTGACTCGCCCTGGTACCAGATGGCGCCCTCAATTCGATAAGGAACGAGCGGCGCAATCATGGCGTTGTAGAGCGACGCAGGGCGCCATGGGTTGCTGCGCGGATCGCCCGGCAGGCGGGGCGCAGCAGGCATGGGCTTCCCCGCCACCTCAGCCTGCCGGGTGGCCTGTTCCCAATCCTGAAGCGCCTGGTTGTAATGCGCGATTTCAGCCGGATAAGCCTGCTCTTCCTTTTGCCACCTTTGCAGAATGTCTCGAAAGGCGGGGTCCGACTTGAGGGTAGGCAGCGGGGTCCAGGATTCCGCGGGCGTGCCGCCCCACGAAGTGTGAATCAGGCCGATGGGTTCGTGCAACGACTTCAGCAGGTTCAGCCCAAAGAAATAACCCACGGCGGAAAAATGCCCCACGGTCTCAGGACTGGTCATCTCCCATTTGCCGGCGACATTGCTTTGCGGCTTGCCGGCCACCGTCTGGTCCACGGTAAACATGCGGACCATCGGATGATTGGCGGAAGCGATCACCTTCTGATAGTGCTCAACACCCGTCCCCCAGACATCGGGTGTCGGCGCCACCTCAAACCCCATGTTCGACTGCCCGGAGCAGATCCACACCTGCCCCACCAGGACGTTGTGGATGACGATGGTGTTGCTGCCCGCCACCGTCATCTCAAACGGTCCGCCGGGCTCGAGCGGTCCGATCTCAACCTTCCAGCGCCCGGAAGCGTCTGCCGTGGCCGTGGCCTGTGTGCTGCCCAAAGTCACAGTCACTTTTTCGTTCGGGTCTGCCGTGCCCCACACGGGATCTTTTGCGCCCGCCTGCAGCACCATGTTCTCGCTGAAAAGCGACGGCAGCCTGACTTCAGCCCTGGCCCACGGCGACGCAAACACCAGGCAGGCAAACAGGACGGGCACATTTCTGGCGACGAAGGTGGAAAAACGCATCGGAGTTCATCCCTTTCTCCCCACTCGGGGATTCCGGCAATCCTGATGGCAACAGAAAACAGGGACTTGACTTATATCGGAGTTGGAAGCGATTTTCAAGGATGCTGATGGAATCGAGCGAAAATCCGCCGTTTTGCTCAATCGGCGCGGTGCTTTGTTGACAGTGATGGAACTGCTGGGGCATTCTAGTATCACTGCGACGAATCGCGATCGAGGTGCAAGCCGCGAAAGCAAGCGGCGTTCCGTTGCCGTGCTCGCCCGGAGTGGACTTGAGACAAGCTCATTCCCATCCGGCGAGGGTCGCATCTTGTCGCAGGCCAAAGAAAGCAACTGATCGGGCCGGTAGCTCAAGTGGTAGAGCATTGCCCTTTTAAGGCAAGGGTTCCGGGTTCGAGTCCCGGCCGGCTCACCAGTAGTAATAGATTTCGATTTCTCCCGGGGCCGTTTTGCATCTCGCCGCCGATCTCGCTTCAGCATCACCTTCCGGATGACCACCATGAATGAACTGCTTTGCAACTCTGCCGGCGGCATGGCGCGCGCCATCCGCGAAAAGAAAGTCTCGTCCGCCGAATTGATCCAGGCACACCTTGAACGCATCGAGGGAGTGAACCCAAAGCTCAATGCCATCGTGCAACTGCCCGCCGAACGCGTGATGGCGGAAGCCCATGCGGCGGATGCCGCGCTGGCGCGAGGCGAAATCAAAGGGCCGCTCCACGGCGTGCCGGTGACATTCAAAGATGCCATTGAAACGGCAGGAATCATCAGCACGGGTGGAACGCTGGGCCGCCGCAGCTTCGTCCCCCAGCAGGACGCCGAGGTGGTCAAACGCCTGCGGGCCGCCGGGGCCATCGTGCTGGGAAAAACCAATTGCCCGGAATTTGGATGGGCCTGGGAAAGCGACAACCTGATCTACGGCCGCACCAGCAATCCTTACAACCTGTCGCTATCGCCCGGCGGCTCGAGCGGCGGCGAAAGCGCCCTGATCTCCGCGGCAGGCTCGCCCCTGGGATTTGGCAGCGACGCCGGCGGCAGCGTCCGTTTTCCCGCCAATTGCTGCGGGCTGGCGGGCATCAAGCCGACTTCCGGCCGCATTCCGCGCACGGGGCATTTTCCCGGCCCCGGCGGCACTCTGGACGCGCTGTGGCAGATTGGCCCGCTGGCACGGAGCGTGCAAGACCTGGAACTTGCCCTTAAAATCGTTTCCGGCGTTGACGGGCACGATCCTGCCATTATGCCCGCGCCGCTCGGTGAAGCAGCGACGGTGGATCTGAAGAAGCTTCGCATAGCGTTCCACACGGACAACGGGATTGCCGCGCCGCAGCCCGAAATCGCCGAAGCCGTTGGCAGGGCCGCGGCGGCCCTTTCTGAGGCCGGAGCAAAGGTGGAAGAAGCACTTCCGCCCGGCATCGGCGAGACGTATCAGATTTATCGCGGGCTATTCTGCGCCGACGGCGGAGCAGGATTGAGGGCGCTGATCGAGCTTGCAGGAACCCGGGAAATCCATCCGCTGCTGCAACAGGCGCTCGACATCCAGCAGCAGCATGGAATTTCGATGGCCGACTACGGGGCCCTGGTGGCCAGGTGGGACGCTTTCCGCAGCACGATGCTGGGTTTCATGGAAAACTACGACGCCATTCTCAGCCCGGTGTGCAGCTTTGCCGGCATGGCGCACGGCTCAACCTACAGGAAGCTGCCGTCTTTCAGCTACACGATGACTCACAACCTGACCGGCTGGCCGGCGGCCGTGGTGCGCGCGATGAATACCACAGAGGGACTTCCCGTTGGGGTGCAGATTGCCGCACGCCCCTGGCATGAGCACGTGGCGCTGGCCATCGCCCGCCAACTGGAAGAAGCTCTTGGCGGATGGCAAGCTCCGCCGTTCTGATCCACTCTCCTGACGGAAGGGCCTTACGCTACAGCCCTGCCGGACGTAATGTCCCAGGTGACCTTTTCCCCGGTAACGTAGGAGAGGTTTACCATGTGCCCGGCGGAGGCTGCCCGGTGGCCCACCTCGGCGTTTTCTCCGCACTGCTTCCGCGAGCGCACGCAGTCAAAGAACTCGGCCATGTGCAGCGTGGTAGGGTCGGCGGAGTCATTGGCCTGAATCTCTTTCGGCGGCGGGGCCGTTCGCGCGGCTTCCTCACGCCGCTCCCCAACATCCATGAATTTTTTCTGCAAAGCCACGGGCCAGCTATCGATGGAATAGCTGTAACCCTCGCGGTGCGAATCGATGCCATAGGTCATGGACGAGCCGCCCAGCGGCAGCACCAGCGTGCCATCCGTGCCCAGGAAGTGGATGCCGTTTCCGTTGAGGCCTTCGGAGTTGAAGGTGGAAGCCATGTTCACGTGGAATCCCTCGGGATATTCGAACAGGGCGTCGAGGGTGTCAGGCACCTGGCGGCCGTCATTGCGGACGAGGATGCCGCCCGTGGCCACAACGTTCTTCGGCATGGTAGCGCCCAGAATAAAGTGGATGGAAGTGATGAGGTGGACGAACAGATCGGTGGTGATTCCTCCTGAATAATCCCAGTACTTGCGGTATTGGAAAACGCGTTCCGCTGAGAAGGGCCTTTGCGGCGCACCTCCCGCCATTCTTCCCAGTTGAAGTTCACGCCGTTTTCGAGGTCGGGGGGAATGGGATAGTTCCAGGCGCCGGTCGAACTGTTGCGATTGTAGGCTGCCATCACCTTGGTCACTTTCCCCAGCTTGCCGGAGGAGACCATTTCTTTGGCAACCCGGTTCTGGCTGGAGGAGATCCACTGGCTGCCCACCTGGACAATGCGATTGGCGTTCCGGGCGGCGTCAATCATCTTCTGCCCGTCGGCGATGCGGTGGGTCATGGGCTTTTCGATATAGACGTCTTTGCCGGCGGCAATCGCATCCAAAAACAGGGGAGCGTGCCAGTGGTCGGGTGTGGCAATCACCACAGCGTCGATGTCCTTGCGGTCCAGCAGCTTCTTGTACTCCGCGTAGTTGGTGTCGATTTTTCCGTCCGTGCGCTCTTTGGCGCGTTCCAGGTGGCCCTTGTAGCAGTCGCAGACCTCCACCAGGTTGGCCTGCCCGGTCTTTCTGGCCGATTCAAACAGGATGTTGCCGCGAATGCCGAAGCCGATAAACCCAGCATTTACGCGGTCACTGGGCGCAGCGGGTTTGGGCAGGGGCGATGCCGCTTCAACGGCCAGGGGTTCGCCATTCAGAAGCAATCCCAGCCCCGCGGCGCCTGCGGCGCCCCGGCGCATAAACTCGCGACGATTATAAACAGCCATGACCCTACCTCCTCGGATGCTTCAATTCTGTTTTTCAACCTTGTGCTCGAAGCTGCGTCGGATGGATCACGGCCGCAAAGCAGACGCTCCCGGAGCTTCACCGGCACATATCCCCATCAAAGGCCATTTTGCCGGGGGATGCTGTGACCGGCGTCACTCCATGTGCGGGGAGTTCATGAGTTTGCTATGCTGGTTAATCTAATGCTGGCGGACCTTAATTTGAGAGGCAATTATGAGTAAGTCCAAACCGCAAACCCCGTCCCGGATGCCCAAGCTCGCATACCGCAATGAACGATTCATGGACAGCGCGGATGCCCGCACGTTGCGCATTGCCGCTGAATATCTGGAGCCACAGGTGCGCCTGCGGCGCGCCGGCGTGCAGAACACCGTGGTCTTTTTCGGGTCGGCGCGGGTGCTGCCCCACCAGCAGGCACGTGAAAGGCTCCGCGAGGTACTGAGCCGCGCCCGCTGCGGCGGCCCGCCGCCCACAAAGGAAGAATTGCGCGCCGCGCGCATGGCGCTGAAGATGTCACAGTACTACGAGCAGGCCCGCGAACTGGCCCACCTGATTACCACCTGGTCGCTGGGGCTGAAGAACGGCAAGCATTTTCTCGTCGTCTGCTCGGGAGGCGGACCGGGCATTATGGAAGCCGCCAACCGGGGCGCCCAGGAGGCCGGAGGCGTTTCCATCGGCTTCAACATCCGCCTGCCCTCCGAGCAAAACGCCAACCCTTACATCACTCCGGATCTCTGCTTCCTTTTCCGCTACTTTTTTATGCGCAAGCTGTGGTTTGCCCAGCCCTCGCGCGCCGTCGTCGTTTTCCCCGGCGGCTTTGGCACTATGGACGAAATGTGGGAATTTCTGACCCTGGTCCAGACCCACAAAATGGGCCATCGCAACACCATCCTTCTTTACGGGTCAAAGTTCTGGAAGAAAGCCGTCAATTTTGACTGGCTGAGGGAGGCGGGAACGGTGACGGCCGAGGAATCAAAGCTGATCCGCTTTGTGGACAGCCCGCGCGAAGCGTTTGAAACTCTCAAGTCCGCGCTGGCGCGCCAGCTCCGGCTGAAACAGGCACAGCGCCACCCGTTCCCTTAGCCGGAAGGCCCAGCCGCAGGGCGGGCTGAGGTCCCTGCTTATTCCAGCCGCTTCAGGAACACCTCAATCTCGCGCTGGGTTTGCAGATCGCCCTTTTCGCATGCCACCTGGGCGCCCTTCGTATAAATTTCCCGCGCCTCATCCAGGCGGTCCAGGCCCACCAGCGATTTTCCCAGCTCGCGGTAGGCCGCTGAATAATCCTGCTTCAGCCGCAGGGCCTCGCGAAGCTCACGTTCAGCATCGGCATAACGTTTCGCCTTCAGGTATTCCCGCCCCAGGCTGTAGCGGACCATCACGTTATCGGGCGCCTGGGCGGCCATCTCCTCAAAGGATTGCAACAGCGATTTGTCAGCTTGATTTTCGTCCACGGCAAGCCCCCGCTCGGTTACTTCAGGTTCTCGGGAATCAGGTATTCCACCAACACCAGGTCGTGCCACTCACTTCCCAGCCGGCCGTGCTTCTGGAACACGCCCACTTCCCTCCAGCCCGCCAGTTCACACAGCTTGCGCGCCGGGCCGTTGTCAGCGATGATGCGCCCCACCAGCTTGTAGAAACCCTTTTCGCGCGCCGCATCCTGCATGGCCTTGAGGAGTTCCTGCGCCACACCGTGCCCGCGCAGGCTGCGCTCGATAAAGATGGATAATTCCGCCACGCCGTCGAAACACCTTCGCGGGCTGTAAGGATTGAGCGCCGCCCAGCCCATCAGCGTGTGTTTCACTTCCGCCACCAGCACCGGGTAGCGGTCCGGGCGAGCGGCCAGCCACAAGTAACGCTCCTCGGGAGTGACGTAAGCGTTTTCGAAGGTTGCGGCACGGTCCTGCACGCCCTGGTTGTAAATTCTGGCAATCTCCTTTGCGTCGTCGACGCGTGCCGGCCGGATATTCAGCGGGCTGCTCCATTCTGCCGTCATTGGCTGCCTGTCCTTTCAATTGCACGGATTGAGCACAGTTCCTGCCTGCCGCAAAGTTTGCAGGCGGGCCCGGACTGGCTCACGCA